>Ga0208623_100038_pt1 | contig 197044 bp, 187 predicted proteins | sample HotLakConsUCCL28_FD_184737 | JGI IMG/M metagenome (GOLD analysis project Ga0208623, IMG submission 184737) | Hypersaline microbial mat communities from Hot Lake, Washington, USA - Hot Lake Consortium UCC-L28 (SPAdes) (version 2) ...
TAGGCCCGGAAATCACCGAAATACTTCGTGATCGCCGCCGTCAGCGTCGTCTTGCCGTGGTCAACATGGCCAATCGTGCCAATGTTCACATGCGGTTTGCTGCGGTCAAACTTTGCTTTTGCCATGGATAGGGCACCCTTTGTTAGTGGGCCATCTTGACTGGCCCGAAATGACACGCGCGCCAGTTATCGAAGCACGCGCGGAAAATCAAGCCGGATCAGCGCGAAAACCGGCAAGATAAAGTCGCTCAATCATCTTCCGAGGTCGCGGGCGGCATGTCCGTGTCGTCGGTGTCTTGCGCTGCGGTCTCCGGCACAGCTTTCGGCTCAAACCAGTCGTCCTGCGTGGCCAGCCAGCGTTCGATCGCGGCAACCCCGTTTTGCGACAGGTTCTGCATCTGCTGCTCGGCGCTTTGGGTCAGGCCCGAACTGATCGCGGTTTCACCCGACAGAGATTCGAAGACGATAATACGGTGTGGCTTGTCGTTCAGCTTCTTGCCTGCGGCGTCATCCCAGACCGTGACCCCCAGGATCAGGAAGGATTTGGGCGCGGCCACCAACGGAATGCCCGGAATTGCCAGCACATACCCCTGCACGGCAATGCCAAGATGATACAGCGTATCCCCTTGATACCGCGCGAATCGGCGTTGCAATTCGCCTTCCAGGCTTTCTTTCCAAGCGCCCGGCTCTGCCTTGCGCGAGGTCGGCCCCTGCACCGCGTTCTCTTCGACGACGATCGCGTGACCCAGCAGGAAATCGCCCAGTTCCGCGCGTTCTTCGCCCAACTTTTCGCCGCTGGCGCACGCCGATAGCAGGCTTATCCCCGCGACAAGCGCCACCGCGCGCAATGATCCGACCGAAAAACGCATGGCACCGTTCCTGTTGCTTCCGACAAATGTGCAATACCTGATCGCGGGCGCGGGCGCAAATCAGCGCCACGCGCTAGGCGAAACGATTGTCGCGCGGAAAGCCACGCGGCGCCATGCGGCCCGCGCTGGCGCGTTTGCCCAGCCATTCGGCAAGGTCCGGTTCATGCCTTGTGCGGCCAGCCGGATCTTGCCACCGAAGCCCCTCGGCCAGCGTGATCGTGCTCAGGTCCGACAGGCCACCATCCTTGTAGGATTGCAGCCGAACGCCCTTGCCACGCCCCATTTCGGGCAATTCTGCCAGTGGGAACACCAATAATTTGCGGTTTTCCCCGACGCAGGCCAAGTGGTCGCCCGCGACCGCCCGACACACCAGCGCGCGCGCACCGTCCTTGACGTTCAAGACTTGCTTGCCGCCGCGTGTCTGCGCGATCACCTCATCAGCCGGAACGACAAAACCGTCACCAGCACTGGAGGCCACAACCAGTCTGCCACCGGGGCGATGGATGAACAAATCCACAATCGCGGCTTCATTCGGCAGATCGACCATCAGGCGCACAGGTTCGCCCATGCCGCGCCCGCCGGGCAGGTTGGCGGCCAGAATGGTATAGAACCGCCCATTCGAGCCAAACAGAACGATCTTGTCGGTGGTTTCGGCATGAAAAGCGAAACGCCCTTCGTCGCCATCCTTGAATTTGAACGCCTGATCCAGCGCGACATGGCCTTTCATTGCACGAATCCAGCCCATGGCAGAGCAGACAATTGTCACCGGCTCGCGTTCGATCATGGCTTCCAGCGGGACATCCTCGACATCTGCCGCCATCGCAAAATCGGTGCGGCGGCGGCCAATATCGGTGGCCTTGCCAAATTCCGCCTGAACACTGCGCAATTCGGTCGCAATACGCTTCCATTGCAACATGTCAGAGCCCAGCAGATCTTCCAGCCCCGCGCGCTCTTTCAGCAACTCGTCGCGTTCGCGCCGCAGTTCCATCTCTTCCAGACGGCGCAAGCTGCGCAACCGCATGTTCAGGATGGATTCGGCCTGAAGCTCGGACAACTCCCCCTCGCCCTCGGATGGGGGCACATAATCCTTCTCAGAGGTGGCGCGGATGAAATCCCGCCCCCAAACCTCGCGCATCAGCGCCGCGCGCGGCCCTTCGTCATAGCGGATAATGTCGATCACCCGGTCAAGGTTCAGAAAGGCGATAATGAAGCCTTCCAACACTTCCAGCCGGTGGTCGATCTTGTCCAGCCGGTGGCGCGAACGGCGTTGCAACACATCGCGCCGGTGGTCCAGAAACGCGCGAAGAACCTCACGCAACGAACACACTTTGGGCGTCACCCCGTCGATCAGCACATTCATGTTCAGGCTGAACCGGGTTTCCAGATCGCTGTTCTTGAACAGCATCCCCATCAACAATTCGGGATCGACCGTGCGGGATTTGGGTTCCAGAACTATGCGCACATCATCGGCGGATTCGTCACGAACATCGGCCAGCAGCGGCACTTTCCGGGTCTGGATAACTTCTGCCAGCTTTTCGATCAGACGCGATTTGGGCACTTGAAACGGAATTTCCGTTACGACAACTTGCCATTGTCCGCGTCCCAGATCCTCAATTTCCCACCGTGCGCGCAAGCGGAACGCGCCGCGCCCGGTGGCATAGGCGGTGCGAATCGATTCCGCCGGTTCCACGATAACGCCACCGGTGGGGAAATCTGGACCGGGAATCAATTTGACCAAATCGTCATCGGGCAAATCTGGCGTCGCAATCAACGCCAGACACCCCTCGATCAACTCGTCCAGGTTATGCGGCGGGATATTGGTGGCCATGCCGACCGCAATGCCGCTTGCGCCATTGGCCAGAAGGTTTGGAAAGGCCGCGGGCAACACGATGGGCTCGCTCAGCGTACCATCATAATTAGGCCGGTAATCGACCGAGTTTTCGGCCAGCCCTTCCAGCAGCAATTCCGAAGCCCGCGCCATGCGCGCTTCGGTGTAGCGCGCCGCCGCCGGGTTATCGCCGTCGATATTACCAAAGTTGCCTTGCCCACTGACCAAGGGGTATCGCAGGTTGAAATCCTGCGCCAGCCGCGCCATTGCGTCATAGATCGCAGCATCGCCATGCGGATGGTAATTGCCCATCACATCGCCTGTGATCTTGGCGGATTTGCGGAAACCGCCGGTGGGCGACAGCTTCAATTCGCGCATGGCAAACAGAATGCGCCGATGTACCGGTTTCAGCCCGTCACGCGCATCGGGCAATGCGCGGTGCATGATGGTAGAAAGCGCATATTGCAGATAGCGCGACCCCAGCGCACGGCGCAGCGGTTCAGAGGTGTTCAGCTCGGGCGTGATGTCATCATCTTGGGGCATGTTCATCGCATACCCCCAAGGATGGGCTGCGTCCAGCCCCGTGCGGCCCCAAGCGCGCCGATCGGCGGCGAATCTTCGCCGCTTGCGCGCGCCCGGCCCTGCGTGTCTGTTCCCACGCCCAGTGCGGCGGGATAGGCTGTTTCGAAGTTGAGAAAAGGATTAACCAATGCGCCCGATTACCGCCCTGCTACTCTGTTCTGCCCTGACCACGCCCGCCATGGCCGAAAACCAGTTGCGGGCGGTCACACTTTCGACCGCCGGGGTCGCGATGCTAGAGGCCGAAGGCCAGATAGACGCGGACGGCCTGCGCTTGACCCTACGGCGCAGCGATATGAATGATTTCCTGAAATCGCTGCGCGTGGCAGACCCGTCGGGCGCGAGCCCGCGCCTGACACTGCCAGGGCCGGGCGGGTTGGACGATGCCTTCGCCACCCTGCCCTTTCCGCCAGAGGCCTTGTCGGACCTGACCGCGCTGATTGCCGCCATGCAAGGCGCACCGGCACGGCTGACCCGGCGCGCGGCAACGCTAGAAGGGCGGCTGATGGGCACCCAGCCCACGCCCTGCGACGATGGACGCGCGGGCTGCGTGGCCGTGTCGCTCATGGACGACGAAGGGCAGATCGTGCAACTTCCGCTCGATGACGCGACAACATTGGTTTTGCAGGACGGTGCCGACCGCGCCGCATTGGCAAGCGCCCTGGATGCGATCCGCGCGCAAGGCCGCGCCAGCCGTATCGAAGTCATGATAGAGAGCGCCGACACCAGCCCGCGCGAAATTAGCCTTGGCTGGCTGCAACCCGCGCCCGTTTGGAAAACCGCCTGGCGTGCGGTCGAAGGACCGGGCGGGCTGGCACTCACTGGCTGGGCCGTTTTGGAAAACACCACCGGGCAGGATTGGGAGGCCGTGTCTTTGACATTGGCCACGGGGGCTGTGCGCGCACTGGATGCGCGACTTTACGAGCGGACTGACGCTCCACGCGAAAAGGCGCCCCAATTCGCGCCGATGCTGGCAGAAAGCGCCATGGCCCGCAGCTTCGCCGATGCCCCGATGGTAGAGGCCGCGCCAATTACGATGACCGAAGGCGCCAGCTTTTCTGCCTACACCCTGTCCGAGCCGGTGACATTGGCCAGCGGCCAGATGCTCAGCCTGCCCTTCTTGCAAGAACAGGCCACGACGGCGCGTCTTACCCTGTATCGCGGCGGCAGTTATGCCACCCATCCGATGATGGCGCTAGAGGTCGAAAACCCCCTGCCCCTGCGTCTGCCCGCCGGAGTCGTGACCGTTTATGATGCCGCACGCGGCCATGCCGGCGATGCGCTTATGCCGGAACTGGCCCCCGGCGACAGCGCCTTGGTAGAATTTGCCGAAGACAGCGCCGTAACAATCCGTGAGGACAGGAACGAGCGCACCCGCATCACCGAAGCCACAGTGACGGATGGCGTCCTTGTGGCCCGCGAACGCGTGGAATTAACCACCACCTACCGGATAGAGGGGGCGGAAAGCGGCGCGCGCACGTTGACCTTGCTGCATCCGCGCCGCGCAGGTTGGGACATGCAGACCACGGGCGGCACACCTGAACTGGACGCCACGCGCTTTAACGTGGACGCGCCGAGTGGCGAAATCACGGCATTCGCTGTGGTCGAGAGCAGGACAACCAGCACCCGTTTGGCGCTGCTGGAACTGTCACTCGATGATCTGGCTTATTGGGAAGGGCGGATGCCGTCGCCAGACACAATCGCAGTGTTCAAGCAACTGCGCGCCCTGCGCAACGAACAGGCCGACTTGGAAGACCAGATCGCCCGCACACAGGCTATGGAAGCGCAACTAATCGCCGATCAAGACCGTCTGGCGCGGCTGATCGCTCAATTGGGTGATGACAGCGACGCGAATGCCGAACGCCGCGAACGTGTTGACGCGATTGATACTGAAATTGCCGCTCTGCGCCCGCAACGTGCAGAACTGGAGCGCGAACTGGACAGCACATCCAAAGAACTCAGCGCCGTGCTGGGTCAGTAACGAGCGGCTTTGACCGCGCCCTGTCATGTCGCTTCAGGGCGCGGCGCAGATGTCCGTGCGAGCTATTTTTTCGCAGCTTCCAGCGCCTCTATCCGGGCCAGAAGCGCCGCGTTTTCTTCGCGAGCTTTTTGCGCCATTCCGCGCACGGCGTCGAATTCCTCGCGGGTGACGAAATCGCGGTCGGCCAGCCAGCGGTCAAGCAGGCTCTTCATCGCGGTTTCTGCTTCGGTGCGCGCGCCCTGAGCCACGCCCATGGCATTGGTCATCAGTTGCGACATGTCGTCCAAAATCTTGTTGCGGCTTTGCATGGCGATGTCCTTTACAAACGCTTTTGCCTGATATGTGACCTGTCCAACCGAAACGCAAGGTTGACTTCCCCTTGCGCGCCGCGCCAGACAGTCGCAACCCTTGCCCGGATTGGACCATATGCTGACGTCGCTTGCCATTCTTTTCCCTGACCTGCGCCCCGAGATTTTCTCGATCGATATCGGTGGTTTCACCTTGGCGCTGCGCTGGTATGCGCTGGCCTATATCGCGGGGTTCCTGCTGGGCTGGTGGATTATCCAACGGCTGATGGCGCGACCTGCGCTATGGCCGGCAAACACCGCGCCAATGGCGCCGGCCAAGGTCGAGGGGCTGCTGACATGGGTCATCATCGGGGTCATTCTGGGCGGGCGGCTTGGCTTTGTGCTATTCTATCAGGCGGGCTATTACCTTGAATACCCGTCGCAAATTCTGCGGGTCTGGGAAGGTGGCATGTCCTTTCACGGGGGGGGTGCGGGGGTGCTTGTGGCAGGGCTGCTTTATTGTCGCCGCCATGGTGTGCCGCCGTTGCAACTGGCCGATGCGATGGCGCTGGTCGCGCCCATTGGCATCGGGCTGGGACGGGTGGCCAATTTCATCAATGCAGAGCTTTGGGGGCGGCCCACACTGGCCCCTTGGGGGGTCATTTTCCCCGGCCCTGCCGCGCAAAATTGCCCATGGGATTGGCCAAGCGCGATTTGCGCGCGCCACCCAACGCAACTTTACGAGGCCGCGCTTGAAGGTGCGGTTCTGTTCGCGGTGCTGGCGTTTCTGGTTTGGCGGCGCGGCGCGTTGCGCCAGCCGGGACTGGTGACAGGGGCCTTCGCGGCGGGCTACGGACTGGCGCGCTTCACGGTAGAGTTCTGGCGACAGGCGGACGCGCAGTTCATCACGCCCGATAACCCGCTGGGGCATGTGCTGACGCTTGGGCCATTGGGCGTCAGCATGGGGCAAGTGTTGTCACTGCCGATGATCGCGATCGGGCTGGCACTAATATGGCGCGCGCGGCAGGCCAAAGAGCCGACATGACCGCGCTTGCCGACATCCTGCGCCGTCAGATTGCGGCACAAGGGCCAATCACCGTGGCCGAGTATATGGCGCAATGCCTGCTGCATCCGCGCCATGGCTACTACATCACCCGCGACCCTCTGGGGCAGGCGGGTGATTTCACCACAGCCCCGGAAATCAGCCAGATGTTCGGTGAAGTGCTGGGGCTGCTGATCGCGCAAGTCTGGATGGACCAAGGCGCGCCAAGCCCGTTTACCCTGGCAGAGCTTGGCCCCGGTCGCGGCACGCTGATGGCCGATATTCTGCGCGCCACCGCGAAGGTGCCGGGGTTTCAGGCGGGCGCGCAAGTGCATCTGGTAGAGGCCTCTCCCGTGTTGCGCTCAGCACAGGCACAGCGGGTGCCGGGCGCAGTTTGGCATGACAGCGCCGATACCCTGCCCGCAGATCAACCGCTTTTCATAGTGGCCAATGAATTCTTCGACGCGCTGCCCATCCGCCAATTCCTGCGCCACCCGAAGGGCTGGGCCGAACGTGTCGTGGGATTGGAGGGGGATACGCTGACCTTTGGCCTATCCCCCCCCGCACCGCTGGCCGCGCTGGACGACAGGCTGGACCAAACGACAGAGGGCGCGATGGTCGAAACCTGCGCCCCCGCTTTGCCGGTGATCGATGCGCTCAGCACAAGGATCGCGGCGCAGGGTGGTTTCGCGCTGATCGTGGATTACGGCGATTGGGGCAGCGCGGGCGACACGTTGCAAGCCATCTGGAGGCAGCAGAAAGATGCGCCGCTGGCCCATCCGGGCGAAGCCGATCTGACCGCGCATGTAGATTTCCGCGCGCTTGCCGCTGCCACGCCATTGGCCGCCACAACCTTGACCCCGCAAGGCGCATTGCTTGCACGTCTGGGTATCGCGCAACGTGCCGAAGCTTTGGCGCGCAACCTGACCGGCGCGGCACTCGAAAACCATCTTGCAGCATATCGGCGCTTGACCGAGGCCGCGGAAATGGGTCAGCTATTCAAGGCGCTGGGGCTATACCCCCAAGGCGCGCTGCAACCGCCCGGTTTTGGACAGGTGACGTGACACTGGAAATCATCACCTCTGATGCGCTTGCCCCCTTGCGGCACGGGTTCTTTACCCGGCGTGGCGGGGCGTCTTCGGGCATTTTCGCGGGGCTGAACTGCGGCCCCGGATCATCCGACCAAAGCGACAGTGTGCGCATGAACCGCGCCCGCGTGGCCGACGCCATGGCCGTGGACAGCGCCGCGCTTGTTACCGTGCATCAAGTTCATTCCGCCGATGTCGCCAGCATCAACGCGCCCTTGGCAGATGCAGACCGCCCGCGTGCCGATGCTGTGGTGACGGCCACGCCGGGGCTGGCGCTGGCGATCCTGACCGCAGATTGCCAGCCCGTGCTGTTCGCCGACCCGCAGGCGGGCGTGGTCGGTGCAGCCCATGCCGGATGGCGCGGTGCGATAGATGGGGTGCTGGAAGAAACCATCGACGCGATGCTCGCCCTTGGCGCCACGCGGGCGGGGATCACGGCGGTCATCGGCCCCTGCATCAGCCAGCGCAATTACGAGGTGGGGCAGGAATTTCTGGAACGCTTCATGGATGAAGACCCGGACCATATGCGGTTTTTTGCCAATGGCGAGAATGGGCACTACCAGTTCGATTTGCCCGGCTTTGGACTGGCGCGGCTGCGCGCGGCCGGGGTCGATGCGCATTGGACCGGGCATTGCACTTATGCCAACCCGGCGGCGTTCTATTCCTACCGCCGGTCCTGCCACGAAGGACAGGCGGATTACGGACGGTTAATTTCCGTGATCCGGCTTTAAGCAAGTCCTTGGGTAAATTCCGAGATGAGCGCGCGCACCACTGCGCGCAAAGCCTCTGCCGTGTCTGCGCCATCCTCTACGGACCGCGCAAAAACCGCGCGTTGGCGTTCGGAACTGGTGCCCTGCGCCACGATATCCTGCGCCCCGCGCAATTCGTTCAGGCAGCCCAGCGCCATAGCGTCGGCATCCAGCAGTTCGATCAGTTCTGCCACCAATTCGCCCATCGGAACCAGCGCACCGCGCCCGATATCCAGCAAACCTTCGCGCGGGCCATAGCGTTGCGCGCGCCAACGATTCTCGGCAATCAGGAAGCGGTCATAAATCCGCCAACGCTGGTTACGGCGGCGCAGTTCCACCAGCATCCGTGTAATGGACTGCACCATCGCGGCAATCGTCAGCGTGTGCTCCATAATCGGCATAACGTCGCAAATCCGCGATTCGATTGTGGGAAACCGCGCCGAAGGCCGGATGTCCCACCAGATTTTCGAGCTATCTTCGATCAAACCGGCATCGATCAGCATATCGACCGAGCGGCGATATTCGGCATAAGCAGGAAAGTCCGGCGGCAGGCCCGTGCGCGGCAGGTTGTCGAACACCGACAGCCGGTAACTGTTCAGTCCCGTATCCTGACCGCCCCAGAAAGGCGAAGAGGTCGAGAGCGCCAGAAGATGCGGCAAAAAATAGCTGAACTGGCGCATGGTATCCATGCGCAGATCGTCATCCGGCAAGCCGATATGCACATGTGTGCCGCAGATCAACATCCGCCGGACGACGCCGCCCAAATCGCGGGCAAGCTCATCATAACGCGGCTTTTCGGTGCGCTTGCGCGACTGCCAATCTGCAAACGGATGGCAGGACACCGCCAAGGGCGCCATGCCGTATTGCGCGGCACAAGTCGCAATCGTGCGGCGCAGATGGCCCAGATCGGCGCGCGCTTCGGCAATATTTGCGCAGACGCCGGTGCCGACTTCAATCTGGCAGGCCAGAAATTCTGGCGAGACCTGATCGCCCAGCGCCTGCACGCAATCATGCATCAGCGCATCGGGCACATCGACCAAGGCGCAGGTCTCGGCATCGACCAGCAGGTATTCCTCTTCGATGCCAAGCGTATATTCGGGCGCGTTCATATGTGCCATGCTGCCGCGAAATCCCACAGCACGCAAGAAAATGCTATGGCGGGTCGCGCGCGGGCGCGGTAGCGATAGGGCATGATCCTGAACGCCCGCTTGCCCTTTGCCCCTTGGGTGGACACTAAGCGCCACCGCCTGCCCGGCGTGATGCCGCTGCCGCGGGCCGACTGGCTGCTGATCTCGGACGTTTATGCCGCACAAATGGCAGAGCGCGCGCGGCTTCTGGCCGAACGCCCCGCCGATGTGCTGGCCTGCCTGCCGCAGGCCCAAGCGGCCGCTGCCGAATTGCTGGACGCGGTGTTGCACGATCTGCCTGCCCTTGGCTTTACCATCACACCGGGCCACGCCACCTGCCCCGATGGCCGTGCTGTCGCGTTGGAAAGGGATCAACCGCTGCGGACACTTGGCCTTTTGTTGCAAGAGGATTTCTGCATCTTGCAAAAGCCAGACGGTGCTGCCGAACACATATTGACCGGCGCAGTGCTGTGCTTTCCGTCAAGCTGGACCTTGTCGGAGAAACTGGGCAAACCCTTGCTGCGCATCCACATGCCAGTGGCCAGCTATGACAGCCAGATGGGCGCGCGCGTGCAACGCATGTTTGATGCCATCCGCCCAGAGCAGCCGCTTTGGCGTGCCAACCTGTTGCGCTACACGAACCCCGCGCTGTATCAGCCACGGCCAGAATTCGCCCCGAAGGACAAGCGCGATGGTGGGGATTTCATCCGCTCGGAACGGCAATGCCTGCTGCGTTTGCCAGTCAGCCGCGCCGTGGTGTTTTCCATTCATACAGCCCAGATAAATCGCTGCAATCTGCGCCCGCAGGAAGCGCAGGCATTGGCCCGGATCGAGACTTAGCGCAGGCGCGGTCCAGATGACAAAAGCCGCGCCCGGTCTGACGGTGCAATGACTGGGCCGCGCAAGCTGGACGCGCGCGCGCGCAGCGCCGCCGCGCGCGCTTGTGGTGCCGCGGCAAGGCTGACCGGCAAAACATCATCCCGGCGCGCGGCTTGGTCAAGCAATCCCGAAATCGGCACAAGGCGCGGCGCGTTGCCCTGTGCCTGCCGCTCTGCGGGCGGCAAGTCAGGGCTTGTCACACAGGCGGCAAGCCCAGCGCAGAGGCATAAGATCAAGGTTGCACGGCGCATGTCATTTACCAATTCCGAGACACCAACACCCTAGCCCCGGAATGATCCGAGGCGCAAGGCGATCTTGCCTTACGCCCCGCCTTTGCACAATCGGGCCTTGCGTCAGTAATGCTCGAACACGATTTGAGTTTCGCAGGTGCCCCGACCAAACCTGCCCGCCCAAATCGTGTAATTTCCGCTTTGTGCATGTGCCAGTTCCAGCCCGGCATTCCAGCCAAACCCCGCAAGGTCATCCACAAACTGCCACTGGTCATTGGGATCGCGTATCAGAAGGGTCGCATCACAATCAAAGCCATCGGCCCCATCATCTGTGCGAATCCGTAAGCGATTATTAGCCCAATTGCCGGTATCATTCTCATACTTCAACACCATCAGCGGCGACGCATCGAAAAAGCCTAGGCCGTCGCTGCGGCAGTCCCTCAGCGACGTATCGCCCCCGACATTGCGTGTCATCCGGATAGGCCCACCCCATAGGTCGCTATTCCCCAGCATCAAACCCTGCGCCGGATCGTTGGGCTCGAAGCACCCATCTTGCACACCGAAACCGGTCAGGTTGTCCACACCAAGGCGCGTGCTGGCGTCCGCCAACCAACGCGGCGGAGTGGGTTGGCCGGGGGTCGCGGCAAGCCGCATGTAGGAAATCCCGAAGCCTTCGTTGGAAGTCGGCTCATTCGTGTTTGCGGCAAAACCGATGGAAACAGTTGGCGTCGGGGCAAAGACCTGGACAGTCAGCCTCCAGATTTGGTCAGCCCACCCATTTCCATCAAGGTCGATATCACCGTTTTCAAGGGACATTCGCGTTCGCACACGAACCTCGGAGGTATTCAGGTCGTGACTGCGGTCACGCTGATGGAGACCCCATGGCCGGTGCGCAAACACCTCGAAGGCGAACACTTCGTCATTCACACTCAGGATCATGGATTCGCCTTCAGGATGGCTCCAATCAGGACTATAACCGTCCCAAGACCCAAAAAGCACAAGGCCGAATTCGTATGTCGCCTCTGTCATGTCCTGGCTGAAGGTGTTGGTAAATGTCAGCGGCGCGCGGCGGGTTTCATTCCCGAAGGGCCCAAGATAGGTTCCCACGTTGGAGCTTCCAGAACCGTTATTCACGGCTTGAGTCGTCTGCGTGCTGGACCAGCCGGGGTTCGCCCCGCTGGTAAAATCAGTCGAAACCACATCAACGGGATCCGCGGGGTCATCCGGGTCAACCGGATCGGCATCCGGGTCAGTGACAGGCGCAGGCGGCGTGCCGTCAAATTCATCTGCATCGGGGGGCGCCGCATCCATCGCGCCCTCATAATTGATGAAGGGCGAAAAGCGCGGGCGCACAACCGCAATCGGGCTAAGACGGGTGTTTTCCAGAATGTCGAAGCCAAGGAACACGCCACGCAGCGGTGTTTCCCACATCGTGAAACTTTCCACCAAGATGAGAGCTTCGCCCGGCATGACCGGAGGAATACGATTGTGCAGATCGTTATTTGGCATCTGCGTAAAGCCCGCGACAAGGTCGGTGCCGTCCTCGCCATCCATCAATTCTCGAAGGGCGCCCATGTCGCCAGCTGACATCAGTTGAAACGTGTTATCAGGCAAAGCATTCATGCCACGCGTGCCATAGGACCACAGGACCAGCGGTTGGTCGGTGTCACGGTCCCAGACAACAGAGGTAATGCGCAAGCGCGATGTCTGACTATCCGCGATCAGGAAGTCATAGACGTCATTCATTCCTTCCAGATAGGCATCGTCAACAATCGTGGTTGTGCGCGAAATTGCATCGGCAATATGCAGTGCTGCGGCCTGTGCCTGTGTGCGGGCGCGATAGGCATCGTTGAAGATCATGGTTGCGAAAAACGCCCAGATCAACAGCGGCACCACCAGCACCAGTTCGACGGTGACAGCGGCGCGCGAATCCGCCGTGAAGTCACGAATGGAGCGCAAGCTTTTCTCAAGCAGGTTCATTGACGAAAACTCCTCGTGAAACAACAACATACTCACCATCTTCATTGATCGGCATCGCGGTCAGAAAGCCCGTCAACCGGATGAACGGCTCTGCGGCCACACAGGTGCGGATCAGCATCAATTCCTGCGCACTACCGCCAGAGCCGACATTAAAGGCAACAGAGGGCGTCAGGTTCAATTCACGGTTTACGCATTGCACCGTGGGCGTCAGCCCGGCGAAGGTGCTGGTGTCAATGGGCTGCATTTCCACCGCAATATTGTTGATACAATCCGGCAGCAGCATCGTGCGTTCGCAGATTAGCTGCGCCATCGTCACCGATCCGTCATCCGGTACACGCCCAAGCCGCACCTCGCGCACGGCAAGGTCAGTGGCGCGGTCCAGCATGACTTGGCGCAACATGGAAACGCCAACATCGACCGAGGCGAAGAACAGGCTTAAAAGAAAGGGCACGATCACGACAAATTCAACCGTAACGGCACCATCTTGTCTTTTTGCCCAAGTCCGGAACGAATTCATCAAAAAACTCATAGTCTTATCCATCTATTCCATACGCGCGGCAATCCGAGCGCATGAACCAGAAATACAGATGATTACGGCAAATTTTGGAAAGGACCGTGACGCGTTGGCGGCGCGGCACCTCATAGGCCGCCGCGCCGGGTGATCCGTCTCTATTCGGTCAGTCGCAGTGACTGGACCTGCACATTCGTGGCAATCGCATCGAAGGCGGCCACCAAAGCATCCCCACCCGTGTTAAAGAAGTGGTTGGGCGACGACGCGCATTCAGATAGCAAATCGATCGCGCCTTGTGGTGCCTCGAACGAAACGGTGTAAACCGTCACGCCATTGGCGCGCATCCCTTCGCAGACCGCAAGTGTGTTGTCATCCTGCACGGCCCGGCTGAACCGGCTGCCGCAACAGTTCTGCCCGTCAGTCAGCAGCACCATCACGCGGTTGACCCCCTCTTCATCCCAGTCAAAGGGACGCCCGCGCATGCTTTCCGGCAGGGTTCCGGCATCGACCAGCGAGGTGACGTAATCGCGCATGTCCGGGTCCAGCAGCATCGCACCAAAGCGCGCGCCCAAATCGATCGAGGTTGTGCCCCGCGTGGTGATCGCATCGATGTGGGTCTCGAAGGTGGTCAGATCGTTGATCATCGGCTTGATCTCATAGGTCGCATTAGTCGAGCAGTGCCGACGCGTCGCGGGCGCATTGGTGCTGTTTTGCCCAACAGAGGCCCAAGGCGGACCATTGCCGTTGCCGGGTGAGCCACCATTCTGGAATGGTGGAGGCGTGCCACCAGCACCCCATCCGTTGCCGTTCCCGTTCCCGTTACCATTGCCATTACCACCGGCGTTGCTATGCGGCGGCGGGCCGTTGCCCTGACGTAGATCGGCCCAGTCGTCGAATTCCAGGCAAGCCCCCGTGCCGTCGACGTTGAGCATATGATTAATCATGCCGGGCGCGGGCAGCACCCAGGAATCATAGGTCACAAGTGACAAGGACACGTTTTCTGGATCACTATTCTGCAATATCTCAGACGCAAAGGACTTTGCGGCAAGCTTCATTTCATCCAGTCGCGTGCGACCGGTAGACGTGGTGCTGCCCATAGAGCCCGACGCGTCAAGCACCATCACGATCTCGGTCTTGGCGGCAGAGCCGATCCCCTCGACAGCGGCCGCGGGTGCGGACATGTCAAGGTGGTCCACCGCCGACATGCGCAGGAACATGGTGTCCAGCCGCCCCGAGGGCGTCACACGCACCGTTTGCCCGGTTTCGGGTGTTCCGGACACAGTGATATTGCCACTTGCAAACTGCCCCAACCCTTCGGCGTCGAAATAGGCTTGCGCCAACTCGGTCGGGGTCATCGTCACATTGCTGTTTTTCAGCGACGACGCCGCCAGCACCGCCCGATCGGACGTGCCCTGCAAGCGCACGCGTTCATTCTCGTAGCGCATTACGTCCACGGCAAGGCCGCTGACCATTAGCATCAAGACGAAAATGATCAGACCAAAGACAAGAACTGCGCCATCCTCGGCGCGCGAATAGGTATGTGCGGCCCGCGCAAACGCAGCGCGCATAGGCCATTTTGGCCTTATATACTGTCTCATTACCAACCCCTTTCATGTGCCCCCCCGTCGGCAGAACGGAGTAAGGCGGCTAGCAGCTTCCATGTGGCCTTACTGCGCCCGGCAAATGGCTTTTTTGCGGCGATGAGGCGCGCAAACATGGCGATTAAAAGACAATAATGTGGCTGAACGCGTGCGAATAAGACGCAGTTTCAGGCACCAGTTATTCGACCAAGCGCAACGATGTGTTGCGGATATGGGTCGCGATGGCTTCGAAAGAGAATTGCTCTGCCGCAGTTCGCAGCGTCGGCATCATGCCCGAATCTTCCATGGAGGTTGAAGCATCAAGCACCATCGCGACCTCTGCCGTTAGATTGTCCAGCGCTTCGATTGCACGGGCCGGGGCGACCATGTCCAAGCTGTCACCACCTCCGCGGCGCATGAACATCGTATTCATTCTGCCCGCAGGCGCGACGGATACGCTGCGTCCGATTATCTGATTGCCGCCAACCGTGCTCCGCCCCTCAAAATGCGCCCCTAGCCCTTCGGCATCGACATAAGCCTGCGCCAATTCTTCGGGGCTCATGGTCATGTTGGAGTTCATCATAGATCCGGCTGCCAACGCGGCGCGATCCGACGTGCCTTGCAGTCGCACGCGCTCATGCTCATGGCGCATAACGTCAAAGGCCAGGCCACTGACCATCAGAACAAGCACAAAAATGATAAGGCCAAAAACAAGGACTGCTCCATCCTGTGACCGTGCGAAACCCGATATCACCCGCTTATATAGCTTGCGAAGTGACCCGACAGAACCTGCCATAGAACTCAGTACATACACCTTGCTTACAAACGCCATAGGCAAGCTGCCCTGGGCGCGAAGCATCACAATCAACATGTAAGCGCGTCTGCTCCGTGGCTTTTCTGGGGCGAATTCCAGTGCGATTTCACCGCAATTTAGCCAATTTTCAGGGAAACGGACTGAACTTTCCGCCCTGCGGGCCAGTCGCCCAAAACACCTGTGCAGCAGGGTTTCGCGATGCCGTTAACCTGTTACTGTCCGAATCAAGATAGCAAATTGACGCAGAGTAAGCGTCTGCAACCGGAGGATTTGATGCGCGACATGACAGAACCGGGCTTTCGCGAGAATGTGGATATCATGTTCCGCCACGCGGTCGGATATCTTGACCTGCCGCCGGGGTTGGCAGACAAGATTCAGATTTGCAACTCGACCTACACGGTGCGGTTCGGGGTGCGGTTGCGCGGCAAAATTGAAACCTTCGTGGGCTACCGCGCGGTGCATTCCGAACATATGGAACCGGTAAAAGGCGGCATCCGCTACGCGCCAGAGGTGGACCAGAACGAGGTCGAGGCGCTGGCAGCCCTTATGACCTACAAATGCGCCTTGGTCGAAACGCCTTTTGGCGGGTCAAAGGGTGGCTTGTGCATCGACCCGCGCAAATATGAAGAACATGAACTGGAACAGATCACGCGCCGTTTCGCCTATGAACTGGCCAAGCGCGACCTGATTCATCCGGCGCAAAATGTCCCCGCCCCGGATATGGGCACGGGCGAACGCGAAATGGCCTGGATCGCAGACCAATACGCGCGCATGAACACAACCGACATCAACGCGCGCGCCTGTGTCACCGGCAAACCCCTGAATTCCGGCGGCATCAAGGGCCGGGTGGAAGCAACGGGACGCGGCGTGCAATACGCGTTGCAGGAATTCTTTCGCCACCCCCGCGACATGGCCAAAGCGGGTCTGACCGGCAGCCTTGCGGGCAAGCGGGTGATCGTACAAGGTTTGGGGAATGTGGGGTATCATGCCGCCAAGTTCCTGCGCGAGGAAGATGACGCAATCATCACGGCAATCATAGAGCGCGATGGCGCGATCCTGAACGAAGACGGACTGGACCCGGATGCGGTCCGCGAGTGGATCAGGCAGTATGGCGGCATCAAAGGGTTTCCGTCAGCGACCTTTGTCGAGGCAGGCGCCATAGTTCTGGAAGAAGACTGCGACATCCTGATCCCGGCGGCTTTGGAAGGCGTCATCAATCTTGGCAATGCCGACCGCATCCGCGCGCCGTTGATTATCGAAGCCGCAAACGGCCCGATCACCGCAGGCGCAGATCAGATATTGCGCGACAAGGGGATCGTCATCATTCCCGATCTCTATGCCAATGCAGGCGGGGTCACGGTTTCCTATTTCGAATGGGTCAAGAACCTGTCGCATATCCGCTTCGGGCGCATGCAACGCCGCAACGAGGAAGCGCATGCAATGGCACTGGTGCGCGAGTTGGAACGCCTCTCTGCCGATAAGCAACTTGGATGGGAGCTGGCACCCGATTTCAAGAAAAAATACCTGCAAGGTGCCGATGAATTGCAACTGGTGCGTTCGGGTCTGGATGACACGATGCGCACCGCCTATCAGGCGATCTCAGAAGAATGGCATCGCCGCGACGATGTCGCAGATCTGCGCACGGCAGCCTTCATCGTATCGATCACGCGGGTAGCAGATAGCTACCGCGCCAAAGGGTTGTAAACCGGGTTCCGAAGCGCGCCCGGCGGCTTGACCGACCGGGCGCGCCTTGCGGACGATTGGCGCTACTCTTGTCCGCGCGCGTTGCATGACCTCAAAATATGGACTGCACGGGTGACGCTTTTTTGTCAAAACCGTCGTTTTTCGCAGTCGTTTAGGCCCAACTGCACATAACATTCAGAACATCAGCCCGAAAACGGGGCTCCAGCCACCAAATTCAAGTTATCGGTTGCAAAGCCAAACTCGGTTCGTTTTACTCGACAACAGGAAGAGAGCGGATTACCGCCGGTCCACACAGGGAGATAAGCGTGAGCGCATCTGCATCGCAGGATGGCTTCGTCGTATTCGACAAAGTTCAAAAGAGTTACGATGGCGAAACACTTGTCGTCAAAGATTTGAACCTCTCAGTCGGAAAGGGAGAATTCCTTACAATGCTTGGGCCATCCGGCTCTGGCAAGACAACCTGCCTGATGATGTTGGCCGGGTTCGAGACCGCCACCAACGGTGAGATTCTGTTGGACGGCAAGCCAATCAACTCGGTGCCGCCACATAAGCGCGGCATCGGCATGGTGTTCCAGAATTACGCGCTGTTCCCGCATATGTCGGTGGGTGAAAACCTGTCTTTTCCGCTGGAAGTGCGCGGCATGGGCAAGTCGGATCGCGAAGCCAAGATCAAGCGCGCGCTGGACATGGTGCAGATGGGCGATTTCATTAATCGTCGTCCCGCGCAGCTTTCCGGTGGTCAGCAGCAGCGTATCGCACTGGCCCGCGCGCTTGTGTTCGAACCTGAACTGGTCTTGATGGATGAACCGCTTGGAGCACTGGACAAACAACTGCGCGAGCACATGCAATTCGAGATCACACGCCTTGCGCATGATCTGGGCATCACCACTGTCTATGTGACGCATGACCAAACCGAAGCACTGACCATGTCCGACAACGTGGCGGTGTTCGATGATGGGCGCATCCAGCAGCTTGATCCGCCTGATGTGCTCTATGAAGCCCCGAAAAACAGCTTCGTGGCGCAGTTTATCGGTGAGAACAACACTCTGGATGGTGTTGTGAAAGAGATCAAGGGCGAGCATTGCGTCGTGGAACTGGATGGCGGCGAGTTGATCGACGCCAAGCCGGTCAACGTGTCGAAGGTTGGCGAACGCACGCGCGTTTCAATCCGCCCCGAACGGGTCGAGGCCAACAAGGATCGGCTGAACGCCGACGCCCACACGATCAAGGCCAAGGTTCTGGAATTCATCTATATGGGCGACGTGTTCCGCACGCGCCTGAAAGTGGCCGGAAACGAGAATTTCATCATGAAAACCCGCAATGCACCCGATCAGGTGCGTCACAAGCCGGGCGACATGATCGAAATCGGCTGGATGCCGACAGATTGCCGCGCGCTCGACTTCGGTTGACGCCAGCGCGGCCAAGAATTGCATGCCCGAAGACTCGGGTACGCAAGCAAACGAACCGGCAAAGACCGGTATCGTAAAAACCTAGGAGGTTACGAATGACTAACAAGTTCAAGTTAATTGCGCTAAGTTCGGCGGCAAGCATGATAGCGCTGAGCGCTGCGGCCCAAGACTCGGTCTCGCTGACCGTGGTGTCATGGGGCGGCGCTTACACTGCCAGCCAGCAACGCGCCTATCACGAGCCCTACATGGCCGCGAATCCCAATGTGACAATCATTAACGACGATGGTTCGGCAAACGCTCTGGCTGGTCTGCGCGCTCAAAGCCAGGCAGGTAACGTCACCTGGGACTTGGTCGACATGCTGCCGTCGGATGCACAGCTTGCCTGTGACGAAGGCATCATCCTCGAAATCGACCATGACGAGATGCTGGCCCCCGCCCCCGATGGCACCCCCGCCAGCGAAGACTTCCTGCCCGGCAGCCTTGGTGACTGCTTCATCCCGCAGATCGTGTATTCGACCATTCTGGCCGTGCGCCCCGGTGCGTTTGAAGGGGAACAGCCCGACTCGATTGAGGATCTGTTCGACCTTGAAAACTTCCCCGGCAAGCGCGCGCTGCAAGACCGCCCCGGCACGAACCTGGAATGGGCACTTTATGCCGATGGCGTAGCACTCGACGAAATCTACGACGTGCTGGCGACCCCGGAAGGTGTAGACCGTGCTTTCGCGAAGCTCGATACCATCAAGGATGAGATCATCTTCTGGACTGAAGGCGCGCAAGCACCGCAGCTTCTGGCAGATGGCGAAGTCGCGTTTGCAACCGGCTATAACGGCCGCATGTTCGATGCGATCGAGGTCGAAGGCATGGATGCCGCAATCGTCTGGGACGGCCAGATCGTGGAATGGGACGGCTGGGTCGTGCCAGCCGACGGTCCGAATGTCGATGCGGTCATGGACTACCTGATGTTCGCAACCGACACGCAGCGTCTGGCAGACCAAGCCAAGTTCATCAGCTACGGTCCGGCACGCGCGTCCTCCGCCGCTCTGGTGGGTCAGCATGCCGATCTGGGCATGGACATGGCACCGCATATGCCGACCGCGCCGGACAACTACTTCGCCCCCATCGTTCTGGATAACGACTTCTGGGCCGATTATGGCGACGAGCTGCGTGAGCGTTTCGCAAACTGGATGCTTCAGTAATCTGAACTCCATATCGGGGCGCGCGGCCAATGCGCGCCCCTTTTTGGGCCTTTTGGCACCCCCGGAATTTCCTGAAGGATGAAGCCATGGCAATGTCTGACGCATCGGGCAGTGACGTCGCAATCGGTAATGAAACAGACAGCAAGGGACGGTTGCTGACCTCGGATGGCCGCCCGCTGCGCGCCGCGCTGGAACGTGCAAACCGCCGCCGCAAGCTGACAGCATTTGGGCTTGTCGCGCCGCTTCTGGCCTTCATCCTGATTTTCTTCGCCTATCCCATCGTGCAAATGATGATGCGCTCGGTCGACAACCCGGCCGTGGTCAATGCCCTGCCGCAGACCCTTGAAGCCTTGGAAAGCTGGGACGGGAAAGACCTGCCCGGCGAGGATGTCTATGCCGCGCTTTACCGGGACATGATGGCGGATAAAGAGCTTCCACGCCGCGAGCAAAAGATCGGCCAGCTTGCCGTGCGGCTGAACTACGAAATTTCAGCGGCCCGCGGCGCAATCTCGCGCACGGCCCGCACGGTGGACGAGTTCGAGGCCCCCTACAAAAAGGCCTTCATGGACGCGCACCGACTGTGGCGTGATACCGATATCTGGCGCATCATCGAGCGCGAAGGGCGTCCGTTGACCGCGTCCTACTATATTGCTGCGGTCGATGCGGAATACAATGAAAACAATGAAATCGTGCGCGCCAATGAAAACCGGCGTATCTATGTCTCGCTGTTCGGCCGGACCTTTGCGATGAGCTTGGTCATCACCTTCATGACCTTCGCTTTGGGCTTCCCTATCGCCTATTACCTGTCCAGCCTGCCGATGAGCAAAGCCAATCTGCTGATGATCGCGGTTCTGCTGCCGTTCTGGACATCGCTTCTGGTGCGCACATCTGCATGGATCGTCCTGCTGCAAGGTCAGGGGGTGATTAATGACACATTGGTCGGGCTTGGGTTACTGAATGACGAAAACCGGCTCAGTATGATCTACAATCAGACTGGCACGATCATTGCGATGACCCATATCCTGCTGCCCTTCATGGTTTTGCCGCTCTATTCGGTGATGAAAACCATCCCGCCCAGCTATACCCGAGCTGCCAAAAGCCTAGGGGCCACGCCTTGGACTGCGTTCCGCAGGGTCTATTTCCCCCAGACGCTGCCGGGCATTGCTGCCGGTGGGGTGCTCGTTTTCATCATCTCGATCGGCTATTACATCACGCCCGCGCTGGTCGGTGGTCAGGATGGCCGGATGATCTCGAACGAAATCGCGCGGCACATCCAATCCTCGCTTAACTGGGGTCTGGCGGCGGCGCTTGGGACTATGCTGCTGGTCAGCGTGCTGCTGCTGTATTGGCTGTTCAACAAGCTTGTCGGCACCGACAGCCTGAAATTCGGATAAGGGGGCGCGTATGTCACTTCCAGCCTATTATACCGTAAAGGACAAGGTCTGGCATTACGCCTTCCGCGTAATCTGCTTTGCGATCTTTTTCTTTCTGCTGGCGCCGATCCTCATCATGATCCCGCTCAGCTTTAACGCGCAGCCCTATTTCACCTTCACCCGTGAAATGCTAACCTTGAACCCCGAAGGCTATTCCCTGCGCTGGTATCAGGATTTTCTGGGCGATGAAGGCTGGATGCGGTCAATCCGCAACTCCTTTGCCATCGGAATCGCGGCGACCATCTTGTCAACCAGTCTGGGCACTTTGGCCGCATTGGGCCTGTCGCGCGCCGAAATGCCCGCAAAGGGCTTAATCATGGGCATCCTGATTTCGCCCATGATCGTGCCGCTCATTATCTCGGCCGCGGGGATGTTCTTCTTCTTCTCTCAAATCAACATCGCGCAGACCTTTTTCGGCGTGGTGCTCGCGCATGCGGCTTTGGGCACACCGTTCGTGGTCATTACGGTGACCGCTACGCTTGTGGGATTCGACCAGTCGCTGACACGCGCGGCGTCCAATCTGGGCGCCTCGCCCACCACCAACTTCTTCAAAATCACCATGCCGCTTATCCTGCCCGGTGTGATTTCCGGCGCGCTGTTTGCTTTCATCACATCCTTCGATGAGATCGTCGTGGTGCTGTTCGTGGCAGGTGTGGAGCAGCGCACCATCCCGCGCGAGATGTGGTCCGGTATTCGCGAGGATATCAGCCCGACAATACTTGCGGTGGCAACGATCCTTGTGCTGATCTCCGTCGCGCTTCTGACGGTGGTGGAGCTGTTGCGCCGCCGGGGAGAGCGGTTGCGCGGCCTGTCGCCTCAGTAAACGCCGACACATCAACCAAAAAAGGCGCGTCGCAAGACGCGCCTTTTTTGCATTCGCGGGCCGCGAAACAAGACTGATCAGCCAAGCCCTGCTTTGAGCAAGAGCGGCTGTCGTCCAAAGATATTTGAAAAATGGTGCGGTCGAGAAGACTCGAACTTCCACGGGAGTTACCCCACAGCGACCTCAACGCTGCGCGTCTACCAATTCCGCCACGACCGCACGTGGTTGGCATGCGGGCCTGATACTCATTTCGTCGCGCGTTGAAAAGAGCAAAAAGGTGCCTCGGGCAAGGCAAACCAGCAAAAAGCGCGCCCCGGACCGGGGCGCGCCTGACGTCATTCTTCGGATCGCAAGTTGAACCGCAACGCCTTATTGCAGGCTAAACACCGGCAAGGTCACCGTGGCCTTTTCAGTGCCGTCGGCAACGCCATCGTCAAAGACCGCTGCGCGCAGCAACTCGTCGCGTTCGACCTGCATGGGGGCGAACACGGCGGTTTTCGCGGGGTCCAGCCCGTGTTCATACCAAGCCAACGACAGATCATCGCGCTGCGATGCGCCGAAACCTTCCGTCAGATGGTGCCCCATCAACTCGCCATAGGCACGCTCGCCCATCGCCACCAGCAACAAACCGGACCCGATCGCCAGCACCATGTCGTCCTGCTTGTAGCCAACTGCCAGACAAATCCGGGCGGTTGCACCAAGCTGTTCGGGGTTCATGCCGGTTTGCAAAATGAATGCGCCCACATCGCGCATCACCTCGTCACGCGGCTTGACCGACAACGCGCTGACATGCGGCTGAAGGCTTGGCGCAAAGCCCTCGCATTGGGCGGCGATCTGGTCAGGGGTCGCACCCTGGACCTGAGTGATAAGCGCCTCACCGTCAGCCATGGCATAGGTGCGGGCAAGACAGAATTGTTCTGCGATCACGATGGTACGGTCATTCATGGTGCCCAACGTGGTGAACCCACCATTGGCGTTGGTCAACAGATTGACCTTGTTGCAATGCGACGCAAGCGACCGAGCGGCCTGCCCGCCTCCGAAGAAGTTCGGGATCGCGGGGGCGACCGCGTCAGAGGTCGCGGCACCGGCATTGGGATTGCGCGCGGCAGGCTGCGCCGAAGGGACAGATAAAGCGACCTCTGTCGTGGGCGACGATGCCTCGGGCGTGGGCGGTGCCGCCACACTGACCGGCGCATCGGATTTCCCCAGTTCGCAGGTGCCGCGCGTGCAGGTAAACATGGCCGGGGTCACGTTGAACGCCTGAAAGTCGTTGCGGACATAGCCGTCGGGTGTGGACAGGAAGGCTTGCACCGTGCAGGCCTGCGCCGAGCACCAGAAGGCGGAGCCAGTTACAGAGGTATCAAGGATATAATCCGTCCGCCCGTCGCCGTTCATATCGGACAACTGGATGAAGCCCGCGCGCTGCACCAGTTGTTCGGCGCTCGGGTCGGACGAGGCCGCGATTTCATCCACCGCCGAGGCGACCAGAGCCGGCAGGCCGTAATTGCCCGCGCTGCGCGCCGGGCTGTGGCCAGAGAACTCGTCGCGAACCACAAGGATCAGCCCGCGCATGCCTTGCGGATGGGTCGAGACGGTCTGTGCGACCTGCGGCCCGCCCATGATCGCGCGCTGATGTGCCGTCACAAGAATATTACGCTCAAAATCCGTCAGCTTGCCAGTGCCTGCAAAGCCGCTGAACACCTGATATTGGGTGATTCCTTCGCGCGATTTGCGGCCAAGAACGCCATCCGCGCCGCCGACATTCCAGCCAAAATGGTTCAGCGCGGTCTGCACTGAACGGTTCTGTTCGCGCTGCGCCGAACTGACCGCAGGCGCAGAGCGCACCACGCGCGGCTGCGATGAGCGTTGTCCGTTCGCTATGGCGCCGCCAATGATGCCGCCAATAATGCCGCCGACAAGCCCGTCCTGCGCGCGCGCCTGCTCTATCGGGAAAGCGGCAACGCTGAGCGACAGGACCGCCACCAAACTGAATTTTCCGATCATATGGATTCTCCCACCAATGATTCTTGAAGGATACCCTAGGTTGCATGGGGCAGGTAACGAAAAGTTCAGCGCATGTGAGCGTTATTGTGTCCGCAACGCGTAGCGCCGCCAAAAGGCTTGCAGCCATGGGCGCAACACAAGGAACATGGCAAGGCCCACCCCAAACGCAATCAGGACATACCCCAGCTCTGGCGTCTCTGGCATTACTGCGCGGTTCATGACGCGGCCGGGCAGAAAGTTGAACAGGCCTGCGACCATGACGCCCAACCAGTAAAGACTGCGGAACACACGCCGATGGATCGCGATTTCCCCAGCCCGCGCGCGACGGACACCTTCGTAAAGCGACCACAAGGTGAATAGCGCAAGCCCGTGCAACGGGCTGAAAGGCCCGATCACCGCGAAACTGTGAATCCCGAAAGATGAAAGCGCAAGGACGGCCATGGTGCTGACCCAGACATACCCGGCAGTCTTGTGCAGCGTTGTGCCCTGCCGCCAATACAGCGCCAGCGGGCCAATCAGGATGGCGATGAGAGCGGCGGCAACATGAAGCTGGATGATAGGCGCGGCGTTCAGGATGGGGAACAGGGTCATCTTCGGTCTCCGTGGGAATTGGCGTTTGGGTTTCGGTGCGCTATCACCTGCCAAACCGGTGCCGCCCAAGACAAACCGCATTCGGCAACCGCAAGGATCGCTACGTGAGTGACGCAGGCCCGCAATCCGCGCTTCGTGAATGGCGCGACCATATCCGCCACCCGGCCACGCTGGTGGCGCTGGGGGCGGTCGCCCTGATTCTGGCTCTGGTCGGCCCCTACGGCACATCCGACCTGCTGCGCCCCCTGCCCCGGCTTGGCTATTGGGCGCTGATCGTGCCCGCGACCTATGGCACGGGCAGCCTGACAGTGACGATCCTGCGCGCGGTGCTGCCATCCTGGCCTTTTGCGCTGCGCATGGGGGTGGCGGGCGTGGCTGCTGGGATGGCAGTGGCTGGCGTTGTCCTGTTGGTGAATGCAATCGCGCTGGGCTTTGTGCCCGATCCGGGCATGCTGCCCGGCTTTGTCCTGAATGTGGCCGGGGTAGCCATGGTGGTGACATTGGCCATCGCCTACATCATCCGCCAGCAAACGGGCGTTGCCCCCGCACAGCCAACGCCACCCACGATTTTGCAGCGCGTGCCGCTGGAAAAACGCGGGGCGCTTCTGGCCCTGTCGGTAGAGGACCATTATGTGCGGGTGCATACCGCGAAAGGAACAGACATGGTGCTCATGCGCTTATCCGATGCCATGAAAGAGACCGGCAATGTGCCGGGGGCGCAGGTGCATCGCTCGCATTGGGTAGCGTTCAACGCGGTGCGCTCCGCCCGACGCGATGGCGACCGGGCCATCCTGACCCTTAGCTCTGGCGCGGAAATCCCGGTCAGCCGCGCCAATCTGCCCAAGGTGAAGGAGGCGGGGCTTCTGCCTCGTTAGCGCAATGGTAGACTGGATCACGTCGGACGGGCTGACAGATTACGACACAGCGACCGCTTTCATGGAGGCGCGCGCCGAAGCCATCGCGCGCGGCGAGGCCGAGGAGTGTATCTGGCTGGTCGAGCACCCGCCGCTTTACACAGCCGGCACTTCGGCCCGCCCCCAAGACCTGACCCAGCCCGACCGTTTCCCGGTCTACCCGTCCAAACGCGGCGGGCAATATACCTATCATGGCCCCGGTCAGCGGGTGGTATATGTCATGCTGGATGTGGGCAAGCGCGGGCGCGATGTGCGCTGCTTCGTGCGTGATCTGGAATCCTGGGTCATTGCCACACTGGCCGAATTCGGCCTGACCGGGCATATCCGCCCCGGCCGCGTCGGTGTCTGGATAGAGCGGCCCGAAAAGCCCGCCCTGCCCGACGGCAGCGCGCGTGAAGACAAGATCGCCGCCATCGGCATTCGGCTGCGGCGCTGGATTAGCTTTCACGGCATTTCGATCAATGTCGAACCGGACCTGTCGCATTTTGACGGGATCGTTCCTTGCGGCATACGGGGCCATGGTGTGACCAGCCTTGTGGATCTGGGCTTGCCGGTGACGATGGATGACCTTGACGCCGCGCTCCGGCGCAGCTTTGCAGGCACCTTCGCCCTTGCACCCGAAACACCTGCCAAAAACAGTTGACTGCGACGAGGTCTGCTCGCCTATGTCGATATGCCAGCGTCAAAGAAACCGATGCTTTGGGCAAGCCGCATGAGGCATGTTTAGCGCCGTGTCCTTTATGGACCCGACGTGGCGCTCGTCTATCTGGGCGGCCATTGCTGCAACCGGATCGTCCGAGCGGTGGCTGCTCGCTCAAGACCTTGCACTCCGACCAGATGAGCCGACGGCCACACGATCTGTCCTCGCAATTCTTCGATATGATCCAATAATCACCACATTTCTGACCAATATTCATCATCTTCTGCCTGCACGATGCATAATTCGCTCGCAGGAAACCAGCCAATGAACAGATTATTGGAATTTTCAAAATCAGAATGTGGCGCCGTCACAGTGGACTGGACCGTTATGACAGCGGCCGTGGTCGGCCTTGGGATTGCGTCCGCCGCGGCGGTGAGCAGCGGAACCGGGTCTTTGGGGGCATCCATTCAGGCCGCGCTGACCAATGCACATGTCGCGGGGGCAGCCTTGGCCACATTAAGCTTTGATGACATTGACGGGCTGGCAACAACCGGTTGGGGGTGGCGCGCTGTCGGGTCTTATGCCGGCTGGACGGCCGATGGTATGCAACAAAACTTCGAAATCATAAGATCTGGCTATGGTGGTGTCATCAGCCCGGACGGCGGTAACATGCTGGATATGGATGCATCCCCCGGAAACCTGGGCATTGGGCGTGTGCTGGACAACATGACACCGGGCGGCACGCATAGTGTCACCTTCAACGCGGCAGATGTGCATGGCAATAACGGCGTTGATGTCTACTTCGGCGGCGAATTGGTCGGAAGTGTTGATCCTGGCACGTCCTTGGAAAGCTATTCGTTTGATTTTGTCGAAGGCTCTGGCAACGGCAGCAACGAACTGGTTCTGCAAGGCACCGGGCCTGCAAACAATGTTGGCGCTTATATCCACGGCATCCAAGTTTACTGACTTCAAGCCTGGGCCCCGACAGCCACGAAAACACCAGAAAGCGCGCCCAAACCGGCGCGCTTATGCATTTGTAAACGCTGCACCTTGATGTAGATCAAAAAAATTGAATATGCGGCACATCGCGCGTTGCCACATGAAAACAGACATTCTAAAAGCATGGTATGCCGTGCCATGCTGTTTTGGCGTGCACGGAACGGAATCGGGCGCGCGGCACTGGCCGAGTGCACCTGCAATCAGCCGCCACCAAGCGCGGCAGGAAACGGGAACTGGAGTAGCCAATGGCCGACGCAGCCACCCATGACCATGGGCACGAAGACCCTCGCGGGTTCTTCACCCGGTGGTTCATGTCTACCAACCACAAGGATATCGGTATCCTTTACCTGTTCACCTCCGGCATTGTCGGGTTCATCGCGGTAGCCTTTACGGTCTACATGCGGATGGAACTGATGGAACCGGGCGTGCAATACATGTGCATGGAAGGCGCCAGCTTTACCGCACAGGAAGATTGCACCCCGAACGGGCATATCTGGAACGTGCTGATTACGGCGCATGGCATCCTGATGATGTTCTTCGTGCTGATCCCGGCGCTGTTCGGTGGGTTTGGCAACTACTTCATGCCCTTGCAGATCGGCGCGCCGGACATGGCATTCCCGCGTCTGAACAACCTGTCTTACTGGCTGTTCGTTGCTGGCTCCGCCTTGGCCGTGGCCTCGGTCCTGTCGCCGGGCGGCAATGGCCAGCTTGGCTCTGGTGTGGGCTGGGTGCTCTATCCGCCACTGTCAACCAACGAAGCAGGCTACTCGATGGACCTCGCGATCTTCGCGGTCCACGTGTCGGGCGCCTCGTCCATCTTGGGCGCGATCAACATCATCACCACCTTCCTGAACATGCGCGCGCCAGGGATGACCCTGTTCAAAGTGCCGCTATTCGCATGGTCCATCTTCATCACCGCGTGGATGATCCTGCTGGCGCTGCCAGTTCTGGCCGGTGCCATCACCATGCTGCTGACCGACCGTAACTTCGGGACAACATTCTTCGACCCGTCAGGCGGTGGTGATCCGGTGCTGTATCAGCACATCCTGTGGTTCTTTGGCCATCCGGAAGTGTATATCATCATCCTGCCGGGCTTCGGCATCATCAGCCATGTCATCGCGACCTTCTCGCGCAAGCCGGTCTTTGGCTATATGCCGATGGTCTGGGCCATGATCGCCATTGGTGTTCTGGGCTTCATCGTCTGGGCGCACCACATGTATACCGTGGGCATGTCGCTGTCGCAGCAGACCTATTTCATGCTGGCCACGATGACGATTGCGGTGCCAACCGGCATCAAGATCTTCTCTTGGATCGCCACTATGTGGAAAGGCTCCGTCAGTTTTGAAACCCCCATGCTTTGGGCGTTCGGCTTCCTGTTCCTGTTCACGGTTGGCGGCGTGACCGGCGTGGTGCTAAGCCAAGCGCCCATCGACCGCGTCTATCACGACACTTATTACGTCGTGGCGCATTTCCATTATGTGATGTCGCTGGGCGCTGTCTTCGCGCTGTTTGCGGGCATTTACTTCTGGATTGGCAAAATGTCGGGGCGGCAATATCCGGAATGGGCTGGGAAACTGCATTTCTGGACCATGTTCATCGGCGCAAACCTGACCTTCTTCCCGCAGCACTTCTTGGGACGTCAGGGTATGCCGCGCCGCTATATCGACTACCCGGAAGCCTTCGCGCTTTGGAACTATGTCAGCTCGATCGGCGCGTTCATCAGCTTTGCATCTTTCCTGTTCTTCATCGGGGTCATCTTCTACACCCTGACGCGCGGTGCCCGCATCACCCAGAACAACTACTGGAACGAGCATGCCGACACGCTGGAATGGACCCTGCCTTCGCCACCGCCCGAGCACACGTTCGAGCAGCTGCCGAAACCCGAAGACTGGGATCAGCAGCGTAAGGGCAAGCGTGACGGGCTGATCCCGGACGCCGCAGAGAACCTCTAACGCGGAGAGCTTTGGATTGCCCGCAATCTGGACGATAACACCGAAGGCCTCGGGCACCCCGCCCGGGGCCTTTGCCGTAGCGCAGGCGGACGGCGCGGAATACCTATTGGTGCTGTCGCCGCACCTGTCCATGGGGGCCGAAGGCTTCGTGGCCATCATCGGGCTAAGCGCCGGGCTACTGGCGCTACCTTTGATCGGCGTGTTGGGAACGCCGGTTCTCTGGGGGTTGATCCCGTTCGCGGGTCTGGCGCTATGGGGCCTGTGGTATGCCCTGCAACGCAACGGACGCGACCGTAGCGCCCTGCGCGAGGAGTTGCGTCTGACACGCGAGGTGATAGAGATCACCCGCACCAACCCGCGCAAACCCGAACAGCATTGGCAGGCCAATCCATATTGGGTGCGCCTGTCGATGATGGAAAAGGGTGGTCCGGTAGAAAATTACCTGACATTGAATGGTGGCGGTCGCGCGGTCGAACTGGGTGCGTTTCTAAGCCCGGAAGAACGCGCCACGTTACATGATGAACTGTCGCGCGCGTTGCGTCACCTGCGCTAAAGGCGACCGCGCAAGCTCTCGAATGTCTCGGCCACATGGGCCGCCAGCCCTGCCTCTAGCGTTGTCAGTGCGCCGCACCCATGCGGGCGAAACCGCGCCCGAAAGGCTGCAAGGCGTTCCATTTCCGGTGCGGGCGGATACCCGATACGAGTTAAACTTTCGTCAAAATCAGCCAAATCTGCCAGCCCTTCCGGCCAGAGCGCCAGCCCCGACCGCGCCAAACCACGCCAGTCGAAACGCGGGCCGGGGTCTTGCTTGCGCTCGGGGGCCATATCTGAATGGCCAATCACATCCACCGGCCCAATATCCCATCGCGCCATCAGCTCTGCCAATAGCCGCTCCAACACGCGCATCTGTGGCAACGGAAAGGGCTCTTCGCCGGTATTGACCAGCTCGATCCCGATGGAACGCGAGTTTATATCCAACAGCCCGGCCCAAGACCCACCCCCCGCGTGCCAAGCGCGCATCTCTTCCGCGACCATTTGAAAACAAGTGCCGTCCCGGTCGATCAGATAATGCGCCGAGACTTCGGTGCACGGGTCACAAAGCCGCTCTAGCACGGCCTTGGCACATCCCATCGCGGTATAATGCAACACGACCATTCGCGGGCGCAGCCCATCGCGGCGCGGCCCATAATTTGGCGATGGATGCCAGATCACGTCAGGACGCGCCGCGTTCATGAACACTCATGCTCGAACAGTGTGGGCGCATGTCTTTTTACGCCAAACCGAGCCCCAGCTTTGCCCGACATGCTTTATTCGCGCGCTTTTACAGTGGTAGCAGCCTGCCGAAACGGCGCTGGGTCCCACCAGCAGGCGTAGCCGTCCCCATCCGGGTCCATATGTTCCGGGTCTTTTTCCGGGCCGCCAGCCGCAAGGAACGCTTCCTGCGCCAGATCCTGATGCGGGTATTGCGCGCAAGCGGCCTCCCACCGACGCCAGCGCAACGGGTGACGACGTGGATACCGCTCCTCTCCAACTGTATGCCGGGTCGACAGCGCATACACGAACAGATTCGGCCCATTGGCCGCAGGAGCTTCAGCCGCAGTGACACGCACCTGAGGCACATATTCCCGCCGAACCACCTGATTTTGCGTCGGAGTGCCGAACGGTTGCGCCTCATAGCTTTGGGTGCTGACCCGTTGCTCAGCCGTGGCCGATGCTGCGGAACCCGCCTGCCCGATTGCAAAACTCTGGGCCGGTGTCTGTTGCGACGCCGGTTGTGGTGAGGACTGGCTTTGCTCTGGTTGCGCGATAACCGACTGCCCCAAGGGCGCTTGTTCCGGCATCTGCGTTTGCGCTGCGCCAAACCCTTGCGGCTGGAACCTGGTCGGGGCGTCGCCCGCAGCGTCTTGCGGCTGCTCGCGTGCGGCGGCCGCTTCTGCCCGACGAATGCGCGACAATTCCTCCTGCGCGCGCATGTATTGTGCGTAATCGCTAAACCCTACCCCGCCGCCTGCGCTGTCGATCACGTTGGAGTAAGGCGCATTCAACGTGCAAGCCGACGCCAGAAAAAGGGCGGATAGTCCAATGGGAAAACGCATTCAAAAACTCTCGATACTCGATCTTTTTTGAAAGCCTACCACCATTTGGCGGGTTTGGCCACAAAGCCAACCGCATCCTCCAACACTTGCGCGGTGTTCAGCAAATCGCCTTCTTCCCAAGGGCGGCCAATCAGTTGCAGGCCCAGCGGCAGCCCGGCGCTATCCAACCCCGCCGGCACCGAAACACCCGGCAATCCGGCAAGGTTCACGGTCACGGTAAAGACATCGTTCAGATACATCTGCACCGGGTCGGCATTGGCCATTTCGCCCAGACCAAAAGCAGCCGATGGCGTGGCAGGTGTCAGGATCGCATCGACCCCATCGGCGAAAACCGTCTCGAAATCGCGCTTTATCAACGTGCGGACCTTGCGTGCGCGGTTGTAATACGCGTCATAGAACCCTGCCGACAGCACATAAGTGCCAATCATCACGCGGCGCTGCACCTCTGGGCCAAAACCCTCGGCACGCGTTTTCTCATACATTTCGGTAATGCCATCGCCCGCCGCCAAAGAGGCACGGTGTCCGTAGCGCACCCCATCATAGCGTGCAAGGTTCGACGACGCCTCTGCCGGTGCAATAACGTAATAGGCCGGAAGGGCGTATTTTGTATGCGGCAGGCTGATCTCGACAACCTTGGCGCCCGCGTCGCGCAACATATCGGCGCCACGGTCCCAGAGTGCGGCAATTTCTTCGGGCATACCATCAATGCGGTATTCGCGCGGAATACCGATGGTCTTACCGCGAATATCGCCGGTCAGCATCGCCTCGAAATCCGGCACAGGCAGATCGGCGCTGGTCGCATCCTTCGGGTCATGCCCGCACATTGCCTCCAGCATGATCGCCGCGTCACGCACGGTTTTGGTCATGGGACCAGCCTGATCGAGCGACGAGGCAAAGGCCACGATCCCCCAACGTGAGCAGCGCCCATAGGTCGGCTTAATGCCCACGGTGCCGGTAAAGGCCGCAGGCTGGCGGATCGACCCACCCGTATCGGTGCCGGTCGCGGCCAGACACAGGTCAGCCGCCACAGCCGCCGCAGACCCGCCCGACGAGCCGCCGGGGGTCAGGTGCCGATCATCAATCTTCCACGGGCTCACGGCATTGCCGTAAACGCTGGTTTCGTTGCTGGACCCCATGGCAAATTCATCCATGTTCAGCTTGCCCAGCATGACTGCCCCCGCATCACGCAGTTTCGCGCTGACAGAGGATTCGTATTCAGGGCGGAAGCCTTGCAAAATCCGGCTGGCGGCTTGGCTGGGAACCCCCTCGGTGCAAAACAAATCCTTGATCCCGATGGGCAGGCCACACATCGCGGGCGCATCACCTTGTGCCAACCGCGCATCGGCGGCGCGCGCGCGCTCCAGCGCCAGATCCGGGGTCTTGTGCACGAACGCGTTCAGCGCCCCGGCACCCTCGATCGCGCTCAGGCAGGCCTCGGTCAGGGCGACCGAACTTGTCTCACCCTTACGCAGCAGGTCGCGCGCATCGGCCAGTGTCAGTTTGTTCAGATCGCTCATTCTACCACCTTCGGCACGGCAAAAAAGCCTTCGCGCGCGTCGGGCGCGTTCGACAGGATCTTGTCTTGATACCCCCCATCCGTCACACCGTCCTTGCGGCGCGGCAGGCGCATGGGTGTGACCGACGTCATCGGTTCGACCCCGTCAACATCGACCTCGTTCAGCTCTTCCATAAACGTCAGGATTCGGCTCAGATCATTGGCCAGGCCAGGCAGATCACTCTCAGGCACCGCAATGCGCGACAGTTTCGCGACCTTGCGGGCGGTCTCGTGGTCAATTTCAGACATGCGCCCTCCGCAGCACAGGAGTTTTGCGAGGGTTTATCCAGATGGCGCGCGGGGTGCAAGCGGGGCCGCGCGCATGTGGCGGCAATAGACAAGGATCATCCAACCCAGCATGATCCCGTTCAGAATATGCCACATGAAATGACTGCCAATCGGGAAGCTCGGGCATACCGCGCCATCCGCCATCCGGAACCCCAGAGAGACACTCAGGATCGCGGCCCCGATCAACAATCCCCGTCCCGTTGCGCTGCGCCGCAGCCACAGACCATAAATCAGGATCAGCACCACCACGCTCGCGTAAAGCGCATTCGCCCCTGGCAGCACTCCGCCAAACAGCGCCCGAAAGCCAAAGGCGTAGGGAAAGACTGCGACGGTCATGCCCCCTGCAATCACCGCAGAGGCCCCAAGGAAATCCCGCGTTGCAGCGAAGACATAGACCAATATGAACAACAGAATCGGCAGCATATCCGCAAGCCCTGCCCAGCCGGTCGCATGGGTGTGCCACAAGAAAGAGCCGACGCCGATCGTTGCAAGCAGGATCGTCAGAACTCGACCAAGGGGCAGCCCCCTTGTTTTTGGCCAAACATAAAGTGCCGCTAGCACAAATGCAGCATTCGTGACGGCATTGACAGGCTCGGACCAATAAGAAAAATCCGTGCGTTCACAATAGTCTATGATCTGTTCAAACATGATTTTGCCTCAGCGCAACTGTTCAAAAAACGATCTCAGCACGGAACTGGCGGCCTCCGCCTGCAACCCGTCATAGACCTCTGGCACATGGTGACATTGCCTATGTGCAAAGACCCGTGCCCCATGGACAACGCCGCCCGATTTCGGATCGCCTGCCCCGAAATACAGCCGCCGGACCCGTGCATGGGCAATTGCCTGCGCACACATTGCACAAGGCTCCAAAGTTACATACAGGTCACAATCCGCAAGCCGTTCTTGCCCCAACGCGGCACAGGCCGCACGAATGACCAGCATCTCGGCATGGGCCGTCGGATCGCGGCGCGCGCGCGTCCGGTTTCCGTCAGCGGCCAACACAGCCCCCGAAGCGTCAACAATCACTGCGCCTACCGGCACCTCGCCCCGTGCGGCGGCCTTGCGCGCCTCCTCCAGCGCCAGCGGCATGTAACTGCGAAACCCGACCATGCCTTCCACATGCCGCCGACCCTGCGAAAACTCAAGCCAATTCATCCTTGCCCAAATATCCTGGGGGAGTCGCGCATATGCGCGACGGGGGCAAAGCCCCCTTCAAGTAAAGCCTTGGCGCGTCAGCGCCGCCGCCAGGTCTGGCAAAGGTCCGGGCCGATCTGCTGCACATGGATAAGCTCGAATCCCGGCGCGTCAGACAAAGAGGCCAGTCCAAGCGGACCAAGACCCGCGCGGCCCTCGGCACCAATCATTTTGCCCGCCGAGAAAATCACAAGCTCGTCGACCAGTCCTGCGCCGATCAGGCTGGCAGCCAGCGCGCCGCCCCCTTCGCACAACACCCGCGTCAGGCCCTCCCGCGCAAGCGTGGCCATCATCGCGCGCGGGTCGAGCGCGTCTTGCCCCGTTGGACAATCAATCAATCGCGCCCCGGTGGCGGCCCACCCCTCCGACGGTGTCAGCCCCGGCGCGTGCAACAGCCAGACCGGCACCTCACCCGCTCTGCGCCCCAAGCGACACTCCGGGTCCAGTTCAAGGTTTCGGCTGGCCATCACCCGCACGGGCTGATGCGTCACGCCCAGATCCCGCACGGTCAGGTCAGGGTCGTCCGCGCGCGCGGTTCCGGCACCCACCAAAACCGCGTCATGGCGTGCGCGCAGCGCATGAACTGCGCGGCGAGACTCTGGCCCGGTGATCCACCGGCTTTCGCCGCTGGCGGTTGCGATACGTCCATCCAGCGTCAGCGCCAGTTTCAGCGTCAGGAAAGGGCGTCCTGCGGTCAGGCGCAGCAGGAACCCGGCATTCGCCGAATGGGCCAATTCTGCCTCTACGCCTTCCACAACCTCGATGCCAGCCGCGCGCAACCGCGCATGACCACGTCCAGAGACACGTGGGTCAGGGTCCGTCAGCGCGGTCACAACGCGCGCCACACCGGAGCGCACCAGTGCGTCGCTACAAGGCGGGGTGCGGCCATGATGTGCGCAGGGTTCAAGACTGACATAGGCGGTGGCCCCGCGCGCATCGTCGCAGCGCGCCAAGGCCGCGGCTTCGGCATGGGGGCGTCCGCCCGGCCCGGTCCAGCCGCGTGCCAAGATGCGGCCGTCACGCACCAGCACGCAGCCTACGGCTGGATTGGGCCAGACCTGGCCCAAGCCTCGCCGCCCAAGGGCGATGGCCAACCGCATGAAGCGGCGATCAGCGGCGCTTGGCACAGGTTACTCCGTGTCTTTCGGTTCCGGGCGCAATTCCGATACGAACTTGTCGAAATCATCGGCTTCCTGGAAATTCTTGTAAACCGAGGCAAACCGCACATAAGCGACCGTGTCGATCCGCGCGAGGGTTTCCATCACGATCTCGCCGATAAGCTTGGACGGAATGTCGCTGTCGCCAAGGCTTTCCAGCCGCCGGACAATGCCACTAATCATCTGGTCCACGCGTTCATGTTCGATATTGCGTTTTTGCAAGGCTATCCGAACCGACCGTTCCAGCTTTTCGCGGTCGAACGCTTCGCGGCGACCGTTCGATTTCACCACGACCAGATCGCGCAATTGCACACGCTCATAGGTGGTAAAGCGCCCCCCGCAGGCGGGACAGAACCGGCGCCGACGGATCGCGCCATGGTCCTCGGCGGGACGGGAATCTTTTACCTGCGTGTCGGTATTGCCGCAAAAGGGACAGCGCATAAGCAGCCTCGGGGGTTTTGTTCACATTTCCCCAAGGACTATACCTAACGCCAAGCCTTTGGGTAGCGCTTAATCGTGGACACCAGATCATGCGGGCGCGGCTGTGGCATGGGAGACTCAGCGCCGGACGATCACGCGGGTCTGTTCCATCCCCTCTTGGCGCACCATGTCGAACAACACACTGGCATTGGCCGGGTCCAACCGCACGCAGCCCGCAGAGGCCGGACGACCCAAGCGGCTGACCTGGTCCGTGCCGTGAATGGCGTAATGCCCGGAGTAGAAAATTGCATAGGGCATGGGGGCGTTGTTATATCGGCTGGACCGGTGGTTCTTGGACAGCCATTGCGGGCGCCAATCGCCAGTCGGCGTAATCTTGCCCGCCCGCGCGGTCGAAACCGGCCATTCATGCACCAAGGTGCCATGATGATAGACATACATTTTTTGCTCGGAAATGCTAACACGCGCCACGACGCGATCAGCCATGGCAGCGGTTGCAAACAAAAGCAAAGCGGCCAAAGCCGCAAGACATGGGCGCATGGTTCATATCCCCCCGGAAAAACGATGCTTGGTGCAGGCAGCAATAATGCGACAATCTGGCCCGATACAAAGGCCACGAGTCAAACCATTTGAGTGCGTTTTCGCTTGAAATAGCGCGGCTTGAGTGGCATTTGCCGCGCATGGAAAACACGAAGATCGCACTTGTGACGGGCGCCTCACGCGGGATTGGCGCGGCGCTCGCGGAAGAGCTTGCCGCGCGCGGCTGGCACGTTGTGGCTGTCGCCCGCACCTTGGGCGCGCTGGAAGAATTGGATGACCGGATCAAGGCGCGCGGTGGCTCTGCCACGCTCGCCGCGATGGATGTGACCATCGATGACGCGATGCGCCATCTGTGCCGCGATATTCACGACCGTTGGGGCAGCATCGGGCTGTGGGTGCATAGCGCCATCCAGGCGCCGCCGCTGTCGCCCGCCAGCCATATTGCGATCAAGGAATGGGACAAGGCGCTGAAGGTTAATGCGCGCGCACCCGGCGTTCTGATCCCGATGATCGCACCCCTTCTGGCCGCCAGCCCAGACAAGGGCACGGCCTTGTTCCTGCATGACCCAGCGGCAGAAACCCGGTTTCACAGTGCTTACGGCGCGACCAAACTGGCGCAAATGGCGCTTGCACGGGCTTGGGCTGATGAAAGCGTCAAGACCGGGCCGCGTGTGATGGTGGAAACCTGCGCGCCCATGCCCACGGCGCTGCGCGCGCGGTTTCATCCGGGTGAAAACCGTGACGCGCTGACGCCCTGCGCCACCGAGGCCGCGCGCTTGGCCGACCTGATCGGCTAACCCGCTTCTGCCTGCACGGCCTGTCGCGCGCCCGCCGAATCGCGGTCTGCCATGCCCAACAGGTTGCAGGCCAGCCGCATGAAGCCGTCCTCTTCGAAGTCGCGGTTGTCATCGGCCAGCACCACGCGCCACAGGTCTTGCAAATAGGCCATGCGGTTTTCATGCGCGATTTCGTCCTTGATCGCCTTGGTCAGATGGACGGTATCACCCGCGCTTTGCTCCAGAGCTTCGGCCTGCGCCAATATGTCGGCACTGCCAAAGCGGCGGGTCAGGATGTCTTGAATCACGGCGCGCTCGGCATCGGCATACTCGCCATCCGTGCGCGCCACGCGCACCAGCAGCGCCGCTACGGCGACGCGCCCGTCGGGCTTGACGGCTTCAGGCTTGCGAAACAGCTTCCCGATCATGCCGACGGCGCCGGTCCGCCCTCGACCTCGCCGGTCGCATCGGGCGTGAATGTCATAGCCAAACCATTGATACAGTGGCGCTTTCCGGTCGGGGCCGGGCCGTCGTCGAAGATGTGCCCCTGATGCCCGCCACAATTGGCGCAATGCACCTCTGTCCGAACCATGAAGAAGCTGCGATCCGCGCGGGTGCCTGTCGCCCCATCCATTGCCTGCCAGAAGCTGGGCCACCCCGTGCGACTGTCGAACTTGGTTTCCGACCGATACAACGCCTGCCCGCAGCCTGCACAGTTATAGGTGCCTGCGCGATCCTCTTTCAGCAGCGGCGAACGCTCACCCATCAGTGCGTTGCTGAAAGCACGTTCGGTCGCCTCTTCGCGCAGTACGGCAAATTGCGCGGGCGTCAGACGGGCGCGCCATTCGGCCTCTGTTAGCATGAAGGGGAAATTCCCTTCCGACGCGACGGCGCGCGCACCGTAAAATGCCAGCCCCGTGGCGGCCAGAAATCTGCGTCTATCCATGAAACCCTCCTGTGTTCACATACCTACTTTACGCAGGAACCAAGCAATTGGTTTCACATATAGGATAAGATTACGTCACAGCTTCAACAAGCCCGCGTGATCTGCCATTATCACACCCATGAGTCTGCCCCCCGGTTTTCTGGATGAACTGCGCAACCGTGTCTCGATCTCGTCCGTGGTCGGGCGCAAGGTCATATGGGACATGCGCAAGTCGAATCAGGCCAAGGGCGATTTCTGGGCGCCCTGCCCGTTTCATCAGGAAAAGTCTGCGTCGTTCCATGTCGATGATCGCAAAGGGTTTTATTACTGCTTTGGCTGCCATGCAAAGGGCGATTCGCTGACCTTCCTGCGCGAGACCGAGAACATGTCCTTCATGGAGGCGGTGGAAACACTGGCCCGCGAGGCCGGTTTGCCCATGCCCGAACGCGACCCGCGCGCGGCGGAAAAAGCCGACCGGTTGTCAGAACTGGCAGAGGTGACGGAAGCCGCCGTGCGATTCTTTCGGATGCAGCTCAACACCGGGGCGGCGGCAGGCGCGCGCGATTACCTGAAAGGTCGTGCGCTGGCGCAATCCGCGCTTGACCGGTTCGAGATTGGCTTTGCCCCCGATGCGCGCCAAGCCCTGTGGGATGCGTTGACGGGTGCGGGCATTGCGGGCGACAAGATCATAGAAGCCGGGCTATGCGCAAAGCCCGATGATGGCGGCGCGCCCTATGACCGGATGCGCGGGCGCATTATCTTTCCCATCCGCGACGCGCGCGGGCGCTGCATCGGCTTTGGCGGGCGTGCGCTAAGTGCAAATGCGCGCGCCAAGTATCTGAATTCGCCAGAAACGCCTTTGTTCGACAAGGGCCGTGCGCTGTATAATCTTGGTCCTGCGCGCAGTGCTTGCGGCAAGGGCAAACCGCTTATTGTAGCAGAGGGCTACATGGACGTGATCGCGCTGAGCGAGGCCGGGTTCGAGGGCGCCGTCGCACCGCTTGGCACCGCGATCACCGAAGACCAGTTGCGGCTTATGTGGCGCGTGTCGCCCGAACCGATCATCGCGCTCGATGGCGACGCGGCGGGGCTGCGCGCGGGGTTCCGGCTGATCGACCTTGCTTTGCCGCTGCTGGGGCCGGATCAATCGCTGCGCTTTTGCCTGCTGCCCGAAAAGATGGACCCGGACGATATTTTGCGCCAGGGCGGTGCCGCCGCCATGGCCAAGTTGACTGAGGGCGCGGTGCCCTTGGTGCAGCTTTTATGGCAGCGCGAGACAGAAGGCCAAGTTTTTGACAGCCCTGAGCGCCGCGCGGCACTGGACCGGCGGCTGCGCGCAGCCTTGGCCAAGATCGCCGAACCGGGGCTGCGCGGGCATTACACCGATGAGATCAAACGCTTGCGTGCCGAATTCCTGCGCCCCGCTCGGCAAGCATGGTCCCCGCGGGGGGGCCGCGCCATACCCGTCGTCAAACCGCTATCTGCCACGCGCAGCACGCGGCTGGCCAGCGCCCCAAATGACGCGATAGCAGAGGCCATGCGCGAGGAACTGATCCTTGCAACCCTGCTGCGTCATTCTGAGCTTTTGCCGGAGTTCGAGGATGATCTTGACCGCCTGACCTTTCCGGACCCGGCCCTTGCCCGCCTGAGCACCGCGCTTCTGGCAGGAGACGCGCCCCAAGCTGATGACGCCGCCGCGCTTCTGGAATTGCCGCATATCGCAATCGCGCCGCCCGTGCGCAGCACGAATGCAGATTTTGCGCGGCTATGCTTGCGCGATGAATTTGCCAAGCATTTCGCGCGCGGGGGGCTGGATGCCGAATTGCGCGAAGTGGTCGAAGATATGGAAGATCTGGCCGATGAAAGCGTGACCTATCGCTTGGCCCGCGCCAGTGCCGCGCGCAACGAATCAGAGCGCTCTCGGCTGAACGATTCGACCGATCTGGGCGAAGACCGGGCCGCTTTGTCGGGCGAGTTACAGCGTCTCATCGAATCAGAAATCTGGGTGAAACGGAAAAAGTGACCGATTCGTAACGAAACCGAGAGGTTGGGTCATCAATTCTGCATCTGACAACTGGAAAATCCGGCAATCTGCGCCTACATCGTAACAAGCCGCATTCCGCCTGCCCGCTGATTCGACCGAATCAGTCAGGGTTTACGCGCATTTTTTCTGGGAGCGTCCATGGCCGCCAAAGACACCGACGACACGCGCAACGACGAGATGGAAGCCGACGAAAACCAGACCGTCAGCCAAGCGTCGATCAAGAAGATGATCGCGCAGGCGAAAGAACGTGGGTACATCACCTACGAACAGCTTAACAAATCGTTGCCGCCCGAACAGGTCTCGTCCGAGCAGATCGAAGACGTGATGTCGATGTTGTCTGAAATGGGCGTGAACGTTGTCGAGGATGACGACGAGGGTGACGAACCCGACGCCAAGGGCGGCGAACTGGTCGAAGTGTCGGGCGCACGCGACGTGACCGTGTCCTCTTCCTCCAGCTCCGAAACGCTGGACCGCACCGATGACCCCGTGCGCATGTATCTGCGTGAAATGGGGTCGGTCGAACTGTTGTCGCGCGAAGGCGAAATTGCCATCGCCAAGCGGATCGAGGCCGGGCGCAACACCATGATCGCGGGCCTGTGCGAAAGCCCGCTGACCTTTCAGGCCATCACAATCTGGCGGGACGAATTGCTGAACGAAGACGTTCTGCTGCGTGACGTGATCGATCTGGAAACCACTTTCGGCAATAGCCTGGACGATGAGGAGGGCGTGCCCGTCACCGAAGGGTTGTCCGATAGCCCGACAAGCCAGAAACGCGATTCCAGCTCAGAGCCCGAACTGGACGCAGATGGTAACCCCATCTCCCGCGCTGATGACGACGAGGACGAGGACGAGAATGCCAACCTGTCGCTCTCTGCGATGGAGGCCGCGCTCAAGCCCCGCGTTCTGGAAACGCTGGACCAGATTGCTGGCAGCTACGAACGTCTGGCAGAAATGCAGGATGCCCGCATAGAGGCAACGCTGCATGAGGCCGGAAAGTTCAGCGCCGATCAGGAAGCGGGCTACCAGTCCCTGCGCAGCGAATTGGTGGAAATGGTGAACTCGCTTCACCTGCACAACAACCGCATCGAAGCCTTGGTCGATCAGCTTTACGGCATCAACAAGCGGATCATGTCCATCGACAGCGCCATGGTGAAGCTTGCCGATCAGGCGCGCATCAACCGGCGCGAATTCATTGACGCCTATCGCGGGTCCGAGCTGGACCCGACATGGTGTGACCGGATGGAAGAAAAGCCCGGCCGTGGCTGGCAGGCGCTGATGGAACGCTCGCGCGAAAAAGTCGAAGAACTGCGGGCCGATATGGCGCAGGTCGGCCAATATGTTGGCGTTGACATCAACGAATACCGCCGGATTGTCGCGCAGGTCCAGAAGGGTGAGAAAGAAGCCCGTCAGGCAAAGAAGGAAATGGTCGAAGCCAACCTGCGGCTTGTAATCTCGATTGCCAAGAAATACACGAACCGTGGCCTGCAATTCCTTGATCTTATTCAGGAAGGCAATATCGGTCTGATGAAAGCGGTCGACAAGTTCGAATACCGCCGGGGCTACAAGTTCAGCACCTATGCGACCTGGTGGATCAGGCAGGCGATCACACGGTCCATTGCCGATCAGGCCCGCACCATCCGTATTCCGGTGCATATGATCGAAACGATCAACAAGCTGGTGCGCACCGGCCGCCAGATGCTGCATGAAATCGGGCGCGAGCCGACCTCGGAAGAACTGGCCGAGAAGCTGCAAATGCCGCTGGATAAAGTGCGCAAGGTGATGAAAATCGCCAAAGAGCCGATCAGCTTGGAAACGCCGATTGGCGACGAGGAAGACAGCCAGCTTGGCGATTTCATCGAAGACAAGAACGCGCTTCTGCCGCTGGATTCGGCCATTCAGGACAACCTGCGGGAAACCACCACGCGGGTTCTGTCCTCACTCACCCCGCGTGAGGAACGTGTTTTGCGGATGCGTTTCGGCATTGGCATGAACACCGACCACACGCTGGAAGAGGTGGGCCAACAGTTCAGCGTGACACGCGAACGCATCCGCCAGATCGAAGCCAAGGCGCTGCGCAAACTGAAACACCCGTCCCGGTCGCGCAAGCTGCGGAGTTTCTTGGATCAGTAAATATCGTTGATGGCGCAGGGGAAAAACATGAGGTCATTTGATTTTGAAATAGATATCAGCGGTGCCCGTGTAGTCACTATACGTGAACCGCTACATCCAGCTTGTCTGTCTGACGGAGAAATTGAAGCCAACATAGCGGCTCTTAAGGCCGACCTCGACAGGGTAGCTGATAAAATGAAAAAGGCTGTGCGCGAGCAGCGGACTAAACCTTTGTTCGGGGACGACGGTGTTGTTTAAAGGGATCGCGTCACGCTGGCGAGAGGCCCGCGCATCCGCTCTTCAAAAAGAGATTATGGACATTTTAAATCGATACACTCGTTGGGGTACCTACGAACGATACGAGTGCTTGTCAGCTTTCGATTTTGCCAAAAACGACTTTGAAGATGAACATGGGCCTATAGACGAATGGTCAGAGAATTTTGCTGGTAAGGTGAGGAAGGAACTAATGCAAACCGCAAAGCTGGGCTACAGCACAGCGCCTTATGGTGCCAGCGGCGCAGCTCTGCTCAGTCTATTCGTGGAATTGCAGCATGTTCCGGGTCAGCTTGCCGGAGAGTTGAGAATAAGAATAATAGAATGGTATAACAGAGCATTGATTGAGGATATGCCCTCTGAAAAATATTAGCGGGATTGTAAAAGTTTGAAGTTGAGGCTTTACGAGCAACTTCTGCGAATGTTGTGAGTTTTGTAGCTGTCGATGTGACCCTTCATTTTATGCTAATGCTTTTAAATTATTGATCCCGCCGGGTCTTCCAGTCTGAGGGCTCAGGTCACACACTGGTTGACGAATTACACTTGGGTTGCTTTTAGTCTGAGCGCGTCATGGAGTTGCCGCAAGGTCAAGTCGGTTGGTCACCCGTTCCAACCAATCCCCCCGCATCGTCGTCAGCGCGGTGCGGTAGTCTTGCCAATCCTGCGCCAAGGCAGCCAGAAGATCGGCATCAGCCGCGACCGTTTCCACCACCCACCAGCGGTTCCATTCATAGGCCAGTGACCAATCCGCCTCGTCCAGCCGTGATTCCGGCAAACGGTAGTGAAAGGTCGGGCGGCCGCCCTTCAGGTGGTCGGGCGGCACATCGGCCAGCGTGTCCGGCACCGCGTCTTGCAGCAGTGGCAACAGGTCCAGCCCGTAGCTGCGCGACGGGGCGTGCTGCGCATAGGCGCGGCCCAGATCGGCCAGCGCCCATCCTTCGGCCCCGGCCAGCCTGTCCACCAACGCACGCGGCCACGGGTCCACGAAGGGCATGACACGGCGCGCGGTGTCCAGCGGGTCGGCGGCGCGCAGCCAGTCCTCCAGCAACGCATAGGCGCGGGCAATCGCGATGACAGCGCTGTCGGATTGCGGGCGTTCCGGGTTCAAATGCACGCCGAAACTATAGGCCAGTTGCGCGCGTGAGCCTTTTGCGCCCGCCTCTGCCAGCTTTGCAAGCAACCTCTCGACTGCCGGTAGATCTGTTCTGGCCATAGGCGCAGTGACCACCTCGACCGGCACAAGATCGCCCAGGATGTCGGCGGCCATATCCTCGACCCAAGCGTTCTTGAGGGTGATGTCCAACTCTACCTTGACCTTGCCGAACCGCCCGCCGGTCACGACCAGATCGCGCGGCCCATCACGCGAAATCGTGCCGCCCCATTCATGGCTTACAATGTCGGCAGCCTGTTCGAGGGTCAGCCCCGCAAATTCCACCTCAACACCTGTGCGACGCTCGGTGCTCGACTTGCCGTCATGGTCGGGCAAAGGCAGGAAGCGGTCACGGGGCAAAGCATTATGCAATTCATCCATGTCACTCAATCCTCGACCGCGTCCAAGCCGCGCGCGCCGATCAGGCGGTAGACCCAGGCGCTTTGTCCGCTTTCCAGCACCATCAGGTCGCGGCGGTATTTGCGCCCGGTCCGCTCGTATCGGTCAAGGCGGCGCATCTCTGCCGGGGTAACACGGAACACGACGCCGTTCAAAAGCGTATCCGGTCCTTCGACAATGTCGCGCCCTGCCCCGCGCTGCCAGCCGCGCAATTGCGCCGGATGGCTTGGCACCCAGCGACCAATGACCACCAGCCGCACCAAAGGGTTGGTCAGCGTGGCAAAGCCAAACACATGCGCCGGGCCGTCAGGCGGCGTAGGCGTGGCGGCATCTTTCGGCGGCAGGTAAAATGGCGCACGGGTAATCGAATACCATGCCGCGGCCATTACGATCAGAGCTATCAGCGTCATCTTGGTCATCCTCGCCAGCGTGACAGAGCAGGCGCTGCCGTCAAGCCCGCGCCGCGCGCCGCTTGCGCAGCACTTCCGAGATATAGAGCGCCATCGCGCCCCAAATCATGGGGAAGGCAATTAGCCGCGCCCCGTCGAAGGGTTCGCGAAATGCGAGGGTCGAGATCAGGAAGATCATGGTCGGAATGGCGTAGCCCGAAATCGCGATCGTGGACAGCCGCAAGCCCTTGGCTGCATTGGCATAGAGGATTAGCGGCACGGCGGTAATAAAGCCGCAACCCAGAAGCAGCAGCCAATCCACCGCAGTGGCCTGCGCGGCAAACAATGACCCCTGTGAAGCCTGCCACCCCATGAACGCCAGCGCGATCGGAAGCAGGATCATCGCCTCTAGCGCGAAACCCTGATTGGGGCCAATGGGCAGCGCGCGTTTGAAATAAGCATATCCGCCCCATGAAAACACGATCATCAGCGCCCCGGTGGGAAGGCTTCCGGCCTCAAGTGTCAGAACCACGACGGCGGCGAAGGCCAGCCCGACCGCCCCCCATTGCCGCGCGCTAAGCCGTTCGCCCAGGAAAGTCGCCCCCAGAAAGATACTGAAGATGGGGTTAATATAGTAGCCCAGCGCCGCTTGCATCGCCTGACCCGATTGGATGAGCCATACGTAAGAGCCCCAGTTGATCGAAATCAGGGTCGCCGTGACCACGGCCATGCCCAACATACGCGGGGTGCGGATTGCCAGCCGCAAATCTGCCGTGCGACCCAGCCAGAACAACCACCCCAAGGCGACGGGCAACGCCCAGATCACACGATGTGCCACCACTTCGGGGGTGGGAACGTGCTCTAGCGCGCGGAAATAGAAGGGCAGCATACCCCAGATGGCAAACGCGGCAATCGCGAAGGCAAAGCCGCGCGGGTTGTCTTCATTCATGCGTGGCCAGCCCTGCCTGAACGGCCGCGATAAAGGCCGCGCCGCGTGCCTCGAAATCCGGGAACTGGTCGAAACTGGCCGCGGCCGGGGCCAGCAGCACAGTATCGCCGGACCGGGCTTCGGCTATGGCACTGGCGGTCGCCTGTTCCAGCGTGTCGAAAATCTCATGCGGGTGCTCGCCCAGTTGCAAGGCAAAGTCGCGGGCCGAATGGCCGAACAGATAGGCCTTGGCGACCCGGTCCAGATACGGCGCAAGCGATGCGATGCCGCCATCCTTGCCAAGCCCACCGGCGAGCCAACGAATATGGTCGAACGCCTGCAAGGCTTTACCGGCGCTATCGGCATTCGTGGCCTTGGAATCGTTTATGTAACGCACACCGCCCGTTTCAGCGACCAACTGGCTGCGATGCGGCAGGCCCGTGAAACTGGCCATCGCATCCTCTACCAGACGCGGGGCAGCGCCAAGACTGCGGGCGACCGCATAGGCCGCGCAGGCATTCTGGTGGTTATGCGCCCCCGGCAATCCCGGCATGGCGCGCAAATCGATGGAGGCGACCTGCCGCCCGGCCCGATATTCGGCCAGAAACCCTTTGCGCGCAAAGATGTTCCAGCCCGGCCCAGCCAGCTTTTGACCAGACGAGATGCGAATGACGCGCCCATCCTCTGCGGCTTCGGCAAGCTGCCCCGCCATGAACAGCCCCTCAATCTCATCCACGCCAATGATCGCGCGGTCCGGCCCGCCCTCGGCGAACAAACGCCGCTTGGCTGCGAAATAGCCCCCCATACCGCCATGCCGGTCCAGATGATCGGGCGAGAGATTGGTGAACACGGCAATATCGGGCGTCAGTGCGCGGGCGAGTTCGGTCTGGTAGCTGGACAGTTCCAGCACGACCACCTCACCCTCTTGCGGCGAGTTGATAGACAAAACCCCGGTGCCAATATTACCCGCCATCTGGCTGGGCCGCCCTATGGCGGTCAGAATATGGTGGATCAGCGCGGTCGTGGTGGATTTCCCATTGGACCCGGTAACAGCGACCACCTTGGGGGGCTGGTCCATCTCCATCGTCTGCGAGGTGGCAAAACTGCGGAAAAACAGGCCAATGTCATTATCCACCGGCACCCCCGCTGCAAGGGCCGCCGCGATGTGACGGTTTGGCGCCGGGTAAAGATGCGGAATGCCGGGACTGGTGACAAGTGCAGCGATCTGCGACCAGTCGGCCCGCGCAAGATCGTGCAGCGCAATGCCCTCTGCCTCTGCACGCGCGCGCGACTCGGGGCTGTCATCCCAAGCCAGCGGCACGGCCCCGCCCGCTGCAAGCGCGCGGCATGTCGCAAGACCCGAACGGCCCAAGCCCAATACGGCGACCGCGCGCCCCTCATAGCCTTGGACCGGGATCATATGCAGAGCCTTTCAACCGGAAGGGGCTGCGCCCCTACGCCATTTCTTCAAGGGGCCTTGCCCCCGTGTCGACCCTGACGGGCCGACACCCCCTCAGAGTATTTGCAGCAAGATGAAGGTGCAAGGCGATGCTTAGCGGACCTTGAGCGTGGCAAGCCCGATGAGCGCCAGCACCAAGGCGATGATCCAGAAGCGAATCACGATTTGTGGCTCTGCCCAGCCCTTTTTCTCAAAATGGTGGTGGATCGGGGCCATCAGGAACACGCGCTTTCCGGTTTTCTTGTAGTAGAGCACCTGGATGATAACCGAGAGCGTTTCGACCACGAAGATACCCCCGACAATGCCCAGCACGATTTCATGCTTGATGGAGACAGCAATCGCGCCAAGGGCACCGCCCAGCGCAAGGGAGCCCGTATCCCCCATGAAGACAGCGGCAGGGGGGGCATTATACCACAGGAACCCCAGGCCACCCCCCGCCAAAGCCGCAGTGAAGATCAAGAGTTCGCCCACGCCGGGAACGTAATGCACATCCAGATAGGCCGTAAAATCGACCCGGCCCACGGCATAGGCGATCACCCCCAAAGTCGCGCCCGCGATCATCACCGGCATGATCGCCAGCCCGTCCAACCCATCGGTCAGGTTGACGGAATTGGCCGCCCCGACAATGACGAAGGCACCGACCGGGATAAAGAACCATCCCAAGGTAATGAGCACATCGGAAAACACCGGAACGGCAAGTTGGCCCTGCAATTCGGTCGGATGGACATACATTGCCGCCGCGCTGGCCAGAACGCCAATCAAGGTGCCCAGGGCCAAGCGCACACGTCCCGGCACGCCTTTGACATTGCCCTTTGAAACCTTGGCAAGGTCATCGGCAAAGCCGATCAGACCAAAGCCAATGGTCACAAGCAACACGATCCAGACATACGGATTATCGAGCCGCGCCCAGAGCAGGGTCGAGACGGTGAGCGCAGACAAGATCAGCAGGCCACCCATCGTGGGCGTGCCGGTCTTGGTCAGCAGGTGGCTCTCTGGCCCATCTTCGCGGATTGGCTGACCGTTGGACTGACGGCGCTTGAGCAGGTTAATCAACGGGCGCCCGAAGAAGAAACCGAAAACAAGGGCCGTGAAAAACGCCGCACCAGCCCGAAAGGTGATATACCGAAACAGGTTAAACCCCGGCAGGGTATCAGCGAACTCGGTCAACCAGAATAACATTACAAGCCCTTTGTCTGGATAGAAGCGGTGTCGAGGCTGCGCAATGCATCGACGATGCGGGAAACTTGGCTGCCTTTGGACCCTTTCACCAGCACCACGTCACCGGGGGCAACGAGGCTGTGGACGTGGTCAAAAAGCGCATCGGCCGCGGCCACGCGCCGCCCACGCTGGCGCAGCGGCAAAGCCGCATGCAGCGCGGCCATGCGCGCGCCCACGCAATGTACCACGCGAATATCGGACATAGCTGGGTCTTGCGCGAGGGCGGCGTGCATAGCGCCTTCCTCGGGGCCAAGTTCCAGCATGTCGCCAAGAATTGCAACGCGGCGCCCCCCTGGTCCGGGCATGGTCTGGGCCAACAGCGCCAGCGCCGCGGTCATAGAGGCTGGATTCGCATTAAAGGCGTCGTCGATCAGGGTGAAGCTGGCCTCTTCGACCGGATCCAGCAAGATCGTCTGACGCAGGCCGCGCCCCGCGGGTGGTTGCCAGCGCCCCAGCGCAAAGGCCGCGCGGGCCAGATCCAGGCCCAGCGCCTGCGCCACACCCAGACAAGCGAGCGCATTGCTTGCGGCATGGGCACCGGAATTGACCAAACGGACCGCAAGTGCCATCCGCCCGACCTTGGCCCGCAGCACAAGCGCGGTATCGGTTTGCCGAACATCACGCAGATGCAGGGGCAATTCCCCTTTTCCGAAGGGAAGGCATGTTGTGGCGTGTGCGCGTGCAGCCGCGTCAAGGATCGGGCTGGTGGGCAGTTCAGCGGGGTAAATCGCAGTGCCGCTGGGTTCGAGCCCGGCAAAGATACTTGCCTTTTCCTGTGCAATCGCCGCCAACGAACCCAAGGATTCAAGGTGTGCAGGGGCGATCGCTGTCACTATTGCAACATGTGGCCGCGCAAGTGTGGTTAAGGGCGCAATTTCGCCAGCATTGCTCATTCCCATTTCGACCACAGCGAAATCAGCGTCCTGCGGCAGGCGCGCCAGCGTGATCGGCACGCCCCAATGGTTGTTGAAACTTGCCTCCGCAGCATGAACCTTGCCGAATTCGGCCAGCATTTCACGCGCCATGTCCTTGGTCGAGGTTTTGCCGACCGACCCGGTGATCCCGATGACCTTCGCGTGCGAGCGCGCCCGACCCGCGGCCCCCAGCGCGCGCAGGGCCTCCAGCACATCGGGAACAACGAGTAGTGGCGCTGTCGGTGCAACACCCTCTGGGCGACGCGATACGAGCGCGGCAGCCGCACCTTTGGCCAAGGCATCGGCGACAAAGTCGTGCCCATCCCGCGCCGCCGACAACGCCACGAACAGATCACCGGGTTGCAGACTGCGTGTATCGATGGAGATGCCGGTTGCGTGCCAATCTTGGGTAGCCTGACCGCCGGTGGCCGCGGCAGCGTCAGCGGCGCTCCAAAGCGTCATGCGCGTTCCTCCAGCGCGGCGATCGCAAGCGATGCCTGTTCATGGTCGTCGAACGGGTAGACCGTGTCGCCCACGATTTGTCCGGTCTCATGGCCCTTGCCTGCGATCAATAGCGCATCGCCCGGTCCCAACGCATCCACCCCGCGCAAGATGGCTTCAGCACGGTCCGCGACTTCCGTTGCATTGGGACAGGCTTGCAAAATATCTGCACGGATTGCATCGGCATCTTCGGTTCTTGGGTTGTCATCTGTCACAAATACAACATCGGCATGTTGTGCAGCCGCCGCACCCATCAGCGGTCGTTTCCCCCGATCACGGTCGCCCCCCGCGCCGAACACGATCACCAGACGCCCCATCACATGCGGGCGCAGAGCCTGCAATGCCACGGCCAGAGCGTCGGGCGTATGCGCATAATCGACGAACACGGTCGCGCCATTGGCCCTGCGTCCCGCGATCTGCATCCGTCCACGCACGCCGTCCAGTCGCGGCAATTGCGCCGCAGCTTCCGCTGGGTCAGCCCCACAGGCCAGAACCAGCCCATAGGCAACAAGAACATTCTCTGCCTGAAAGCCCCCAATCAACGGTAGGGTCTGTTGAAAGGTCGCGCCATCATATCCGAAGCGCAGCACTTGGCCCGCCGCGTCAAATCGTTGGCCCAGCAAGCGGATATCAGCATCCGGGTCGCGCCCGATGGTCAGCGTGCCCAGACCGCGCGCTTCGGCAATGGCCAACAGGTCCGCGCCGTAAGGGTCATCCATGTTCAGCACAGCGACCCCGTCCTCTGGCAGCACACGCTCGAACAGCAGAGCCTTGGCAGCGAAATAGGCATCCATCGTCTGGTGATAATCCAGATGATCTTGAGTGAAATTGGTGAAACCGGCCGCGCGCAGGGTTACGCCATCCAACCGCCGCTGGTCTAATCCGTGCGAGGAGGCCTCCATCGCGCAATGCGTCACACCTTCATGCGCCATATCGGCAAGCAGGCGGTGCAGTGTTACGCTGTCTGGCGTTGTATGGCCAAGTGGCGCGCTATAGGCGCCTTCAACGCCAGTGGTGCCCAGATTGGCCGCATCATGTCCCAGTGCCGCCCAGATCTGGCGAGTAAAGCTGGCCACGGATGTCTTGCCATTGGTCCCGGTGACAGCCGCCATGACCGCAGGCTGCGCCCCAAACCACAAGGCCGCCGCACCCGACAAGGCCGCCCGAGGGTCTTCAGCAAGCACCAGTGCCACGTCAGAGGCCGCGAGCGACTCGGCTGCAATTTCGGCGCCTGCGCGGTCTGTCAGGATGGCATGCGCCCCACGCGCAAGCGCGGTCGCGATATAGGTCGCGCCATGCACGCGGCTGCCGGGCAGAGCCGCAAACAGCATTCCCTTTTGCAGCGCGCGACTGTCCAGCCCAATCCCGGTCACGCTGACATTGCCCCCCCGGCTAGGGTTCAGGCCAAGCGCAGAGAGCGGGCGGGCAGGCAAATCGGACACACGCAGGTTCCTTACAAATGGCCAAGGCTTGGGGCGGATCGCGGATCAGTTACCCCGTTTTGGCACATGGGTTCAATGGCCCGCACGCCTTGTCGTTCTATGGCGCGCGACTGTCCGCCTGCAAGCGTGCCTCTACCTCTTGAAGTGCAACCGGGCGCAGCCCTAACAGGGGCGCCACGCGGCGGATAATCTCGCCCGCCATTGGCACGGCGGTCCAGCCAGCAGTGCGGCGCGGCTCGGGGCCGGTGGTGTCCACGGCTTCGTCAAGCGTTACGACCAAGACATATTTCGGGTCATCCGAAGGAAAGACACTCGCGAATGTCGCAAGCACCGCATCCTCTTTATAGCCACCATTCACGTTCGGCTTATCGGCGGAGCCGGTTTTGCCACCAACCGGATAACCCGGAATACGCGCGAAAGATGCCGTGCCTTCATAGACAACGCGATGAAGGATCTGGCGCATCTGCGCCGAGGTTTCCGGGCTAATGACCTGCGGCCCATCGGGGACACTATCTTGCCGCAAGAGCGTGGGCGTGACCATCCGCCCGCCATTGACCAGTGCCGCGTAGCCCGCGGCCAAAGCCAGAGGGCTGGTCGTCATGCCGTGGCCATAAGAAATCGTCATGGCCGACAGCTCTGACCACGGGTCGGGCAGAAGCGGGCGCGCGCGCTGCGCTTCGGAGAGTTCGATATACATACGATCCAACAAGCCGAAGCGGCGCAGAAACTCCTGCTGACGCTCCGCCCCGATACTTTGCGCCATGCGCGCCGTCCCGATATTCGAGGATTTGACCATCACCGATGTCACCGACATCTCGTTGCCATAGTCGCGGAAATCATTGATCGTGAATCGGCCCCATTTCAACGGGCTGCGCGTGTCGATTGTGGTGTCCGGCGTCACCTCGCCTTCTTCCAACGCCTGCGCGACCGTGAAAGCTTTCATCACCGACCCAAGTTCGTAATAGCCCTGCACCGCGCGGTTGAACAGCGGGCTGTCGGCTGGCTCTCCTTCTGTCAGCGGCGCGGGCCGGTCATTCGGGTCGAAATCTGGCAGCGAAACAAGGCTCAGCACCTCTCCGGTCCGGGCATCCATCAGCACCGCGCTTGCGCCGCGTGCGTTGAACACGCTCAGGCCACCGGACAGAACCTCTGTGATTGTCGCCTGAAGCGGCAGGTCGACCGACAACCGCAACGGCTGGTCGGCGCGCGCCGGGTCGCGCAGACGGTCCTCAAAATACAACTCTGTCCCGGCCACACCCAGAAGTTCAGCAGAGCGCACGCCCTGCTCGCCAAACCGCGCGCCGCCCAATATATGCGCGCCCACCCGGCCATTCGGATAAACCCGCATTTTGCGGGGCCCGAACAGCAAACCCGGCTCTCCGATATCATGCACCGCCTGCTTTTGTTCGGGCGACAAGCGGGTGCGCACCCAGACGAAACTACGATCCGGGTCGGTGAACCGCGCAGCCAGCCGATCTGCATCCATTTCAGGAAATATCCGACCCAGTTCAAGGGCCGCGCGCTGCGGGTCGACCATGCGCCGCGTTTCGGCGTAAAGCGCATGGGTGGCAAGGTTGGTCGCCAATACCCGGCCATTGCGGTCGGTGATGTCCGAGCGCGAGTCGGAAATCCCCTCGATCAGCCCCACCCGCAACGCGACGGGTTCCGTCGCAGCCAGCAACCCCATCCGCGCGCTGAGCAGCACAAATCCAGACAAAAACAGCAAAGCCAGCACCAGAAGGCGCAATTCGGCGCGCACGCGCCCGGTATCGCGCAATTCCTGACGGCGCAGGCGCAGATTCTCCTGCTCTATGTGCTTCGGGTCTTCGCCAGCTTCGCGGGCGCGCAAAATGCGGGCAAGCGGGCGCAAAGGCGTGCGGGTCATGGCTGGTCTTCCTTGGGCGCGGCGGGCAAGTCGCCTGTCAACTGCTCCAACTCACCAAGAACAACGACACCTTGGCCAATCTCGAATCTGGCTTCAGGCGCAGGATAGGCGATTTCGTCGATCTCACCGAAATGATCTGCCGTCAGGGGGACAAGCTGCAAAGCATCGAAATTCACGTCTACAAGAGCGCGCAAGCGGTCGGGGCGGTTCAAATAGGCCCATTCCACGCGCTGCATGGAAATCTCTTCCTCCAGCCGGGCGATCTCTCGCTCCAGCGCCGCGCGGGTGTTCATGGCTTGTTGCGTCAGGTGATTTTCGCGGTAGGCCCAGGATGCAAGCCCGATTACCGCAAGGGCCGTCAGCAGATATAACAAGCTTCGCATGGCTTATACCTCTGATATGCGGGGCAGCCCCAGCGCCGAACGATCAGCCGGGCCGGCAGGGGCGTCGGTGCGCCGCGCCAAGCGCAAGCGCGCAGAGCGCGAGCGGGGATTTGCGTTTAGCTCTGCTGCGTCGGCGGAAATGCCCTTTTTCTCGATAAGGTCGAACCGGGCCGCGCGCTGCGGCTCTTCGGGCGCGAACCGGTTGCCGCCTCCACCCTGCCCGGCGCGTTGCGCCAAGAACCGCTTTACAACCCGGTCCTCAAGCGAATGGAAGCTGACAACCGCCAGTTTGCCGCCGGGTTTCAGGGCGCGCTCCGCCGCTTCCAACCCGTCCACAAGCGCGTCAAATTCGGCGTTTACCGCTATGCGCAAGCCCTGAAAGCTGCGGGTGGCCGGATGACTTTGCCCCGGTTTCGGGCGCGGCAGGCATGCCGCGATGATTTGCGCAAGGTGACCTGTGCGCTCGATTTCACCCTCTGCACGCGCCCGCAGAATGGCCCGCGCAATGCGACGGCTGGCGCGCTCCTCTCCGAAGTGAAACAGAATATCGGCCAACACCTCTTCCGAGGCACCGTTGACGATGTCGCGCGCCGACCGCCCGGCTTGCGACATGCGCATGTCCAGAGGTCCGTCTTTGGAAAACGAAAACCCGCGCTCGGGCAGGTCCAACTGCATACTGGACACACCAAGGTCCAGCACCACACCATCCAGCGGCTGGTCGGCATGGTCATCCAACTGCGCGAAATTTCCCTGCACAAGGCGCAACCTGTCGCCGTAATCGGCCCCCCAGTCGCGCGCCATCGCCAGCGCCAGCGGGTCGCGGTCCACCCCGATGACAAGGTCTGCTCCGGCTTGCAACAAGGCGCGTGCATAGCCGCCCGCGCCCAATGTCCCGTCCAACCAGACGCCCGAAATCGGCGCAAGATGTGTCAGGATGGGCTGAAGCAGGACCGGGATATGTGAGCTTTGGTCTTGCATCGATCTTAACGGCGGCGGGACAAGGTGTCGCGCAGAAGATCAGCCTCTGTGCCGACCGCGCTGGCGGGCCGCGGCGGCAGGTGAATACGCGCGTCGAAATCGGGGGCCTGATCCGCCAGGAACACGTCTGTTCGGCTTGATTTGACCACTTTGAACGTGTCTTCCTTCCAGATCTGGAAGTGATCGCCCTTTGCGATGAAGAACGCGGCCTCGTTCGGTTCCAGTTCCAGCTTGTCGCGCAGGCGTTGCGGCAGGACGATTCGGCCATCCTCGTCAATCTGGACATCAGCGGCATGGCCGTGAAAGGTCAGCTCCAGCGTCTCGCGCTCCGGGCTGCCGGGCTGCATCAGGTCGATACGATCTTCGATATCCTCGATCGCGTTCAACGTGTAGCAATCCAACCGTTTTTGGCTGTCCAGACCGTAAACAATGACAAGGTTGGGGCGCAGACCATCGATCCAGTCGGGGTCTCCGGCCTCGACAACACGCCGGAAGCTGGCCGGGATCGAAACCCGGCCTTTGCCATCCACCTTCTGGTGGAAAGAGCCTCTGAACTTGCGTGCCACGTCGGGCCGTCCTTCGTCTACATGCGACGCATGTCAGGCGCCACAAATGAAAACGGCGGATCGAGCTGCTGCCACTGCCCGATCCGCCGACTGTCCCATCTCTGGGTGCCCGGTTGGCGCTCGCTTCCTTGGGGGGGAGGGGATGCTGCTCGCGAGCGCGCCGGATCTGTGCTTTTAGAGATAAAGCGGGAACCTGTATGAACTCTGCCTCGGCGGGGTCTTGGTGCCCCTGTGATGCCCGTTTATCTTGGGATAATGATTGCCACGGGATTTCATGGTAATCAATCAAGAATTAGCACAGTCAGGCAGAAACTTCTGGGGATTGCGCATCCAGAATTTTGATCGAAGCCGCTTAAAATACTTTAAAATTCTATATATTGTGAGAACAAATGAAGATCATATCTAAATGTGTCAAAAGTTTCGGTGAAGGATCCACGCAGGACAGTGGTTCCATGAAATCCCAAGTAACTTTTCAGACTGCGGCGAATGTGGCAACATAGCCACATAAAGCACCCATCCAGCAGCACCAGACAAGTAAAAAACACTCGAATCACATCGGAGTGATTCGAGCGCGACCGCCTCAAAGCGGTAATTTAATGAATTCCATACAATCCCATCACGCGCAGGCCACGCCTCAGAGAGCGGCGATCACCTGATCGGCGATGCGACCATAGGCTTGCGCAACCGGGCTGTCGGTGGCCGCGACGGGCACACCCCCGTCGCCAGCCAGCCGCACTTCCAGGCTCAATGGCAATTCCCCCAAAAAGGGCAAACCCTGCTTATCTGCTTCGCGGCGCACACCGCCATCCCCAAAGATATGCTCTTCATGGCCGCATTGCGGGCAGATGAAGGTCGACATGTTCTCGATCAGCCCCAAGATCGGGGTTTTCAATGTCTCGAAGGCCCGAAGCGCCTTGCGCGCGTCCAGCAATGCCACGTCCTGCGGGGTCGAAACCACGATCGCACCGCGCACATCGAACTTGCTGCACAAGGTCAGTTGAATGTCACCGGTGCCGGGCGGCATATCCACCAGCAGCACATCCAGCCGCCCCCATTCCACCTGCGTCAGCAATTGTTGCAAAGCGCCCATCAGCATCGGGCCGCGCCAGATAACGGCTTCATCGGCTTTCAGCATAAGCCCGATAGAGATCATGCGCACGCCATGCGCTTCGGGCGGTATAATCCGTTTTCCATCCGGCGAGGCAGGGCGCTTGTCAACGCCCATCATCTTGGGTTGGCTGGGGCCGTAGATATCGGCATCCAGCAAGCCAACCCGCAAACCTCTGCGCGCCAAAGCAACTGCCAGATTGGCCGCAACGGTGGATTTGCCCACCCCACCCTTGCCAGACCCGATGGCGATCAAGTTGGTCACGCCGGGAACCGGCTGACGCCCCTCTTGCGGTGTCGGGTGACGTCCGATTTTCAGGCTGGGCGCGGGTTTGGGCGCTGTATGTGTGGTCAAGGCCACCGCGACCGATTGCACACCTGGCACTGCCGCGACCACGCGCTCGGCCTCGGCACGCACGGTTCCGTAGGATTTGGCAACTTCGGCGGATTGCGTTTCAATCACGAAGCGCACCGAGTGACCGTCGATGGCGAGCGCACGAACAAGGTCTCGTGCAACCAGCGTCCCGCCATCGGGTAGGACAACGGTATCGAGGGCGGCAAGAATCGCGTCGCGCGTGGGGTCCATCGGGTGCTCCATTCCAGTTACACCGAATACATGGGCATGGCGCCGGGCGGGGCAAGGGGCAGGATGTGCAAGCCACGACCTGTGCGCGAAATGCGCAACCTTGGGGGCCGGGCAGGATAATCGACACGCTGAACCGATTTGAAACATCATATGCACATGTTTTGTCAGGCCCTGGACGCCCCGCGCACATATTCCGGGCAGCCTACAAATTAACCTAGCGTAACCATGACTCTAGCGCATAGCGGCATTGCAGCATCTTGCATTGTGCAGTCGCAGCAATTGCCTATTTTGATTAGCAACAGGCCAACCCGGCCGCTACGAAACATAAAGGTGCATCAAAATGGCACATATTGCAGAAAATATCGGCACAGGTAGCGTGCGCGTGCACTTAGCTGGCTTTTTCTTTCGCTTGTCAGAAGCTTTTGCACGCCGCCGTGTATATAATCGGACCTACGCCGAACTGAACGCCCTGTCCACGCGAGAGCTGGACGATCTGGGCATCAGCCGGTCGATGATTTCGCGCCTCGCATATGAGGCAGCGTTCGAGAATTGAGTTTCAGGCCCTATCCTCCTCCCGGGGCTTGATTGCGGCGACGACTGTTTCCTCCTCCCTCAGTCGTCGCCAGAACTACCGCACCGGCCTGTCAGACCGGACTGCGGCACGAAACGACCGCCCTTACCCTCCTCCCGAGGGCGATCGCGAGGCTACCGGCGTCCTCCTCCCTGCCGGGGCTTCTACGACCGGGCTTTTGGCCCATGACATTGTGACGGCCCCTCCTCCTCCCTGGGGTCGTGCAAAATCGGCGACAGTCCCCTCCTCCTCCCTGGGACTGTCGCCTTTTTGCGTTTATGGGGCTGCGCCTGACTAGAAGTAGCTGCGCACCAGCGCTTCGGAAATCAGCCGCCAACCATCCGCGATCACGAAAAAAGACAGCTTGAACGGCAGCGAGACGATCGCGGGCGGCACCATCATCATACCCATCGACATAAGCACTGCCGCTACGACAAGGTCGATAATCAGGAATGGCAGGAAAATCAGGAACCCGATCTGAAATGCGCGGGCGACTTCGCTTAACATGAATGACGGCACCAACACCGATAGCGGGACATCGGGGCCCAGCGCGCCCACAGGGTCCGGACGCAAGCTGGCAAGGCTTTCGAATGTTTCCGGGTCGATCCGCACAGCCATGAATTGGCGGAACGGGTCGGCGGTGCGCAAGAAGGCCTCCTCCAAGGCGATGTCTCCGGCGTTCAACGGCACGATCCCATTTTGCCACGCTGCGACAAAGACCGGCTCCATGACGAAATATGTCAGAAACAGCGCCAGCGACACGATAAGCATGTTCGGCGGCGACTGCATCAGGCCCAAAGCCTGCCGCAAGATCGCCAACACCGTTACGATAAATGGAAAGCATGTGACCATGACCAGAATACCGGGCGCAAGGCTGAGAAGCGTAAGCAGAACAACCAATTGCGCACCGCGCAGCGCCAGCGAGCTATCTTCACCGAATTGCAGGCTGATATCCTGCGCAAGCGCCGGCGTCAGGGCCACAAGCCACAGGACGGCACCCAGCCAGATCACACGCCATGGCATCGTCAGAGCATCTCATCAAGATTGGCAAGCTCTGTAAGGCGAACGCCCAGGAAACCGGCCTGATCGCCGTCCATCTCCTGCAATTCGCCGCGCGCGATCAGCCTGTCGCCGATATAAAGCTCGACCGGATCGTCAATGCGCCTGTCCAGCGGCAAAACTGCATCCCGGTGCAGGCGCATAAGGTCTTTCACCATGGGCCGCGCAAACCCGACAGAGACGGTTATTTCGATCGGGACATGCCCGAGAATTGCGTTCGTTGAGCTTGCCGGGTCAGGGCTGGGAAGCGTGGCGTCATCCATTTACGGTATCCTTTTGCTTGAGAGTGTCGCTGAACGTGGCTGTGAGCGCCGCGATCACGTTATCTATGCTGATATGCCGTTCCATTTGGTCGATGCGGATCAGAACTTGCGCCTCGGTGAAGCTGGGTTCTTCCAGCAGCGCTATGTCCAAACCCGGACTGGCCTGAGCCAGTTCCATGATCGCGCTCGAACTGCCCGGCGCGCACAAGATCTCCAGCCGACCGGTAAAGTGCCGCGCAGCAAGAGCACGCAATTCCTGCTCTAGGTGTTGGCGCAGCGCGACCGGACGCAGTTCGGGCAACAACGTTGTTACAAGCTGGGACGCAAGCTCCACGAAGGCGCTTTCCAGGCCATCCCGCGCTTCATGAAAGCCGAAAGCCACTGCCTGCAAAGCCTCTTCCGATGCGGCCCGGCGCAAGGCGTCCTCGTCACGCATCTGTTCCAAAGCGTCGCTCCAGCCAGCGCCGTACCCATCCTCAAAGGCGTGCGCGCGCAGGCTTTCGGCGTCTTGCGGCGTGAGGGGGGCGCCACTTGGCGGTGTTCCCTCAGCTTCGAAACATTCAAGCGTCAGCAATGGGCTGCTCATGATGGCTCCTTGCGTTCATCCATCCAATGACGCAGCAATTGAGTCGAGTCGTCCTGCCGCTCCTCGATCATGCGGCGCAAGCGCGCAACCGGGTCTTCACGGTCATCCAAGGCGGAAGGCGATTGCCCCAGCCCGTCCGCAAAACGCTCCAGCCCATCCTCGGGCATGGCCGGGCCATCCAGCGCCAGCCGCCCGGACCCGATTGCGCCATTATCGGCGCGCGCCGCGCGCAAGAGCGGTCGCAGAACGAACAGGATGAACACGGCAAGCACGACCAACAGAAACGCCCAGCGCAACAAGGTCATGGGATCGAGCGTGGCATTGGCGAACAAACCCGAGCGCGCTTCCGATCCCAAAGCCGCCATCGGCTCGAAGCGCAAAGACTGCAACGTTATGACATCGCCTCGCGCCTCGTCAAAGCCAACGGCAGAGCCAACCAGTGACCTTAACATAGCCAATTCCTCAGCACTACGGGGGCGCCAGGCTTGCGTTCCATCGGGTTGTTGGTCCTCTACGCCGTCTATCAGCACCGCGACCGTCATGCGCCGGATGGCCCCCGGCCCCCGCTCTATCTCGCGCAGCGTCTCCGACAGATCGAAATTCGTGCTTTCCCGGGTCAGGGTTTCCGTATTCTCGGCGGCGCCACCTTCGGCCGCGTCACCATCAGGCAGGTTTGATGCAACCGTCACCCCCTGCGTGCGCGAATCGCGACTATTCATCTGGGTTTCTTCGCTTTCGGATCGAATCGCGACGCGGGTTTCAGGGTCAATCCGCCGTTCGGTTATGATCTCTCGATCCGTAACCATTTCAAGGCTCACCTCGACCACAGATCGACCCGGCCCCACATGCGCTTCAAGCAACCGCTCAACGCTGCGCCGCAGGTCGCGCGTGCGGTCCGCCGATGCGGCGGCTGGTTGCCCCGCCTCATCCGGCCCAAGAATCAGCCCGTTCGCCCCATCGATGATAGACACGTCCTGCGGCGTCATTCCAGGCACGGCAGAGGCCACGAGAAACCTTAAAGCGCGCGCTTGTGCTGGCCCCAGCGGACTGCCGCTGGTGGTAACGGAAACCGACGCCGTGGGCGCAATATCGCGGCGAAACGCCCCGTTCACCCCCTGAGAAATATGCACTCGGGCGCTGCGCAGATGCGGACTGGCCACGATTGTGCGCGCAAGCTCGCCTTCTTTGGCGCGCCAATAGGCTGCGTCGAACATTTGCGACGTGGTCCCGAACCCCGTCAGGGAATCGAGCAATTCATAGCCCGTATGCGAATTGGCAGGCAACCCGGCAGAAGCCAGCATAAGCCGCAATTCATCTCGCTGGGGTTCAGGTACATAAATAGCGTCTCCACGCACCTCGTAGGCGACATTACGTGCCTCCAGCGCTTGGACAACCTCGCCAGCCGCGGCCTCCTCCAGGCCCGAATACAGCAGAGCCTTGGCCGGTTGTAGCCCAAGCTGGGCAATAAACAGGATGATGACAAGCGCACCCACGCCAAGCCCCGCCAGCAAGAGCCTGCGTGTGGTGTCGAGTGTTGTCCAGAATGCCTGAACCTGCTGCACGATCATGTTCCCTTCCTGCGGGCCTTCTGCCCGTTCGACACCCTGAAGATCGCTGGCATGACTTAAGATTCGGTTAGTGACCTTGTGCCAAAACAAAGAAAACCGGAACGCGAAGCGAGGACACATGTCGCAGACTGATGAAAACACCGGGAAAGATGAGGAAACTCCCAAGAAAAAGAAAGCCTTACTGCCCATTCTTGTGGGCGTTTTGGGCGCAGCTCTTCTGGGCGGCGGGGGGTTTTACATGGTTTATTCGGGGCTGATTCTCAGTGCTGGCAATACGGCAGAAGGATCATCTGTCGCGCCACAGAACCGCCCCGCGCCCACTTACATGCCAATCGAGCAACTGACCCTGTCGCTGGCCACGCCGGGTCCGTCGCAGCATCTGCGCCTGTCGGCGCATATAGAAATTGCGGAGGGGCGGATTACGGACGCAGAACTCTTTCGACCGCGCTTCTTGTCTGTGATCAACACCTATCTGCGCGCGATAGACCCAAGCGATCTTGAAGACCCGACCGCCCTGCTGCGGCTGCGCGCGCAACTGCTGCGGCGATTGCAGATGGTCGCGGGGGAAGATCTGGTCAACGATTTTCTCATTACCGAATTCATCTTGAACTAAGGAGCCGCGCATATGGATATCATTGCCGATATTGCGATCGGAACGGGGGCGCTGCTGGCAGCTGCCTACTGCATGTTGTTGTCACGCCGACTGCGTGCTTTTACCCGGCTCGACGGTGACGTTGGGCGCGCTATCGCCCTTCTCTCCAAGCAGGTCGATCAACTGACGCAGGCGTTATCGGCCGCCGAGGCCAGTTCCAGCGCGCGTGGACATGTGCTGCGCGATCAGATTACAGCCGCCGAGCAGGCCGCGCGCCGGCTAGAACTGCTGATGGCGGCTGACCGGACGCAGCCCGGACCGTCTACCGCAGAGCAAGGCTCTGCGGTGCCACCAAGCGCCGTTTGGTCCGAACCTTCGATGGATTTTGAACCACTTGAGCGTGCGCGCGCACCCGAGCAGCGCCTGCGCATGACCCGCGCACGCGCCGGAGCACGGACATGACCCGCAGAACAAAACCAAATGGCGCAGGTATGGGGGCCGTGCTTTTCCTGGTGGCCACCTTGTTATTCGCAGCCGGGGCATCGCGTCTGAGCCTTGGGGTGGCGAGCGCCGTTGCCGCAGAAGATACACCGCCTGCGGCGCCGCGTGCCACCGCAGAAATGCCCGATGGCGGCGCTCTTTTCGAAGCCTTGCGCGCACGCGAAGCCCGAATCGTAGAACAGGAACGGGCGCTTGAAGCCCAGGCCGAGGCAATTCGTGACGCAGAAGAAAACCTGCGCGCTCAACTGGCCGAGTTGCAGGCAGCCGAAAGCCGCCTTGCCGCGACTCTGACCCAGACAGAAAGCGCCGCCGAAAACGACCTGATACGCTTGACGACGGTGTTCGAGCACATGAAACCGACGCAGGCGGCCTCGTTATTTTCCACAATGGAGACCGAATTCGCTGCCGGATTTATCGCCCGGCTAAACCCTCAATTTGCGGGCGAGGTCATGGCGCAACTTGATCCGACGCTGGCCTACGGCATCAGCGCGGTGCTTGCCGGACGCCACGCCCGGACACCGCGCGATTGAACGCACCGCGGCGACGTCATTCCACCTAGCTTCAACCGAAATTTAAGATCCGCTTGCGATAGTTCGGATTACAGCGCGACAAGTGCCGCAAATTATTCAAGAGGTTAACGTGTTACCAATTATTGGCATAGTTCTTGTCGTTGGCCTTGTATTCGGCGGCTATCTTGGAGCCGGCGGGTCCATGACCATCATCCTCAAGGCGCTGCCATTCGAAATGGTCATGATTGGCGGCGCAGCACTTGGTGCCTTCGTTCTGGGCAATGACCTTGCCACCATAAAGGGAACGGGGCGCGACATTGCCAAGGTGTTCAAGGGACCGAAATGGCAGGCTGTCGATTACCGCGATCTTCTGTGCCTCCTCTTTCAACTCATCTGGTTGGCGCGCCAGAACCCTGTCGCCGTCGAAGAACACATAGAAGCGCCAGAGACCTCCGCCATTTTCGGGGCATATCCCAAGATTCAGAAAGACCACGATGCAATCGAGCTAATCTGCGACACCATGCGCGCGGCATCCATGAATTATGACGATCCGCACCAAGTGGAAGACGTGCTCGATAAACGGTTGGAGGCACGCCGCGAACACGCTCTGCATACCAGCCACGCCGTGCAGATCGTGGCCGATGCACTGCCCGCGCTCGGAATCGTGGCGGCGGTGCTCGGCATCATCAAGACCATGGGATCAATCGACGAACCCCCCGAAGTTCTTGGCAAAATGATCGGCGGGGCGCTGACGGGCACATTCCTTGGTGTTTTTCTAGCCTACGGTTTCGTTGGGCCGATCGCGAGTCGTATGAGCGCCATCGTCGCAGAGGACGACCACTTCTTTCAGCTGATCCGCGAAGTGCTTATTGCGAATATGCATGCGCATCCGGCAAATATCTGCATAGAGGTGGGTCGGCAGAACGCTCCGCACCATTTCCGCCCGGAATTCTCGGCGCTTGAGGACGCTTTGCGTGAGCTCAAGAAAACGGCGGCCTGACTATGCGCCTGCTCAGTCTTGCTGCCGGTTTGCTTCTGATGATGCTCGCACCCCAAAGCATCTTGGCGCAGGGTGCCAACACTGTCATGCGCGCGGGCGAACATGCAGATTTCACACGCCTTGTTATGCCACTGCCTGGTGGCACGGATTGGCATCTTATCGAAGCTGACGGCTATATCGACGTGGTCTTTTCGGATCCGACGCTATCGGTAGACCTGTCGCAGGCTTTTGACCGCATTCCCCGAACCCGCCTTAGCACGATAGAGCCAATCGAGGGGGGCCTTCGGCTGCAGCTTTCTTGCCCCTGCCTTGCGCGCCGGGTGGATGGGGTTCCGGGGCAACTTGTGCTCGACCTATGGTCACCAGAGCCAGAGGACATGCCGGAACAGAGCGGTCTGCGTCCTCGGGCACGTCCAGTGCTTGAAAGCACGCGCCGGGTTGCACAAAATGCCGGGGTAGCGCTCGCCCGCAGCTTGAAAGAGCAAGCCAAACCCGACCCCGTAGATACCCTAGCGTTGCACACGCGTCTTATGGCCACCGCCCCTTCGATATCCACGACTGGCCAGTCGGCTCCAGACGTCGGAATCACCGCCGATGAGATGACCCGAAAGCTTGGCGCCGCGATTTCCGGGGCCGTCGCTGGCAATTTGCTCAAACCAGACCCAGAGTTCGAACAGACGCCGACTTCTGAACAGCTTGCAATTCCGGCAAAAAGCGCGCGGCACATTCAATCGCAAGACGACCGGCGCGAAGCGCCAAACAGCCTTTCGGATCAGCTATGCCAAAGCGCGGTATCTGCGTGGGTTTCCGATTGGGCAGTCCCACCGCCACTCAGAGGACCAGGACAGAACTGGCAAACACTTTACGACCCGCTCGACAGGGTCGACGAAGATGCCGTGACAACTCTGGTCACTGAATTCTTGCGCAACGGTTTCGGCGTAGAAGCGCGAAGTTTGCTCGGCCTGTTACCCGACAGAGAGCAGGTAAAGGCGTTGCACAACCTGACCTATGTGATCGACCTTGAGCCGCCCCCGAATCCTGACATTCTGCCGGACTATGCAGAGTGTTCAGACTTCGACATGCTATGGGCCTTTCTGAGCGACCCCGCCGCAAGCCTGACACGCCCCAACGCGCATAACCGCGTGGTCCGAGCGACACAGGGTCTGTCAGAAACACTGCGGCACCATCTAGGGGGCGCTGTTATTAATCAACTCTTGCGGCACGATGCAGCAGAGGCGGCCAATCTTGTGCAAGCGGTTCTTGCCCGTTCAGCGCCGTCATCACCGACCAGCACTACGCCAGAGGTACTTCTTGCACAGCCCGAGACTCTGTCTGAACTGGGTGCCCGCGATCTGATCGACCTGGCTGACTCCGACCTTCTTCTGATTTTGGAAAATGCGCAACGCCGTGACCTTACATTGGCGCCAGACCTGTTATCGCTTGCCATAGATAGGCAGTTTGCACTGCGCCGAAGCGATATCGGGCGCCAGTTTGCGCATGTTACGGCCCACCTTCTCGCCCGCGCACAGGAGTTTGACGCAGCTTTTCGAATCGCGAACTCTGCCGAAACGGGTCTGACGCAGGCCACGCGAACAAAACTGCTGTCGGATCTGTTCGATACGCTTGCGCAGACAGCCAGCGACTCGGACTTTGTGACGGTGGTTTTTGCCCAAGCCCCATGGAAATTATCCGGGCTCTCAGAGCCTACGTTGACCGCCTTGCGGGCAAGGCTGGAAGCGCTTGGCTTTGCGGACGCGGCACAAAGCTTGGACGCAGCACTCGCTCAAGCCAACACCTCGGCGCAAATGCCCGAGCCAGCCCTTGACGAAACCGCGCCGGGCACGGGTGCAGAGCTTGCGGGCGCGTCGCCACCCGCGCAAGCAAGCGGATCGGTTGCCGCCGCTCCCGACTTGGCTCCGGACGGTCCCCTCGCGGATATTCTGCCGTCTGTCCCCGTCACGCCCAACCCACCGGTCGACACATCGGGTGACAGCAACAGTGCCGTGGTCGTTGTGACACACGAACCCCATCCGCCTGCGGGGCTACTCTCGCAGGGGCGAGAAGCGCTCAAACGCTCTGCAGAGCTGCGCGAACGCTTGCAATCGCTGATGGTCGACCCAGACGGGGCGCTAACGCAATGAGATTTGTCCGTAAAGCTGCCGCAGCGCCCCTACACGAACTGCTCTCGGATCAGGCGCTCTTCCAAGCCATGTCCGGGATCGAAAAGAAGCTTGTGGACGATGTCGGCGCGCGAAATGATGTCAACCGCGACAATGTTTCGCACCGACCGACTGTCGGCATCCGCCATCACCGGCCGTTTGTCCGGTTCCACGACCTCGAAACGCACTCTGGACGAGGTTGGCAACAAGGCTCCACGCCAGCGGCGTGGGCGAAACGCCGCGACTGGCGTGAGCGCCAGAACATCAGCGCCGACCGGCAGAATTGGTCCATGTGCCGAGTAATTATAGGCGGTAGACCCGGCTGGCGTGCTGAGCATTGCGCCATCGCAAATCAATTCGGGCAGGCGTTCACGCCCATCGACCAGAATGCGCAGTTTCGCAGCCTGCGCGCCTTGCCGCAACAAAGAGACTTCGTTGATCGCAAGCGCCTGCGCCACGGTGCCATCGACACGCTCGGCCCGCATATCCAGCGGGTTGAGAGGCGCCATCTCTGCCGCGGCCAGCCTCTCTTGCAAACCATCAACCGCGAAAGCATTCATCAAAAAGCCAACCGTGCCGCGATTCATACCATAGACCGGAAGGTCGATATGCTGGGTCGCATGCAGGGTTTGCAGCATGAACCCATCCCCGCCCAGCGCAACGATGACATCGGCCTGCTCAAGCGGGACACTCCCGTAGCGCGCCGACAAGTCTGCCAGCGCGGCCTGGGGGGCTGCCACCGAACTGGCGACAAAGGCAATCTTGCGGGTCATGTCGTGCGCTCCCTGTCTGCGCGTTCTGGCTGTTTTGACCTGTATCAGGCCGGTTTGGCAAGCGTTTGCAAGATCGCGCCGCGCCTATCTCGGAATGGCCCACGTCGTGCTTACGGCCAAATACGGCGCAAACAAGCCTTTCACTAGGGCCTTCCATGCTCTAGATGAACGGGCACCCAACCCCTTTGCCGGAGGCCGCAATGGACATCACCACCCGCGATACAGGTTTTTTCACTGAAACGCTGGACACCCGCGACGCAGAACTGTTCGCGGCCATGCAGCAAGAGCTGGGACGCCAGCGCGACGAGATCGAACTGATCGCGTCGGAGAATATCGTGTCCGCAGCCGTGATGCAGGCGCAGGGCTCCGTGCTGACCAACAAATATGCCGAAGGGTATCCCGGCCGCCGCTATTATGGCGGATGCCAATATGTGGATATTGCGGAGAACCTTGCGATCGAGCGCGCCTGCAAGCTGTTCGACTGCGATTTCGCGAATGTGCAGCCCAATTCGGGCAGTCAGGCCAATCAAGGCGTGTTTACCGCGTTGCTGAAACCGGGCGACACCATTCTGGGCATGAGCCTGGACGCGGGCGGCCATCTGACCCATGGCGCCAGACCCAACCAGTCGGGCAAATGGTTCAACGCAGTGCAATACGGTGTGCGCGAAGGCGATTATGCCATCGATTACGACCAGATTCAGGCGTTGGCGACAGAACATCAGCCGAAAATGCTGATCGCCGGTGGCTCTGCCATTCCCCGCATCATCGACCTCGCCCGGATGCGCGAGATCGCGGATAGCGTCGGCGCTTACCTGCTGGTGGATATGGCACATTTCGCCGGGCTTGTGGCAGCTGGTCTGTACCCCAACCCCTTCCCCCATGCGCATGTCGCCACCACCACCACGCATAAAACCCTGCGCGGGCCGCGCGGCGGCATGATCCTGACAAATGACGAGGCACTGGCGAAAAAGTTCAATTCTGCCATTTTCCCCGGCATTCAGGGCGGCCCGCTGATGCATGTGATAGCTGCCAAGGCCGTGGCCTTCGGCGAGGCGCTGCGCCCCGGCTTCCGCGACTACCAAAAGCACGTCATTGCCAATGCGCAGGCCATGGCCGCCCAATTGGAAAAGGGTGGCTTGGCGACTGTCACCGGCGGAACCGACACGCATCTGCTACTGGTTGACCTGCGGCCCAAGGGCGTGAAGGGCAATGCGACCGAAAAAGCACTCGGCCGCGCGCATATCACCTGCAACAAGAACGGTATCCCGTTCGACACCGAGAGCCCAATGGTCACTAGCGGCATCCGTCTTGGCACACCGGCAGGCACCACGCGCGGTTTTGGCGAGGCGGAATTCCGGCAGATCGCGGATTGGATTGTCGCGGTGGTTGACGGATTGGCCGCCAATGGCGAAGACGGCAATGCCGAGGTTGAGGCCCGCGTGAAGGCCGAGGTCGCCGATCTTTGCGCCCGGTTCCCGATTTACCCGCAGCTTTGATGCAGCTTGCGCAGGACAGTTATGGCGCAGCAGGGGCGGCTCCGCCCTTGCTTATCGTGCATGGCCTGTTCGGTTCGGCGCGGAATTGGGGCGCGATTGCCAAACGCCTGTCGAATGACCGGCATGTGATCGCGGTGGACATGCGGAACCATGGGTCCAGCCCATGGGCCGAAAGCCATGACTACCCCGCAATGGCTGCCGATCTGGCAGAGGTGGTCACCGCACAGGGCGCACCGATGGATGTGCTGGGTCATTCCATGGGTGGCAAGGCCGCCATGATGCTGGCACTTGCGCGACCTGATCTGGTCAACCGCTTGCTAGTGGCGGATATTGCTCCGGTCGCTTACACACATAGTCAAAGCCACCTTATTGCAGCCATGTCGCGGCTTGATCCGGCGTCATTCACCTCGCGCTCTGATGCCGATGCAGCACTTGCCGAAACTGTGACAGACCCCGGCGTGCGGGCCTTTTTGCTTCAGTCGCTTGACCTTCGGTCAACTCCGCCGGGCTGGCGGTTGAATCTTGCCGTGCTGGATCGCGAAATGGACAAGATCACAGGGTGGCCCGATGCAGTGGAGGGCGAGTTCGACCGCCCTACCCTGTTTCTGAGCGGTGCCAAATCGGATTACGTGCTGCCGGAGCATCGGCCTGCGATCAAAGCTTTGTTTCCGAACGCGAAATTTGCCAAAATTCCGAATGCAGGCCATTGGCTGCATGCAGAAGAGCCGCGCGCCTTCGAGCAGACGGCGCGCGCTTGGTTCGACTAGGGTTTGGCCGTTTCATTCGCCAAGATCATTTTGGCGATGACCCAACTGGCAACGAGCCCAACAACCCCACCAGCGGCGGCCCACGCCAGGATCGGGTTGAGCGTGTCCTGCCCGATCACCAGCGCGATCACCACGCCGATCCCGGCACAGGTTGCCCCGGCAATGCTGAAGATAAGCGGAAATAGGCGGAACATGACAACACTCCTCAATTTGTGAACCTGAGAAGATTATATTGGTGGGTCACCAATTCGTCATTGATCTGGCGCAAAGCGGGTCACTTGTCGCAGGAGAGCCGGGCGCGCAGCACCCCGATATCCCCTTCCACAGAGTTTTCCCGCAACTCGCAGCCCGTGGCATCCTGCATGGCCTGCATCAACACGCCCCGCAATTGCGGCTTATCCGCATGCCGCGCCATTCCATGGCGAATCGCTTCGACACGGTCGCCCGCACGCCACACCGTTATGTCATAGCCCCCGCGTTGCAGCCGCGTCGGTTCAGCCTGCCCGAGGAGCGGGGACGGGCTGTCGCAGGCGGCCAAGACACATAAGAACGGAACGATGTATCGCATCCCACCTATTTGGCTGCGAATCGGTTAACAGGGCGTTAATGACCAGCAGGTATTTGCGCTCAACGCGGACAGGCCATCGGATCGGCGAGGCATTGCGCTGCCATTGCTCGGGCCGCCGTTTCCGCCTCTGGGGGCATCACATCATGCAATGCAGCAGCAAGCATTGCGGCCTGAACAAAGCCTTGTTCCTGTGCGACCAAGGACCAGGCGAGTGCTGCGCGAAAACTCTCGGGGCCGCCCTGCCCGCGTGCATGCATCAGCGCCAGATTATAGCTGGCCGCGCCAAACCCAGAGGCACCGGCACGCGCATACCAGTCACGCGCCGCAGCCGGGTCAGTCGCGGCAAGCCCCTTCGCATGGTTGAACTGCGCTTCGATGTGACCAGCTTCGGCAGCCTGCGCGAACCATCTTTCTGCTTCGGACGCATGACCTTCGGCCAGAAGCGCGCCCAAAGCGAATTGGGCGGGCACATGCCCCGCTTCCGCCGCCTGCCGAAACCAGCGCCCCGCCTGTCCGCGTGCGCTTTCGCCCAAAAGACCGCGATCATGCAGCACGCCAACACTATGGGCGGCGCGCGCATCGCCTTGCTCTGCTGCCGCCACATACCAGCGGGCCGCGCCGTTCCAATCTTGCTGGTCCGCCAAAAGCCCGGCAAGCGCGGTCTGCGCAGGCAAATGCCCCGCCTCTGCGGCCGCGGTAAACCAACGGATCGCATCTGTCCCGTCACGCAGGGCCAGCACACCAAGGTTATGTTGCGCCAGAACATCGCCGCGCTCGGCCAAGGGTTGCCAGATCGCGCGCGCTTGAACCGCATCGCCCGCTTCCAGTGCGGCCAGACCGTCGGCGGCGCGCAATTGTGCCTGCGCCGGGCTGCAGGCCAGACAGAACACTCCGATAATCCACGCAAAGCGCATAATCGCCCTCTTAAATTTTGCCACGCTATAGGGTGCGCGCCTGCCAGTGTCACGTCTTTGTAACGGGTTGCGCGTGAGGGTTGTGCCGCTTATTTCAACCGCCGAAAGGAATGCCCATGAATGCAGCAGATATTACAGGATTGTTCACGCGCGCGGACGGACAATTCCTGTGCGCGCGCTGGGGACGCCCGATCGTGCCGGTGGTCTTCGGTGTGGAAGTCGCAACGCTGCAAACCGTGAAAGGCGCGATAGAGGCAGTTGTGACCCTCGCCAACCACAGAATGGCAGAGACAGACTCCGAATTGGGCGCGAACCTGATGGTGTTCTTTTTCCGCGATTGGGCGGAACTGCTGGACGTGCCGAGCTTGGACAGGCTGGTAGAGGGGTTGGAGCCATTGGTCGCGCGGCTGAAAGCGGCAGGGGCCAACCAATACCGCGTGTTTCGCTTTGACGAGGCCAACGCAATCCGCGCGGCCTTCGTGTTCATTCGGATGGATGACGCGCTGTCGGATGTCCCTGCCGAAACCTTGGCGCTATCACAAGCGGTGCAGGTGATCTTGCTATGGTCGGACACGGCCTTCACTGACCGCTCGGCGCTGGCCACGGCGAATGGCACAACCATTTTGCGCCCAGAGGTTGGCGCGCTTATTCGCGCGGCCTATGATCCGGTTTTGCCCGCCGTCGCCACCGACCGGGCGCACGCGCTGCGACTGGCCGCGCGGATCACGCAGCCGAGTTAACCCATGACCCACACCCACCAAATTCGCGTCTATTACGAAGATACCGACCTAGCCGGGATCGTCTATTACGCGAATTACCTGAAATTCATCGAGCGGGGGCGCAGCGAGTGGGTGCGTGAATTGGGGGTGGACCAAGCGCGGCTAAAAGCGACGGGCGGCGGCGTGTTTGCCGTGCGTCGGGTGGTGGCGGAATACCGCGCGCCTGCCGTTTATGACGACCTGCTGGATGTGCGCACGCGGTATCTGAGCCATTCCGGCGCCCGGCTGGTGTTGCATCAGGGCGTATTGCGCGGCGACAAGCTGCTGTTCGAGGCCGAGGTCACACTGGTCTGCATCAATGATGCGGGCCGCCCAACCCCTCTGCCCGACAGCCTGACGGTGCATTTCGGTGAAAATCCGCCGGAAAATCGCTGAATAAACCCATGGTATAACGCCATCGTGTTGGTAGACCGCTTGTCTTGCTGTATGGTCTGGCGCAAAGCCGCCGTCAGATGCGGCCCCCAAACCCGAGCAGGACCATGGACCCGACCACACTGACCGCCGCGCAGGATATCGATTTCTCGCTGCTTGCGCTGTTTGCCCGCGCCACGCTGACCGTGAAGCTGGTGATGATCTCCCTGATCGTCGCGTCCTTCTGGTCTTGGGCAATCATCATCCAGAAACACATACGCTACCGGCAGGCCCGCGCAGAGGCAGAGGCGTTCGATGCGGCCTTCTGGTCGGGCGAACCGCTGGACCAGTTATTCGACCAGATCGGGCCGAACCCGGCCAGCCCGCCAGAACGTGTGTTCGCCGCAGGCATGGCCGAATGGCGGCGGTCGCACCGCTCTGACGGGGCGCTTATTCCCGGTGCAGTGGCGCGGATTGACCGGTCCATGGACGTTGCCATCGCACGCGAAGGGCGCCATCTGACGCGCGGTTTGACGTTTCTGGCCTCTGTCGGGTCGGCCAGCCCGTTCATCGGGTTGTTCGGCACGGTCTGGGGGATCAAATACGCTTTCGAGGAAATTGCGCTGGCGCAATCCACCAACCTCGCCGTGGTCGCCCCCGGCATTGCCGAGGCACTGCTGGCAACGGGTCTGGGTCTGCTGGCCGCCATTCCCGCCACGATCTTTTACAACAAGCTGAGCGACGACAGCGACGAGATCCTGTCAGGATACGAAGCCTTCGCAGACGAGTTCAACACCATTCTGTCGCGCCAATTGGACGCTGCCTGACCATGGGTGCGCAGGTTATGGGAAAGTCCAAGGGCGGGGGGCGGCGCGGACGGCGCGCGCGCGGCGGCCGGATGTCGGAAATCAACGTCACGCCTTTTGTCGATGTGATGCTGGTGTTGCTGATTATCTTCATGGTGGCCGCCCCTATGTTAACCGTAGGCGTGCCGGTGGAATTGCCGCGCACATCGGCGGGCGCGCTGCCGGCCGAACAAGAGGAACCGCTATCGGTGACGCTGACCGCCGATGGGCAAGTCATGCTGATGAACAGTGAAATCGGCCCGGACGATCTGATTCCCCGCCTGCGCGCGGTCGCATCCGAGCGCAGCAACCGTAAAGTGTTTTTGCGCGCCGACGGGTCCATCCCGTATGAGCGTGTCGTGCAAATTATGGGCGCTTTGAATGCGGGTGGGTTCAACGATATTGGGCTGGTCACGGAACAGGGTGGCCCGCGATTCGACGGCCAAGGCAACTAGGGGCCAATTGCCGCCATGAGCGTAGCGAGCGACATTGCCGGGCGGATGGACACGGGCCAAAAGGCCTCTGCCGTGCTGCACTTGGGCCTTGTGGCCTGGGTATTGCTGTTCGACCTGTTCGCCGCGCCCTCGAACGAGCGCGAGACGCCGGTGGCAGAGGTGTCTCTGGTCAGTGCAGAAGAATTCGCGGCGCTGAGCGGGGCGCAAGCGCCCGACCCGGCCCCCGAACCGGAACCTGCGCCTGCCCCCGAACCAGAGCAGATCCAACCTCCCGCGGCGCTGCCGGAACCTGATCCCGCGCCAGAGCCTGCCCCAGCGTCAGAGCAGGAGCCAGCATCGGAGCCAGAGCCAGAGTCGACCGGCGCGATCTTTTCGCCCGCGCCAAACCCCGGCGCGGCAGAACGCCCGGCGCCGCGCCCGGTGGATCGCGTAGCCCCCGAACCGTCCGAAGCGCCACCGGAAGACGCTGCAATTGACCTGACCGCGCAGCCGCAGACCAGCGCCGACGCACCCGGTGATGTGGTTTTGCCCGAACAGGACCAAGCCGCTCCACCAGAGGCGACGACCGAAATCGTGACAGAGGCCACGGAAACCGAGCCCGACAGTCAGGATCGGGCCGCAGCAGCACCCACTGTCAGCCCGCGACCGCGCACCAGGCCGGAGCGCCCGACCCCGCCTGTGGATGTGGCCGAGACGCCAGAGCCAGACGCTGAGCCGACGCCAGAGCCAGAGCCGGTCCCCGAACCGGATGTCGCCAATGAAGTCGCCGATGCCGTCGCCGCTGCCTTGGCCGACAGCCTGTCCGGGATTGGTGCGTTATCCACGCAAACCGGCCTGAGCGCGTCCGAAGCCGACCGCCTGCGCCTTGCGATCCAGCAATGCTGGAACATCGGCACGCTTTCGAGCGAAGCGCAGCAGATCACGGTCACGCTTGGGTTTTCGATGACACCGGGCGCAATGCCCGAACAGGGCAGCATTTATTTGGTCGAAAGCTCAGGCGGATCGGATGGCGCGGTAACTCAAGCTTTCGAGTTCGCACGCCGCGCGATCATCCGTTGCGCGCGCGATGGCTACGGTCTGCCATCCGAAAGTTACGAAGCCTGGCGTGATGTCGAGATTACGTTCAACCCCGAAGGGATGCGATTACGATGACCCGGTTTTTCACCGCCCTGATGGCCGCTTGCTTGACACTGGTCGCAACGGCCAACGCCCAGCCGCTTCGCTTGCAGATCACCGAAGGGGTGATCGAACCGATGCCCTTCGCGGTGCCCGCTTTCGTAGCCGAAGATAACGGCGGCAGCCAATATGCCGAAGCGCTCTCGCGCGTGGTCGCCGCAAACCTGACAAGCACCGGCCTCTTCCGCGAAGTGCCCCCAGACGCGCATATCGCGCGGATCACCAGCTTTGACGCCAGCGTGTCTTATTCCGACTGGCGGGCGGTCAATGCCCAAGCCCTGATCGTGGGCGCCGTGGCGGCCAATGGCGACAATCTGACCGTCAAGTTCCGCCTGTTCGATGTCGTCTCTGGGCAGCAGATGGGCCAGGGCATGCAATTCGCAGGCGGCGAGCAAGATTGGCGGCGCATGGCGCATAAAGTCTCGGACGCGGTCTATAGCCAGATCACCGGCGAGAGTGGCTATTTCGATAGCCGTGTGGTGTTCGTGGCCGAATCCGGGCCGCGCACCGAGCGCGTTAAACGGTTGGCGATCATGGATCAGGATGGCGAGAACATTCGCACCCTGACCGATGGGCGATCACTGGTGATCGCACCGCGCGTATCGCCCACCGGGGACCGGGCAGTTTATACCACCTACCAAAGCGGCAGCCCACGCATTGCGCTGATGGATCTGCGGTCGGGACAGGCGCAGCTTGTGGGCGAGATACCAGGCGCGATGACCTTCTCGCCGCGTTTCTCGCCAGATGGGCGCGCGCTGGTATTTTCTGCCGCGATGGGCGGCACGACCGACCTGTTTCGGCTGGAGCTTGGCACCGGGCAGATGGTGCGGCTGACCAATTCGCCCGCGATTGCCACGGCGCCCAGTTTCTCGCCCGATGGGCGGTCGCTTACCTTCGAATCCGACCGCTCCGGCACCAGCCAGATTTATGTCATGCCCGCAAACGGGGGCGACGCGCAGCGCATCAGCTTTGGCCAGGGCCGCTATTCCACCCCCGTCTGGTCGCCGCGTGGCGATATGATCGCCTTCACCAAGTCTCATGCAGGGCGCTTTCATATCGGCGTCATGCGCTCTGACGGGTCGGAAGAACGCCTGCTCACGGCATCTTTCCTTGACGAAGGGCCGACATGGGCGCCAAACGGGCGTGTAATCATGTTCACCCGCGAAGCGCAGGGCGGCGACCCGGCGCTTTACGCGGTGGATATCTCTGGGCGCAACTTGCGTCGCGTGCCGCTTTCCTCCCCGGCCAGTGATCCGGCCTGGGGTCCGCTTTTGCAATAATGACTGGAACAGACACCATGACCCTGACAACGAAATCGCTTTTACTGCTGGCCGGTCTTGCGCTGGCGGCCTGTAATAACCCTCGTCCCGGCATGTTCGGCGGTGGCGGCACTGACGGGTTCGGCGGCGACTCCGGCATCACGACAGGCAGCTTGGGCGACCCAAGCGACCCGCGCTCGGTCGCGCATTTTCAGCAGCGCATTGGCGACCGCGTGTTTTTTGCCGACGACAGCTCGGAGCTGACGACCGAAGGCCGCAGCGTGTTATCCGGTCAAGCGGCATGGCTGCGGGCCAACCCGCAATTCGCCGTTCTGATCGAAGGCCATGCCGATGAACGCGGCACGCGCGAGTATAACGTGGCCTTGGGAGAACGGCGTGCAGACACAGTGAAGCGGTTCCTGATTGCCGAAGGCGTGGCCGATGACCGACTGCGCATTGTCAGCTATGGCAAGGAACGCCCCGTCGAGGCTTGCGCCGAACCGCGCTGCTGGAATGTGAACCGCCGCGCCGTGACGGTCGTCTCTGGCGGGGTTTCAGGGTAAGCCATGCAGTTGCGCGCGCTTCTTCTCTCCATGTTTCTGGCCCTGCCTGCCGGGGCCGATACCGTCGCAGAGTTGCGCGCGGAACTTGGCGCACTGACTGGCGCGGTGGCCGATCTGGCGCGCGAGTTGTCCTCGGGAGAGGCCGCACGCCAGCCGGGTTACGATGGCACGCTTCTGGATCGCGTGGACCGAATGGAGGCCGCGCTGGCGAATTTGACCGGCCGCACCGAAGAGCTGGACTACCGCATCCGACGCAGTATTGACGAAGCCTCGAACCGTTTGGGCGATCTGGAATTTCGGCTGACCGAACTGGAAGGCGGCAGCACCGAAGGGCTATCGCCGCCAAATCTTGGCCAGCCCCGCCGCGAAAGCGAAACACCGCAACCACAGCTTGCCGCTGGCGAACAGCCAGCGTTCGATGCGGCCATTGCGCTTGCCGAAAACGACGACGCCGAAGGTGCCGCCCTCGCGTTGTCGCGGTTCATCGAAACCTATCCCGGTTCTCCTCTTGGGGCAGAGGCCAGTTTCAAACTGGCCGAGGTTAACCGCAGCTTGGGCCGCGAACCTGACGCGGCGCGCGCCTATCTGAACTTGTATATGGCAGCGCCCGATGGGCCAGATGCCCCGCGCGCATTGCTGGCCTTGGGCGAAAGCCTGGGACAGTTGGAACAGATTGCGGAAGCCTGCGCCATGTTCGACGAATTGCGCGACCGTTTCGCAGACAGCCCGGAAGCCGCACGGTCAGAGGACGCCCGCGCGCGGCTTGACTGCCCTTGAGCGATCTGCGCGACCGCTTCGACCGCGCCATGACGGCGCTTTTGCCCGAACCGCCCGATGCCTTGGGTCTGGCAGTGTCGGGCGGTGGCGATTCCATGGCACTGATGCATCTTGCCAGCCTATGGACGGCACGGCATAGCTGCGCGTTGCATGTTGCAACGGTCGATCACGGGTTACGACCGGAGGCCAGAGAGGAATGCACGATGGTCGCCCGGCGCTGTGCTCGCTTGGGCGTGCCGCATGATATCTTGCCTTGGGCATGGGACGGACGCGGCAACCTGCAAGACCGCGCGCGGCAAGCCCGTCTGGACCTGCTGCGCGGATGGGCGCAGGCTCGCAACATCAGCTATATCGCAGTGGGCCATACACGCGACGATCAGGCCGAAACCGTTCTGATGCGACTGAAGCGCGGCTCTGGCGTGGATGGGCTGGCGGCGATGGCCCCTGCCCGCCATGATGGCGGTCTGACATGGCTGCGCCCGCTGCTGGACCTGCGCCGCAGCGCCTTGCGCGATTATTTGCACGGCATCGGCTGGGACTGGGCAGAAGATGGCAGCAATGCCGACACCACCTTTGACCGCGTGCGCATCCGCCAAGCAATAGATGCGTTGGGTCTGGACGTGGACCGCCTGGCCGACACCGCCGCCCATATGGCTGCCGCCCGGCAGGTTCTGGACCATGCCGCCGCGCAGGCCGCGCGGGATATCGTCACGCAGGATCACGGCGACCTTCTTATTGATCGCGCGGGCCTTGCCGCCCTGCCCCAGGACTCGCGCGAGAGGCTGGTCGCAGCTGCCCTATGCTGGATCGGCCAGTCGCCTTATCGCCCAAGGCTGGCGGCATTGCGCGCCGCACTTGAAAGCGCGCGCGCCACATTGCATGGTTGCCTGATGGTGCAAACCCGCGACAGCCTGCGCATCTGCCGCGAATGGAACGCGGTGGCAGACTTGTCTGCGCCCGCGCCCGGACCTTGGGATGGGCGCTGGCAAATCGAGGGACCGTCACAAACCGGGCTGCTAACTCGCCCGCTAGGGGCAGATGGGGCGGCACAAACCGACCGCACAGGCTGGCTTGTGCGGCGCGACTCGGTCCTGGCAAGCCCAGCCATCTGGCAGGGACCTAGGCTGATCGCCGCGCCCTTGGCCGGATTTAACCCCGAATTCCGGGCAAAATGCCGCGCATTGCCCCCTGATTGGCCTGCACAGGATCACGCGCATTGATTGCAGCGCGGCAATCGCTATGTAACACTACAACGAACGGCGCGCATCCGCGCCGACCTGACTAAAGGAGACGCCCGTGGGCAACGCACGGAATTTCGCTTTCTGGATCGTGCTCTTCCTGTTGATGATCATGTTGTTCAACATGTTCAGCAATGGCAGCAGCACATCCTCGGCGCGCAGCGTGAACTATTCTGATTTTATCACGCGTGTGGACAATAACGAGGTGAGCCGCGTCACCATCGACGGCGAGCGTATCGTCTTTGTCGGCAGTGACGGGCAGCAATATTCGACCGTGCGCCCTGACGACACGACCCTGACCCAGCGTCTGCTGGACAGCGATATCCCGGTCGAGGCACAACCGCAGCAGCAATCGGGCTTCATGTCCACGCTTATGCTGTGGCTACCCTTCCTGCTTTTGATCGGTGTTTGGATTTATTTCATGAACCGCATGCAGGGCGGCGGCAAAGGCGGTGCGATGGGCTTCGGCAAATCCAAGGCCAAGCTGCTGACCGAAAAGCAGGGCCGTGTGACGTTTGACGACGTGGCGGGCATTGACGAGGCCAAGGATGACCTTGAGGAAATCGTGGAATTCCTGCGCAACCCGCAAAAATTCTCGCGCTTGGGCGGGAAAATCCCCAAAGGCGCGCTGCTGGTCGGCCCTCCGGGCACGGGTAAAACCCTGCTTGCGCGGGCTGTTGCCGGCGAAGCCGGTGTGCCGTTCTTCACCATCTCTGGCTCTGATTTTGTCGAAATGTTCGTGGGTGTCGGCGCAAGCCGCGTGCGCGACATGTTCGAGCAAGCCAAAAAGAACGCTCCCTGCATCGTCTTCATTGACGAAATCGACGCCGTAGGCCGGTCGCGTGGCGTGGGCTATGGCGGCGGCAATGACGAACGCGAACAGACGCTGAACCAGCTTCTGGTCGAGATGGACGGGTTCGAAGCCAATGAAGGCATCATCATCGTCGCGGCCACCAACCGCCCCGACGTGCTGGACCCTGCGCTTCTGCGCCCCGGTCGTTTCGACCGTCAGGTGCAGGTGCCCAACCCAGACATCAAGGGGCGCGAGCGGATCTTGGGCGTTCATGCCCGCAAGGTGCCGCTTGGCCCGAATGTCGATCTGCGCATCATCGCGCGCGGCACGCCGGGCTTTTCCGGGGCCGATCTGGCCAACCTTGTGAACGAGGCTGCCCTGATGGCCGCGCGCTCGAACCGTCGCTTTGTGGTGATGGATGATTTCGAGAATGCCAAGGACAAGGTGATGATGGGGGCAGAGCGCCGCTCCATGGTCATGACCGAGGACGAAAAGAAGCTAACCGCCTACCATGAGGCAGGTCACGCCGTGGTCGGTCTGCATGTCCCGGAACATGACCCGATCCACAAGGCGACCATTATCCCGCGCGGTCGCGCGCTGGGTCTGGTGCTGTCCTTGCCGGAGCGCGACCAATTGTCGGTCAGCTACCGCAAATACAAGTCCAAGATCGCCATGGCGATGGGTGGGCGCGTGGCCGAGGAACTCATCTTTGGCGAGGATGCGGTCACGTCTGGGGCGGCGAGCGACATTCAGCAGGTGACGAAAATCGCCCGCGCGATGGTCACGCAGTTCGGCTTTGACGAAGAACTGGGCTATGTCGACTACGCCAATGAGCAGCAAAGCTATCTTGGTAGCTATGGCGGCGGGTCGAACCATTCCGGCATTACCCAGAAGATGATCGATGACAAGGTGCGCGAGTTGGTCAACGAAGGCTATGAGACCGCGAAACGTATCCTGACAGAGCATAAAGAGCATCTGGAAAACCTTGCTCAGGGTCTGCTGGAATACGAAACCCTGACCGGCCCGGAAATTGGCCGGGTCATGCGCGGCGAACCCATTGGGCGCGATGATGACGATGCCGATACGCCGAGTAGCGGCACCCCGTCGGTCGCGAGCATTCCCAAAACCCGTGGTCGCAAACGCGGTGGCGAGGGTGATGGCGGGATGGAACCCGAACCAAGCGCCTAAGGCACGATACAGCTTACCAGAAACCCAGACCCGGCCCCTTGGCCGGGTCTTTTTTGTGTCGCGCATCCCGATTGCCTGTCTCTGGGGGTTAAGGTTCCGTCAATTCAACTGGCAGGGTGGTATGGTCGTGCCACCGGATGGGTTTGAGGCTTTGCCAGCCGAAGCATTCAACCCTGGTGACAAGTTGGTGCCGGGTTTTGACGCCCTGACAATCTTTCAGCATGCAAGTGATACACGACACCGCCCCGTCGTATGGCTTGAAGCTGTAGCAGTGGCTGATATGGTGCTTGAGAGTTTGCCCAAGGCAGGACCATGCCCGAAAAACCCTGGATCATCCTGACGCTGCGCCGCACTGGTGGGACAGAGTTGACTTCGGCCCTCGCGCAGCTTTCGGCCTACCGAACAATAGAGCATGAGCCGTTCAACCCCGAACGGAAGTTGGGCGCAATTACCGAGGGGTTTGCGGTCCATGGCGATACAACCCGTTTGCGCTCCGAAATCGACACGGCCTTGAACAACACGCCCAATATCAAACATTGCATCGAAGTGCCGCCTATACCCGTCACGCGGGCGCTGATCGACGCGGGCCAAGCGCGCGGCTACCACATGATTATATTAACACGCCGGAACGAGGCAAAGCGCATCGGCTCTTTACTGCTGGCGGGGGCAACCGGAGCATGGGGCGCGGCAGATGCCGCCCACATTTACCCAAAGATCATATCTGGCGCGCAAAAGCCCCATGCCATTGACCTTGCCCGCCTGCCCCACCGCGTGCATGCAGATTTCGCGGCACTTGGTCAGACCCTGACCCTGTTGCGCAATCGGGGCATAGCGTGGGACTGGCAGGTCTTTGAAGAGATCTATCTGACTGAGCGCTCTCCAGCGGAACAGGTGGTCGCGATTGCCCGCCGCGCCGGGATCGTGGCACAGCCCGACGATACGCGGCTTCAGGTCTTTTCCAAGAGCAAAGGCCAGAACTCCACCGCGATCGCCGCCTATGTCCCGAATTTCGCAGAAGCGCTGAGACGGTTGGAAACGCTCTGTGCCGCCTGACGTGACTGCAATACCACCCGCCGGCGCGTTGAAGGGCGATCACCCCCCAGACGGATATGTGTTCATTGTCACATATGGGCGGTCGGGGTCGACGCTGTTGCAGCACTTGCTAAACTGCATAGATGGCATCGTGGTGCGCGGCGAGAACAACAATACCCTTTGGCATCTGTTTCAGGCGTGGCATGCGCTGGACAGCGCCGGCCCCATCAATGACCTGCGGGTCCGTGGCGCAGAAACGGATTCAACGCGTCCTTGGTTCGGGGCAGAGCTTATCGACCCGGATGCGGTCGGACATGACATTGCGGGGCTGTTCCGCCAGAAAGTTCTGAACCTGCCAACCGGAACACGCATGGGTGGGTTCAAGGAGATACGGGTCCATAGCGACCCAGAGCTGTTTCCCGTTTACCTGGATTTCATTGCGCGATTCTTCCCCGGCAGCCGCTTCGTGTTCAACACACGCGCACATGAGGATGTCGCGCGTTCTGCGTGGTGGGGGGTCTGTGATCCCGATTTCGTGCGCGCCACATTGGCAGAGGCCGAAGCGTTGTTCCGCGCCTATGCGGCGGCGCATCCGGCGACCAGCCTGATCCTGCATTACGACGACTATATCCGCGACCGGGACGCGCTGGCGCCCCTGTTCGCGCTTGTTGGCGACCGACCGAGCGAGGCGCAGGTTCAGCAGGTCTTTGCGCGGCAACTTCAGCATGGCCGCAATCCGGCCTTTCGAACCTGATCGGACCTACAGGATGATCCCGACACCGCCGTCGCACAGCCTGACCTTCCGGGCCCCACGCAGGGGCTCGCTCTGGCTGGAGGTGGACCCAAGGCTCGACCCGAACCCGATGATCGGCTTCTGGGATGAGAGCTTATCGCGCATGCCGCTGCATATCGAGTTTCGGCGCGACACGAGGCTGGTGGTTATAAATCGCTACAGTTTGCGGGGCTGGAGCCGCGAGCTGATCCGCGACCTGCCGCATACTACCGGCCCACATCGGCTTGGTTTGCAGTTCAAGACCGGACCAACCGGCCCTGGCACGGCGCTTGATATCTGGCTGGACGGGCACCGTCTGGCCAGCGTGAACGCATTGCCGCGCCCGGCGCGCCGAGGGCGTTATGGGATACGGAGGGGTTTTCCAAATCTGGATCGCATTGCCCGGATCGCGTTGCCGCAAGCGGTGCGCGTGATGGCCCAGACCGGACCTCTGCGCGGTGCGCAGTTGACCGACCGGATGGAGCTGACTTGGACAGGGCCGAACCCGGCGCATGCGGTCATCTTGCCAAACCACGAAATGCTGACACTTGAACCTGTTGCCGGAAGCGAAGATATCGTCGGCATTGTTCGTGCAGTGCTGCCGGGCCGGGTTTGGGACGACAACCCGCAGGACTTGCGTTTGGTGAACCGTGACGGTAGCCCGCGCGGGCGTTTGCCGCTGAGCAGACCCGAACTTGTCGCACGCCTTGAACGCCTGTCCCGTGACGGCTGGCTTCATTTGGACGGGCTGGCCGCGCTTCAGGCGCTTGAACATGCGCGCGCGGCTGACCTGCATGACGCCCTGTCACCAGGCTGCCTGACCGCGCTGGGGCAAGCCGCGCAAGTCTATCGCTTGGGCGCGTTTCGTCCTCGCAAAGTGATAGCCCGCCCGGCACCCCGAAAAGACCCGGTTGCCGAACTGCGCACCCGGTTCGACGCACTTCCAGACGGCGAACGCACCCTCGCATCGCTTGCAAAACTGATGCAAGACGCGTCGCTGTCGCAAACGGAGATGGGCCATCTGCTGCTGGGCCTGAGCGAATGGGCCTGCACCAACGCAGACCCGGTGGCCCTGTTCGCCTTGGCCGATCAGCACGAAGCGGTCATTCCGGCCCCCGATACGCCCTACGCAGCCTCGGCGGGATTGCCACGGCTTTGGGCCTTGCAAGACTACGACTGGCTGAATCATGCCCTGACGAAAATGGTGCCCGCGCAGGATAAATGGATCGTGACGCCCGCGCTTGCCTGGACCATGCGCGCCTTGGTCGATGACCGCGCCGGGCCGCTCGGACACCTGTCGCTCTGGGGCCGGGAAGCGCTTCTGACAGCACATCTGCGCATGATCCGCACGCTGGTCGCAGATTCCGGCACACAAATGCGGTGCCCGCAGCTTCTGGACGCGGTTTTGGACATGATTGCCAAACGCGACCGCATGTCGGACGACATCGAACCCACGATAATCCGCCTAGTGTTGGAGAGCTACGGGCTTGTGCCAGAGTTCTGGGACCGGGTCGGATTGCTCCCGGCGCACATGGTCCCGCCAGCTTGGCCAGCTTGGGCGCGCATGGCGCGTGAGCTTTGGACGGGTGCCGCTGGGCCGAACGCAGCACGGATCATTGCAAAGTTTGAACAGGCCTATGTTGTGGGGACCGAAGCTCATCGGCTGTCTTTGTTGCCCGAACCCGGCCTGCCAGACCCGAACTCCCCTGCGCTTGGACATCTGCCCGCACCGCAACAGCAGGAAATCGCGCTCCGATGGCTGGCCTTTCCGCGTGACAACAGACCGGATCCGCCGCCACCCGACCTGCACCGCCTTGCCTGCGAAGGTGTACGCGTTGCCAGTTCCCACACACCGCGTCCCGCCATGGGTCATGCAATGCGGCGCCTTGGCACCGCTGCAATGGCCGCCCTGCGCCAACTTCGCGCGGGTCGGCCCGTCAAGGACCTGGATAGCATCCGTCAACAGGCCGCCACCCTGTTGATCCCAGAAGCCGCATATTGTGGGGGTGCCGTGCTGCTGGCCATGGCAGAGGCGCTTGCACATACCGGGAACACAAAGACCGCGCGGCACATGCTGACAACACTTGCCGATGGTCTGGCCCGTCGTGATCGCGCCGATTACAGCACCGCCACGGCACTGCGCCATGCCAGCGCCCGGTTTGCCGCCTGCTGTCCGGATGCCGATCTGCGCGCCTATGCCGCCAGCATCCTGCCGCCGGACCCGAGGCTTTCGGGGCCAGACAACCCGTTGCGCGCACAAGCAAACCCGCTGGCCGATACGCTTGTGGTCCTGATTTCATGCCGACCATACCTGGAAAACCGCGTGCCCAAGATTCGCGCAGCTTGGGGTGACCTGCTGGACCAAACGGGCGTGCCGATGGTCGTAGCCGTAGGCGGCGGCACAGGCCCGGCCAAACTGGTAGAGAGTGTCGTCGAATTACCCGCTCCGGATGATTACGAGGGATTGCCTCAGAAGATACTTGCGATTGCAGATTGGGCGCGCACGCAAACCGGCTTTTCCCGCATCCTCAAGATAGATGATGACTGCTTTCTGGACCCGGAGGCTTTTTTCGCGGACCTTTCGGCGCTGTGTGTACCCTATTACGGGCGACCGCTGCGCCGCACACGCGGAGAGATGGACCGCGCCTGGCATATGGGAAAGGCGACCAGCGCGCGCGGGCGCAACGATCTGGACAAATCGCCAGAGCCTTCGGTCTATGCCGATGGCAGCGCCGCCTATCTGCTGGACCGTGATGCGCTCCGGGCGCTGAACGCGGCCCGCGCCACGCCGCAAGGGCGCTCCTTGGAAGCCGTGTCATTCATGGAGGACAAACTGATCGGCGATCTTCTGGCCCTGCGCAGGATCGAGTTGTCGGGCGAGAATTACGACATGGCGATCTTTCGCCGCAGCGCACCCGGCCTGCCGCCTCTGCCGAATTACGAGAACAGCTTTCTGCCCTTTGCCGGGTCGGGTCTGAAGGTCGCACATCTGGATAGCGGGGGCGATCTGCAATCCGCGCGGCGTGCCTTGGCCAACCCATGGCCGCAGCCGATGAAAATCTGGCCGCCCAATGCCCCGGTTCGGCTGGGCTGGGCGCGCAACACGCTCGACCTTGTCAGCCCACCTGACCGATTGGCGCAAGCGCGCGGCGCAGAACTCGCCGTGATCGCCGTCATGCGCAACGAAGGCTTCATGCTGACGCATTTTCTGAACCATTATCGCGCTTTGGGGGTTGGAGCCTTCCTTGTGGCAGATAACGGCTCCGACGATGGCACCCTGGAAATGCTGGTTTCGCAGCCAGATGTTACGGTTTTTTCAACCGATACTCCCTATAACCAGTCGCGCTACGGGGTGCTGTGGCAAGAGGCGCTTCTGGCGAATTTCCGGCAAGGTCGGTGGAGCCTTGTGGCAGATGCCGATGAATTCCTGTTCTGGTCGCTGCCCGACCCGCAAGGGCGGGTCAGGGGCGACCTGCTTGGCTTGCTGCGTGAACCAACCTATCACGGTGCCGATATGGTACGCCTGTCGATGCTTGACCTCTACCCACCCGGCCCCTTGTCAGAGGCGCGCTTCGCACATGGACCATTTGCCGAAGCCACCCATATCGACCGCGCACCGTTGCGGTTTGACTATGCAGGGCGCGGGCCGTGGGGGAATTGCGACAGCGTCACCTCGAACCTGCGCCACCGCCTGATGGAGGCCATGGGCCACCCCGCCGCGGGCAACCTGTTTGTGGCTCAGAAATATGCCCTGATGCGGTATCAACCTTGGATGCAGTTCTCTGCCGGGTTGCATTATGCCGTGGGCGGCAAAGTTGCCGACCGGGCGCTGGCATTTGCCCATTTCAAATACAATTCGGAATTTCACGCGAAAGCACAAGCCGAAGTCGCGCGCGGTCAGCATTTCAACAACGCCGAGGAATACGGTAAGTATCTGGCGCTTTTGTCCCAAGGGCGCGACACGTTGTTCGACCCGGATGTATCAGTGCCCTTGGCCGAAAGCCCTTTCCTGCGCGATATGATGGCGCTCAGGTAAGCCCGATCACAAGGCCGACGCCGATCATCAGCACACCGGCAATCCGGTTGACGCGCGCCAATGCCTCGCCCGAGCGCAGAAGCGCGCGCGCCCGATCAATGGCCAGCGCCATGAGCAGGTTGCCCAGCATCGGGATGCTGGCAGAGACAGCCAGAATAGCCGCAATATCAAACCCAGTAACTTTCGTCAGATCGAAAAACCCCGGCAGCACGCCCATGTAGAACAAGATCGCTTTGGGGTTGGCCAAGATCACACTGATCCCGGCCAAAAACCCCGCCATACGCCCCGGTCGCGTCAGCCGGCTGTCGGTTGAAATGCACGCGCGGGCATGGCGGATAAGCTGCACCCCCATGATGACGAACATCGCCATCGCGACCCATTTCATCAGGTCCAGCAGATTGCCGTAAAGCGATAGAATCCATGTCAGCCCGAAAATCGCCGCCAAGGGCCAGAGCATATCGCCCAAAGCCACCCCGACCGCCAAGGGCGCAGCAGACGCAAACCCGCCCGACATCGCGCGCGCGGTCAATGCCACCCAGACCGGGCCGGGGGTCAGAAACAGGATCAGGATTGCGCCTGCATAAAACAGCAAATCCAGCGCGCCGATGGTCATTCGGATTGGGGTAGGGTCAAGCTACCATCCTCTGCCAAAGGCCAGAACGGATTATGCGCCACTTCCCAGACATGGCCGTCCGGGTCAGCATAATAGCCCGAATAGCCGCCCCAAAACACAGCTTCGGGGAGTTTGAGCGGGGTTGCACCAGCGGCCAATGCTTGGGCAAAGGCCGTGTCCACGTCCTCGCGCGTGACGAAATTCTGCGCCAGCGTCAAAGCCCCCGTGCCCAGATCAGCGCCCGCGCGGCCCTGATCCTTGGCCAGGTCCGCGCGCCCGAACAGCATCAGTGCCTGCCCCAGAAGTTGGAAACAGGCCATGCCATCGGTCGCCTCTGCCTCTGTCCAACCAAGAGCGGCGTAGAACGCGCGCGCACGGGTCAGGTCATCTACGCCAAGCGTGACAAGCGAAATGCGTTGGCGGGGCAAATTCATGGGGTATCCTTTTCAACATGTGACACGCCGTCGCGGTCTGACAGCGCGAAATGTTGCGCACGGCCAGCCAATTCCGCGAACAGGTCTGGCCCGGTTCCCGTCATGAAGCATTGCGCGCCCATGGCACAAACTGCGTCATAAAGCGCCGCGCGGCGGGCCGCGTCTAGATGGGCCGCAACCTCGTCCAGCAACAGGATGGGCGGCGTGCCGGTTTTCGCGCTTAGCGCGCGGGCATTGGCAAGAATGGCCGAAATCAAAAATGCTTTCTGCTCGCCGGTAGAGCATTGCGCGGCCTCCATTCCCTTGGCCGCCCAAATGGCGCGCAAATCGGCGCGGTGCGGCCCGATCAGGCTGCGCCCGGCGGCCATATCGCGCGCGCGGCTATCGGCCAACGCACCGGCCAGATCATCGGGTGCTGTGCAGTCGAGTGTCATCTCGGCCATCGGAAAGGGGCTGTCGGGGTCGGCCTGTGCCCGAAGCTCGGCCAAGGCCGCACGACGGTTTGCGGTGATTGCCACCCCCGCGTCAGACATCTGTGCTTCGAGCGCGGAAAACCAGCGACTGTCGCGCACGCCGTCGCGCAGCAAGCGATTGCGTTCGCGCATGGCCTTGTCATAGGCCAAGACTTGGGCTGCGTGGTCGGGCGCAAAGCTGAGCGTGGTGCGGTCCAGAAACCGCCGCCGCCCCTCGGCGCCTTCCAGCCAAAGACGGTCCATCGCCGGCGTCAACCATAGCATTGGGACCAACGCTCCAAGCGCAAGCTGCGGCGCGGATTTCTCGTCTATCCGCACTTGCCGCGACTGGCCGGGTTCGGCCCAAGTCTCTGCTAACCGGTTGCCATTGGGGGTTAAAATCTCTGCGCGCAGTTTCCAGCCCAAGGATTGCGGACGGCGCGACATGTCATCCGGCGTAGCCCGGCGCAATCCGCGACCGGGCGAGAATAGCGAAATCGCTTCAAGGATATTCGTCTTGCCCGACCCGTTCGGCCCATGCAAGGCCACAGGCCGCCCATCAAACTCTAGCCGCGTGCGTTGGTGCGAGCGGAAATGCGACAGGGTCAGATGGGCCACAAAGACAGGCATGGGTCAGGCCAAACGGCCCGTTACACCCGCATCGGCATCACGACATAGACTGCGGATGTGTCGTTGCCTTCGCGCATCAGCGTCGGATCGCCCGAGGAGTTGAACAGGAACACCGCGTTTTCACGGTCTACCTGACTGGCGATTTCCAACAGGTATTTCGCGTTGAAACCGATTTCCAGCCGCTCATCGGCATAGGCGACGATCAACTCTTCTTCCGCCGCGCCCGCATCGGGAGCGTTGACAGACAGAACCAGCTTGTCGTCTTCCAACACCAGCTTGACCGCGCGCGACCGCTCAGAGGACACGGTGGCAACCCGGTCCACGGCCTTGGCAAAATCGCCCGCGTCCACTTCCAGCCGCTTGGTGTTGCCGGACGGAATGACGCGGGTGTAATCGGGGAACGTGCCGTCGATGACCTTGGATGTCAGCGTAATGTCAGGGGTGGCGAAACGGATCTTGGTTTCCGAAACTGACACGGCGATTTGCATGTCATCATCTTCCAGAAGTTTGCGCAACTCGCCCACGGTCTTGCGCGGGACGATGACGCCGGGCATGGCTTCCGCGCCGCTGGGCAGGCTGGCATCGACGCGCGCCAAGCGGTGCCCGTCGGTTGCGACGCAGCGCAGCACGCGACCGCCCTCACCTTCAGACACATGCAGATAGACGCCGTTCAGGTAATAGCGTGTTTCCTCGGTCGAGATGGCGAATTTCGACTTGTCGAACAAGCGACGCAGCGCCTTGGCAGGCGCAGAAAAATTCGCAGCATATTCGCTGGACGCCATGACCGGGAAATCTTCTTTTGGCAGCGTGGCCAACGCGAAACTGGAACGCCCTGCCGTGACCTGCAACCGGCCAGACCGGCTGTCATCCACCAGTTCGACCATGGCCCCGTCCGGCAGTTTGCGCACAATCTCGTGCAGCAGCACCGCCGAAACGGTTGTCGCGCCAGCACGCTCGACCATGGCCGGTGCGTGGTCCACCACTTCGACGTCCAGATCGGTTGCGCGGAAGCTGACCTGCGCGTCTTCTGCCTCGATCAGAACATTCGCCAGAATCGGGATGGTGTTGCGACGTTCCACCACGGATTGCGCCTGAGATACGGCTTTCAACAAAGCCGCCCGTTCGATGCTGATCTTCATAAACTAGATCCTTCTTACCATCCCGCAACGTGCCGAACTGTCTGCCCCCAAGGGTTCCGGGAGCCTAGCCAATTCCGCGCGCGCGGCAAGGTGCTTTTTGGGCTGTTCAGGTCAGCTTTGCAACAGGCGGCGCAGCAAATCCACATCTTCAGCCAATTGGCTGTCAGAACTGCGCATTTCCTCGACCTTGCGCACACCATACAGGATGGTCGTGTGATCGCGCCCGCCAAAGCGACGGCCAATTTCGGGCAGTGACCGCGAGGTCAGTTCCTTGGCCAGATACATCGCAATCTGACGCGGGCGCGCAATGTTGCGGGCGCGCTTTGGTCCCAACATGTCGGACAGGCGAATGTTGAAATGCTCTGACACCTTGCGCTGAATTTCCTCGACCGTCACGCGCCGCTCGGAGCTGCGCAGAATATCGGACAAGCAATCTTGCACCATATCCAGCGTGATCTCCTGCCCGATCAGGTTGGAAAACGCGAAAAGCCGCTGCAATGCGCCTTCCAGCACGCGCACATTGGTGGTGATGCGATGCGCCAGAAATTCGAACACGCCGTCGCCGACATTCACCGGGCCGAGCGTTTCTGCAAAAATGGCAGCCTTGCGATGCAGGATGCCCAGGCGCAATTCATAGTCCGTCGGGTGCAGATCGACCACAAGCCCGCTTTGCATACGCGAGGTGATACGCGCTTCCAGATCCTTGATCTCTCCCGGCGCGCGATCGGCAGAAATGATGATCTGCTTGTTTTGGTCAACCAGCGCGTTGAAGGTATGGAAGAACTCTTCCTGAGTGCTGTCCTTGCCCGCAATGAACTGCACGTCATCCACCATCAGCACATCGACCGAACGGAACAGGTTCTTGAAATCCATGATCTGCCGGTCGCGCAACGCTTGCACGAACCGATACATGAATTGTTCCGCCGACAGATACAGCACCTGCAAATCCGGGCGCGACAGGTGCAACTCATGCGCGATTGCGTGCATAAGGTGGGTCTTGCCCAAGCCCACACCGCCATACAAAAATAGCGGGTTGAACGTGACGGGACCAGCTTCGGCCACACGTTTCGCAGCGGCATGAGCCAGCTCGTTGGGCTTGCCGACCACGAAATTGTCAAATGTGTAGCGCCCTTCCAGCGGGGCGCTTTCCAGCACGACCGGCGCTTCGGCGGCGGGTGACGGTGTGCTGACAGATGTCGCCCGCCCGACAGAGAATTCCAGTTGAGCCAAATCCGCATGGTCAGCACGCAGGCGTGCCACGATCTTGTCGTGATAGTTCCGCTTCACCCAATCGCCGACAAAACGCGATGGCGCGCTCAGCCGTGCAATGCCGTTTTCAACGCCAACGAGTTCCAGAGGTTCGATCCAGCTTTTATAGCTGCTCTCGCCCAGCTCCTGCCGTAGTTCCTTTGAAACTTTTGACCATTGCTGTGCAATCATGGACCCCGACCCGTTTTTTCTTGTTTCACGCGGCAAACGCGACAGTCCCCATGCGGCTTTCATGCCTGAAAGCACGGTGCAAAGAAGCTGGCCGGAACCCGGCATTCAGTGATCACTGGGGAAGAGCGCGCAGATCGACGCAAATAACTGCGTCGATCGCCCGTCTGAATGGTGCAGCGGTGCAATTTGCACCCTCGGCCACCCGTCCCCCCCAGGACTGCGTGAATCGCTTCCGCACATTAGCAATCGCGTCCGAAGCTGCGCAACAGAACAACGCACTTGACCTTAAGCATTGACCAAAAGAATCGCACAGCACGACAACAGCGCCCGATCCAGAAATGCAAAAAGCGCGCCCAAGGCGCACTTTTATAGTTTATTTTCAGAATATTAGGCTTGCGCGCCCAAAGCTTTGACGCGGGCCGACAGACGCGACATCTTCCGCGCCACAGTGTTTTTGTGCAACACACCTTTGGTCACACCACGCGACAATTCTGGCTGTGCTGCGCGCAGGGCTTCGGCGGCCTTCGCCTGGTCGCCAGAGGCAATCGCCTCTTCCACTTTACGCAAGAAACCACGGATGCGCGAGCGACGCGCCTTGTTGATGTCTGTGCGGCGTTCCGCCTGACGGGCGCGCTTTTTGGATTGGGGTGTATTTGCCATGTGCGTATCTTCTCTTCGGGTTCGTTACAATATGTTCGCGCAACGGACCCGACTGGCCAAAACGACCACGGTCAAATCTTGCCTTAAGCGGGCCCACGCGCATGTGGGGCGGCGTATAGGCCAAGCCCACCCAAAAGAAAAGAGGCAATCACTGATCGCGGAATTGCGGCGTGCGCTTTTCAAGGAAAGCCTGCATTCCTTCGGCCCGGTCTTCGGAGGCGAACATCATGTGGAACATCCGGCGCTCGAACAACAATCCTTCGCGCAGGCTCCCCTCATAGGCGCGGCTGACCGATTCCTTGACCGCCTTGGTCGTTATCTGCGACTTCTCGGCGATCTTGCCCGCGGCGGACATGGCTTCGTCCATCAGTTTCTTGGCGGGCACAACGCGGCTGACCAGCCCCGCGCGCTCGGCTTCCTCGGCATCCATGAACCGGCCTGTCAGGTGCATATCCATCGCTTTCGACATGCCAACCAGCCGCGTCAGACGCTGTGTGCCGCCCATACCCGCGACAATGCCCAGATTAATCTCTGGCTGGCCAAATTTGGCGGTATCGGCGGCAATGATGAAATCGCACATCATGGCCAGCTCGCATCCGCCGCCCAAGGCATAACCCGCAACGGCGGCAATGACGGGTTTACGCAGCGCCGCGATCGCATCGCAGGCCGGGCCAAACAGGTCTTCCTGGTAGACCGTCACAAAGCTTTTGTCGGCCATTTCCTTTACATCGGCCCCGGCGGCGAAGGCCTTGTCAGACCCGGTCAGCACCATGCAGCGCACTTTATCATTCGCATCTGCGGCGCGCATTGCGTCGGACAATTCGGAAAGAAGCTTGGAATTAAGCGCGTTCATCGCATCGGGCCGGTTGAGGCGAATCAGCGCCACATGGTCCTTGATGTCGACGATCAGCGTTTCATAGGCCATGTTGTGGCACCTTGTCTGTGACTGTCAGCCCCTTGGCTTAGCAGCTTGGTCCACGGGTTCAAGTCATCTCTGGCAGGTTGCACAATAGAAGCTGGAACGCCCTGATTGCACGATCCGGCGCACCTGGCCAGTGCAACCGGGCTGTTGGCACGCCTGCCCTTCGCGCCCGTAGACCTTGAATCCATGCTGAAAATACCCAAGCGCGCCGTCGGCTTGGCGGTAGTCGCGCAAGGATGATCCTCCCGCCGCAATCGCCTCTGTCAGCGTGGCGCGGATTTCATGAACCAGACGTTCCAGCCGCGCCGCGCCTATTCTATGGGCGGCGCGGGCGGGGTGAATACCCGCGCGGTGCAACGCCTCGCAGACATAAATATTCCCCAGCCCTGCGACGATTCGCTGATCCAGAAGCGCAGATTTGATCGGCGTGCGTTTGCCCGCCAGTTGCGCGGCCAGATAGAGCGCATCGAACCCGTTGCCCAAAGGTTCTGGCCCGATCTGCGCCAACAGCTTGTGGCTGTCCTGCGCATCTGTCGCGCATAGGTCCATCGCACCAAAGCGGCGCGGGTCGTTAAAGGTGACGCGCGCGCCGCCCGCCATATGAAAGATCACATGGTCGTGCTTTTCCAGCGCCGGGTGATTGACGTGAAACTTGCCCGGCACATGCGGTGCTTCCAGCCCCGAAACGGTCATTCGGCCCGACATGCCCAAGTGGACGATCAGCGTCTCGCCCCGGTCCAGATCGGCCAACAGGTATTTGGAGCGCCTGCGCAGCGCCAGCACCCGCGCGCCGGTCAGCCGCTCGGCCATTCCCGCGGGAAAGGGCCAGCGCAGATCAGCGCGGCGCAATTCGGCGCGTTCGATCACAGCTCCTTCCATCGCGGGCAAAAGCCCCCGGCGCACGGTTTCGACCTCTGGCAATTCCGGCATATGGCCCCCAGCATGGCGCGAGGTCGCATTGTAACGCCCCGCCCAAACCCTATAAGGAGAGGGAAGACGCCCCTGCAAGGGCCAAGCGAGAGAGATCACGCCATGACCGACGACAAGACCACCACACATTTCGGCTTTCAAACCGTCGATGAGGACCAGAAAGCGGGCATGGTGCATGGCGTGTTTTCGTCTGTCGCGTCCAAATATGATGTGATGAATGATTTGATGAGCATGGGCATCCACCGTGTCTGGAAAGACGCGATGATGGATTGGCTGGCCCCGCGCCCCGGCCAGCGCCTGCTGGATGTGGCGGGCGGCACGGGCGACGTGGCATTCCGCTTTCTGGCCCGCGCGGGAACGGGTGCGCAGGCGACAGTGCTGGACATGACGGAAGATATGCTTCTGGCAGGCCAGACGCGGGCCGAGGCCGACAGCATGGCCGCGTCCCTTGACTGGGTGGTTGGCGATGCGATGGCGCTGCCCTTCGACGATAACAGCTTTGACGTTTACACAATCAGCTTTGGCATTCGCAACGTGACCCGCGTGCAAGACGCGCTGTCAGAAGCGTTTCGCGTGCTGCGCCCCGGCGGGCGGCTGATGGTGCTGGAATTCAGCCAAATCCCGAATGAGTTGATGCAGAAGGTCTATGACCTTTACTCCTTCAACATCATACCACCCATGGGCAAGCTGGTGACGGGCGACCGCGACAGCTACCAGTATCTTGTCGAATCGATCCGCAAATTCCCCGATCAGGATACGTTTGCAGGAATGATCCGCGCCGCCGGGTTCGAGCAGGTGAAATACCGCAACCTGTCGATGGGCATCGCGGCGCTGCATTCGGGCTGGAAGCTGTAAATGCGCGGACCGCACAACATATGGCGGCTGGTCCGCACCGGTGCCACGTTTGAACGCACGGGCGCCATGGCCGAAGTGCTTCAGGCCATGAATGCCCCCGCCCGGCTGCGGCTGGCCGCGCGGGTGCTGGGCTGGCCGTTCAAGCTGCTGGGGCTGAAGGGCGACGAAACCCTGCCGCCACTCGTGCGCGCGCTGACAGCTCTTGGCCCCGCTTATATCAAGTTCGGGCAGACGCTGGCGACCCGCCCCGACGTCGTGGGCCAAGAACTTGCCGACCAGTTGCGCTACCTGCAAGACAAGCTAGCCCCTTTCCCGCGAGATGAAGCGGTTGCCCAAATCGAAGCGGAATTGGGCCTGCCGCTGGCAGAGGCGTTCTCGGAGTTGTCCGAACCCGTTGCCGCTGCGTCCATCGCGCAGGTGCATCAGGCACGGCTGGCCGAAACCGGCGCAAAAGTGGCCGTAAAAGTGCTGCGCCCTGGTGTTGAACGCGCTTTTCGCCGCGATGTTGACGCCTTCCATCTGGCCGCCAGTATTATAGAACTGTTGCTGCCCAAATCGCGACGCCTCCGCCCGCTGGACGTGATCGCGCATTTCGAGGAACTGGTCGAAGGCGAGCTGGACCTGCGCATTGAAGCCGCCTCTGCTGCCGAATTCGCCGCGAATACCGAAGGGGACGAGGGCTTCACCCTGCCCCGCCCGATCTGGCACCTGTCGCAACGCCGCGTGATGACGCTGGGCTGGGCCGAAGGTGTGCCCATGGGCGACAATGCAGCGCTGGATGCGCTGGGAATTGACCGGCGCGAACTTGGCACCCGTGTGTTGACCCTGTTCTTGCGCCATGCGTTGCGCGACGGGTTCTTTCATGGTGACATGCACCAAGGCAACATGAAGGTCACGGCGGATGGCGGGATCATCGCGTTCGATTTCGGGATCATGGGCCGGATCGACGCGTATACCCGCCGCGCCTATGCCGAGATTCTGTTCGGCTTTATTCGCAAGGATTACCGCCGCGTGGCCGAGGTGCATTTCGAGGCGGGCTATGTCCCCCCCGACCGTGACATCGACGATTTCGCGCGTGCCCTGCGCTCGGTGGGAGAGCCGATTTTCGGGATGGATGCGCGCTATATTTCCATGGCGAAACTCTTGGCCTACCTGTTCGAGGTAACGGAACGCTTCGGCATGGAAACCCGCACCGAATTGATCCTGCTGCAACGCACCATGGTGGTGGTCGAAGGGGTCGCGCGGTCGCTGAACCCCGAAATCAATATGTGGCAGGTCGCCAAGCCCGTTGTCGAAGAATATGTCCGCACCCATGTCGGCCCGCAGGCGTTCGCGCGCGATCTGGCGTTGACCGCGAAAATCCTGTCGCGCTTCGGCCCGCGCTTGCCGCGACTGGTCGAAGAGGCATTGATCGCGCAGGCCCACCCCAAACCCGAAGCGACGCCCGCGCGAAAGCTTGGCCCCTTGGGCTATGGCTTGGCCGGGGGCGGTCTGGTCGCGCTTGGGGTGGCCATCGGGGCGGCGCTTTGACCTGAAAGGCGCGGAATCAAGGCCGCAGGCCGCCGCGCAATCGGCGGGCCGTCCCGCGGCCTGCCGATTGGGTTACGCAAGCGCCCTGCGCATAGGCTCTACGGATTTGGCCACCATAAAGTGCACCAAATTACAGGGCAGATCGGCACTCCCCGGCCCACCGCTTGTGCGGCTTGACGCTTACCGAAACCCGACCGGCAGGTTGAACCGATGCGTCCCGCTCACACCGCCCGGCGCGCGGGGCAGGCGCGCGCGTTGCACCGCATTTAGCGCGGCTTGGTCCAGCGCGGAGTTGCCGGAACTGCCCGCAATGCTGACACCCGCCAACTGCCCCCCTGCCGTCACCGACAGACGCACCTGCACCACACCGCGCGCGCGCGTTCCGGGCCGGGTTTGCGCGCGCGCCACAGCGGCCCGAATCCGCCCGCCCCATTCGGCCAGGGCGCTGGCAGAGTTACCGCCGCCACTTTGCACCTGCGCGGCCCCTTGGCCCCGCTGCGCCGCCGCCCCTTGGCCGCTGGCGCGTTGCGCGGGCGGGCTGGCCGGGGCGCTGGCCTTGGCCTTGGGGTCAGGGCGCGCGCGCGGGCGGGTTTCAGGCGGCGTGTCGGGCTGCGCGAACAGTTTGGGCAAATCGGGCGGCTCCACCGTCGGAACCGGCGCGGCCTGCGGCGCAGCAAGTCCGGGCAATTCCGGCAAGCCGTCGCGGCGCAGTTCCGGCAGCGCGTCGGGCGCAGATTCCGGCGTGGGCGGGGCGACCATCTCTGGCGGGGCCATGACCTGCACCGGGGCTTCCCAATCCCGGACCATAGCCGACAATGCCGGGTCCGCCGCCCCCAACGGGGCCGCGACCGTCACGGCACCTGCGCCACCATCGCCGCCTGCATCCATGCCGTCTGGGGCAATCGCGGCAAAGGCCGCCAAATGCACCGCAACTGCCGCCACGCCAAAGCCCGCGAATTCCACCGCAGCGCGCATCAGCCGCCCCCCTGTCGTGCAACAAGCGTGACCGCGCGCACACCGCCCTGCCCAAGGTCGCGCAAGGCGCGCGCCAAGGCGGCGGCAGGGGCCTCAGAATCGGCGCGCAATGTCACCTCTGGGCCAAGGGTTGCCAGATCAGGGGCCGTGCCATCGACCGTCAGTAACCCTCCATCAGGACCGAGCCACAGTTCGGTCACACCTTCCGGTAGCACCCCATCCGCCAGGGTCACACTCGGCGGCGTTACCTCCACAGGGTCGGGCGCGGTGATCTGCGCGGTCATCAGGAAGAAGATCAGCAGCAGGAACACCACGTTAATCATCGGCACCACGCTTTCGCGGGGCGTGTGGGGGCGAGAGGCGGGCGCGAACTCCATCACGGTTCCATCAGCACAAGCGAAGACACCCCCGCCGCGCGCAAAGCGTCTGTCAGGCGGGCCGCATCCTGAATACTTGCCCCATCACGCGGGCGCAAAACCACCAGCGCATCGGGGTTAGGCATGAGCAGAGCCAAGGCATCGGGCAGGGCCGGAAACTCGGTTTCAACCCCGTTCAACCAGACCGCGCCACCTGCGAATTCCACAAGCCGGGGCGGACCGGAAAAGCTGGCTGTGCCCTGCCCGGCAGGGGCCAGCGCCAAGCCCACATCCTGCCCGAAGCGCGCGGCCAGCATGAAGAACACCAGCAGCAGGAACACCACGTCGATCATCGGCGTCAGGCTGGGTTTGCGGCGCAGGCGCGGTGGGCCGAATTGCAACATCAGCGCCCCCCGGTGGTGAATACGCGTGTGGCCAAGTCTTCCATATCGGCCTGCACCTGTTCGCAAATGCTGTCATACCAGCTTAGCGCCATAGAAGCCGGGATTGCCACCGCCATACCCGCCGCCGTGGTCAGAAGGGCTTGCCAGATGCCACCGGCAAGTGCCGCAGGGTCCGCGCGATTGCCTGCCGTTTGCAGGGCCTGGAAGGCCTCGATCATGCCCAGAACGGTGCCAAGTAGCCCAATCAAAGGCGCGATGGTGGCGATAAGTTCCAGCGCGCGCAACCCGCGCCGGGCCTGCATTAGCGCGCCTTTGGCAATGCGGGCGGTATCTTCACGGGCCTGCGCATCGGTCATGGCGGGATCGAGTCTGGCCTCGATTGCCCGGCGCAGCACGCGCGACCTTAGACCAGAACGCCTGTCCAACGGCACAAGCGCCCCCTGCCCTGCGCCCGACTGCCATGATGCCACTGCCGCTTCGGCCGGACCGCGCGACCATGCGCCCAGCCGCGCCATATCCCACAACTTCCACAGTATCAGCGCAAGAGTGAAGACCGATAACGCGGCAATCGCCCAGAGCGCCGGGCCGCCTGTGAGCAGAAACTCCTGAAACCCTGTCATCATCCCTCGCTTTGCGGGCCGATACTGGCCTGCCATTCTGCGGCACCCTGTGCCACCGCGTCAAACACCGCGCGCCCGATCGCTTCGCCTTGGGCCGTGTGCAGCCCGGCGTAATCTTGCGCGCCGGGCGGGGCGGCAACCGCAATGCAGTCGGTGCCGGTGCCCGTAGCAATCGCACCGCCCGGCACATGGTGACCTGCGGCGATAATTGCAGCGGTGCGGGCCTGTGTGGCAATGCTTTGTGCCTCTAGCAGACCGGTATCAGACAGGGGAAGCGACAGCTGCACCGCGATGTTGATGGTGCCGTAGCTTGACAACACCTTGTCCCAGTCGCGTCCGGTGCGGTCCGCGCGCGCGCCCACGGCTTCGGCATTGGACAGGCCCACAGTGGCCAAAGCTTGGGCCGTTACGCCATCCAGCGTAGCGCGAGCCATATGGTGATAGGCGATATCGCGCGAGGTCAGCAGACAGATCGCATCGCGCCCTGCCATTTCGTGCGCCAGCCATGCCCCCACATCCAGATCGGCGGGCAGGTCGGCATTGCGCACCTGCCGCCACAGGATATGCCGCGCGCGCTGGTAGCCGGGCCGGTGCGGCGCCCAGGACAGCACCCGGTGCGGCGCGCCCAGATCGCAGTCGAGCCATGGCGTGGCAAGCGTCACCTGCATCAGACCACCCCAAGTGGCTGGCAGATGGGGCCGTCATCCGTGTAGCGGACATAGGCCCGGATCTGAAAGACGCGGGCCAGCAGTTCTGGGGTCAGCACGGATTGCGGCGGGCCATCAGCGGCGATCCCACCCTGCCACAACACGACAAGCCTTGTGCAATAGCGCGCGGCCAGCCCCAGATCGTGCAAAGACGCGATCACGCTGCGCCCGCGCGCGGCCTCTGCGGCAAGCGTGTCCATCAGCCCCAGTTGATGCGCGGGGTCCAGCCCCGCCGCAGGTTCGTCGGCCATCAACAGCGGCGTATCTTGCGCCAGCGCGCGCGCGATCAGAACGCGCGCCTGTTCACCGCCAGAAAGCTGCGTGGCAATGCGGGTGCGGAACCCGTCCAACCCCATCCGCGTCAAAGCCGCATCAATCGCGATACGGTCGGCATCCCCCGGTTTTTGCCCGCGCGTCAGATGCGGCAAGCGGCCCAGCGTGACCAGATCGGCCACGCTGACCGGCCAGCCAATTTCGCGCGCTTGCGGTAGCCATGCGACGCGGCGGGCACGTTCCTTGACGGAAAGCGCCGACAGCGAGGATTGCCCACGATGCGGCATCATCCCCAAAGCGCCACGCATCAACGTGGTCTTGCCCGCGCCATTGGGGCCAAGCAGGCCCACGAATTCGCCCGCGCCGACGCTCAGGGTGATGTCGCGCAGCACGTCGCAAGGGCCGCGGGCCACAGCAAAATCTGTCAGGATCAGATCGGTCATAGCCCTTGCCCCCGTGTCTTGAATACCAGGTGCAAGAACAAGGGCGCGCCGACAATCGCGGTCAGCACACCCAGTTTCAGGTCGCGGTCGGGCAGCACCAGCCGCACGGCAATATCGGCAGCAAGCACCAGCACCGCGCCCCCCAGCGCCGAGGCCCAGAGCAAGCTGGACGGGCGCGCGCCGACAAACGGGCGCAGAATATGCGGCACGACCAGCCCCACGAAACCCACCGCGCCCGCCACGGCGGTGGCCGCGCCAACCATGCTCGCCACGGCCAGAACCAGAGCCAGCCGCAAGCGGGACAGGTTCACGCCAAGGCTGGCGGCGCTGTCCTCGCCCAAGGTCAGCGCGTCAAAGGCGCGCCCCTGGGCCAACAGCACCACCGCGCCAATGGCGATGAAGGGGGCGGCCAGCCAGACATGCGTCATGGACCGGTCGGCAAGCGACCCCATCATCCAGAACATGATTTCGGATGCGGCGAAGGGGTTGGGCGACAGGTTCAGCACCAGCGCCGTCAACGCGCCCGCCAGCGCCGACACGGCAATACCCGCAAGGATCAGCGTCAGTGACCCGCCGCGCGGGCCTGCCAGCGCAAGGATCAACCCGACCGCCAGCACCGCGCCCAGCAGCGCCGCCAAGGGCAAGCCCAACGCGAATTGCGCGGCAAAGCCGGTTTGCAGCGCGATCACGGCCCCCAACGCAGCGGACCCCGACACACCCAAAAGCCCCGGTTCGGCCAAGGGGTTGCGCAGATAGCCCTGCATCGCCGCCCCGGCCAAGCCCAGCGCGGCTCCGATCATCGCGGCCAGAATGGCACGCGGCAGGCGGATTTCGCGCATGACCAGCGTTTCGGCCAGCCCCTCGCCCCGCAGCAGCGCGGCCAAGGACGTCGCGGGCGACAACCCCGCCGGGCCGATCAGTAGCGACAGCGCAAACAGCGCCATAATCAGCAGCACCAGAACGAGGGCAAGCACGCGGTTCATTCATGCGCCTCTTGCAGCCGGGTGATGGCGCGCAGAACGGCGGGCGTGCCGCAGACCCATTCTGCGTCTGACAGCGCGCTGCCCGCGTGCCGGTCGCGCAGCGCGTTCATGGCGGGATGGGTCAACACCGCCTCCGAGCGAGACGCGCCGGGATAGTGCTGACCCGAAATGATTAGGTCGGGCATGAGCATCAGCAACCGTTCCATCGGCAGGGTGCCACCGCCGGACAAACCCGCTTCCAGCGCGATATTGGCAAAGCCTGCCGCCGTCAGGATGTCATTGGCCAGCGATTTGTCGCCCGATGTGTAGTTATTGGCGTAATGCAGCGCCGCGCGGGGGCGGCTGTCTGGATTGGCGCGCAACGCCGCCAGATCGGCGCTGAACTGCGCGGCAAGTGTTTCGGCCTGATCGGCGCGCCCCAGCAAGCCGCCCACCTCGCGGATCGCATCCGGGATCTGGTCCAGGCTGGTGACGATGGGCAGTTGCGCGACCTCTACCCCCAACCGCCGCAGCAGGCCAATAGTGTAGGACGAGGTGAACTGCCCCGCCAACACCAGATCGGGGTTCAGGCGAAACACCTCTTCCGCCTGCCCGTGGTTGATGGGGTATTTGCGCGCTTCTTCCAGCATGACCGACACGTTCGGGTCATGCGAAATCCGCGAGATCGACACCAACTGCCCCGGTTCGGCCAGAAGCATGGCCAATTGATCCGTGCATAGGTTGATAGAGACCACCCTTTCAGGTGGCCCCGCAGCCGCGGCCCCTGCCCAAAGGGCAAAGGCCGCAGCCAGCGCCTTAGAAGCGCGACGATAGGCCAAGGTAGAATGCCCTGTCAGAAGTGCCGTAGCCCGGAGCCTGCTGGTATTGTTCATTGAACAGGTTCTCGACACGGAACAAAAGATCGGCGCTCTCTGTCAAGCGGTAGCGCATGGATGCGTTGACAACGGTGTAATCCTCAAGGCCGCCGGTGCGGCCCGCGACATGCTGCACCCCGATCCGCGTGCTCAATTCCTCAGTCCAGTCTGAATTGACCGCAATATTCAGGTCGTTGTACGGGACACGAACCAACCTCGTGCCGGATGGATCACGGGCGTCCGTGTAGGTATAGATGATTGACAGGTCATGTGCCTCTGTCACGGGAATACCGGCGGCGAACTCCAGCCCACGACGCCGGGTTTCGCCTGCAATATTCTGGTATTGGTTGGTAAACCCTGCCGGAATGGGGTTCGGACAAACCGGGCTCCAAGGTGTTGCGACGGCACCGCAATAACTGATCTTGTCATCAGTCGACAACTGGAACAGTGTCGCGCTCAGCTCGGCCCCGTTGGCAAACCGATAATCCGCGCCAATCTCGGCACTTACGCTGGTTTCCGGCGCCAAGCCCGGATTTGCTGCGATAGTGATAGCACCACCCGAAAAGCTCTGTTGCAGAGGCTCACTGATAGATGGCGCGCGGAAACCGCGCCCAACCGCAGCTCGGATTGTAAGCGCCTCTGTCGCCTGCCAAGCTGCGGCCAAACGGCCCGTGTAAAACGTGCCAAAGCCAGAGCTATGGTCGGCACGCAGACTTGCCGATAAATCCAGATCATCGCGGGGAGTCCATAAAACCTGCCCATAAACGCCCGAGATGCGGTTGCTGTTTGTGCTGGCGTGACTTTTCTCGACCTGTGTATCTGCGCCGTAAATGAAACTCAGCGCGGGCGAGAACTCTGTCACACCCTTATAGGCGAAACGGATGCGTTCACCCTTGAAAACACCATCTGGCGTTGTGCGGGGTGCGAAATACTGGCGCTCGACGTCATAGATCGACGCGCTGAGTTCATGCACCGTATTGCCAAGGCTGTATTCCCCGAACAGACGCGCCCCGTATTCGCGGCGCGTTTGCAGGTTATCGGCATCTTCATCTCTGTCGTCGTATTCGGAATCACTATCCTGAACGAAACCAGACACGCCCAATGCGAAAGTATCCGAAACTTGATACCGCCCAGCCAGGCTTAGACGCGTTGCCCTGTAACCGTCCGGATCGAGCCCAGTCGCACCGGCAGCGGGCTCATAGGATGAAAAACCGTCAGTTCGTGTGTGACTTAGGTTGAACGAAGCCTCAAAGCGCTCATCACGAAATGCAAGGCCATAGCGCAGAAGTTGGCTGTTGAAGCTTCCGGCCTCGACTTGCAGGCTTTGGCTAAACCCGTCCTCAGTCGCACCCAGCGTGGTGATGTTGACCACACCACCCACGGCAGACCCACCATAGAGAGCCGATTGCGAACCACGCAAAATCTCTATGCGGCCTATGTCCGCTGTTGAGAGCATACCGAAATCGAAACTGACTTGCGATGCCGAAGGGTCATCCACCCGTATGCCATCCACAAACACAGCAACGTATTCATTGCCAGCCCCACGAATCCGAAGCGTGGCTGATTTGCCCTGTCCGCCATTTTGCGTGACGGAAACACCCGGCAGTTTGGCCAGATAATCTACCAGCTGCGTGGTGCCGTCGGCCTCCAGATCCTCGCGGGTCACGACGCTGACAGACGACGCGGCACGTGAAAGCTCGGTTTCAGTCAGATTGGCCGAAAAGGTCACTTCTTCGAGGTTGATGATATCTTGCGCCGCAGCACCCCCGGCCATCAGGCCAAGGGCTGCGACCGTGCCAAGGAAATGGCGTTTGGTCATGGGTCTACACCTATGCGTAGGCCGACAATGCGGCCCGAAAGTAGAGAATGTCGGCAGGTGCAGCACGCACCGCAGACGGCGAAAAATGCCACCGCTACGGTCAAACCGTTACCCGCAGCGCCGCCCGCGCCGGGATAGGGTGAACACTTTGGCAGGTCTCCTGACTTGCGGGTCGCTGCTTTGCCGGGCCTTCCCGTGGTTTGCACCACAGTGGCATGTGCCGACATCGCTCGCCGCTTACAGTTGCGGGGGCAGTCGCGGATTTGCCGCCCGAAGGCCGCGCACCGCGTTCCCATTTTAACCGGCCGCTTTCACGCCCGGACCAAAGTTCCTTGGTCGTAGAACCTTCACCGAGTCGGCGCAACAGGTTTTCTGGCCCTACCAGTCAGAAGTGCGCATGACCGCTGGCAGCAGGTCCTGCAGGGCCGACCGCTCCAGCATAAGGATCATACCGGGCGCGTCGAAGGTCAGGTGCAATCTGTCGCCCGCCATCCGGTTGGATGTGCCGATCCGCGCGTCCGGCGCAAAGGCCAGCCCGTCGATGGGCCATTCCAGACCTGTCGAGCGCCCCGCCACCAGCCCCATCGGAAACAGCGATACCCGCGCCCCGCGCGCCACGGGCATTTCCAGTTCTGGCGGCGCGAGCAGGCAGATATCCTCTGTTCCAAGCAACAGCACCCGCGCGCTTTTATGGCGCACAAGCGAATTCATGGCCGCAAAGGTGTGGTCCGTGCGCGCGCCCAGAAACCCAAGGCAAATGAGGAAAGGTGCCCTGACATAGCGTAGGCATTTGTCCAGATCCGTGCTGTCCTGTTCGGGCACATGGTGAACGCGCGCGCCAAGCCTTGCGCGCAGATCGGGATGGATCGAATCGAGGTCGCCGATTACCGCTTGGGGCGTTTGCTCCAGGTCCTCCAGATGATTGGCCCCACCATCCGCAGCCACCAGCTCGGGCGCAAGCGCAAGCGCTTCTGCGAGCGTTGCGCGGTCAAAACCGGCCCCGCCTGCCAATGTGATGCCACTCTGTGTTTGGAGAACCAACGCCAATGGGCTACCTTTCGAATGCGGCAAAGAGTTTGGGTTATGGTCATAAACAGATCATCAAAAAACCCAAGTTCAAACATGTAATCGCTTTGGTGATCCGCGAAGTTCGGAAATGTGCAGTCAAATAAAGAGCGATGTGATGGTTGGTCCAAGCAAGATACTTACGGTGTCCTACGGCACGTTTTCGTGCACGCTGGAAGGGTTTGACGAACCCTTCGGCACCATGCAGGCAATCGCGGAGTATTTCCGGGATCTGGCGGCACAAGACCGCTACTTCGGGGCAGAACCGCCCACACCAGATGCCGAAATGCTACACCGCATTGCCGAACGCGAGGTGCAGCGCCGCGTCGAAAGCCGTGTGCAGGAAAACGGAATCATTCTGCGACAGCAGCCCGATAGCAACGCGGCGCCGGGTGTCGTGGCACCTTATGCCATGGCAAATGTGCTTAAATCCGTTGTCCAAGGTGGTGCCGCCCCGTCCGGGATAATGGCTGCCGCCGCTCGACCCGAAGAGCCTGCCGCACATGAAGCCGCACCAGAGACTGACGCAGAGGACACGCCCGCCTCAGAGGCTATGTCGTCGGAAGTGTCGGATAAGCTGGCCCGCATCCGCGCGGCTGTTGCCAAGTCCGAAACCATGGAAGACGCCGAGGAAGACACCGTCGATGCTGAGGCATCCGATGCACCGGCACATGCCGCGCTGGAAGCGGATGTGTGGGATACCCCCGACACTGCGCCCGAGACGGCAGAGTTGGAAGATACCCTCGCCAGCTTATTGGCAGAGGAAGAGGCCGACCAACCGGCGGATAGTGATATTCTGACAGAGGATGCCAAGGAACTAGCCGAAGACAGCCTCGCCGCGGATGAAGACGCGACCTTCGATGACGATTTCGCCGAGCAGGACGCACCGGATACGCCGCAAGACACTCTTTCTCTGGCGACCATGGATCAGCCCGTTGCAGAGCAGCCCGTTGCAGCGCAATCCAGCGCAGATGAGGAGTTGGACGAGTACGACGATTTTGGTCTGTTCGATGAAGACGATGACGACACCCCGCAAGCTAAGGCACGCCCAGCACCTTCGGCGGTTCTGGCCGCTGCCGCGCCGGTAGCCGGGATCGCGGCCCATGTGGCTGCAAAGCGTTCAGGCCAGGACACCGCCGCCGAAGCTGAAGAAGATCAGTTCGAAGATGACTTTGAAGAAGACGAATATGAGGCAGAGGCGGGGGCAGATATGCAGCCCGCCGAGGCCGATTTCCAAGATGCCCCATCAGCAGAGGCCGCACCGCGCGCGCCACACCAGCCAGAGCCCGAACCGGCCCAACCTTCTATGGCCGAAGCCATCGACGAAGACGATTTCGAGGCCGAACTGGAACGCGAGTTGCAAGACAGCGCACGTCAGGAAGAAGAACGCCACTCTATCGAGACTTTGCGTAGCGAAATCCGTGCGGTTCTGGGCCAGACCGGACTGAGCGGGCAATCCGAGTCGTCATTGATCGACGAACTTGCCGTGATCGAGCAAGAAGCAGTCATCAAGCATCCGCATTTCAATCGTAAGGCGAAAAAGCGCATTCCCGGCGATACGGAAAGCACCGCCGAGCGCCTGTTGGAAACCGCAAACTCTGCCTTGGGTGAGCACGATTCCAAGCGCCGCCGCGAGACCTTTGAGCATATCAAGGTGGCGGTTGCCGCGACACGGGCCGAAGAAATCGTCGAAGGTCCGCGCCGCCGTGACATCGAACAGGATCGCGAGATCGAAAAATATCGCGCCGGAATGGAAGCCCCGGCCCCGCTCGACCCTGCGATGGCCCGCGCAGAACAGCGCGCCAAGGTGGCAGAAGAACAGACTTCGGATGAGGCTTGGGATGAAGACGAGGACGCAGCCGAAAGCGCCCCGGTCGAGGAAGTTGCAGAAGTCGCGCCCCCAAAGCGCGCCCCTGCAACCATGCGCCCCGTTGCGGCACCTGCCCCAACACCAGTGGCGGAGCCAGAACCGTATGATGCGTCCGCAGGCAGCCCGCGCCCACGCCGCCCCGCAATGGCAGGCGCGCGCAGAACCCAGCGCCCGTCCGCAGCGCGGGCGCCTTTGGTGCTTGTGTCGGAACAGCGTGTAGACACCGAAACCGCGCCAACTGGTCCGGTGCGCCCACGCCGTGTCCGCACCAGCCAATCCGCCGAGGCGATCGCGGCTGAACCCGGCAGCGCCCCAGTTGCCAAGGATACGCTGGACTCCTTCAAGAGTTTTGCGGATGACGTCGATGCTTGGCTGCTGGATGACCAGATCGAAGCCGCCGCTGCCTATTCGACGCATATTCTGGGTCAGCAAGAATTCTCGCGCCCGGAATTGATGAGCTTTGTTCTGGCCTATAACGAGGGCAAAGAGGTCAGCCGCGAAGACATGCTGCGCGGTTTTGGAACGCTGCTGCGCGAAGGTCGGCTGGAACGGGGCAACGCCGGGGCGTTCCGCCTGGCACCGGCTTCGGAATATGATGAACCGGCCCGCAAATACGCCCAACGCTAAGGGCACCCAACACAGAAAAAAGCCCCGGCCTTCCGGCCGGGGCTTTTTCGTTGGTCGGCGTTTACGGTTCCGGCGGTGCGTCCGGGTCGGGCTTGCCAACCCCCAGGAACAGCTTTTTCAGCGGGAAGGTCCAGACAATGCCCAAGACGACATAGATCAGCAACTCCACCAGAAAGGGCGGGCGGTCGAACATTTCGACCACATTGACGGCCACGACAATGTAAAGCGGCAAGGCCACCACAAGGGCGAAGATCGACCAGCGTTTACGGGCTTTATAGGATAGGGCCATCAATCCTCAAACGGGTCTGTGACAAGAATTGTATCTTCGCGTTCCGGTGACGTGCTAAGTAGCGCAACCGGACAGCCGATCAACTCCTCCACGCGGCGGACGTATTTGATAGCATTCGCAGGAAGATCGGCCCAAGAGCGCGCGCCCTCGGTGGATTCTGACCAACCCGGCATTTCTTCATAGACCGGCGTGCACCGTGCCTGAGCCTCTGCCGCCGTGGGCAGGTAATCCATGACCTGCCCGTCCAGATCGTAGCCCACACAGATTTTCAGCGTCTCGAACCCATCCAGAACATCCAGCTTGGTCAACGCAATGCCGTTCACACCGCTGGTCGCACAGGTCTGGCGCACAAGGCAGGCATCGAACCAGCCGCAGCGGCGTTTGCGCCCCGTAGTGGTGCCGAATTCATGACCGCGCTCGCCCAGCCGCTGACCATCGGCATCGTCCAATTCGGTCGGGAACGGCCCTTCGCCCACGCGGGTGGTGTAGGCTTTGACAATGCCCAGCACGAAATCAATCGCGCCGGGACCAACACCCACGCCCGTCGCCGCCTGCCCCGCGATCACATTAGACGAGGTGACAAACGGGTAGGTTCCAAAATCCACATCCAGAAGCGCGCCCTGCGCCCCTTCGAACAGGATGCGCTTGCCGGCCTTGCGTTTGTCTTGCAGCACCTTCCACACGGGGGCCGCGAAGGGCAGGATTTGCGGCGCAATCGCACGCAGGCTGGCGATCAGTGCATCACGGTCGATGGGGTCCAACCCCAAGCCACGGCGCAGCGCGTCATGATGCACCAAAGCGCGATCCACGCGCAGTTCCAATGTGGCATCATCAGCCAGATCCGCCACACGGATCACGCGGCGGCCAACCTTGTCCTCATAGGCCGGGCCAATACCGCGCCCCGTGGTGCCGATTTTCGCAACCGAATTCTGATTCTCTCGCGCGCGGTCCAGTTCACCATGAAACGGCAGGATAAGCGGCGTGTTTTCCGCAATCATCAATGTCTCTGGCGTGATCTCGACCCCTTGCGCGCGGATCGTCTCGATCTCTTTCACCAGATGCCACGGGTCCAGCACCACGCCGTTGCCGATGACCGACAGCTTGCCACCGCGCACCACGCCAGAGGGCAGCGCGTGCAATTTGTAGACCTTGCCGTCAATGACCAGCGTATGCCCGGCATTATGGCCGCCCTGAAATCGCGCCACCACATCGGCGCGTTCGGACAACCAATCGACGATCTTGCCCTTGCCTTCGTCGCCCCATTGAGCGCCGACCACCACGACATTGGCCATTACCGGACCCTTCCTTGCTGAAACCGTCTTGCTCTTACCCTGTCGCAAGGGTGGCGAAAACCCGAAACTGTGGCTTTGTGGCCTGCGATGCGGGGTTGCAGGCAGCTTTCGCAACCCCTAAGTAGGCCCGATAAGCGAAGAGCGGGTTTCCTGATGCAAAATGTCGTGCTGATCGTTCATCTTCTGCTGGCGCTGTCCTTGATTGGCGTCGTGCTGGTGCAACGCTCCGAAGGGGGTGGGCTTGGCATTGGCGGGGGTGACAGCAGCCCGCAGGCAGGCCGTCCGCCATTGACAGCCATGGCAAAGCTGACATGGGGTCTGGCGATCGCGTTCATCAGCACGTCGCTGTTCCTGACGGTTCTGGCCGCGCAGCAATCCGCAAGCACATCCGTTCTGGACCGCCTTGGCGTGCCCGCACCCGCAGAAGCGCCGGCATCACCCGACCTGCCCGCTGCTGACAGCTTGCTTCCGCCCAGCTTGGACAGCGACTCGCTTGCACCGCCGCCGGCAGAGTAAGCGGCGCACGCTTGCGGGCGTGCGCGATCTCGGGTAAGGCAATACTCCCGTGAAGGTGTGCCGTTTCGCGCGCCGTTTTCCAATTCTGACACTTCACGGGGAGGTCCGAGCAGACCCATGGCGCGTTATATTTTCATTACCGGTGGCGTTGTGTCCAGTCTTGGCAAGGGCCTGGCATCTGCCGCCTTGGGCGCATTGTTGCAAGCACGCGGCTTTACCGTGCGGCTGCGCAAGCTGGACCCCTACCTGAACGTCGATCCTGGCACCATGTCACCGTTCGAGCATGGCGAAGTGTTCGTGACCGATGACGGGGCCGAAACCGATCTGGACCTTGGGCATTATGAGCGCTTCACCGGTGTTGCCGCGCGCCGCACCGATTCGGTGTCGTCGGGGCGGATTTATTCCAATGTGCTCGAACGCGAACGCCGGGGCGATTACTTGGGCCGCACCATTCAGGTTATCCCGCATGTCACCAATGAAATAAAAGACTTCCTTGCGGTGGGCGAGGATGAGGTCGATTTCATGCTCTGTGAAATTGGCGGCACGGTTGGCGACATTGAAGGGCTGCCCTTCTTTGAGGCCATCCGCCAGTTCAGCCATGAACGCCCGCGCGGCCAGTGCATTTTCATGCATCTGACATTGCTGCCCTATCTGGCGGCCAGCGGAGAGTTGAAAACCAAGCCGACCCAACACTCGGTCAAGGAACTGCAAAGCATCGGCATTGCGCCGGATGTGCTGGTGTGTCGGTCAGAGCATCCGATCCCGGAAAAGGAACGGCAAAAGATTGCGCTGTTCTGCAATGTCCGGCCAGAGGCGGTGATCCCGGCCTATGATCTGTCGTCCATCTACGAAGCCCCCCTAGCCTACCACGAGGCAGGGCTGGATCAGGCCGTGCTCGACGCGTTTGGCATAACCCCCGCCCCGCGCCCACAGTTGGACCGCTGGAACGACGTGATGGACAGGTTGCAAAACCCTGAAGGCGAAGTGCGCATCGCCATCGTCGGCAAATACGTGCAGCTTGAGGATGCGTATAAATCCATCAAGGAAGCCTTGGTGCATGGCGGCATTGCCAATCGCGTGAAAGTGCAGGTTGAGTGGATCGACGCCGAAGTGTTCGACAGCGAAGACCCGTCCGCAGCACTTGAACCCTATCATGCCATTCTGGTTCCCGGCGGCTTTGGCGAGCGTGGGACAGAAGGCAAGATCCGCGCCGCAACCTATGCGCGGGAAAAGAAAATCCCCTATTTCGGCATTTGTCTGGGCATGCAGATGGCCTGCATCGAGGCCGCGCGCAACCTTGCGGGCATCGAAGATGCAGGCTCGGAAGAATTTGACCATGAAGCGGGCAAAAAGCGTTTTACGCCCGTGGTATACCACCTGAAGGAATGGGTGCAGGGCAACCACAAGGTTGAACGCAAGCTGGGCGATGACAAGGGCGGCACCATGCGGCTTGGGTCGTATAATGCCAGCCTGCTGGACGGCTCGCGCGTGGCACAGATTTATGGCACCACCCGCATAGAGGAACGCCACCGCCACCGCTACGAAGTGGACACCAAGTTCCGCGAAGCCTTGGAAGCAAAAGGGCTGAGTTTCTCGGGCCTTTCCCCGGATGGGTCATTGCCGGAAATCGTGGAATATCCCGACCATCCGTGGTTCATCGGGGTGCAGTTCCACCCGGAACTGAAATCAAAACCTTTCGCACCACACCCGCTTTTCGCAGATTTCGTGCGCGCGGCGGTAGAGGTATCGCGGCTGGTTTAAGTTGTAGCGCTTTTTTCCCCTTCTCACGCGGGCCCATTCGGGCATAGTGCGTGGGAAACGACGAAAGGTTCCCCATGTCCAACCCTATTGAATCCCGCATCGCCGAGCTTGGCCTGACGCTACCCGACGCGCCCGCGCCTGCCGCCAATTATGTGCCCTTCGTGCAAAGCGGATCGTTGGTGTTCATCTCTGGCCAGATCTCGAGCGGGCCAGACGGGTTGATCTGCGGCACCCTTGGGGTCGATACCTCTGTCGAGGATGGCGTGAACGCCGCCCGCGCCTGCGGCCTTGCGCTGATTTCGCAGTTGCGCGCAGCTTGCGGGGGCGACCTGACCCGCGTGAAACGCGTGGTCAAGCTGACCGGGTTCGTCAATTGCGCCGCTGATTTCACCGACCAGCCCAAGGTGGTGAACGGCTGTTCCGACCTGATGGTTGCCGTGTTTGGCGAAGCTGGAAGGCATGCGCGCGCCGCAGTGGGTGCCCCAAGCCTACCGCTTGGCGTGGCCGTGGAAATCGAGGGCATATTCGAGATTGCCTGATCTGCCACCCGAATTTCTGGCCCGCCCCATCGCGCATCGCGCGCTGCATGGGCGCGCGGGGCCAGAAAATTCGCGCGCCGCAATCGCAGCAGCCATAGCGGCGGGGTATGGCATAGAGATCGACCTGCAAGCCAGCCGCGACAGTGTGGCCATGGTGTTCCATGATGCGCATCTGGACCGGCTGACGCGGGCCAAGGGCGCAGTGGCCGCCCGCACCGCGCGCGAGCTGACCCGGCTGCGGCTGCGCGGCACGTCCGAACGCATCCCGACCCTGCGCGAGGTTCTGGCGCTGGTCGCAAGCCGCGTGCCCTTGCTGATCGAGGTGAAGGATCAAAGCGGCACGCTCGGTCCGGTCGATGGGCGACTGGAGGCAGACATCGCAGCCGCATTGACAGGCTACGAAGGCCCGGTCGCGGTCATGTCATTCAACCCGTACAGCATGGAAGCGATGGCACGGCTGGCCCCGGACATTCCGCGCGGGCTGGTGACTTCCGCGTTTACGCCGGAAGATTGGCCGGGAACTGCGCCGGAGCGGCTGGTCAAACTTGCCACGATCCCCGATTTTGACCGCGTTGGTGCCAGCTTCATTTCGCATGATTGGCGCGGGCTGGACATGGCACGGGTTGCGGCGCTGAAAGCGATGGGCGTGCCCGTTTTGTGCTGGACCATCAAAGACCTCGCACAAGAGGCACAGGCACGGCAAACAGCCGACAACATCACCTTCGAGGGTTACACGCCGTAGCGCGCCATGAAGGTCTTCACCGCGCCGTCGAGCACGCGTGCGATTTCATCAGCCGAAAAGCTGTGTTGCACGCCGCAAATCATCCGGTCGCAAATTGTCGTCTGGCACAGTTGGAAGAACTGGTCGGCCGCAAGGTCGATATCATCCACCCGCAACACGCCGCGCGCATCGGCCTCGCGCAAATAATCCCCGAAGCGTGCGCGGCCCAGTTCCGGCCCACCTTCGTAAAAGGCCAGACCAATTTCGGGAAAGCGCGGCGTTTCAGCCACGCAGATACGATACATTGCCAACGCGAAATCAGAGGTCAGATATTCGAGCATCCGGCGCCCGGCTTCGCGCAGCGCCTGCTGCGGAGCCAGATGCGTGTCGGCCAGTTCTACCGCCGAATCCGCCAACCGCAACATTTCCGCCCGATACATGGCGGTGAACAATTCCCTTTTATCCGCAAAGTAGCTGTAAACTGTGGCTTTTGACACGCAAGCAGCGCGCGCGATCTCATCCATGCTCGCGCGCTCATAGCCATGCGCGACGAACACGTTTCGGGCACCGTCCAGCACCTGTTTCACCTTGCGCCCTTGCGGGATCATTATGTCTGCTGTTGTCATGCCTGCTCCTGCCTCCTTCTGAAGATAGGCACTTGCGCCCGACATGAAAAGCGGTTCCGCTGGCGAGCATACGGCCATCAAGTTAACAGGTTCAGGACATGTTGACGATCTTTCTGGAAACCCTGCCGTTTTTCGCCCTGATCGGTCTTGGCCTTGGGGCGGCGCGGCTCGGTTTCTTTCCGCCAGAGGCCTCGGTCTACCTGACGAAATTCGTCTTTTACTTCGCGCTCTCGGCGCTGCTATTCGGCTTTTCCGCGAATCTGGGGCTGGAGGAAATCTGGCAACCGCGCGTGATCGCCGCGTATCTGCTGGCCTGTCTGACGGTGTATCTGGCGGTAATGTTCATAGCCTTTCTGCGCCGTGGCAGCCTGTCAGAGGCCACAATCGAGGCGCAATGCGGAATAATCGGCAATACGGGCTTCATGGGGCTGCCGATGCTGGCGCTGCTTTTGGGGCCAGGCTCTGTGCCCTTCATGTTGATTATCCTGTCGGTGGATCTTGTCGTCTTCTCGTCCTTGTTCACCATGATGATAACGCTGGCCCGGCAAGGCCAGATCGACCGCGCGCTGCCCTTGAAACTGCTGGGCGCGGTGGCGCGCAACCCCATGGTGGTAGCCATGGTGTTGGGGTTGGCATGGGCCAGCACAGGCATCGCCCTGCCCGCACCTATAAATGACACGCTCATACTATTGGGGGCCGCCGCCACGCCCGGTGCGCTTTTCGCTATCGGCGCCTCTCTGGCAGACAAGCGGGTGGAACGGTTGGGCATTGTCAGTTGGTTGACCTTCGTGAAACTAGTGCTGCATCCGGCAGTCGTGGCCCTGTTCGCATTGATCGTGTTTCGGTTAGACCCGATGGCAAGCGCCGTTCTGATTGCAGGCGCCTCGCTCCCGGTTGCGGGCAACGTGTTCATTCTGGCGCAGCATTACAATGCCGGGCCATCACGGGTGTCGGCCACGATCCTTGTCTCAACCCTCATCAGCATGGCGACCATACCGCTGGTCGTTGCATGGGTCAGCGGGTTCTGACACTTTGCCCCCAAACCAAGAGGGGACACGACATGGAAACGATTTCGGAAAACAAGTGCTTCGGCGGCGTGCAGGGCGTGTATCGCCATCCATCCAAGGCCACCGGCTGCGACATGACCTTCGGCCTGTTCCTGCCTGCCGAAGCGGCGCTGCATCCGGTGCCCCTGCTTTGGTATCTGTCGGGGCTGACCTGCACGCATGAAAACGCCATGAGCAAAGCAGGGTTGCAGGCACATGCGGCGGCGCATGGCCTTGCCGTGGTGTTCCCCGACACCAGCCCGCGCGGCGAGGGTGTTGCCGATGATCCGGCCTATGACCTGGGGCAAGGTGCGGGCTTTTATGTCAACGCCACGCAGACTCCATGGGCGCCACATTTCCAGATGTGGGATTATATTACCGACGAATTGCCCCGCGTGCTGTTTGCCAATTTCGCGCTGGAAGAAGACCGTCAAGCGATCACCGGCCATTCCATGGGCGGGCATGGCGCGCTGACCATGGCGATGCAGCTGCCGGGCCGCTTCGCCTCGGTGTCTGCCTTCGCGCCCATCGCAAACCCAACGGCCAGCGATTGGGGGCGCAAGCAACTGGGGGCTTATCTGGGGGCGGATGAAAGCACTTGGGGCGTGCATGACGCGACCTTGCTGATGCAAAACGGTGGGTTTGACGGCGACATATTGATTGACCAAGGCACGTCGGACCAGTTTCTGGACCTGCTGCGCCCCGAAACCTTGGCCCAAGCCATGGCCGCGACACGCCAGCCCGGCAGCTTCCGCATGCAAAAAGACTACGATCACAGCTATTTCTTCGTCTCGACCTTCGCGGGCGAGCATGTCGCCTTTCATGCAGAGGCATTGGCCCGATGAGCGATATTCGCGCCATCGTGTTCGACATTGGCAACGTCTTGGTCGGCTGGCAGCCCGAAACGTTTTTCGACAGCCAGATCGGGGCCGAGCGCCGCAAGCGCCTCTTTGACGAGGTTGATCTGAACGGCATGAACCTGGCGGTAGACAGAGGCGCACCCTTTGCCGACAGCGTGCGCAACATGGCAGCGCAGCACCCAAACTGGGCAAAAGAGATCATGCTCTGGCATGACGGCTGGTCGCATATGTTTGCCCCGGTCATTGACGCAAATGTTGCGCTTATGCGCGGCTTGCGTGCGCAAGGCATGCCGGTTTTTGCGCTGTCGAATTTCGGGCGCGAGACATTTGCGCTGGCGTGTGAAACACATCCGTTCCTGACCGAATTCGACCAAAGCTATATTTCCGGTCATCTGGGGGTGCTGAAACCCGAAGGCGAAATTTATGAAATCCTTGAAACACAAAGCGGTGTTTTGCCGCAAAACCTGTTTTTCATAGACGACAAACCAGAGAATATTGACGCCGCCATCGCCCGTGGCTGGCTAGGCCATGTATTCGAACACCCCAATGCGTTGAAACGGGATCTGGATAAACACGGCTTGAGTGTGGTGGCGGACACATGACTCCGTCTTTCATTGGCCCGGACATAGAAGAGCAGCTTGATTGGCTGGAGTTGATCGCCGCGATAGAGACAGGGCACCGTTTGTCCAAAGCGACCATTACGGATAGCTTCCTCTATCGTGGGCAAGATACCTTGTTATCGCGCGCAGCGTGGATTGATGGTTTGGGATCATTGGTCAAAACCGCCACGATTTTTCCCCAAAACTCGGTAAGAAACCTGCCGACTGTTAATGGGGCCGTGGCGCTATTTGCGGATGCAACAGGCGAACTGAACGCCATGCTGGATTTTCACCTTGTCACCAAGTGGAAAACCGCAGGTGACAGCCTGTTTGCGGCCAGCAAACTCGCCCGCCCTGATAGTCGCCGGATTACGCTGGTCGGGGCGGGAACAGTTGCACGCTCTATGCATTCGGCCTATTCGGCGCTATTTCCCGACGCCCAGTTCACCGTCTGGAACCGCAGCCCCGAAGCAGCACAGAATATGGCCCGGACATTGCCGCGATGCACCGCGACAGAGAACTTGCAAGCTGCCGTGTCGCAAGCCGATATCATCTGCACCGCGACCATGAGCACCGAACCCGTCTTGCACGGCGCTTGGCTGCGGCCGGGACAGCATATTGATCTGATCGGCGCCTTTCGGCCGGATATGCGCGAAGCCGATGACGTGACCCTGCAACGCGCGGCTGTGTTCGTCGACAATTACGACACGACGCTTGACCATATCGGCGAGCTGAAAATTCCGCTTGGCACAGGCGTTATTCACCGCAACGATATCCGCGCCGATTTTTACGGAGCAGCAACAGGTGCCTTTTCTCGCCCCTCTGACAATGCGATTACCCTGTGCAAGAACGGTGGCGGTGCGCATCTGGACTTGATGACCAGCGGCTATTTTTTGATTAAATGGCAGCAGTCTCAAGAAAATTAAAAGACTTGAAATTAATAGAAAACTACCTCAAAGAATTCGGATTGTGTAATGGAGGAAGTCATGATCGATCTGGACACGTTGTCGCTCGCCGAATTGAAGAAGCTTCAAAAAGAGGTGACAAAAGCTATCGAGACGTTTGAAGAACGCGAATTGAAAGCAGCCGCCGCCGAAGCCGAAGCGCTTTTGCGCGAGCGTGGCTTTTCATTGGCACAGATTATGCAAGTGGGTGTGACAAAACCACGCGCCAAGGTTGCGCCAAAATATGCCAACCCTGCCGACCCAAGCCAGACATGGACAGGCCGCGGTCGCAAACCCCGTTGGGTTATTGACGCATTGGCCGAAGGGAAAACGCTCGACGACCTGGCGATTTGAAGACAATCGGCAAAATAGCCCGTTTTGTTCTGCGCCTCTACAAAGTCAGCGATCAGCGCAATATTGGGCTGATCGCGGCAGGCGTTGCGTTTTTCGGGCTGCTTGCCATTTTTCCCGGCCTTGCCGCGTTGATTGCGGTTTTTGGTTTTTTCGCAGACCCTTTGGTCATTCAGGACCAACTGGGGCTGTTGGCCGACCTGATGCCACCGGCGGCCCACACACTCTTGGCAAATCAGGTCACGCGCCTTGTCTGGTCGGGTGACGGAACCTTGGGGCTGGCCAGCCTCGTGTCTATTCTGCTGGCGCTGTTTCTAGCGCGCCGCGGGGTAGACGCGCTTCTGAAGGGCCTTAACGCGGTCTATGGTGGCGAAAGACGCGCGGGGCTTGCCCAAGCCCTCGCGGTCATGGTGATAACTTTGGGCATGGTGCTTGCCGGAGTTGTCGCGCTTTTGGCCGTGCTGGTTTTGCCGGTCATCCTGACCTTCTTTCCCTTGGGCGGCGTTGCCGGTTGGCTCGCCCTGTTAGGTCGCTGGGCCATCGCGCTCGGAATGCTGGCGCTGTGGCTATGGGTCTTCTACCGCATAGGCCCGAACCGCCCAAGCGCCGTGCTGTGGCCCGGACTTGTGACGGCATTGGTGCTGTGGGTGGCTGCCTCTGCGGGATTCTCGCTCTATATCGGCAATTTCGGCAGCTATAATCAAGTCTACGGGTCTATTGGGGCGGTGATCGCCCTGCTAAGTTGGTTTTACCTGTCAGCCTATGTGGTCTTGCTGGGTGGCGTGGTTAACGCGCTTCTGGACGAGGGGTCTGTCACCCCCAAGTCGGATGAAACCGCGCCGCTGGAGACGCCGTGAATATCTCGAATCCGGCCTCTGTTACCCCGATCGAATGTTCGAACTGCGCCGAGAGCGACTTGTCGCGCGTTACCGCTGTCCAGTCATCGGACAAAACACGCGTGTCGGGTTTGCCAAGATTGACCATCGGTTCAATCGTAAAGAACATGCCGGGTTCCAGCACGGGGCCGCGCCCAGCACGCCCGTAATGCAGCACATTGGGCGGCGCATGGAACACTTGTCCCAGCCCGTGACCACAGAAATCACGCACAACGGACATGCGCTGGCTTTCGACATAGGCCTGAATGGCATAACCGATATCGCCAAAGGTGTTGCCGGGCCGCACTGCCTCTATGCCCAGCATCAGCGCGTCATATGTCACCTGAATCAGCTTTTCGGCGCGCGGTTTCAGGGAACCCGCCACATACATGCGCGACGTGTCCCCGAACCAGCCATCAACCACCACGGTCACGTCAATATTAAGGATATCGCCATCGCGCAGAACATCATCAGCACGACGCTTTTCCAGATCTCGCGAGATCGTTTCGTCCTTGCTTAGCGGCACTGGAGCACCTGGAATGCCATGGCAGACGACATGGTTAACCGAAATGCAGCTTGCATGCTGATATCCGCGATACCCGACAGTGGCCGAAATCGCCCCCGCCGCTTCGACCTGTTCGGCAATAAACTGGTCTAGCGCTCCTGTGGTCTGGCCGGGAAAGACATGCTTGGCCACATCATCAAGGATACGTGCGGCCAGTTGCCCCGCCTTGTGCATACCCGCGAAATCTTCGGGGCGGTGCAGGCGAATCCCGTCGCGCGTTGTCACGCCGTGAAAAATGTCACCCAAGGATGCCTCCACTCTTGTCAATTCGAGCCGAAACTAATGCCTGCCGGCGCTAAACACCAGTCATCCTGGCTTGATTTCGGATTGATCCCGACAGATGCGTGACACAGCGACAGTCACCGCTTAGGGTGTGAAGGAACCCAACAGAGGCCGATATAACGCAGCCACCCCATGCCCTTACATGAAACGCATATCAACGCATCGCCAAGCACAGCGCCAGACGGTTCACGTTTGGCCGCTCTGACACGCGTTTTTGCAAAAGCCGCGAAAGATCTACAACGCTGCGCTCCGCTGGAAAGCGACAGCACGATTGACCGGGTGCTTGGGGATATCGGCAGGGCGATGGACGCCCAGCGCGCCTATGTATTCGAGATTGTCGATTCCGTCTTCATCCGCAACACGCATGAATGGTGCGCTGCGGGTGTAGATCCGATGAAGCCGCATCTGCAACATGTGCCCTACTCGGTCGGCTATGTGTACTTGGAACGGTTCGTGGAATTCGGGTCCATCCATATAGAAAATGTCGATAATCTGTTACAGACGTCAGACCTGCGGCAGGTTCTGGAAGACCAAAACATCAGGGCACTTATAGCAGCCCCGTTTTGGCAAAACGGAGAGATGTTTGGGTTTGTCGGTTTGGATTATACCGACGGCCCCCGCCGTTTCTCCAGCGAAGAAGACAACCTGATGCGCGGGTTCGCAGCCCAGACGGGAATGCTGCGAGCGCTGGAGCGCACCAGTCGAGAGTCTTTGAGGCTGGAAGCAGACCTGGCCCGCGCACGCACCCAGCTGGGTGCAACCGTTGCCGCGCTGCCGGAACTGTTGGTCGAAACCGACAGTGACGGTATTATCGTTGGGTTTCAACAAAGTACGCCGCTGACATTCGCCGCCAGCCCGCAAGAGGTAATCGGCCAATCCCCCGAGGCGGTCTTGCCGGACCACTTGGCCCGCATCTGTCGCAAGGCGATGCGCGAGGTCGATCTGTTCGGCTGGTCGCAATCGCACAACTATTCCGTAGACACCCCGCTGGGTCCGAAATGGTTTACGCTTTACGCGACCCGCCGCACCCAAGGTGTCAAAACTATAGGCGCCACATCACCTGGCTATCTGTTTGTTGTCCGCGACGTGACCCATGCACAACGACAGGACCAGCGTATCCGCCAACTTGTGCGCGTTGCGGAATTGTCGACCAATCTTATCATGCTCACCGATAAAGAGCGCCGTATACGCTGGATGAACCCAGCGGCTGTCGAGCGCACCGGCTACACCCTGCACAGCGCCGAAAGCATGCTGCCCAGCGAAATCCTGCATTTGGTCCAAACGGAACCGGAGATCGTCAAAGAACTGTGCAACACGCTGAACAGCGGACATGCCATCCAACGGGAACTGCGCGCCCAAGCTCGGGACGGGACAATCTACTGGCTTGAACTTAACGTGCAGCCTTTGCACGACGCCATCGGCGCGATCGAAGGCTATATGGTGATTGGCATCGACACGACCAGCCACAAACAGGCAGAGGCGCGGCTGTTGCAGGATCGCAGCTTGGCGATGCGGGCCAGCCATGAGGGAATCGCGATTATCCGGCCAAACGGTCGGCTGTCTTATGCCAACCCGGCGCTGCGTCGTTTCCTGAGCATTGATCCCGACGCGAAACTCGGCGCGCTAATGTGGACGGACATTACCCCGCCCAACCTGACCGAACGCATGACCGGAATCCTGCCGGTCTTGTTGTCAGAGGGCGTGTGGGAAGGCGAATTCATGCGCAAGCTGCCGGATGGAACGACCGGACATTTCAATATTTCCCTGTCTGTCGAAACCGACGGCTCTACGCTTGCATTGATCCGCGACATCACACGCCGCCACCAAGCAGAGCTTGACCGCGCACGGCTTCATGAGCAGTTACAAAAAGCGCAAGCACGCGAACTAAGCGCGCAACTTGCTGCCGGGCTGGCGCATGATTTCGTCAATGTGCTGGCCACCATCACAGGCTCTGTCGATCAGCTAGCGCCGCAAATCGCACCATCGGCGATGCCGGTCATCAACCGCATTCGCAGCGCCACGCAACAGGCCCGCGAATTGGCCCGCAGCCTGACCCGGCTGGAAACCGCACGCCCAGAAGCGACCTCGCTATCGCTGGCACAGGTTATGCGTCAATCGGTCGATTTGCTGACACCGGGCTTGGATCCGCAGATTCACATGGCACTTGACCTGCCTGACGATTCGCTGTGCGTGCATGGCGACCGGATGGAACTTATGCAACTGATGTTAAACTTGGCACTGAATGCACGCGATGCCTGCCGCGACAGCCTGGCCCGTGACCCGGATGGCGAGAACACGATAGAGTTGCGCGCAGATCTCTGCCCGGCGCAATCCATGCCCGAATATGTCGACCTTGGCCGCATCCTTCCCGATATGCCATATGCCCTGATCGAATTGCGCGATTGCGGTGATGGCATTCCAGAACAGTTGTGCGGCACTATCTTTGCGCCCTATGTCACATCGAAAGGCGATACAGGCGCGGGACTTGGGTTGGCCGTGGTCGCCAATATTGTGCAAACACGCGGTGCGGCGCTGCGGTTGGTGCCCAACAAGCCAAAGGGGACCTGCGTTCAGGTATTCTGGCCTTGTGAACCTATCGAAGTGCTGGCTGCGCAAAGCTCACGGACTCCACTGGCGAACACCAGTATCCTACTGGTCGACAATGATGACCTGCTGTTGCAGGACGTGGCCGACATGCTGGTTCAGGCAGGTGCCGAGGTCGCAAGCTGTATCAACCCCTCTGACGCGCTTGAGGCAATCACGCTGGCCCCGCGTGAGTGGGACATGGTCCTGACCGATTTCGACATGGACGGAATGACCGGCAGCGAGTTGGCCAAAGCAATGCATCGACAGCGCGAAGACTTGCCGATCATCCTGATGACCGGGAACAACGAGTTGCATTTTGCAACAGAATCTGTGCACACTGAGTTTGCTGCGACCTTGCGCAAGCCAATTTGTCAAACCGTCCTGATTTCTGTTCTGCTCGCCGCCAAATTGAGGTCTCAGCGTCACATCTGATCGACGTGAAAGCTGATGATGCGCCTCTTGATTGCAGATGACCACGAATTGCTGCGGGACACGTTGCGCAGTTTCCTGCAGCAACAAGACGGGCTGGAGATCTGGACTGTCGGCGACCTGATGGAGGCCGTTGCAAAGCTTGACGAGGGCGCCCGATATGACCTGATCCTGCTGGATTACACCATGCCCGGCATGAATGGTCTGGAAGGTCTTAAATTCTTGTTGGAGCGCCCGGACACGCCCCCGGTCGCGCTGATTTCGGGCATTGCCGAACCGGATGTCGCGCTTCAGGCAATGCAACTCGGCGCGCAGGGGTTTTTGCAAAAAACAATGCCCGCGCGATCGTTGCTAAACGCAATTCGCTTCATGGCCGAAGGTGAAAGATTTATGCCGGTAGAGGTCGCACTTGCCGCCGTGGGGGGGCTGGTCGCGCCGGAACAGCCTACTGCAAACCGCCCGGATGTAAGCCTGACCCCGCGCGAAACAGAGGTGCTTGCTGCGCTTTGCCGAGGCTTGACCAACAAGGAAATCGCTCGGTCCATGGACCTGAGCGAGCCAACGATCAAATTGCATGTCAAAACGCTCTATCGCAGGCTGGGCGCGACCAATCGGACACAGGCTGCCATGATCGCCCGCAACATGGGGCTAAGTTAAGCGCAAGACTGGTTTTTCAGCCATGAGCCTGCTAACCTAATCCAAAGTCGCGAAAACAGCGACAAGGCAGAGGCAGACATGGCAGGACGAGCAGAACTGCACGGCGTATACGCTGTGGCATGGTGCAATATAGACATTGACGGGGCTTCCGGGCTGGACCCGAACTGGGTGCAAATCGGTTCCGAATTGCGTTGGCATGGCCGCGCGACACGGTTGGACGCGCATGACGGCTTGCTGTCGCTTCATGGCGCATATGACATCCGAAAGGGGCGGGCGCGGGCAATGGCCGAGCGTCTGACAGGGCTTGCGCATCGTGACCGCCCCGAAGCCGAAGCTGCCGATGCACCGCAAGGTGGGCTGTTGCTGACAGATGGACATCGGCGCTACACGCTGCGGCTTATCGCGCAGGGTGGCACATGGCTGGCAGTTTTCGCTGATGGGCTGCCGCCCCCCGGAGCGCCGCTTTGGGTGGTCGAAGCACGCAATCCGGGGCAAGCGCAAACACCGCCGCAATCGGTGATCTGTTTTGCCTCTGATACCGTCATTGCAACACCTGACGGCCCTTGCCCGATTGACCAGATCACTCAGGGCGACCGGGTGCTAACACGCGATAACGGGCCACAGCCGGTGGTCTGGGCGGGGCGCAGCAACCTGTCCGGCCTGGCCCTCCGGCGTCATCCCCATCTGCGACCGATCCGCCTGCGGCGTGGCGCCTTGGGCGGCGTGCCGAATGAGGATTTGCGCATCTCTCCCGAACATCGGGTGCTGGTCACGGGGCCGCGTGCGCAGTCTTTGTTTGGCTGCGACGAAGTTCTGGTGCGCGCCGCTGATCTTCTGGACTACCGCAGCATTGCCCCCGATCTTGCCTTGCACGGGGTGGTTTATGTCCATCTTCTGCTAGAAGATCATCAAGTTCTGTTCGCCAACGGCCTGCCCTGTGAAAGTTTCCATCCCGGCATGGCGGCCCCCGATATGTTGCGCCATCACCGCGCCGACCTGCGCGCGGTTATCCCGGATGTGGTGGATGAACCGCATCGTTATGGCCCAACGGCCCGCCGCTGCCTATCTGCGGGAGAGGCTGCGCTGCTGGCGGCCTAGAAACCGCCGCATGATATGCGTCCAACCACAGCCCGTCGATCCGGGCCAAGGCGGCAGCATCAAGCGGCGGTCCGTCCCAGTAACGCCCCGACGGGCAGACCGCGTTCAGTGCCTGTTCTTCCGCCAGAACCGGTGCGATATGTGCCTCGACACCGCCAAGTGGCACCACATCCGCCAAGCCATCAGGCTGGGCGCGCGGGAATGTCAGCGCGCTATCAGCGTCTGACAGGTTCACAAGGGCACACCCGGCCCGTGCCGCCAGCAATTCCAACCGCGCGGATTTGGCGCGCAGGTTTTGCAAGGTCGGGTCAGGGCGCAGAGGATCGGCTGCGCCCGTCCCGTAGAAATGTGTCTGACCTTGCGGATAGATCATATCGCAGCCCAGATAGGCCAGAACGCGCGGTTGCAACGCGCTCAAGGCCCAATACCCGGCCGTGAACGCCATGGTCGCCCCGGCATAGACAATCCCGCCAAAGCTGTTGTTGTGCGGGACATACTCATCAGAGCGCACGACGACCTGCGCGGGTTTCGTCTGTAGCGGGTGGCGTTCGGGTGGGAAATCGTCAGGGAACACAAGGTAGTCCCAATCAGGCCGCACCGCCCAAGAGTTGTTGATCGCCACGATCCGATCAAACCCATCCCGAGGCCAGTTCCGGCAGGTCAGAACATTCGGCCCACTTCCGAGGATCAAGACAATCATAAGGGTTTTCCCGGACTATAGACGCTTGGTGCGCCACGAAAAAACGGTCTAGCCGTCACAATGCCGACAAGCTGCGACAGATGCATGACAAACAAAGGCCCCCAAATGTCAAGCTATCAGAAGCGATCCAGCAGGCGACGCAGATAGTCCAGCTCCTGCTCTGGACGGTCCAATTCGGCAGACCGGCGGCGCAGTTCTTCCAACAAGTCGCGGGCACGTTCATAAACATCATTTTCGGCCAGCATATTCTGCTCTGTCCCGACCTCGCCGCCTTGGTTGCGGGCACGACCCAACGGATCGCGACCATCGCCATTGCCGGTTTCCGATGCGGAATCGCCCTGCGCTTGCTCGCTCTGCTCCTGTGTCGCCGCATCATTCATCGCGCGCAGCCCCTCGCGCATCGCTTCCATCGCATCGGCCTGTCGGCCAAGAGCCGCGCCGCTGTCGCCTTGCTCTAACGCTTCGGCGGCATCTTCCATGGCGCGCTGCGCCTGTTCCAGCGCCTCTAGCGCGGCATCGCCTTCGGGCATGCCTTCACCGGGCAAAGGCTGCAATTGCTGCTGGCGCAAAGCCTCTGCAAGCTCGCGCTGACGGTCGGCCAAGTCACTTGCGCTGCCACCATCTTGCTGCTGTGACTCGTCATCATCTTGCTGGCCTTGGCCTTGCTGCTCTTCCGCCTCGCCCGGTTGGCCCGGCTGCGGTTGGCCCTGCCCCTGTCCGCCATCGCGGAACTCGTCCTGCAACTGACCGAACGTGTCATCGGCCAGATCCTGCTGATCGCGCAACGCTTCGCCCAAACCCTCCATGGCTTCGCCACCGGGCATTGGCGGACCATCACCCCCCTGACCCTCGGCCACTTGCAGGTTTTCCAGAAGCGCATTGAGCTGTGCCATCAACTCTGCCGCTTCATCCATGCGGCCTTCTTCCATCAACTCCTGAATACGGTCCATCAATTGCTGGATCTGGTCCTGCGTGACCTCCATCTGCTCGCCGCCCTGTTGCGGTTCGCCGCGTTCGCGAGGCTGCTCGGCCAGTTGCTGCATGTAGTCGCGCATGGCCTCGCGCATTTCATCCATCAATTCCTGAATCTCGGATGGGTCGGCCCCGTTGCGCATGGCCTCGTCCAGCCGTTCCTGCGCGCGCTCCAGCCGGGCGCGGGCATCTGCCAATTCGCCTTCTTCCAGCAGGATCGCCAAATCCCACAGCTTTTGCGCCAGATCGTCGCGCGTGGCGGCCTCCAGACCACCATCACTCAGGCTGGCTTGTAGCAGGTCGCGTGTGTCCATGAAGCGCGCCAACGCCTCGGTTGACCGAAAGGCGCTGTCCGCCCGGTGTGAGACCGCGCGCATCAGTTGCAGACTGCGCGACGCGTTCTCACGCGACCATAAAAGATCGCGGCGCAATTCGATGATCGCCGCCGCCATCGGGTCGAAAAAACGCCTGCCGGGCAGAATGACATGCGCCTCGGCGCTTTGACCGGTTTGCCCGCGCGCGTCCTCAACGGTCATGTTCAGCACCACGGGCAAATTCGCCCAAGGGTGCTGCGAGAAATCCTCGATGAACGCATCCTCGATCGCGTCACGCGCACCCGATGCCGGAAGCGGCAGAGCGACTTGCACGGGGTCGCGCGGTTCGGGGTCTGTGGCCAGTCCGTAGCGCCGGTTGACTTCTGCAAGATCCAGATCGACCGTGATCTGGCCGCCCGTGATGGCATAATCATCGGTTGCTTCGTAATCCTGCCGCATAAGCCCGCCGCGTTCGCGCACGGGCGCACCGGCCAGCGTGACACGGGGCGCTGTATCGGTCATCGAGGTGATTTCCCAATCGCGCCCGCCGGGGCCGCGCACCGACAGCCGACCGGACGCCTCAATCGTGAAATCCTGCGCCATGGTGGTGGGGTCTGGATCGGTCCTGTCCGATACACTCTCGACCACGCTCATCACCCCCGGCTGGCCATAGAAGCGCACGGTAACAAGGCTGCCTTCGGGCAATTGCAATGTTGGGCGGTCGACCTCGTTCAAATACAGGCTAGGGCGCCCCGTGTAGTCAGGTGGCTGCACCCATGCTTCCCACGAGGGTCCGAGCGCGATCGCTTCAGCCCGCCCGGAAAGCTGTGCAAGCTCGCCAAGATCGGTGACACGGGCGGGTGCGGCAAACAGCACGGCGACTGCCGCTGCGGTGGCGGCCATGTAACGCAGCCCAAAGCGGTCGAACCGCGCCAGCCGAAGATCACCCGGCACTGCGCGCACTTGTTCAAGCATGCGCGACACACGGGCCAAATGCGCGGCCCAAAGCGCTTGCGTTCCGGAATCCTCGGACCCGACCGCCACCTCGTCGGCCATTGCAGTCAGGGGTCGCCCCGGAAGCGTCTGATCCAGACGGCGCGCAGCATCGGAGCGGGCGGGCACGGGAAAGTGCCACACACCCCAGACAAGGCACGCCAGAAGCGCTGCCAACCCACCCAGCGCGAAACCAGCGGCCCATGCGGTGGGCAGAACATCCTGCAGCCCGAAGGCCAAAGCCGCCCAGAGCAGCAAGGCAACCGTCAGGAATGGCCAAAATGCACGCGCCAAGCGTTCTGCCCAAAGCCCGAAAAGGGTGCCACGCAATGCGCGGTCAAGCGTTGTAGTTTTGCCTTGGGTCTTGGCCATGCACCCTCGCGATCGGACCGGTCACTCCGCCAGCCATTCCGGTAATGTATCGCGTGCAAGGATTTCGTCAAAGGTCGGGCGCGCGCGGATGACCGCGAATTGATCGCCATCGACCAGAACTTCGGGGATAAGCGGCCGTGTGTTGTATTCCGATGACATGACCGCGCCATACGCCCCCGCCGAGCGGAAGGCCACCAGCGCCCCGGCATCGAGCGGTGGCATGGGCCGCGCCTTTGCAAATGTGTCGCCCGATTCGCAGACCGGGCCGACAATATCGACCGGGCGCAGTTCGGTCGCGGCCTGCCCCTCCAGCACCGGGACGATATCGTGATGCGCGCCATACATGGCGGGGCGAACAAGATCGTTCATCGCGGCATCAAGGATCAGGAAATCTCGCCCCTCGCCCGCCTTGGTGTAGATCACCGATGCGACCAGAAGCCCGGCATTCCCGGCAATCAATCGGCCCGGTTCGATTTCAATTTCCACGTCCAGATCGCCCAGAACACGCTGAACCATGGCACCATAATCCAGCGGCAAGGGCGGTGTTTCGTTCGACCGCGTGTAGGGAATGCCCAAGCCGCCGCCCAGATCCAGCCGGGTGATGGTATGACCATCGGCGCGCAAAGCGCGGGTCAGGTCTGCAACTTTGGTGAAAGCCGCCTCAAACGGCGCAAGATCGGTCAATTGGCTTCCGATATGCACATCGACGCCGACAACCTGAATACCGGGCAACTTGGCCGCCTGCGCGTAAATCTCTCGCGCGCGGTCGATGGGCACACCGAACTTGTCTTCCTTGCGGCCCGTCGCGATCTTTTCATGTGTTTTGGCGTCCACATCGGGGTTGACGCGCAGCGCAATCGGCGCGATTGCGCCCAAGCCTGCGGCAACATCCGACAGAACGTTCAATTCTTCCAACGATTCCACATTGATCTGGCGGATGCCTTCCGACAACACCAAGGCCATTTCCTCGCGGGTCTTGCCAACGCCGGAAAACACGATCCGGTCGCCCGGCACCCCTGCCGCCCGCGCGCGGCGGTATTCACCACCAGAGACAACATCCATCCCCGCGCCCAACCGCGCCAACACCCGCAGCACGGCGACATTCGACAGAGCCTTGACCGCAAAGCAGACCAAGTGGTCGGTGCCTGCCAAAGCCTCTTGAAACAGCCGGAAATGACGGGTCAGCGTGGCCGTGGAGTAGACATAAAACGGCGTGCCGACCTGTGCCGCGATGTCGGTCAGCGGCACGTTTTCGGCATGCAGAACGCCGTTGTTATAGAGGAAGTGGTCCATCGGGGGCTTTCAATCGGGCGGCGGAGCGTGTGGCTTGGGACAGACGCCTCCGGCGGGAGTATTTAGGGCAAGATGAAGGTCAGTCCGGTTTCGAGCGCAAGAACAGATACAGCGGCAAGCCGCAGGACACGCCGATGCAAAAGGTTGCGGGTATGGCGACCAGCCCGATATAGCGTTTGCGGGTTATGCATTCGGCGATCACGAACACGGTCAGCGCCACGGCGGCAATGGTCAGATCCCAGACAAGGCCCGAGGTTGCGGCATTGACGTGCCAAGCATCTACCATGGCCATGATCGACCAGCCGTTTTCCTGAAACCAGGTGATGAACCAGTACATCGGGTGAATGGCGCCCCAAATGGCAAGGGCGAGGAAGATCAGACGCAATGGGCTCATAGTTCTGTCTGCACCCCGATATTGATCTCTCCAGAGACATTTAGCCCCGTCTTGGGCTGCTCTGGTGCGGAAGGCAGGCCATCTGCCCCACAAGCAGCAAGGATCAGCACAAAGGCCAAAGCGGCGTATTTCATCCCAAAACCTCTTTCCAGCGGGCGATCTGCGCGCGCACATTATCGGGTGCTGTGCCGCCATGGCTGGTGCGGCTGGCGACTGAATTGTGAACACCCAACACAGAATAGACCGCATCCGTGATTTCGCCATGCACTTTCTGCATTTCCGCAAGTGACAGGTCAGGCAGGTCGCAGCCCTTGTCTTCGGCAAGTTTAACCAAACTGCCGGTGACATGATGCGCATCGCGGAACGGCAGGTTCAATTCGCGCACCAGCCAATCGGCCAGATCTGTCGCGGTGGAAAAGCCAGAGGCGGCCGCTGCTTCCAGTGCGGTGCGGTTCGCGGTCAGGTCGCTGACCATGCCTTCCATCGCGGCCAGACCCAATGCAAGGGTGTCGGCGGCGTCGAACACCTGTTCCTTGTCTTCTTGCATGTCCTTGGAATAGGTCAGCGGCAAGCCCTTCATAATGGTGAACAGGGCGACAGTCGCGCCCATGATCCGCCCTAACTTGGCGCGCAACAGTTCTGCCGCATCCGGGTTGCGCTTTTGCGGCATAATGCTGGACCCGGTCGAAAACCGGTCTGACATGCGGACGAAACGGAACTGGGCGGACGACCAGATGACCAGTTCTTCAGCAAAGCGCGACAGGTGCATGGCGCAGATGCTGGCCGCTGACAGGTATTCCAGCGCGAAATCGCGGTCAGATACAGAATCGAGCGAATTCGCCGTAGGGCGGTCAAAGCCCAAGGCGGCGGCGGTCATGTGCCGGTCAATCGGGAAAGACGTGCCCGCCAGCGCCGCTGCACCCAAGGGACACTCGTTCATGCGGGCGCGGGCATCGATGAAGCGTGACTTGTCGCGCGCGAACATCTCGACATAAGCGAGCATGTGATGGCCCCATGTGACCGGTTGCGCGGTTTGCAGATGGGTGAATCCGGGCATGACCCAGTCGGCGCCAGCCTCTGCCTGCGCTATGAAAGCGCGCATCAACGCATCCAGCCCGCTGATGGCAACATCGCATTGGTCACGCACCCACATGCGAAAATCGACCGCGACCTGGTCATTGCGCGAGCGCGCCGTGTGCAACCGACCTGCCGCCAGACCGATCAGATCGCGCAGGCGCGCTTCGACATTCATGTGAATGTCCTCCAGCGCGGTGGAGAACGCAAAGTCCCCCGCCTCGATCTCTGCCAGAACCTGCGTCAGCCCTTTATCGATTGCCGCCGCATCTTCTTCGGTCAGAATGCCGCTTGCCGCCAGCATCGCCGCATGCGCGCGCGAGCCTGCAATATCCTGCGGTGCCAAGCGCTTATCGTAGCCGATAGACGCGTTGATCGCTTCCATGATCGCGTCGGGCCCGGCAGAAAACCGGCCACCCCACATGGCATTGGCAGATTTTTCGGACATGCGCGCGGCCCTTTCTCTGATGTCAGATCGCGCTTCGGCTATAGCCAAGCCAAGCGCGCTTGGCAATGAACGGGCTTTGACGGCGCGGTTGTGGAAAATACAAAAACTTTTAGCGAACATTGCTGGTTTAACCGCCGATTAAACTCTGCCGGAGAATAAACAAAGGGCAACCGCCGGAGAGACCCATGCAATTCGATGACACGCCATCAAAATCTTCGCCGTTGAGCGTGGCGGCAGATGAGCAAACCCGCAATGCCATCCTGCTGGTGCGCGAAGCACTGCGCGATCGGCGGGCGATGCTGGCCTTTCAACCCGTGGTGCAGGCCCGTATGCCCAAACGGGCGGCTTTCTACGAAGGGCTGATCCGGATCATGGACAAGACCGGACGGATCATCCCGGCCAGCGATTTTATCGGCGCGGTCGAAACCCGCGAATTGGGCCGCAGGATCGACTGCCTTGCCTTGGAGATGGGTCTGAGCACTCTGGCCTCTGAACCCGGCATCAGATTGTCCATCAACATGTCAGCACGCTCCATTGGCTATCCGGAATGGCTGACAACGCTGGAACGGGGGCTGCGTCACGACCCGAGTATTGCGGAAAGGCTGATCTTGGAAATTACCGAATCATCGGCAATGGACATGCCGGAACTGGTGATAGATTTCATGGCCGACATGCAGGAACGGGGCATCTGTTTCGCGCTGGACGATTTCGGCGCAGGCTATACCGCCTTTCGCTACCTCAAGGATTTCTATTTCGACATCATCAAGATTGACGGCGCGTTCATTCGCGGCATCAGCGCCAGCCCAGACAATCAAGTGCTTACAAAGGCACTGGTCTCGATCGCGCGCCATTTCGACATGTTCACTGTCGCCGAATCCGTCGAAACGCAGGAAGACGCGCAGCTCCTGATCGAGATGGGTGTGGATTGCTTGCAAGGATATTTCTTCGGCGCGCCTTCCGTGTCCGAACCTTGGAAGACGTCCCAACTCAAGGCGCGCGGTGTGGGCTGAAGCAGATGGACATGGGCAGCGGAAGATTTCCGGGGCAGATCGCCTGTAAATCCAGACCGTAGCTTAAGGACCGAGGTCACAGCACAGATGTCGTCCCTGTGGTCCTGTCACCACCTTCACGCAAAACGCCGCGCCAGACAATTCTGCGGCAGATGCCGCATCGGGGCCGGAACCCATTTTCGCCGTCTGTCAAAATTCTCTTGAAATCAGCAAGGTGAAGGTGTCCATTTGAAGGCGATGCAACGGAAAGGGACCCCATGGCGACCAAGATCCTGCTGCCCATCGACCTGTCCTCACCTGCGTCCTGGGTCAAACCCATGGCCGAAGCGCAGAAAATGCTTCTGGGCGGCGGCGCGCTGCATGTCGTCAGCGTGCTGCCGGATTTCGGCATGTCGATGGTGGGCACCTTCTTCAAGGCAGGGTTCGAGCAAACGGCCCTACATCAGTTCGGCGAAGCGCTGCGCAAATGGGTGGTGCAAAACGTCCCCGGCAGCATAGAAGTGCATCCGCATGTCCTGCATGGGAACATCTACGATGAAATCCTGCGTGCCGCCGATGAGCTGGATGTCGATGTCATCGTCATGGCGGCCCATCGACCAGAAGCCAGAGATTATCTGCTAGGGCCAAACGTGGCGCGTGTGGTGCGCCATGCCAAGCAATCCGTCTATGTCGTGCGGGATTGATCGCAGCTACTTGTATTCGATCAGCTTGCGTCTGCGCCCAGCCGCCCGTGCACGCCAATAGCTGGCCATGCCCGTAAGTTCGGCGAATTTGCTCAGCATCAACAGCCCAGACGCCTGCGCGGCGCGGCGCGCGCCCAAGCCCTGAGTGCAAAACCGCCGCCAGTGTCGCATAATCGAGACCGCGTAAAGTGCGGCGACAGCAAGCGTTGCGGGCCACCAAAACAACAGCCCCAGCGCCGCGACACTCGGCAACACTCCGCCCCAAAGCACGGCACGGCGGCGTTGGTCGGCTGCGGCCCCGTGCAGCACGCCAAGTTCGGCATAGCTATGCCCCGCCCGCAGACTGCGCCGCCACCAGGGGGCCAAAGCGAACAGCCGCGCGTCGTGTTCTGTCATTGGCGCATCTATGCACCATGTCTGCCAGCCAGCGGCCTGCATCCGGTGGCACATGTCGTCATCTTCACCCGCGATCAGCGCCTCGTTGTAACCGCCAATCGCGCGCAAGGCATCTGCGCGCACCATAAGGCAGCCCGCACAGAACGTTGCCGGACCAAGCGGTTTGTTCCATTCCCAATCGGTCATCCAGTTGTAAATGGAAGCGTCGGGCGCGGCCTCATATTGGCGGCCAAAGACAAGTCCGGCGCGCGGGTTTGCATGCAGATGCGCCAAGGCGCGGGCAGGCCAGCCCGGTTCCAGCAGGCAATCGCCATCGATGAATTGAACAAATTCGGCCTCTGGCAGCGCCGTCAGCCCGGCATTGCGGCCGCGTGCGGCGGTAAACGGGCGTGCAGGGTCCAGTTCGATCACCCTCACGCCCATGTCGCGCGCCGCCTGCGCCGAGCCGTCGGTCGATCCGCTATCGACATAGACGACCTGTCGCGCCACCGCCTGCGCAGCCCCTAGCGCGCGCAGCAAACGCGCGCCTTCGTTGCGCCCGATCACCACCGCGTCGAAGCTGGCATCCATGATTACACCGTCTCTTTTGCCTGTCGTTCCTGTCTAGCATGGCCCCGCGCAGTCACAATCGCCCTTAGGCTAACTTGACGCCCCCGCAGTCAGGGGCTAGCGAATGAGCAACAGTTCAGACCAGAGGACACGCCCATGACCACCCCTTCCCTGCTTATCCTGCCCGGCGACGGCATTGGCCCAGAGGTTATGGCCGAAGTCCGCAAGATCATCGACTGGATGGGCGCGAAGCGCCGGCTGGCGTTTGACGTGTCCGAGGATCTGGTCGGCGGCGCGGCCTATGACAAGCACGGCACGCCCCTGCACGATAGCACGATGGCCAAGGCGCAAGAGGTGGACGCGGTGCTTCTGGGCGCGGTGGGCGGCCCGAAATATGATGTGCTGGATTTCAGCGTAAAGCCAGAGCGCGGGTTGCTGCGCCTGCGCAAGGAAATGGACCTTTACGCCAACCTGCGCCCGGCGCAGTGTTTCGACGCGCTGTCCGACTTCAGCAGCCTGAAGCAAGAGGTCGTCGCCGGTCTGGACATCATGATTATCCGCGAATTGACCAGCGGTGTGTATTTTGGCGAACCACGCGGCATTCACAAGGAAGGCAATGAGCGCGTCGGCATCAACACCCAGCGCTATACCGAATCGGAAATCGCCCGCGTGGCGCGCTCGGCGTTCGAGATGGCCCGCAAGCGCGGCAACAAGGTTTGCTCCATGGAGAAGGCCAATGTCATGGAATCGGGCATTCTGTGGCGCGACGTGGTGCAAGAAATCCACGATGCGGAATACCCGGATGTGGAACTCAGCCACATGTATGCAGATGCGGGCGCCATGCAATTGACGCGCTGGCCCAAGCAGTTCGACGTGATTGTGACCGACAACCTGTTCGGGGATCTGTTGTCTGACCTTGCCGCCATGTTGACCGGCAGCTTGGGCATGTTGCCCTCGGCCAGCCTTGGCGCACCAATGGCAAATGGCCGCCCAAAGGCGCTGTACGAGCCGGTGCACGGTTCTGCCCCCGATATTGCAGGTCAAGGCAAGGCAAACCCGATTGCCTGTATCCTCAGCTTTGCGATGGCGCTGCGGTATAGCTTTGATCTGGGCGAGGACGCCACGCGGGTTGAAAATGCAGTCGAGAAAGTTCTGGCCGATGGCCTGCGCACAGCAGACCTGATGGGGCCGGAAGGTGGCGTGCCGGTGTCGACCTCTGGCATGGGCGACGCGATTGTCGCGGCGCTGAACGCCAGCCTGTAAGGCGCGCCGAGCGAGAGGCCCCGGATCGAGTCCGGGGCGCGCAGCACGGAGTGTCGGGCGGATGGCCCCGGACTTGATCCGGGGCCTTTTTGCTGCACCGCCGAAAAAACGCCAAATCAGCGGAGAAAAGCACTCGGTATACCATTGTGCACTGTTTACCTTGGGCGCAAAACGCCCTATGGTGCGCCCAGATTTACAAGAGGGGCTGCACATGACCGACCAGACCATTCCCGACATCATCTATACCAAGGTGGACGAGGCACCCGAATTGGCCTCAGCCTCGCTGCTGCCGATTATCGAGCGCTTCGCAGCGGCAGCCGGTGTCAGCGTGGGCACCAAGGATATTTCGCTGGCAGGCCGCATTCTGGCAACCTTCCCCGATTTCCTGACCGAAGATCAGCGCATCAGCGACGATCTGGCCGAACTGGGCGAGTTGGTGAAAACGCCAGAGGCCAATGTCATCAAGCTGCCGAACATCTCGGCCTCGGTCCCGCAATTGGTGGCGGCTGTGCGCGAATTGCAGTCCCAAGGCTACGCTCTGCCCGATTACCCCGAAGCGCCCGCGACGGATGCCGAAAAGGAAATCCGCGCGCGCTACGACGCGATCAAGGGATCAGCGGTGAACCCGGTTCTGCGTGAAGGAAATTCCGACCGCCGCGCCGCGAGCGCCGTCAAGAAATTCGCCCAAGCCAACCCTCACCGCATGGGCAAGTGGTCCGCCGATAGCAAAACCCGCGTCGCCACAATGGGCGCAGGCGATTTCTTCAGCAACGAACGCTCAGTCACGCTGGCGCAGCCCGGCATTGCCACCATCGACCATGTGGCGCTGGACGGCACGCAAACCGTGTTGAAAGACGCTGTGAGCTACCCGGCAGGCACAGTGGTTGATGCCACCTTCATGTCGGCGCGTGCGCTGGATGCGTTTCTGGCCGATGAGATTGAAAAGACCAAGGCCGAGGGCACGCTGTTCTCGCTTCACATGAAAGCGACGATGATGAAGGTCAGCGACCCCATCATCTTTGGCCACGCGGTCAAGGCGTGGCTTGCTCCGGTATTCGAGAAGTTCGGCGATGACATGGACGCCTTGGGCGTGAACCCGAATTCCGGGCTGGGTGACCTGTTGGAGCGGGTCAAGGACCGCGCCGACATCATGGCCGCAATCGACGCCTGCCGCGATCAACGCCCGCCGATGTATATGGTCGACAGCGACCGCGGCATTACCAACCTGCATGTGCCGTCGGACGTGATTATCGACGCCTCCATGCCCGCGCTGATCCGCGCAGGCGGCAAGGGTTGGGGCCCGGACGGGGCAGAGCATGACGCAAATTGCGTCATCCCGGACAGTTCCTACGCCACGGTTTATGACGAAGCGATCCGGTTTTTCAAGGAAACCGGCGCACTGAACCCGGCCACCGCCGGGACCGTGCAGAACATTGGCCTGATGGCGCAGAAGGCCGAGGAATATGGCAGCCACCCGACCACGTTCGAAATTCCCGCCGCTGGCGTGGTGCGTATGGTGCTGGACGATGGCACGGTGCTGCATGAGCACGAGGTCGAGAAGGGCGACATCTGGCGGTCTGCCAGCGCGCGCAAAGCCCCGATCGAGGATTGGGTGAACCTGGCCATCGCACGGCAGGCCGACACCGGTTACCGCGCGATCTTCTGGCTGGATGCGAGCCGCGCGCATGACGCAGAGCTTATCAAGCTGGTGAAACCGATCTTGGAGGCCAAGGGCGTCTCCGACAAGTTCGAGATCATGGCCCCGCGTGAAGCGACCCGAGCGTCACTGGAGACGATTACCAAGGGCGAAAACACAATCGCCATCACCGGCAACGTGCTGCGCGACTACCTGACCGACCTGTTCCCCATTCTGGAACTGGCGACCAGCGCCAAGATGCTGTCCATCGTCAAGCTGATGCAAGGCGGCGGGATGTTCGAGACGGGCGCCGGCGGCTCTGCCCCCAAGCATGTGCAGCAGTTGCAGGGCGAAAACCATCTGCGCTGGGACAGCCTTGGCGAATTTTGTGCACTGGGTGAATCGTTCAAGTTCCTCGCCGATGTCAAGGTCAATGCGAAGGCGCGAGTCTTGGGAAATGCCGTGGAACTGGCCACGCAAGGCGTGCTGGACAATGACCGCTCGCCCGGTCGCAAGGCAGGCCAGCCCGACAACCGCGACAGCCATTACTGGTTCGCGCGGTATTGGGCCGAAGCCCTTGCCGCACAGTCGGAGGATCCAGAGATGGCCGCGCATTTTACGCCTATCGCGGCGGAACTGGCTGCGCAGGAAACTGCCATCATCGCAGAGTTGCAGGCTGGGCGTGGGCAGGCCGTGGATACGGGCGGCTATTTCCACAACGACCCGGCCAAAACGGCGGCGATCATGCGCCCTTCGGCCACGCTGAACATGATTATCGGCTGAATTGCCGGATGTGATCAAACGGAAAAAAGGCGGCCTTTGGGCCGCCTTTTTATATGATTATTGAAGTTTAAGGGCTTTGCCCCTCTGGGGCCTTTGGCCCCATTCACCCCAGGATATTTTACCAAGGATGAAAGACTATCCCGGAGTTCGTTCAGCCCAACCTGCGAAGATTTTTTCGAGTGCGACGACGATGTAGTAAAGCACAATCCCGAGGAAGGCCAAAGCGATCAGCACCGCGAACATGAGCGGGAAATCGGAATTGGTGCGCCCGGAATCAAACAGAGCACCCAAGCCGCGCCCATGCGGACTGACAATCTCCATCAGGTTGGTACCGATGAAGGCGAGCGTGACCGCGACTTTGAGCGCACCAAAGAATTCCGGCAGTGTCTTTGGCAGCGCAATTTTCCAGAAGATTGTCGCTTGTGACGCGCCAAGCGAACGCAGGATGTCGCGGTATTCGGGTTCCAGCGTGGACAGGCCGATGCTGACCGACACAGCGATCGGGAAGAATGAAATGATGAAGGCCAGAAGCACGGTGTTGAAATCGTGCTGGCCCACGAACATCAGCGCCACGATGGGCACCACGGTCGCCTTTGGGATGGCGTTGAAGCCCACCAGCAGCGGGTAAAGCGCATCGCGCATGATCCGCGAAAAGCCCATGACCATACCCAGAAGCGTGCCGAATATAACGGCCAGCAACAGTCCCAGAATGGTGCGCCACAGGGTTTGCCAGCCCATTGTCAGGAACAGATCCCAATAGCGGATATAGGCGGCTGGCAGGTCAGACGGTGCGGCCATCTTGAAGGTCGGCCAGCCATTGGCCCAGACCAGTAGTTCCCAGAATATCAGAAACACTACAACCGCAATCAGTGGCACAGCGAAGGCTTGGACATGCTTGTTCATGCCGCACCCTCCGTGGTGCGGCCTTGGGCGACCTGAATTTGATGGCGCAAGATGTTAAGCCGTTCCGCGGCTTCGGGCGTATAGAGATCGTCCAGCGTGGGCGCCGCGTTGCGCGGAATATCCAGCACATATTGCGTTTTCGCAGGACGACCCGACAGCACGACGACCTGATCGGCCAGAAAGATAGATTCGCGCAGATCATGCGTGATCAACACACCGGTGAAGGGTTCGCGTTCTTTCACCTTATGCATGGTCTGCCACAGATCTTCGCGGGTAAACGCATCCAAAGCGCCGAAAGGTTCGTCGAGGATGAGCACTTCGGGCTGGTGGATCAGCGCACGGCACAGGCTGGCGCGTTGCCGCATCCCGCCGGAAAGTTCCGACGGGCGTTTGTCCTCGAACCCTTCCAACCCCACAAGCGACAACAGAAAGCGCGCCCGATCCTCGGCTTCCTTCTTCGACAGTTTCGAGGGCACGATTTCCAACGGCAGAAGCACGTTTTTCAGAATGCTGCGCCATTCCAGCAAAACCGGGTTCTGAAACGCCATACCTACGGTCGACCGAGGCCCTTTGACGCGCTCGCCATGCAACCAAACTTCGCCATGGTCTGGCTTCATCAGCCCCGCGATCAGCCGGGTGAGCGTGGATTTCCCGCAACCGGACGGGCCAACAACGGCGACGAAGCCCCCTTCGGGCACGGCTATTTCCAGCCCGTCCAAAACCGGCAACGGCCCGGCATCGGTACTGTAGGCGTGGCGCACGCCTTTTATTTCAATCAGGTTTTCCATTCAGCCCCCAACGCGAAGAGGGCCGGTGTCACGCACCGGCCCTGCGCCCATTCAGTCCAGTTTGAACCCGCCTTCGGGCAGGTAAGCATCGGTGAAATAGAGGCTCGCATCCGGGGTTGTCTGGTATTCGTAGGTCAGCGCGATCTGTTCCAGCGCGTTGGCAAAGCGGGCATCGTCGATCAAACCCATGCCATTGGCCTTGACCGCGTCTGTCACGATATTGGCTTCAAGCGCCAGTTCCAGACGGCGGAGTTCCAGTTCCGCATCCATGGCGGGGTTGCGCGCGACAAGGCTTTCGATTGCGGCGGCGGGGTCTGCAATGGTGTCGACCATGCCCTTGGCAACCGCATCCAGAAACGCGCTTACAGTGTCAGGGTTTTCGGCGGCAAAATCGGTATTCACGATAATGACGTTGCCATAAAGATCCACGCCATGATCCGCCATCAGAATGACCGACACGTCATCCTCGGGCACACCAAGGCGCACGGTGTTCAGGAAGGATGTGAAGCTGAAGCCGGTGACAGCATCCACGGTGCCTTCAGCCAGCGACGGCTCGCGCGTTGGGAAACCGACGGGTTCCACGGTGACGGCAGATGCATCAATCCCGGTTTCGGCCACGAAGATCGGCCATTGCGCCCAAGCGCCATCGGGCGGCGGCGCGCCCAGCACCTTTCCTACCAGATCGGACGGGGCTTCCACGCCCAGGGATTTCCGGCCCACGATGGCGAAGGGCGGCTTGTCATAGACCATCATGGCGCCAATCACGGGCGCGCCGGGGTTCTGGTCCAGAAACTTGATAAGACTATTCATGTCGGCAAAGCCCACGGGGAAGGCGCCGGTTGCGACTTTTGGAATCGCATCCAGACTACCTTGACCTGCGGTAACTTCTACCTCCAGACCGGCATCGGCGAAATAACCCTTGTCGATGGCCACGAAATAAGGGGCAGACGGGCCCTCGAAACGCCAATCCAGCGCAAAGGGCATGGACGTTTGCGCCTGCGCAGCGGCAGCCACCAGGCTGAGCCCAAAGGCGGCGGTCACGGATTTGTAGAACATGGTCATTCTCCTGTCGGATTCTTGATAACGCAGCAGCGCATGCACAGCGGGGCTGTGCAAGTCTGCTGCATGCATTCGCCCCACCTTCTGCGCAATCCTTGAGCAGATGTTGAAAATTTGCAAGAAATTTCAGCGCTGCTGCCGCACCCAATGAGGATGAGTCCAAGGCTCCAGATTCATCGGCGGCAGACAGCGGCCCAGCATATGGTCTGCGACTTTCTCGCCCACCATGATCGACGGCGCATTCAGGTTGCCGTTGGGGATGCGCGGAAAAACAGAACTGTCGGCCACGCGCAACCCGTCCACCCCGATGACGCGGCCCTCTGGGTCCACCACCGCCATCGGGTTGTCCCGGCGCCCCATCCGCGCTGTGCCGCAGGGATGGTAGGCGCTTTCCACATGGTCGCGGATGAACGCATCCAATGCAGCATCATCCCGGACAGTGCCACCCGGCTGAATTTCATGCTTCAAATAAGGCGCAAAGGCCGCCTGTCCCATGATCTCGCGCGTCAGGCGAATACAGCTGCGGAAATCTTCCCAATCCTGCGGGTCGCTCATGTAATTGAAACAAATGCGCGGCGGGTCCTTCGCATGCGGGCTGGCCAGCTTGACCCAACCGCGACTGGCAGAGCGCATGGGGCCGACATGGGTCTGAAACCCGTGCCCCTCGGCCACGGCCTGCCCGTCATAGCGCACAGCAATTGGCAGAAAATGATACTGAATGTCAGGATACGCCACCCCCGCACGCGAGCGGATGAAGGCGCAGGCCTCGAACTGGTTCGACGCCCCCGGACCTTTGCGTGCCAACAACCATTGCGCGCCAACCCAGGCCTTTCCCAACAGGTTCCAATACTTGAACAGCGTAATTGGCTGGCTGGCCGCATATTGCAGATAAAGTTCCAGATGGTCTTGCAGGTTCTGCCCCACGCCCGCGCGGTCAGCGCGCGGTTTGATCCCATGTTCGGCCAGATGCGCGGCGGGGCCAATGCCCGACAACATCAAAAGCTGCGGTGTGTTTATACTGCTTGCGGCCAGCACCACCTCGGCGCGCGCATGGATGGTCTGTCCATCCTGCAAAGCAACCCCGGTGGCGCGGTTCGCCGCATCAAACAAGACCTGCGCGGCAAGCCCCCGCACTACACGCACGCGGCCCGTTGCCATAGCCGGGCGCAGATAGGCCCGCGCGGCAGACCAGCGCTGCCCGCGATGGATCGTCGCCTCCATCGCGCCGAAACCTTCCTGCTGCGCGCCATTGTAATCTTCTGTCACCGGGTAGCCCGCTTGTCGCCCGGCTTCGACAAAAGCATCAAACAACGGGTTTTCGCGCTTGCCGCGCGACACATGCAACGGCCCGCCCTGCCCGCGCCACGGGCTTGCGCCCGCCTGCCAATTCTCCATCCGGCGAAAATAGGGCAGCACATCGGCAAAACGCCAGCCATCCGCGCCCTGATCGGCCCAATGATCGTAATCGCGCGCATGGCCGCGCACATAAACCATGCCGTTGATGCTGCTCGACCCACCCAGAACACGCCCGCGTGGGCAAGCCAAACGCCGCCCGCCCAAATGCGGCTCGGGTTCGGTCTGGTAGCCCCAGTCGTAGCGCGCCATGTTCATCGGGTAGGACAAAGCACCGGGCATCTGGATGAACGGGCCGGCATCCGACCCGCCCGCTTCCACCACAATCACCGAATGACCAGCTTCGGCCAAGCGATACGCCACTGCGCACCCGCCAGAACCAGCCCCCACAACAACATAATCCGCCTGCATCATTCTGGCTCCATAGCGGGTCAGGCCGGGTCAAGGATCGCGAAAGCGACCGCGCGCCCAGCGCGGCCTGTCCTTGACGCGGACTGACCCGCGATACACTCGACATGGCGCGTTCAGGGCAGACCTGCCCCTGAACCGCTTCTCAGCAAATCCGACGCAAACCGCCCCGCACCACGCCAGGGCAAATGCCCGCCGACAGGCGGGCCAGCGTCAAATCTCTTCGCGCCGCAAGGCGCGGCAATTTGGTTGCAGCCGCTTAATAGGGCGCATCGACATCACCCATCCCAAGGTAAACCGACTTCACCCGCGTATAATGTTCCAGCGCGGCATGGCCATTTTCGCGCCCGACCCCGCTGGCCTTGACCCCGCCAAAGGGCATCTCGACCGGCGTCAGGTTATAGGCGTTTATCCAGCAGGTGCCCGCCTGCAACTGCCCGACGACCCGATGCGCGCGGGTCAGATCGCGGGTGAACACCCCCGCTGCCAGCCCGTATTCGGTCGCATTGGCGCGGGCGATGACCTCGGCCTCGTCGTCGAACACCAGCACCGACATGACCGGGCCGAATATCTCTTCGCGGGCGATGGTCATGTCGTCGGTCACATCGGCGAAGACGGTGGGTTCCACGAACCAGCCGCCCGCCGATTTGCCGCCGCAAACCAGCCGTGCACCTTCAGCAACCCCACGCGCGATATAGTCCATCACGCGCTCGGCCTGCGCTTCGCTGACCAGCGGCCCCATCTGCGTCGCTTCATCAAGCGGGTCGCCCATAACAATGCGCCCGGTGCGCGCGGCCAGTTTTTCCAGAAACGGCTCCAGCACGGAACGCGCCACGAAAACCCGCGTGCCATTGGTGCAGATCTGCCCCGAGGAATAGAAATTCCCCAGCATTGCGGCACCCACGGCATTGTCCAGATCGGCGTCGTCGAACACGATCAGGGGCGATTTTCCGCCCAGTTCCATCGTGACCGCCCGAATGCCTTCCGCCGCCTGCGCATAGACCTTGCGGCCAGTCGGCACCGAGCCGGTTAGCGAGACCTTGGCCACGCGCGGATCTTTTACCAAAGCGGCGCCAACATCGCCCGCGCCTTGAACCACGTTGAACAGCCCCGCAGGCAGGCCCGCCTCAGTCAATATCTCGGCCAAGGCCAGCGCGGAAAGCGGTGTCACCTCGGACGGTTTGAACACCAGTGCATTGCCGAAGGCCAAAGCGGGCGCCGCTTTCCACGCGGCAATCTGGATCGGATAGTTCCACGCGCCGATCCCGGCACACACGCCCAAAGGCTCGCGCAAAGTATACGCCATGTCGCGGCCAAGCGGGATGGTCTGGCCAGTGACGGTTGGCGCAAAACCCGCGAAATATTCCAACGCATCCGCGCCCGAAGCCGCATCGGCCACCAATGTCTCTTGCAGCGACTTGCCGGTATCCAGCGTTTCCAACTCGGACAAGTCTCGGTTTCGATCGCGCATGATCTGCGCGGCACGATGCAAAATGCGGCCCCGCTCCACCGGCGGGCGCGCGGCCCAGTCGGCCTGTGCGGTCGTTGCCGCCGCAATAGCTTGCTCGACCATCGCAGGCGTGGCCGAGTGCAGTTTCGCAATCACCTCTCCGGTCGCCGGGTAATGGCTGTAAAATACTTTTCCAGCATCATCCTCGACATACGCGCCGGCGATGAAATGGCTGGCTTTGGGTTGTGCTCTCATGGGTGTCCTCCGTCTATCGCGGCCTCTAGCCAGCCCTGCACTTGCGCACAAACGCGCATGCTGTCCGGCTCTCCGGTGCCAAGGGCTTCATGCAGATAGGCACCGTCAATCATCGCCGCCGCGCCATCCGCCAGATCGGCTGCGCGCGCGCCCACCAAGGGCCGCAACGCGTGGCGCAGGTTCGACCGCAACCGGGCTTGGTAGATGCGCAGCAGCCGCGCGGCGTCATCCTGACGCTGCGCCAGAACGTAGAAGTTAAGCCAGGCCGCCACGACCTCGCGCCGGAAATTGCTGCCGGTAAACGACACCCGCACCAGCGCGCGCAGCCGGTCGCGCGGCGTGTCGCTGGCGATCAGCGCGCCACGAATTTCAGCACCATAGACCGACAGCACATGCCGCATGGCGGCCAGGAACATCGCCTCTTTCGACCCGAAATAATGATGCGCCAAGGCCGCTGACATGCCCGCGCGCTTGGCGATCCGGCTGACGGTGACGTCCAGCGACCCCGCCTGCCCGATCTCGACAATAGCGGCTTTGATAAGCGCATCGCGCCTGATAGGTTCCATTCCAACCTTCGGCATGGCAGCTTAGCCCCTTAAGCAACATTTTTGTTGCAAGTTTGCTATCCGATTGTTTATTGATTGGTCAATCAAGAAAAAACGCAACATGGGAGAAATACCAATGACCCTTCGTCTGACGACGCTTGCCGCCGCCGCTTTGGCCGCTGGCCCAGCCTTTGCCGATTGCACTTCTGTCACCTTTTCCGATGTGGGCTGGACCGACATCACCGCCACCACCGCCGTGGCCACCACGCTGCTGGACGCCTTGGGCTATGACACCAACACGTTGGTTTTATCGGTGCCCGTGACCTACACATCCATGGCCAATGGCGATGTCGATGTGTTCCTTGGCAACTGGATGCCCACGATGGAAGCCGATATCGCCCCCTACCGCGAGGCAGGCACCGTCGACACCGTGCGCCGCAACCTGACCGGTGCGAAATACACGCTGGCCACAAATGCCGCTGGCGCCGCGCTTGGCATTACTGATTTCGCCAGCATCGCCGCGCAGGCCGAGGCACTGGATGGCAAGATTTACGGGATCGAGCCGGGCAATGACGGCAACCGCCTGATCCTTGACATGATCGAGGCCGACGCCTTCGGGCTATCGGGGTTCGAGGTGGTCGAGAGTTCCGAGCAAGGCATGCTGTCCCAAGTCGCCCGCGCCGACCGCAGGGACGAGCCGGTGGTGTTCCTGGGGTGGGAGCCGCACCCGATGAACGCGGCCTATGACATGACCTATCTGGCCGGTGGCGACGACTGGTTCGGCCCCGATTTCGGCGGTGCAGAGGTTTACACCAACACACGCGCCGGGTTTGCGGATGAATGCCCCAATGTCGGCGCTTTGCTGAACAACATGGAATTCACGCTGGCCATGGAAAACGAGATCATGGGCGCGATCCTGAACGATGGCACCGCGCCCGAAGCCGCTGCAAGCGCATGGCTTTCGGCCAATTCAGACGCCATCGGCCCGTGGCTGGAGGGCGTGACCACCGTAGACGGGGGCGACGCCATGGAAGCCGTCATGGCCGCGCTGAACTGATCCCTTCGCGCCCCGGCCAATGGTCCGGGGCGTTTTTCCAACCAAGGGGCACCGCATGGCCGACGTATTCACCCAACCTATTATAGACGCGAAAATCCCGGTGGGCCGCGTGGTCGCAATGGGGTTTGAATGGCTGCAAGATACGTTCATCACAGCATTCGATACACTGGAGCAAGCCCTGCGCAGCATGATTGGCGGGTTGGAAAGCGCGCTGAGCGTGCCGCACCCGTTCATCATTGTTGCAGTGTTCTGTGCGCTGACATGGGTGCTGCAACGACGGCTGGTGTCGGTGCTGATCGTGGGCCTATGCGCCGTGTTCGCGCTGAACCAAGGGTATTGGGATCTGACCATGCAGACGCTGACGCTTGTTCTGGCATCTTGCTTGGTCTGTATGGGGGTGGGCGTGCCGCTTGGCATTTATGCCGCCCATCACCCACGGTTTTACCGCGCGCTGACGCCGGTGCTGGACCTGATGCAAACGCTGCCGGTCTTCGTCTACCTTATCCCGGTGCTGGTGCTGTTCGGGCTGGGCATGGTGCCGGGGCTGGTGGCGACTGTCATTTTCGCCATGCCCGCCGCGATCCGCCTGACGGAGCTTGGCATCCGCTCGACCCCGCAGGCGCTGTCTGAAGCGGCGACGGCGTTCGGTGCGACCACGGCCCAGCGCATCTGGAAGGTGGAATTGCCCTTTGCCTTTCCCCAGATCATGGCCGGGTTGAACCAGACCATCATGCTGTCGCTGTCGATGGTGGTCATCGCCGGGCTGGTCGGCGCACCGGGCTTGGGCGTGTCGATTGTGCGCGCGCTGAACACGGTAAACGCGGCTTTGGGGTTCGAGGCAGGCGCGGTGATCGTCGCCGTGGCTATCATGCTGGACCGCATGCTACGGGTGGAGGCAGCGCGATGACCGATCCTGCCGTTCGGTTTCAGAATGTCTCTATCGTCTTCGGGTCGAACCCCTACAAGGCGATCCCGCTGATGGAAACCGGCCAGAGCCGCGACGCCATCAAGGAAAAAACGGGCCAGGTTCTGGGCGTGCATGACTGCTCGCTGGATGTGGCTCCGGGCGAGATTGTGGTGCTGATGGGCCTGTCGGGGTCCGGCAAATCCACGCTGTTGCGCGCGGTCAACGGTCTGAACCCCATCGTGCAAGGCGATGTGCTGGTCCATGACGGCACGGGGCTGGTCAGTGTGCCGAATGCCAGCCGCGCCACGTTGCGCCGTTTGCGGACCCGGACTGTCGCGATGGTGTTTCAGCAATTTGGCCTTCTGCCGTGGCGGTCTGTGCGCGAGAATGTCGGGCTGGGGTTGGAACTGGCCGGTATGGGCAAGCGCGCGCGGCGCGAGAAAATCGACTCGCAGCTAGAGCTTGTCGGCCTGACGCAATGGGCCGACCAGCCCGTCAGCGCGCTGTCGGGCGGGATGCAACAGCGCGTGGGACTCGCGCGGGCATTTGCGACCGATGCGCCCGTGTTGCTGATGGATGAGCCTTTCTCGGCGCTGGATCCGCTAATCCGCGCGCGGCTGCAAGATGAGCTTCTGGAACTGCAAGCCCGGCTGCAACGCACGATAATCTTTGTCAGTCACGATCTGGACGAGGCGTTCAAGCTGGGCAACCGCATTGCCATTCTGGAAGGGGGCCGAATGATCCAATGCGGCACCCCGGCGCAGATTTTCCAAAACCCCGCCAATCAATACGTGGCCGATTTCGTTGCCAACATGAACCCGCTGGGTGTGCTGCGCGCGCGTGATGCGATGATTGCAGCCAGCGTGGTCGGCGCACCGACGCGCAGTGTCCCTGCGGACATGCCGATCCGAGAGGTCATGGCGCAATTCGACAGCCAACATGACACGCTGGCCGTGTCGGACGGGGACAATGTATTGGGCCGGGTGACGCGGGGATCAGTCATGGCGGCGCTAACCGCCACGCGCGGGGTGATGCCGGATAGCGCGTAACTCCGCACGACCGGGCAGGCACCGCGCGGTATCTTCCCTTTTCGGCATTTGCATGGCACCAAAGGGCAGAACCGGACCGAAGGACAGACAGATGCACAGCCCCGCCCCCTACCCCGCTGCCCGTATGCGCCGATTGCGCCGCACCCGCGCCCTGCGCGAAATGGTGCAGGAAAACGGGCTTAGCGTGGGCGACCTGATCTGGCCGGTGTTCATTCGTGACGGAGAGGGCGTTGAAGAGCCTATTGAATCACTGCCCGGCGTAAACCGCCTGTCGCTGGACCGCCTGCTGCCCGCCGCAGAAAACGCGCTGGCGCTTGGCATCCCCGCGATCTGCCTGTTTCCCTACACCGCGCAAGATCTGCGCACCGAAGACTGCGCCGAAGCGTGGAACCCCGACAACCTGACCAACCGGGCGATCCGCATGCTCAAGGCAGAATTGCCCGAATTGATGGTGATGACCGACATCGCGCTCGACCCGTATAACGCCAATGGCCATGATGGGTTTGTTGTAGATGGACAGATCGTGAATGACGAAACCGTGGACGCGCTGGTCAAGATGGGGCTGGCGCAGGCCGACGCGGGGGCCGACATTCTGGGGCCGTCTGACATGATGGATGGCCGCATCGCCGCTTTGCGTGCCGCGATGGAAGCCGCCGGGCATCGGGATGTGGCAATCCTGTCTTATGCCGCCAAGTTCGCATCCGGCTTTTACGGCCCGTTCCGCGACGCGGTCGGCGCGGGCGCGCGGCTGGTGGGCGACAAGGCGACCTACCAGATCAACCCGGCCAACCGCGAAGAGGCCTTGGCCTGCGTCGCGCGCGACTTGGCAGAGGGCGCCGATATGGTCATGGTCAAGCCCGGCATGCCCTATCTGGACATCTGTCGTGCTGTCAAAGACCGCTTCCAGCGCCCGACCTTCGCCTATCAGGTCTCTGGCGAATACGCGATGCTGATGGCGGCGGCGCAAAACGGCTGGCTGGATGGTGACAAGGTGATGCTGGAAAGCCTGCTGGCGTTCAAACGCGCGGGCTGCGACGGGGTGCTGACCTATTTCGCGCCGCGCGTGGCCGAGGCCCTGCGTAACTGAATGCCAGCGCGCAGTCATAGGTGACAAGCTGATCCATCCGCGGTATCATGTCGCCAAGCTCGCGGGAAACGCGACATATCAAACAGAGGCAGAGCTATGACACAAATAAGCAGGCGAGCTTTCACGCTCGCAGCTATGGCGGGTATCGGTAGCGGCTTGGCCGCTTGCGGTAATCCGGTGGGCGGCGTTGGGGCTGATCGGTTGGATGCCCGCGTGGATTCGGCGCGCGACTACTTGAAAAATAATTATCCCAGTCTGGAAGAACTGTTCGAAAATGCACGCGGGATTCTTTACATTCCTGTCGTGACCGAAGCAGGTCTGTTCGTTGGTGGCTCTTACGGGCGTGGCGCGCTGCGCATCAAAGATGCGACAGTCGATTATTACCAGGCTACCCGCGCCAGCTTTGGGTTGCAAATTGGCGCGCAGCAATATGCCCATGCGCTGTTTTTCATGACCGAACAGGCGCTGTCTGATTTCCGGTATTCAGAAGGCTGGGCCGCCAGCGCGGATCTGCGTTATGCAACGCCATCGCAGGGCGGGTCGCTTGGGGCGGAAACCACGACGCAATTTGCCCCCGTTATCGCCGTGGTATTCGGACAGTCGGGGATTCTGGCGGGTGCATCATTGGCAGGTGTGAAATACGCCCGAATCATTCCATGAACCTCGCGCCCCGGCCTCCGAGCCGGGGCCTCTTGGTCAATGCGCGATAGCCGCCAAATCCTCTGGTGTGCCCACGGTTCGGGTGTCCGACCCTTTTGCAATACGCTTGACCATCCCCGACAACGCCTTGCCCGCGCCGATTTCCCAGAATTCGGTCACACCCTGCTCGGCCATCCAAGCGACCGACTCGCGCCACCGCACCGACCCTGTCACCTGCTCGACCAGCAGCGCGCGAATGGTGGCGGGGTCGCTGACGGCTTCTGCGCGCACATTTGCAACCAAAGGCACGGCGGGGGCGTTCAGGACAACATCCGCCAGCGCCTCTGCCATGGCGTCGGCCGCAGGCTGCATCAGCGCACAATGGAACGGGGCCGACACGGGCAGCAGCATTGCCCGCCGCGCGCCGCGCGTTTTCGCAATTTCAACCGCGCGTTCTACCGCCGCCTTATGACCAGAGACGACCACCTGCGCGGGGTCATTGTCATTGGCGGCCTGGCACACCTCGCCCTGCGCGGCCTCTGCCGCAATCTCAGACGCGGTGGCAAAATCCAAGCCCAGCAGCGCCGCCATTGCCCCCTCGCCCACCGGCACGGCGGCTTGCATCGCACGCCCCCGGATGCGCAACAGATTGGCAGCGTCAGAAATCGACAGCGACCCCGCCGCCGCCAGCGCCGAATACTCGCCCAGCGAATGCCCCGCGACGAAGGCCGCATCGGTGATTGCCATACCCTCGGATTCCATTGCACGGAAGGCCGCCAAGGACGTTGCCATCAGCGCTGGTTGCGCATTGGCAGTCAGGGTCAAGTCGGCTAGATCGCCGTCCCAGATCAGCATCGACAAAGCCTCTCCCAAAGCGTCATCGACTTCCTGAAACACGGCTTTCGCCGCCGGGTAACTGTCGGCCAGCGCGCGGCCCATGCCGATGGTTTGTGCCCCTTGACCGGGAAATACGAATGCGCGGCTCATGTCAGTCTCCAACCCTTGTTTGCCCGTTAGGCAATGCCCCAAACTGTTGCCCGGTTCAAGCACCCGGTCGGGCTTGCGCGGATGGTCTATTATGGTAGCGTTCCCGCAACCTTGCAATCGGAGCCAGCCATGCTTGACCGCCCCACCCCGAACGACTTGCGCGCCTTCTGGATGCCATTCACCGCGAACCGCCAGTTCAAGGCGGCGCCCCGCATGTTGGTCGCGGCCAATGGTATGCATTACACCACATCGGACGGACGTCAGGTGCTGGACGGCACAGCGGGCCTGTGGTGCTGCAACGCGGGCCATGCGCGGCCCTTGATTACCGAAGCCATCCAGAAACAGGTCACGGAGCTGGATTACGCCCCCGCCTTCCAGATGGGCCACCCCAAGGCGTTCGAGCTGGCCAACCGTCTGGTCGATCTGGCGCCCGAAGGTATCGACCACGCATTCTTTACCAATTCCGGGTCGGAAAGCGTTGAAACCGCGCTGAAAATCGCCATCGCTTACCACCGCGCGCTAGGCAACGGCACCCGCACCCGCCTAATCGGGCGCGAGCGCGGCTATCATGGCGTGAATTTCGGCGGCATTTCCGTGGGCGGCATTGTCAACAATCGTCGCCATTTTGGCGCCATGCTGGCAGGGGTCGACCACTTGCCCCACACGCATCTGCCCGAAAACCAATGGTCGCGCGGCCAGCCAGAGCATGGCATGCATCTGGCCGATGATCTGGAGCGCATGGTCGCGCTGCACGGCGCGGACACGATTGCCGCTGTGATTGTCGAGCCTGTGGCCGGGTCCACCGGTGTGCTGATCCCGCCCAAGGGCTATTTGCAGCGCCTGCGTGAACTGACCCGCAAGCACGGCATTCTGCTGATTTTCGATGAGGTCATTACCGGCTTTGGCCGTCTTGGCAGCGCCTTTGCCGCGCAGCATTTCGATGTGATGCCTGACATGATTACCTGCGCCAAGGGTCTGACCAATGGCGTAATCCCGATGGGCGCGGTGCTGACCACGGCGGATATTCACGACGCCTTCATGCAAGGGCCGGAGAACCTGATCGAACTGTTCCACGGCTATACCTATTCGGGCAGCCCGATTGCATCCGCCGCCGGGCTTGCCACGCTGGAGACGTATAAACAGGACGACCTGTTCGCCCGCGCGCATGACATTGCGCCCTATTGGGAGGATGCGGTGCATTCGCTGAAAGGCCATCGCCATGTCATAGACACGCGCAATATGGGGCTGATCGGCGCGGTGGAACTGGAACCGATTGCAGGCAAGCCGACGCAGCGGGCCTTCAACGCGTTTTTGCAAGCCTATGAAAAGGGTATCCTGATCCGCACCACGGGCGATATCATCGCCATGTCGCCGCCCTTGATAATCGAGAAATCGCATATCGATGAGTTGATCGGCACCTTGGCAGAGGTTCTGGACGCGCTTGAGTAAATCCGTCGCTCGCGTGGCCCGCGCGTTGAACGATGCGGGCCTGCCCAACACCATAATAGAACCCGGAGAGGCGCGCACCGCGGAACTTGCCGCCGAGGCTTGTGGCTGCGCACTGGACCAGATCGTAAAGTCGATCCTGTTCGCAGGGCAGACAAGCGGCGCGCTCTACCTGTTCCTGACGGCGGGTGGCAACCGCATCTGCGCCGATAAGGCCAGCACGCTTGCGGGTGAGGGTTTGGGCCGGGCGGACGCGGGCCAAGTGCGCGCAGTCACAGGATTTGCCATTGGCGGTGTGGCCCCGATCGGACACCTGACAGCGCCCGCAACATGGGCCGATTCACGGCTTTTGGATTTCGATACCGTCTTTGCTGCGGCCGGAACTCCGCGCCACGTCTTTTCAATTGCCCCGCGGGTTCTTATCTCTGCGGCCCATGCCACAGTTGCGGATTTTACCGAATGACCTTGCCTGACCCGGCGCTTCAGCCAGAATTCTACACTGACGTTCCATTCAAACGCGCCGGAGCATGGGCAATCGACCTTCTTGTCACGGTGGCCCTGACGCTTGTCGGACTGGTGCTGACATTGTTTATCAGCGCGTTTTTCCTGCCGCTTTTGTTCGCTGCGATCTCTGTGGCTTACCGCACCGTTATGCTGTCACGCTACGGCGCAACACTGGGCATGATGGTCATGGCGCTGAAATGGCGGCATCTGAACGGGCGCACACCCGATGTGACCACCGCGCTCATCTACAGCAGCACACATGCCGTGATGTGGACGGTGTTTCCGCTTCAGATTGTTTCCATTGCGTTGATATTGCTGTCCCCCTACCGGCAAGGGTTGCACGATCACCTGCTGTCGACCACCATGCTGCATCGAATTGCCCCTGAATAACGCGGATAGGTTCTGTTTGCAGGCTTGGCGAAAGGCCAATCGCTTGCTAACCTTTCCGGGTTTTGCATAACAAGAGCCGCCAATGCGTCATTCCCTGCCGACCGTTCCGCAGTTCTATGTGACTGCCCCTCAGCCATGCCCCTATTTGCCGGACCGGATGGAACGCAAGCTGTTCACGGCTTTGCAGGGCGATCAGGCCGAGGCAATGAACGACAAGCTGTCGCAGCAGGGGTTCCGCCGGTCGCAGAATGTTCTGTATCGGCCCTCTTGCGCCGATTGTGCGGCCTGTCTTTCGGCGCGCATTCGTGTCGCGGATTTCACCCCGTCCCGGTCGCAACGTCGTGTGGTTAATCGAAACGCGCATCTGAAACGCGATGTGACCAGCGCTTGGGCGACAGAAGATCAATATGCGCTGTTCCGCCGCTATCTGGACAGCCGGCATACCCATGGCGGCATGGCGGATATGGACGTGTTCGAATATTCCGCCATGGTCGAGGAAACGCCGGTCCGCACGCGCGTTCTGGAATACCGCGACGCGGCCACTGGCCCGAACGGCCCTTTGATTGCTGCGTGCTTAAGCGATGTGCTGGAAGACGGGCTAAGCCTTGTTTATTCCTTCTTCGACCCGGAACTGGCCGACCAATCCCTTGGCAGTTTCATGATCCTTGACCAGATCGAATTGGCACGCCGGGTGGGACTGCCCTACGTTTATTTGGGTTATTGGGTGCCCGGCAGTCCCAAGATGGACTACAAGGCGCGGTTTTCGACACTAGAGGTCTATCACAAAGGCGCGTGGCAAGTGCTGGACGACCCGGCACGGTTTTCCGGCACCACGCATCCGCTCTCTGTCCAGCCAATTGCCGAACAGGTGGCGCAGCTTTCCTTGCCGAAGGATGTCGGCGGACCGATCAGCGTGCCGCCAAGCAAAGGCAAACTGTAAAGCGCAATCTACCGCGTGAACACACGCGCAGCCAGCAAGACACGCGCGCCAGCCGTGACGCCACACAGCGCGGCGAATACATAGGCCAAGGGCACGAACCAATCCGGCCACAGGCAGATCACAATAAAGAACGCGATCGTCTCGGCGCCCTCCAGCAACCCGCCTGTGAAATAGAGCGATTTCATGCCATGCAGGTCGCTGCGCATCTGCTTCTTTTCGGCCAGGATCGCATAGCCCAAGAACGATGCGCCGTTGATATAGAAACTTGCCAGCAGCACCGCACCGGCCACGCCATTGCTGTCAGAGTCATGCAGAACGAAGGCCAAGGGAATCGCGGCGTAGAATATGAAATCGCAGGTGATATCCAGATAGCCGCCAAAATCGGTCACGCCCTGCGCGCGCGCAACCGCGCCATCCAGACCATCTGCCAAGCGCGAGGCGAGGATCAGCGCCACCGCGAGCAAAAAATGCCCACCGATAATCGCACCGGCCCCCGCCAGCCCAAAAGCAAGCCCGATGAATGTGACCATGTTCGCGGTCAGGCCGGAACGGGCTATCTGGCCGCCGATCAGGTTCAGCGGAGGGTCAATGAAGGGGCGCAGATGTCGGTCCAGCATGGGGCCTCGTGCTTGGCGTGTATCAGGCTTACGCTACATTATACGTAGCATACGCACCGAATGTTTCACGGTAATCTGTCGCAACCTGAAACTTACCGTAACCTTTGACAGTTCCTTACCGTAAAGGCAGACACAAGGAAAACAGAAGGAATCTTTCATGCGTTTTTTGAGCTGCGTTGCCGCTTGTGCGCTGGCCGGTGCGCTGCCTGCCATTGCCGAAACCCCGAACCCTGCGGATTGGCCCGCCGTTCTGGAACAGGCGCGCGGCCAGACGGTCTATTGGCACGCTTGGGGCGGCGATCCGCGCATCAATGCTTTCATTGCGCAAGTGGGCGAGGTGCTGTCAGAACGCCATGATGTGACGCTGGAACATGTGCGCTTAGCCGATACCGCAGATGCAGTAACCCGCGTGGTGTCCGAACGCGCAGCGGGCCGCGACACGGGCGGCGCGGTAGATGCGATCTGGATCAACGGCGCGAATTTCGCATCCATGAAGGATCAAGGTCTGCTGTTTGGTCCGTTCGCCTATGACCTGCCCAATTGGCCCTTGGTCGACACCGATGCGAACCCGGCGGTCGAAATCGACTTCACCCTGCCGGTCGAGGGCTATGGCAGCCCTTGGGCGATGTTCCAGATGGTGTTCGAGTATGACAGCCGGGCGGTGCCGGAACCGCCCCGCTCGTTGGATGCTTTGCGCGCCTGGATTGCCGAGAACCCCGGACGCTTCACCTATCCGCAACCACCGGATTTCTTGGGCACATCCTTTCTGAAACAGGCGCTGTATGGCGTGCTGGATGATCCCTCGGTGCTGCTTGGCCCGACCGATGCGGTTGATTACGAAACCGTCACCGCGCCGCTCTGGGCGCTCCTTGATGAGATCACACCAAACCTGTGGCGTTCGGGCCGTGCCTATCCGGCAAACGAACCCGCACTTGGACAGCTTCTGGCCGATGGCGAGGTTGATATAGGCTTCTCGTTCAACCCCGGTCGCGCCTCTGCGGCGATTGCAGATGGCGAATTGCCCAACACAATCCGAACCATGGTGTTCGATGACGGCACGCTGGCGAATTCGTCTTACCTGTCCATCCCCTATAATGCCGCCAACCAAGCGGGAGCGCTGATTCTGGCGAACCTTATCCTTGACCCGCAAATTCAGGCATTGGCCCAAGATCCGGCCGTTCTGGGGTTTCAGACCGTGCTGGGCATGGACCGGCTTGCGCCAGAGGACCGCGCGCGCTTTGACGCGCTGGAACTGGGCATTGCCACGCTGGCACCCGACGCAATGGGCACCGGCCTGCTGGAACCCCACCCAAGCTGGATGACCCGCGTGGCACAGGATTGGACCGCGCGTTACGGCACCGCGGAATGATCCGCGCCGCGCCGGGGCTGGTGGTCGCCCTTATGGCGCTGCCGGTTGCGGCGGGGCTGGCAAGCGCGGTGCTGCCTGCCTTCGGCTACTTCCCGGCTTTGGGAGGCGCGGCGTTCAGCCTTGCCCCATGGCGCGAGCTGCTGGCATGGCCGGGCCTTGGCGCGGCGGTGCGCTTGTCGCTGTTTACCGGCATCGGCGCGACCGTGCTGTCGCTGGCCATAACCCTCCTGATCGTCGCCGCGTGGCAAGGCACGCGCAGCTTTCGCGTGGTGACAAGCCTGCTTGCGCCGCTTCTGTCCCTGCCCCATGCGGCGGCGGCCTTTGGGCTGGCCTTTCTGATCGCGCCCTCTGGATGGGTTGCACGCGCACTATCGCCATGGGCTACAGGTTGGGAGCGCCCGCCAGACCTGTTGATCGTGCATGACCAGGCGGGGCTGGCCCTGATCGCGGGACTGGTCATGAAAGAAGTGCCATTCCTGATGTTGATGACACTTGCCGCGCTCGGCCAGACCGACAGCGCCCGGCGCATGGCGGTTGCGCGCTCCTTGGGGTATGGCCGCGTGATCGGATGGGCCAAGACAGTCCTGCCGGCAATCTATGCGCAAATTCGGCTGCCCGTCTTTGCCGTGCTGGCCTATTCCATGTCCGTGGTCGATGTCGCCCTTATCCTTGGCCCAACACGCCCACCAACCCTCGCGGTGCAGGTGCTGGACTGGATGACCGCACCCGACCTGTCCTTGCGCTTCACGGCAAGTGCCGGTGCTGTGCTGCAACTGCTGTTGGTTCTGGGCGCGCTTGCGGCTTGGGTCGCGGCAGAACGCCTTATCACCACACGCGGACGCACCTGGGCATCACAGGGCACGCGCGGGCCGGGCTGGGACCGCCCCTTGCGCGCGCTCGTGGCCCTGCCAATCCTCGCCATCGGGCTGGGCGTGGGGCTTGGTCTTGCTGGGCTTGCGCTTTGGTCGGTTGCAGGGCTTTGGCGTTTCCCGGACCTGCTACCGCAAAACTTTGGTCTGCGCGTGTGGACGGACCAATCCGAACAGCTTTGGCGACTGGGCGGCACGACAGCCACGCTTGCCGGGCTGTCAGCGATGATTGCTCTGGCCCTGACAATCGCGGCGTTGCAGGCAGGCGCAACACGGGCCGTCGGGATCATCTACCTGCCGCTTCTTGTGCCACAAATCGCGTTCCTGCCCGGATTGTCCGCGCTGGGCTTGTGGCTTGGGCTGGATGGCACCCTTGGCGCGGTGCTGTTGGTGCATCTTGTCTTCGTGCTGCCCTATGTCATGCTGTCCTTATCCGATCCGTGGCAAGCCTGGGACCGTCGCGCGGGGCTTGTGGCCGCGACGCTTGGCGCCGCGCCATGGCGGGTTTTGCTTGCCGTGCGATTGCCGATGCTGACACGCGCGCTTTGCATCGCCTTCGCGGTGGGGTTCGCCACATCCGTTGCGCAATATCTGCCGACCCTGCTGATCGGCGCAGGACGGGTCGGCACCGTCACCACCGAAGCCGTGGCGCTGGCCGCATCGGGCAACCGGCGGCTGATCGGGGTCTGGGCGGTGGTGCAAATGGCATTGCCCTTGGTGGTTTTCGCACTGGCGCTGGCGCTGCCCGCGCTGCTTGCGCGCCGCAGAAGAGGGCTGAGAGTGACATGACTTTGGCACTGGATAGCTTGCGTATTTCACGCGGTGGACGGCCAATGGTCACGCTGGACACATCCATCGCGGCGGGCGAGGTGCTGACCATCATGGGCCCTTCCGGTTGCGGCAAATCCACGGCCCTCGCGGCACTGGCCGGGGCTTTGCCTCCCGGTTTCAAAATGTCGGGGCGCATATATCTGAACGGGCGCGACATAACCGCCTTGCCCACACATGCGCGCCGCATGGGACTATTGTTTCAGGATGACGTGTTGTTTCCACACCTCTCCGTGGCGGGCAACCTGGGCTTCGGCCTGCCGCAGGGCCTGCCCGACCGCGATAGGCAGATCGCTCAGGCGCTCGACGCCGCCGGGCTAGCGGGGATGGGCGCACGCGACCCGGCAACGCTTTCGGGTGGGCAAAAGGCGCGGGTTGCGCTTATGCGGACTTTGCTCAGCGCCCCGCAGGCGTTGCTATTGGATGAACCCTTCTCAAAGCTTGACGCCAACCTGCGCCATCAGATTCGGGATTTCACCTTTGCACAGGCACGCGCCCTGCCCGTCATCCTTGTCACGCATGACCTGGAGGACGCTCTCGCGGCGGGCGGGCGGATCATTTCGGTGACGGGAGAGCCGCTTCACTGACCGCGCTCTCGGCGAAAAAATCAAGCAAGGTATGATGCAACCGCTCCAGCTTGAGGGGCTTTGTCAGACACGCATCGAAGCCCGCCTGAAGGTAACTCTCAACCTGGTGCGACATAGCATTTGCCGTGAAAGCAAAGGCCGGGGTATGCTTTAGCCCTGCACGATTTTCTTCACACCGAATGGTGTTCAGCAGGGTCACGCCGTCCATGCCGGGCATGGAAATGTCGAGGATCATCAGATCGAAGCGCTCCTCGCGCGATTTCTCAAGCGCGTCGAGCCCGTCATTGGCCAGCGTGACGCGCGCCCCCAATTGGCCCAGCATGATACTCAGGATCATCTGGTTGGTGCGGTTGTCATCTGCGGCGAGGATCGACATCGCAGGAAGGATGCGGGCGGTTTCGTCGCCTGAAACAGGTGTCACCGCGCGCGTTTGCGCATCAGGTGGCGCCAGTGGGATCGGCAGATGAACCGATACCGTGGTTCCAACATCGGGGGCCGATTTTGTCTCGATCGTGCCGCCCATAAGGTCTACAAGGTTGCGCACGATCGACATGCCCAACCCGGTCCCGCCAAAACGGCGTGAAATGGTGCTGTCGGCCTGAGCAAACGGGTCGAACATGCGCGCATGTTGCGATTCGGTCATGCCAATGCCGGAATCTTCGATTGTCATGATGACAGAGCATTCATCGGGGGCGCTGATCTCGACAAACACATGGCCACGCTCGGTAAACTTGATCGCGTTCGAGATCATGTTGTGCAGAATCTGGGTCAGGCGCTGCGGGTCGCCCAAACGGTCCTGACCAAGCGGATCATTTATTTTTACCCCGAAGGACAAACGCTTTTCGGACGCGCGCAGGGTATGCACCTCTTCCGTGCGTCGCCCCAGGTCCGTGAGTGAAAACGCGGTGGATTCGAGCTCCAGCGCGTCAGCCTCGATCTTCGACATGTCCAGAAGGTCGTTGATAATTCCCATCAACAACCCCCCGCTATCGCGCAGGATGTCAAGCATACGAACCTGTGCCGGGTCGGTCGTCATCTCTTCAAGAATGTCGGAAATGCCAAGTATCCCGTTCAGCGGCGTGCGAATTTCGTGGCTCATCTTGGCAAGAAAATTCGACTTGGCCACGTTGGCGCGATGCGCGTCTTGCAAAGCAGTTTCACGCGCTTGTTCGGCTTTTACCAAGCCGGTCACATCGGTCACGGAATACACGACAGAGGCAACTTCGACCCCGTCGCGCGCGATCGGGGCCGCATTGATGGACGCGTAGCGCACGCCATCATCGCAATGCAGCGCAATACGGTGGTTCTGCACCATTTCACCGGTTCGCTTGACGATACTGAACGGTTCTTGTGCGTCGGGCACTTTCTGCCCATTGATATCCGTGATCCGCCAGTCTGGAGAGTTGTAGCTCTGCCCGATCATCTCGGCCACGGTCACACCCAAAACGCGCTCGGCCTCGTCATTGGCATAAATGATCGCGCCAGTATCCGACATCACAACGAAACCGGCGGCATTCGTGCTGACAATACCCTTCAGGAACGCGCGCTCGCGGGCCAGGTCTTGTTCCGCACGGCGCATTTCTATTGTTGTCTTGCGCCGCATCAGGACCGATCGAACAACGTCTGCAAACGAGCGCAGCAGGTAGATTTCGCCGGGCAGGAATTTTCCGGCATTGCGCACGCTGTCGAACCCGACAAATCCGACCAGCGCTTCCTCGTCGATCATCGGCACGATCAAAAGCGAGCGTATCCCTTGTCGCGACAGGAATTCATGCTCGGTCGAATCGGTCGGCAGATCGGCAATATCCGGCAAATGAAACGCCCCGCCGGTGCGAATTGGGTCCAGCATCCATTCGAACGCTTCGACAGGCAAATCCTGCAAATGCTCGATCATTGCTTCAGTGTGATCGCTACACCATTCATGGGTGTTGCTGCCGCGATCGCCCTCGATCACGAAGACATAGGTCCGATCCCGCCCCGTGAAGCTGCCCAGCTGTGCCAAGCCATCGTTAACGGCGCGGTCCACATGCTCAACCGGCGCCGAAAGCAGGCGGTTGATCAATTTGACCACAAGCGCCTGGATTTCAGTCAGCCGTTGCTCGTTGTCACTATCCGGCATCGTCTTTTCCTGATCTGGGTCTGACATGGACAACCCTCGCCATCGGCGCCGGACAAAATCGGCTTCTACCATTTAAACAACTTTCATAAAATAGTCTTGGGTCTGTTCGGCACCAGTCTTGGTAGTCCACCCAAGGTTAAATTTCAATTTAAACGCGCAAGCGATTGTCACGTTCGCAGCAAGCTCGCGGTGCCGCGCGAATTGGGTTGCACTGGGACTGCCTTTGCCTATAACCCCGCCTCAATTTGCGCGGGCCCTTGTCAGGGCGCGCGCCTGCGCGTGCAAGGGGGCCAGCCATGCCGAAAAGAACCGACATCCACTCCATCATGATTATCGGGGCCGGGCCCATCGTTATCGGACAGGCATGCGAATTCGACTATTCCGGCGCGCAGGCCTGTAAGGCGCTGCGCGAGGAAGGGTATCGGGTTATTCTGGTAAATTCGAACCCCGCAACAATCATGACCGATCCGGGGCTGGCGGATGCCACCTATATCGAACCGATTACTCCCGAAATCGTTGCCAAAATCATCGAGAAAGAGCGCCCCGACGCGCTGCTGCCCACGATGGGCGGGCAAACCGGGCTGAACACCTCGCTGGCGCTGGCCGATATGGGCGTTCTGGAAAAATTCGGGGTCGAGTTGATCGGCGCGAATCGAGAGGCCATCGAAATGGCCGAGGACCGCAAACTGTTCCGCGAAGCGATGGACCGCATTGGGCTGGAAAACCCCAAAGCGACAATCGTTGCCGCGCCAAAGCTCGAAACCGGCAAGTATGACATCAATGCCGGGGTCGCCGCGGCGATAGAGGCAATTGAGTATGTCGGCCTGCCCGCGATCATTCGTCCGGCCTTTACGCTGGGCGGCACGGGTGGCGGCGTGGCCTATAACCGCGACGATTACGAACGCATCTGCCGGTCGGGGCTGGATGCATCGCCCGTGGCGCAGATTCTGGTCGATGAATCGCTGCTGGGCTGGAAAGAATACGAAATGGAGGTCGTGCGCGACCGCGCCGACAACGCCATCATCGTCTGTTCCATCGAAAATGTGGACCCGATGGGCGTGCATACGGGTGATTCGATCACCGTGGCCCCTGCCCTGACGCTGACCGACAAGGAATATCAGATCATGCGCAACGGCTCTATCGCCGTGCTGCGCGAGATCGGGGTGGAAACCGGCGGGTCGAACGTGCAATGGGCGATCAACCCGGCTGATGGGCGCATGGTGGTGATCGAGATGAACCCGCGTGTGTCGCGCTCCTCGGCGCTGGCATCAAAGGCCACGGGTTTCCCGATTGCCAAGATCGCCGCGAAACTGGCCATCGGCTACACGCTGGACGAATTGGACAACGATATCACGAAAGTGACACCCGCGTCGTTCGAACCGACCATAGATTATGTTGTCACCAAGATCCCAAGGTTCGCTTTTGAAAAGTTCGCAGGCTCCAAGCCCGAACTGACCACCGCCATGAAATCGGTGGGCGAAGCGATGGCGATTGGCCGCACCTTCCACGAATCCATGCAGAAAGCCTTGGCCAGCATGGAAACCGGCCTGAGCGGGTTTGACGAAATCGCCATTCCCGGTGCGCCCGACCGCGCAGCGATCATCAAGGCGATCAGCGCCCAGACCCCCGACCGTTTACGCCTGATTGCGCAAGCCATGCGCGAGGGGCTGTCAGATGACGAGATTCAGGCCGCCACGTCCTTTGACCCGTGGTTCCTGTCGCGCGTTCGCGAGATCATCGACATGGAAGCGCGCATTCGCGCCGATGGGCTTCCTGTCTCTGCCGATGGGCTGCGCGAGTTGAAAATGTTTGGCTTCACCGATGCCCGGCTTGCCGCGCTGACCGGGCGCGAAGAAGGGCAGGTTCGTCGTGCGCGCCGTAATCTGGGCGTGAATGCCGTGTTCAAGCGCATCGACACCTGCGCCGCCGAATTCGAAGCGCAAACGCCTTACATGTATTCCACCTACGAAACCCCGGTCATGGGGGAAGCGGAATGCGAAGCGCGCCCGTCGGACCGCAAGAAGGTCGTGATCCTGGGCGGTGGTCCGAACCGGATCGGGCAAGGGATCGAGTTCGATTATTGCTGCTGCCATGCCTGTTTCGCGCTGACAGATGTCGGCTATGAAACCATCATGATCAACTGCAACCCGGAAACCGTGTCGACCGATTACGACACATCGGACCGGTTGTATTTCGAGCCGCTGACGCTGGAACATGTGCTGGAAATTTTGCGGGTCGAGCAGGAAAACGGCACATTGCATGGCGTGATCGTACAGTTTGGCGGACAGACGCCCTTGAAGCTGGCGAATGCTTTGCAGGATGAGGGAATCCCCATTCTTGGCACCTCTCCCGACGCGATTGACCTGGCAGAAGACCGCGAACGCTTTCAGGCGCTATTGAACAAGCTGGGGCTACGCCAGCCGGTGAACGGCATCGCGTCCAGCCCCGAACAGGCGTTCGAGATCGCGCAACAGGTCGGCTATCCGTTGGTAATCCGCCCGTCCTACGTTCTGGGTGGCCGCGCGATGGAGATTGTTCGCGATGACGCCCACCTGGAGCGCTATATCCGCGACGCGGTGCAGGTGTCGGGCAAGAACCCCGTTCTGCTGGACAGCTACCTGATCGGCGCGGTCGAGGTGGATGTGGACGCGCTGTGTGATGGCCAGAACGTGCATGTTGCGGGCATTATGCAGCATATCGAGGAAGCGGGCGTGCATTCCGGCGACAGTGCCTGTTCGCTGCCCCCTTACTCGCTCGATGCCGCGACCATTGCCGAATTGCGTGTGCAGACCGAAGCCATGGCGCGCGGTCTGAACGTGGTTGGCCTGATGAACGTGCAATTTGCCATCAAGGATGGCGACATTTACGTTTTGGAAGTGAATCCCCGCGCCAGTCGCACCGTGCCCTTTGTCGCCAAGGCGACCGACAGTGCTATTGCGTCGATTGCGGCGCGGCTGATGGCGGGCGAACCGCTGTCGAACTTCCCGATGCGTGCGCCGATCAGCGCAGATGTCGCCCCGTCCGAGCCCCTGCCGATGGGCGACCCAATGACCTTGGCCGACCCCCAAACACCTTGGTTCTCTGTCAAGGAAGCCGTGCTGCCCTTTGCACGTTTCCCTGGTGTCGACACGCTGTTGGGGCCAGAAATGCGCTCCACGGGCGAGGTGATGGGCTGGGCGCGCCGCTTTGACCGCGCCTTCTACAAGGCGCAGTTGGGTGCAGGGGTGGACCTGCCCAGCGAAGGTCGCGTGTTCTTGTCGATCAAGGATTACGACAAGGGGCCGATGATGGTCGAGGCCGCGCAATTGCTGGTCGAGATGGGGTTCACTATCGTCGCCACGCGCGGCACCGCTGGATGGTTGGAAGCGCAGGACGTGCCCTGCGAGGTGGTCAACAAAGTCTATGAGGGGCGCCCGAATATCGTGGACATGCTGAAAAGTGGCGAAATCGCCATGGTGCTGAACACCACCGAAGGCGCGCAAGCCATCGAAGACAGCCGGGAGATTCGCGCGGTCGCGCTCTATGACAAGATCCCCTATTACACCACTGCGGCGGGCAGCCACGCGGCGGTGCAGGCCATCCGCGCCATGCGCGAAGGCAATATCGGGGTGCGCGCGCTGCAACACGCGGCGGCGGAGTAATCCGCCGCCTCAGCGGTCGGGCTGCAACCCGCTTGGCAGAGCGTCGGGCGCACCCAAGCGCCCGTCCAGCGATGCCGGATCGCTGAGCGCGTCCAGAAACGCCAAAAGCATCCCGATCTCGGCGTCTGACAGCGCGGGCATGGCGTAGCGTCGCATTGTGCTCGCGGCGGCCTTCTTGACCGCACCAAGCTGCATGCGGTTCGACAGCGCGCCATAATCCTGTAGGGCGCTGGCCAGTTGCGGTAAAACCGCTTGCGGGCTGTAGCGCTCTAGGCCTTCGACCGGGTCCATGTGGTGGATCAGAAAATTGCGCAGGTCGGAAAATGCACCGGCGTGGCCCCATGGGCCGCTATGCACCACATTGCGCAACATGGGCGTGCGAAAGGCGTAAGCATCAGAGCGCTCCAGCGTCACTGCCGCGCGCCCAATGTCGCGCGTATACCCGTGGGAGTCGCGTTCCTTGCCCGGCCCGATGGGCGGCTCCCCCATGGCGTGAAAGCGCTGATCGCTGAGCAATGGCCCAGAATGGCATTCGGCGCAGCGCGCCTTTCCAAAAAACAGCCGCATCCCTTCCCCCGCCGCGGGCGTGAGCGCGGCCTCTTCGCGCATGTAACGGTCAAAGGCGGTGTCGTTGGCGCGAAATTCGTGGCTGATAAAGGCGGCAATGGCATTGGCTATCTCATCTATCCGCACCGGAGCATCCTGCCCGCGCCATGCGGCAAAGCTGGTGCGGTATCCGTCCAGCGCATCAACACGCGCGGCCAATAGTCCCCAAGCGCCCGTATCCCCATGAATACGCTCTTCCGTCACCGCGGTGGCGATATCGTTTTCACCGGCACGCCCGGCCATCTCTGCATGGGACAGCACCGGGAACAACGCTTGTGTGGCCAGAATGCTGTCCAATGCCATATAATCCAATGGCCCTTGCGGGGTCAGAACCGCCGCGGGATTGGACGGATCGCGTTCCACACGACCGTCATGGAATAACACGCGAATATCCCGCGCCCCCAAGTTCCAGAGCGCAGGCGCGTTGCGCGGAATGCGCTCGGCGGCGGCATACGGGCCGGTCGGGCTGCGGTCATCCCCAAGCCCTACCGCCCCTGTGCCCAACCCAAGCGACACGCCATCGCCAGAGGCCAGCGTCGGGTGATGGCAGGTTGCACAGGACACATCCTTGTTGCCCGAAAGCACGGGATCGAAAAACAGGTCGCGCCCGATTTCGGCAAGCGCCAGATCGACCGGCGCGAACATGTTGTCATTCAGACCCTCTGGCCGGGTCGGCACGGCAAAGGGGCGCGGCGGCGGGCGACGGATGACCACGGGTGCCAGCAGGCGCCCTGCCGGGACCGCAGCCTCTGGGCGGGGTTGCGGTGCCGCCGGGGTCGCTGATTGGGATGCAGACGGCGGTTCAGATGGGCGGGCATAGGGGCCGACACCGAATATTTCTTCCATCATGGAAGCCGCCCGTGCATCACCCTGCGCAGTTGCTTGACGCATCGCGCGATAGGCGGTGGCAAAATCGCCGCTTTCCAAAGCCGAGAACCCTGATTCCAGCGATTGTGCGACAACGTTCGGTGCGCTGATACCCAAGGAAACCGCAGCCGCAATCACGTTAATGGAAAAACGAGGCATCAAAATCTCCGGCAAACCGATTAAAACGTCTTAATTCGTGAAGCCTAGACCACCGCAGGCCCGACACCAAAAACAATCTGCCCAAGCAGCCAAAACAACCGCGTCACGCAATAAAAAAGGCCGCCCCGAGGGACGGCCTTTCGTTCTCTATTTTGTCCGGGCAGGCTTACATCATGCCGCCCATGCCACCCATGTCGGGCATGCCGCCGCCAGAGTTCGAACCTTTCGGCTCGGGCTTGTCAGCGATCATGGCTTCGGTGGTGATAAGCAGGCCAGCGACCGAGGACGCATCTTGCAGCGCGGTGCGCACGACCTTTGCAGGGTCGATCACGCCGAACTTGAACATGTCGCCATATTCGTCGGTCTGCGCGTTAAACCCGAAGGTTTTGTCATCGGATTCGCGGATCTTGCCAGCCACAACGGAACCGTCGACGCCCGCATTTTCAGCAATCTGGCGCAGCGGTGCTTCGAGCGCACGACGCACGATCGAGATACCGACATTCTGGTCAGGGTTCTCACCTTGCAGGCCGTCAAGGGCTTTTGCACCCTGGATCAGGGCCACACCGCCGCCAACGACGATACCTTCCTGAACGGCTGCACGGGTCGCGTTCAGCGCGTCATCGACGCGATCCTTGCGCTCTTTCACTTCGACTTCGCTCATGCCACCGACGCGAATGACGGCAACACCGCCAGCCAGCTTGGCCAGACGCTCTTGCAGTTTCTCGCGGTCGTAATCGCTGGTGGTTTCCTCGATCTGCGAACGGATCTGGGCAACGCGTGCCTCGATCTCTGCTTTCTCGCCAGAACCATCCACGATGGTGGTGTTGTCCTTGGTGATAGAGACGCGCTTGGCGGTGCCCAGCATGTCCATGGTCACGCTTTCCAGCTTCATGCCAAGGTCTTCGCTGATGACTTGACCGCCGGTCAGAACAGCGATGTCTTGCAGCATGGCTTTGCGGCGATCGCCGAAGCCAGGTGCTTTGACAGCCGCGATCTTCAGACCGCCGCGCAGCTTGTTCACGACCAAGGTGGCCAGTGCTTCGCCTTCAACGTCTTCGGCAATAATCAGCAGCGGCTTTTGCGACTGGATGACCTGCTCCAGCAGCGGAACCATCGGCTGTAGCGAGGACAGTTTCTTCTCATGGATCAGGATGAGCGCATCATCGAGTTCCGCAACCATCTTGTCGCCGTTGGTCACGAAATAGGGCGACAGATAACCACGGTCGAACTGCATGCCTTCGACGACATCGGTTTCTGTTTCCAGACCCTTGTTTTCTTCGACGGTGATGACGCCCTCGTTGCCGACCTTCTGCATTGCATCGGCGATCTGACGACCGATTTCACGCTCGCCATTGGCCGAAATCGTGCCGACCTGCGCAACTTCGTCGCTGTCATTGACCGGACGGGCCGATGCCATGATCGCTTCGACGACCTTCTTGGTCGCAAGATCGATGCCGCGCTTGAGGTCCATCGGGTTCATGCCAGCGGCAACCGATTTCAGACCTTCGCGCACGATTGCTTGTGCCAGAACGGTCGCGGTGGTGGTGCCGTCGCCCGCTTCGTCATTGGTGCGCGAGGCGACTTCTTTCACCATTTGCGCGCCCATGTTCTCGAACTTGTCTTCCAGTTCGATTTCCTTGGCAACCGACACACCGTCTTTGGTGATACGGGGCGCGCCGAAGGATTTGTCGATTACGACGTTACGGCCTTTGGGGCCCAGCGTGACCTTGACAGCATCGGCCAGAATGTTGACGCCGCGCAGCATACGGTCGCGGGCATTGGTGTTGAATTTGACGTCCTTAGCAGCCATTTTGGTGCCTCCTGGTTGTCTGAATTGAATAGGTCAGGTGCGAGATCAGGCGATAACGCCCAGAATGTCGCTTTCCTTCATGATCAGCAGCTCTTCACCATCGACGGTGACTTCGGTGCCGGACCACTTGCCGAACAGAACGCGGTCGCCTGCTTTGACGGCAGGTGCGATCAATTCGCCCGAATCCTTGCGTGCGCCATCGCCGGTGGAAATGATCTCGCCTTCGGCGGGCTTCTCCTTGGCGGTTTCGGGAATGATAAGACCACCCTTGGTCTTTTCTTCACCTTCGACGCGACGAACAAGCACACGATCGTGCAGCGGTTTGAATGCCATCTGAGAACACTCCCTTGGTTCCAGGTTGAATTTGATTAGCACTCGTATTGGGTGAGTGCTAACGACGCATAGGTAGGCAGGCTGCGACAGCCTGTCAACGGGTTCCTTGGCAAAATATTTCGCTTTGGCACCCTTGTAATCGGGAGTGCGCAAGCAGGCTCGCAACAGTGGATGACAACCCTCGCCGCAGCGCCTATAAGCCGCGCGTAAACCATGGACAGACGGGGCAGCACACCATGACAACGCTTGTTTTCGGCCATCTTTCGCCCGACACGGATTCGACAGGGTCGCCCATCATCTGGGCCTGGTTCCTGAACGAGGTGAAGAAAACCCCGGCAGAGGCGGTGCTGCTGGGCGAACCCAACACCGAAGCGGCATTTGTGCTGACGCATTGGGACTGCCCCAAGCCGCGTATTGTGACCGAGATTGCTGATGGCACCCCTGCCGTCATCGTGGACACCAACAACCCCGGCGAGTTGCCCGTCAACATCAACGCACTGGACGTGACCGCAATTATTGACCACCACAAGCTGGTCGGCGGTCTGGAAACCAAGGGGCCAATCGACATTACCATTCGCCCGCTGGCCTGCACCGCGACCATCATGCACAGCCTGATCGGCAAACACATGGCGCAAGCGCCGCGCTTTGTGAAAGGGCTGATGCTGTCTTGCATCCTGTCGGACACGCTGGAATTCCGCTCGCCCACCACCACGCAAGAAGACCGCGCAATTGCCCATGCACTGGCCGATGATCTGGGCGTGGATATGGGGGAACTGGCCAGCGCCATGTTTGCCGCAAAATCGGATGTCTCGGCGTTTTCGGATGCGGAATTGCTGCGGATGGACAGCAAGAATTATGAAGTCGGTGGCAAGAAATTCCGCGTCTCTGTGCTGGAGACCACCTCGCCAGAGCAGATCCTGTCGCGCAAAGACAGCCTGATGACCAGCATGGACAGCGTCGCCACAGAGGACGGCGCCGATCAGGTGCTGCTGTTCGTGGTCGATATTCTGCGCGAGGAAGCGACCATGTTGGTTCCCAATGACCTGACACGCACGGTGGCGGAAAAATCCTTCGGCGCTTTCGTGACGGGCGACACCGTCACCCTGCCCGGTGTCATGAGCCGCAAGAAACAGATCATCCCCGTTTTGGCAGTTTGAAAGGCCCAACATGACCCGCATCCTGCAAAGCTTTGCCGAGGTCTCGGCAGATTATGACCTTGCCTTGGTGGACCTTTGGGGCTGCGTGCATAATGGCGAGGCCATCTACCCGGCAGCCGAAGCCGCACTGATCGCCTTTCGCAAAGCTGGCAAGCGGGTCATTCTGGTCACCAACGCGCCCCGCCCCGAGGCGGGCGTGCGGGCGCGGCTGGATGAGATGGGCCTGTCGCATGACGCTTATGACGCCATCGCCACATCGGGCGACGCGGCGCAACAAGCCATGCTGATGGGCGCGGTGGGAACGAAGGTCTGGCATCTTGGCCCGGACAAGGATGACAGTTTTTTCACCGACCTGCCCGACTGGGCCAGCGACCGCCCTGCCATTGAGCGCGTCAGCTACGACGAAGCCGAGGGCATTGTCTGCACCGGCCCGTTCAAAGAGTTGACCGAAACCCCCGAGGACTATCGCGGGCGCTTTCTGGCGGCCAAGGCGCGCGGGCTGAAACTGCTCTGTGCCAACCCCGATATTGTTGTCGATTACGGCGATACCCGCATCTATTGCGCGGGCGCGCTGGCGCAGCTTTATGACCAGATGGGCGGCGAGAGCCTTTATTTCGGCAAGCCGCACCCACCGATCTATGATCTGGCCCGCCGCCACGCACAAAAGCTGGGGCTGAGCTTTGCAGAGGACCGCGTGATCGCCATTGGCGATGGCATCCAGACTGACGTTAAAGGCGGTGCAGCCGAAGGGGTGGATACGCTGTTCATCACCGGCGGGCTTGCAGCAGAGGAATTCGGCGCGGATGTGGAACAGCCGCAACAATCGCCACTTGCTGCGTGGTTACAAAGCGAAGGGCAATCGCCTACCTTCGCGATTGGGCGGCTTCGGTAATGGCGCTTTTGACGTTCATTGCGACAGAATGCCACGCAACATAATTACACCATAAACCCGCCATACTGACATTTTATTACGCAAGCCACTTGCGCGACTCGGCCTGATGGGCTAACGCTGCACCGCAACATGGCCCGGAACCTTTGAAAGGCGTGATACGATGTTGGACAATGGCATGAATGACAATTTCCCGCGTGGCACGATCTGCATCGAGGATCTTGAGATCGGGATGGCGCGCCATCTGCAAAAGGAAATAACCGACCGCGACATCGAATTATTCGCAGAGGTGTCAACCGACCGTAACCCGGTGCATCTGGACGAATCCTATGCGCAGGACACGATCTTTGAAGGCCGGATCGCGCATGGCATGCTGACCGCCGGGCTGATCTCTGCCGTGATCGGCGAGCAACTTCCCGGTCATGGCACGATTTATATGGGCCAGTCGTTGAAGTTCATGGCCCCCGTTCGCCCCGGCGACGTGGTGCGCGCCGAGGTGACGGTTTTGACAATCGACTATGGCAAACGCCGCGTGACCCTTGATTGTCGCTGCACGGTGGGGGATATGACGGTTCTGAAGGGCGAAGCCACCGTGCTCGCCCCCAGCCGCAAATTCGACTAAGGGGCGCATTTGCCCCAAAGAGGGCAGATGCAGGTTTTCCACCATTGGACAGGTCTTGCCGACAGTGCCCGTGGCGCATCGGTTGCCATGGGCAATTTCGACGGGCTGCATTTGGGCCACCGTGCGGTGATCGACTTGGCACGGCGCACGGATGTGACGTTGGGCGTTGTCACGTTTGAGCCGCACCCGCGCGAATTCTTTACTCCCGAAGCGCCTCCCTTCCGGCTGATGAACGCGCAGGCCCGCGCGCACAGGTTGGATATGTTGGGGGTAGAGCGGCTGTATGAGCTGCCTTTCGACACCACGCTTTCGCAACTTTCAGCGCGCGATTTCGCAGTTCAGGTTTTGCGTGATGGGCTTGGCCTTCGCCATGTCGTCATCGGCGCAGATTTCTGCTTCGGCAAGGGGCGCGCGGGCAATGCCACCGATTTGCAGGCTTACGGGGCGGAGCTGGGCTTTGATGTGACCGTGGCTGACCTTGTGAAGCACGGGGAAGAGGTCTTTTCTTCGACCGCCATCCGCACGGCCTTGACCGAAGGCGACCCGCGCCGCGCCGCGCGCATGCTAGGCCATTGGCACCGGATCGAGGGGCCGGTTCTGCATGGCGAAAAACGGGGGCGCGATTTGGGCTACCCGACCGCGAACATGTCCATCGACGGGCTTCATCCGCCACGTTTTGGCGTTTATGCGGTGCTGGTCGATGTGCTGGACGGCCCCCATACCGGGCGCTACCACGGCGTGGCCTCCATGGGCGTGCGGCCCATGTTCGGGGTGAACACGCCCAATCTGGAAACCTTCCTGTTCGACTTCAAAGGCGATCTGTATGGCGCACGCCTGTCCGTGGCACTTGTCGACCACCTGCGCGACGAGGTCGCTTACGCCGGTGTCGACAAGCTGATTTCCCAGATGAATGCCGACAGCCTTCAGGCGCGGGCAATCCTGAACGCGCTTTAGGCGTTACTTCAGACGCTGAACTACATAAGTCGCCAAGTCCGACAGCATGGCGCGCAAGGGCGTTTCTGGCAGGACAATCAGCGCTTCTTTTGCGCGCTCCGACCATTCAATTGCCTCAGCGCGGGTTTCTTCCAGCGTGCCGTGGCGCGCAATTATGGCGCAAGCCTGTTCGAAATCGCCATCCTGCTGGTCGCCCTTGGCAATGGTGCGCTGCCAGAAAGCGCGCTCTGTGTCATCGGCGCGCGCCACCGCGCGAATCACCGGCAGCGTCACTTTGCGTTCGCGGAAATCGTCGCCAATGCGTTTGCCGATCCCGTCGCCCGCACCGCCGAAATCCAGAAAATCATCGACCATCTGAAAGCTGATGCCCAGCGCGTCGCCATAGGTGAACAGCGCGCGGACCTTGTCCTCGGAGGCACCAGCCAGCACCGCACCCGATTCGGTTGCCGCCGAAAATAGTGCTGCCGTCTTGCCACGGATGACACGCAGATATTGGTCTTCGGTCGTGCCCAGGTTCTGCGCGGTGGTCAGTTGCAGCACTTCGCCTTCGGCAATCGTGGCCGAGGCGTTCGACAGGATGTCCAGCACCCGCAGCGATCCGCAGGCCACCATAAGCTGAAACGCGCGGGCAAACAGGTAATCCCCAACCAGAACGGAAGATTTGTTATCCCATAAAAGGTTCGCGGTCGCCCGACCCCGCCGCTGTGCGCTTTCGTCGACCACATCATCATGCAGCAACGTCGCAGTGTGGATGAACTCCACCGTGGCCGCCAAATGGTGATGATGCGCGCCATCATAGCCGCAAAGCTCGGCAGCAGACAAAACCAACATGGGCCGGATGCGCTTACCGCCCGCTTCGATCAAATGCGCCGTCACCTCTGGGATGCGCGGCGCGTGCTCGGACGCCATGGTCTTGCGTATAAGCGCATTGACCGCCGTCAGATCATCCGCCAAATGCGCCGCCAGCGCGTCATGGGGGCGGTCCTGCATATGTTGCGTGTCCATCCTGTGCATCCTGTCTCGACAAACCCGACCGGGGGTTACTAAACTACGACCATGAAAGAGCTTTTGCGCACCACGAACCCAACAATCATTCCGTTTGCCACAGCCTTGTTACAGGGCGAGGGTATAGAGGTGTTCAACGTGGACGTCCATATGCACACGCTCGAATCGACCTTGGGCATGATGCCGCGGCGGCTGTTGGTGCGGCGCGAAGACCATTTCATCGCAACCTCCATTCTAAGAGAGAATGGTATTCCCCTACATGACTGAGTCAAACAATGCAGAGTTGACCTGCGATGCTTTTCTGGACGGGCATGTAAAGGCATGGCAGCCGCGTATTGGATACCGCGCGGCGACAGACCCGGTATTCCTTGCCGCTTCGATCCCTGCCCGCGCCGGACAAAGCGTGCTGGAACTGGGCTGCGGCGTTGGCGTAGCCAGTCTGTGCCTGAACGCCCGCGTGCCGGGGCTTGCTCTGACCGGGGTCGAAGTGCAGGCCGATTACGCAAGCCTCGCGCAGCGCAATGCGGCTGAAAACAAGGCACCCTTATCGGTGACACAAGCCGACCTGCGCGCCCTGCCCCCGGACTTGCGCACTCAGCGCTTCGACCATGTCATGGCCAATCCACCCTATTACGCCGCTCACGGCCCCGCCGCACAGGATGCAGGCCGCGACCGCGCCTTGCGCGAAGAGACACCCTTGGCCGATTGGCTGAACATCGGCCTGCGTCGGGTGCGCGACGGCGGGCATTTGACGTTCATTCACCTGACAGAACGTTTGCCTGACCTGCTGACCGGCCTGCAAGGCCGCGCAAGTGCCACGGTGCTGCCTTTGACAGCGCGCGCGCACCGCCCGGCACAGCGGGTGATCGTGCAGGCGCGCAAAGGTAGACGCAGTCCATTTGTGTTGTTGCCGCCCTTGGTCATCCATCAAGGCGATCACCACCCCGGCGATGGCGATCATTTCACCCAAACCGTGCGTGCGATCATGCGTGATCTGGGCGCGCTGGATTTGACCGCAATGGCGCGCGGCTAAGGGATTGCCGCGCAGCCCACGACAAGGCATAGAACAGCCCATGGTCAGGCAACTCGATTACCTTACGATCCGCGAGATCTTTCGTCGTTTCCATGCGGCAGACCCGGAGCCCAAGGGCGAGTTGGACCATGTGAACGCCTATACGCTGGTCGTAGCCGTGGCGCTGTCGGCGCAGTCCACCGATGTCGGCGTGAACCGTGCCACGCGCGGTCTGTTCGCCGTAGCCGATACGCCCGAAAAGATGCTGGCGCTGGGCGAAGAGGGTGTGACCCAGCACATCAAGACCATCGGCCTGTATCGCAACAAGGCCAAGAACGTCATCAAGCTGTCGCGCATCTTGGTCGAGCAGTATGGCGGCGAAGTGCCCTCTTCGCGCGCGGCGCTGCAATCGCTGCCCGGTGTGGGCCGCAAAACCGCCAATGTGGTGCTGAACATGTGGTGGCGCATGCCAGCGCAGGCCGTGGACACGCATATCTTCCGGGTCGGCAACCGCACTGGCATTTGCCCCGGCCGCAATGTCGATGTGGTCGAACGCGCGATCGAAGACCATATTCCCGCCGAATACCAACTGCACGCGCATCACTGGCTGATCCTGCATGGCCGCTACACCTGCAAGGCGCGCAAACCCGCCTGCGGCACCTGCCTGATCCGCGACCTGTGCCAATTCGAGGAAAAGACCCCATGAAAACCTATCAGATTGCCGGGATCGGCAACGCGATTGTCGATGTCATCAGCACGGTCGAGGACCGTTTTCTGGAGCGGATGGATATCCATAAGGCGATCATGCAACTGATTGACCGTGACCGCGCCGAAACCCTGTTTGCCGCGATGGAGGACCGGGCGCAAGCCTCTGGCGGGTCAGTGGCCAATACGCTGGCGGGTGCAGGCGCATTGGGCCTGCGCGCGGCTTTCGTAGGCCGGGTCAATGACGACGAACTGGGCCGGTTTTACGCGCAGGATTCCGACAGGGTTGGCGCGAAATTTGTCAATGCACCGGTTGAGGGCGGCGAATTGCCGACCTCGCGCAGCATGATCTTTGTCACCCCCGATGGCGAGCGGTCGATGAACACCTATCTGGGCATGTCGGCAGAGCTTGGCCCCGATGACGTGGATGAACGCGTTATGTCGGACAGCGAGATCGTTTTCCTGGAAGGCTACCTGTTCGACAAGGACAAGGGCAAAGACGCATTCTTGAAAGCCGCGCGCGCCTGCCGCAGCACCGGCGGCATGGCCGGGATCGCCCTATCGGACCCGTTCTGCGTGGACCGCCACCGCGCCGATTTCCGCAAACTGGTGGCCGAAGACATGGATTATGTCATCGGTAACGAACAGGAATGGGTCTCGCTCTATGAGGCGAACGATCTGGAAGACGCGCTGGCGCAAGCCGCGCAGGACTGTAGTCTGATCGTCTGCACCCGCTCGGGCGACCCGGTCTGGATTATCCGTGACGGAGTGCGCGTGGAAATCCCGGTGCAGACCGTCACCCCGGTCGATGCCACAGGTGCGGGCGACCAGTTCGCCGCCGGGTTCCTGTTCGGGCTGGCCACGGGCCGCGACATGGACACCGCAGGCCGCATGGGCTGCATGGCCGCCGCCGAAGTGATCGGCCATATCGGCGCGCGCCCCAAGACCGACCTGCGCGCGGCGTTCCGTAAAGCGGGGCTTCTGGCTGACTGATTGACACGCTTGCGCTGCCCCACGCCTGTCCCCATATGAGGCATGGTTGGGTTTATCGGGAATAGGCAAGATGATGGGTTACACGAAAACCGCCATTCTGATGGCTGCGATGACAGCGCTGTTCATGGCCGTTGGCTATGCGCTAGGTGGCGGCGCCGGCCTGCTGATTGCGCTGGTCGTGGCGATCGGGATGAATGGCTATTCCTACTGGAATTCCGACAAGGCTGTGTTGCGGATGCACAATGCGCAGGAATGCAACAGTCAGGTTTATCCCGAATTGGAACGCATGGTGCATGCGCTGGCCGACGGGGCAGATATGCCGCGCCCGCGGGTTTATGTCATCAATGAGGACCAGCCCAACGCCTTCGCCACCGGCCGCAACCCGGAAAACGCCGCCGTGGCCGCGACCACCGGGCTGCTGCGGCGTATGTCCGACGAAGAGGTGGCCGCCGTCATGGCGCATGAACTGGCGCATATTCGCAATTACGATACGCTCATCATGACGATCACCGCGACCTTTGCGGGCGCGATTTCGATGCTGGCGAATTTTGCCATGTTCTTCGGTGGCAACCGCGAGCGGGGTGGGAACATCGTCGTCATGCTTCTGGTGATGATCCTTGCGCCGATGGCGGCGGCGGTGGTGCAGATGGCGATTTCGCGCTCGCGCGAGTATGAGGCCGACCGCGTGGGCGCGGCAATCTGCGGCAACCCACTCTGGCTGGCGACCGCGCTGGAGAAAATACAGGGCTTTGCCAGCCGGATTGACTACGATCGCGCGGAGCAAAACCCGCAAACTGCGCATATGTTCATCATTAACCCGTTGCATGTGCACAAACGCGACAAGCTGTTTTCGACCCATCCGAATACTGAGAACCGCATCTCCGCGCTTATGAAGCTGGCCGCAGAGCAAGGACAAAGCGTGGAGCGTGGGCGCACAAACCCCTGGGGGTGATCTTGTTGCTTAGCCACAGCCTGCGCTTCGACAGAAATGCTTTGCGCATCGTCGCTTGACCCGCCTAGTTGCGTTATTCTAGAGCCTGTTATACGTCGGACATCGGTTTGATCTTTCTCGTGGCGCTGCCGAAAGTTAGAGGAGTGCTCTATGATATATTTTTGTGTTGTATACTGGAAGAATCCTGAATGGATTGATTGTCAGTTAAGTCATATCGCTGCCTACACCGAGAGCGAGTACCAGCTGCTATGCATGCATACTGGGCTCGAAGCCGCGGATATGCAAAATAGCCGTTTCAGTTACGCAGCCAACACGAAAATTCGGGAGCATGCGGTCAAGCTGGACATCTTGGGGCATGAAGCCTGCCGCATGTCCAATTCCGATGAGGACATCCTTGTTTTTATAGACAGCGATGCATTTCCGATTGCCGATTGGGAGGTTAATTGCCTGTCAGGGTTGAAATCGAACAAGTTGCTTGCCGTCCAACGTTTGGAAAACCTCGGCGACCCTCAACCCCATCCGTGCTTTTGCGTCACAACAGTAGGGTTTTGGCGCGAAATAGGCGGCACATGGGCCTCGGGACATAGTTGGTTCAACACACGCGGTGAGAAAGTAACAGATGTCGGTGGAAACCTAGCCAAACATCTCGAGCAGTCAGGCCAGCCCTGGAGACCCTTGTTGCGATCAAATACTCACAATCCGCATCCTTTGTGGTTCGGTGTCTATGAGAACATGATATATCATCACGGCGCGGGCAGTAGGAAAAGGTTGTCTCGTTTTGATCGAGAGGCCATATCTGCTTTGGTTAGGAAGACGCATCCGGTGCGATCTGGTCTTCTTGATACTATTCGCAAACTTCCAAGACGTTTAAGGTCGGCACGTCTGTTACATGCACTTGAACTAAAAAAACATGAAAACGTTCTGCTTGACGCTCAGGAAGCCAGCTTGAAATCAATCTCTGATAAGATCATCCGAACTTCTCGGAGCAGCCTGTTGACCCCCTCAGTAATCGAAGATCTTCTCAAGCCTGAGGCACAGTGACTCAGCCAAATTTCAACATGAAGGGATGTTTGATTTGACAAATTTTCCATCAAGAGTCCGAGCAGCGTTACAGCGCGAAGGCTTTGTCGGTCTTTTTTGGCGGTTATATCGCCGTACAGGCAAGCGTTTTTTGCATATCTTGGACAATAAGATACTTGGCCTAATAAAGCGTGTGAACCCCTATTGGTATACTTATCTGTACCGCCGGATCCACGGTCAGGAAAAGCAGATCCATCGGTTGGTGCAGACAAATGCAGCTACTATCCTCGAAAAATCGCGCGGATCGAAGAAGTGTTTGTTTGTCGATTGCGGAGTAAATGAAGGTGTTGTTCTGGCACATTACAGAAAGGCATTATCAGGATTTGACTTCATAGGATTCGAAATTCAGAAGGATGTCATCGAGCAAGCGAAAAAGATGAACCCGACTGTTGAGTTGCGCAACGTCGCCGTCGCAGCCCAAGACGGCGAGGCCGAGGTATTCTTGGTAGAAAAATCGCGCGTGAATATCCGGGGAGGAACCTCGATCCTTCGCCCGCGTGGGACCATGAAACCAATACCGAGTTACACCGTACCGACAATCCGGTTTGTCGACTTTCTAACTGAAAAACGCAATCATGGCTATGATTTTATTGCGGTTAAAATGGACATTGAGGGGGCCGAATATCCGATCATTGAGGACCTGCACAAGTCCTTTCTTTCCACAGATAAGGCGTTGATGGAGTATTTCCTGATAGAGTTTCATCCTACATCTCTTGAAGCGGGCGATGAAAACGAACGTTATTCGAGGATGCTGAAAGAGATGAGCGTGGATTATACGACGTGGATTTGAAGGCCGCTTGAAAACCGACTTTATACGATCCTCTGCTTTTGGGCAGGAGTTCCGATTTTGAGTATTCAGGGCAAGATGAGGGCGATTATTCAGCTGCGAGCCGAGTGTCTTCTGGCGTGGTCAAGGTTTCGAGATGGTCTGCAATTGCGCTGGCGATTCTGGCTTTGCCATCGACCGGCGTGACCCCGTCCCGACGCACCATGAGCGCGCGTTGGGCGCGGCCTTTTGTATCCTCGCCGCGCGTGGCGACGACAAGACCCGCGCGGTCCAACCGTTTGGACGCGACGCGGATCAGCTCTTCCTCGGACACGTTTTCAAGGTATTTAAACGCGACCGTGTGCATGGCCCCGCCCGCATCCATGGCCATGTCGATGACCTTTTCGGTGGGTTCCAGCAGCAGCGGCAATTCGGCACTGCCCGAGACGATCTTGCCAGCGACCACCTGTTTGGGGCGGTAATCGGCCACACCCGCCGAAAAGATGCCCGCGAACAGACCCTGTTCAGCACGCGCCACCACCATGTCGCGATACTCGTTATAGGTGCGGGCGATGCTAAGCCGCATCGGGGCCGACGGTCGCCACGCGCCGTCACCTAGCAAGAGTTCGGCATCCGCCCCACGCCAGGTAAGTTCCTCGGCAATGTCCGCCCCAAGCCGCCCGCGAAACCGGTTGACGATGCGGCGCACCCCATCGATGGGCACAGGCGTTGGCCCAGCGGTGACAAGAATGGGTTTGCCTTTAAGCGATGAGGTTGAGAGCGCCCGCCCGACTGCTGTGCAGATAACATCCGTATCGGGCAGGTTGTGCTTGCCGTAAGCGTCGCGCGGGGCGATGAACTGCACGCCTTGAGCGGCCAGTCGTTTGGCATTGTTCACCAGTTGCACATTGTGCATAGAGCCGTGCATGGTGGGTGCCACCAGAACTTTTGTCCGTCCCTGTTCCATCCGGCCCAGCGCCGAGATTAAGGCGGATGTCACCAGCGTGTCGCCAATGCCTTGCGCCATCTTGGCGATGGTGTTGTGGGTGGCGGGTGCCACCAGATAAGCGTCGAAGGGTGCATTGTCGGACAGGTGTTCTGCGCGCCATGTCAGCGCGTCGACCACTTGCCCAAGACAGGCCCATTCCAGCGCCTCTCGCGCGACATAGCGCAACGCATCTGCACTGGCAAAGGCGGTCACTTCGGCCCCGTGGCGGCGCAGAGCCCGTGCGATTTGCGGGGTTTTCATGGCGGCGATTCCGCCTGTCACCAGCAATGCGACCCGCTTGCCTGCAAGCCGTGTGCTTGCAGGCGGCACGTCATGGTCGCCCATGTCGCTTGGGGTCGGCGCGGTGTAATCCCAGTCGAATTTCATGCGGTTCCCGCCTTAGCTGACACTGCGCAGATTGGCACCCAGATCAGGATGGTCTTCTGCGACCCAATTGCGCCACGATCCTTGCGCGCGGTCAAGCCGTGTATTCAGCGCTTCGAAATGCGCTGGGGTGAAACGGCTTTTCTTGCTCATTTCCGCGTGCAGATGCGGGACGACCTGAATATCGAATGGGTCCATGCCGTTCTTTTCGGCTGTCGGGCTGTAGGGTTTGCCCGACGAAATATGCGCCGGCAGCAGATGAGCATAGTCGGGAAAGCTTTCGAGATAGATGCCCATGCTGTCGTCATTGTAGGACGAATCGGCGGCATGCCAGCGCCCACCCAGTTTGACGGCACCGAAATAATGCCGCACCGTCGGGCGCATCATGGCAAGCCATGCGCTTGGCATCAGCTTGCCCAGCACCGACATGGACATGGGCATTTCCACGAAGCCAGCTTCAAGGCCCGCTGCGCGCATCAGGGTCACTTGCAAGTTAGCCTTGGTCGTGCACATGCCATTTCCGCGCGCCAAGGTGTCCGAGGCGCGCTCCTGCCAGTTGCCGAAGCGGTAGGGCATCGCCTGCACGAAGCGGAACACCGCATCCGCGGTTGCCGCTTCGCTCGTGCGGCGCAATCGGGCCGCGGTGCGCAGGATCTGCGGATGGTCCACGTCGCTAAGCGTTTCGGGATCGGGCAGATCGTCCGGCGGGATCGCGGCCTCTAGCGCCCGCCCTGCCGCGGCCAGCGCCATCTCAAGCGCAAAATGCAGTGCTTGACGGCCCGGCCCCTGCCAGCCAACTGCGCCGCGATCCAGCACCCAGACTGAAGCCATGTCGCTTTTGACCCTGTAACACGTGCCATCCCCAATCATGTGGCACCCCGGACCTTGCCAACCGCTGTCGGTAATCAAAACACCCTCTAGCACGACCGTTAGCGTTTGGGGGCCGCCAAGGGTCAGGCTGTCGCCGCTGGTCAGGTGGCAAATCGACCCATGCGCGAAAATGCGCGCGGCAGCCTGCCCAAGGTAAAGCGCAAAGACACTATCGTCAAAAAGCGCCAGTTCACGAGATGCGGGGCGGGCCTGCTGCAATGGTTGCAAATGCATATCTATCTCCATTTTTTCGAAAGGTCGGACCGATTCCTGTAGTAACCATGTTTAGTCTACAACCATAGGTTACATCAGCACAGATTATTTCTGCACTGTCAGGAATAATGAAAAGGAAAAAGGACTGCGCCTAAAGAGGAGACAGTTCGACGCGACCTTGCGGCGCCAGAAGCCAGACCCTGCGCCCCTCCAACACCACCGCAGATAAAGGCCCACCATAGGCGGCTGAACTGTCTATATTCAGCCGGTTGCGATAGTGGCAGGCTTGCGGCAGCGCGGTGTGACCGTGAACCACAAGTGGACCATGGTCACGCGAATCCAACAAGAACGGGTCGCGAATCCACAAAATGTCATCTTCAGTCTGACGGTCCAGCGGCACACCGGGGCGCAGCCCGGCATGGACGAAAAGATGAGCGCCGGTGTCTATCATGCGCGGACGGGCTGCGATGAACGCCAGATCATCTTGTGGGACCAGTGCGGTGGCTTGCGCGCGGGCAAGCGTTACATCCTCCAGAGCTGCCGCGTCCACGCCGTAGTTTAGCAGGGTCGCGCGCCCCCCAATCAGCGGATGCAGATAGTCCAGCCCGGCACGAAGGCCGGGATCGCGCCAATCTGGTTTGCGGATGAAGTTCAGCAAGAGGCGGTCATGGTTTCCCATCAGCACCTGCCAGTTTTCGCCGCGCGCCATACCTTCACGCAAGTAACGCACAACACCGGGGCTGTCTGGCCCCCGGTCCACAAGGTCGCCAACATGGATGATCTCGGCGTCGGCGCAGCCATGGGCCGCACGGTCGCGCGCAATCAGGTCATGCGCGCCTTGCAACAGGGCAAGTTGCCCATGAATATCACCAATTGCGTAAACCTGCATCGCCTGCCCCAGAGAATTTGGCGCCACCAAAACCGCAAAAGGCCCCGGCGTCAACCGAGGCCCTTGCAAGCAGATCGCAGGGATCAGTTTGCGTCAAATTCCAGCGGGCGCACCTGCTGGAACATGCCGGTGCCGCGCAAAGCGTCCAGAGCGGTTTCTGTCGGTTCCGCATCCAGATACAGCATGGCAATCGCGTCGCCACCAGCATCCTTGCGGCCAAGGGTAAAGTTCGCGATGTTCACACCATTGCCCCCCAGCGTGCCGCCCAAGGTGCCGATAATACCTGGAACGTCCTTGTTGGTGGTATACAGCATATGCGCACCCACTTCGGCGTCAATATTGATGCCCTTGATCTGGATGAAGCGCGGTTTGCCATCCGAGAACACAGTCCCCGCGATCGACCGCTCGCGCGTTTCTGTCACGACGGTCAGCTTGATATAGGCATCGAACACGCCCGATTTGGCCTGCGTTGTGGTCGAAATCTGGACGCCGCGCTCTTTCGCCAGCACCGGAGCCGACACCATGTTCACATCGGGGTTCGTGGCTTTCATCACCCCAGCGATGGCGGCACAACCCAGCGCGTCGAGGTTCATTTCGGTCACGACGCCATCATAAAGGATGTTGATCGCCTTGATCGGCTCATCTGTCAACTGGCCTGCAAAAGCGCCCAGATGACCTGCCAGTTTCACCCACGGCCCCATGACCCGCGCTTCCTCTGCGGTGACCGACGGCATGTTGAGCGCGTTTTGCACAGCACCCGTCAGCAAGTAATCTGACATTTGCTCTGCGACCTGCAACGCAACGTTTTCCTGCGCTTCGGTGGTCGATGCGCCCAGATGCGGGGTAACGACCACGTTTGGCAGGCCAAAGAGCGGGCTTTCCGTGGCAGGCTCGACCTCGAACACGTCGAAGCCGGCACCGGCGACATGGCCGGACTTGATCGCATCGGCCAAGGCCGCCTCATCGACCAGACCGCCACGCGCACAGTTGATGATCCGCACGCCCTTCTTGGTCTTGGCAAGGCTTTCGGCGGACAGAATGTTGCGGGTCTTGTCAGTCAGCGGCACATGCAGGGTGATGAAATCTGCACGGGCCAAAAGCTCATCCAGGTCTACCTTGGTCACACCCAACTTGGCCGCGCGCTCCTCGGACAGGAACGGATCGAACGCCACGACCTTCATGCGCAACCCGCGCGCGCGGTCACAAACGATGCCGCCAATATTGCCGGCGCCGATCACGCCAAGGGTCTTGTTAAACAACTCAACACCCATGAAGCGGGATTTTTCCCACTTGCCGGCATGGGTGGATTCGTTGGCTTCCGGGATCTGCCGCGCCACGGCCATCATCAGCGAAATCGCATGTTCGGCGGTGGTCACGGAGTTGCCGAACGGCGTGTTCATCACGATCACGCCCTTTTTCGACGCGGCGGGAATATCGACATTGTCGACCCCGATCCCGGCACGACCAATGACCTTCAGATTGGTCGCGGCCTCCAGAACCTTTTCGGTGGCTTTGGTGGCAGAGCGGATGGCAAGACCATCATATTGACCGATGACCTCCAGCAGCTTGTCTTTGTCTTTGCCGATGGACGGGTCGAATGTCACGTCGATGCCACGGTCGCGGAAAATCTGGACGGCGGTTTCGGATAGCTTGTCGGATACGAGAACTTTGGGTGCGGTCATTTTCGTTGCGCCCCGGACTTGATCCGGGGCCTCCTTGTAAGGGACATGAGAGGAGAGGTCCCGGGTCAAGCCCGGGACGGGTGTTCTTGTGGTGTTACCGTGAAGCGCTCAGGCGGCGGAGTCGAGTGCTGCACGCTCGGCATGATAGGCCCAGTCGAGCCATGGCATCAGCGCTTCGATATCCGCCGTTTCCACGGTCGCCCCGCACCAGATGCGCAGGCCAGCGGGCGCATCGCGGTAAGCGCCGATATCCAGTGCCACGCCTTCGGCTTCCAGCCGCTTGGCGACGGCTTTGGCGAAGGCCGCACCATCGGTGATGCTTGGGTCCGTGAATTTCAGGCACACGCTCGTGGTCGAGGCAGTCACGGGATCTTCGGCCAGATTGGCGATCCAGTCATTCGCCGCGCAGAACTGGTCGATCACGGCCGCATTGGCATCGCACCGGGCGATCAGCGCAGACAACCCGCCAAGATCGCGCGCCCAGTCCAGCGCCAGCAGGTAATCTTCGACCGCCAGCATAGAGGGCGTGTTGATCGTCTCACCCTTGAAGATGCCGTCGATCAGCTTGCCACCTTTGGTCAGGCGGAAAATCTTGGGAAGCGGCCATGCCGGGCTGTAGCTTTCCAGCCGTTCCACCGCACGGGGGCTCAGGATCAGCATCCCATGTGCAGCTTCGCCGCCCATCACCTTCTGCCAAGAGAAGGTCACGACATCCAGCTTGTCCCAAGGCAGGTCCATCGCGAAGGCGGCGCTGGTGGCGTCGCAAATGGTCAGGCCCGCGCGGTCCGCCGGGATCATGTCGCCATGCGGCATGCGCACGCCCGACGTGGTGCCGTTCCATGTGAACACCACATCGGTGTCGTAATCCAAGGCAGCCATATCGACGATCTGGCCGTAATCCGCCGTCTTGACTTCGGCGTCCAGCTTCAGCTGTTTCACCGCGTCCGTCACCCAGCCTGCGCCGAAACTTTCCCAAGCGACCATCGTGGTTTTGCGTTCGCCCAGCAGCGACCACATGGCCATTTCCACGGCGCCGGTGTCGGATGCAGGCACAATGCCGATGCGGTAATCATCGGGCACACCCAAGATCTCGCGGGTGCCATCAATGGCGGCTTTCAGCTTGGCTTTGCCCACGGCGGCACGGTGCGACCTGCCCAAGGGCGCGTCGGCAAGCCTCGCCAGATCGAATGTGGGAATCTTGGCGCAGGGGCCAGAAGAAAAGCGCGGATTGACCGGGCGCTTGGCCGGTTGAGCGGGGTTCGTCATGGTATCCTTCCAGATATGTGCCCTTCGTTGGGGAAGGGTGTCCCACTGTCGCCATTACGCCCGTTGCCGGGCTGGCGCAAGCAAAACTTTTGCTCTAAAGCGCCGTTTGAGCGCGCGAAAGCGACCCGCCCCACCGTGAGAGAGAATTGCCAATGTATGTCGTCACGCTGCTTGCAAACCCCATCGCCGCCAATCTGACCGCTGCCACAGTCGAATCGCTGCGCAACGCATGGGGCGGCGGCGTGGCGGAATGGCTGAACCCCGACATCGCCGCAGAGTTCCCTCTGGAAGAAGTGCCCGCGAATCGCTGGCAGGTCTGGGACGACCTGCAAGCGATGGGCATAGACATGGTTTTGCGCCCCGCGCACGGGCGGCGCAAGATGATGCTGCTGGCCGATATGGACAGCACCATGATCGGGCAGGAATGCATTGACGAATTGGCAGATGACGCGGGCGTCGGCGCACATGTCGCCGGGATCACGGCCCGCGCCATGAATGGCGAACTGGAGTTCGAGGACGCCCTGCGCGAACGGGTCGCACTGCTAATCGACTTGCCCGAAAGCGCAATCGCCAAGGTTCTTGCAGAGCGCATAACCTTCACCCCCGGCGGGCGCGAATTGATCGCCACGATGAAGGCCCATGGCGGATATGCCGCGCTTGTGTCTGGCGGGTTCACAGCATTTACGGCGCATGTCGCCGAGGCACTCGGCTTCGACGAGCACCGCGCGAATACCCTGCATATCACGGATGGAAAGCTGGCAGGCACCGTCGCAGAGCCCATTCTTGGGCGCGAGGCCAAGGTCGCGGCCCTTCAGGACATCTCGGCACGGCTTGGCATTTCGCCCTACGAGGTGATCGCTGTAGGCGACGGCGCGAACGACCTTGGCATGTTGGGCATGGCAGGCGCGGGCGTGGCCTTGCATGCAAAACCCAGCGTGGCCGCGCAATGCGACATCCGCATCAACCACGGTGATTTGACCGCGCTCTTATATATTCAGGGCTACCGCGCCGATGAGTTTGTGACGGGCTAGAGCATGTCGCGTTCATTCGCATTCATGCAACATGCTCTAACCCTCTGAGGTCACATGTCTTTTTGCGCAAAACCGGAAACCATTTTTGCGCGACATACTCTAGCGCAACATCTGCCGGATACGCGCGTCGATTCGCCTTTGAAAATGGCGCTGCAAGCCGGTCAGGCGTAGTTTGCGGGCAATGCGGACACCGAAAAACGGCACCACCCCGTAATTGCGCACACCGAAAGCCCAGGTGCCAAACTTATGCCGCAAGGCCAGTCGAGCGCGCCGGACGCGGCCAGGAGCGCGCGTCGGGGCGGCACTGGGCTGGTATCCGCGCGCTGTCATCAGCGGAGCAATCTTGCCTTCTAGGTCTTTGATATCTTGTGGCGCACAACCATGCACCCATTGACGCACGATCTTTGGGTTGGGCGCGGCATAGGTCGAATGTTCCGGGTAGGTCAGCATCGCGCTGGAATAGGGGACGCCCAGAAAATCGCATATCCGCGCCAACTCGGCTTCAGGCGCATCCATCAAAGCCTCGAAATGCAATTCGACCCAATCCTGAGGGCGTAGCATCTCCCTGCTGCGGTCCCACTCCAGTTCCGAGCGCACCCAATGGTCGCTGGCGTGGTAAAGCGTTCCGGCCCATCCCATGTCGACGCTGGAGCGCGCGACATCACGCGGATCGCGCAAAAGGTGAACCACCCGCGTACCCGGCAACAACTCGACCGCCAATGGTAGATCCCGGTGCATGCTGACGCAGAGCAAGCCTTGCGCCTTCTTGGCCGCCAGCCTTTGCAACAAGGCATGAGTGAGGTCTAGCCCATCCAGCCCGTCGGGAATCTCGATCTGTTGGGCACGAAACATGCGATCCGCCCGCAAGGCGGCCAAATCATAGCGCCAGCCCGTCGGCGCGTCGGATGCGCGCCGGATGTGGTCCGTCAGAAAATCAACCTCTCCGGGGTTGTTCAGGTCGGGGTGCGCATTCAGCATCAGCCGCAACAATGTCGTGCCGGACCGCAGCGCACCAAAGACAATTACCGGTGCCGGTTGTTCATGCCCGACTTGTTCAGACGCGACCGCAATGCTTGACGGCGACGGCTGGCGTGTCACTTCAGGGTATGGCATCGTCACGTTCAAAGACCTTTTACACATAATACAAACGCAGCTTGCGATTATTCTTGTGAAGGGTCCAGATAGGGATAGGAAAACAATGCAGGTTCCAGACAGAATTACTGCGCTTTTGCCACAGATTACCGCGCTCCGACGGGATTTTCACGCGCATCCGGAAATTCTGTTCGACTGCCATCGCACCAGCAGCATCGTGGCAGAGCAACTGCGCGCGATCGGTTGCGACAGCGTGGAAACAGGTATCGGACGCACCGGCGTGGTCGGGGTAATCCATGGGCGCAATGGACCGGGCCGTTGCATCGGCCTGCGCGCGGATATGGATGCGCTGCCAATCCATGAAGCAACCGGGCTGCCCTATGCGTCGGCCGAGCCGGGCAAAATGCACGCGTGCGGCCATGACGGGCACACCGCAATGTTGCTGGGTGCCGCCCAATACCTGGCCGAAACGCGTGCTTTCGACGGGACCGTGGCCGTCATCTTCCAACCCGCCGAAGAAGGCGGCGGCGGTGGGCGTGAAATGTGCAAAGACGGGCTTATGGACCGCTTTGGCATTACCGAAGTTTATGGCATGCACAACTGGCCCGGCGTGCCGACGGGAACTTTCGCCATCCGCCCCGGTCCTTTCTTTGCCGCCACCGACCAATTCGAAATTGCAGTCGAAGGGCGCGGGGGCCATGCGGCGAAACCCCATCACTGCGTAGATACAACGGTTGTCGCAGCACATATCGTTCTGGCGCTGCAAAGCATTGTCAGCCGCAACGCGGACCCAACTCAGGAAATGGTGGTCTCTGTCACGTCTTTCGCGACCGAATCGCAGGCGTTCAACGTGATCCCGCAACATGTAACCTTGCGCGGCACCGTGCGGACCCTATCGCCCGAAATGCGTGCTTTGGCCGAAGACCGCTTGCCCAAGCTGGCCGAATTGACCGCCCAAGCCTATGGTGCAAGCGCGCGGGTCAATTACATGCGCGGCTATCCGGTGATGGTGAACACCAGCGCGGAAACCGAATACGCTGCGGAGGCGGCGCGTGCGGTCGCCGGTGATTGTGCAGATGCGCCCCTTGTCATGGGCGGCGAAGATTTCGCCTATATGCTGGAAGAACGCCCCGGCGCGTATATCCTTGTCGGCAATGGCGACAGTGCCGATGTACATCACCCGGAATATAATTTTAACGATGACGCTATACCAGCCGGGTGCGCCTATTGGGCGGAGTTGGTCGCGCGGCGCTTGCCGTTGACCAATGCCGCCTAGCGTGGCTTTTGCGCAAAACCGGAAACCGGTTTTGCGCGGCATGCTCTAGCCCAAAGGTGCGATCAGGGCCCGCAGGCGCGCCAGCGGGTCTTCCTCTTTCCAGATTTCCGCGCCAATGGCGAAGAAATCCGTAACCGGCGCAAGGCTTTCGACCAGTTCAGGCGTCAGCGCGCCTTCGGCAACGACGGGCACCTCGATCAGTTCAGACCACCACTCGAACAATTCGCGTTCAGCGTGGGCGCCATCGCCCAGCAGCGTCTCGCCCACCGGGCCGAAAGAGATGTAATCCGCGCCAGCCTCACCGGCGGCCATGCCGTCATGGCGCAGGTTGCCGCAATGCGCACCGATGATCGCGTCGGCGCCCATCGTGTCGCGCAATTTGCGGATGCCGGTGCCGGGGTCGGACAGGTGCACCCCGTCCAGCCCAAGGCGTTCGACCATCAGCACATGATCGGTAATCACCAGCGGGATGTCACGGGCATGCGCCAATTCGCGCAACGCATCGCCCGCGCGCAAAATCGCGTCTTCGTCTTGCGTGGCCATGTGCAGACGCAGGCAGGCAACCTCCTGCGCATCCAGAATGCGGGCCAGTTGCGGCGCGAAGCTCTCCAACTCGAAGCTGGGGGGCGTGACAAGGTAAAGCTGGGGCGTATCCTCGGCCATGGCGAGATCTTTCATGCAGGGGCTGTGCGCCTTCTAGACCGCGCGCCGCCCGGAAACAAGCGCGCCCGACTTGCGAGGGCGCTTGTGCAAGGCTATGGCAGGACAAACTCCGCTAGGACGCCGCATGACCCCTCAAGACGACGCTATTTTCGAGCAAAACACCCCGCTGATGGTGCTGGTGCGCCCGCAGATGGGGCGCAATATCGGGGCTGCAGCCCGCGCCATGCTGAATTTCGGATGCGCGCGGATGCGAGTCGTCGCACCTCGCGATGGCTGGCCGAACCCGGATGCAGTGGCGCTGGCCTCTGGCGCGTCACCCGTGCTGGATCGCGCGGGGCTGTTCGATGACCTGCCCAGCGCCGTGGCCGATTGCGACTATATCTATGCCACCACCGCGCGCGGGCGCGGCATTACCAAGCCTGTTCTGACGCCCGAACGCGCCATGGCCGAAGCCCGTGCGATGACAGCGGCAGGCAAGCGCGTGGCGGTGCTGTTCGGGGCGGAACGCTCTGGGCTGGAAAACGAGGACGTGGCGCGCGCCAATGCCATCATCACAGTACCGGTGAATCCTGCCTTCTACTCGTTGAATCTGGCGCAATGTGTGTTGCTGGTGGCCTATGAGTTCCTGCGCCAAACCACCGACACGCCGCCGGAAGTGCACGCCATGGCTGGCACGGAATTTGCCACCGGGCTGGAGCGCGAAAAGCTGGGCGACCATGTCGAAACCCAGCTTGGTCAGACCGGGTTCTTCTTTCCGCCGGCCAAGGCCGCCAGCATGAAGCTGACCCTGCGCAACATGTGGGGCCGTCTGCCGCTAACGCGCGCCGATGTGCAGACATTGCACGGCATATTGCGGCATATGGCCCGCACGCGTGACACGGACTGACGCTTGAACAAGGCACGCGCGCGCACTAGCTTGCGCCGCACATAGCAGGAGCCCCAACATGGCCGCAAAACGCGCGATATTCCAAGAGGTCAGCGACAGCAAACAGGCACAGGCCGCGCCTCAGGGTGGTGTCATCGACCGCAGCCGCAAAGGCGCGCGCGGGGCGATCCGGCTGTGGCTGATGGTGCTGTTCGCGCTGGTCTGCGTTATGATCGCCGTGGGCGGCATGACGCGGCTGACCGATAGCGGGTTGTCGATTACCGAATGGCGACCCGTGACTGGGGCTTTGCCGCCCCTGACGGCAGAAGATTGGGCCGCCGAGTTCGACAAATATCGCCAGATCGACCAATACCGCCTGATGAACCAAGGCATGAGCCTGTCGGAATTTCAGGTCATTTATTGGTGGGAATGGGGGCACCGCCAGCTTGGCCGCGTGATCGGGCTGGTCTGGGCGGTGGGCTTTCTGGCCTTCTGGCTGACCAAGCGCATCCCCACCGGCTGGACACCCCGCCTGCTGCTCTTGGGCGCGTTGGGCGGCACTCAGGGGGCAATCGGCTGGTGGATGGTCGCATCTGGGCTGAATGAAGGCATGGTATCGGTTGCAAGCTACCGGCTGGCGACACATCTGGGGTTGGCCTTTGTCATCCTTGGCTTCATCGCGTGGTATACGTTCTTGCTGAACCGACCAGAGGCAGAGTTGCTGAAGGCGCGGCGCGCGCGCGAAGGTAAGCTGTTCTCGCTCTCTACCGGGCTGATGCACTTCACATTCCTGCAAATCCTGCTGGGTGCGCTGGTCGCGGGCATTGACGCCGGGCGCGGCTATACTGATTGGCCGATGATGAATGGTGTTTTCTTCCCGCCAGAGGCGCTGGACATGGTCCCGCTGTGGCAGAACTTCTTTGAAAACCCGGCCATGGCGCAATTCGTGCACCGGGTTGCGGGCTACTTGCTTGCCGTGTTCGCGCTGGTCGTCTGGCTGCGCGGGCGTAAATCGGCGCATGGGGCCACACGATTTGCGTTCAATGCAGTTGGGCTGGTGGTGTTGGGGCAGATCATTCTTGGTATTGTGACGGTCATGTATGCCGCCCCTTGGCAGCTTGGGATTGCCCATCAGGCGACTGCCGTGCTGCTTTGGGTGCTGATTATCCGCGCGCGCCACTTGTCGCAATATCCACGTTTTGACAGCTTGCGCGGGGCAAAAGCATGAGCGCCTATGATGACCTGCGCGCGCATCTGCGCCAAACCGCCGCCTTGGGCGAAGTGGCTGGCCGCTTGGGCTGGGACCAGCAAACCGTCATGCCACGCGGTGCGAATGAGCAGCGCGCCGAGGAAATGGCAGCGATCGAAGACCTGCTGCATGCCCGCCGCACCGATCCGCGCCTGGGCGCCTTGTTGGACGCAGCCGATGCCCCTGATGAAGCAGGCGCCGCTATCCTGCGAGAGGCACAGCGCGACTATCTGCGCAACATTCGCGTTCCCGCGCGTCTGGCGTCGGAATTGGCCCGCGTGACCGCGCTGGCACAAACCGCATGGGAAGACGCGCGCGCCGCCGATGACGTGGCCGCCTTTCTGCCGTGGCTGGAGCAGGTCGTCGCGCTGCGCCGCGAGGAAGGCCAAGCCATCGCCCAAGGCGGTGACGCCTATGACGCGCTGATGCAGGATTACGAGCCGGGCAGTTCCGCGGCACAGGTCGGCGCGATCTTTGATCGAATGCGCCCTCGGCTGGTCGATTTGCGCGACCGTATTCTGGGCGCGCCGACACCCCCTGCCCTGCAAGGCCACTTCCCCCAAGAGGCTCAATTGCGGCTGGCAAACGACCTTGCGCGGCGCTTCGGGTATGATTTCAACCGGGGTCGTATTGATCTGGCTGTGCATCCGTTTTCCAGCGGATCAGGCGCGGATGTGCGCATCACAACGCGGGTCGTCGAAAGCGATCCGTTCAACTGTCTGTATTCCACGCTGCACGAGGTGGGCCATGCCACTTATGAGCAGAATATCAGCCCCGACTATGCGTTAACCCCCTTGGGGCATGGCGTGTCGATGGGCGTGCATGAAAGCCAGAGCCGGATTTATGAAAACCAGCTTGGCCGCTCGCGTGCGTTCACAGGCTGGCTATTTGATGCGATGCAGGCCGAATTCGGCGCACTGAACATCGACAGCGCAGATGCGTTTCATGCTGCCGTGAACCGCGTTCACAAAGGCTATATCCGCACCGAATCGGACGAGGTTCAGTATAATCTGCACATCATGCTGCGTTTCGATCTGGAACGCGCCCTGATTGCAGGCACCCTCGCCCCCGCTGATCTGGAAGAGGCTTGGAACACCCGTTTCGCAGCCGATTTCGGGTATAAGGTTGACCGGCCCTCGAATGGGGTTTTGCAAGATGTGCATTGGTCGGTCGGGCTGTTTGGATACTTCCCCACCTACGCGCTTGGGAATATCTATGCCGGATGCCTGCACAAAGCATTGCGTGCGGATAATCCCGATCTGGACGCGCGGCTATCCGAAGGCGATCTGACACCCGCCACGGATTGGCTGGCCGACCGTGTGCAGCGCCACGGTGGCCTGCGCCCCTCTGTCGAGACCATCACCCATGCTTGCGGCGGTGCGCGCCCGGATGAAACACCGTTGCTGGCCTATCTGGACGCGAAATTCGCCGATATTTATGGGGTGTAAAGCCCGCGCCGGCGTCAGGCTTGGCGGCTGAGCGGCAAGATCAACCGCACCAGCAACCCGCCCAAATCCGGGCTGTCATCCAGTTCCAGACGACCGCCATGCGCGCGCATCACGTCATCCGCAATGGCCAGCCCCAGACCGACATGCGCACCGACATCCAGATTGCGGGCGCTGTCGAGCCGGACAAAGGGTTCGCGGGCGCGCTGGCGGTCCGCAGGCGCAATGCCGGGGCCGTCATCCTCTATCGTGATGACAAGCGAAGCCGCATCCGTGAACATGGCAACGCGCGCCTGTCTGCCGTAATCCAGCGCATTGCCAAGAATGTTGTCGAGCACGCGTTCCAACTGACCTTCGCGCAACCGCAGATATCGGGGCACACCGGGCGCAACCTGCATTTCTATCTGCCGACCCGCCGTGCGATAGCGCGCCACGAGGTCGGACAAGATCGCAGAGGGATCGAACGGCCCCTCCTGCGCGTGGTTCTCTCCGCGTGAATAATCCAGGAACGAGTTCAGGAGCTTCTCAAGGTCGGTGATTTCAGCGTCAAGCGCGGCCGTATCCTCCGTTGGGTCCGACATGGACAACACCAGACGCATCCGCGTGAGCGGCGTGCGCATATCATGGCCCAGACCTGACAGCATCAACTTGCGCTGGGAATTCTGCCGCTCGATCCGGTTGCGCATGTCGATAAAGGCCAACCCCGCTGCCCGAATTTCACGTGCCCCAGAGGCTCGAAACGGCAAGGACTGCCCACGACCATAGGCCTCTGCCGCAGCGCCAAGCCGTCGGATGGGCCGGATTTGCAAACGCAAATATTGTAGCGCCATCAGGATAAGAACCACAGAGGCCAGAAAAACGATCACCAAAAGCTGATGCGGGTTTGTCGGCGCCAAGCGATCGCGCGGAATGGAAACCTCCAGCGTGCCCGCGTCGATATCCACCCACAGGACAGCGCGATCGATTGGTTCACTGCGCAGGACCGCACCCAGATACCCCGGCGCGCGCGTTTGCAACACATCCAATATCTCTCGACCTGCCAGATCATACCAAGCGGCATGGCTGACGGGTATGCGCGGCGCGTCCTCAAGGATCTGCACCTGCAAACCCAAAGCCGAGGCAAGCCCCGTCCCGGTCGAAAATGCCGTGGGTTCGCCCGGTGCAGCATCGGCCTGTTCGATTACCACGCCCACGGCCTGCAGCACGGTTTCGGTCATCTGCTGGGTAACGCGTTCGTAATGCCGCTGCACAAAAACAATCGACAGGACAATCTGAATGACGATGATCGGCACCACTAAAATCAACACCGCGCGCCCGAAAAAGCTGCGGGGCAATAAGGATTTGAGCTGTGCTTTCACGGTGGCTCCGTTCGTCATGTGCGCGCAAGCATATACGCTATACAGCGTCATCGCACCGGGGTAATTTCGGCCCATGACCCTGATTGCCCAACTTGACCGCGACCTGACCCTCATCCGCGCTAGAAACCCGTCTCCCATGACGGCCGACGGAACCAACAGTTATATTCTGGGCACAACCGAATTAACAATCATCGACCCCGGCCCCGACGATCCCGCGCACCTGACACAGTTGCTAGAGGCGATCGGACCGCGGCGTGTGACCAGCATCCTCGTGACGCATAGTCATATGGACCATTCGCCATTGGCCCCGCGATTATCCGCCGCAACCGGCGCGCCAATTCTGGCCTATGGCGACAGCCGGGCGGGCCGAACCGCGCAGATGAACGCACTGGCCGACCAATCGGATATCGGCGGTGGCGAGGGGGTGGATCACGGGTTCAAACCCCATGTCAGCCTGCAAGACGGGCAAAGCATGCCGATTGGCTCCGAAGCCATCACCGCGCTCTGGACCCCCGGTCATATGGGGAATCATATGTGTTTCCTCTGGCGCGATCACCTGTTTACCGGCGATCATGTCATGGGGTGGGCGCCCTCGCTGGTGTCGCCCCCGGATGGTGACATGGGAAGCTACATGCGGTCGCTTGCCCGGTTGCAGGGTGTTGAAGCCCGGCTCTTCCATCCGGGACACGGCGCGATCATTGCGCAACCGCGCGCGCGACTTGCCGAACTTGTCGCCCATCGCCGCGCGCGCGAAGACGCTATATTGAGTGAACTGGACCAAGGACGGGCCGATATCGCGACACTGGTGACGAAAATCTATAACACCACACCATCGGCTCTGCATAAGGCCGCTGCCCGCAATGTCTTTGCCCACCTCGCGGACCTGCACGCCCGCGCCGAAGTAAACGCAAGCCCGGAGCTGTGCCCAAAGGCCATTTTCACCCGCACGCGCGCAAGATGAGAAAATCTTCAAAATCCCACTGGACGCTCTGAAACGCAGTTGCTATAGCGCGGTCATGGTCCGGCGTAGCTCAGCGGTAGAGCAGTTGACTGTTAATCAATTGGTCGTAGGTTCGATCCCTACCGCCGGAGCCATATCACCCTTAAGGTGTTGAAAAGCTACGACTTCCAAACTTAGCTCCGGCGAGTTTTGGATTTATGGGGTGTTTTCTTTCACAGGCGTTGCACAAACCTTGCACACGTCTGTCACATCGCCCCCGTGTTCTCTGGCTCATGAGGTCGGACCGCCCGGAAAGCAGGGCGCGATGCGGACACAAGACCACCCAACAACCAGCAAGTACCTCTATCGTCAGGGGCACCGCTTCTATTTTCGAAGACGGATACCGGGGTTATCCCCAAAAAACGGACCAGTGGTCATCCCTCTGGGCACCACAGATGAGCGTTCAGCGTCTATATTGACGGGACGTATCACTGTGGAATTCGACCGAATGATGTCGTCGCTGATCTTGCTCTCTCCTGCCCTACCTGAAGAGGTGGTCTCGAAATACATGGCCACCAGCCTGCGTCAGGTGCTGCCGGAATTTCATCGCAAGGTCCGGATGGAGCGGATGACAGGGCGCGGCCTTCAGGACGGTGCGTGGCTTCGGGATATCCAAAAGCTCGCTGTGCTGACCCTGCTGGAAGACGGTGTTCACTCGACATTCCCTCCCCATAGAATCGATCCGGCTTGGACGCCGGCGCAGGTGGAGCATGTGCTTCGCATATATCAAATCGAATATGCTCGGATCATGTCACCAGAGGCCCGACAGACGATGGTGAAAAGATTTACCGAGACCACCGGCACGACGCTGACTTCGATGGAGCATCACGCTCAAATGCGAGAGGCTGATCTCAAAGTCAGGCTGGCAGCCCTCTGCAGCGTGACCAAAACTCAAAAAGAAACCTATCTGTCAGAAGCCGATGCGCTGCTGACGTCAATAAACTCTGAACAAGTTGAACCGATCGTCATGGTGGATCAACTGACATCTGAACCCGGCACAACCACCACACCGATCAAGTTCAACAAACAACTAGCGCCTATATCCCACGGCGTCGATTTGATCGATGGGACATTCACGGTGGGCGAACTGATGAAACAATTCGCAGCGGCCCAGTCGGCACCTGAACCGGGAGACGGAAGCTACACTCGCGACATCGCCGGGATATTCTGGAGATATGCCCGACAGGAAGGCCTATCCGACGGCGTGGCGCAGCAGCGCGCCGCTGATCTGCGTCTTTTCTGTTTTGTGAATGGCGTTCAAACGATCGATGAGGTCGAGCAGTGGCATTTGCGGCGTTACGCGGACGCCCTCAAGGAAATCCCGAAGACCTTTCTGCGGTCAGTATATGATCAACGCCGCAGCTATGGTCAGGTGAAGGCGATCGCGGCCAACATGCCACGCGATCAGGTTGGACTGGCCTCTGGAACAATCAAACGTCACCTGAAAACCCTTGAACTCTTCTTGGGCCGCGCCGTGTCCGAGGGCCACGCCCTGCGCTTCAAGCCTGAACTTGCATCCCTGCGGCCCAAAGCGAGCGGTCGGGTGCTCGACCACAAGCGTCGGTCCGTGTTTCGCCTTGATGAAGTTCGTACGGTGTTTGCGCATCCGCTATGGCAAGGCCACAAGAGCCCAGGCCGCCGGCATGATCCTGGCGAGATGATCAAGAAAGACTCTCGCTATTGGGTCCCGGTGATCCTCGCATACACGGGCGCACGCCGAGCCGAGATCGCTGGCCTCCTGCCCTCTGATATCGTGATGATAGAGGGCATCCCGACAATTATCATTCAGTCTAACGCGTGGCGTGGGCTCAAGGGCGAGGAAGAAGGGACAACGGATCCGCGAAAGAAACTCACGAGGTTCGTTCCGATTCACTCGCATCTGGTAGAACTGGGTCTGGTGGAACATGCCGCGCGCATACAGGCACAGGGCGAAACGTTTCTGTTCCCAGATGTTATCCCGAAACCGCGGTCGGGCAGCGCACGCAGCCTCAGCCCCGATCCCGCTGAGGGCGTGGAAAAATTTGGAGAAAGCATCGACGACATGTGGCGGAAGGCGCTGAAGATCGCGCTGGATGGGAATCCACGAGAGCTCTGCATGCATAGCTTGCGACACTATGTTAACGACACCCTGCTGCACGATCCCGATGTGCTCGACGTGACCAGATACGACATCACCGGACATGCCTTCCGGGGGCAGGATCAAAGGCCCCACAGCGAGATAAATGAACAAACGTATCGTGACGATGTCAGCATACGCATCAAAGCAGATGCGATCGAGCGGTTACCTAGATTGTTTTGAGAACAAAAAACGAGCCCTTATTAAGGCACGTGCAAATCGTCTGTTCGGGCGGATTTGTTATTCGGAGAATAACTACTGCCGCCCGCCTGCATGTGGATCACAGGCGGGCGGGTCCGGACCGGATCAGGCGGCGCGATCAAGGGGCCGGTAAGGCGCGGACCAGTCCGCCTCCCGAACAACCGTCCTTTCCTCGTCGGTTTCCAGCCGGTTCGCCACTGCGGGCATCTCCCCCGTCACATCTCCGGGCTTCCGGGGCGCCGGCTCCGGCCTGACCTTTGACATGAGCTCCTCCAGCGCAGTACCCTGCAGCAGGCCCCGGTCGCGGAGCGCGGTGGCGATGGCCTTGAGGGTCGGCCTCTGAGCCTGCAGGATACGGAGCGCCCGCTCCTCGGCGCGGCGGAGATGGTCCTCGACGCGGGCCGCGAGCGGCGGGTCGAGCCGCAAGCGGGCCGCGATGGTCTCGGGGTCACCCAGCCAGCTGAGCCGCTCGCCGAGACCCCAGCTGCCTTCCATCGCGACGGCCATGGTCGTCGCCCGGGCGAGATCGGAGTCCGCGGCGCCACCCGCCCCCGCAGAGGCCTCTCCGAAGACGACGCGTTCCGCCGCGCGGCCGGCCATGTCGACGGCGAGCGCCGCCGCGAGCTCGGAGCTGCGCTGGTGGATCACATGCCGTTCCGCATGGGTGACGCCGCCATCGCCCTGGAGGGCGAGCACGCGGGGTGTGGCGACGCCGGTGGCGAAGCCGACCAACGCGTGACCGGCTTCATGCACGGCCACCTGCCAGCGCAGGGCGTCCCCCATCGGGGGCCTGAGTTCGGCGAGGACGGCGGAGAGATCCTCCACGCTGAGCGGCCGACGGACGCGCCGAGCCTTTGCCCGGGCAGCGCGGACCACGCCCGCGACATCCGCGCCGCTCATGCCGATGGCCTGCGCGGCGATGCCGGTGAGGTCGGCGTTCTTGAGATCCGGCCAGGCCTGCCAGCGGATCGCCCGCGGCATCAGCTCGACCGTCGGGTGGCGCAGATGGAGGATGCGGTCAAAGCGGCCGGGGCGCCTGAGTGCGGCGTCGATCCGCTCTGCGTGGTTGGTCGCGGCCATGGCCACGACCCCCTCCTGAGCCGCATAACCGTCGAGGCACTCCAGCAAACTTCCGACGACATATTCCGTCCAGCTGGCATTATGGTCGCGGCGGTTCCTGTCCCCGAACACGTCGATCTCGTCGATGAAGATGATGCACGGCCCCTCGCTGGCGGCCTGCGCAAAATCCGCCTTCATCGCCCTGAGCAGATCGGAGGACCGCTCCCCACGCGCCTGCCACGTGGCGAGCGAGGCCGCGATCATGCCGATGCCCGCCTCGCGCGCAACCTGCCTGGCCGTTTCGGTCTTGCCGGTGCCCGGAGGGCCGGCGAGAAGGAGGCCGCGGCTGACGTCGCGCCAGGGGATCTCGCCGGCCTTCCACGCCCGCAGATCCTCGACGAGATGCTCCAGCGGTACGCGGACATCGTCAGGCAGCGGGAAGGCGGCCAGCCCCGGCCCGGCCTCCGCAGCCTCTTCGGGGGCGAGTGCGGCGGCCAGCGTTGCGGCGGCGCGGTCGGGGTCGGGCCAGCGCAGGGCGAGGAGCAGATCGCCGGGGGTGAGCCGCGCGACCGGCGCGTCGGTGGACAGTGCGCTGAGCGCGGGGCCGGGGGCGTCCGCCTCCGGATAGGCATCAGCGAGAAGCTGCGCCAGCATCGCGCGGTCGAGGGGTGAGAGCGCGATCGTCTCGGGCTGAAGGGCCCGGAGCGCCTTCGGAGCGGTGCCGACCGCCGGGGCCACGAGGACCGCCGGCCGACGCGTGTCGAGCGCCAGCCGCAGCGAGCCAGACAGGGCAGCGACAGCCGGTTCGGACGCGCCCGGCTTGGTGGACCCGGCTTTCTCGGCAGTGAGGACCACGGGGATCGCCGCGCTGCGCGGCCAGAGCGTGTGGGGCTGTGCCAGATGCTCGATCAGCCGGATGACGTATTCGTCGAGCGCCGGGTCAGCGGTGGTGATCAGGGTCACCGCGCCCGGCGCGCCAAGGGCGCGGACCATCGCCTCGGCGGAGCCGAAGGTCTTGGCGACGCGGACCACGGCCAGTGCGGCCTCCGGACGAAGGCGGTAGATCTTGCGCGGTGCCGTGGCCTCCTCGGTGACCGGGGGCAGCACGTCGGCGATCTCGGTCATGGCCCTATCGGCTTCGGCCTCGATCTGGTCGAGAATGCCGTCGAGATCCCAAGTGTCGCTGTGGGAACTCGAACGGGCGGTGTCGGCCAGCTTGGTATCGCGCGGGGAGCCGGTGTCGACCGTCGCCTTATCGCCATTGCCGACGTCGGTGGCCGTCGCAACGGAGACCTCGGCGTCGTCTTCGCCGGCAGGCTCGGACGCCGTGTAGGCGGTGACGGCCCAACTGGCGGCCCGGGAGATGAGGCAGTGCCGAAGCTTGGCGGCGAGGTTGGCCCAGTCCGGGCTATCGGTGACGTGCGGGGCGGCGGGCGGGGTCGAGAAGGAGGTCGAGGGCTGCGTCATGGGAGAGCTCCGGAAAAAAGGGGTGGCCGTCGGCCCACCGCCAAGGGGCGGGCCGAGGAAGGATCTGCGGGTGAGAACGTGACCCGTCGGTCAGGCGGCGAGATCGAGCCAGTCCGGCCCGTCGATGCGACCTGGGATCGCATGGGAGCGGCCGAGGCGCATGAGGGCCGCGTCCAGCGTCGCGCGTGGATGGCGGCGAAGCTCAGGGATCTCACTCGCGTAGATCGTGTGGCGCGTCTGCCAGTCGGCGGTGAAGCGCACGGCCATTTCGGGCAGTGCGACCATCGCCAGAATATCGAAGTCCGCCGCCGAATACGGACCGCGCCCAGTCGCGCCCCTCTCCGATCTCTGCCGTAAATTGAAGACGTAGTCGCCGGCAGGCGTCCGCGTGTGGCGCGTCTTGACCTGGATGCGCAGGGGCGTGTCACCGGGAAGAAACAGGACCCTGTCGTGACGCTCGTACTCGAGCGCAGGATAGTCCCTTTCCCCGAGGCGCATCAGGATCGAGGCAACGACAAGCTCTGCCGAATGGCCGAGAATCTTAGCATAGCGGCAAAGGTCCTCGGTGGACATGTCAGGATAGGCCGCCAGCGCATCACGGGCGTCGCGTGTCTCGGCGGGACGGGTCGGCAAAGTGATGCCAGGCAGGAAGGGTTGTTGGGGCATGCGCGCCTCCATCGTTCGGGAATAGGGAAAGGGGGCCTCAGGCCCCCTTGCGAGGTCCGGTGCGGCTCAGGCCGCGAGCCCGGGTGCGTCGTCCGTGCCGTCATCGTCCGGCCCGGCTCCCCTTCCTCCGTAGTCCGCCATCGACATGAGTCGCGCGACGGCGCGGAAATAATGGCGCTGCAACGCGCGCACCCGGCGCGCCGCAGGTGCATCGCCCCGCACGAGCAGCAGGTCGATGCTTCCGGCCATGAGCGCATGCATATGCTGGCGGTCGTCGTTATCCTCCACCGAAAGGAGCGCATGAAGCCCTTTCGCCAGCAGGCGCAGGGGCCTGTCGAGGTCGCGCTGCTCCGGCAGCGCGGTGACCCCTGCGAGCCGGACGAGAAGATCCTCGCGGGCCGCCTCTGCCGCGGCCAGGTCCGAAGCGAACTGCGGGGCGAACACGTTGTCGCCCACAACGTCGCGCTGGATCCGCCGCTCCGCCGCCACACAGACATCGAGATCGCGCAGAAGAGCGCTGAACGCGGCGCTCACCTCAGTATGGGCGACCGGGACCGGATGATCCTCCCCGTTCGCCGCCGGGCCTGCTCCCATCAGAAGCTGCGGGCCCGCCGTCGGCGGGCTGTCCTGCGGACCCTCCGGCTGGTCGATGTAGGACCCCAGCGCGTCCAGCGCCGCATCGAGGACTTCATTGCAGACACGGTGGCCCGGCACGGTGGTCGGCAGCTGCCAGACCCAGCGCGAGAAACGCGCGAAAGTTGGTGATGCCCTGAGGGGCGGCATATCATGGCGGTGTCGAGTCGCCGTCAATTCTCTGCTGAGAAAGGGATATGCCACATGTCAGAGACTACCATCACCCAACTGACCGATCCATCGGGTTTTTCATCCGACCCATTTACCGACATCTTGCGCGATGGCGCGCGCAAGCTGATCGAACAGGCG
>Ga0208623_100042_pt1 | contig 191880 bp, 181 predicted proteins | sample HotLakConsUCCL28_FD_184737 | JGI IMG/M metagenome (GOLD analysis project Ga0208623, IMG submission 184737) | Hypersaline microbial mat communities from Hot Lake, Washington, USA - Hot Lake Consortium UCC-L28 (SPAdes) (version 2) ...
GGGGGGCGGGGCAGGGGGTCGGGGCAGGGGGTCGGGGCCACCCGTGCGGTCGTCCCGGCGAAAGCCAGCATCTCGCCGACAGGGCAACGTTCCGAAAGGCCGGTGCCATCGGTTGATACGGCGCGTTCCGCGGGGTTGGCGCGCCGACCGTCGAGATCCTGGATCGGCCCGGCGGGCCGTCCAGGATGACTCGATACGGGGTCGGGCGGCGTCAGACCAGTTCGATGGTCTGCGCCATCGGGCCCTTGTGGCCCATGCGGATGCCGACCCGGACACGCTGGTTGTTCTCCAGCATGCCGATGCCGCTGCGCTCCAGCGTCGAGGCGCTGACGAACACGTCGCGGCTGCCGTCGTCCGGCAGGATGAAGCCGAAACCCTTGTCCGGGTTGAAGAACTTCACCCGGCCTTCGACCGTCTGCGTGGGCTCGTCGTCGTCGAAGCCGCGGTCGAAGCCGCCCCGGCCGCCGCCGAAGCCGCCACCACCGCCGTATCCGCCGCCACCGCCGCCGAAGCCGCCGCGGTCACCGTAGCCGCCGCCGGCCGGCCGGCGCGGGACGGCGCCTTCCGGCGGTTCCTCGACATTGTAGATCGACAGCACCTGCGGTCCACGCTGGCCCTGGCCGATGTCGCAGGTGAGCTTTGCACCTTCGGCGACCGCGCGGAATCCCGCCTGCTCCAGCACGGAGGCGTGCAGGAAGGCATCGGGGGCGCCGTCATCCAATTTGACGAAACCAAACCCTTTGGTCGGGTTGTACCACTTGACTTCGGCAGTGACGTTGGAGTGCGTCGGCTCGACCGGCGGCCGGAAACGGGAGGTCTTCATCGCTTACGGATTCCTGATGACATGCAAACCCTGTCGTGGCGGATTCCCATGCCGTCGACCTCGAGCAGGAACCCGTCGAAACGAACCGTCCGGTTGACCCGGGCGGGCCGCCTCCCTGGCATCACGTCCTTTACCGAAGGGAAATAGCGCTATCGAGGCCAGCTCTCTCTCACCGGTGTCCGTGGGTCGCGGGACGCCGGGCAGTATGACAGGTTTGCCGCCACAGTCCAGCGCTCCGAAGGGAGGCCATCGGATTGTAATCATGATCGTCGCGGGCATTTCGCGCCGACCACGCGCCGGGGCTTTGCGGCCCGGCCAGGCGTCGCGTAGTCTGCGGGCGAACGATGTCGATGCTCGTGGAGATTGGCCGCGGCAGCGGACGGCCGCCGGCCGCCGACCGGGCCTGACGGGCGGAACAGGACGGGCGAAGGACAGAGGCGGCGCGTGATTCCCTCCGGTCAGAGCGAACCCGTCCACCATCTCACCGTTCTGGCGGGGTTCGAGATCCACGTCGTCGAATGGGGCGTCGGCAACCCGGAGACCGTCGTCCTCTGGCACGGCCTCGCCCGCACCAGCCGCGACTTCGATCCGCTGGCCAGGGTGCTGGCGGCGCGCTGGCGCGTGCTGGCGGTCGACACGATCGGCCGTGGCCTCAGCCAGTGGGCGCGGGATCCGGCCGCCGACTACTGCCTGGCGGCCTACGAGCGGCTCGCCCTTGACCTGTTGGAGCGGTTCGGGGTGATGGTGCCGCGGTGGATCGGCACCTCGATGGGCGGAGCGCTGGGAATCCGGCTGGCAGGCGGCGTGCTGAGGGACCGGATCAGCCACCTCGTGGTCAACGACATCGGGCCGGAGCTGCCGGAGCCGGCGGTCGAGCGGATCCTGACCTATGTCTCGGCGCCCCCCGTGTTCGACACGATCGCCGAGCTGGAAGCGTGGCTGCGGCAGGTCTACGCGCCCTACGGCTTCCTGCCGGGGGAGCAGTGGCGGCAGATGGCGCTGACCAGCGCGCGCCGGGCCGACGACGGCCGGATCACGCTGCACTACGATCCGCGAATCACGGAGCAGTTCCGCCACCATCCCGACGATTACGACCAATGGGGCGCCTGGCAGGCGACGACGGCCAGGACCTGCCTGCTGCGCGGCGCCGACTCCGATCTCCTGCTGCCGGAGGTGGCGCGGAGGATGAGCGAAACCGGCCCGCGCCCCGCCGTGCGGGAGGTGGCGAAGACCGGTCACGCCCCGGCGCTCAACGTGCCGGGACAGATCGATCCGATCGTGGCGTTCCTGAAGGGCTGACGCCGCCTTGCGCCGAGCGCTGGCGCGCCGGCCGGTGGACCGTCGCGCGTCGGGCTGGTCCCCCCCGGCCCGCGGTCGGCCAGCGGGCCGTCGGCCGGTCACCCTTCGGGAAAGGCGCCTCGGGTGCGGTTCGCCAGCGCCACCAGTGACAGCATCACCGGCACCTCCACCAGGACGCCGACCACCGTCGCCAGCGCGGCGCCGGAGTTCAGGCCGAACAGGCTGATCGCCACGGCCACCGCCAGCTCGAAGAAGTTCGACGTTCCGATCAGCGCGCAGGGCGCCGCGACCGAGAACGGGATCCGCCAGAGCCAGGCGGCGACATAGGCGACGGCGAAGATGCCATAGGACTGCAGCAGCAGCGGCACCGCGATCATGCCGATCACCAGGGGCTGGCTCAGGATCGTCTCGCCCTGAAAGCCGAACAGCAGGACCACCGTCGCCAGCAGCCCGAGCACCGACGCCGGCTTGACCCTGGCCGTGAAGGCGGCGACCGCCGCCTCTCCGCTTTGCCGGTCGCGGGCCGCCGCGATGATCCGGGCGCGGGTCGCGGCGCCGGCCGCCAGCGGGATCACGACGTAGAGCCCGACCGAGAGCAGCAGCGTATCCCACGGCACGACGATGTCGGTCACGCCGAGCAGCAACGCCACGATCGGCGCGAAGGCGAAGATCATGATGACGTCGTTCACCGAGACCTGGACCAGGGTGTAGGTCGGATCGCCGCGGGTCAGCTGCGACCAGACGAACACCATGGCGGTGCAAGGGGCCGCGCCCAACAGGATCAGACCGGCGATGTACTGCTGCGCGTCGGCCGGGGCGATCGCGTCGGCGAACACCACCTCGAAGAACAGGAGACCCAGCGCCGCCATGGTGAACGGCTTGACCAGCCAGTTGACCACGATCGTGACCACCAGCCCCTTCGGCCGATCGCCGACATGGCGCAGGCTGGAAAAATCGACGGCCACCATCATCGGGTAGACCATCGCCCAGATGAGCACCGCCACCACCAGATTGACGGACGCGACCTCCCAGGTGGCCAGGATCTCGAACAGGCCGGGTGCGAGGTTGCCGAGCAGCAGCCCGGCGGCGATGCACAGGGCCACCCAGAGGCTCAGCCACTTCTCGAAGAATCCGATCCCGCCGGGCGCTGCGCCGGCGGTGGCGCTGTCTGTCGACATGCGAACTCCATGGTGAACGGTTCCATTGCCCGCGGCGCGAGGCCGGCGGCTGCCGATGCCCCACGGGTCGGCGCCGGGAGGTCGCGCCTGTCCCCGGGCATCGCCGTTTCGAAAATCATGGAAACGGAAGGCGGGCGCAAGCCCGAATTCGACGCCCGCCGTCGCATGCCGTCGCAGGACCCGGATTTCCCGAGGTCAGCCGGGTTTGCGGGCCGCCACGACCTCCACCTCAACCTTGAATTCCGGCCGGGAGAAGCCCTGGACCACCAGGAGCGTCGATGCCGGCGGCGCTCCGGTCACGAAGCGGTCGCGCGCCGCCATGTAGGGATTCAGGTGTTCCGGGGCGCTGACGAACGCATTGATCCGGACGATGTCGTCCTTGCCGCACCCGGCCGCCGCCAGGATCGTTTCGACATTGGCAAAAATCAGGTCGGCCTGCGCCTCGGCATCCTCCGGGATCGTGCCGTCCACCGCCAGCCCCAGCTGCCCGGAGCAGAACACCAGGCAGGACGACCCGTCAACCCGAACGGCATGGCAGTAGTTGGCGAGCGGCGGGTGGATCCCGGGCGGGGTCAGGCGGTCGAGTGTCATCGGTCGCTCCTCGAGGGCAGGCGTGCGGGGTCTTCGGTCTATCGCAGGCGGTGCCGGTCGCGCTATATCCCGTGCCCTCTGCATCCCCCAACGCAGGAGCGATCGGCATGACGGGCACGGCGTGGCGCCGGTGGGAAGACCTTCGCTGGCCGGAATTCGGCGACCTGGACCCGGCGCGCACGGTGGCGCTGCTGCCGGTCGCGGCGGTGGAGCAGCATGGGCCGCACCTGCCGGTCTCGGTCGACGCGGTGATCAACGACGGCATCGTCGCCCGGGCGGCCGCGCTGATCGGCGACGATGTCCCCGTGCTCCAGATGCCGACGCAGCGCACCGGCAAGTCGAACGAGCACCTGGCCTTCCCCGGCACCCTCACCCATTCCGCCGGCACCCTGACCGCGATGTGGACCGAACTGGCGGAGGGCGTGGCGCGCGCCGGGCTGAAGAAGATCGTCCTGCTCAACAGCCATGGCGGCCAGCCGCAGATCATGGACATCGTGTGCCGGGACATGCGGGTGCGCCACGGCATGGTCGCGGTCGCCGCGAGCTGGTTCGCCTTCGGCCTGCCCGAAGGGCTGTTTGACGAGGGCGAGGTGCGCTGGGGGATCCATGCCGGGGAGATCGAGACCTCGATGATGCTCCACCTGGCTCCCGACCTGGTGCGCATCGACCTGGCGGAGGATTTCCGCTCGTCGGAGATCGCCCTGCGGCAGGAGGGCGAGGTGCTGGGCTTCACCGGCGGGGTCTCGCTCGCCTGGCAGAGCCAGGACCTGCACCCGTCCGGCGCGGTCGGCAACGCTGCCGCGGCGGATGCCGAGCGCGGGCGCCGGGTGGTCGACCATGCCGGGCGGAAACTCGCCACCCTGCTGACCGAAGTCTCCGCCTATCCGCTGGACCGGGTGCGCGTCCGCGATTGAGACGGGCGGGAGAGGCCGTCGCGGGGACGGGGGCGGAGCTTCTCGCCCTCCGCTTGCGGATTGCTCAGGCGAAGCCGATCTGGGGGCGGCGGACGCATGTCCGCCGAGGCGGTGGCTCCCCTGTCGACACCCTCGGGCGCCGCGCGCCCGCCCCTCTGTCCGCCGCTGGCGCGGCGGACACCTCCGCGCAAGCAGGGAGGAAGAGGGAGAAGGGGGCCGTTGACGTGGGGCCGTGGCGGTCCACATGCCGTGATCATCGCCAGCCGACGCGGAGACCGATCATGACGCCGCTGCCCAGGACGAACCGCCGCCCCTTCCGACCGTTCGGCAGTGTTGCCGCCCGCCTCGCCGCCGCCGCCGCGCTGGCCGCCGTCGCCACGGGGTGTGCCGGCGGCGGGGCGCTGGCGCAGGACCGGACGGTCGAGACCGATTCCGGCCCTGTCGCGATCGAGATCGTGGCGGAGGGGCTGACGCATCCCTGGGGCATGGACTTCCTGCCCGACGGCCGGCTGCTGGTGACCGAGCGGCCGGGGCGGCTGCGCATCGTCACCCCCGACGACGGCAGCCTTTCCGAGCCCGTCGAGGGCGTGCCGGACGTGTTCGCCCGCAGCCAGGGCGGTCTGCTCGACGTCGCGGTGCCGCCGGACTACGCCGAGACCGGCTGGATCTACATGAGCTACGCCGATCCCGGCGAGGGCGGCACCGCCTCCACGGCCGTCGACCGCGCGAAGCTGCAGGACGGCCGGCTGGTCGACCGGGAGACGGTCTTCGTCCAGCAGCCCAAGGTCGACGGCGGCAACCATTTCGGCTCCCGCCTCGCCTTCCCGCCGGACGGCACGCTGTTCGTCACCACCGGCGAGCGCTTCAAGTTCGACCCGGCCCAGGATCTCGAAAGCCATCTCGGCAAGGTGATCCGGGTCGAGCGCGACGGCAGCGTGCCCGACGACAATCCGTTCGTCGGCCGCGACGATGCCCTGCCGGAGATCTGGTCCTACGGCCACCGCAACATCCAGGGCGCGGCGGTGCACCCCGAGACCGGAGCCGTCTGGATCAGCGAGCACGGCCCCCGCGGCGGCGACGAGGTGAACGTGCCGGAAGCCGGGCGCAACTACGGCTGGCCGGTGGTCAGCTGGGGCCGGCACTATTCGGGGGAGGACATCCCCGACCCGCCGACACGGCCGGAATTCGCCGACGCCGTCTGGCAGTGGACCCCGGTGATCGCCGCGTCCGGCATGGACTTCTACACCGGCGCGCTGTTCGAGGACTGGCAGGGCGACCTGCTGAACGGCGGCCTGGTGGCCCAGGCGGTCGTGCGGCTGGAGCTCGACGGCCGTGAGGTGACGGCCGAACACCGCATCCCGATCGGTGCGCGCGTCCGCGCCGTGAAGGCGGGGCCGGACGGCGCCGTCTGGGTGCTGACCGACGAGGCCAACGGCCAGATCCTCCGCCTGACACCGGCGGAGTAGGCGCCTCAGTCCAACAGCTGCGGCCAAGTGCGTCCGACCGCCGCAAAGCCGACCGGCGCGGTCAGGTCGGAGAGGTCCAGCGGCACCGCGGGCCGCTGGCCGGCGTCGCGGGTGAGGGGGCCGAGGGCGACCGCCTGCGACACCGACAGCCGATCGCGAAGGGTCGGCGGGGCCAGCGTCTGGAGCGGGATGCCGAGCCGGAGGCCGATCACCCCGGCCGGGTCGCGGCCCGGCCCCGCGACGTCCGGTGCCCGGCCGAACGACCAGCCGGCGGCGGCGCTGACCGAAACGCCGCCGGCGAAGCGGCGCGTCAGCCCAGCCTCGATGCCCCAGTCTCCGGCGAGATAGCGGCCGCCGCCCAGGGTCAGGTCCAGGCCGTCGACCAGCGGTTGCCAGTGCAGGTCGAGAAGCGCCGAGGCGCGGGTCTCCGGCAGGAGCCGGAGCTGCGTCGCGGGCGAGCGGCGGAACCCGGCTGTCGCCTCTGCCTCGATCGCCCATCGTGCCGTGAACGGGCGCCATTGCGCGGCGCCGGTCACGCCGGCGAGATCCTCCTCCAGCCAGCCGGCGGCGCCGCGCAGAACCAGCGACGGCGACGGCCGCCAGAGCCGCCCGACCCACAGAGCATCGACCCGCAGCGGCGCATGGCGGCCGAACAGGTCGCTGCGCACGGGCGGCAGGTCGCCGGCCGCGGCGGCAGGGCCGATGGTCGCCCGGTCCAGCCCGGCCCCGGCATCGGCGACCGCCCTCACGCCGCCGCCGATCACCAGGCGCGGCGCCGGCCGCCAGTGGGCGGACAGCGCCAGGTCGGCGCGGTGAGCGCGGTCGAGGCCCGGCTCGTCGATCGCGACCGTCAGCCGGGAGGCGAGGTCGAAGGTGAGCGCGGGGGTGGGCCGCCGGTCGGCGGGGGCGGTCCCGTCGGCAGGCGCGATCTCTCCCCCGTGCCACAACTCGGCCGTGCTGCCGGAGTGCCGGCCCGCGGCCTCGAGCTCGTGTCGCCACAGGTCGATGCGGGTCAGGTCGAGGCCATGTCGGCCCAGGGTGAGCCGGAAGCGGCGGACGGCGTCGGGGGAAAGGCCGGTCAAGGCCCGGGCCGCGCGGCCGGCGGCGCGCGCCGCGGGTTCGCCAGGCTCCGGCTCCAGCCAGACCTCGGCGACCGTGCCGTCGACCCGCACCGCATCGACGGCGACGCCCGTTTCGCCCAAGGCGGCTGCGATCGCCGCCTCGACGCGGACGGGATCCGGTGGCGGAAGGGTCGGGTCGGTCCAGAGGCTGTCCCGCCGGCCGGCGGTCGCGCGGACGACGATCGGCGGCGCCGGCGGCGGTGCGGGCCGGAAGGCCTCCGGCACGCCATCGGGGTGGAGCCCGAGCCTCAGCAGCCAGTCACCGTCGGCCTGCCGCCCGACCCCGAGGTCGAGCCAGGGCAGCAGCCGGGCGGTGACACCCAGGTCGACCGGGAGCCGGTCCGTATCGGCGAGGCCCGGGGGCACCGCGGCCTGCAGGCGCAGGCTGCCGCGCAGCAGCGTGGCCTCCGCGCTGGCGAAGACCGACAGGGCCGGGTCGGCGCCTGCCGCCGGCACGCCGTCGCGCCACGGCCCGTAGGCGAGGCCGAGCCCGAGCCGGAGCGGTCCGACGTCCCGTCCCAGGGCCACCCATCCGCCGGTCGCCGCGGCATCGGGGACCGGCCACGCCTCGACCCCGGCCGCCAGGGCGGGCCGGCGGCCCCGTTCCTCGACGAGGCGGAGGGCGAGGCCGGCCGCCGCGGCCGGCGATCCCGGCACCGACGCCTCCCGCACGGACAGGTCGACCGCCGGCGCCACGGGCAGGGCGAGGAACGGCCGGGCATCGCCCCGTCCGACCGTCAGGCCGAGCGCCGGTCCGTCGAGCGGCGCGCGGCCCGCGGCCGGCGTGCGGAGAACGCCGCTGCCGCCGTCGAGCCGCAGCGGCGGGGCCGGCGCGGGCGTCGCGGAGGTCCCCTGCCACAGATCCTGTCCCGCAGCGGAGCGTGTCGGCAGGGCGGCGCCGAACGCCGCGACCGCCAGCGCGGCGGCGGTGGCGACGGCGGCGAGAGCCCCACCGGCCGGGCGGCGGACGGGCCGTGTCACGGCGTGCGAATAGCGGCATGAACCATTTCAGCGCGTATAGCATCCAAGGATATTCAAATAAAGTACCCTTGTATGCGTTTCGTTGCCGTAGCAACGGAGGCCTTCAACAATTCGTTATTCGTCGTCAGATAGGCTGGTGTAGGTTTCGCATCGCCGAAGCGGTAGCGTTTCGGTCGTGACGTTGCCGCCGGTCCAGGTCGGTCGGAGCCGGGGGCGACCCTCGTTCCCCTCTCCGGCGGGGCGCGCGTCAGTTGGGGATTGGCCATGCTTTCGAGAGCCGTTGCCGTTTTCTTCGTCCTGCTGGCTGTCGCGATGCCGGCAGCCGCCGAGCACCCCGCCAACGGGACGGGACCGGTAACCGCGGCGATCGCCGCCCGGCTTGACGGGGACGGTGCGCTTCGGCTGGGGGCACAGGACGGGACGGGCGGCGTCGCCGCGCTGACCGGGCTGGCTCCGGTCACGGTCGACGGGGAGGCGCAGGCGCTGCGCACGCTCTACCGCGACGGCGGCTTCGAGCCGATCTGGCTGACCGGCCCGGAGGCGGAGGCCCGCTTCGCGGCCGTGCTGGACCTGCTGCGCCGGTCGGACCGCCACGGCCTGTCGCCGAACGACTACTTCGTCGTGGAACTGGCGGCGCTGGCGGATCGGAAGACCCCGGCATCGGTGGCGGAGCGCGACCTGCTGACCAGTGCCGCCGTGATGCGCTATGCCCGCGACATCCAGGCCGGCCGGCTGGAGCCGTCGCGCCTGCCGGTCGAGGCCGAGATCGACTACGATCGGCGCGCCATCGACAAGGTGGCGACGGTGCGGGCGGCCGCGGCGGCGGACGACCCGTCGGCGTGGCTGGAGACGCTGGCGCCGGACCACGAGATGTATCGGGCGCTGCGCGCGGCGCTGGTCGAGGCGCGGGCGTCGGTCGCCGCGGGCGGCTGGCCCGAGGTCCCGGCCGGTCCGACCCTGCACCCCGGCGACCGGAGCGATCGGGTGCCGGACCTGCGGGCGCGCCTGGAAGCCAGTGGCGACTACCGGCCCGGGGCGGTGCCCGACGTCGCGGAGATGCCGGACACGGCGGCCGAGCCGACGGAGCCGCGCGCCCTGGCCGACTCGGCCGATTCGATTCCGCCGACGACCGACTCGGTGGCGGTCGATCCCACTTTCTATGACGCCGCGCTGGTGGCGAGCGTCGAGGATTTCCAGCGTCGCCACGGCCTGCTGGTCGACGGGGTCGTCGGTCCGCGAACCCTGGCGGCACTGAACGTGACGGCGGAGGAGCGCGTCGGCCAGGTGGTCGCGTCGATGGAGCGTTGGCGCTGGCTGCCGCCCGACCTGGGCGACCGGTACGTCCTGGTCAACATCCCGGAATATCGGCTGCATCTCTACGAGGGCGACGAGATCGTGCGGGAGATGGACGTGATCGTCGGTCGCGCCAGCCGGCCGACCCCGCTGTTCAGCTCCGCCCTGACCTGGCTGGAATGGAACCCGACCTGGACGGTGCCGGTCTCGATCGCCGAGAAGGACTACCTGCCGCACCTGATCGAGGATCCGTCCTATCTCGCGCGCAAGAACATGTACGTGTATGCCGATTGGCAGCCCAACGCGCCGGTCATCGATCCGGAAGGCGTCGACTGGGCCGAGATCGGCCGCGGCATCCGGACCTTCATGCTGCGTCAGGAGCCGGGGCCCGGCAACGCGCTGGGCAAGGTCAAGTTCATGATGTCGAACAATTTCAGCGTCTACCTGCACGACACGCCGGAGCGTCACCTGTTCGCCCGTACGCATCGCGCGTACAGCTCCGGCTGCGTCCGGGTCCAGGATCCGCTCTGGTTCGCCGACTATCTGATGGCGGGCGCCGCCGGCTGGGACGGCGCGGAGAACGAGCCGGTGATGTCCCACTGGCGTACGACGCGGATGAACATGCCGGAAGGGATGCCGCTGCATCTGGCGTACATCACGGTCATGGAAGGCGATGACGGCAGGCCGATGTTCTTCGAGGACATCTATGGGCTCGACGCCGCGATCATGGCGGCCCTGGCCGAGCACCGGCCGGACCGGACCCAGGTCGCGCTGGCCGACTAGGCTTTCCGACTGGGCTTTCCGACTGGGCTTTCCGACTGGGCTTTCCGACCGGGCTTTCCGACCGGGCTTGACGCCGCGGCGGGACGCGTCCCGCCGGCCAGGCGGCAACCGGCGATCCCGCCGCCAGTGACCCCGCGAACGGCCGGAGCTGCACGCCAGCTCCGGCCGTTTCCTTTCGCCCCCGTACCGATTCCGGGTGGCCGATTGCCTCCTTTTTTCGCTTGGCCCACACGCTTCCTCTTGGCCTGCGAGTCGTTCTCTGCTATCCACGCTGACGCCGGCTTCAATAATTCTCGCGAAGGACCGCCGCCGGCTCAAGACGAAGTGGTCCTCGTCCAATGGAGCGCGTGTCCGGGAAGGACTCGCGGCAAGGGTTCGCACTCTTCTCTCAGACGATCGTCGCCGGTGGATTGAAGCGCGTGGCGATTCGTCTATGGAGAGCCGGGACGGCGGGAGGTTGATGCGGCTCCGCCAAATCCTCCTTTGATGCCGTCATGGCGAGCGGCCGACCACGATGTCGCAGCCGGCGGCCGCCTGGGCCATCCGGTCCGGAGAGCGAACGTGTTGGACCTTTCCGGTTCGGCATCCATGCCGCTTCCGGAAGGGGGCCGCAGGTGCCCCTCGGCAGCCCGGCGCGATGACGGGATCGCGCAGCCGGGGATGATGGAGCGACGGCACCGGCGGGCCGACAAGCCGGCGGGAGATGGGGACAGACGGGAGCGATGACCGTGATCGATCGCAGACGATTTCTGCAGATGGGGGCCGGAATGGCCCTGGGCGCGACCGCGGGCGCCACGCTGCTGCCGCGCGACGTGCTGGCCGGCATCGGCAATCGAACGCTGAACCTCTATGCGATCAACACCCAGGAGCGCCTGACCGCCGACTACTGGGTCGACGGCTGGTACAGCCCGGACGCGCTGCACGCCTGCAACGTCCTGCTGCGGGACCGCCGCACCGACGAGGTGACGGAGATGGACCCGAACCTCCTGGACCTGGTCTACCTGCTGCATCGGCAGACCGGCAGCCGGGAGCCGGTGGAGATCATCTGCGGCTACCGTTCGCCGCGGACCAACGCCCGGCTCGCGGCGCAGGGCCGAGGCGTGGCCTCCAACAGCTACCATGTCCGCGGCCAGGCGATCGACCTGGCGGTGCCGGGCTTCAACCTCTCCGGCCTGCGCCAGACGGCCCAGTCCATGGAGATGGGCGGTGTCGGGTACTATCCCCGCGCCGGCTTCGTGCACGTGGATACCGGTCCCGTCCGAACCTGGTGAGCCGTCCCCGCGCCGGGCCTGCCGCGCGCCCCGGGTCCGGCCGGCGAGGTGCCCCGGTTTGCCCGTGAAACGCGGCGGCGCTGTACCTGACGTCGATGGGAGACGTCGGTCAGCGCCCTGGCCCGGACGCCCGGTCCGGGCGACCTATCCGTCCTCGTCCCCGCCGAAGTCGCCGAGCGTGTCGCGGTAGAGCGCGTCGAGCACGTCCTGGGCGTTGCGGTCACCCAGGTCGCGGGCACGCTCCAGCAGGTCGAGGACGGTGACCTCGTCCGGCGGCTCCAGGTCGTTCAGGTAGAGCAGGGCGAGGTTGGTCATCGCCCGCGGTTCCCCCGCATCGGCGGCGATCCGGTAGAAATGGGCGGCGGCGGTCTTGTCGACCGGCTGATCGAGCATCCCGCCGTCCAGCGCCAGCCCGACATTGAGCGCGGCCTTCGCGTTGCCGTACTCCGCCGCCAGGTGGTAGTGCCTGAACCCCGCCTCCGGGTCGGCATCGACGCCCCGACCGGAAACCGCCGCGTCGCCCAGCAGCCCGTGGGCCAGTCCGGCCAGGGTGGCGCTGTGCTGGGGCGAGTGGGGATCCTCCACGAGGTCGGTCGCGTCCTGAAGCAGGGACACGGCGAACTCGAAGTCGGCGTCGCTGGCGTCGGAATCCTCGTGCAGCAGGACGAGCGCGAGGTTGAGCCGCGCGGCCGCATCGTCCGACGCCTCGACCGCCGCCGCCAGCATGGCGCGCAGCCGCTCCAGGTCGGGCTGCGGGTCGCGGCTCAGCAGCCCGGCGATCAGCCGACCGGCCTCGGCATAGCGGCCGGTGTCGACGAAGCCCTCGGCCAGGGCATAGGCGTGTTCCAGGTCGCTCGGTCCGGTCATGTCGGCTCTGGCATCGGGTCTCGGGCGGGGCGGTCGCGGCCGGCCGAAGCACCGGCGCGAGCATGGTCTCCAATGTGGCACCGCCGACCGCGCCGGGGAAGGGCGGGTGCCGGCGCCGCCGCGGCAGGACCCTGTCGACGGCCGGCCTGTCGGGCCCATATGCCTCATGTGATGACGGTTTTTTCTCCCTGTCGCGCCCCCGCCGCCGACGGCGTCCGGTCGGCGCGTGTCGCGCCCCGCCTCGGGTCCGTGCCGTGACCGGCGCCGCGCGCGCCCTGGTAATCGCGGCGCGGCCGACGGTCGTGCTCTCGCATCTGAGCCGGATGACGCTGCCGCTGGCCGGGCTGGTCGCGGTGCCGGCGGGCGTGGCCGCGGTGGTCGGCGACTGGACCCTGGCCCGCCGCTTCGCCGTGATCACGGCGCTGACGGTCGGCGCCGGTCTCGCGCTCGCGCGGCTCCCGTCGGGCGACGACCTGCGCCGGAACGAGGCGATGGCGGTGGTCGCCCTGACCTTCGCGATCGGTGCCGCCCTGCTGGCCTGGCCGCTGGCCGGGGCGGGGCTGGCGCCGGTCGACGCCGTGTTCGAGGCCGTGTCCGGGATCACCACCACCGGACTCAGCACGCTCGCGACGGTCGAGGACAAGTCGGCCGGCTTCCTGTTCGCCCGCGCCTGGGCGCAATGGTACGGCGGCCTGGTCGTCGTGGTCCTGGCTCTGGCGCTGGTGCTGGAGCCGGGACTGGTCAGCAAGCGCCTGTCGACCGGGCTGGAGGGGCAGGAGGGCGACGTGCTGGGCGGCACCCGCGCCCGGGCCCAGCGCGCGCTGGCGGTCTACGGGGCGCTGACGGTGGTCGGCACGCTGGCGGTCGGCGCGGTGACGGGCGACCTGTGGGATGCCCTGCTGCATGTTCTGGCTGCCGTGTCGACCGGCGGATTCGCCTCGCACGATGCAAGCGCCGCCGCGCTGCCGGTATCGGCCCGAGCGGTGCTTGCGGTGCTGTCGGTTGCCGGCGCGGTATCGCTGCTGCTGATCTGGCGCGCGGTCGCGGAACGCCGTCCAGGGCTGCTGGCGAATGACGGGGCCTGCCGCGCGCTCCTGGTGCTGATCGCCCTGGTGACGGTGGCGATCGGCCTGAGCCGGCTGTTGGTGGCCGGCGAGCCGCCGGCGCTGGCCCTGGCGCAGGCGGCCCAGCTGGCGGTCTGGACACAGACGACCACCGGCTTCTCGGCGATCGACGTGGCCTCGCTCGACCCGGCAACCCAGGCGGTGCTGATCGTCTCCATGATGATCGGCGGCGACGCCGGCTCGACCGCCGGGGGCATCAAGATCCCACGGCTGCTGGTGGTGCTGGCGGTGATCCGCCTGATCGTGCTGCGGCCGTCGATGCCGCCGCATGCGCTGGCGACGCCGTCGGTCGTCGGCCGACGGACCGAGCCGGCGGAGGCGCTGACCACGCTGACGCTGCTGTCGGTCTTCATGGCGGTGATGCTGGGCGGCTGGATCGTCTTCCTGCTGCACGGGCTGCCGCCGCTGGCCAGCCTGTTCGACATCGTGTCGGCGCTGGGGACGGTCGGGCTGTCGGCCGGCGTGGTCGGGCCGGACCTGCCGGACCACCTGAAAATCCTGCTGGCGGTGGTGATGCTGGCCGGCCGGCTGGAGGTGGTGGCCCTCCTGGTGCTGATCCATCCGGCCACCTGGTTCGGAATACGCGGAGGACGCTGAGATGCGCGTGGCGATCATCGGGGCCAGCAACCTGGCGGTTCATATGGCGCGGCTGCTGACCAGACGGCGGCACGACGTGATCGTGGTCGACCGGGACAAGGACAAGCTGGAGGAACTCGGCGACGAGCTCGACTGCGGCTTCGTCCACGGCGACGGCTCCAAGCCGGCGATCCTGAAGGAACTGGCACCGGAGACGGTCGACGTGCTCCTGTGCCTGACCAATGACGACCAGGACAACATCCTGGCGGCACTGGTCGGCCGGTCGCTGGGGTTCAGCCGCGTCGTGCCCAAGATCGCCGATCCGGAATACCAGCACATCTGCGCCGAACTCGGGCTGGAGGACACGATCGTCCCGGACGCGACCGTCGCCCGGCTGCTGGCCGACCTGGTCGAGGGCCGCGACATCCTGGAACTCTCGACCATGATCCGCGGCGACGTGCGGTTCTTCGTCTTCGTCGTGCTCGAGGACGGCCCGACGGTCGAGGACCTGGGCCTTCCGGCGAGGACGCGGGCGATCCTGGTCTATCGCGGCGACAAGCCGATCCTGCCCGAGCCCGACACCCGGCTGAAGGCGGACGACGAGGTGGTGCTGCTGACCGAGGCCGGCCAGCTCGCCGCCCTGCGCGAGCAGTTCGCCGACCAGCGCGGCCGCCGGGTCGGATAGCGAGGGCCCTCTCCCGGGAGGTGCCCGCCGTCGCGGGTATGACCTCGGTCTCTTGGGACGGCTGGACGGTGCGCCTTGCGGCGGGAGCGCCCTTGCCCGGGAGGTGCCGGCGGTCGCGGGCATGACCCGCTTTTCTTGGAATGGCGGGACAGCCCGAGGCGCCGCTGTCGACGGCGCTACAGCAGCGCCTCGTCGAGCTGCGTGATGGTGGCGTGGCCCTCGGCGATCGGGGCGATCAGGCCGGCGGCTCGGGGCACGATCTGCTCTGCATAGAACCGGGCGGTCAGCAGCTTGCCCCGCAGGGCGGGCGCCGCGGCGTCGCCGGCCTCGGCGATGGCGTGCGCGGCCGCGACGGCAGCGCGCGCCATCACCCAGCCGCCGGCGACGATGCCCCACAGCTCGAGATAGGCGGCGGCCCCGGCCGCGCAGGCGGCGGGGTCGCTGCGGCCGGTGCCGACCAGCCGCTCGGTCGCGCTGTCAAGACCGGCGAGCCCGCCCTCCAGCCGCGGACGCAGCGCGGCGACGGTCGCGGCGACCGCCGGATCGGCCGCCGGCGCGGCGTCGAGCTCCGCCAGCGCGTCGCGCATGGCGCCGATCATCGCCCCGGCGGCATTGCCGTTGTCGCGCAGCACCTTCCGGAACACCAGGTCGTTCGCCTGGATGCCGTTGGTGCCTTCGTAGATCGGCGCGATACGCGCGTCGCGCAGGTGCTGCGCAGCGCCGGTCTCCTCCACATAGCCCATGCCGCCATGGACCTGGATGCCGAGCGAGGCCGCCTCGCAGCCGAGGTCCGTCGCCCAGGCCTTGACCACCGGGGTCAACAGGTCGACCGCCGCCTGGGCGCGCGCCCGCTCCGCCGGGTCGGAGGCGCGCTTGGCGCGGTCGAGCTCCGCCGCCGCGTGATAGGTGAGCGCCCGCGCCGCCTCGATCTTCGCCTTCATGGTCAGCAGCATGCGCCGCACGTCGGGGTGACGGACGATCGGCGACGGCCCGCCGTCCGAGCCGTCCCCGACGGCCCGGCCCTGCTGCCGCTCGAAGGCGTAGGCGCGCGCCTGCTGATAGGCCCGCTCGGCGATCGCGACGCCCTGCAGGCCGACCGAGAGACGGGCGTTGTTCATCATGGTGAACATGGCCGCCAGGCCGCGGTTCTCCTCGCCCACCAGCCAGCCGGTCGCCCCGCCGCCGTCGCCGAATGCCATGACGCAGGTCGGGCTGGCGTGGATGCCCAGCTTGTGCTCCAGCGACTGGCAGCGCAGATCGTTGCGCGCCCCCGGTCGGCCGTCGCCGTCGGGCAGGAATTTCGGGACGACGAACAGGCTGATGCCCTTCACCCCGGCCGGGGCGCCGGGAGTCCGGGCCAGCACCAGATGGACGATGTTCTCGGCGAGGTCGTGCTCGCCATAGGTGATGTAGATCTTCTGCCCGGTGATCGCCCAGCTGCCGTCGCCGTTCGGCACGGCTCGGGTCTTGACCGCCCCCACGTCCGTGCCGGCCTGGGGCTCGGTCAGGTTCATGGTGCCGGTCCATTCGCCGCTGATCAGTCTGGGCAGGTAGAGGGCCTTCTGCTGTTCCGTGCCATGCGCCTCCAATGCCTCGACTGCGCCTTGGTTGAGCAGCGGGCACAACCCGAAAGCCATGTTCGAGGACTGCCACATTTCCTGAACGGCGAAGGCGACCGCCCAGGGGAGGCCCTGGCCCCCGTATTCCGGGCTGAACGGCACGGCGTTCCAGCCGCCGGCGCGGTATTGCGCATAGGCCTCGCGGAACCCATCCGGCGTACGGACCACGCCGTTCTCCAGGACCGATCCCTGGCGGTCGCCGACCGGGTTAAGCGGCGCCAGCACCTGGCCGGCCAGCTTCGACGCTTCCTCGAGCACCGCGGCGACGATCTCCGGCGTCGCGTCCTCGCAGCCCGGCAGCGCCGCGAGCTCGTCCAGCCCGACCAGCCGTTCCAGCACGAAGCGCATGTCCTCGACCGGCGCGGCATAGGGGGCGGCATAGGCGGCCATCGGCATTCCTCCCGAACTTCCGATCGTTTGCCGGAAGGTAGGCGATCGGCGCCGGGAAGGCGAGGGGGCGCGATGCCGCCACCGCGGCCCCTCGAGGTCCCGGATCGGCCCTGCGGGTCGTCCGCGAGGACCGGCAAAGGGCGGGCGCGTCAGCCCAACACCGCCGCCACCGCGCGGATGGCGGCGCGGATCGGCGGGTCGTGGCGGGTGTCGTGGTGGGCGACCAGCCATTGCTCGTGGTCGAGCTCCGCGATCGGCGCGCCGAGGCGGTCGAGATCCGGCTCGGCATCGCCGACGAACCGGGGCAGGACGGTGACCCCGGCGCCGGCCTGCACCAAGTCCAGCAGCACCCGCGGCTGGCTGCCGCGCAGCACGACGGCGCCGCCGTGGTGGCGGTCGATCCACTGGGCCGAGGGCGGCGCGCCCGGTCCCTCCGCCCGGGCGATCCACGGCAGCCCCGCCAGCGCCACGGCCGGCGTGGACGGGTCGGCTTCGAACCGGCCGGCGCGGCCATAGACGGCGAAGGAGACGGTGCCGAGCCGCCGGCCGGCGAGCCAGGGCTCCTCCGGCCGGCGGTTGCGGATGCCGAGATCGACCTCCCGCCTGGCGATGTCGCGCCGCGCGTCGTCGGTGACGATCTCCAGCGACCAGGCGCGGTCCGCCGGCAGGAGCCCCGCCGCATGGCGGGCGACGTGGCGGGAGGTCCAGGCACCGGCCGAGATCCGCACCAGCCGCGGTCCGGCGTCGGCGCCGCGCCAGCGCTCCACCTCCCGAACCGCCTGCTCGACGGCCAGCGCCCGGTCGCGCAGCGCCTCGCCGGCCGCGGTCAGGCCATAGCCGCGGGCGCCCCGAACGAACAGCCGTCTGCCGACCGCCCGTTCGACCGCCGCCATCCGCCGGCCGAGGGTCGGCGCGCTGAGCCCTGTCGCCGCCCCGGCGGCGGTCAGTCCACCGGTGCGGGCGACGGCGAGGAACAGGTTCAGGTCCTGCCAGTCGAGGGGCGCGCCGAGGCGTTCGGAGTCGTCGGTACCGTCTTTCATTCCTGAAAATCGGGTTGCAATCCCATCGGTCGCGGAGTGTCCGGTCCGTCGATATCTAAGGCAGTGCAATTTTATCCGGGCTTTCCGGAATCGAAAACCGGAAAGATCGTAATCGATAACGGAGGCGATCATGGAGCTTTCGACGCTGTTCCTGGCGGCCTCGGCCGCGGCCCGCGCGACGCTGGCGCCGGTCGAGGCGGCCGGCCTGGTACCCGGGGACCGGCCGCAACCCTCGGCCGCGCCGGCGCGGGCGGTCGAGGCCGGTCCGCTCCGCCTGCCGCCGAAGGCACCCCGGGCCGAACCGGTCCCGCTGCCGGAGGCGGCGCGCGACGGATCGGCGGCGCCGCGCAACGTCCGCCCGATCCCGGCGTGCAGAAGCGTCGCCGACGGCGAGGCGGCCTGACGCCGCGACCGGCCCTCGACGGCAAGGGCGCGCGTTCGGCGAGGCCGGCGCGCCGTCCGCCGAGGGTCCGGATCGACGTGCTGCGCCGCCCGGCGACGACCCGGCGCGCGCCATGATCCACCCGCGCTGCCCTTCCCCCGCCCCCGCCCGCCCCGTATAACGGGCCCGCCCGGCAAGGGCGCGACATCGCGGAAAGGGGGAAACGGGGATCATGAGCGATCAGGGCCAGGGGAACGGGCAGCGCGGCGGTGCGGGCAAGCCGGGGGAGGGGCCCCTGGACCGGCCGGTGGGGCGGCCGCCCGCGCCGGACGAGGCGACCGACGCCGCCGCCGCCCGCGCCCAGGCCGAGTCGGACTTCGCCGCCCAGGCCCTGGATTTCCACCGCCTGCCGACGCCGGGCAAGATCGCGGTCGTCCCGACCAAGCCGCTGACGACCCAGCGCGACCTGGCGCTGGCCTATTCCCCCGGCGTCGCCCATGCCTGCGAGGCGATCGTCAAGGACCCGCTGACGGCGGCGCAGTACACCGCGCGCGGCAACCTGGTCGGCGTCGTGACCAACGGTACCGCGGTGCTGGGCCTCGGCGCGATCGGGCCGCTGGCGTCCAAGCCGGTGATGGAAGGCAAGGGCGTCCTGTTCAAGAAGTTCGCCGGCATCGACGTTTTCGACATCGAGGTCGACGCCAACGACGTCGACCGCTTCTGCGACGTGGTCGCAGCGCTGGAGCCGACCTTCGGCGGGATCAACCTGGAGGACATCAAGGCGCCGGAATGCTTCGAGATCGAGGCCCGGCTGCGCGAGCGGATGAACGTGCCGGTGTTCCACGACGACCAGCACGGCACGGCGATCATCGTCGCCGCCGCGATCGTCAACGGGCTGCGCGTCGTCGGCAAGACGCTGGAGCATGTCCGCGTCGTCACCTCCGGTGCCGGCGCGGCGGCGATCGCCTGCCTCGATCTCCTGGTCGACATGGGCCTGCCGGTCGAGCACGTCACCGTCACCGACATCGAGGGCGTGGTCTACGAAGGCCGGACCGAGCTGATGGACCCGCGCAAGGCACGCTACGCCCGGCGGACCGAGGCGCGGACGCTGGACCAGGCGATCGAGGGCGCCGACGTGTTCCTCGGCCTCTCTGCGCCGCGGGTGCTGAAGCCGGAGATGGTCGCGCGGATGGCGGACAGGCCCATCATCATGGCGCTCGCGAACCCGGTGCCGGAGATCATGCCGGACGAGGCCAAGGCGGTCCGGCCGGATGCGGTGATCGCCACTGGACGTTCGGATTTTCCGAACCAGGTCAACAACGTGCTGTGCTTCCCCTTCATCTTCAGAGGCGCGCTGGACGTGGGGGCGACGACGATCAACGAGGAGATGAAGATCGCCTGCGTGCATGCGCTGGCCGACCTCGCCAAGCAGGAGGCGTCCGACGTGGTCGCCATGGCCTATGGCGGGCAGGAACTGAGCTTCGGGCCGGACTACCTGATCCCTCGGCCGTTCGATCCGCGGCTGATCGTCGAGCTGGCGCCGGCGGTGGCCAAGGCGGCGATGGACAGCGGCGTCGCAACCCGGCCGATCGCCGATCTCGAGGAATACGGTCACAACCTGGAGCAGTTCGTCTACCGCTCGGGCCTCCTGATGCGGCCGGTGTTCGACCGGGCGCGCGAGGCGCCGGCGCGCATCGCCTTCGCCGAGGGCGAGGAGGAGCGCGTGCTGCGCGCGGTGCAGGTCGCGCTGGACGACGGGCTGTGCCGGCCGATCCTGATCGGGCGGCGCGACGTGGTGAAGATGCGGCTGGAGCGCCTGGGCCTCAGGATGACGCTCGACGACCAGGTGGAGATCGTCGACCCGCAGGACGACCCCCGCTACCACGACTACTGGACCACCTATCACCAGATGATGGCCCGCCGCGGCGTCTCGCCGGACCGGGCGCGCACCCTGGTGCGCACCAACACCACGGTGATCGCCGCCCTGATGGTCGCCAAGGGCGAGGCGGACAGCCTGATCTGCGGCACGGTCGGCCCCTACCGCAACCATCTCAACTACGTTCTCGACCTGTTCGGCCTGCGCCCCGGGGTGCGGACGCCGGCGGCGATGAACGTGCTGATCCTGCCGCGCGGGCCCCTGTTCATCGCCGACACCTATGTCCAGCCCGATCCGACGGCCGAGCAGATCGCCGATATCTGCGAGCTGGCCGCCGAGGAGATGCGCCGGTTCGGCGTCACGCCCAAGGCGGCCCTGCTGAGCCACTCGAACTTCGGCACCCACAACACCGCCTCGGCGGTCAAGATGCGCCAGGCGCTGCAGATTGTCCGGAGCCGCCTGCCCGAGCTGGAGGTCGACGGGGAGATGCACGCCGACGCGGCGCTGTCCGAGAGCATTCGCGCCCGGACCTACCCGGACTGCCACCTGACCGGGGCGGCCAACCTGCTGATCATGCCGACCCTGGACGCGGCGAACATCTCGTTCAACATGATAAAGACCCTGGACGAGGCGGTGTCGATCGGGCCGATCCTGATGGGCTGCACCCGGCCGGCCCACATCCTGACGCCGTCGGTCACCGTGCGCGGCATCGTCAACATGGCGGCGCTGGCCAGCCTCGACGCCCAGGTCGACGCCCAGGTCGCCGCCCAGCTCGCCGACCAGATTCCGCCGCCCGGCGGCGGCACCCGCCCAGGCTACATCCCCAGCGAAGAGGGCGCGATTTGACCGATCCGACCGAGCTCGACCGCGACGCCGACCTGCGGCCCGACGACCCGCAGCGCCCGCCGCCCCGGCCGCTGACGGCCGAGGAGGAGGAGGCCGTGCGCGGCGAGCCCGATGCCGCGACCACCGAGAACCCCTACGGCGTCGACGACGACACGGTGCGGGAGATCGAGGCGCTGCTGGACGAGGCGCGGCTCGACCGGGTGGAGAAGGCGGTCACCGCCATGCACTCGGCCGACCTGGCCGACCTCCTGGAGATGCTGCATCCGGAGGACCGGACCACCGTCGTCGGGATCATCCGGCCGAGCCTGAGGATCGACGCGGAGGTGCTGCTGCACCTCAACGAGGACGTGCGCGAGCAGGTGATGAAGCTGCTCAGCGCCGAGGAGATCGCCCAGGCGCTCGCGGAACTGGACAGTGACGACGCGCTCGAGCTGATCGAGGGGCTGGACGACGACGAGCGGGTCGAGATCCTGTCGCATCTGCCGGTGGCGGACCGCCTGCTGGTCGAGGAGGGGCTGACCTTCCCGGAATACTCCGCCGGGCGGCTGATGCAGCGCGAGTTCGTCGCGGTGCCGATGTTCTGGACGGTCGGCAAGACCATCGACTGGCTCCGCGCGGCCAGGGAGCTGCCGGACGACTTCTACCAGATCTTCACGGTCGATCCGCGCTTCCACGTCGCCGGCGGGGCGTCCCTGAGCCGGATCATGCGCTCCAAGCGGTCGGTCCGCCTGGCCGACATCATGGACGGCGAGATCCGCACCATCCCGGCGACCATGGACCAGGAGGAGGTGGCCTATCTGTTCCGGCAGTACGGCCTGGTCTCCGCGCCGGTGGTCGACGACGACGGCCGCCTGCTCGGCGTGATCACCGTCGACGACGTGGTCGAGGTGATCGACGAGGAGCATGAGGACGACCTCCTGAAGCTGGGCGGCGTGCAGGAGATCGACGTCTACCGGGCGGTGCTGAAGACCACCCGGTCGCGCTTCACGTGGCTGTCGGTCAACCTGCTGACCGCCGTGCTCGCCTCGGCGGTGATCGCGATCTTCGAGGGCACGATCCAGCAGGCGGTGGCGCTTGCCATCCTGATGCCGATCGTCGCGAGCATGGGCGGCAATGCCGGCACCCAGACGCTGACGGTGACGGTCCGCGGCATCGCGATGCACGAACTGGAAGGCCGCTCGGCGCGCCGGTTCGTCCTGAAGGAACTGGCGGTCGCGACGCTCAACGGCCTGGGCTTCGCCGTCATCGGGGGGGCGATCGCCGCGGTGTGGTTCTCCGACTGGATGCTGGGCGGCGTGATCGCCATGGCCATGGTGATCACCCTGATCGTCGCCGGGTTGACCGGCGCGCTGATCCCGATGGTGCTGGACAAGATGAAGATCGACCCGGCGGTGGCGAGCTCGATCTTCCTGACCACGGTGACCGACGTGGTGGGGTTCTTCACCTTCCTGGGCCTGGCGGCGATCATCCTGCTCTAGGCCCGTCGGACCGGTGGTCCGACCTCCGCGCCTGGATCCGCGCCCGCATCACCCGTAGGTCGGACCAGAGCGCAGCGGCGGTCCGACGCCCGCCCCCGCAATCACCCCGCAGGTCGGACCAGAGCGCAGCGGCGGTCCGCCCCTTCCCGCCGGCGGGCCTCAGAACCGGTCGTGGGTGAAGACGTAGTCGTCGCCCGGCGCGGCCGCATGGCAGGCGATGCAGCCCTGGTCGGCACCCTTGGCCACGCGCCCGGCCAGCGCCCTGTCCTGCGGGTTCGACTGCAGCGTGCCGTCCGGGTTGAACTTGCCCCACCACCAGTCCTGGTTGTCGGCGTCGTAGCCCTCCTCCCGGCGCACCATGACGGTGACCGAGTCGAGATGGGCGCGCGGCTCGGCCAGGACGTCCTGGACCGAGATCTCCTCGCCGACATGGTTGCGCTTGGCAATCACCAGACGCGTCTCGCCATCGACCGACAACTCGTCCTCAAGGTATTCGAGCACCGTGCCGTGCGGATCCCGCCCGGTATAGGGGAAGGTGACGATCGCCCCCTCACCTGCCAGGCGAGCCTCGGTGAGCGCCGCCCAGACGGCGTCGGCATAGGCGACATTGGCCTCGCCGCCGAACGGCGGATCGGTCTCCTGCCGGCTCGACTGCGTCGCGTCGCCGGCCTGGGCCAGCGCGGCGCCGGCGCCGAGCAGGACGGCGGCGGTGCCGACTGCGACCGCTGCGGCGGTGCGGCGGCGGTCGGACGTGTGTCGCGGCATCATGGCAGTATCCTCCCTCCAGTGATGAGGCCGTTGGCGGCGTAGGCCGCAGGGGTCGAGAGGGGGGAAAGCGTCCGGCGGGGCCGGGGTCAGGGCAGGGTGCCCACCTCGGGCCCGCGTCGCGCCCCCGTGCCTGCGTCGGCCTATTGCTGCTCCTCGGCGCCCTGGGTGTCGTAGAGCGCGCACCAGCCGTCGGGTTCCACCTGGCCCTGGACCAGGTCGCAGGTTCCGTCGGTGCGCTGGTAGTGGATGCAGGCGGCGCAGCGCTCGATGCCGTTGGGCTCGCTCTGGTATTGCACGGCCTGCTTGGGCACCTTGGCGAGCGCCCGGCGCGGCAGCCCGGCCGCCGCGCCGAGGGCGGCGAGCGGCGCGGCGGCCAGGGCGGTCAGCAGCGGCCGGCGGGCGATCGGCCCTCCGGCGCGCCGACGGCGGCGGGCGGCGGGGTCGGGCCGGCGGGTGTCATGACGGGTCATCGGGCGATCGCTCCTTTCACCCCATGCGAGGCGCTTGCGGTCTGTCCCAGCATGTCGGCCGCGCACCCGCCGCCGCAACCGGGACCGGTTGATGCTCTCGCAGGTTTGAGGGGCCGGCCTGAGGGGTTTCGGGACCTCGACGGATCCTGCGCGGGCGGTCCGGGCGTTGGGTTGGCGCGCCCGGGGGTTGGCGCGCCCGGCGGCCCCCGCCCGCGCCCTTCGGTCCCGTTGCGCGGGGCGGAGGATTCGCTATGGTTGCGCGATCCGTCCCCCACGATCGTTCCCGGCCACCGTCCCCGGCCACCGTCCCCAGCCTGTGCGAGCGCCCGCGATGATCCCGAACGCCCTGCCGTCGATGAGCTTCGATCTCGGCGAGACCGCCGACATGCTGCGTGATTCGGTGCTGACCTTCGCGTCGGACGAGATCGCGCCGCGCGCCGCGGAGATCGACCGCACCGACCGCTTCCCCGACGACCTGTGGCGCAAGATGGGCGACCTCGGCGTCCTCGGCATCACGGTGGAGGAGGAGTGGGGCGGCGCCGGCATGGGCTATCTGGAGCATATGGTGGCGATGGAGGAGATCAGCCGCGCGTCGGCCAGCGTCGGCCTCTCGTATGGCGCGCATTCCAACCTCTGCGTCAACCAGATCCGCCTGAACGGCACCCGGGAGCAGAAGGACCGCTTCCTGCCGAAGCTGGTGTCGGGCGCGTTCGTCGGCGCTCTCGCGATGTCGGAGCCGGGGGCGGGCTCCGACGTGGTCTCGATGCGCAGCCGGGCGGAGAAGAGGGGCGACCGCTACATCCTCAACGGCACCAAGATGTGGATCACCAACGGCCCCGACGCCGATGTGACGGTGGTCTACGCCAAGACCGACCCGGAGGCGGGGTCCAAGGGCATCACTGCCTTCCTGGTCGAGAAGGGGATGAAGGGCTTCTCGGTGGCGCAGAAGCTCGACAAGCTCGGCATGCGCGGCAGCCACACGGGCGAGCTGGTCTTCGACACTGTCGAGGTGCCGGAGGAGAACGTGCTGGGCCAGCTCGGCGGCGGCGTGCGCGTGCTGATGAGCGGCCTGGACTACGAGCGCGCGGTGCTGGCGGCCGGCCCGCTGGGGATCATGCAGGCCTGCATGGACGTGGTGGTGCCCTATGTCCACGAGCGCACCCAGTTCGGCCAGCCGATCGGCGAGTTCCAGCTGATGCAGGGCAAGCTGGCCGACATGTACGTGACGATGAACGCGTGCAAGGCCTATGTCTACGCGGTCGGCAAGGCCTGCGACCGCGGCGAGGTCACCCGCAAGGACGCCGCCGGCGCCATCCTCTACGCCGCCGAAAAGGCCACCTGGATGGCGCTCGAGGCGATCCAGTGCCTCGGCGGGAACGGGTACATCAACGAGTACCCCACCGGCCGCCTCCTGCGCGACGCCAAGCTCTACGAGATCGGGGCGGGGACGAGCGAGATCCGACGCATGCTGATCGGGCGGGAGCTGTTCAGGGAGACGGCGTGAGGAATGGCATGGGCTAGCGGATTTCACCGCAATCCGAAGAGTCCTCGCGCGTTCAGCGATCAGTTAAATAGTGGGATCGGCCTATAGCTGAGCAAAATACCCTTAGAATAGCTTAACTTACACTCCACCTACGGAGAACGCCACGAATGTTTAGCCTTCGCGCAAAAAACTTCCGGAGTTTCTCAGATACTGGAAATATCGAAGTTCGCCCACTCACCTTTTTCGTGGGCAAAAATGGATCGGGTAAGAGTAGTATTTCTAGACTCTTCCCACTTCTAAGGCAGAGTGTTGAGGTGCGATCCTCTGCGCCGTTAGTGTGGTACGATGCTAATTTTGTAGACTTTGGTTCAATTCGAGAAGTACTCAACAGATATGAAAAGAAAGACAGCCTTACATTTGAATTCGCAATAGATAGCTCTGAATTTTCATGGCTTGCCAACTCACGTAATGGTCTCGTCGAAGTCTCACGGGTTGCTCTCGAGGTAAATCTAGCAGAACAAAATGAGAAGACGGTCCTTACTAGCGTGAAAATAAAATTGGACGACGCCGAAATTTTCATCGCATTTGATGTACGACAAAAACTTTCCAGAATTGAAGTGAACGGTTTTGAATTTTTTGATGAATCCGAATTGTCTCGATTGCGCTTCTCGACAAATAACATAATACCGAAATTCATCGAAAACACTGTTACCGTGTCTGGCTATGGAGTGGGAAGAAACGCTGAAGTTTCAGAAAAGGCATCTCGGGAAATTTTTAGTCTCCTCAGCAACAGATTAGATACGCGTGTAACAAGCCATAATTTGATTTCAATAATTAGAAAAATCAAGTTTGCACCTGGAGAGAAGTTTATCACCGGATTGCGGGAGGTTTCTGAGGCGCGAGAAACCTGGAAAAAGTACGTTAAAAAACTAGACGGCATAAAGTTTCTTGATGAAATTGCGCGATTGCGTAGTCTTGTTCTGCTCTCGACCCTACCGAGGCTATTGGTTGATCTTGAGGCGGCCTTCTACAGTAAATTTTATTCCATAAGCTACATAGGCCCGTCTCGCGATACTGGACAACGCTTTTATCGAATCCAAGAGCTTGCCGTGAATCAAATAGATCCCCGAGGGCAGAATTTTCCGATGTTTCTCTTGTCACTTACTCAGCGGGAACGGGTAAAATTTTCAAGCTGGATGCAAGAAGTGCTCGGCTATGATGTGCAGCCGTTAAGAACAAGTGGCCATGTATCAATAATGTTACGTGAAGTAGGATCGCAGAATCAGTTCAACATATCTGATATGGGTTATGGCTTCTCACAGATCCTGCCTGTATTGGCGCAATTTTGGCTTCAGGCTAATCGAGCAGCCGCCCGAAGATTCGCTAACAAGATTGTCGTAATAGAACAGCCTGAATTGCATTTGCACCCAGCACTTCAGCGTCGTATCGCACACGCCCTGGCTCGACTTGTTTCAACATCGCAGGAGCACTCAAGGCGCCGGTGGAGTGCGATCATCGAAACTCATTCTGAGCAGCTGATTAACGAAGTCGGCTCACTCATAGAGGCTGGTGAGTTGCACCATAGCCAAGTTGCAATTTACGTTTTTGATAAGGAAACTGAAGACGAGTGTACACGCGTCCGTCGTGCTCATTACGACGAATCCGGAAACCTCATTAATTGGCCGTTCGGCTTCTTTTATGAATGAGGCTCCAGTATGTTAATCGTGTTAGATGAAGAATTTCGGGCTTTTGACCCTCATACTCGCCCTGATCTTGTCGAATGTCTGGAGAACGTTCTTCTTTCACACTTTTTAGGACTGCACAGTGTATATGGTACCCGGGCGGTAATGGAACACATTAGGGGCTGTCCTGGCCTTAGTGACCGGGCTAGGTCAGCTGCCTCAAAGATCGTCACGAATGCGTCAGAGCTTGGTGGATTAGCGGTCGCAGTCGAACGGAAAGTTCAGTTGTATCCGAATGGTGCCAGGCTTACAGGTCCTGGCCAAGATATCTGGTTGACGGATCTTTCGGTGTTTCGCGGCCCCGAAGTCCTGCAAGCTGCATCTGTGGTTGTGGAGAATTCAGAAGTAGATGGAAAATTCTTGGCGTGCTGTTTGCGGGGCTATGCGTCGATCAATAGACGGCCGCAGCCAAGCTTGGAATATAGGCATGGCGGTGGTGACACTATAGCAAACGTCTTTGTATCGGAGGCACGTAGGCAATTAGTTGTAATTTGCGTTTGCGATAGTGATCGAGATCATCCAGATGCTTCAGTCGGGAATACTGCTAGTGGCGTGATGCGTGCGGTAGAGCACTTGAATCGAGAAACTTGTGGCTTCGCGGAAGCGTATATATTAGATGTCCGAGAGATGGAAAATTTCTTGACGTCAGAAGTAATGTTAGAGTTCTTGGAGCACATCCCAGAAAGAATCGGCGATCTTCAGACGTTAGAAGGAGCGGCAAGATCTAGCGCCCTTGCAGTACAGATTATTCAATTTGTGGATTTAAAGTCGGGTGTTCGGCCGCCTGCCGGATCTCCAAACCCCGGTTCGCGAGCATATTTCGACGGTCAGATTTGTTCCTATTTACAGAAGCATGGGAACGCTTCAAATGCGGCCGCTAATACCCCATACTGTCGTTGTGGTTCCAATGTTCTGAGGAATGTTATTCTGCGTGTAATGACTGTGGCAGACAGTCAGAAGTTAATTGGTGCGCTCCGAAGGGGTGTTCATTGGGAAGGTCTTGAAAATCTGTTAGAAGCATTACTTGAGTGCGGACTGGCAGCCCAGCGAATGAGAGCATGATCAGCGGACTTAGGTCGTAATATGACGCACCTTCCTATCTTTCATTTAGATTGTGGTTTTATTTTGAGTGTGGACTATTCTCCCAACGTCCCCTGCGCCGCCCGAAGGATGGTGCAGAGGCCGCGGTAGGGGCGGCCGGTGAGGTCTCGGTCGGGGGGGCGGCTGGGTCAGGATGTATTCCAGGCAGGCGAGCACGTCGGCGACGGTCTCGGCGGCCTCCTCCCGGTCGGCGTCGGCGGTTTGCCCGACGGCGGGCGGCGGCGCTGGCCTCGGGAGCGGAAATAGGATACAATTCCTCTCAATCGGCGGGCGGTCCGTGGCTGGCCGAGGGGCCGCGGCCCGCTGGAGCGCCGAGGCCAACATTTGACAACAATTGTCCACGGCGCGGCGCGGTACCGGCCGGGTGCCGGGGGCGGATCTCGCGGCGAGCCGGTCGCCTTGGGGCGGTCGGCCGCATGGGGTCGCGCGAGGGCGGCGGCGTGGGCCGGAGGAGCGCCGAGGCCGACATTTGCCAACATTTGACAACAGTCTCGGAGGCGTGGCGCGGTGCGGGGGCATCGCGCGGTCGTGCGGATCGGTGGCGTCAGGCGGCGGGCTGCCGCGACGACCGTGGCCCGGCGCAGGCCGGGTCGCGTGGACGGCCCGAGGCTGCCGGTTTGGTCAGTGCCGGTCTGGGCACGTGTCGTGCAAACGCTGGCGCGTTTGAACGACCTACGGGTGTGGGGGCGGATGTCGGACCGTTGGTCCGACCTACGCCACGCGTTCCACCGCCATGGCGGTGGCCTCGCCGCCGCCGATGCACAAGGACGCGACGCCGGTCCTGAGGTCGTGGGTCTCCAGCGCGTTGAGGAGAGTCACCAGGATGCGCGCGCCCGAGGCGCCGATCGGGTGGCCGAGCGCGCAGGCGCCGCCGTGGACGTTGACCTTGTCGTGCGGCAGGTCGAGTTCCTGCATCGCGGCCATGGCGACGACGGCGAACGCCTCGTTGATCTCGTAGAGGTCGACGGCGCCCGCCGACCAGCCGGTGCGGTCGAACAGCTTCTTGATGGCGCCGATCGGCGCGGTGGTGAACCAGGCCGGCGCCTGGGCGTGGGTCGCATGCCCATGGATCACCGCGCGGACCCTGAGGCCGCGCCTCTCCGCCTCGCTGCGGCGCATCAGGATCAGCGCCGCGGCGCCGTCGGAGATCGAGCTGGCATTGGCCGCGGTGACCGTGCCGTCGGGCCGGAACGCCGGCTTGAGCGCCGGGATGCGGTCGGCGCGCGCGGTCCGCGGCTGCTCGTCGGCGTCGACCACGGTCTCGCCCTTGCGGGTCTTCACCGTGACCGGCGCGATCTCGCGCGCGAAGGTGCCGTCCTCCCCGGCCTTCAGCGCCCGGGCCAGGCTCTCGATCGCGAAGGCGTCCTGGCGCTCGCGGGTGAACTGGTAGTGCCGGGCCGTATCCTCGGCATAGGTGCCCATCAGCCGCCCGGGCTCATAGGCGTCCTCCAGCCCGTCGAGGAACATGTGGTCGAGCACCCGGCCGTGCCCCATGCGGTAGCCGGACCGCGCCTTCTCGAGCAGGTAGGGCGCATTGGTCATGCTCTCGAGCCCGCCCGCGACGACGATGTCGGCGGCGCCGGCGACGAGGGTGTCGTGGGCGATCATCGCCGCCTTCATGCCCGAGCCGCACATCTTGTTGACGGTGGTGCAGCCCGCCGCCTCCGGCACGCCGGCGCCGAGCGCGGCCTGGCGGGCCGGCGCCTGGCCGAGGCCGGCCGGCAGCACGCAGCCCATCACCACCTCGTCCACCGCCTCGGCATCGAGGCCGGCCCGGTCGAGCGCGGCGGCGATCGCGGTGCTGCCCAGCTGCGTCGCCTTGGCGTCGGCGAGCGCACCCTGGAACCCACCCATCGGGGTGCGGGCACCGTCGACGATGACGACGGGATCGGCGACGGAAGCGGTCATGGCGGGACCCTCGTCCTGAGCGGCGGTGACGGCGGCACCCCGTCGAGGCGGGGGCACCGGCCGGCCCTGGATATACGCGCTCCGGCGAAGGGTGCCAAGGCGGCCGGGCCATCGGTGCGCCGAGCGGGCGCCAACGAGGCCGGCCCCCCGCCGCGACGCCGAAACCCGACCGACAAACTCAAGAATAGGACGAAAACATCAAAGTGTTTCCATAATATTATCTGGGCTCGCGTCGTTCCGCTCTCGGTGAATTTCCGTTTGACACGAGCCGCAGCCGCCCCCACCTGCACGGCTGTCTGAGCACAACAAAGCCATAAACAGCCGTGACCACTGAAATGACAGAGGCTTCGGACAAGCTGTCCGTACGCAATCTATACAAGATCTTCGGCCGAAACGCATCCGAGGCGCGAGAGCTTTTGGACAAGGGCCTGTCCAAGGACGACATCTACGCCCGTACCGGCAGCGTGATCGGCGTCGACGACGCCAGCTTCACGGTGCGCGAAGGCGAGGTCTTCGTGGTGATGGGGCTGTCCGGCTCCGGAAAGTCGACCCTGGTGCGCATGCTGAACCGGCTGATCGAGCCGACCGCGGGCGTGATCGAGGTCGACGGCCGCGACGTCGCGTCGCTGAGCCGGGACGAACTGATCCAGCTGCGGCGCAAGGACTTCGGCATGGTGTTCCAGTCCTTCGCGCTGATGCCGCACCTGTCGGTCCTCGAGAACGCGGCGTTCGGCCTGAACGTCTCCGGCGCACCGATGGAGGAGCAGCGCAGCCGCGCCCTGGCGGCGCTGGAGAAGGTCGGCCTGGCGGCCAACGCCAATGCCCGGCCCGACGAGCTGTCGGGCGGCATGCAGCAGCGCGTCGGCCTCGCCCGCGCGCTGGCGCAGAACCCGTCGATCCTGCTGATGGACGAGGCGTTCTCGGCGCTCGACCCGCTGATCCGGACCGAGATGCAGGACGAACTGCTGCGCCTGCAGCAGGAGGTCACCCGCACCGTCATCTTCATCAGCCACGACCTGGACGAGGCCATGCGGATCGGCGACCGGATCGCGATCATGGAGGCGGGCAGGATCGTCCAGATCGGCACGCCGGACGAGATCCTGCTGCACCCGGCCAACGACTATGTCCGCTCGTTCTTCCGCGGCGTCGACGTGAGCCAGGTGTTCACCGCCGGCGACATCGCGACGCGCAAGGGCCTGACCCTGATCCAGCGGTCGGGCGAAGGCATCCCCTCGGCCCTGGAGCGGCTGGAGCGCAACGACGATTTCTGGGGCTACGTCCACGACAAGCAGCGCCGGTTCCAGGGCGTCGTCTCGGTCGACAGCCTGATCGCCGCCCGCGACGGCGGCGCCAACACCGTCGAACAGGCCTTCGTCCCCGGGATCGACCCGGTGGCGGCCTCGACCCCGCTCAACGAACTGCTGGGCCGCGTGGCCTCCGCGCCGTGCCCGTTGCCGGTGGTCGAGGACGAGACGGGCAAGTATGTGGGCGTGATCTCCAAGGCGCGCCTGCTCCGCACCATCGACCGGAGGGGCTGAGCCATGGACGACCTCTTCCGAATTCCGCTCGGCGACTGGATCGCCGCCGGCGTCGACTGGCTGCGGGACAACGCCGCCGGCGCCTTCGACGGCATCGCGGCGGTGATCGGCGCGCTGGTCGACGGAGTCGAGGACGCGCTGCTGTTCATCCCCGGCTGGATCGTGGTCGCGGTGATCGTGGCGATCGCCGCCTGGCGGGTCGGCTGGCGCTTCGGCGTGTTCGCGTTCCTGGCGCTGGGCCTGATCGTCGGGATGCAGCTGTGGCAGGAGACCATGTCGACCCTGGCGCTGATCCTGTCGGCGACGGCGGTCAGCCTGGCGGCGGGAATCCCGCTCGGCATCTGGGCTTCGCGCAGCGACCGGGTGCAGACCGCGCTCCGGCCGGTGCTCGACCTGATGCAGACGCTGCCGCCCTTCGTCTACCTGATCCCGGCGGCGATGTTCTTCGGCATCGGCAAGGTGCCGGGCGCGCTGGCGACGATCATCTTCTCGATGCCGCCGGCGGTGCGGCTGACCAATCTCGGCATCCGCCAGGTGCCGAAGGAGATCGTCGAGGCCGGCCGCGCCTTCGGCTGCACCGATCGGCAGCTGCTGTTCAAGGTGCAGATCCCGAACGCGATGCCCTCGATCATGGCCGGCGTCAACCAGGCGATCATGCTGTCGCTGTCGATGGTGGTGATCGCCTCGATGATCGGCGCCGGCGGCCTCGGCAACACGGTGCTGACCGGCATCCAGCGGCTCGACGTCGGCCTTGGTTTCGAAGGCGGGCTGGGCGTCGTGGTGCTGGCGGTGCTGCTCGACCGCATCACCCAGAGCTTCGGCCGTACCAAGGCCCGGGAGAGCCTGCTCCAGCGGGTGCGCGGGGCGCTGATGCGCCGCGGCGCGCGCGCCGGCGCGCTTCCCGGACGGCCCGGTACGGCCGGTCCAGAAGCGCGCGAGCCGGGCGGCTAGGCTCTTCCGGGAGGAAGCCGCCGCCGCGCCCGACCGCGCGCTTGAAGACGGGCGCCGGGCCCCTGAAGGCAGCCCCGTGCCCAACCCATCCAAGACGGGCCGACCGGTCCGGAAAGGAGAACCCATCATGTTCATGCGTTCGAAGACCGCTCTCTTCGCCGCCACCGCGCTGGCCGCCGGCGCCGTCACGGCCCCGGCCGCGGCGCAGGACGTGACGATCGGCTGGACCGCCTGGTCCGACGCCGAGTTCGTCACCAAGCTGGCCGAGACGATCATGGAGGACCGCATGGGCCTCGAGGTCGAACTCATCCAGACCGACATCGCGCCGCAGTACCAGGGCGTGGCCCAGGGCGACATCGACGTGATGCTGATGTCCTGGCAGCCGAACACCCATGCCGACTACGTCGACCAGGTCGGCGCGGACGTTGTCAATCTCGGCATCCTCTACGACGGGGCGCAGCTCGGCTGGATCGTGCCGGACTACGTGCCGGAGGATCAGCTGTCGTCGATCGCAGACCTCTCGAACGAGGAGGTGCGCGAGCAGCTCGACGGTCGGATCCAGGGCATCGATCCGGGCGCCGGCCTGATGCGCCTGTCGAACGAGACGATCGAGGCCTACGACCTCGACTACGAGCTGGTCTCGGCCTCCGGCGCGGCGATGACGGCGGCGCTGGACCGGGCGATCAGCCGCGAGGAGTGGATCGTCGTCACCGGCTGGACGCCGCACTGGATGTTCGGCGCCTACGACCTGCGGTTCCTGGAGGATCCGGAAAGGGCCCTGGGCGGCGTCGAGCGGATCATGGCCGTGGCCCGGGAGGGCTTCTACCAGGACAGCCCGGAGGCCGCGGGCTTCCTGAGCCGGATGTGGCTGCCGCTGGACGACCTGCAGGCGGCGATGTTCGAGGCGCGCGAGGGCTCCTATGACGAGGCGATCGCGTCCTTCATCGAGAACAACCCCGAGCGGGTCGAGTACTGGGTGACCGGCGAGATCGGTGGCGTCTGAGCGACCCTTCCGCCCCATGCGGACAGCATGGCATGCAAGCGCCCGGCCGGTCCTCCGGCCGGGCGTTCTTGCGTCCCGGCGCCGTCGGGCGGGGCGGAAGGGGTTGCAATCCGGGCGGCCATGCCCACTCTCTACGGCCCCCGGCTTCACGGCCCCCGGCTTCACGGCCCCCGGCTTCACGGCCGCCGGCCCCTTGCCCCTCGGAGCGATCGGGAGATCCCGCGGATGCGCCTGTTCTTCTTCGGCAGCCTGCTCGACCCCGAGCTGTTCGAGGTGGTGGTCGGGCGGCCGATGGCCTCGGTGGTCGGCGTTCTGGCGCGGCTCGACGGCTGGAGCGCGCGCCGGGTGCGGGAGGAGGACTATCCGATCCTGGTCCCCACGCCCGAGTCGGGCACGGTCGGGCGAGTGATCGCCGGCCTCTCCTGGACGGAGATCGACCGGGTCCAGTTCTTCGAAGGCGACGAATACGACCTGTCGCCGGTGACGGTCGGGGTGCCTGGGCCGGATGCGGCGACCGTGTTGGCCGCGTCGCCGTTGCCCGGACATCCGCCGGCGCCGGCGGTCGGCCTCGGGTCCGTGTCCGGGACGGCGCCGGCCGATGCGGCGCCGGTGCCGCTGACCGCCCATGCCTATCTGTCGAACGGCCTCCTGTCGGAGACGGCGGAGCCCTGGCGGCTCGATCACTGGCAGCGCCGGCACAAGGTCGAGGCGGTGACCCTGGCCCGGCGTTGGATGGCTCTGTACGGCCGGCTGCCGCTGGCCGAGGCCGAGGCCCGTTGGGAGGCGATCGTCGCCGAGGCCCGGGCCGTGCTCGCGGAGGCTTGAGGTCGCGCGGGTTTGCTCGACCCCTGCCGTACAGGCCCTGGCGGGCCGGGGCGCGCTGCGATCCTCGTCACGCCGCGTTCGCCGCCCGGGCCGGAGTGCGGGGGTCCAGAAGGGCGAGGCCGCCGTGGCGCAGGTCCCAGGTCACCTCCCAGGCGCCAGGCCGGCCGCCGCGGTTGCGCACCAGTTCGAGCCGCCAGGCGGGCACGCCGACGCCGGGTTCCGCCCCGCCGCCGGGCAGTGTCGTGGGGCGCGACGGGCGGGCGACGACGTGCCAGCGAGTGGCCGCGACCGAGGCGCCGCCGGCTGCCGTTGCGTGCTTCGCCAGTTCGGCCGGGAACCCTGGCGGCAGGCGGGCCGGCGGCGCGTCGGACCAGCCGCCGCCCGTGGCGGAAAGCCCCGGCCCGGCGAGCGCGGCGGCGGGCAGGGGGCGGAGCAGGATCATCGCCGTGCCGCCGGCCTCGCAGGCCAGCTGCAGTCGGCGGCTGGCGGTCAGGTCGATCGCCGGCTGGCGCGGCCGGCCGCGATCGTCGCCGGGGCCGGCATCCGCGTCGCGCCCGGCATCGCCGACCACCGCGGCCAGCGCGCCGCTGCGCGCCGCCTCCTCCAGCGCCCAGAGGAAATCGGTGTCGTCCGCCGCCTGCGCGATCAGCAGCCGGTCCGGCGTCAGGCCATGCGCGGCGAGGCCGGGGGCATAGGGCACCGCGCCGCGGCAGAGCCACAGGACCGGCCCGGCGGCCCGCCCCTCCGCCGCTCCGTGCAGGGCCGCGGCGGCGCTGGCGGCGAAGCCGGCGGCGGCGGCATCGCCCAGCGGGCCCGCCACCTCGTGCAGGCAGGCGCGGGCCAGGCCGCCGCCGGGCAGGGCCCCGTCGACTGCCGCGAGCCCCAGCGGCGCCGTCCCGGCGGCTCCGCCCCCGCGGCCTTCGAGCCGCCACACCTGCCGCCGCAGACCGGCCAGCGCCTCCGCGCGCTCCGCAGGTGGGGCACCGGCGGTCCGGTCGAGGCCGGCATCGATGCCGGTGCCGTCCGCCGGCTCGGGCAGGTCGTCGCACAGTTGGCGCGGCGGCCGGGTGGAGGCCCAGCCGTCCTCATCCACCGGGAAGGCGTCGTCGGGCACCGAAGCCCAGTCGCCGGGCGCAAACCGGGGGGCGGAGAAGAAGCCGGGCCGTCCGCGTAGAGGTCGCCCGGGCGTCGATCCGTCAGGCATGCCGGACTCCATTTGTTCCAGTTTTGTTCTAAGACTGGACCCTCCTGGAGTCAAGCAGGCTGCATTTCTCCCGCCCCGCTTGCGGGGAGGTGCTCCGCGCCAGCGGGGCGGAGGGGCGGACGCCGGGAGGCGCCCGGCGGAGTCGCCCTCGGAGACGTCGGCCTCGGCGGGCTGCCGCCCGCCGCCCCCCAGTCCGGCTGCGCCGGACAGCCCCCCTTGACTGGGACGAGACGGCCGCCCTACCGCCCGTCGAACCGCGGCGGCCGCTTTTCCAGGAAGGCGCTGAAGCCTTCGCGGTAGTCCGCCGTGCCGAAGCTGGCATAGCTCGCCGCCACCTCCTCTGCGCTCGGCGGCGTGCCGGTCGCCAATCGCCGGGCGAAGGCCTTGTGCCAGCGGTTGACCAGCGGTGCCCCGGCGGCGATCCGGCCGGCAGAGTCCGCTACCGCCGCGTCCAGCTCCCTGTCCGCCACCACGCGGTTCACGAGCCCCTTCTCGCGGGCTTCGGCGGCGTCGATCACCCGCGCCTCCAGCACCAGCTCCAGCGCCGCGGCATGGCCGGCGGCGGCGTAGAGGGCGCCGAACTCCGGATAGGGCATGGCGAGGCCGAGGCGGCTGACCGGCGCCCCCATCCGCGCGCTCTCGCCCGCGATCCTGAGGTCGCAGAGCAGCGCCAGCACCATGCCGGCACCGGTGCAGGGCCCGGCGACCCGGGCGATCACCGGGTGGGGGCAGCCGGTGATCGCGGCATAGGCCCGGTCCATCACCCGGCCATAGGCCGCTGCCTGGTCCGGGCTGCCGCGCCGGTCCTCGAACTCGGAGATGTCGGCGCCGGGACTGAACGCCTTGCCCGCGCCGCGGAGCACGACCACACGCACGCCCTCGTCCGCGCCGAGGGTCGAGAACACGTCGGCCAGGGCCGGCCACATGGTGTGGTCGAGCGCGTTGAGCCGCTGCGGCCGGTTCAGCGTGACCGTGGCGACCGATCCGTCGCGGTCGACCAGAACCATGTCGGTGGCGGCAGGTTCGGCAGGGGGGGGGCGTGGGCGGGCGGCATCGGTGGCTCCGGCGGGGGCGGGCCGCCGATGGTGGCGGGCCGGAGCGGAAAGGGCAAGCGCGAGGGCAGGCCCCGAAGGTGCGCCGCCGCCCCATGGCCCCGTCGCCAACGGCGCCCGCGGGGCTGCGAGGAGAGGGCGCGCTACGCCGCCGCCACCTCGCGCCGGTGCGGGCGGAAGCGCTTCTCTGCGACCCGGTCGGCGGCGGTGCTGGTCGGCAGCCCTTCCCGGTCGGCGGTCTGGAAGATCTCGGTCAGGGTCCGGCCGATGCCGGCCACCTTTTCCTCCTCCCACGCCGCGTCGTGACCGAACCGCTCGGCGGCGACATGGATCAGGCCGCCGGCATTGATCACGTAGTCGGGCGCGTAGAGGATGCCGCGTGCCTTCAGCGCGGCGCCGTGCCGGTTCTCGGCCAGCTGGTTGTTGGCCGCCCCGGCGACCACCTTGGCGGCAAGGCGCGGCACGCTCTTGTCGTCGATCACCGCACCCAGGGCGCAGGGAGCGAAGACGTCCGCCTCGGCCCCGACGATCGCCGCCGGCGCCATGACCACGGCACCCAGTTCCTCCCGCGCGCGCTCGGTGCGCGCGACGTCGATATCGGCCACGATCAGGCGGGCGCCGGCATCCTTGAGGCAGGTGCAGAGATGCCAGCCCACATGCCCCAGCCCTTGCACCGCGACCGTCACCCCGTCGAGGTCGTCGCGCCCCAGCCGCCAGGCAACCGCCGATTTCAGCCCGGTGAAGACGCCGCGGGCGGTGATCGGCGACGGATCGCCCCGGCCGCCGCGTTCCGGCGCCAGGCCGACGACGTGGGCGGTCTCTTCGGCGACATCGGCCATGTCGTCGGGGCTGGTGCCCACGTCCTCTGCGACGATGTAGCGGCCGCCGAGCCGGTCGACCGCCTGGCCAAGCGCGCGGAAGAGTGCCCCACGATCCGCGATCGCGCCCTCGGGGGCGAGGATCACCGACTTGCCGCCGCCCAGCGCCAGATCGGCGACCGCGGCCTTGTAGGTCATGCCGCGCGACAGGCGCAGGGCGTCTCGGACAGCTTCCACGTCGTCGCGATAGCGCCACATCCGGCACCCGCCGAGCGCCGGGCCCCGGCCGGTGTCGTGGATCGCCAGGATCGCCTGCAACCCGCTCTCCGGATCGGCCGCGAAGACGACCTGTTCATGGCCGTCGAAATCGTCGAGATCGAAAACCGCCATCGCTTCACCCCGCTGTTCGATGCCGTCCGGGTCGGCCAACAAGGCACCGGGCGCCGGACGCATGATCCAACTGCCGGCCGCCAATCCACGACCGGATTTTGCACCGCAACAATAGTGGCGGCGTTTTTCTTTTGTGATTTCTACCGACTATTGGGGTTGATCATGAAGCCGTCAACACGGGATTCGACGCCTCTCTGACAAAGACGCGATCTGTCTTTGGTCCTGTTCCGGACGCACCGGCGTTGGCAGACCCTGAGAATTCGAGCAATAATATTTCGGAGGGTGCGCATGCCAAAAAAAGCGAAGGAAGGAGGAGGTCTTCGCGTCGGCCGCCGTCGCCGCCTTGTCAGGTTCGGGCCGGGGTGTTAGCCAAGGCATCCGCCGATTCCGGCTTCCGACGCCCACGGAGACACCCGCAAGATGGCCGCGCCGCACCGCATCATCATCGACACCGATCCCGGCCAGGATGACGCCATCGCGATCCTGCTGGCGCTCGCTTCGCCTGAGGTGGAGGTCCGGGCAGTGACGGCGGTGGCTGGCAACGTGCCGCTGCCGCTGACCGAGAGGAACGCGCGTGCTCTGGTGGAACTCGCCGGCCGTCCCGACGTGCCGGTCGCCGCCGGCTGCGCCCGCCCGATGGTGCGCGACCTGGTGACGGCGGAAGCGGTCCACGGCGCCACGGGCCTGAACGGCGCAGACCTGCCGGAGCCGACGATCCCCCTGGATCCGCGCCATGCGGTCGACCTGATCATCGACGAGGCCATGGCGGCCGATCCCGGCAGCCTGACCCTGTGCGTGCTCGGCCCGATGACGAACGTCGCCATGGCCATGGTGAAGGCGCCCGAGATCATTCCCCGGCTGGCGCGGATCGTCTTCATGGGTGGCGGATTCTTCGAGGGCGGCAATACCACCCCGGCGGCCGAGTTCAACGTCTATGTCGATCCCCATGCCGCCAGGATCGTCTTCGATTCGGGCGTGCCTCTGGTCGCGGCCCCGCTGGACGTGACCCATCGCGCCCTGATGCCGAAGCCATGGATCGAGAGCCTCGGCGCCCTCGGCACGGCGACCGGCCGGGCGTGCAAGGGCATGCTGGGGTTCTACGAACGCTTCGACATCGAACGCTATGGCCAGGAAGGGGGGCCGCTGCACGATCCGTGCGTGATCGCCTGGCTGATCGACGCCAGCCTGTTCGGCGGCCGCCATGTCGATGTGCAGGTCGAGATCGGGTCCGAACTGACCATGGGCATGACCGTGGTCGACTGGTGGGGTCAGACCGGGCGTCCGGGCAACTGCCTGTGGCTGCGCGAGATCGACGCGTCCCGGTTCTTCGGCCTCCTCCACGACCGGCTGGCGACATTGCCCTGAGGTCCGGGGTACTGGGCGATTGATCTGGCGCATGGCGCGAGGGGCGACCATATGCGACCAAGGCGGAACCGGGGAGGTCCGGCCATGTTGACCATCTTCACCCGACGCCGAGCATCGCCGATACGGACCGACTGGGCCGAGCGGCTGGGGCCCATGATGGCCGCCGTGGGGGCCCGCTACGACGGCCCGACGGGCCTGCCGGGTCCGGCCCTGGCGGAGGAGATGCGGCGGGCGGTGCGGCGCTGCGCCGCCTGTGACGACGCCTCGCGCTGCACCGAATGGCTCGCCGCGGGTGCGCCGGACGAGGCTTGGCGCGACTTCTGCCCCAACGCGGCCCTGCTCGAAAGTCTCGGACGCTGAAGCCGCGCCCCGGCCATGGGTCGCGCGCCGCGGTCGTCGCTGGTAGAACGCCGCCATGACCGAAAGCCATATCGTTCAGGACCAGAGTGCCGTGATCGACTTCCTTCTCGATCCGGCGAGCCATGCCGGCGGGGATGTGGAGCCCGAGCGGATCGACACCCACGGCGCCGTCGTCGTGCTGGCGGGCGACTACGCCTTCAAGCTCAAGCGCGCCGTCGACTACCCCTACATGGACCTCTCTACCCTCGCCAGGCGGGAGCGCGCCTGCCACGCCGAGATCGCCCTGAACCGCCGCACCGCGCCGGACACCTATCTCGAGGCCCGGCCGATCGTCCACCGGGACGGCGACCACGCCTGGGGGGATCCGGCCTCGGAAGCGGATCGGGCGGCGGCGGCGGACTGGGTCGTCGTGATGCGCCGGTTCGACCAGGACCGGCTGCTCGACCGCTTGGCGGACCGCGGCGCGCTGACGCCGGAGATCTGCGAGGCGCTCGCGGTCGAGGTCGCCGGGCTGCACGCCGTAGCGGAGCCCCATGTCGAGGCGACGCCGAAGGCGATGCAATGGGTGGTCGAGGAGAACCTGGAGGAGTTCGGCGAGAACCCGGACCTGTTTGCGCCGGACCTGGTCGCCCGACTGGGCGAGCGGGCGGAATCCGCGCTCGCCCGCGGCTGGCCGCTGATGGAGCGGCGCTGCCGGGAAGGACGGGTGCGGCGGTGCCACGGCGACCTGCATCTGCGCAACGTGGTCATGATCGACCACCGGCCGACGATCTTCGACGCGATCGAATTCAACGATCGGCTGGCGACCGTCGACGTGCTCTACGATCTCGCGTTCCTGCTGATGGACCTGGACCACCGCGACCTGCGCGGCCACGGCAACCGGGTCCTCAACCGGTATCTGGAGGAATCCGGCGACCTGGAGGGACTGGCGCTCCTGCCCCTCTTCCTGTCGACCCGGGCAGCGGTGCGAGCCAAGGTCTCCGCGTCGATCGCCGCCACGGTTTCTGATCCGGACGATCGGGAGGCCCACCGGTCGGAAGCGCGCGCCTACCTCGCCATGGCGCTCGACTATTTCGAGCCCGCGCCGCCGCGTCTGGTGGCGATCGGCGGCCTGTCGGGCACCGGGAAGACCACCGTCGCCCGTGGCGTGGCGCCGTCCCTGGGCGCGTCGCCCGGAGCGGTGGTGCTGCGTTCCGACGTCATCCGCAAGCAGCTGCATGGAACACCCCGCACCGAACCGTTGCCCGAGAGCGCCTACGGCCCCGGCACGTCGGAGGAGGTCTATCGCGACATCGCCCGCCGCGCAGCCGCGGTGCTGTCCGCCGGCCATGCCGCCGTCGCCGATGCGGTCTATGCCCGGCCGGAGGAGCGCGAGGCGATCGCGGCCGTGGCGGCCGAGGCCGGCGTGCCGTTCGACGGCATCTGGCTGGAGGCGCCTGTCCCGGTCCTGGCCGAGCGGGTCGGCAGGCGGACGGGCGACGCGTCGGACGCGGACCGGGCGGTGGTCGAGAAGCAGGCCGGTTATGACCTGGGTCGGCTCGACTGGCACCGGGTCGACGCCTCGGGCGGGCCCGACGACAGCGCCGACGGCGCCTGGGTCGTCCTGTCTGGCGAGGCGGCGGCGGATCCGGCCTGACCCGCTGGGGGCCCCGGCTGGACCGCCTCCGGCGAAACCCTCCGGAATCCCGTTGATCCAGGTCAATGAGAGGGTTTTTCCTCCCGCCCTACGATGGCGCCAACAGCACGGCTCGGGCCGGCAGGCGCCGAACCCGGCCACCCGTTCCCCGGAGGATCGCTCCCTTGACCATCAAGACAATCCTTACCCCCGTGTCGGGGCTGGATCAGGACGAAGCCGCGCTCGCCACTGCCTTCACGGTGGCGGAGTCGTTCGGCGCCCATGTCGAGGTGCTGTTCGCCGAGGCCAGCGCGGCGGAGGCCGTGCCGATGGTCGGCGAGGGGGTGTCCTCGACCGTCATCGAACAGCTGATGCGCGCCGCGGAGAAGGAGGTCGCCCGCCGCAAGGAGGAGGCGCGCCGGGTCTATGCCGACCAGCGCGACCGCGCCGGTCTGACCGAGCACGACACTCCGCCCGGTCCGGGCGGCGCCACCGTCGCCTGGCGCGACGCCCAGGGCCGCGAGGACGAGGTGGTCGCCCGCGCCGGCCGGCTGGCCGACCTGGTGGTGCTGGGCCATCCCGGCGACATCGAGGACGTGCAGCCGACCCTGACGCTCGAGGCCGCGCTGATGAACGGCGCCCGGCCGATCCTGCTCGCGCCGCGGGTGGCGCCGTCGACCGTCGGCCGTGCCGTCGCGATCGCCTGGAATGGCGGCGTCGAGGGCGCGCGGGCGGTCAATGGCGCGCTGCCCTTCCTGGAGAAGGCGGAGACCGTCCACGTCCTGACCTGCGAGACCTCGCGCACCGATCCCGAGGTGGCGCGCGGGCTGGTCGACTACCTCGCCTGGCACGGCATCGACGCGAAGGCGACGCCGCTGCAGCCGGGCGACGCGGATGTGGGGGCGGTGCTGCTGGAAACCGCCGCGGATTTCGGCTGCGACATGATGGTGATGGGGGGTTACAGCCACAGCCGGGTCAGGGAGATGATCTTCGGCGGCGTGACCCGGTTCGTGCTGGCCCATGCCGCCCTGCCGGTCCTGATGGCCCACTGAGCCGGCGTGCCGGTCCCGGCCGCGGAAAGGACAGCCGATGCTCAGTTATGAGGATATCGTCTCGCTCAGCGAGTTGACCGAGGAGGAGATCGACGCCATCGCCGAGCACGAGCACCTGCCGGAGGTCATAGCGGCGGAACTGGGTGCCTATCTGGTCGAGACCCCGGCCGGGGAGAAGCGGATCAGCCGGATGATCCGCGATGACATCGCCCACGCCAAGGCGCGCGGCGACCACGCCCACGCCGCCCGCCTGCGCCTCGTCCTGAAGCATTTCCTCGAACACCACCACGGTACCGGCCGCGCCTGATCCGGGTCGGCCCCACCTCCGACGCGAAGGAATCCCCGTCGCCATGGCGCTCAAGCGCATCCGCCTGGAACTCGCCCGCACCCCCGACCATCCGAACGGCTCGTCCGAGATGGGCTACGAGTTCGTCGCCCCGATCGACGATTCCGGCCAGTTCGATGCCGAAGAATGGAAGCGGCACAGGAAGGACTGCACGGTCCGCCGCTTCTGGCCGCAGGAGGACGACGAGATCGGTCGGCTCATCCATACCGGGCGGCGCTGGGCGTTCCACTACGACGGCATGGAGCCGGAGGACGACGAGCCGATCTTCGCCTTCGACCGGCACACGGTGAAGGAAGGCGAATACATCTCGATCACCGAGCACGACGGCGTGCAGCGCCCGTTCAAGGTGGTCAGCGTGCGGTAGTGCGCGGCTCGGGGTGTTGACCTTTCCCTGTCATGCCCGCGAAGACGGGCACCTCCCGGGCAGACGCACTCCCGCCGCGGCCCGCGCCGACCTTCCCCTGATCACTCCACCCGCCGCCAGTCCTCGACCCACAGGGTCGAAGGCGCCTGATGGCCAGTGGGGGTGACGCCCTCCAGCCACGACGGCAGGATATAGGGGCTGGCGCGGAAGTAGAGCGGCAGCACCGGCAGTTCCTCGGCATAGATCGCCTGGATCCAGCGCCACAGCTCCGCCCGCCGCTGCCGGTCCAACTCGACCTCGGTCGCCTCGATCAGCGCGTCCATCGCGGCATTCGAGAAGCCGGTGTAGTTCTGGCCCGCCCAGTTGTTGTCCTCGGTCGGGATGTGGTCGGTGTGCAGCGTGGTGCGCGGCACGTTCTCCGGGCTCGACACCCAGGCGAACATCGCCATCGCCGGGAACCGCCGCTCCGACACCGTCTGGCCGAAGAAGGTGCGGGCGTCCTCGTTGTCGATGGCGATCCGGACCCCGACCTCCGCCCACTGCGCCTGGAGAACCTGCTGGACCAGTTCCCGGCTGCGGTTGCCGGCGGTGGTCATCAGGGTGAACTCGAGCGCGCGGCCCTCGGCATCCGTCCGGACCCCGTCGACGATCCGGTCGAAGCCCGCCGCCTCGAACAGCGCGACCGCCCGATCCGGGTCGCGGGTGTAGGTCTTGATCCCGTCGTCGTGCACCCAGTCGAGCGGGGAGACGCTGGTGTGCGCCACCGGCTGGCGCCCGGCGAACAGCTGGTCGGACAGCGCCTGCCGATCGAGCGCCCAGAGCAGCCCCTGGCGCACCCGCCGGTCCGCGAGGACGGGGTTCGACAGGTTGAGGTCGATGTGCTCGTAGATCAGCCCCGGCCGATAGGCGATCTGCCAGTCCTCGCCATGCCGTTGCTCGAACGCCAGCGCCTGGTCCAGCGTGAGGCCCAGCTCCCCCGCGATCATGTCGACCGTGCCGGACAGCAGGTTGGCCTCCAGCGCCGCCGTGTTCTCCACCGTGCGCACCACCACCCGGTCGAAGGCGGGCGGGGCGCCCCACCAGGCGGGGTTCGGCTCCAGCACCACATAGGCGCCGATCTCCACCTCCGCCGGCCGATAGGGGCCGAACCAAAGGCCGGGGTTGGTCGGGTTGGCGGCGTAGAGCGTCCGGTCGCGATAGGCCTCCGGCGCCGCCTCGAACACCGGCCGCTCCAGGTGCGCCGGCAGCGGGCGCAGGTCGTTGATGGCGTTGTAGGTGAAGGTGACCCTGTCGAAATGCGCCGTGAACGTCTTCTCGTCCAGGATGTCGAGGGCGTAGAGCGAGCGGTAGAGTTCCAGGTTGGCGAAGGGCGAGGCGTCGGAGCGCCCGACCTCCCAGGCGAACGCGACATCGGCCGTGGTGAGCGGCGTGCCGTCGCCCCAGGCCGCATCGGGCTGAAGCGTATAGGTGACGGCGATGCCGTCCTCCCCCTCCGGCGTCGTCTCCAGGACCGCACCGCCGTTCTCCAGCGTCGGCAGCTCGACGCACAGGAAGCACGCCAGCTCCCAGTCCGGGCCGTAGGCGGTGATCGGCCGTCGCGCCATCCCGTTGATGTAGCTGGCCGCGACCGACGGTTCGATCGACGGGTGCAGCGTCGCGGCGAACTGGGAGACGCCGACGGTCAGCGTCCCGGCGCCACCGGCCTCTTGGGCCCGCGCGGTGGGCAGGGTGAGAACCAGCGCGGCCAAGAGGGCCGGAACGGCGCGGACGATGCGGCGAAGGGGCATGACGGCGGCTCCGCTCTCCTTGGGGGCCGTCAGTGTGCGGCGTCGCCGAGGGCGCTTCAAGTCTCCCTCCCGGTCGCGCGCCTCCCGGCGGATTTGCCGCCCGGGACCACAACTTCGGCGAGGCGACTCCCACCGCTCCCCGTCCGGCTGTGCCCGGCAGCCCCCATCTCCGGATAGGGCGAGACGCTAGTCGTTCGAATCTGACGCTTCGAACGACCAGATGCCTTGTCGATGGATCAACTTATCGAGCCATTTGAATGGCTTGTGTTGTAGCCTCCGGTCAGGTTCGGGGGAATTCAAATGTCTCGGTTGATCCACTAGGCGAAAACCACCTGATAGAGCATCCCCGGACCGGCCTCCAGCGGGTCGCTGGGCATTGGCGCGACCGGGGTCACGAGCATCATCGGCATCACCCCGAGCCTGTGATGGATCATGTCGTAGGTGGCGTTCTGCAGCACCGGCTGCGGCGGCCCCTTGAACAGCAGGCCGAACGACAGTTGCCGCGCGATCGGCAATTCGTAGCCCGGCGCCACCTTGATCAGCTTCATCGGCAGCTCGTGGCCCTGCACCCGGAAGCGGAAGGTGTCGCCGACCAGCCCGGTGAACTGGTTGACCGTGAGGTAGCGAAGGTCCATGCGGTCGGGTCCGGTTTCGGGGCGAAGGAAGAGGGATCCGGCGCGGCGGCCGGACGACCGCCGCGCCGGGCCGCCGGCGTCAGTTGCGCGACGGGAAGATGCCCTGGATCGCGATGATCCAGCTGATCACCTGGATCGGCTGCACAATCGAGAAGGGCTGGCTGCCGCCGGCGTTGCCGACCGCGACCGTCCCGGAAACGGCGGCAGGCTGGAGCGTCGTGTCAGCGTCGGAAGCGTCCGCATAGGCCAGCGCCAGCGTGTTCACCGGTCCGCTCGCGACGCGCGGTGCGGCGAAGATCTCGTTGCCGCTGGGCGTCCCCGTCGTACCGTCGGCGGAAGATGCGGACAAGATCGCTGCGGCGTTCTGGAGAACCGCCGCGTGGGTGTGAACCGGCATCTCCAGCTGCGTCAGCGTCTGGTTTTCCGATCCGGCCCTGGCGCCGAGGGGCCAGAAGCTTGTCCCCGGGCTCTGCCCCGCGCCGATCGGCACGCGCGCGCGCAGGTCGGGAAGGGCGAAGGTCGAGCGCCCATCCCCGCCATAGGTCGTGCCGAGCAGGCTGAACAGCGCGGTGTTCGCACTGATCGCGAGCAACTGACCCTGGCACAGTGCCCAGCTCCGCGGCGCCCAGTTCGGCCCCCAGCCCATGATCGAAGCCATCAGTTGATCCATGGTACTCAGTCTCCTTCGACCGTGTTGTCGAATTGCCGCGCTGCCGACCGAGGCCGGCGATGGCGGGTCAGTTGCGTGAGGGGTAGGTGCCGTAGATCGCGAAGATCCAGTGGATCGCCTGCACCGGCTGGACGACGCTGAACGACTGGCTGCCGCCCGCATTCGAGAAAACGGTAGTACCGATCACGGCACCGCCTTGGAGGGTGGTGTCCGCGTCGCCAGCATCCGCATAGGCGAGTGCCAGAGTGTTGAGCGCTCCGGCATTCACCCTGGGGGCAGCGAAAACTTCGTTCCCGCTCGGCGTCCCAGTGGTTCCATCGTTGGAGGACGCGGCCAGCGGCATGGTCGCATTTTCCAGCTGTGCCGAATGGTTGTGCACCGGGAGGCTCAACTGGGTCAGGACCTCGTCCTCGCTTCCCACCCTTGCCCCGATCGGCCAGAAGGAGGTGCCGGGGGATTGGCCGAAGCCGACCGGCCCGCGGCCCCTGAGGTCCGGCAAGGCAAAGGTGGTGCGGCCGTCACCGCCGTAGATCGTGCCGATCAGGCTGAACAGGGCATCGTTCGAACTGATCGCCAGCAACTGGCCGTGGCAGAACGCCCAGCCGCGCGGGGAGAAGGTGGCCCCCCACCCCATGATCGTAGCCAGTGTCTGTTCCATCGCGTCTCCTTTCCGTCGGAGCGCCGCCCCGCCCGTGACGGATCGTGCGCCGCACCCCGTCCGCCTGCTCAACGCGTGGATCGATCGGGGCATCAAGCTATGAGGGTATCAGCCAGTTCATTGCCACGAATCAGCCGATTAGATGTTAGGAATACAACCATGTTTTCCCGCCTGCTGAAAGTGAATTTTGATCTGGAAACGCCCGCAGAGGGGGTGGATTCTTGACCGGCCCATCGATATTCACGCATGACGGTGACCTGCGCTCGATACGGGGCACCCGTTGTTTCAACTCTTCAGGGCCGATGTAGGCGACCGCGACTGCACAAGGACGCTGATCGACAGCAAGCCGCGACGATATGAGTGCAGGGGGCCGGGGTCGGCGGGCCGGGGTCGGCGTCGCCGATTCGACGCCGGGCGGCGGGAAATCGACCATCACCGGAAGCGGGCCGTCCTGGCGGTCGAGCCTCGCCTCCCAAGCCCCGCCCCCCAGACCACCGACCGCCGATCGGACCCTCCTGGCACGCGCCTGCCCGCGGCATGATGCACTATCCCTCGAGGTCAGGGTGTACGCAGGCCGTCCCCGGCTACTTCAACCTCCGGCATCGCCGCGCCCATCCATCTCCGGGATGGTCCGCTTCGCAGCGATCAGGAATTCCCGGTTGCCCTCGGGACCGAGGATCGGACTGTCGGTGAGGCCGAGGACATGCCAGCCCGGCAGGCCGTCGAGCCAGCTCCGAACCCGGCCGCAAACCTGCGCATGCACCGCCGGGTCGCGCACCACGCCACCCTTGCCGACGGCCTCGCGCCCGGCCTCGAACTGCGGCTTGATGAGCGCCACCAGCCGCGCCCCGGGCGCCGCAAGCGCCAGCGCCGCGGCCAGGACCTTCTCGAGCGAGATGAAGCTGGCGTCGCAGACGATCAGGTCGACCGGCTCCGGCACCTGAGCGTGTGTGAGATGGCGGGCATTGGTGCGCTCCAGCACCATGACCCGGTCGTCCGCCCGCAGCGTCCAGGCAAGCTGCCCGTGGCCGACATCGACCGCGTAGACCTTGGCTGCGCCGCGGGCCAGAAGGACGTCGGTGAAACCGCCGGTCGATGCGCCCACGTCCAGGCAGACCGCGCCCGCCGGATCGATGCCGAAGGCGTCCAGGCCCTTTTCGAGCTTCAGACCGCCGCGGCTGACCCAGGGGTGCTCCTGTCCCTTGACGGTCAGCGGCACGTCGTCGGCGATCGGCTGGCCGGCCTTGTCGACCCGCCGGTCGGCCGCCGGCCCGGCGAACACCTTGCCCGCCAGGATCAAGGCCTGCGCCCTGGCCCGGCTCTCCACAAGCCCGCGCGCCACCAGCGCCTGGTCGGCGCGCTGCCTGTTCGGTTTGGACGGGGGCATGGGCGGCGTCTGCTCGGTTCGTTCGGATACGGTCGACCACAGTGTCACGGAGACGCAGAGGCACAAGGACACGAAATTCATGAGGATCTGCCACGGCCGAAGCCTGCCGATCATCCGCCGCCGACGGCGGCAACAAAGAAGACCCTGCGCCTCCGTGTCTCTGTGGTTTCCCCCCTCTTTATTCCGCCGCCTGCGCCCCGGCCCGGACCGGGGTTCCGGGCCAGGCTTGCAGCGCCTCGGGCTTCGGGCCGCCGGTGGCCCAGTCGAGCAGTTCGACCGTGTGGACGATCGGCAGGGCGGTGCCGCTGGCGATCTGGGTCATGCAGCCGATATTGCCGGTGGCGATCGCATCCGGGGCGGTGCGCTCGATGTTCTCCACCTTGCGCGCCTTCAGCCGCCCGGCGATCTCCGGCTGGAGCAGGTTGTAGGTGCCGGCCGAGCCGCAGCAGATATGGCCCTCGGGCACGTCCTTCACCACGAACCCGGCGCGCTGCAGCAGCTGCTTGGGTTGCATGCGGATCTGCTGGCCGTGCTGCATCGAGCACGCGCTGTGGTAGGCTATGGTCTGACCGGTTTCCACCATCGGGCGGTCGAGGCCGAGCTCGGCCATCAACTCGGTCACGTCGCGCGCCAGTCCGGCCACCGCGGCGGCCTTCTCCGCGTAGTTCGGGTCGGTGCGGAGCATGAAGCCGTAGTCCTTGACCGTGGTGCCGCAGCCCGAGGTGTTGATCACGAGCGCATCCAGGCCGGGGCCGCCGCCGTCCTCTGTCCAGGCCCACCAGGCGTCGACATTGGCCCGGGCGAAGGCCAGCGCCGGCTCCTCCATCCCCATGTGGTGGGTCAGCGCGCCGCAGCAGCCGGCGCCGTCGGCGACCACCACCTCGACGCCATGGCGGGTCAGCAGCCGCACCGTCGCCTCGTTGATCGCGGGGTCCAGCACCTGCTGGGCGCAGCCGTTGAGCAGGGCGACCCGCGCCTCCGGCTTGCCGTCGCGCCGCCGGCTCTCGGCCGGGATCACCTGGGGCCGGTCGACCCAGCTGGCCGAGGCGAGGCGCTTCGGCGCCATGCCGATCATGCCTTTCAGCCGGCCGGGGAAGAGGCGGGCGAACGGCCGTGCCGCCCACGCCCCCATCAGCGCGACGCGGAACCGGCCGGGGTGCGGCAGCACCGTCGCCAGCAGCCGGCGCAGCATCCGGTCCGGCCAGGGACGGGTGTAGGTCTCCTCGATATGCTTCCGGCCATGGTCGACCAGATGCATGTAGTGCACGCCCGAGGGGCAGGTGGTCATGCAGGAGAGGCAGCTCAGGCAGCGGTCGATGTGCTTGACCACCTTCTCGTTGGCCGGCTTGTCGTTCTCCAGCATGTCCTTCATCAGGTAGATGCGGCCGCGCGGGCTGTCGAGCTCGTCGCCCAGCAGCACGTAGGTCGGGCAGGTGGCTAGGCAGAAGCCGCAATGGACGCAGGTGCGCAGGATCTTTTCCGATTCGGCCGTGTCGGGGTCGGCCAGCTGGGCCAGCGTGAAATTGGTCTGCATGTCGCCTGCTCTCTCCCGCCCGCGGCGCCGAGGGCGCCCCACGGTCGGCCGCGTTGGGCGAGTATGGGCAAGTGGTAATACCAATTCAAGGGCGGGGTAACGGAGGACATCGGCTTCCCTGACGTTGTCGGCGATGCGGCCCGCGGCTGACGGCATGACGTCGCATGGTGCTGGGATGACGATTGCCTGCCGGAGATGGCGATGACGACCCTGCTCCCGATGAACGCGCAGGCCGGCAGCGGTGGCCGCCGGGCCTTCACCCCCTCGTGACCCGATGTCAGAAGAACGAAGCGGTCGGCCGTGGCAGAGTCGCGGCATGAAATGCCATCTCGCCAAACTCCTGGTCCCGCTGGCGATTGCGCTCGGCGCGGCCGGAGGCGCTGCCGTCGCGCAGGACCAGCGGGTGCCGACCAGCTGGCCGGCCGAATGGCCGGAGACGGACTTCTCGCGGGCGTCGGTTCCGTTCGACCGGATCATGTCGGGCGGACCGCCGAAGGACGGCATTCCATCGATCGACGATCCACAGTTCGTGCCCGTCGAGGAGGTCACCGGCGACGCCCCCGGCGCCCTGGCGCCGACCGAGCCACTGATGAGTCTGGTCGTGGACGGGGAGGCGCGGGCCTATCCGCTGCGCGTCCTGATGTGGCACGAGATCGTCAACGACAGCATCGCGGGCATCCCGGTGGCGGTGACCTATTGCCCCTTGTGCAACTCCGGCATCGTCTTCGATCGGCGGTTCGAGGGGCCCGGGGGCGAGACGATCGCGCCGGAGTTCGGCACCACCGGCAAGCTGCGCAACTCGGACCTGATCATGTACGACCGGGCGACCGAGAGCTGGTGGCAGCAGTATTCCGGCGATGCGATCGTCGGCACGATGCTCGGGACGGAACTGGAGCGCATTCCCTCGCGGTTGGAGAGCGTCGAAAGGTTCGCCGAGCGCCATCCCGACGGCGTGGTGCTGGTGCCGTCGCAGCCCGGCGCCCGCCCCTATGGCGCTAACCCCTACGAAGGCTACGATCGCGCGCCGCGACCGTTTCTGTTCACCGGCAGCTATGACGGGCCGGGCGGGCCACTCATGCGCGTGGTGGCGGTGGACGGCGAGGCGTGGAGCCTGCCCCTGCTGCGCGCCCGCGGCCGGATCGAGACCGACGACGGCCTGGTCCTGACCTGGACCGAAGGCCAGAACAGCGCCCTCGATACCCGCGAGATCGCCCGCGGTCGGGACGTGGGCAACGTCGTCGTCGAGCGGCGGGAGGACGGCGGCCTCGTCGATGCGCTGCACGACATCCCATTCGCGTTCGCCTTCCGGGCGTTCCACCCGGAGGGGGCGATCCATCACGAAGAGCCGTAGGGTTCGTCAACGGTCCGACATGCCCGCCGCCTCGAGCTCCGTGGCCGCGGCAGGGATGTCGAACCGCCGCTGCGCCCCGGTTCGAGCCTCTACGCGCGCGGATCCAGGCGAATCAGCGTCTGCTGCCCGCTGGCCACCAGCGTGCGGCGACCCTCCGTCTCGGCGTGGACCTTGAGGTCGCAGACGGTCAGGGTCCGGCCGGCCCGGATCACCTCTCCGATCGCGACCAGCCGCTCGCCTTGGGCCGGCGCGGTAAGGTTGACCTTGAATTCCACGGTCAGCACCTCGCTCGCCGCCGGGAACAGGGTATATCCGGCGTAGCCGCCGGCGCTGTCGGCGATCGCGCTGGTGGCGCCGGCGTGGAAATAGCCATGCTGCTGGGTCAGCTCTGGCCGCCAGGGCAGGGCGATCGCCACCCGGCCCGGCTGCAGTTCGACCAGCGCCGCCCCAAGATGCGCCATCAGGCCCTGCCGCTCGAAGCTGGCCCGGACCCGCTGCTGCCAGTCCGGATCGGCCGGCCGAGAGGCGGCGCCGTCGCCCGTCGAAGAAGAGACATCGGTAGTCATTCGGCTTTCCTCCTTGAGGAGCACGGTGGCGGCCGAGCATCTGGCCCAGTATGGCGGAGTGCGTCGGTGGCTTGAGGCATGAGAAAATCTCAACCGACCTGAAAGGAATTGTCGTTTGTCAACGGTCGGCCCGCTGCCGATCTTGGGTACCGGACCCCATCTCAGGGCCGATCGGCCCACCCCAGGATTTGCATTCCATGACGCCCGACGACTGCAGCCTGCTCGCCGCTGCCGAGGCCGGCCCGGCCGACCTTACCGCCCGGATCGTCCAGGTCGACGCCTTCACCGACGGTCAGCGGCCGTTCAGCGGCAATCCGGCCGCCGTGGTGCCGCTCGACGCCTTCCCGTCCGACGCGCTGATGCAGGCGATCGCGGCGGAGAACAACCTGTCGGAGACGGCCTTCGTGGTGCCCGATTCCGGTCCGGAGGGGGAGGGCGACTGGCGCCTGCGCTGGTTCACCCCGGCGGTCGAGGTCGACCTGTGCGGCCACGCCACGCTGGCGGCCGGCTATGTGGTGATGACCCGACTGCAGCCGGGGCGCCGCGCGGTGCGGTTCCACACCGCCTCCGGCCCTCTGGTGGTCACGCGCCACGGCGGCAAGGCGGTGCGCGACGAGGAGGACGACGATACCTTCACCCTCGACCTGCCCGCCCGGCCGCCGGGTCCGGCGTTGGGGGACGACGCGCGCGCACGGATCGCGACGGCGATCGGCGCTCCCGTCGAGGAGGCGCATGACGGCCGCAAATGGCTGGCGGTGGTGGCCGACGAGGCGACGGTGCGCGGGCTCGTGCCCGACATGGCGGCGATCGGCGCCCTGCCCTCGGACGGGATGATCGTCACCGCGCGGGGCGAGACGGCGGATGTCGTCAGCCGCTATTTCAATCCCGGCGCGGGCGTTCCGGAGGATCCGGTGACCGGGTCGGCCCACACGGTCCTGACGCCGTTCTGGGCGGAACGGCTGGGCCGGCCTCGACTGGTCGCCCGCCAACTCTCGCGCCGCGGCGGTCGCCTCGGCTGCGCGCTGGAGAACGGCCGCGTCCACCTGACCGGCCGTGTCGTGCCCTATCTCGACGGGCGGATCCGGGTACCGGAGGAGGTCTGAAGAGCTATCGCCGCAGCCCCGGCCACTCGGCGATCGGGGTGGCCGCGGTGACGCGGTGCATGCCGCCTTCCTCGAAGCGGCGGAAGGCGGCGTCGGCCTCGTCGGTGAAGTCCATGCCCGGCGCCACGACCGGGGAGGTGCAGTCCTCGATCAGATGCACCTTGCCGGCCAGCGCAGGATCGACCTTGCGCAGGTCGTCCAGCAGGTCCTCGACCGTCCACGCGACGCAGTGGCTCTTCGCCTGGCCGGTGACGGCGACCACGTCGTAATCGCGGACATAGTCCAGGATCACCCGGCTGTGCCTGGCGATCCGTCCGCCGTCCGGGCCGGTCTCGACCTCCGGACCCAGCGCCGAGTAGTTCTCGGTCAGCGGATTGCGGCCCTTGACCTGCAGGTCGCACTGGGACGACCGGGCCATGGTGTGAAAGAACGCCGCCTCCTCGACCGCCGGGACGAGCGCGTTGCCAATCCCGCCCAGCATGGCGTGATAGGGCCAGACGGTCATCGCCAGCTTGCCGCTTTCGGCCAGCTGCGCGGTGTAGTGCTCCAGATGCCGCTGACCATAGTCCGGCGTGATCCCCAGAGAGGGCGCCACGCGCGGGTTGAACCGCCACGTGCCCGACCGGACGTCGTCGACCGAGACCTGGGTGTAGGGCGCCGGGTGGTTGCCGTCCGCGTCGATCAGGAACACCGCGTGGAACACCTGCATCGCCTGATGGGTGTCGAGCGTCGTCACGATCCGGCTGACGATGCCGAGGTTGCGGTAGATGAAGTCGACCAGGCGCCGGTTGTCCTCGACCGCCGCGCTGCCGCTGCGCCCGCCGACATAGAGCTCGTGGTCCGGGATGCAGAAGGTGTTCTGCACGTCGATCAGCACCAGAGCGACCTTGACCGCGTCGTCGATGGCCGGAGTCACCCCGTGCTCGCGCGCCCAGGCCTCCGCCTCGCGGGCCCGATCCTCGTAGGGGACCCGCCACACCTCGCCGACCCGATCGGGCACGACATGCGGCGGCACGGGCAGTTCGCCGAACAGCGTCGGATTGGCCATGAGGATCGGACCTCCGGTAGCGGGAACCAAACGGGATGCAGGATGCGCCCAGCCGGCCGGGGGCGGCCGCTCAGTGCCCCGACTGGCTGAAATCCGGCGCGGGGAGCCCGCTTTTCTGAAGTTGGTCCGCGATCTGCGCCTTCAACCGGTCCAGCCCTTCCTCGGTCTGGCTCTCGGCGCGGGCGACCAGAACGTCCTGGGTGTTCGACGCGCGCAGCAGCCACCAGCCGTCGCCGGTGGTGACCCGCACGCCGTCGATGTCGTTGACGTCGGAGCCGGGGTCGGCGGCAAGCCGCTGCTTGACCTCGTCGATCACCGCGAACTTCCGGCTCTCGTCGACCTGGAAGCGCACCTCCGGCGTGTTGAGGACCGGCGGCAGCCGGTCGCGGAGCGCCGACAGCGGCTCCGGCGACCGGGCAACGATCGCCATCAGCTTGATGCCGCAGTAGAGCGCATCGTCGAAGCCGTAGTTGTCCTTGAAGAAGATGTGGCCGGACATCTCGCCGGCCAGCGGCGCGCCCATTTCCGCCATCTTCGCCTTGATCAGCGAATGGCCAGTCTTCCACATCACCGGGTTGCCGCCCAGGCGGGCGATCTCGTCGTAGAGGGTCTGGCTCGCCTTGACGTCGGCGATCACCGTGGCGCCCGGATGGTCCTTCAGCACGTCCGAGGCATAGACCGCCACCAACTGGTCGCCCCAGATGATCCGCGCCTGCTCGTCGATCGCGCCGATCCGGTCGCCGTCGCCGTCGAAGGCGATGCCGAGGTCGCAGCCGTTGTCGAGCACCGCCTTCTGCAGGTCGACCAGGTTCTCCGGTATGGTCGGATCCGGGTGGTGGTTGGGGAAGGTGCCGTCGATCTCGTCATAGAGCAGGATGTGCTTGCCGGGCAGCTTCGCCGTTACCCGTCGCAGCGCCTCGCCGGACGACCCGTTGCCGGAGTCCCAGGCGACGGTCAGGTCGCGGCCGTCGCCGTCGAACGCGGCGACCAGCCGGTCGACGTAGTCGTCCATCACCTCGAGATGCTTGGCCGAGCCGTTGCCGGAATGCCAGGCGCCGTCGCCGGCGATGCGGCCGATCTCCTGGATGTCCTCGCCATAGATCGGTCCGCTGTCGGTCAGCATCTTGATGCCGTTGTATTCTGGCGGATTGTGCGAGCCGGTGATCTGGACACCGGCGTCGGCGCCCAGATGCTTGACCGAGAAATACAGCATCGGCGTCGGGCCGAGCCCGACGCGGAACACGATCATCCCCGCCGCGGTCAACCCGTCGACCATGGCCTCCTCCAGCATCGGGGAGGAGGCGCGGCCGTCATAGCCGACGCAGACCCGGGTACCGTCCTGGCGCGAGACCATGGTGCCGAAGGCCCGGCCCACCGCCCGGGCATCGTCGGCATTCAGGGTTTTGCCAACGATGCCGCGAATGTCGTATTCGCGAAGGATCGTCGGGTCGAAGCGATAGGCGTCGGTCATCGTCAGTCCTTGCAAACGGGTCTGCGGCCAAAGCGGCGGGTCGCCGATCGGAAAGAGTACCGGCCTCAGTCGTCGCCGCCCAGCGCCGCCTCCGGCATGGCGACACCGGCGCCGGTGCCGGCACCGACCGTCGGGCGCCCGATCGAGTGGTATTCGAACCCGGCCTCCAGCATCTCATGGGGCTTGTAGATGTTTCGGAGGTCGACCATCAAGGGTCGCGTGAGCAGGTCGCGCACGCGGTCGAGGTCGAGCGCCCGGAATTCGTTCCATTCCGTCAGGATCGCGACGCAGTCGGCACCGTCCATCGCCTCGTAGGCGTTCTTGGCGAAGTCCAGCCCGTCCATCAGCTTGCCGGCCTCGGTCATGCCGACGGGATCATAGGCGACCACCCGCGCGCCCTGCTGGACCAGATGGGGCACGATCACCAGGCTGGGGGAATCGCGCATGTCGTCCGTGTTCGGCTTGAAGGTCAGGCCCAGGATCGCGACCGTCTTGCCGGCGACCGAGCCGCCGCAGGCCTCCACGATCCGTTCCGCCATCTGCTTCTTGCGGCTGTCGTTGATCTCGATGACCGCCTCGATCAGCTTCTGCGGCGCGCCCAGCTGGTGCGCCGAGCGGGCGAAGGCCAGGGTGTCCTTCGGGAAGCACGAGCCGCCGTACCCCGGTCCCGGGTGCAGGAACTTGCGCCCGATGCGGCCGTCCAGCCCGATCGCCCGGGCCACGTCGTGGACGTTGCCGTCGGCCCGCTCGCACAAATCGGCGACCTGGTTGATGAAGGTGATCTTCATCGCCAGGAAGCTGTTGGCGGCGTACTTGATGATCTCCGCCGTTTCCAGCGAGGTCTCCACGATCGGCGTCTCGATCAGGTAGAGCGGGCGGTAGAGCTTTCGCACCACCTCCGCCGCCCGGTCGGAGCCGGTGCCGATCACCACCCGATCGGGGCGCATGAAGTCGTTGATCGCCGAGCCCTCGCGCAGGAACTCCGGGTTGGAGGCGACGTCGAAATCGGCGTCGGGGCGCGTCTGCCGGATGATCCGCTCGACCTCCCGGCCGGTGCCGACCGGCACCGTCGACTTGGTGACCACGACCGTGTACCCGGTCATGGCGCGGGCAATCTCCTCCGCGGCGGCGAAGACGAAGGACATGTCGGCATGCCCGTCGCCCCGGCGCGAGGGCGTGCCAACCGCGATGAACACGGCGTCGGCGCCGTCGACCGCCGCGGCCAGGTCGGTCGTGAAGGTCAGCCGGCCCGCGCGCGCGTTCTTGGCGACCAGATCGCTCAGCCCCGGCTCGTAGATCGGGATGTCGCCGCCGTTCAGCCGGTCGATCTTGCCGCCGTCCTTGTCGACGCAGACCACGTCGACGCCGAACTCCGAAAAGCACGCCCCGGAGACGAGGCCGACATATCCGGTACCGATCATTGCGATGCGCACGGCGACGCACTCCTCTTGATGAAAAAGGGCGGGGCGTGGCGGCCCCGGCCCGACGATCCGAAGGTCAGTCGTCCAGCAGCGCGCGGGCGGCGGCGCGGACCTTGTCGGCCATGTCCGGCCGGCGCAGGGCCGCCGCGAGGTTGGCGATCACGAAGCCCGCCTTGTCGCCGCAGTCGTATCGGTCGCCCACGAACCGGACCGCGTGGAACGGCTGGTTGCCGATCAGCCGGGCCATCGCGTCTGTCAGCTGGATCTCGCCTCCGGCGCCGGTCTCGAACTTCTCCAGCCAGTCGAAGATCTCCGGCTGCAGGATGTAGCGGCCGACCACCGACAGGTTGGACGGCGCGTCCTCCGGCTTCGGCTTCTCGACCATGCCCGTGACCTCGGCGGTCTTGCCGTCGTCGTGCCCGGTTTCGAGGATGCCGTAGCGGGAGGTCAACTCGGGATCGACCTCGCGGGTCGCGATCAGGTTGCCGCCGCGCTCCTCATAGGCATCGACCATCTGCTTCAGGAGCGGCGGGTCGGCCAGGAACACCTCGTCGGGCAGCAGCACGGCGAACGGCGCGTCGCCGATCACCTGGCGCGCGCACCACACCGCATGGCCCAGGCCCAGCGGCTCCGCCTGACGGACGAAAGCATAGCGGCCGGTCGGCAGTTCCGACCCGCGCGCCTCGCCCAGCTGGGCATCCTTGCCGCGCGCCTTCAGGGTCTCGTAGAGCTCCGGGATCTGGTCGAAGTGATCCTCGATCGGCGTCTTGCCCCGGCTGGTGACGAAGACGAACTCCTCGATGCCGGCGGCCTTCGCCTCCTCGACGGCATACTGGATCACCGGCATGTCGACGACCGGGATCATCTCTTTCGGCACCGCCTTGGTGGCCGGCAGGAAGCGGGTGCCGAGGCCGGCGACGGGGAAGACGGCTTTCTTGACGGGTGTCGGCATGGCGTATGGGACTCTCGCGGCTCTCTCAGGGGAACGGCCGGTTTCGGGCAGGGCCGGGCCGGCCGGCGATCGAAAGGCCGGGCCGCGCAACCGGGGCGCCCGTCGGAGATGCCACAGGGGCATGCCGGGCGCAAGCGACCCTAAGATGACGGGGGACTTTGCCGAATGCCCCATTCCCGTTGACGAAGGTGGCAGGTCGGGCCGAATCCGGGAGACCTTCAAGGGGGCGCATGCCGCCGGTTCAGCGGCCGAGAAGGACCTCCTTGGCCTCATTGAGCTTCGCCGCCAGATAGTCCGATCCGCCGTGGTCAGGGTGGAACTTCATCATCAGACGGCGATGCGCCTCCTTGATCTGCGCTTCGCCGGCGCCTTCCTCAAGCCCCAGAATGGACAGCGCCTCCTTGCGGGTCATCGGGCCGCCCGTGCGCCCGCCATCCGTCCCGCCGCCGTCCCGGGCGCCGGACGCTCCGCCCGACGCTCCGCCGGCGGCGGTGGCGGCCGGTTCGTCCAGGTCGCGCCAGTCCGGCCCATGGACCCGGTCCAGATAAGCCTCCAGCACCGATGCCGATCGCGCATCCTCCGCCCGCATCTCGGCCATGAGGTCGATCAGCCGGTCGAGCGGCAGATCGTCCAGCGCCGCGCCGGCGAAGGTGCCTTTTCGAACCCGGCCGGCCATCCGCCCCGTGTCGTGATCGAGGCGGACCTCGAGCCAGTCGGTGGTCAGGTCGGACGTGCGTCCCGGCGTGGGGCCGCCGGCCGCCTTCACGCGATTCCACACCGCCCGCCAGCGCAGGATCGCCGGCAGCAGGAAAACCGCGATGCCGAGGGCTACTCCCAGCCGGCCGCTGACCGCCAGCCACAGTACGAGGAGGACGCCCAGACCGGCGGCGCCGTAGCGCACGCCGCGCGCCAGTGCCTTCGGATCCGCGTTGACGAACCACTGGGCCAGCAGCACCAGGCCGACCAGGAGGCAGATGCCGAGGATCAGAGCCGGAATCATCGTCGGCCGTTCATGATGGCGGCGTCAGCCGCCGCCGGAGCGGTGACCGACCTGATGGGTCAGGAGGCGCACCGCTTCCCCGCCGCGGCGTTGGCCATAGTCCGCCAGCGCCCTGTGGCCGCCGGCGGCATAGACGGCGACGGCTCCCAGCAGGTCCTTGAGCTGACGGGCGCTGGAGGCGTCGAACGAGCAGTAGGCGCCGCCGGTCAACCGGGCGATCTGCCGGAATGCCCGTTCGGCGATCGGATCCCGGCCTTCGTGAAACAGGAACGCCGGCACACCCAGCATGCCGAGCTCGCCGGCCGTCGTGCAGACGCGGTCGATATCCTCCTCGAAGCAGTCGCCCACGAAGACCAGGGCATTGACCTTCTGCTTCTTCGTCTCGTTGATCGTATGGCGCAGGATGCGGCCGACCTGGGTCTGCCCGCCGAGGCAGCGGACCGCCGTCATCTTGCCCAGCAACGCCCGGCTGTCCGACACCCAGGGACTGGCCTTGCATTCCCGAAAGCCGCGGTAGAACACCAGTTGGACGTCCAGGCCGCCCAGCTCGGCCGTCGCCTCGAACATTTCGCCCTGCAACTGGCAGGCGCTGTCCCAGGTCGGCTCCCGACTGGCCGTGGCATCCATCGCAAAGACCAGCCGGCCGCGCCGGCCGCCGGTCGTCGGGGCCGGGGTGGCACGCAGCTTTTCCAGAAAGGCATCGACGTCGCCCCGGCTTCCGCTCGCCGGAGTGCCGCTGCGGCCCTTCGCGGGAACCCGATCGTCGTTCGCCATTGCTTCGATCCGCCGTTGCCGAGGTCGAGAGCCCATCCCCATCCTTATCTAGGTCGGAGCAGGGGGGATTGTCAGCCTCTCTTGTGCGACCGAACGCCCGGCACGGGGCATCGTCGATCCGATCGCCGGCGCGGGCGCGGATACGCCGTCGCAACGGCGACACCTTTCGGCGCCCTCCAGGCGGGTCGGGGAAACTGGCCCAGAACGCCCGTCGCACGGCGGGGGCGAACTCGGCCGACCAGCCGATCGACGCATCCGCGCCCCTCGCGACCGAACGGTCGAAGCACCGGCCGTCCGAAGCACCAACTGTCCGAAACACGGGCCGTCGGGGCGGCCGATCCGGGCGATCCAACCGCTCCGGTGGCGGTGCCGTGTCAGAACAGCCTTCCGTCTTCGTCCGCCTCGACGCCGATGCCCTCGCTGGGCGGCTCCTCCTCCGCGCCGCCCAGGCCGATCGTCTGTACCAGCGAGCGAACCTCCTGGCGGGCGGCGACGTGGCTCATGGTCAGCGGACCCTCCGCCTTCGCGGCATCGCGCAGGTCGAGAAGCGTCAACCCCTTCAGGAACAACTCGCGGAAGATCACCCGCTCGCCGAAGCCTTTCGCCAGCCGGAAACCGATGCGCCGCGCGAGCTTGTCGAGGATGACCTCCATGTCGCGCTTGTTGCGCGCATCGAGATGGCTCAGCCGGTTGCGCATCACCACCCAGTCGATCGGCCCCCCGCGGGCCATGGCGCGCCGCTTGCGCTGCTCCCACACCATTTCGGCATAGGTCGAAGGACCCTTGATCTCCAGGGTGTCGGCATCGACACGGGCCAGCAGGTCGAGATCGATGAAGCTGTCGTTGAGCGGCGTGACCAGCGTGTCCGCATAGGTGTGGGCAAGGCGGGAGAGCGGGCTGTCGCTGCCGGGCGTGTCGATCACGATCACATCGGTCGTTTCGGCCATGCGCTCCAGCGTCTCGGTGAAGCGGCCGACCTCCTCGGCCTCCGCCTGCTCGTAGTCGGGGGCCTTGCTGCGGTGGATCGGCACGTGAACCGGATGCGGCAGGTCCAGCTTGACCCGCTCGTCATAGTCGCGCCGGTTGGCGAGGTATCGGGAGAGCGTTCCCTGGCGGGCGTCCAGGTCGAGCGAGCCGACCCGATGACCGGCCTGCAGCAGCGCGACAATCAGGTGGAAGGCGGTCGTCGACTTGCCCGTGCCGCCCTTTTCGTTGCCGAGCACGATGACCCGAGGGCCCTGATGCCGTGCGGCGTTTCGGGCGGCCGCCCGAGCCGCGGCCTCCGCGGCGGTCAACGCCGGCTGGTCGGCCGGTCGGCCGTGCTGCGCCGATGGAAGGGACCCGTCCATTCGAACCTCAACATCTGGATGCGATTCGATGCGAGGATACTAGAAACAGCCGAGTCTCCCCAAGGGGACTCCGTTCCGGACCATCATCGATTTCGGGGTAGCGAGGCGGGCTTTCCCTTGCGTGTCGTCGTGGTAAAAGCCAGGACCTCACCGGCCGGCAGTGCGGACCGCGAGCGCTGTTCGCGCCTCGTCGCGGTCCCGGATTGCCCCCCGGACGGTCCACGATGGCCGGGAGGACGGGTGGCTACATCGCCGGCTGCGGCGCGATCGGCACGCAGTCGGTGCCGACGGCGATCAGGCTGGCGCAGGCGCTGGCCGCCGAGGTGGCGTCCAGGCCGATCAGTCGGGCGCGATAGAGCGGGCCGTTGTCGGTCGCGACCTCGATGACCTGACGCTCGACCCGGCCCAGCAGATCGGGCAACGTCTCCGCCGCGCGGATCGTGGCGGCGTCGCCGTCTTCCCGCCGCGGATAGGCGCCGACCTGGATCGCCCAGCGCCGCGGTGCCAGGGCGTCGGCCGGCGCCGGCGCCGCGGACGCGGAGGAGACCACGGTGGCCGCGAGCGCGCCGATCGGGTCGTCGGCGATGTCGCCGCCCGTCTCGGAGGCACCGGGTGCCGTCGGAGGCACCGGCACGATCGGCAAGGGGCCGTCTGCGGCGGGCGTCACCAGCGCCGCGACCCGGCCGCCGGCCGAGCCGACCACCATGGCCTGCCGGTCCGCTGCGGACTCTGCCGTGGCCCTGGTGTCGGTCGATCCCTCCTCGGTCGCCGCCGCGGCCAGGGCGAGACCGCCCGGCCGGCGCGGCGGCGCCGGCATGCGCGCCGCCCAGACCGGGGGCGGCAGCGCGGTCGCGACCACCGGCGGCAGGTCGGGCAGGCGCCCCAGCGCCGGGCTGCGCGGCGGGACCGGCGGGTCGAACGGCGTCGTGCCGCCGGCGATCAACAGACGCCCGCGCGCGCCGGCAAAGCCCTGGTCCAGCAGCTCCGCGACCCGGCGGTTGCGCTGGTCGGCCGTGTCGCCGCCGAAGACGACGGCAATCAGCCGCAGATTGCCGCGGACGGCCGAGGCGGCAAGGTTGAAGCCGGAGGCGCGGATGTAACCCGTCTTGAGGCCGTCCATCCCCTGATAGGTCCCGAGCAGCCGGTTGTGATTTCGATAGCCGACACCCGCATAGCGCCAGTTGCGCGTCGCGAAGTACCGGTACTCCTCCGGGAAATTCCAGATCAGCGCCTGCGCCAAGGTCGCCATGTCGCGGGCCGTCGAAATCTGCGCGTTGTCCGGCAGGCCGGAAGCATTGCGGAAGGTGGTCTGGTTCATCCCCAGGGCGCGTGCCTGTCGGGTCATGAGCTGGGCGAACTCGCTTTCCGTTCCGCCCAGCGCCTCCGCCAGCACGACCGCCACGTCGTTGGCGGACTTGGTGACCAGGGCGTAGATCGCGTCCTCGACCCGAATCGACGAGCCGGCGACCAGGGCCAGGTGCGACGGCGGCTGGGAATCGGCATGTCGCGACACGGGCAACCGCTGGTCCAGGCTCAACCGGCCTTCCTGGATCGCCTGGAAGGTCAGGTAGAGAGTCATCATCTTGGTCAGGGAAGCCGGATAAAGCTGGCGGTCGGCGTTGTGCTGATGGAACACTTCGCCCGTCGCCGCATCCATCACGATGGCGGCGTAGCGACTGCTGCTCTGCGCCTCTGCGGCGGGCGCCAGCGCGACCGCCACGACGAAGGCGACGAACAGGATTGCGATTCGCTGTCGAATCACGTTGCCCACCGTCCAGAAAATGGCGGAATTCCGCGCCTCTCGAGACATGGCGCTGACCTCCCCGGGTCATCGGTCGCCGACCGGACGAAACTCTAGTGGAACGCACGAATCGGTGTCTAGAGAGTAGAGCCAGATGGTTAACGAAAATTTGCCCCGACGCACGAAGACTTTTCCTGCCCGGCAACGGCCGCAGTATCTCCGCACCAGACCTTCCGCAGCGCGGACCGGGTCAGAACGGTGTCTTGGCCGCGCCGCGGCGGCAGCGATGCTCGCCGGCCTCGCGGCCTGCGCCTGGCAGGGGCCGGCCCAGGACATCGTCACGCAGCGGCTGACCTGGTTCGACTTCGCCGGCGCCGACGACATCCGCAGCGCCTGCGCCGCCGGTTCGCGCGACCGGTACCGGCTGATCCACGTCGCCGATTTCGACCGTCAGGTCCGCAACTACGATCTGGAGGTCACGGCGGACGGCAGCGGGACCCTGCTGCAGATCATCGACCGCGGCGTCACGATCGACCCGGCGACCGAGACGCTGGGCGACATCCTGGGCCCGACGGTGGCGACCCGGGGCATCGCGGCCGGCGAGGTCGCGGCGCTCGACCGGACGCTCGTCGGCGACGGCCTTGTCGCCGGGGGACCCGACTGGTCGCCCCCGGTCGGCCGCCGGCTGGTCGCGACGCAGCATTTCTGGCTCGTCGCCGCCTGCCGGGACGGGCGGTTCTCGCTCACCGGCATCGCCGATCCGGACGGGGACTTCGATCCGCCCGGGGTCGATCTCGGCGTCGACGAGGCGATGCGTGCGCTCGACGGCACCGGCATTGCCTGGCCGACCGCCACGCCGCCGATCGACGCCCACAGCCTGGCGGCTTGCACAGTCGAGAAACGCCAGGGCGACCGCTCGACCTGTTTTCTCCTCCAGATCGGCGAGAACGGACTGGTGGGCCTGACCGGCCGGTAGCGGTGCAGGTCAGGTCTGCGACCGGTGGGCGTTGACGCGGATCGGCGGCGTGGCCAGTCTCCGCATCCTTCCCCGAACCGCCGCCGGATTTCCGAACCCGATGCCGACCGACCGTCCCGCCACCGCTTCGCGGCCCGTCGCCAGCCCCGTTCGGCGCCTCGGGGAATGGCTGTGGTCGGCACCCTATCTCCTGGTGCTGGTGCCGCCGCTGTGCTGGGCCGGGAATTTCCTGATCGCCCGCGGCCTCAACGAAACCCTGCCGCCGTTCGGCCTGGCGTTCTGGCGGTGGACCTTTTCGGTCGCGCTGCTGCTGCCGTTCGTCGGCGGCACGCTGATTGCCCAGCGGCATCTCGTCGCCCGGCACTGGAAGCTGCTGTTCGGCGCGGGCATTTTCGGCGTCGCAGGCTACAACTCCCTGATCTACCTGGCGATGCAGTCGACCCCGGCGCTCAACGTATCGCTGATCAATTCTGCGATGCCGCTCGCCATTCCGATCGCCGCCATGCTGATGGTGCGCGAGCGGGTGGTGGCGGGCCAGTGGCTGGGTCTCGCCATCTCCTTCCTCGGCGTGGTCTGGATCGTCGCCCGCGGGGAGCCCGCCACGCTTGCCGCCTTCCGGATCGCTCCGGGCGACCTCTGGGTCCTGCTGGCGGTGGCCAATTGGGCCGTCTATTCCTCGCTGCTGCGGTTCAAGCCGCCGGAGATGAACCCCGGTGTCCTGATGATCGCGACCATGGCGGTCGGCATGGTGGTCCTGGCGCCGTTCATGCTGTGGGAGTCGGCGCAGGGCCGAACGGTGCCCGTGACGCCGCAGGCGCTGGCGGCGGTCGCCTATGTGGCGGTGTTCGCCTCGCTGGTCGCCTATCTGTGCTGGAACCGCTCGGTCGCCCTCCTGGGGCCGACCCGCACCGGCCTGTCGATCCACATGATGCCGGTGCTGGTTGGCGTCCTGGCCTTCCTCATCCTGGGCGAGCCGATCGAAGGCTTCCACCTGGTCGGTGCCGCCTTCATCGCGGTCGGAATCGTGCTGGCGATGCGCGCGGGCTGGACCCGCCCGCACGCGGGCTGAGCCGCCTCAGGCGCCGGAGCCGCCGTCAGCGTTCGGGAAGAACAACTGCTCCCCGCCGAGGGTGAAGGACGCGATGGCATCCTGCCCCTCCGTCGAGGTGATCCAGTCGATGAACGCCTGCGCCGCCTCGACGTTGACGTGCGGGAAGCGCTCCGGGTCGACCGCGATCACGCCGTAGGGGTTGAACAGGCGATCGTCGCCTTCCACCAGGATCTCGAGACCGCCGCGGTTGCCGTGGCTCAGCCAGGTGCCCCGGTCGGCGAGCGCATAGGCGTCCAACTCGGCCGCGGTGTTGAGCGTGGCGCCCATGCCCTGGCCGAGCGGCCGGTACCAGCTGCCGGCGCCCTCCGGCTCGATGCCGGCGGCGGTCCAGAGCTCGCGCTCCTTCTCGTGGGTGCCGCTGTCGTCGCCGCGGCTGGCGAACGGCGCCTCGGCCCCGGCGATCGCCGCCAGGGCGGCGCCGGCATCGTCCGACCCCACGATCCCGGCGGGATCGGAGGCCGGACCGACGATGACGAAGTCGTTGTACATCACGTCGTGACGCTCGAGGCCGAAGCCCTCCTCGACGAACTGCTCCTCCGACGGCCGGTGGTGGACGAACAGGATGTCGGCGTCGCCGCGCCGGGCCATCTCGATCGCCTGGCCGGTGCCCTTGGCGACCACCCGCACGTCGATGCCGGTCTCGGCCTCGAACATCGGCAGCACGTGGCCGAACATTCCCGACGCCTCGGTCGAGGTGGTCGAGGCGACGATCAGGACGTCGTCCTGGGCAGCCGCCGGTGACATGACCAGGGCGGCGAGGCCGGCTACGGCGAGGGCTGCGGAGAGAAAGCTGCGTTGGATCATGGTCATCTCCCCAGGGTCTGAATCGATCTCTGAAATCTTCTGAGGCCGCATCAGGCCAGCCGGCCGTCGACGAAGGCGGCGGCCGCCGGGCTCTCCGGTCCGGCGAAGAAGGCGGCGGCCGGACCGGTTTCCGCCAATCGGCCGCGGTGCAGGAAGACGATCTCGTCGGCCAGCCGGCGGGCCTGGCCCAGGTCGTGGGTCGTCATCACGATCTTGGTCCCGGCCTCGTGGATGCGCCCGATCAGCGCCTCCACCGCCTTGGTGGCGGCGGGGTCCAGGCTGGCGGTCGGCTCGTCCAGGAACAGCACCTGCGGGTCGAGCCCCCAGGCCCGCGCCAGGGCCAGCCGCTGCTGCTGTCCCCCGGACAGCACCCGCGCGGGCCGGTCGGCGATGTCGGAGAGGCCCGCGACCGACAGCATCCGCTCCACCGTCTCCCGGCGCCGCGCGCGCGGCACGCCCCGCATCCTGAGCGGATAGTCGAGATTGGCGCGGACTGACCGGCGCAGCATCACGGGGCGCTGAAAGACCATGGCCTGGTGGCGGGCGGCGGCGGAGCGGCCGGGGCCGGCCCAGCCGACGCGGCCATGCGTCGGCCGGATCAGGCCATGGCAGAGGCGCAGAAACAGGGACTTGCCGGCGCCGTTGAACCCCAGGACGCAGGTCAGCGGGCCCGGCTCGAGCACCAGCGAGAGACCCTCGACCAGTGGGCGACCCTCAACGGCATAGTCCACGTCCTCCAGCACCAGCGGGAGAATCGCGTCCGGCGCGGGGCGACGGTCATCGCGCGGCATGGGACCTCCTCCGCGGATCGATCAGCCGTCGGCCCGGCGGCCGGCGCGGCCGATCACGGTCACCGCGGCATTCACGCCGACCGCGATCAAAAGCACGATCAACCCGAGCCCCAGCGCCAGGGCGAGATTGCCGCGGCTGGTCTCCAGCGCGATGGTCGTGGTCATCACGCGGGTCACGTGGTCGATGTTCCCGCCGACGATCAGCACCGCCCCGACCTCCGCACTCGCCCGGCCGAAGCCGGCCAGGACAGCGGTCAGGAGCGGCAGCCGGCCGTCCCACAGCAGCGTCCACACCGCACGACCGGGCGCGACGCCGAAGCTGGTCAACTGCTCGCGGTAGTCGCGCCAGAGATCCTCGACGACCTGGCGGGTGAGCGCGGCGACGATCGGCAGGACCAGGATGGCCTGTGCAATGATCATCGCCGTGGGGGTGAAGAGCAAGCCCAAAACCCCCAGCGGGCCGGCGCGCGACAGCAGGAGATAGACGATCAGCCCGACCACCACCGGCGGCAGCCCCATCAGCGCGTTGATCAGGACAATCGCCGCCTGCCGCCCGGGAAACCTCGCGACCGCCACCAGGGCGCCGAGCGGCAGCCCGATCAGCGCGGCGATCCCGACCGCCGACAGGCTGATCCAGAGCGACCGGCCGACGATTTCCACCAGGTCGGGATCGAGCCCCACGATCAGCGCGAGGGCGGTCAGGAAGGCGTCGGTGAAGTCGGTCATGGCAGGTCGGGCGCACGCGGTCCGGTCGGGCTGTCGCTATCGGTCCTCGAGGATGAGGCCGAGGCGCCATCCTGTCACCTCCCGCCCGGTTCGCCAAGCGCGCGGCAGGCGGCATCGCCGGAAGCGCCGTCAGCCCTCCGGCTGTTCGTCGACCACGCGGGTGACGTGGCCCATCTTGCGGCCCGGCCGCGCTTGCGTCTTGCCGTAGAGGTGCAGATGGGCGCCCGGCTCGGCCAGGAGGCGGGGCCAGGCGTCGACCTGGTCGCCGATCAGGTTGACCATCACAGCCGGGCGGAACGGCCGGACCGCTCCCAGCGGCAGCCCGCAGACCGCGCGGACCAGCTGTTCGAACTGGCTGGCGGGGCAGCCCTCGATCGTCCAGTGGCCGGAGTTGTGCGGCCGCGGCGCCAGCTCGTTGACCCGGAGCCGGCCGTCGATGCCCCAGAACATCTCGACCGCCAGCACGCCGATCATGTCCAGCTCCACGATCAGGGTCCGCGCGATCTCCTCTGCCGCCGCCGCGGTATCGGGGGGCAGGTCGGCCGGCGCCGTGGTGCGGGCAAGGATGTGGTTCTCATGCTCGTTCCTCACCGGCGGGTAGCAGACGACCGTGCCGTCCGCCCCGCGCGCCGCGATCACCGACAGCTCGAAGCGGAACTCGACGAAGCCCTCCAGGATCGCCGGCCGGCCGCCGATCCGCTGCCACGCGCCGGCGAGGTCGGCCTCGCTACGCAGCATCGCCTGGGCCTTGCCGTCATAACCCATGCGGGTGGTCTTCAGCACCGCCGGCAGGCCGATCGCCGCCACCGCCTCCGCCAGCGCCCCCTCGTCGGGCACCGGCCGGTAGGGCGCGGTCGGGATGCCGCGGGCGGTGACGAAATCCTTCTCCGCCAGCCGGTCCTGGCAGACCGCCAGCGCCTGCGGCCCCGGCCGGACCGGGACCCGGGCGGCCAGGTGCTCCACCGTTTCCAGCGGAATGTTCTCGAACTCGTAGGTCGCCACGTCGATCGCGGCGGCGAACCGGTCGAGCGCGGCGCGGTCGGCATAGCCGCTCAGCGTCTCGGCGTTCGCCACCTGGGCGGTCGGGCTGCCGGCGTCGGGGCAGAAGACGTGGGTCCGATAGCCCAGTTCGGCGGCGGCGAGGGCCGTCATCCGGCCGAGCTGGCCGCCGCCGAGCATGCCGATCGTGCTGCCCGGCGGCAGCGGCGCGGTCGGGGCGGGGGTGGGGGTGGAGGAATTTGCGCCTGGGCCGGCGTCGGTCATCGGGTCAGCCTTCGGCGTCGACGGGCGTTTCGGCCACCGCGGCCGTCTGGTCCGACCGGAACCGGTCGAGCGCGGCGGCGACGTCCGGGTCGTTCAGCGCCAGGATGGACGCTGCCATCAGCGCGGCGTTGACCGCCCCGGCCTTGCCGATCGCCAGCGTCCCCACCGGCACGCCGCCCGGCATCTGGACGATCGACAGCAGGCTGTCCATGCCGTCCAGCGCCTTGGTCTGGATCGGCACCCCCAGCACCGGCAGGGGCGTCATCGAGGCGGTCATCCCGGGCAGGTGGGCCGCCCCTCCGGCGCCGGCGACGATCACCTTCAGACCCCGCTCGCGCGCCGTGCGGGCATAGTCCCAAAGCCGGTCCGGCGTGCGGTGGGCGGAGACGATGCGCGCCTCATAGGCGACACCCAGCTGTTCCAGGGTGTCGGCGGTGAATTTCAGGGTCGGCCAGTCGGACTGGCTGCCCATGATGATGCCGACCTCGGCTGCCGCACCGGCCATGTCCGTCCTCGCTGCCGATCGGACCGCCGGCTGCCCGGCGGCGTGAAGGGCGCGGATCATAGCGCCTCGATCCGGCATGGCAAACCCGTGCGCGGCCGTCGCGGTCGATCCTCATTGATCGTTAACGCGTTTGCGGATAGAGGGTACCTCCAGGCAGGAACGGGCGGAAAAGGCCCATGCGAGTCAGCGATAATCGACCGACGGGTGCAGCGGGCGTCGCGCGCCCGAGTGCGGTCTCGCCCGCCTCCTCGGCCAGCGCTGCCGAGCCCGCCGCCCCGGTGGCGCCGGCCCGCACCGTCGCCGATGTCGCCACGTTCCTCGGCATCCCCGAAAGCGAACTGACGTCCAAGGTGCGCGAGGGCATGGCCCGGCTGATCGACGAGGTCGACCGACTGCGCCGCGACCTGGATTCCCGCGACCAGCGCATCGCCTTCCTGGAGCAGCTGGCCGACGAGGACCCGCTGGCGCCGATCCTGAATCGCCGCGCCTTCGTGCGGGAACTGGGCCGAATGGTGGCCTTCGCCGATCGCTACGGCACGCCGTCCAGCGTGCTCTATTTCGACCTCAACGGCCTCAAGGGGATCAACGATCGCTGGGGCCATGCCGCCGGTGACGCGGCGCTGGCGCATGTCGCGGACGTGCTGCTGCGCAACACCCGCGGCTCCGACGTCGTCGGCCGGCTGGGCGGCGACGAGTTCGGCGTCATACTGGTCCAGGCGGACGACGCCGCGGCCACGGCCAAGGCGGCCGAACTGGCCGCCGCGATCGCCGATTCCCCGCTCGACTGGCAGGGCCAGACGCTGAACCTCTCAACCGCGGTGGGCAGTTTCGCCTTCGACGGGGGGGAGCCGGCGCATGCCGTGCTCGACCGTGCCGACCGGGCGATGTACGACCAGAAGCGCCGCCGCGGCTGACCGCGACCGCGGCGCCCCCCGCGGCCCCACGGGCCGGACGGTCAGGCGATGATGTCCGGCAGGATCCGGCTCTCGACGCGCGCGATCTCGTCCTTCAGAACCAGCTTGCGCTTCTTCAGCCGCTGCATGCGCAACTGGTCGAAGGGCGCGGCTTCCGCAAGCCGCGCGATCACGTCGTCGAGATCGCGATGTTCGCTCTTCAGTTCCTCGAGGCGCTGCTTGAGGCGCTCGTTCTCATCCATGGGCGACCGATCCGCTGTCTTCGGCACTCCCTCACGGGCGCCCTTATAGCAGCATCGGAGGGCGCCGCGGGAGGCGGTTTCGCTCACCCGGCGAAACACGTCCGCGCGGGGGCGGTTGCACCCCTTCCGCGATCTGGTAAACCTAGCGCCGCACCTCCCCTATCCTCCGACGATCGAGACCTCCCCACATGGCAGGCGAAAAGCGTATCGGCATCCTGACCAGCGGCGGCGACTGCGCCGGCCTCAATGCGGTGATCCGCGCCGCGGCCGCCCGGGCGGCGGAGCTTGGCTGGACCATCATCGGCATCAAGGAAGGCACGATGGGCCTGCTCAGCCGGCCCCTGCAATACGAAGTGCTGGACGCCGAAAAGTTCACCGGCACCATCATGCGCCAGGGTGGCACCATCCTGGGCACCACCAACCGCGGCAACCCGTTCGCCTTTCCGATGGCCGACGGCTCGGTCAAGGACCGGTCGGAGGAGATCATCGGCGGCTGCCGGGAGCTGGGGCTCGACGCCCTGATCGGCATCGGCGGCGACGGCAGCTTCGCGATCCTGCGCAAGCTGGCCCAGCAGGGCGGGCTGAACCTGGTCGGCATCCCGAAGACCATCGACAACGACGTCGGGCTGACCGAGACCTCGGTCGGCTTCGACACCGCCGTCGCCGTGGCCACCGAGGCGCTGGACCGCCTGCAGCCGACGGCCGCCAGCCATGCCCGCGTCATGGTGCTGGAAGTGATGGGCCGCGACGCCGGCCACATCGCCCTGTCAGCCGGGATCGCCGGCGGAGCCGACGTCATCCTGATTCCGGAGATCGGCTATTCGGTCGACGTGATCGCCCGAAAGATCCGCCAGGTCCGCGCCAAGGGGCGCAACTTCGCTCTCGTGGTGGTGTCGGAGGCGGTGCGGTCCTCGTCCGGCGAGGCGCTGACCAAGGAATATGTCGGCGGCGAGAAACGGTTCGGCGGAATCGGGGACTACGTCGCCGCCGAGATCGCCGAGGCGACCGGCGCAGAGACCCGCGTCACGGTACTGGGCCACGTCCAGCGCGGGTCGATGCCCAGCTGGTCGGACCGGCTGATCGCGTCGGCCTTCGGCGTCCACGCGGTGGACCTGATCGCGGAAGGCAAGTTCGACCGGATGGTCGCATGGCAGAACCGCCAGGTGGTCGACGTCCCGATCGAGGAGGCGATCGCCCACTACCAGGCGGTGGAACTCGACGGCGCCATGATCCGCACCGCCCGCGGCCTCGGGATCTGCCTGGGCGACTAAGGGCAATTCCCGAACGGACGAAATCATCGGGTTCGGGAGAAATTGCCCAATCTTCGAAGGTCTGGAGCAACCTGCGCCCCTTGGGGCGCAGGTTGCTCCAGCGGACGCGGATCGGAGATCCCGTCTCAGGTCGTCGCGATCCCGCGGCGGCCTCTGCCAGATGGGGCGGCGTGCCGGTTCAATGGCACGCCGGCCTGTCGACTTATCCCCGACTTACCCGTTTTTCCGATAACGGATCGAATTGATTTCCCCCGCCGCCGCCATCAGATGTAAGCTGATGGTGATGAAACTGTAATATGGTTTCAGAACTGGCAAGGGAGCTTTGCGATGTCTCTCGAAGACCGAATCGAGTCCCTCCGGTCGCGGCATGGCCATCTTGACCGGCAACTTCAGGCCGAAATAACCCGCCCCATGCCCGACTCCGATGCCATCGGTCGCCTGAAGCGCGAGAAGCTCAAGCTCAAGGATGAAATTTCCCGACTGGCCGGAACCACCTCGACGGCGGCCTGACGCCTCGGTCCCGACTTACGGGTGAAGGATACGGCGCGTCCCGGAGGACCGGGGCGCGCCGTTCGTGTGTAGGGGCTCGAACCTCCCCGAGGGCGTGCCCCTCCCGCCCCCTGCCGCGGAGGTGGCCACGGGCGCGGGCCTGACCGCGCTTCCTTTGCGATGGGTCTCAACCGGACGAGCTCGAGTCACCCCTCCCGGTCGTCGTCGTCGCGCCGATCGCCCATGTTGGCGAAGGGGTCGCGCATCGGCTCCTCCGGCTCGTGTTCGCGCCGGCTCAGGCCGAACGCCGCGAAGGGGTCGGCCTCGGCCTCGGCGGCCGCCTGCTCGCGCTGGCGCTCCTCCTCCAGGCGTGCCGCCTCGGCCGCGCGCTTCTCCTCGGCCTCGGCCGCCTCCTGTGGGCGGCGCTTGCGGGCCTTCTCCAGTTCCACGTCCAAGTCGGCCTGGCGGCAGATGCCCAGCATCACCGGGCTGCGGGGCTTGATGTTCGGCGTGTTCCAGTGGGACTTGTCGCGGATCGAGTTGATCGTCTGCTTGGTCGTGCCGATCAGCCGCGCCACGGCGGCGTCGCTCAACTCCGGATAGGTCTTGAGCAGCCACGACACGGCGTCCGGCTTCTCCGCCCGCTTGGTCACCGGGGTATAGCGCGGACCCTTGGAGCGGCGCTGCGGCATCGGGATGTCCGGCTGGTGCAGCATCAGTTCCGCCGAGGGGTCGTTCTCGCAGCGTTCGATCTCCTGCTTGGTCAGCTGGCCGCTGGCCACCGGATCCATGCCGACCATGCCGACCGCAACCTCGCCGTCGGCGATCGCCTGCACCTCCAGGCGGTGCAGCCCGCAGAACTGGGCGATCTGATCGAAGCTGAGCGCCGTGTTCTCGACCAGCCAGACGGCGGTGGCCTTCGGCATCAACGGCTGGGCCATGGGTCCTCCTCGAAAGACGGCGCGGCCGGCGACTTCCGGGCCGCGAACGCAAAATCTCCCCCGTCGCCGCCGCCGGGAGCGTCCGGCGAGGGCGAACCGCCCGGAGGCGGCATCAGCCAGGGAATGTTGGCTTGATGGGCGGAATATAGGCACCAACCGGCGGGGAGGCAAAGAAAACCTCCGCCGCCGTCAGCCCACCGTCAGCACGATCTTGCCGATATGGGCGGAGGTTTCCATCAGCGCATGGGCCTCGGCCGCGTTCTCGAGCGGGAAGGTCTCGTGGATGATCGGCCGGACCGTCCCGGCCGCCAGCAGCGGCCATACCGTCTCCTCCAGACCGCGGGCGATCCGGCCCTTGGCCTCCACCGACTGGGGCCGGAGGGTGGAGCCGGTCAGGGTCAGCCGCTTGACCATCAGCTTCTGGATGTTGAACGTCACCGTCGCGCCGCCCAGCACGGCGATCGTCACGTGCCGGCCCTCGAGGGCCAGCGCCTCGATGTTGCGGGGAACGTAATCGCCGCCGACCATGTCCAGGACCACGTCGACGCCGCGGCCCTCGGTCGCCTCCTTCACCACCTCAACGAAATCGTCGGTGCGGTAGTTGATCGCCTTGTCGGCGCCCAGCGCCTCGCAGGCGGTGCATTTCTCCTCCGACCCGGCGGTCGCGAACACCCGCGCGCCGAGCTGGTAGGCGAGCTGGATCGCCGTCGTGCCGATGCCGCTGGAGCCGCCGTGGACCAGGAGCGACTCTCCCTTGGTCAGCCGGCCGCGCTCGAACACGTTGGTCCAGACGGTGAAGTGGGTTTCGGGCACGCCGCCGGCTTCGACCATCGACAGCGCGCCCGGGATCGGCAGCACCTGCGGCGCCGGCGTCGCGACGTACTCGGCATAGCCGCCCCCCGGCACCAGCGCGCAGACCCGATCACCGACCGACCAGCGGGTCACCCCGTCGCCGACCGCGGCGATCGTGCCCGCGACCTCGAGCCCGGGCAGGGGGCTGGCATCCGGCGGCGGCGCGTATCTGCCCATGCGCTGCAGAACGTCGGGCCGGTTGACGCCGGCCGCCGCCACCTTGATCAGCACCTCGCCGGGGCGGACCATCGGCACCGGCACGGTGACCGGCTTCAGCACCTCGGGACCACCGGGATTGGCGATCTCAACGGCGGTCATCAGCGGGGGCAGGGCGTCGGCCATGGCGGGCGGCTCCGTCTCGGGCGGGGCGGGTCAGGCGGCGGCAGGGAGCGCCGGCAAGCGGGGGTTGCAGGTGTAAAGCGCCCGGTCCAGAGTCACAACCCGCCGCCGCGCCCGACCGGTTCCGACCGGGCGATGAGGCGCGGCCGCAAGGCGACGAAGGAGACGGTGATGGCGCTCGATGCCGAGGATCTGGAGCCGCGCCCCCTGAGGCCCAAGCCGGCCGACCTGACGGCCCTGTCGCTGGAGGATCTGGCCGACTACATCGCCGAGCTGAAGGCCGAGATCGTCCGCGCCGAGGCGGCGGTCGCGTCCCGGCGCGACCATATCCAGGGCGCCGAGAGCCTGTTCCGCAAGCCGGGCTGAGGCTGAACGGGCGGTCGGGGCAACTCCGCTCTGGCCAGCGCGCGCCGGCCAGATTATTCCTCGGGGGCCGTTTCGCGGCAGCGCAACATGGCTCTCGAGGGAGGATCACATGCTGGCAGGCAAAACCGCCGTCGTCACCGGCTCGACCAGCGGCATCGGCTTGGGCATCGCGAAGGCGCTCGCCTACCAGAACTGCGACATCATGCTGAACGGCTTCGGCGACCAGCGCGAGATCGAGGATCTGCGCCGGGAAATGGCCGAGGAATTCGGTGTCGAGGTCGCCTACAGTCCCGCCGACCTCTCCAGTCCGGCCGAGGCCCGCGGCCTGATCGAGGAGGCGACGGCGACCCTCGGCAAGGTCGACATCGTCGTCAACAATGCCGGCATCCAGCATACCGCACCGATCGAGGAGTTCCCGGACGACCGCTGGGACGCGATCATCGCGATCAACCTCTCCTCCGCCTTCCACACGATCAAGGCCGCGCTGCCCGGCATGCGGGAGCGCGGCTGGGGCCGGATCGTCAACACCGCGTCCGCCCATGGACTGGTCGCCTCGGTCCAGAAGGCGGGCTACGTCGCCGCCAAGCACGGCATCGTCGGATTGACCAAGGTGGTCGCGCTGGAGACCGCGGAGGTCGACATCACCTGCAACGCGATCTGCCCCGGCTGGGTGCGGACGCCCCTGGTCGAAAAGCAGATCGAGGCGATCGCCGAGACCAAGGGCATCTCGATCGAGGAGGCGTCGCGCGAGCTCTTGGGCGCCAAGCAGCCGTCGATGAGCTTCGTCACGCCGGAGCAGCTGGGCGCCATGGTGGTCTTCCTGTGCACCGGCGCCGCCGGCCAGATCACTGGCGCCTCGCTGACCATGGACGGCGGCTGGACCGCCCAATAGGCCCGGCAGGACAGGCCCGGCACATCGCTTCTCCCCTCACCACCGGAGGCCCCGCAATGGCCGACGACCCTTCCGCCGCTCCCGCCGCCGACCCGGACGGCGTCGCCGCTCCGTCCACCCGGCGCCGGCGGCGGCGGACCGTCAGCCTGGCGCTGCAGGGCGGCGGCTCGCACGGGGCGTTCACCTGGGGCGTGCTGGACCGCCTGCTGGAAGACGGGCGGCTGCAGGTGGAGGGGATCTCCGGCACCTCCGCCGGCGCGGTCAACGGCGCGGTGCTGGCCTATGGCCTCGCCACCGGCGGCCCGGACGAGGCGCGGCGCCTGCTGGCGCGGCTGTGGGAGCGGGTGGCCGAGAGCGCCCGTTTCGGACCGTTCCAGCCGACGCCGTGGGACCGGTTCACCGGCAATCCGAACCTGGACACCTCTCCGGTCTATGCGATCTTCGACCTGCTGACCCGGGTCACCTCGCCCTACCAGTTCAATCCGTTCGACTGGAACCCGCTGCGCGACCTGCTGGTCGACCTGATCGATTTCGATGTCCTGCGCGAGCTGAAGACGCCGCGGCTCTATGTCAGCGCCACCAACGTCACCCGCGGCCAGCTGAAGGTCTTCGCCGGGGAGGAGCTGTCGGTCGAGGCGCTGATGGCCTCGACCTGCCTGCCGTTCATGTTCCGCGCGGTCGAGATCGACGGCGAGGCGTACTGGGACGGCGGCTACATGGGCAATCCCACCCTCTACCCGCTGATCCACGCCTGCGAGGCGCGCGACGTGGTGGTGGTCCAGATCAACCCGATTCGCCGGCCCGACGTGCCGATGATGCCGACCGACATCCTCGACCGGATGAACGAGATCAGCTTCAACTCCACCTTCCTGCGCGAGGTGCGGGCGATGGGGCTGATCAACCGCCTGCTGGGGGAGCGGGAGCTGGACGAGAAATCCTGCGGCCTCAGGCCCGTCTACCTGCACATGATCGGCGACGAGGCGGCGATGGACGGGCTTTCCGCCTCGTCCAAGCTGAACGCCGACCGCGCCTTCCTGGAACGCCTGTTCGCCGACGGCCGCGCCCGGGCCGAGCAGTGGCTGGAGGACTGCGCGCCGGAGCTGGGCAAGCGGTCGACGTTCGATGCGGGGGCGCTGTTCGTGTGAGCGGACGGCGCTTTGGCCGGCGAGGCTCGGGCGGTACAGTGGTCCAAGACACCTCTCGGAACGCCGCCATGGCCCGCGCCACACGCTCCTCCTCGTCGACCGATCCGCCGCGGCCGGGCGATCCTGCGCCCGCCGAGGCCGCACCGGTCGAGGCCGCGCGTACCCGGACCGGCTCGAATCGCCGGCTCAAGGGACCGGAACGCCGGGCGGCGATCATCTCGCTGGCGGCGGAGATCTTCGCCGAGGAGGGTTTCTCCGCCACAACGCGTGACCTCGCCGCGCGGCTCGGCGTCACCCAGCCATTGCTCTACCGTTTCTTTCCGTCAAAGCAGGCGCTGATCGATGCGGTCTACGAGGCGGTGTTCCGCGACCGCTGGGATCCGGCATGGGACGCGCTGCTGGCGGACGCCCGCCGGCCATTGCGCGAGCGGCTGGTCGCCTTCTATGCCGACTACGCCGCGCGCGCCGATCGGCAGGCAATGCGGCTGTTCGTGCGGGCGGGGCTCGAGGGCATCCCGCTGCCCGGACGGCGCGGCGCCGCTCTGACCGACCAGATTTTCGCCCCCACGATCGCCGCGATGCGGGCGGCCGAGGGGATGCCGGGGTTCGCCGAACGCCCGATGCTTCGCGGCGAGCGGGAACTGGCGATGACGCTCCATGCCTCGGTCGTCTTCCTCGGCATCCGCCGGCACGTCTACGGCATGCCGATGCCGGAGGACGTGTCTGACGTGGTGGCGCTGTCGGTCGACACTTTTCTTGCCGGTGCTCCGGAGACCCTGCGCCGCCTGCACGCGGAGGGGGACGGCGGCATGACCGTCCCCCAGCTGCGGCCCCGGCGGCGAGGCGGCTGATCAGTCTTCGCCGGCCCTGTCTTCGAGATACTTCCAGTAGGTGAAGGTGAAGTCGCGGCCGGTCCGGTTCTGATGGCAGGCGAAGCAGCCCTCGTAGTTGGTTCCGGGCCGCAGTGTTCCGTCGGGCTGATACCAGGCGTAGTCCCAGTCGCCGTTGCGGAGGTCCGGCGGCACGTCCTCGCCCCAGCCGGCGCGCTTTTCCATGACAAACATGTTGGTGAACCCGCCGGTCGGCACGAGGCGGCCGTCGCCTCCGATCACCGGGTCGCCGTCGGCATCCAGCATGGCGTCCCGGTCCGCCATGACGAGGACCGTGCCGTCCGGCAGGGGCTCGCCGGGCGTCGCGGCGGCGTGGGCTTCCGGGTTGACGAAGAAGCTGCGCACGCGGTTGCGGTCGTGGCGATCGACGTCGAGATAGTGCACCCAGGTTTCCGCGATGTTCTCCGGCCGGGTCACCCGTTCCGGGCCGGCGAGGGCGGCACCGGCGGCGACCGCGAGGCAGCCGGCCGCGGCGAGGGACGAGATCAGGCGGCTCATGGCGTCACCTCCACGGTCATCAGCATGTGGTCGTGCAGGACGCATTCGACCTCGAAGCGGCCGGGGGCGGTCAGGAGCAGAGTCTTCTCGGTGTCCGGATCCTGGCTGCCGAGGTCGAGCGCGTGGAGTGCAGTGGGCACGAAGACGTTGTGCGCCAGGGCGTCGTCGTTGACGAAGCGGACGGTGTCGCCGACCGCGGCGGTCAGCTGCGCGGGCTGGTAGGTCGCGCCGCTCATGGTGACGACATGTTCGGCCGCAGCCGCGGGCTGCGCGCACAGCACAGCGGCCGCCATGGCTGTTGCAAGGGACATCCGGCTCATGGGCATTGCCTCCCTCCCCGATGGATCGGTGACGGTCAGCGTGCGGATCCGGTGGTTAAGTTGTCAATTGATAACTTAGATCGGAGCGATCGCAATCGCGTGATCGCGGAGACGTCATGCCGCCGCAGCCGGATCCGAGGGCGCGGCCCGCCCCACGAACCGCTGGAACAGCCAGGCCACCAGCAGCAGCGAGATACCGAGCCCGAGGAAGGAGGCGACGCGCCACAGGCCGTCCAGCGCAGCGGCGTCCCACAGGAACACCTTGGCCAGCGCCAGGCTCATGACGCCGAGGCCGGCGGCGCGCAGCGGCCGGCGCTGCCAGGTGACGCCGGCGAAGAACGTCGCCAGCGCGAAGGCGAGCCAGACGGCGGAATAGGCGTAGAGCTCCCCCGTCTCGATCGGGCCGGGGAACAGGCGCGGGGCGTGGAACAGCTGGCGCACCTCCAGCGTCACGAAGCCGAAGGCCAGCACCAGCGCCGCCGCGCCGGCCAGCGCCTCGGTCCGCCGTGCGGGGCGCCCGCCGGGCACGGCGAACGGCCGGCCCGCCGCCTGACCCACCAGCGCGAAGGCAAGCACCGCCGGCAGGGCCCAGAGCAGGATCAGGGCGTTGAGGAAGGGCGTCTCGCCGACCGGCTCCGCGCCGCCGGGCGGCAGCACCTGGACGGCGCCGTAGGCGACGACGGCGAGTGCGACGACCGCCGCAGCCCGGGCCAGCGTCGGCAGCAGGGGCGCGCGGTCGCGCCGCCGCAGCGCCAGCCGGCCGAGGGCCAGGGCATAGGCCTGGGCCAGCGTCACGACCAGCCCCAGTTCCCACCCGTTCCACTCGGCTCCCGGCAGGTCGACCGGTGGGAACCAGGCGCGCACCGCGAAGAACAGGAAGACGCCGCCGAGCACCGCCGCCAGCGCCTGGACCACCTGCGCCCAGAGGTCGTCGCCGCGCCGGACCATCAGCACCGCCGCCGCGGCCAGCCCCGCGGCCGGCAGGCCGGTGCGTGCCACCGCGTCGCCGAACGCCCCGACCCCGGCCGGCAGGTCGAGCGTGCCGCCGGCCTCCAGCAGCACGGCGAGGCTGGCGAGCGCGCCCAGCACGGCGGCCAGGACGCGCAGCGCCGGCACGGCCAGGGCGAGGCCGACCGCCGCCATGGCGAGGACGGTCAGGCTCCACGCCAGGCCGAGCCAGGCCGAGGTCACCATCATGGAGACGGCGATCGCGATCAGGCCGGCCGAGGCGGTGACATAGGCCGCCAGCACGGGGTCGCGCGCCGGGTCCGGCAGGCGATACCGGCCCCAGCCGGCCGCCGCGGCGGCGTAGAGGGCGGCGACCCCCAGCGCCAGCCAGGCCCAGCCGAGGTCGCTCCAGGCCAGCAGGTCCTTGTTGTAGCTGGCGAGGCCGAGCAGGATCACGGGGACGGTCGCGATCGCCGCCCACAACCCCGGCCGGCGCGCGCCGAACGCCGCCGCGCCGCCCCCCAGCGCCCAGGTCAGGGCGAAGACCAGGTGGAGGGCGAGCGCGCCGGCGGGGGCGGGCAGGGGCTCCCGCGTCTGCCAGTCGAGCCGGGGCCATGTCCAGTCGGCGATGGCGAGGAGCGGCAGCACGGCGGCGACCAGCGCCACCTCCCACCGGCCCTGCCAGCGGCGGGCGAAGGCCAGCGCCGCGGCCGTGTGGAGCCACAGCGCCCAGACCAGGATCGGGTCGTGCCCGGCGCGCCGGACCAGGGCGACCAGCAGCAGCCCGCCGGCGGCCCAGGCTCCGTAGATGAGAAGCGGCGCCAGCGGCCCGATGCCGAACGGCAGCCGCAGGCGGCCCGCCGAAACGCCGAACGCCGCGACGAGCGCCGTCAGCGCCAGGAGATAGAGCGCCGCGGTCGGCGCCTGCGCCGGCTCATATCCGGCGACGAGCCACAGGGCGCCCCAGGCGAAGGCGGCGACCGCGGCGACCGCCGGCAGTTCCGGCCACGGCCGGCGCAGCCCGATCAGCCCCAGCCCGAAGGTCAGCAGGAACAGATAGGCGAAAAGCACCGGCACGTTGGGGTCGGGGCTGCCGACCAGGATCGGCGTCGCATAGCCGCCGACCAGGCCGACCAGCGCGATCAACCGGCCGTGGCGCAGCGCCAGCACCTCGGCCGCCGTCGTCACCGCCACCAGCATCGCGAAACCGACCGGCGGCGACACCAGGCCGTAGAGCGAGCTCGCGGCGAAACTTGCGGCATAGAAGGTGGCGATGCCGGCGGCGAGCACGGCGGCCGCGATCCGCTCGGTCGTGGCGGCGAGGCGATGGCCGACCGCCAGCATGACGCCGCCCAGGAGATAGCCGCCGATCACCCGCCGCGCCGGCGTCAGCAGGCCCTCGTCGATCGAATACTTGACCAGGAAGCCGCCGGCCAGCGCCAGGGCGACGGCGCCCAGCCAGACGAACAGCCGGCCGCCGATCCGGGTCTCCAGGTCCACGCCGCCCGCCGCCGGTCGCGCCGGCGGCTCGGGCGGCGGCTCCGCGGTGCGCGCCGCCGCCGCGGCGGGCTCTTCGGCGTCAGGGTCGGCCTGAGGTTCGGCCTGAGGTCCGACGGGGCCGGGGGTGGCCGACGCCGGCTCTTCCGACGGGGGCATCTCCGCCGCGGCCGCCGACTCCGGCACGTCGCTGCGCGTCTGCGCGGTGTCGCCTGCCGCGGCGGCCGGGGCAGGGGGCTCGGCAGCCGTTCCGGCCGCGGCGTCGCCCGGCGACGGCAGGTCGTTCAGCGCCCGGGTCAGCCGCGCGACCTGGTTCTCCAGCGCGGCCAGGCGCGTCCGCGCGCCCACCACCAGGAAGACCGACACGCCCGACCAGATCAGGACGAAGAGCCCGTAGAGGCCGAGCAGCAGGAAGAAGCCGTCGTTCAAGCGCGTCGCGCCTCGTGCGGGGGAAGGGGCCGGCGACCGGTCAGGCGGCGCCGGCGCGCAGCATGGTCTCCAATCGCTGGACCCGGAGATAGAGATTGCGCGTCCGGTGCAGGAGGCTGCGCACCGCGGGGGGCAGGCGCTCGTCGCGGGTGTGGCTGTCGTCCAGGCAGACGCCGGCACCGCCGAGCTCGTAGGCCTCCCCCAGTGCCTCGTCCAGCGTGATCTCGCCGTCGCGGGCGGCGCGCTGGCCGAACAGCCAGGCCATCACCTGGGTCAGCCGCGTGGTGATCCGCATCGTCTCCTGGCTGACCAGCAGCTTGACGTCCATGTCCAGCCGCTCCGCGTCCGCCGCCTCCTGATAGGCGACATAGTTTCGCGCCTCGACCAGCAGCGTCATCGCCTCGTCGTAGGTCTTGTCGATGAAGGCGGTGGCGGTGACGATCTCGGACAAGACCCGGTTTCCGTTCTGCTGGGACGGCCAGTGTTGCCCCCGGAGGTTAACACAAGGCTGACGGCGCCGCCCAAGACCTCCGACGGCAGACCCCCGTTGGGGGTGGTCTTGACCGGGAATTCGCCCCTTCCTACGTATCGGCACGGCGGTCGCCCGCAACGGGGGCCGCCGGTTGAACGGCAATCGGGACGCGCCCGGCATCGGGGCGTTCCGTCCCTGATATCGCTCATGCGACGGAGGATATCCATGCGTACGTACGACTTTTCGCCGCTGTTCCGGTCCACGATCGGGTTCGATCGCGTCAGCCGGCTGCTCGATACCGCGCTGCAGACCGAGGACGGGGCCGGCTATCCGCCCTACAACATCGAGAAGACCGGTGACGAGACCTACCGCATCGTGATGGCGGTCGCCGGTTTCGGCGAGGACGATCTGGAGATCGTGGCCAACGAGAACAGCCTCGTCGTCAAGGGTCATGCCCGCAAGGACGAGGAGGGCGTGACCTTCCTGCACCGCGGCATCGCCGGCCGCGCGTTCGAGCGCCGGTTCCAGCTGGCCGACTACATCCGCGTCCACGGCGCCCGGCTGGAGAACGGCCTGCTGCTGATCGACCTGGTCCGCGAGGTGCCGGAGCACATGAAGCCCCGCACGATCGCGATCGAGAGCGGCAGCGGTCCGAAGAAGCTGGAGCAGAAGGCCGCCTGACCTCGGCCCTGAGGCAGGCCGCGGCGGCCGGACGTTCCTCCGCCGCCGCGGTCGCGCTGCCGGCGAAGGCATGCCGCGCCTCCCCGCGGGACCGCTCCGCCGATCCATGACGCCCCGCCCGCGGCCCCCGCGCGGCGGGGCGTTTCTTTTTGGGGTGACCGACAGGCAAACGGCGACAACCGCCCCGCTGGCCGACTCGGCGTTCAGCCCGGCATGATGGTCGACGGCCATGGACGTAGGGGGCGAGGGTCGTGATGCGGGCAGTCTGGTACGAGCGGTTCGGAGCGGCGCGGCAGGTGCTCGAGGTCGGCGACCTGCCGACGCCGGAACCGGCGGCCGGCGAGCTGCGGGTGCGGCTGGCGGCCTCGGGGGTCAATCCCTCCGACGTGAAGCTGCGCGCCGGTGGCCGGCCGGGCGTCTCCGGCCCGCCATGGCAGAAGATCGTCCCGCACAGCGACGGCGCCGGCACGGTGGATGCGGTGGGGCCGGGCGTCGATCCCGGCTGGATCGGCCGGCGGGTCTGGGTCTGGAACGCCCAATGGCAGCGGCCGATGGGGACCGCGGCGGAGGCGGTGGCGCTGCCGGAGGATCAGGTCGCGCCGCTGCCGGACCCCGTATCGTTCGAGGTCGGCGCCGGCCTCGGCATCCCGGCGCTGACCGCCGCGCATTGCGTCTTCTGCGACGGGCCAGTGGAGGGGCAGACCGTGCTGGTCAGCGGCGGCGGCGGCACGGTGGGCCATCTCGCCGTACAGTTCGCGCGCCTCGGCGGCGCCCGCGTCATCGCCACCGTCGGCCGGCCGGAGGACGCCGCACGGGCGCAGTCCGCCGGGGCCGATGCGGTGGTCGACTTCCGGCGAGAGCCGGTCGCGGATCGGGTCCAGGAGCTGACGGACGGCGCGGGCGTCGACCGGGCGGTGGAGGTGGAGTTCGGCGCCAATGCCGACATGCTTGCCGAGGTGATGCGCCCGCACGGCCGCATCGCCGCCTACGGCTCCGCCCTGGCGCCGCGGCCGGAGGTGCCCTTCTATCCCCTGATGTTCAAGGGCGTCGTCCTGACCTTCGTCCTGGTCTACCTGCTGAAGGGGGCGGACCGTGCGGCGGCGGTGAAGCGGGTCGGCGATGCCTTGGCCGCCGGACGGCTCGAGGTGCCGGTCTCGGCCGTCTTCGATCTGGAGGATGCCGCCGCGGCGCACGAGGCGGTCGAAGCCGGCGGCCGGGCCGGCGCCGTCGTCCTGCGCACGGGCCGGACCTAGCCGGTCCCTCCGGCGGGCCGGAGGGCCTCCGGCGCCCGGTCGACCCTCCGCGCGGGACGTCAGGTCCCCGTATAGGCCGGGGGGCGCCGGTCGATCCAGGCCGAGAGGCCCTCCCGGATATCATTTGTCGGCACCATTTTCGCGAACTGTTCGCTTTCGGTCAGAAGACCTTCGGCGATGCTCATGTTCAGGCCGCGCGTGACCGCGGCGATGATTGCCGCCGCCGCCAACGGCGAGTGGCGGATGATCCGTCCCGCCAGGGCGCGCGCCTCGTCCAGGACCCGGCCTTCGGGCACGACCGCATTGACCAGGCCGAGGCCGAGGGCCTGCTCCGGTCCGAACGGATCGCCGGTGAGGAGGAGTTCGAGAGCCCGCTTGCGCCCGGCGAGCCGGGGCAGCCGCTGTGTCCCCCCGAACGTCGGCGGGATGCCGATGGCGATCTCCGGCTTGGCGAAGCGAGCGGCGTCACTTGCCACGGCGAGGTGAGCCGCTTCGGTGATCTCGCAGCCGCCGCCATAGGCAAGGCCGTTGACCGCGGCGATGACGGGCTTGGGGAAGGCTTCAATCCGGGCCGTCATCGCCTGTCCACGCCGGACGAAATCCCTGACGGCACGGGCGGGGCCCTGTTTGACACTCTCGTAGAACTCGTGGATGTCGCCGCCGGCGGAGAACGCCTTGCCGCCGGCGCCCGTCAGGATGACGGCGCGGACACGGTCGTCGACTTCCAGATCGTCGAGATGCGCAAGAAGCGCATCGGCAAGCTCATAGCTGACGGCGTTCAACCTGTCGGGCCGGTTGAGCGTCAGCGTGGCGATGCCGTCGCGGATCTCGCAGAGAACGGTGTTTGACATGATGGTCTCCCTCGATCGTGGCTGGAGACAGGGTCGCCTTCGCGAGGGGATCGGGCAAACGGCGAAAAATCCACTAAGATGAAAATGATTCATCTATCGTCCAATCTCGTCTCGTCGCGGAGCCAGCGTAGGAAGACGTCGATCTCGCGTCGCGGCTCCCGTCCGGACGGCAGGATCAGCCAGTAGCCCGTCGGGATCGAATGGGGGTCGAACGGGAGGGCGACGATGTCGGGTCCGGCCAGCGCGTCCTTGCAGAGCGGCAACCGGCAGAGCGCGACCCCGAGCCCTTGGGCGGCGGCGTCGAGGGCGAGTTCGACGGTGTCGCAGGAGAGGCGCAGCCTGCCGGCGACGTCGAGCCCATGCGCCTCGAACCAGGTCGGCCAATCATGCTCGACCGAGGAGACGTGGATGAGGCACGTCGTCTCCCAATCGATCCGGCCATCCCCCAGGAGGATCCGGGCGAGGTAGCCGGGGGACGCGACCGGCAGCAGCGCTTCGCGGAACAGGAGCTCGGAGTCGAGGGAGGGCCACGGGCCGGCGCCCATTCGGATCGCGACATCGACGCCGTCGAGCGGGAAGACCGCCTGGCGGTGGCTGGTATCGATCTGCAGCTGAACGTCGGGCCTGAGCTCGCGGAAGCGGCCAAGCCTGGGGATCAGCCATCTGCGGGCGAAGGTCGGCGCGACGCTGACGCGGATCCGACGCTCGCCCAGGACCCGCGACACGCGCCTGGCGCCGGTGGCGATCATCGACAGAGCCTCGGTCACATAAGGCAGGTAGTCCTTGCCTGCCTGCGTCAGGGCAAGCGACCGCCCGGACCGCTCGAAGAGCGGTGTCGCCAGCCAGGTCTCCAGGGTGTCGATGCCATGGCTGACCGCACTCGGCGTCAGCCCGAGCTCGTCCGCGGCCTGCTTGAAGCTCATGTGCCGCGCCGCTGCCTCGAACAGCCTCAGCGACGCGAGCGGCGGCAGCCGATACCCCATTTCCGCCCCCTCCCGAAGTGAAGAAACTTCACTATACCCGCATCGCCGTCAGGAGGGATGCCGGAAAGGGGTCCGTTCTCGCCCTCGTCGGCCGCTCCGGCCCGGCGGCCGCGCGGCGTCGGATCATGCGGCAATCGACCGGCCGATCGCGGCCCCGAACCCCGGTCGCCCAAGAGCTGGAACCGCGTCACCAGGACGGGGCCGGAGCGAAGCGGCGGTCCGGCGAGGCCCCGAATCAGGGGAATGGGCGGCGGTCGGCCGAACCGAAGCATTGGGGCGTTCCCAAAGAGAAAAGGCCGCCGTTGGTTCGGCGGCCTTCGTCTCTTTTTTCGTGATGCCTCACCCGTTCAACCCGAGCTTGGCCGTACCCTAGCAGGACATGAGCCGGCGTCAAGGCCGTTATGTGAAAACCTCAAGCGCCTCAGGGATTTAGTGCGCTGCCGGAATGATGTATCGATACAAAAAAGAGCCGCCCCTAGGGACGGCTCAGGTTCAACAGGGAGGCATCAACAAGGATCGGATCAATCGATGACGACCAACCGATGCCCTCATCGACGATGCCACGATAACTCAAGGGCTTTAAAGATTGGTTAACGTGGCAGGTTCGACTAGACACCGCATTTGAGGCGATTTCGGGGCAAGCATCCGGCAAGGGATTCCGGCCAGGAGTCCCGGTCCAGTCCTCTCGAACGCTATTTCCTCTGCTTCATGGCCTCAAGACGCGCGGGCGTAGCCGACCCCGCGCAGCGCCTCGGCGATTTCGTCCAGGATGGCCGGGTCGTCGATGGTTGCCGGAGTTCTGTAGGACTCGCTGTCGGCGATCTTCTTCATGGTGCCGCGCAGGATCTTGCCCGACCGGGTCTTGGGCAGCCGATCGACCACGACGGCCTGCTTGAAGGCGGCGACGGGGCCGATCTGGTCGCGCACCCGGGCGACCACTTCGCGGACGATCTGGTCCTCGGGACGATCGGCACCCGCCTTGAGCACCAGGAAGCCGAACGGCACCATGCCCTTCAGGTCGTCGGCGACGCCGATGACGGCGCATTCGGCGACGTCCGGATGGCCGGCCAAGACCTCCTCGATCGCGCCCGTGGAAAGGCGGTGCCCGGCGACGTTGATCACGTCGTCGACGCGGGTCATCACGTGGACATACCCGTCGTCGTCGATGAATCCGGCATCGCCGGTCTTGTAGTAGCCCGGGAAGTCGATCAGGTAGGCCTGCCGGAACCGGTCCGCGGCATTCCACAGCGTCGGGGCGGAGCCGGGCGGCATCGGCAGCTTGCAGACCAGCGCGCCGACGTCGCCGGGCGCGACTTCCCTGCCCTCGGGGTCGAGGGCGCGGACGTCCCAGCCCGGCACCGGCTTCGTGGCCGACCCGTACTTGACCGGGAACAACTCGATCCCCAACGGGTTGCCGGCGATCGCCCAGCCGGTCTCGGTCTGCCACCAGTGATCGATCACCGGGACCCGCAGGTGCTTCTCCGCCCACTCGATGGTCGCCGGGTCGGATCGCTCGCCGGCCAGGAACAGTGCGCGGAACCGCGACAGGTCGTAGTCCTTCATCAGCACCGCGTCGGGGTCTTCCTTCTTGATCGCGCGGAAGGCGGTGGGCGCGGTGAACAGGGTGGTCACCCCATGGTCCTGGATCACCCGCCAGAAGGTGCCGGCGTCGGGGGTGCCGACCGGCTTGCCCTCGAACACCACCGTCGTGTTGCCGTGAAGCAGCGGGGCGTAGACGATGTAGCTGTGGCCGACCACCCAGCCCACGTCGCTGGCCGCCCAAAACACCTCGCCCGGCGCCACGTCGTAGAAGTTCTTCATCGTCCACTGAAGCGCGACCGCGTGGCCGCCGTTGTCGCGCACGATGCCCTTGGGCTGACCGGTCGTGCCGGAAGTGTAGAGGACATAGAGGGGATCGGTCGCCGCGACCGGCACGCAGTCGGCCGGGGCGGCGGCGGCCACCGCCTCCTCCCAGTCGTGATCGCGGCCGGGCACCAGGTCGGCCGGCTGCTCGACCCGCTGGAACACCAGCGTCGCTTGGGGCTTGTGGCCCGCCTGCTCGATCGCCGCGTCCAGCATCGGCTTGTAGGAGACGATGCGGCCCGGCTCGATCCCGCAGGACGCGGCGAGGATCGCCTTCGGCCTGGCGTCGTCGATCCGGGTCGCCAGCTCGTGCGGCGCAAAGCCCCCGAACACGACGGAATGGATCGCCCCCAGCCTCGCGCAGGCCAGCATTGCCATCACGGACTCCGGGATCATCGGCATGTAGATGATGACCCGGTCGCCCTTCGCGACTCCCAGCTTCTGCAGCGCCCCCGCCAGCCGGGCTGTGGCGTCGGTCAGCTCGGCGTAGGTATAGGTTCGCGTCGTCCCGGTCACCGGGCTGTCGTAGATCAGCGCCGGGCGATCGCCGTTGCCGGCGGCGACATGACGGTCGAGCGCATTGTGGCAGGTGTTCAGCTCGCCGCCCGCGAACCAGCGGTAGAACGGTGCCTCGGTGTCGTCGAGCACCCTGTCCCAGCGCCGGGTCCAGTCGATCGCCTCGGCCGCCTCGCCCCAGAACCCCTCCGGATCGGCGATCGACCGCCGATGCAGCTCCGCATAGCGCCCCATGATGCCGCGTCTCCTCCCGTTGTCCGGCGTCGGTGGCAGTGTGCCAACTCCGGTCGGCCAAATCGACAGGCAGCATAGGGGTGGGGAAAGGACGCGCGGTTGAGCCATGTCAAGCGGGACTTTCGCAGTCGGCCGGCGAACCGTCGCGGCCGAACCGGAGCGGTCACGGCTCCAGGATCCGGCGTGCATAGGGATGCCGCGGGGGCGGGTCGGCCGGCCGACGCCGCGCGGATCGCGCCTCCCATTGCGGGCGGGCAGGTCCGGTCCTATCGTCGTCGGGCCGATCGTCCGTGCCCGATTCCAAGGCTGCCGCCATGTCCGAGAGCGCTTCCCCCGACCGACGACCCGCGACCGCGTCGCCCTACGACCAGTTGCCCCGGACGGCCGCCAACCATGCGCCGCTGACGCCGCTGACCTTTCTCGACCGCACGGCGCGCGTCTACCCGGAGCGCACCGCCGTGATCCACGGCGACCTGCGGCGGAGTTGGGCGCAGACGGCGGAACGGTGCCGGCGGCTGGCCTCGGCGCTGCGGCGGCGGGGGCTGGGCCGGGCCGACACGGTGGCGGTGATGGCGCCGAACGTGCCCGAGCTGCTGGAGGCGCATTTCGGGGTGCCGATGGCGGGCTGCGTCCTCAACGCGCTCAACACCCGGCTCGACGCGACGACCATCGCCTTCATCCTGGAGCACAGCGAGACGAAGCTGCTGATCGCCGACCGGGAGTTCGGGGCGACCGTGCGCGCCGCGCTGGACCTTATGGCGGCGCCGCCGCCGGTGATCGACATCGACGACCCGCAAGGCCCGGGCGGCCCGCCGATCGGCGCCGGGACCTACGAGGACCTGCTGGCCGAGGGCGATCCCGACGATCCGCCCTACGCGCCCGAGGACGAGTGGGAGTCGATCTCGCTCAACTACACCTCCGGCACCACCGGCAACCCGAAGGGCGTCGTCTACAGCCACCGCGGCGCCTATCTCAACGCGGTGGGGGAGGTCATGGTCTGGGGGATGGCCGGGCATCCGGTCTATCTCTGGACCCTGCCGATGTTCCACTGCAACGGCTGGTGCTTTCCCTGGGCAATCACCGCGCTCGCCGGCACCCATGTCTGCCTGCGCAAGGTGAGCGGGCCGGCGATCTTCGACGCCATCCACCGCCACGGCGTCAGCCATCTCTGCGGCGCGCCGATCGTCATGGGGATGGTGATCGAGGCGGCGGCGGAGCCGGAGACGCCGGCACTGCCGCACCGGGTGAAGTTCATGACCGCCGCAGCGCCGCCGCCGGCCAGCGTACTGGAGAAGATCGGCGCGATCGGCTTTGACATCACCCATGTCTACGGCCTGACCGAGGTCTACGGGCCGTCGACCGTCTGCGCCTGGCAGGAGGATTGGGCCGAGCTGCCACCGCCGGAGCGGGCGGCGAAGCTGGCCCGCCAGGGCGTCACCTATCCGGTGCAGGAGGGGCTGAAGGTCGCCGACCCGCAGACGCTGGAACCGGTCCCGCCGGACGGGGCGACCATGGGCGAGGTCTTCATGCGCGGCAACAACACCATGAAGGGCTACCTCAAGAACCCGGACGCGACCGAAATGGCCTTCGCCGGCGGCTGGTTCCACACCGGCGACCTGGGCGTCGTGCACCCCGACGGCTACATCGAGCTCAAGGACCGGTCGAAGGACATCATCATCTCAGGCGGCGAGAACATCTCGACAATCGAGGTGGAGGGCGTGCTCTACCGCCACCCGGCGGTTCTGGAGGCGGCGGTGGTCGCCCGGCCGGACGAGAAATGGGGCGAAAGCCCATGCGCCTTCGTCACCCTGCGCCGCGGCGCCAGCGCCACCGAGGCGGAGATCATCGCCTTCTGCCGAGACAACCTCGCCCACTACAAATGCCCGAAGACGGTGGTGTTCGGGGACCTGCCGAAGACCTCGACCGGGAAGGTGCAGAAATTCGCTTTGCGGGAGCGGGCGAAGGCGCTGTAGCGGCGCGGCGCGGGGGCCGAAAGGCGCGGGGGCCGAAAGGCGCGGGGCGTGGCCCCGCCCGCGGGCTCGTTCCGGGAGGAGGCACGCCCATCGCGCCGCGCGCCGTTGTTCCAAGGTCCCCAGCTTTGCGCGGGGGGTGGGGGGATGACGTCAGGAGATCGGTCGTCCTCGCGAATAGAGGGGACGCAGGCGGGCGACGGGCGCGGCTTCATCCGCCGCTCAACTCCGCGACCCGCTGGTCGAGAGCGTCGATCAGCGCCTGGACATTTCCGCCGTTGCGCTGGATCAGCGATGCGAACTCGTCTCGCTGGGTGGCCAGCATGCTGACTTCCTCGACCTTCACGTCGATGATGTTGTAGGTGCCGTTGCGTTCCCGCACCCGCCAGCCGACCTGCAGCGGCGGCGCGTCGCCGCGGACGATGCGGGTGGTCACCTGGACGTCGTCGCCTTCCGGCCGGGTGCCGGTGATCTCGAACGTCTCGCCGGAATAGTCGCTGAACCTGCGGGCATAGGTCTGGACGATCCAGTCCTCGAACAGGTCGAGATAGGTGCGCTGCTGCTCCTGGCTCGCCTGGCGCCAGTAGCGGCCGAGGACGAAGCGCCCGATCGTCGGGACGTCGAAGCCCCGGCGGAACAGGTCGCGGAACCGGTCCACCCGCCCCTCCACGCCGGTCGAATCGTCGCGCAGGATCTCGATCGTGCGATCACCCAGATCGCGGATGAACTGTCGGGCGCCGTCCGCATCGGTCTGGGCCGCGGCCGCGCCGGGCAGCGCCAGGACGACCAGCAGGGTGAAGGCGGCGAGGCGGGAGAGCAACGGCTTCATCGGGGCCTCCGGAGAGCAGGGCGATTCACCGCGGAACCGGCGGCAGGTCGAGACGCAGGGGCGGCAGTTCGGTGACCGAGCCCAGCAGGGGCGCCGGTGCGTCGGGCAACCGCGCGGCATCGGCGAAGCCGCGGCGGGCGGCGGCCGGGACGGCCGGATCCGCGGGAAGGGCCATGGCCGAGGAGTCGGTCCCGGCCGTTCCGTCTTCCGCGTCTTCCGGCGGCAGGTCGTCGAAATCTGGGATTTCCAGGGCTTCGCCGGCCGCGCCGTCGGTGATCTCGTTGCGGCGGTTCTGCAGATAGAGACTGCGCACGGCCGCGTAGTAGTCGACCGAACTCCGGCGCAGTTCGTCGAGCGTCTCGATGTTGCGCGACCGGGCGTCGACGACGGTCAGCCCGACCCGCGCGAGCCCGGCGCCGTCGGTGTCGTCCAGCAGGCCCTCGTTCCAGAGGTTGTTGAACGGGTCGCTGGCCATCTCCACCGCCAGCCCGCCGGTATCGCGCACCGTTGAGGGGCCGAGCAGCGGCAACACCAGATAGGGCCCCGAATCGACGCCCCAGACCGCCAGCGTCTGGCCGAAATCCTCGGCCTGGAAGGGCTTGTCCAGGTGCTCTCCGGCGATGTCGATCCAGCCGCCCAGGCCGATCGTGGAATTGACGAAGAACCGGGTGGCGGCGACGTCGACGCCCTCCCAGTCGCCCTGCAAGGCCTCGTTCGCAAGGATCAGCGGGGTGCGGAGGTTCCGCAGCACGTTGCGGACGCCGTCCTTGATCGGCCGCGGGACGATGTCCCGATAGGCGACCGAGACCGGTCGCACGACCACCGTGTCGGCGGCGTCGTTGATCGTGAAGACGGCGCGGTTGAACGGCTCCAGCGGATCGCCGTTGCCGGTCTGGCCGACCGGGCCGGCGCAGGCGCCCAGCGCCAGGGCGGCCGCCAGCACCAAGGCGCCGACGCCGGCCCGACGGACGCTGTGACCGCTGTGCTGCGCGGCGCCTGAAAGGGTTCGCACGATCAACTGCTCCTCCACCCCCCGACATGGGCCGGGAGTTCATTGGTCGGAAGGCGCGTGCGGCCTTCGGGGGATCAACCGGCGGCCACCGCGCCGGGCCGGCGCCGCTTTGCATGCAGGTAGCACAGGACCCGGATTCGCACCAGCCGGCACCCGCGTCGATCGGCAACGTCACGTTGCCGCGTTGCCATTATGCCGCCTCTGGTAACCATTGGCTTAACGCCCGTTCCAGACCAGGGTTGCCGTGTGAAGTATCTGATCGCCGTGGCAATCCTGCGTTCCATTTTCGACCGAGCTGCGGCGAGGGGATGGGCAAAAGCATAAAGACATCTTTATATATAGCTTCCTATCCTCAGCGATGGCTGTTATGCTGCAGTCCATCAATCGAACGGCTGGCCATGCCACGCCCCGTCGGGCTCTCGACGGGGCGGGGAGGACCGGGGGACCGGACGGACTGTCACGGGATCGGAGGCAACGCGGATGGATCATCTGCTCCAGGGACTGAAGGCGGCGGCGGAGCCTACTCGGCTTCGCATCCTGGCGCTGTGTGCGCATGGGGAGCTGTCGGTCAGCGACCTGACCCAGATCCTGGGGCAAAGCCAGCCGCGCGTGTCCCGCCATCTGAAGCTCCTGTGCGATGCCGGCCTGCTGGACCGGTTCCGGGAGGGCACGTTCGCCTATTTCCGCCTGTCGGACCGCGGCACCTGCGCCGACCTCGCCCGCACGCTGGCCGACCTGATCCCGGCGGAGGACGACCTTCACCGCCTGGACCTGGAGCGATTGGAGGCGATCAAGCGCCAGCGGGCCGAGGCGGCGGCGACCTATTTCGCGGAGAATGCCGGGCGCTGGGACGAGATCCGCAATCTCCACATCGCCGACAGCGAGGTGGAGGAGGCGCTGGTCGACCTGCTGCCGGCCGGCGGGATCGGCACCCTGCTGGATCTCGGCACCGGGACCGGCCGGATGCTGACCCTTATGGGCGGCCGGGCGCATCGCGCCGTGGGCATCGATTCCTCGCGCGAAATGCTGTCGGTCGCCCGCGCCAATCTCGACCAGGCCGGCCTGCGCCATTGCCAGGTCCGGCTCGGCAACCTCTACCAGCTGCCGCTCGGCTCGGATAGCGTGGACGTGGCCGTGATGCATCAGGTCCTGCACTACCTGGAGGAGCCGGCCGACGCGCTGTTGGAGGCGGCCCGCGTGCTCAAGCCCGGCGGTCGACTGCTGATCGCCGATTTCGCCCGCCACGACGTGGAATCCCTGCGGATCGACCATGCCCATCGCTGGCTGGGGTTCGCGGACCGTGACGTTGCCGCCTGGCTCGAACGGGCCGGGTTCGAGGTCGACCGGCCGCTCCGGCTGCCGGGCGGCCCGCTCACCGTCACGATCTTCGCCGCCGACCGCAAGGCGACGGCCACGGTCACACCCATCACCGCACGACGCTCCGTTGGAGAGGCATAACAATGAACCTTCAGACGAGCCCGCGCGACGTCACCGCCCGCTCCCCCCTGCCGCAGCGCGACGACCGGCGCGACGGGGTGGTGGGCCCGGTCTTCGGCCGCGCGTCGCGCCCCGCGCCCACCCTCAGCTTCGAGTTCTTCCCGCCGAAGAGCGAGAAGATGGAGAAGACCCTGTGGGAGACCATCTCGAAGCTGGAGCCGCTGAAGCCCCGCTTCGTCTCGGTCACCTGCGGCGCCGGCGGCTCGACCACTGAACGCACCTTCGACACGGTCACCCGAATCCAGCGCGAGACCGGCCTGCCGGCCGCGGCGCACATGACCTGCGCCTCCGCGCCCAAGGTCGCGATCGACGAGATGGCGCGCGGCTACTGGGATGCCGGCGTGCGCCACATCGTGGCCCTGCGCGGCGATGCGCGCAGCGAGGACGGCGTCTATGCGCCGAACCCGGACGGCTACGCCTATGCCGACAACCTGGTCGCCGGGCTGCGCGAGATCCATGACTTCGAGATCAGCGTCTCCGCCTATCCGGAGGTCCACCCCGACGCGCCGTCGGCCCAGTTCGACCTGGACCACCTCAAGCGCAAGATCGACAACGGGGCGACCCGCGCGATCACCCAGTTCTTCTTCGACAACGAAGACTACTACCGCTTCGTCGACAAGGCGCGCGGCGCCGGGATCGAGGTGCCGATCGTGCCGGGCATCCTGCCGATCACCAACTTCGCCAACACGGTGAAGTTCGCGGGCATGTGCAAGGCGCGCATCCCGGACTGGCTGGCCGAGCTGTTCGAGGGCCTGGACGACGACCCGGCGACCCGCCAGGCGGTCGCCGCGACGGTCGCCGCAGAGCAGTGCCGCCTGCTGCAGGACCAGGGCATCGACGAATTCCACATCTACACGCTCAACCGGGCGGAGCTGACGCTGGCGCTCTGCACCATGCTCGGCGTCCGGGCGGAGACCGCCGCGACCGCCGGCTGAGACCGCAGGAGCGACAGCAGGCGGCGGTGCCCGACCCCGGGCGCCGCCGCTTCCGTCCTCAGATCACGCCGATCCGCCGGCCCCGCCGGGGGAGGAGGGAGACCCGCATGACCGCCAACGATCGATCCCAAGACGCCGCTGCCGGCCGCGCCGGCCGCCGCGCGGCCCTGGAGGCCGCTGCCGCGGAGCGCATCCTGGTGCTCGACGGCGCGATGGGGACGATGATCCAGGGCTACAAGCTGGAAGAGGCCGACTACCGCGGCGAGCGGTTCCACGACTGGCCCTCCGACCTGAAGGGCAACAACGACCTCCTGGTGCTGACCCGGCCGGACCTGATCGCCGAGATCCACCGGCAGTTCATGGAGGCCGGCGCCGACATCATCGAAACCAACACATTCAACGGTACGACGATCAGCCAGGCCGACTACGGCATGGAGGACCTGGTCGACGAACTCAACATCGAGGCGGCGCGCCTGGCGCGCGCGGCGGCCGACGCGATGACGGAGAAGACCCCGGACAGGCCGCGTTTCGTCGCCGGCGCGGTCGGGCCGACCAACAAGACGCTGTCGCTGTCGCCGGATGTGAACGACCCCGGCTTCCGGGCGACCAGCTTCGACGCGGTCAAGGAAGCCTACCGCCAGCAGGTCGCGGCGCTGGTCGAAGGCGGTGTCGACATCGTCCTGATCGAGACGATCTTCGACACCCTCAACGCCAAGGCGGCGATCTTCGCGGTCTGGGAAGTGTTCGACCAGATCGGCGAGACCCTGCCGGTGATGATCTCCGGCACGATCACCGACCTCTCGGGCCGCACCCTGTCCGGCCAGACGACGGAGGCGTTCTGGAACTCCGTGCGCCACGCCGAACCGTTCTCGGTCGGCCTGAACTGCGCCCTCGGCGCGGAGGAACTGCGGACCTACGTGGCGGAGCTGTCGCGGGTCGCCGAGGTGCGGGTGTCGGCCTACCCCAATGCCGGCCTGCCCAACGAGTTCGGCGAGTACGACCAGAGCCCGGAGGAACTGGCCGCCTACATCGCCGAATGGGCCGACAGCGGCCTGCTCAACATCGTCGGCGGCTGCTGCGGCACCACGCCGGCGCATATCGCGGCGATCGCCGGGGCGGTCGAGGGCAAGCCGCCGCGTGCGGTGCCCGAGCTGCCGGTGAGGATGCGGCTCAGCGGCCTCGAGCCGTTCGCCGCGACCGCGTGACGTAAAGGGAGAGCAGCCGACATGACAAGAACTTTCATCAATATCGGCGAGCGGACCAACGTCACCGGCTCCGCCCGCTTCCGAAAGCTGATCGAACAGGACGACTACGATACCGCTCTCGAGGTCGCGCGCCAGCAGGTCGAGAACGGCGCGCAGATGATCGACGTCAACATGGACGAGGGCATGCTCGACTCCGAGGCGGCGATGGTGAGGTTCCTCAACCTCGTCGCCGCCGAGCCCGACATCAGCCGCGTGCCGGTGATGATCGACAGTTCCAAGTGGACCGTGATCGAGGCCGGGCTGAAATGCGTCCAGGGCAAGCCCGTGGTCAACTCGATCAGCCTGAAGGAGGGCGAGGAGCCGTTCATCCGCCAGGCCAGGCTGCTGCGCCGCTACGGGGCGGCGGTGGTCGTGATGGCGTTCGACGAGACCGGCCAGGCCGACACCAAGGAGCGCAAGGTCGAGATCTGCGAGCGGTCCTACAAGGTGCTGACCGAGAAGGTCGGCTTCCCGCCCGAGGACATCATCTTCGACCCCAACATCTTCGCGGTCGCCACCGGCATCGAGGAGCACAACAACTACGCAGTCGATTTCATCGAGGCGACCGCCGAGATCAAGAAGCGCTGCCCGCACGCGATGATCTCCGGCGGCGTGTCGAACATCTCGTTCTCGTTCCGCGGCAACGAGACCGTGCGCCAGGCGATGCATTCGGTGTTCCTCTACCACGCCATGCAGGCGGGCATGGACATGGGCATCGTCAACGCCGGCCAGTTGGCGGTCTACGAGAACATCGACGCCGAGCTGCGCGAGCGGGTCGAGGACGTGATCCTCAACCGACGAGACGACGCCACGGACCGGCTGCTCGAGATCGCCGAGCGCTACAAGGGCGGCGGCCAGGTCCAGGAGAAGGACCTGTCGTGGCGCGAGCAGGAGGTCACCAAGCGGCTGGAGCACGCCCTGGTCAACGGCATCGCCGACTGGGTCGAGGAGGACACCGAGGAGGCCCGCCAGAAGGCCGAGCGGCCGCTGGAGGTGATCGAGGGTCCGCTGATGAGCGGCATGAACGTGGTCGGCGACCTGTTCGGCGCCGGCAAGATGTTCCTGCCGCAGGTGGTCAAGTCGGCGCGCGTGATGAAGAAGGCGGTGGCCTACCTGCTGCCCTATTTCGAGGAGGAGAAGCGCCTGGCCGGCGGCGGCGCCCGCTCCAACAACGGCAAGGTGCTGCTGGCCACGGTCAAGGGCGACGTCCACGACATCGGCAAGAACATCGTCGGCGTGGTTCTGCAGTGCAACGACTACGAGGTGATCGACCTCGGCGTGATGGTGCCGACCGACAAGATCCTGAAGGCGGCCAAGGAGCACGAGGTCGACGCGATCGGCCTCTCCGGGCTGATCACGCCCAGCCTGGACGAGATGGTCAATGTCGCCAAGGAGATGCAGCGTCAGGGCTTCGACCTGCCGCTGCTGATCGGCGGCGCCACCACGTCGAAGATTCACACCGCGGTCAAGATCGCCCCGAGCTACGACCAGCCGGTGGTCTACGTCCCCGACGCCTCGCGCGCGGTCGGCGTGGTGGGCAAGCTGCTGTCCGAGACGCATCGCGCCGACTATGCCAAGGCGGTCGCCGAGGACTACGCCAAGATGCGCGAGCGCCATGCCGCCGGCCAGCGCGAGTCGAAGCGGGTGCCGATCGACAAGGCGCGCGCCAACCGGATCCCGATCGACTGGCAGGCCTACGAGCCGCCGAAGCCGGCGTTCACCGGCCTCAGGGTCTTCGAGGACTGGGATCTGGCCGATCTGGCCGAGTGCATCGACTGGACGCCGTTCTTCCAGACCTGGGAACTGGCCGGCAAGTATCCGCAGATCCTGGACGATCCCAAGGTCGGCGCCGCGGCGCGCAGCCTGTTCGAGGACGCGCAGGGCATGCTGAAGCAGGCGATCGCCGAGAAGTGGACCACGCCGCGCGCGGTGATCGGCTTCTGGCCGGCGAACGCGGTCGGCGACGACATCGAGGTCTACGCCGACGACGACCGGGCCGAGGTGCGCGCGGTCCTGCACAGCCTACGCCAGCAGATGGAGCGCAACCGCGAGCGGCCGCATGCCGCGCTGGCCGACTTCGTCGCGCCGAAGGAAACCGGCAAGGCCGACTGGATCGGCGGGTTCGCGGTGACCTCGGGGACCGGGCTCGACGAGAAGGCGGCGGAGTTCGAGGCCAGGAACGACGACTACAACTCGATCCTCGCCAAGGCCCTGTCGGATCGGCTGGCCGAAGCCTTCGCCGAGCGGATGCACGAGCGGGTGCGCAAGGAGTTCTGGGGCTATGCGCCCGACGAGCATCTGTCCAACCAGCAGCTGATCGCCGAGGAATACAAGGGCATCCGCCCGGCCCCGGGGTATCCGGCCTGCCCGGACCATACGGAGAAGCCGACGCTGTTCGCGCTGCTGGACGCGGAGAACACCGCCGGAATCGCCCTGACCGAGAGCATGGCGATGACCCCGGGCTCGGCCGTCAGCGGCCTCTACTTCAGCCACCCGCAGTCGACGTACTTCGGCCTCGGCAAGATCGGCCGCGACCAGGTCGAGGACTACGCCGTGCGCAAGGGCATGACACTGGAGGAGATCGAGCGCTGGCTGGGGCCGAACCTCAACTACGAGCCCGGCGCGGCCGAGAAGGAAAAGGAGAAGGCGGCGGCGTAGGAAAGGTTGCGCCCCGCGGGCCTGGTTCCCGTAGCGATTCAAGACAGATGGTCATTCCCGCGAAGGTGGGGATCTCAACGGACGCCGCGCGTCGCGGCGGCAGTGCCCGTGCCACGAAGATGCCCGCCTGCGCGGGGATGACCTGCTTCTTTGGCCTTCCCGACCGGATGCCGCCGGGAAAGCGCCACCTACCGCACGTACCAGAACCGGCGCGGGCCGGTATCGAGATGGACGAAGCGAGAGCGCCAGTAGATGCCGAGTCCCCCCGTCTGTACCGCCTGGGCGAAATTCGCCAGGATGTGGATGCCGTAGCCCTGGACCGACACGTCGATCGCCTGGCCGCGCATGTGGAAGCTGTTCTGCGCCGCGCCCTCGATCCGCAGCGCCGCGTTGGTCTCCGGCGTGCGGTAGGCGGAATGGACGTTGACCCACGGCACGTGGCCACGGGCGATGCGGTACTTCTCGTGAAGCCGCCAGACCAGGTCGAGCGTCGCCGGGTCGATCCGGATCGCCGTGTCGCGCCGGAAATCGCGCAGCAGCCAATTCAGCCGATAGAGCGGCCGCTCCAGGTAGCCGGTGCCGTCGTGATAGACGTCGTCGAAGCGCTCGTCGGTATGGGGATTGTAGAGCCGCAGGGCGCGCGGCGGCTCGGTCGCGCGCGATCGCCGGGGCAGGGCGGCCGAGGCCACCCCGGCCGCGCCGGCGGCCAGCACCCTGCGCCGACCGAGACCAGGAGTGCGGCTGCGGTCCAAGCCGTCAGAGGGCGTGGGCATGGCGGGCGGGCTCCGGCGGCTGCATCGGGGACGAGGGCCGCGCCCGGTTGTCGGGCGCCGCGCCCTGGCCCATAGTGCCGCCATGCGTTCCCGCCCGAAAGCCCCGCCGACACGTCCAGCCCGCCCGTGACCGATCCGTTCCCGCACGATCCTTCCGATCTGCCGCCCCTGCCACGCTGGCGGGAAGCGGTGCGGCAGGATTGGATCGACTACAACGGTCACATGAACGTCGCCTATTACGTGCTGGTCTTCGACCATGCCACGGATGCGCTGCTGGCCGGCGTCGGGCTCGGCCCGGACTATGCCGCGGCCGGCGCCGCCTCCGTCTTTGCGGTCGAGGCGCACGTCACCTATGACCGGGAGGTGGGCGACGGCGACCCGCTCGACGTTTCGACGCAGGTGCTGGGCGTGGACGACAAGCGCGTCCATCTCTTCCACACCATGGTTCATGCCGAACACGGCTCTCCGGCCGCCACCAACGAGGTCCTGTTGCTGCACGTGGATCTGACCACCCGGCGCGCCGCGCCTTTCCCTGAAACCGCGCGCCGGGCGCTGGATCGCCTCGCCGCCGATCATGCCCGCCATCCGCGCCCGGCCAAGGCCGGCCGGTCGGTGGCGTTGAGACCCCGGCGCCCGGCGGAGGGCGGAGCATGAGCCGGCGCCTCGCACGAGTCGGCGCGGGCGGCCTGGCGCTCGCCCTCTGGGCCGCCGCGGGTCCGGCCGTCGCCGCCTGTACCGATCCCGCGGATCCGGGCGTCGACTGGCGGCGCTGCTATCAGGACGGCCGGGAATTGAGCGAGGTCGACCTGACCGGCGCGGAACTGCGTGACGCCACCTTCCAGCGTGCCAACCTCGACGGCGCGATTCTCGACGGCGCCGACGCCTTTCGCGCCAAGTTCTTCAGCGCAAGCCTGGTCGGGACCAGTTTCGACGGAACCCGGCTCTATGAGGCCGACCTGACCCGCGCCGACGCGACCGGCGCCTCGTTCCGCGGCGCCGACCTGCGTCAGGCCCGGCTGGTCGGCACGATTCTGGTCGGCGCCGACCTGACCGGCGCGGAACTGAGTGGCGCCGACCTGCGCAACGCCGATGTGAGCGGGGCCACATGGGTCGACGGGGAGCGCGTCTGCCGGGAGAACTCCATCAGCCGCTGCCGCTAGGGCGGGGTCCGACATCCGCTCCCGCCGCGGCCGGTGGACATCTTTTCGGGGTGGGAATGCTTTCCATATTGACGCATCATTAACCTTGTCTTCAGGGTTCCCGTCGCATCCTTTCTCGCGAGTGCCGGATCGGTATGAAACTCCCCAGAGTTTGAAGAGCGGGCCACCCGACGATGACCGCATCCCCCCGGTTCGACGAGGCCAACCTTTTCGCCCAGGCCGCCATTCGGCACCTGGAGGCGGAGGGCATCCCGCCGTCGCCTGAGAACTATGCGGTCTGGTTCAGCTATTTCGCCAAACAGGATCCCGACCTCGTTCGGACGATCGACGTCCTGAGATCGAACAACGAGCAGATGACCCCGGCGCGCTCGGCCGAGCTCTATGCCCAGTACATCGGCACCGGCCGGGAGCGGCAGGTGATCGAGAACGTCGCCCGGGAGGTCGAGGCGGCGCTCGGCGAAATGATGTTCATGCTTCGGGAGACCGGCCGCGACACCGGCCGCTTCGGCGAATCGCTGGCGGAATTCTCGTTGAAGGTAAATGCGCATATGGGCCTGGAGGAGCTCCAGGACGTGGTCCGCGCCATGGTGCTGCAGACGCGCGAGATGCTGGAGCGCAACCGCCGGCTGGACAGCGACCTCAAGGCGAACGCCCGCAAGATGGAGCGGATGCGCCAGGATCTCGAGGAAGTCCAGAAGGAGGCGATGACCGACGGGCTGACCGGTATCGCCAATCGCAAGTATTTCGACATGACCCTGCGCGCCGCCGCGGCCGCGGCGATGGAGGAGGGCAGCGCGCTCTGCCTGTTGATGATCGACATCGACCACTTCAAGGTCTTCAACGACACCTACGGCCACCAGGTCGGCGACGAGGTGATCAAGCTCGTGGCCCATGTGCTCAAGCAGCAGGTCAAGGGGCAGGACACGCCGGCCCGCTACGGCGGGGAGGAGTTCGCGATCGTGCTGCCCGACACTCGCCTGATCGATGCGTTGCAGCTGGCGGAGAACATCCGCAGGGCGGTCGCGTCGAAGAAGATCGTGCGGCGCAACAGCGGCGAGAACCTGGGCTCGATCACCCTGTCGCTGGGCGGGGCCAGTTACCGCCCCGGCGAATCGATGTCGGCCCTGATCGAGCGCGCCGACGCGGCGCTTTATCTGGCCAAGCGCGCGGGGCGCAACCGCGTGGCGTCGGAAAGCGAGCTGGCAACCGAGGCGGAGCAGGCGTAGCGTCGAACCCGTGGCCGGCGCGGCTGATCTGATCTTTCCGAAATCAATACCAGAATCGTCGTGCCCGCGATGGCGGGCACCTCCCGGGCAGGGGCGTTCGCGTGGCAACGCGCGCCGTCCATCAAGGCCCCCGCCTTCGCGTCGCCTTCGCGGGGATGACCCTCTCTGGTGGATGTTCAACGCAGAACGGTTCTGCCGGCGCAGGCGAGTGGTACGGCCGTCGGGGCGTTATCCGGCGGCGCGCGCCAAAGCGGTCAGGGCGTCGCCCTCGGCGCGGTAGCCGATCCATTCGGTCTTCTCGACCATGCCCAGGCCCTCGTAGAAGCCGCGCGCCGGGTTCCAGTCCAGCACCGAGAGGTCGAGCCGGGTGTAGCCGCGGGCGACCGCCTCCGCCGCGACCGCCGCGAGCAGGCGGCGGCCCAGGCCCGAACCACGATGCGCCTGCTCGACATAGAGGTCCTCGAGATAGAGGCCCGGGCGGCCCTCCCAGGTCGAATAGTTGGGAAAGAAGAGGGTGAAGCCGACGAGGCGGCGGCCGGCGTCGGCGACGATCGACTGGAACACCGGCCGCTCGCCGAATCCGTCGCGCAGAAAGTCCTCTTCGGTCGCCCGAACCCGGTCCGACGCACGTTCGAAGTCGGCAAGCTCATGGACGAGGCGAAGGATCTCGGCCGTGTCGGCGGGCGTGGCCGGACGGATCTGCATGGAGGCGCTCATCGGTTCTCCTTCGAACATCGGCGCGGCGGGCGCACATTAGGGGGCGTCCGGTCGCCGGCCAAGCGGGTTCCGTTTGACGGCAAAACCGTGTTCAATCGACCGGGCGCCGCGCCGTTCCGCGCCCCCGCCGGTGCCCGAGAGAGGGCGCCAATACCTCCCCACACTCGCCCGGCCGCGCCCGGGCCGAGGTCCATGGCCCACCGTCCGCTGCCCAAGCGCCAAATCCTGGCCCGGTCGTTCCTGAGGCTGCGCCGGCTGAACCGGAACGACCAGATGATGCTGGCGGGTCTGGCGGTGGTGATCGGCGCGGCGGCCGCCGGCGGCGCCATCGCCTTTCGCTTTCTGCTCTCCGCCGTGCAGTTCATGGCCTTCGGCTATGCCGGCGACAACCTGCTGACCCACGCCGCCGCGCTGCCCTGGTGGCAGATCCTGCTGGCTCCGGCGGCGGGCGGTCTGGCGGTCGGTCTGATCCTGGTCTACCTGATGCCCGGCCGACGGCCGCTTGGCGTGCCGCATGTCATGGCGGCCTGCGCCCTGCGAGGCGGGCGGATGTCGCTGCGTGCGGGTCTCGGCGCGGCCGTGGTCAGCGCCACCTCGCTCGGCGTCGGCGCGTCGACCGGCCGGGAAGGCCCCGTCGTGCACCTGGGAGCGACGCTCAGCGCCTGGCTGGCGCGCCGCCTGCGCCTGTCGGCGGCGCTCAGCCGGACGCTTCTCGGCTGCGGCGTGGCGGCGGCGGTGGCGGCGAGCTTCAATGCGCCGATCGCCGGCGTGTTCTTCGCGCTCGAGGTAGTGGTCGGCCACTATGCCCTGTCCGCCTTCGCCCCGATCGTCCTTGCGTCGGTGACGGGGACCGTCCTCAGCCGGCTCCATTACGGCAATTTCCCGGCCTTCGTCCTGCCGGAGAGCTATCCGATCGCCTCGTTCTGGGAGTTTCCGGCCTTCGCGCTCCTGGGCGTGGTGTCGGCCGCGGTGGCGATCGTCTTCATGTTCCTGGTCAACCTGGTCGAGGACGGAGTCGAGCGGGCCAAGGTGCCCTGGGTGATCCGTCCCGCGATCGGAGGGCTGGGGGTCGGGGCGATCGCGATCCTGTTCCCGCACGTCCTCGGCGTCGGCTACGAGGCGACCGACCTTGCCCTGCGCGAGCAGCTCAGCCTCGGCCTCCTGGTCGCCCTGATCGTGGCGAAGACGGCGGCCACCGCCCTCAGCCTCGGGTTCGGCTTCGGAGGGGGGGTCTTTTCGCCGTCCCTCTTCCTGGGTGCGATGACCGGGGGCGCGTTCGGCCTGATCGCGACCGGCGTGTTCCCGGAATTCAGCTCGGGCCATGGCGCCTACACCCTGGTCGGTATGGGCGCGGTCGCCGGCGCGGTGTTGGGCGCGCCGATCTCGACGATCCTGATCGTGTTCGAGATGACCGGAGACTACGCCCTGACCATCGCGGTCATGGTGGCGGTGGCGATCGCCTCGGTGCTGACCCAGGAGGTCCTCGGCCGCAGCTTCTTCACCTGGCAACTGGAGCGCAGCGGCATCAGCCTGAAGGGCGGGCGGGAAATCGGTCTCCTTTCCCAGATCCGCGTCTCCGACGTGATGAAGCGCGACTATGCAGCGATCGCCCCCGACGCCGGGCTGGAGGAGGTTCGCGCGAAGCTGCGCGGCGCCCGCTATGGCGAACTCTTCGTGCTGGAGGACGACAACCGGCTGGTCGGCGTACTGACCGTGACCGACCTGGCGCAGCAGGAGGAGGAGGCGCAGGAGGCGTCGAGCGAGCCGCCCACCGCCCGTCGCCTCGCCCGGGCCAACCCTCCGATGCTGGAGGCGGAGGAGGAGATCCGCCAGGCGATGCGGCTGATGGACACGGCCGGCGAGAGTCACCTGCCGGTCGTCGATTCCAAGGAGGCCCGGCGCGTCGTCGGGTTCGTGCACGAGCACGACGTGGTGCTGGCCTACCAGCGCGCCCTCCTGCAGGCGCGGGCGGAGGAGCGGGGCGAGCGCGTCCCCGACAGCTGGGGCCGGCGAGGATAGCGCCCGCCGGCGATCTCAGGCGGCGGGCGCCGCGCCGTCGAGCAGCGCGGTGACGGCGTCCAGCAGATTGGCGTCGTCCACCGGCTTCGACAGGACCCGGTCGATCGGCGAGCGGCCGGTACCGGCCGGCGACTCGTCCACGGCCGGCTGGCCGGAGCACAGGAGGATCGGAACCGACGGTGCCCGGCGGCGAACCGCCGCGGCCAGCTCGATGCCGGTCACCCCCGGCATCTGCTGGTCGGTGATCAGCATCGACCAGGAGCCGGGGTCGGCGGCGAGCCGGTGCTCCGCCTCGGCCGGATCGGAGGTGCCTTCCACGGCAAAGCCCGCCCGGCGCAAGCGGTGCAGCATGACGTCGAGCACCGCGGGCTCGTCGTCGACGACCAGGATCGGCGGGCGGGCCGCGCCGACCGCGCGGACGGCCGGGGCCGGGGCCTGCGACGGCTGGGCCGCTTCCGCAAGCGGGAACAGAACGTCGAACCGGCAGCCCTCACCCTCGGCCGAGGTCACGACGATCGCCCCGTCGTGGCCGGTGACGATTCCCATGACCGCCGGGAGGCCGAGCCCGGAGCCCTGGCCCACGTCCTTGGTCGTGAAGAAGGGGTCGAAGATGTGCTCGACCGCATCGGGGGCGATGCCCGAGCCAGAGTCCTCGACGGAGAAGCGATAGTAGCGCCGAGCCGGGTCCGGTCGCCCGACCCGGAGCAGCGTCTCGCCGCGCCCGGATCGGCCGATCTCGATCGAGCGGCCGTCGGCGGTGTGGCGATGGCGCACCGGCGGACGGCCGTGCCGTGCCGCATCCGGGCCGTCGGCGGCGGCCGCGGGATCCGGCTCCGCCATCCCGCAGGTGATGCGGACCCGTCCCGGGGCGCCGCCCAGAGCGTCGACGGCGTTGACGCAGAGGTTCATCAGCACCTGGCTCAGCTGCGTCGGGTTCGCGCAGACCATGATCCCCGGGTCCGGCGCCTGCCAGGAGAAGTCGACCGTGGCGGGGAGGGTGGCGCGCAGCATGGCCGCCGTATCGCGCACCAGCGGCGCCGCGGGCACGTTCGCGACACCGTCGCCGCCGCCGCGGGAGAACGCCAGGATCTGCCCGACCAGTTCCCGCGCCCGGTTGCCGGCGATCCGGACCTGGCCGGCAAAGTCGCGGGTCTGCCCGTCGGGCAGGTCCTCCTCTATCAACTGGGCGTAGCCCAGAATGGCCGCCAGGATGTTGTTGAAGTCGTGTGCGATGCCCCCCGCGAGGCGCCCGATGGCCTCCAGCTTCTGCGCCCGGAAGAACTGCTCGCGCAGGGCGTCGCGCTCGGCCTCGGCGCGCTTGCGCTCGGAGATGTCGCGCACGACCGAAATGGTGCCGCCGTCGGGCAGGGCGGTCAGCATCATGTCCTGGTCGAAGTGCCGGCCGTCCAGGGTCTGGGCGACCGAATTGCCCCGCCACGCGCCGCCGGCCGCCAGGGACGGAACGGCCTCCGCCGTGAGTCGCGCCGCCTCGTCCGGAGGATAGAGGCTGCTCCAGTGCCGGCCGATCAAGACGGCTGGATCCTCACAGCCGAACATGCGGGCATGCGCAGGATTGAGGTAGGTGAACCGCCCGTCCAGGCCGGCGATGGCGATGCCGTCGTGGGCGGCGTCCATGGCGGCCAGCCGGGCGCGCAGCAGACGCTCCGACTGCTTCAGACGGGTCACGTCGGTGCGCACCGACACGAGGTCGCCCTCGTCGGTCCGCCGCTCGCTGATCAGCAGCGTCCGGCCGTCGACGAAGTGCTGTTCGAACGCCTCCTGCGGCCGGCGCATCATCGCGACGCGCTCCTCGACCGCGGCGTCGAGCGGACCGGACAGGACGATGCGTCCGGAGGCGTAGGACCGGCGGAGCAGGACCGCGACCGGCGTCCCGGGCTCCAGCGCCTCGCCGGCCCAGGGGTAGAGATCCCTGAACCGCTGGTTGGCGACGACGATGCGATCCTCGGCATCGGCGATCAGGAAGCCTTCCGACGTGTTCTCGATGGCGTCGCGCAGCCGCGCCTCGGCACGCTGTGCCTCGCCCCGCGCCCGGTCGGCGGCGCGGGCCAGCCGACGCGCCTCGGACCGCTGGTTCAGCAGCACCGCGAACAGCACCAGGCCGCACAGGAGCAGCACGCCGAAGCTGGTGACGATTCGCATGTGGATGGAACGGACGGCGTCGGGGTCGAGGACGGTGCGGTCACCGGCCGTGGCGATCTGCAGGGCACGCCGCATGTCGACCGAGAGGGCGTCCAGCCGCTGTCGCGTCGCCGCCGCCTCGGCCGCGTCGCCGTTCGCAACGGCCGCGATCGACCGCTCCAGCCCCTGGATCTCCGCAAAGTTGCCTCGGATGATGTCGCTAAAGCCTTCGACCCGGCGCAGGAGGGCGGTCTCTCGGGACTCAAGCAGAACGGGATAGCGGCTCCACAGAAGATCGTAGCGTAGCCGCAGCGTCTCGGCCGTCTGATGGGTTCCGAGTGCCGCATGGCGATCGACGGCCGAGATCAGGCGCTGGAGTTCCCGGTCCGTCTGGACGACCGCCCAGACGCCCCGGTCATAGGCGCTGAAGAGGAGAGCCCGTTCCTGTACCACGCCATAGGCCCCGACCACCGCTGCCAGGGCGGAAGCCAGGGCCACCAATGCCACGAGTGCCCGCAGCCGGCGGCGGTCCCATCGGCGCACGCCGCGATCAGGCGGCAATTCCTGAGGCGTGGCCGAAACGGCCAGGGTATCGGCATTCATGCGGCGACGACCCCCACGAAAGGGACCATCTTGAGACTACATTTCCCAAGAAAATCTAAACGACATCATAGGTCGGAAGGGCTATGAATTTCGACCCGATCGAATCGAAAGCACATATTCTTTTTTCCGGCCGACTGCGCTAGAAAAGTGGTAGTCCGAATTCGACCGCCAGAGCTACATGACCACAGTACCCGGTATGCCGACGGGTCCCAGCCGCTCTCTGGATGTGCTCCTGGTCGAGGACGATGCCCAGCTGCGCGACTATCTCTCGGTGCGGTTAACACGCCTCGGCCACCGCGTCCGGGACGTGCCCGATGGGCGGGCGGCGCTGGACGCGTGCCGCGAGGGCGGGCGGCCCGATGTCGTGGTCACCGACATCTTCATGCCCGAGGCGGACGGATTGGAGCTGATCCGGACGATCATGAGCGAGTTCGGCTCCATCGCGATGGTGGCGATGTCCGGCGGCAGCCCGCGGGTCCCGGCCGACTACCTTCCGCACGCCCGGATGTTCGGCGCTGCCGAGACGCTGGCAAAGCCGTTCACCACGGAGCAATTGGTCGAGGCGATCGAGCGGGCCGTCGCCCGGCATGAGGCGTCCGGCCGGGACCGGTGAGCGCGGTCCCGATTCCGCTTTGAACCCGGCCCCCGGCATCCCCACGTCGAAGGCACTGGACGGCGGACGGAGGATCGGCCGATGACCGATATCCGCATCACCGACGACACCGTTTTCGAACGCCTGGAACGGGAACTCGCCGAACGGCTGGAGCATGGCCGGTTCGACGAGCCGCGCACGCTTGCCCTGGAGGCGGCCCTGCTCGCCTGGCGCGAAAAGTGGCGCGATCGACTGGAGCCGGCCTATCCGCCCGAGACGGCGGTGCCGGCGCCGGTGTCAGCCGCGGTGCCCGATCCGGACGCGGCACTGGAAGACAGCTTCCCGGCGAGCGATCCGCCCCAGCAGGTCCTGTCGGACCGCGTGGGCGCGCCCGTCGGTCGGCATGCCACCGGGACCGGGCGCAACCAGCGTCTGCGGCACATTCCGCGGGCCGAGGTCGAGGACCGGCTGGAAAACGACGGCCCGGTGGCGCTGATCGACCTGGCCGATCCCGACCGCTACGCGGCGGGCCACCTGCCGGGCGCGGCCAACCTGCCGCTCGACGGCGGGTTCGAGACCGCCGCCCTCGGCACCCTGCCGGCAACCGATCGGCCGGTGGTGGTCTATGGAGCCGACGACCGGGACGACCGTCCGGCAGAGGCGGCAACACGGCTGGCGGCGGCCGGGTATCGGGAGGTGCTGGTCTATGGCGGCGGTACCGCGGACTGGCGCCGCGCGGGCCTGCCCCTGGATCGCGGCGGCTGAGCGAACCGGCGGCTGAGCGAGCCGGCAGCGGAACGGCGGAGGCCGGCCGGGCGTTTCCCGGCCATGCCCGCCTCCGCCCCCCCGCCGCGCCAGATGACCGATCGTGCGGCGCTGGCCTGGATCGTCTACGACTGGGGCCACTCGGCCTATGGCGCCGTGGTCCACACCTTCGTCATGGGGGTGTGGTTTGCCCGCGAGGTCTGGGGCGCGCCGCAGCAGGGGAGCGCCGTGTGGAGCTGGGCGGTCGCCGCGGCGGGCTTGGGCGCCGCGCTCGCGGCGCCGGTCGCCGGCGCGATCGCGGACCGGCGCGGCGGGCTGAAGCCCTGGCTCGCCGTGCTCACCGGGCTCGCCGCACTGGCGGCCGCCGGCTTCTGGTTCGTGCGCCCCGACCGGTCGGCGGCACCTCTGGCCCTGGCGCTGGTCGTGGCCGGCGGCATCGCCTACGAGCTGGCCCTCGTGTTCTACAATGCCCTGCTGGGACCAAACGCGCCGCCCGGCAGCACCGGCCGGCTGTCCGGCATCGGTGCCGGCGCCGGCTATGTCGGCGGAGTCGCCTGCCTGGGCGTGGCGCTTGTGGGGTTCGTCGGCCTGGGCCCGGACGGCGGCTGGCTGGGCCTGCCGTCGGAGGAGGGCACGGCGGTGCGCGCGGTCGGGCCGCTGGTCGCGGTCTGGCTCGTCGTGTTCACCCTGCCGATTCTGGCCTATTCAGCCGATCCGGCCAGGCGCGGTCCGCCGCTGCCGCAGGCCGTCCGTGAGGGGCTGGGGGATCTGAGGCGGACCCTCGGCGACCTGCTGGCGGCGGCGCGGCGCGGAAGGCCGGAGGGGCGCTCGCTGCTCCGGTTCTACATTGCGAGCGCGCTCTACCGGGACGGCCTCGCCACCCTGTTCGCCGTCGGCGGCCTCTATGCCGCCGGGACCTTCGGCTTCTCGGTGCGGCACGCGCTGGCGTTCGGCGTCGGCATGTCCGTGGCGACCGGGATCGGCGCCGCCGTCTTCGCGCCGCTGGACGACCGCCTGGGGCCGAAGCGAACGCTGGCGATCGCGCTGTGGAGTTCGATCGCGATCGGCCTGCCGTTGCTGCTGGTCGGCGATCCCGCCTGGTTCGTCGCGCTGGGGCTCGGGCTCGGGGTGATGCTCGGCCCGATCTATGCGGCCAGCCGGTCCCTGCTGGTCCGCCTCACCGACCCGGCGAAGGCGGCGGGCGGCTTCGGTCTCTACGCCCTGACCGGCAAGGCGACCGCGTTCGTCGGACCGCTGACGTTCGGCGTGCTGACCTCCCTGTTCGACAGCCAGCGGGTCGGCATGGGCGTCGTGGTGGTCCTGTTCGCGGCGGGAGCGCTGATCCTGCGCGGCGTCGAGGTGCCGGGCGGGTGCCCGCCGCCCCGCACTGATCGGCAGCGATCGCGGAGGCTCGCGGAACGCCGCGGAAGGCCATACGTTTACCGGACAATGGACACCTCCCGCGCCGATACGCCAGGGCCCACCCTGCAGACCCTCACCGACCGCCTGCGCCGCCATGGCGACACGGAGGCGGTGCTGGCCTTCCGCGCCGGCGAGGAGCCGCAGTCGGTGAGTTTCGCTGCGCTTGCCGATCGGGCGGACGCGATCGCCGCCGGGCTGGCGAGCGGGGGCTGGCGGCCGGGCGAGCGGGTGGCGCTGATCGGCGAGAACGGCGTCGCCTGGGTCGCGGCCTGCCTCGGGCTGCTGCGCGCCGGCGTGGTGCCGGTGCCGCTCGATCCGGTGATGACGGACGAGGACCTGAGCCACGCGCTGGCGGACAGCGGCGCGCGACGGGTGGTCGTGACCCGCCGGCGCCTGGCGGCCGTGAGGCGCCTGAGCGACCGGCTGGATGATCCGCCGGCGCTGTTCCTGATCGACCCGGCCGAGACGCTGGAGGAGGCAGGCGAGGGATCGGACGACCCGACACCGGCCGCGCTGCCGTCGGATCGCGGCGCCGACCCGCCGCCGGCCGAGCGCGAGGCCGGGGACGCGGCGGTGCTGTTCTACACCTCCGGCACGACCGGCGCTCCGAAGGGCGTGCCGCTGACCCACGGCAACATCGTGGCCAACCTGGCGGAGCTGACCCGCGAGGGCGTGCTGCCCCGCGACCTGCGCGCCCTGATGCCGCTGCCGCTGTTCCACGTCTATCCGTTCGTCGTCGGTCTGCTGACGCCGCTGGAGATCGGGGCGGCCGTGGTGTTTCCGGCCGGGTTGGGCGGGCCGGAACTGGTGTCGGCGCTGCGCGAGGGGCGGGTGTCGGTGCTGATGGGCGTGCCGCGGCTCTACGAAGCCCTGCTGGATGCCATCGGCCGGCGCGGCGGGAAGCGGGCCGAGCGCTGGCTCGACCTCGCCACCTGGACGGCGCGCCATCTCGGACACGGGCCGGCGCGCCTGATCGCGGCGCCGCTGCGCCGGCGGCTGGGCCCGGATCTCCGGCTCGCGGTCAGCGGTGGCGCAGCGCTGGACGCGGCGACCGCGTGGCGGCTGACCGGCCTGGGGCTGACGGTGCTGACCGGCTACGGCCTGACGGAAACCAGCCCGATCGTCTCGTTCGATCCGCCCGACGCCCCGCGCCCCGGCGCCGCCGGCAAGCCGCTGGAGAGCCTGGAGCTTCGGATCGACGAGCCGGACGCCGACGGCATCGGAGAGATTGCGGTGCGCGGCCCGAACGTGTTCGGCGGCTATCTGCACCTGCCGGACAAGACCGCCGAGGTGCTGGATTCCGACGGCTGGTTCACCACCGGCGATCTGGGGCGGCTGGACGCCAACGGCTATCTCCATGTCGGCGCCCGGCGGTCGGAGATGATCACCCTCGGCGGCGGCCAGAACGTCTCGGCGGGTCGGATCGAGGGTCTGCTGGACGGCGAGCCGGAGATCGCGGAGAGCGCGGTGCTGGCGCCGGAAGCCCGGCTGGTCGCCCTGATCCGGCCGGAGCGCGACGCGCTGGCCGGCCGCGACGCCCGCAGCGCCGTCGACCAGGCCCTGGACCGCATCCGCGGCCGACTGCCGGGGGATGCCCGCCTGTCGGACACGGCGCTGGTGGCCGCGCCGCTGCCGCGGACGCCGATCGGCAAGCTGCGCCGGCACGAACTGCCCGGCCTGTGGCGGCAGGTCGTCGAGGAGGGGCGGGAGCCGGCGCCGGAGCTTTCCGCCGAGGAGCGCGAGATCCTCGACGATCCTGCGGCGGCAGAGGTGTGGGACTGGTTGCAGCGCCGCTTCCCCGACCGGCCGGTGGCGATGGGGGCGGAGCTTCAGGCGGCGCTCGGCATCGACAGCCTGGAGCGGATCACGCTCGGGCTGGAACTGGAGCGGGAGCTGGGCATCCGCCTGGAGGCCGAGGCGTGGAGCGGCATGGTCACGGTGCGCGACCTCGTCGAGCGGGCGGCCGAGGCGAAGGGGGAGGCGGGCGGCGCGCCGGCGGAGGGCGGCGGGATGCCCGGGCCGGACGACCTGTCGCCCGAACAGCGGCGCTGGGCCCGGCATCCGGGTCCGGCGGGGCGGGCGGCGGCCTATCTGCTGCTGGGGCTCGACCGGGCGCTGTTCCGCACGGTCTGGCCGGTCTCCGTCGAGGGGCTGGAGCACGTGCCGGCGCGGGGGCCGGCGATCCTGGCGCCGAACCACCGCAGCTATCTCGACCCGCCGGCCCTGGCGAGCGTCCTGCCGACCGGGCGGCTGGAGCGGTTGTGGTGGGCCGGGGCGAGCGGGATCATGGCCTCCAGCGCGCCGCGCCGGGCGCTCAGCCGGGCGATCCGCGTGCTGCCGGTGGAGGAGGGCCGGGCGCCCGGGGTCGGCATCGCGCTGGCCCAGGCGGTGCTGGAGCGGGGCGAGGCGGTGGTCTGGTTCCCCGAGGCGGGTCGCGCGCCGCCGGGCCGACTGATGCCGTTCCGGCCCGGGATCGGCGTGCTGGCCGAGCGCTGCCCCGAGGTGCCGATCCTGCCGGTGGCGATCACCGGCACCGATGCCGCCTGGGGCCGCGACCGGACCTGGCCGCGGGGCGGACGGATCGCGATCCGCATCGGCGAACCGGTCATGCCGGCCGAGCTCGCCCCCGAAGATGCCGACCGCCGCCCGCGCGCGGTGGCCGAGGCGCTGGAGACGCGGGTGCGGGCGCTGGTGGGGGAGGAGGCGTAGGCCGCCCGAAGGCGCGGCCCTTGTCCGACGTTCCGGCCCCGCCGGGGCTGCGACGCGACAGTCGGCATGCTATATCTCCCGGCATGACTTCCTGGAGCGACGATCCTCTCGACGCGCCCCCGGCCGGGGCGCCGCACGGGCCGCATTCCGGCGGGCACGGCACGCCGGCCTATCTGGCGGGGCTGAACCCGGGCCAGCGGGCGGCGGTGGAGGCGCTGGACGGGCCGGTGCTGGTGCTGGCCGGCGCCGGCACCGGCAAGACGCGGGTGCTGACGACGCGGCTCGCCCACCTGGTCTGGACCCGCCGGGCGCGGCCGGGACAGATCCTGTCGGTCACCTTCACCAACAAGGCGGCGCGCGAGATGCGCGAGCGGGTGGAGCGGCTGCTGGGCTGGCCGATCGCCGGCATGTGGCTCGGCACCTTCCATGCGCTGGCCGCCCGCATCCTGCGCCGCCATGCGGAGGAGGTCGGCCTGACCGCCGACTTCACGATCCTCGACACCGACGACCAGATCCGGCTGATGAAGCAGTTGCTGGAGGCGGCGCAGCTCGATTCCAAGCGCTGGCCGGCCCGGCTGGTGCTGTCGGTGATCGAGCGGTGGAAGGACAAGGGCCTCGTGCCCGACCGGCTGAAGCCGGAGGATGCGGGCGACATCGCCGGCGGGCGGATGCTGGACCTCTACAGGGCCTATCAGGACCGTCTGAAGACCCTGAACGCCTGCGACTTCGGCGACCTGCTGCTGCACAACCTGACCCTGTTCGCCAAGCGGGAGCAGGATGCCGAGGGCAACTGGCGCCACCCGATCCTGGAGGACTGGCAGCACCGGTTCCGCTACCTGCTGGTGGACGAGTATCAGGACACGAACCAGGCGCAATACCTGTGGCTGCGCTATCTTGCCCAGGGCCACCGCAACCTCTGCTGCGTCGGCGACGAGGACCAGTCGATCTACGGCTGGCGCGGGGCCGAGATCGGCAACATCCTGCGGTTCGAGAGCGACTTCCCCGGCGCGCAGGTGGTCCGGCTGGAGCAGAACTACCGCTCCACCGCCACCATCCTGGGCGCCGCCTCCGGCCTGATCGCCAACAACCAGGGGCGCCTCGGCAAGACCCTGTTCACCGAGGGCGAGGCCGGCGACGCCGTCGTCGTGCGCATGGTCTGGGACAGCGAGGAGGAGGCGCGCTGGGTCGGCGAGGAGGTCGAGGCGCTGCAGCGCGCCGGCACTCCCTTGAACCAGATCGCGGTGCTGGTGCGCGCCGGCTTCCAGATGCGCGGGTTCGAGGAGCGGTTCCTGACCATCGGCCTGCCCTATCGCGTGATCGGCGGCCCGCGCTTCTACGAGCGGCGGGAAATCCGCGACGCCATGGCCTATCTCCGGGTGATTGCCCAGCCGGCCGACGACCTGGCGTTCGAGCGCATCGTCAACGTGCCCAAGCGCGGCATCGGCGCCACGACCCTGCAGACCATCCACCGGGTCGCCCGGTCGCACGCCGTCCCGCTGATGAAGGCGACGGCGATGCTGGTCGATTCCGACGAGCTGAAGCCGCGGGCGCGCAACCCGCTGATGGCGCTGCTGTCGGATTTCTTCCGCTGGCGCGACGCGGTGGCGACGGTGCCCCATTGGGAACTGGCGCAGCAGGTGCTGGACGAGAGCGGCTATACCGCGATGTGGCAGCAGGAGAAGTCGGCCGACGCCCAGGGCCGGCTGGAGAATCTGCAGGAACTGATCGCCGCGATGAAGGAGTTCGACAGCCTGGGCGGCTTCCTGGAGCATGTCGGGCTGGTGATGGACACGGTGGAGGACCGCTCCGCCGACATGGTCACGGTGATGACCCTGCACGCCGCCAAGGGGCTGGAGTTCGACCACGTCTTCCTGCCCGGCTGGGAGGAGGGGGTGTTCCCCAACCAGCGGGCGCTCGACGAGACCGGCATCGCCGGGCTGGAGGAGGAACGGCGGCTCGCCTATGTCGGGCTGACCCGGGCGCGGCGGAAGGCCTGGGTGGTCAGCGCAGCCAACCGCCAGATCCACGGCCAGTGGACCTCTTGCGTGCCGTCCCGCTTCGTCGAGGAACTGCCGGAGCACCTGGTCGAGCACGTCGCCGACAGCGGCCTGGGCGGGTTCCAGGAAAGCCGCGCCGGCTTCTTCTTCAAGGAGCCGGCCCAGGCCGGCTTCATGCGCCGGACCCGGCCGGTCACGATCGACGGCTGCGCCGAGGAGGTGCCGGCCCGGCCGCGGCCGCAGACGCCGTTCGCCCAGGGCGACCGGGTGTTCCACGACAAGTTCGGCTATGGCACGGTGGACGCGGTCGACCACGACAAGCTGTCGGTCAGTTTCGACCATTCGGGTCCGAAGAAGGTCATGGACAGCTTCGTCCGCCCGGCCGACCAGGCGGGATAGGTCGGGTCCTGTCCCCCGCTTCGCGCCGGGAGCGGGCGCCCATCGGGGGAATCGGGTCTAGCGCGAGGGAATCGCGTCCGGATCGGCCCGGGCAAAGACGGGAGTGACGTCCACCACCACCTCCGACTCCTCCAGGCGCCACGGTATGGGCATCGCCCTTACGGGCCCCCGAATCCGGTCGTCGGTGAACAGCCGAACGTCCAGGACGATTGCCCGGCGATCGGTCGATGAGCTGTAGCGTCTGTGCAACGTGACCTCGATCGCCGCCCTGGCGGGGCCAGCCGAGCGATATGCAGTTCGTCTGGTGCTCCGTAGACGTATAGGCTATGCGTCTCTTTCGGGAGCAATTCCGGAGGGAAGTATAGTCGTATATAGAATCTATCCTGTCGCTTTCCCATCGAGGTAATCGCGGCCGTGACATCGGGGAACACAGGACGGGCAACCCTATTGCTGGATACAACGCGAATTTCTGAGTTGAGCCGGATCCGCACACCACTGCTCCTCTGTAAAACTGAGGCAGTATGGCGCACGTCAATCTCATTGGGGCTTTTTTCGGTTTATGGTAAAAAGATTATCTCTTTCTATTGCTTGATCGGCTTCGACCCGGCTTGCTGGAAACGGGGGCCGCGCGCGGTCAGCTTCCGAGTTTGCTGCCGCTCCAGCGGCAAGGCTGCCGCCTTCGGCGTCGACCGTGCAATGTCTCGCGGAACCCTGCCGCCGTTGCCGACGGTCGTGGCGGGAAGCCGGACCATCAGGACAAACCACGCAACCTTCCCAGGTGACCGGGGCGGGTCCAGGTAGAAAAGGGGCATTGCCGCCCCGCCACCCGCCGGAGGCGCCGCCTTGGAACAGGACATAGCCCAATCCGTGGAGACCTGGGTCTCCGATCCGATGGTCGTCCAGCTGGCGGTGCTCGTGGTCGGGCTGTTGGCCATCGCCCTGGCGGTGCGGCTGCTCCACCGGGGGCTGACGCGCTACGTTCGCGGCGACACGACGCGCTACCAGATGCGCAAGTTCGTGACGCTGCTCGGCTATGTCGTCGCCATCGTCTTCAGCACCATCGTGTTCAGCAACCGGCTCGGCGGGATCACCGTCGCCTTGGGCGTCGCCGGCGCCGGCGTCGCGTTCGCCCTGCAGGAGGTCATCGCCAGCGTCGCCGGCTGGGTGGCGATCCTGTTCGGCGGGTTCTACAAGGTCGGCGACCGGGTGGAACTGGGCGGCATCAAGGGCGACGTCATCGACATCGGCATCCTGCGCACCACGGTCATGCAGATCGGGGAGTGGGTCGACGCGGACCAGTACAACGGCCGCATCGTCCGTATCGCCAACAGCTTCGTGTTCAAGGAACCGGTGTTCAACTACTCCGGCGAGTTTCCGTTCGTCTGGGACGAGATCACGGTCCCGGTGAAGTATGGCAGCGACCATGCCGAAGCGCGCGGCCTGTTGTTCCGGGTGGCCGAGGAGGTGGTCGGCGACTACGGCCGGTCGGCCGAAGCCGCGTGGGAGCCGATCACCCGGCGCTACCTCGTCGAGACGGCCAGCGTCCGGCCGATGGTGACGATGGTGGCCACCGCCGACTGGATCGAGTTCACCCTGCGCTACGTGGTGCACTACCGGGCCCGGCGCACCACCAAGGACCAGATCTTCACCCGGGTGCTGGAGGAGATCGACCGGACCGGAGACCGGGTCGGCATCGCCGCGGCGACCCTCAACATCGAGAAGGTCGCGCCGCTCGACATCCGCCTGCGCCGGGCGTCGCGCGAGGGATAGGCGCGGGGCCCACATGCTCGGCCCGTCGCCAACCGTTTCCCGGCGGCAACGCAGTGGTGCCTTTCGTGGTCTTGGCGGAAACGATCACCGGGAGCATATCTGGGCCCGACCGGCCGATTCCGGCCCGCGACAGGAGGTGTCCGCCATGACCGCCGCCGCCGAAACCCTTTCCTCCCGCACCGTCGTCACCGTCGTCGCCGGCATCCCCGCGAGCGACGGCGCCGGCGTCAAGCTCAAGCGCGTGATCGGCCAGCCCGGGCTCGACATGGTCGGGCCGTTCCTGATGCTGGACGAGTTCGGTTCCGACCGGCCGAACGACTACATCGCCGGCTTCCCGGATCATCCGCACCGCGGCTTCGAGACGGTCACCTACATGATCGACGGCCGGATCCGCCACCGCGACAACCGGGGCAACGAAGGCGTGGTCGGCCCGGGGGGCGTGCAGTGGATGACCACCGGGCGCGGCATCGTCCATTCCGAGATGCCGGAGCAGGAGGATGGCCTGCTGCGCGGCATGCAGCTGTGGCTCAACCTGCCGGCGTCCCACAAGATGACGACCCCCGGCTGGGACGACATCGGTCCGGAGCGCATTCCCCAGCGGGAGGACGCCGACGGCGGCATGCTGCGCGTCGTCGCCGGAACGGTGGACGGGCTGACCGGGCCCAAGACCGACGGGCCGCTCGACCCGATCATCGGCGAGGCGCGCCTGCCCGCCGACGGCCGTCGGCGGCTGGTGCTGCCGGAAGAGCATGTGGGCTTCCTCTACGTGCTGGACGGCGGCGTCTCTGTCGGCCCGGCGGCGACGGCGGTCGCCGAGGGCCAGGCCGCGGCGCTGAGCGGCGGGTCGGCGCTCGACCTGACGGCGGGCGGCGAGGGGGCGTCGGTGTTCTTCGCCTTCGCCCGGCCGCTGAACGAGCCGGTGGCGCGCTACGGTCCCTTCGTCATGAACACGAAGGAGGAGATCTACGCCGCCATCCACGACTTCCAGGAAGGGCGGTTCTAGGCCGCGGGGACTTCCCTGCGGACCGCTCCTCGCGGCGGGGCGCAAAGTCCATTGACGGCCCGGCCGGACGGTCGCCTATGATCGCCCGCGTCGGGCCGGCGCCGCTGCCGACACCGCCCCCGAGAGGGCGGAGGCGCCGGCCGCGGGGGAGGGAGCCGAGGCCGGGGCGGAGCGTGCCCCCGGATGCCGTCCCCGTCAGCCAGAGCGGAGGACCGGATGCCCAATTTCCCGATCGTCGACAGCCATCTGCACATCTGGGATACCGGGCGCCTGCGCTATCCCTGGCTGGCCGACCTGCCGAAGATCAACCCGCCGCACGGCGTCGCCGATCTGCACGCCGCGGCCGGGCCGGTGACGGTGGACAAGGCGGTCTTCGTCCAGGCCGAGGTCGATCCGCCGCAGGCCTACGACGAGGCCGCCTGGGTCGCCGAGCAGGCGGCGGCGCACGGTACCATCGCCGGCATCGTCGCCTGGGCACCCCTGGAGAAGGGCGACGCCGTGCGCGCCGACCTGGACCGGCTGAAGCAGCTCGACCTCCTGCGCGGCATCCGCCGGATCATCCAGTTCGAGCCGGACCTGGAGTTCTGCCTGCGGCCCGGGTTCATCGAGGGCGTGCGGACGCTGGCCGACTACGGCCTCACCTTCGACATCTGCATCGACCGCCGGCACATGGCGAACACCATCGCCTTCGCCCGGCAGTGCGAGACCGTGCCGATGGTGCTCGACCACATCGGCAAGCCGGACATCGCCGGCGGCGAGATCGAGCCGTGGCGCAGCCAGATCAAGGACCTGGCGGCGATGGACCACGTGGTCTGCAAGATCTCCGGCGTCGCGACCGAGGCGGATCACGACGACTGGACCCGCGACCAGCTGCGCCCCTATATCGACGCCGCGGCCGACGCGTTCGGCATCGACCGCCTGATGTTCGGCGGCGACTGGCCGGTGGCGAAGCTGGCGATCGACTATCCCGAGTGGGTGGCGACGGTCGACTGGGCCTTCGAGGGCGCGTCGGAGGACGAGACGCGGAAGCTCTTCCGCGACACCGCGATCGCCTTCTACCGGCTGGACTGAGCGGCGGTCTCGGCCGGGGTCGCCGGCCGGGTCAGGACGAAGGCGGCCGCGGCCGTCATCACCGCGACCTGGAGACCGAGCAGCAACGGTGCCAGCCCGGCGACGATCCCGGCCACCAGGGCGGCGGCCATCGCGGCCAGCGCGAGACCCTTCGCCCGGCGGCCGATCGCCCGGTGCCGGCGCCAGTCGCGGATCGGCGGGCCCAGCCTCGGGTGCCGCTCCAGCCAGCCCGTCAGCCGCGGCGACGACCGGCCGAACGCGGCCGCCGCCAGCAGCAGGAACGGCACCGTCGGCACCAGCGGCAGCACCGTGCCGGCGAGACCGCAGCCGGTCGCGGCGAAACCGGCCACCAGCCAGAGCAGGCGCCGGGGCGAGGCGCGGTGGCGGAAAGCGAACCTCATCGCCGGATCTCCGGTCCGTCGGAGAGAGCACGGGCGGCGCTGGCCGGCGCCGGCCAGGCGCAGTCGGCCAGCGGGGTCGCATCGAGCTCGCGCAGGAACGCCTCGCGCGCCGCGGCCAGGCGCCCCTTCAATCGGCAGCCGGGCATCAGCGCGCAGGAACCGCCGTCGGGCCGAAAGCAGTCGACCAGCGGTTCCCGCACCTCCAGCGCGCGGACCACGGCGCCGAGAGTGATCGCCTCCGCCGGGCGGGCGAGGCGCAGACCGCCGCCCTGGCCCCGGCGGGTCGCGACGAAGCCGTTCCGGGCCAGGGCGCCGACGATCTTGGTGAGGTGGTGGTGCGACACGCCGAACTCCGCCGCGATCTCCTCCGTCGTGAAGGCGCGATCCGGGGCGCCCGCCAGGCGCATCAGCGCGCGCAGCCCGTAGTCGGTGAAGGCAGTGAGGCGCATGGCCGTCTCCGGGCGGATTGGAACCGGTATTTGCAATGCCGATTCTGCGGCGCTAAACTGGTATCGTCAATGCAGATTAGAGGTCTCAAGGGATCGAGGGGACGCGGATGGCCACGGCCGACGAGGTGAGGCAGCGGCGGGAGCGGGCGCGGGCGGAGATCGTCGCCCGCACCGGGATCGACGATTCGATGATCCGGACGCTGGTCCACCGCTTCTACGCGAGGGTGCGCGAGGACGAGCTGCTGTCGCCCGTGTTCGCCGCGCGGGTCGCCGACTGGGATGCCCATCTCGCGCGGATGTGCGCGTTCTGGTCCTCGGTCGCGTTGATGTCCGGGATCTATCACGGCCAGCCGATGGAAAAGCACCTGCCCCTACCGGTCGGCGGCGCGCATTTCGACCGGTGGCTGGCCCTCTTCGAGGAAACGGCGTCCGAAGTCTGTCCGCCGGCGGCGGCCGCGCATGTCGTCGAGCGGGCGCGCCGGATCGCCGAAAGCCTCGAGATCGGCATCGCCGCGAAACATGGCGTGATGCTGGGCAAGGGCGAACGCTTCGCCGGCCCGCCCGCCCCGGCAGCCGCCGAGGACTGACCGCCGGCCGCGGGCCCTGCGGCAGGACGGGCCCCGTCTTGCCCCTGGCCTGAACCGGTCCGGTCCGGCTACGGTCTCCCGAACACCCAACAGGCGCGGCGGCCCTGCGGCGCCGCGTGGCGGAGGAGACCATGGCGCAACTCGGCACGCTCGAAGACCTGCCCAGCCGCTACCTTGCCGACCTGACCGACCGCAACCTGGTGCCGCTGTGGCCGTCGCTGCGCGCCCTGCTGCCGCGCGGCAGGCCGGCACGGAAGACGGCGCCGACGGTCTGGCACTACCGCGACATCCGGCCGCTGCTGCTGGAGGCGGGGGACCTGACTCCGATCGAGAAGGCGGAGCGGCGGGTGCTGGTCCTGGCCAATCCGGGGCTGGAACTGGAGACGCTCAGGGCGACGCCGTCGATCTATGTCGGCATGCAGCTGATCCTGCCCGGCGAAACCGCGCCGAACCACCGCCACACGCCGAGCGCCATCCGCTTCGTGGTGGAGGGCACCGGCGCCTTCACCCTGGTCGACGGCGACAGGTGCCCGATGGAGAAGGGCGACCTGATCCTGACCCCGGCCGGCCTGTGGCACGAGCACGGCCACCACGGCGAGGGGCCGGTGGTCTGGCTCGACGCGCTCGACTTGCCGCTGATCTACGGCCTGGAGGCATCCTACGCCCTGGAGGGGGAGCCGCAGCCCCTACCGAACGCGCCCGACGCGTCGCAGAGCCGCTACCGCCGCGCCGGGCTGGTGCCCTACGAGGTGCTGGATCGGCCGCGCCGGCGCTACCCGCTGCTGCGCTATCCCTGGTCGGAGGTGCGTGCGACGCTGGAGGCGATCGCGGCGACGGCGGACCGGGACGCCGAGGTGCGGGTCGCCTACGTCAACCCGGAGACCGGCGAGGAATGCCTGCCGACGCTGGGCTTCTCCGCCCTGATGCTGCGCCCGGGAGAGACGCTGGCGCCGCCGCGGCGGTCGTCGTCGGCGGTGCTGCACGTGATCGAGGGCGCGGGCACCGCGGCGATCGACGATGCCGAGCCCTTGGCCTGGGAGGAGAGCGACAGCCTCGCCGTGCCGACCCACGCGCGGCTGACGCTGGAGAACCGCTCCAATACGGAGGCGGCCTTCCTGTTCGTCATCGACGATGCGCCGCTGCAGCGCAAGCTGGGAATCTACGAGGTGTTCGCGGACGCGCCGTAGGTCGCCCTAATCCGAAGGATCTGCGCGACGGCGACACGCGGCAGGATGGGACGGCACCGGAATGGCTGTGTATCGAGAGAAACCGAATGCGATCGCCGGGCTGTTCGGCCGGCCGAAGGCGGTGATCGGGGTGATCCATGCCCGGCCGCTGCCCGGCGCGCCGGCCTATGGCGGGGAGCCGGTGGAGGCGCTCTACGACGTGGCGGTGCGCGAGGCGGAGCGCTATGCCGCGGGCGGCCTCGACGGGGTGATCGTGGAGAACCACGGCGACATCCCGTTCCTGCGCCCGGGCGACATCGGCCCGGAGACGCCGACGGCGATGGCGGTGATGGCCGACCGGGTGCGCCGGGCGGTCGGCCTGCCGGTCGGGATCAACGTCCTGGCCAATGCCGGCGTCCCGGCGACCGCGGTCGCCAAGGCCGCGGGGGCGGCGTTCATCCGGGTCAACCAGTGGGCCAACGCCTATGTCGCGAACGAGGGAATCGTCGAGGGCGACGCGGCGAAGGTGACCCGCTACCGCTCCTGGCTGCGGGCCCAGGACCTCAAGGTCTTCGCCGACGTCCACGTCAAGCACGGCGCCCACGCGATCGTCGCCGACCGCACGATCGAGGAGATGGCGCGCGACGCCGAATTCTTCGACGCCGACGTGCTGATCGCGACCGGCCAGCGCACCGGCGACGCCGCCGCCGCCGAGGAACTGGCGACGATCAAGGGCGCCACCGGCCTGCCGGTCGTGGTCGGCAGCGGCGCGACGCGGGACACTGTCGGCGGCATCCTGTCGGTTGCCGATGGGGTGATCGTCGCTTCCTGGCTGAAGCGCGACGGCGTCTGGTGGAACGAGGTCGACCCGGACCGCGTGGCCCGTTTCATGGACGCGGCGCGCGGCGGGTCGTGACCGTCTTCGTCGTCGGCAATGCCGCGGTCGACCTGTCGTTCCGGCTCGACCGCCTGCCCGAGCCGGGGGAGACCCGGGTCGCCGCCGGGCGCCGGGCCGATCCCGGCGGCAAGGGGCTCAACCAGGCGATCGCCGCCCGCCGGGCCGGCGCGGCGGTGCGGTTCCGTGCCGCGGTCGGCGACGATGCGGAGGGACGCCGGGTCGCGGACCGGCTGGCGGCGGAGGGACTCGCGACGTCGGACCTGGTCGTCGAGGCGGGAGCGACCGACCAGTCCGTCGTCCTGGTGGCGTCGGACGCGGAGAACGCGATCGTCTCGACCACCGACCGCGCCCGCGGGCTGCCGGCCGAGGCGGCGGCGGCACTGCCGAGGGAGGGGCGGCCGGGCGACGTGCTGCTGCTCCAGGGCAACCTGACCCTCGCGGCGACCCGGGCGGCGCTGGAGGCGGCGCGCGGGCAGAGGCTCCGGACCGTCCTCAACCCTGCCCCGGCATGGCCGGCGGCGGACGGCGCGGTGCCCTGGCCGCTGGTCGACGTGGTGGTGGTCAATCGGGTGGAGGCGCGGCAGCTTTCCGGCGAGCCCGACCCGGCGGCGGCCGCCACGGCCCTGCGCCGGGTGGGTGCCGGCTCGGTGGTGGTGACGCTGGGCGCGGCCGGCGCCCTGGTGGCGGCGGCCGGCGGCACCGACACCGTTCCCGCGCCGATGGTCGCCGCGGTCGACACGACCGGGGCCGGCGACACTGCCTGCGGCGTGCTGGCGGCGATGCTGGCCGAGGGACGGTCGCTGGCGGAGGCAGTGCAGGTCGCGGTCACCGCGGCGGCGCTGTCGGTGACGCGCGCCGGTGCCCTGGCGGGCATGCCCTCGGCAGCTGAGATCGCGGCCCTGATCCACGGCCGGCAGGCCTAGAGCATCCTGTGCCCCGAACGGCGCGGATGGGATGCTCCAGGGTGTCGAAGATGGGGGAAACGGCCCCGTGCCCTCAGCCGTCACCCTCCTCCAGGTGCAGCGTGACGCGGCAGACCTCGGGGTCGTGGTAGTCGAAGTCGCGCGCCACGACCCGGCCCTCGGTCACCTCCGGCGGCAGGAAGGCGAAGTGCACCCGGTCCCCCACCGCCGGGATCGGCGGTGCGGGCAGGGGACCGATGCGGCTCTCGCGATAGCGGTCGCCGCCGGCGGGCAGGCGCAGGCGCAACTCGTATTTCATGGCGGTGCCCTCCCGGCGCCGGGCGCGATCAGTATCGGTTGGCGATCGGCAACTCCTCGGACGGGAACAGGGTGATCACCTTGCAGCCGTCGGCCGTCACCACGACCTCCTCCTCGATCCGCGCGGCGGAGACGCCGTCCTTGGCCGGGCAATAGGTTTCCAGCGCGAAGACCATGCCCTCCTTGATTTCCATCGGATGCTCGAACGACACGAGCCGGCTGATGATCGGCCGCTCGTGCAGCGCGAGCCCGAGGCCGTGGCCGAACTGCAGCCCGAACGCCGCCATCTCGTCGGGGAAGCCGAAATCCTCCGCCTTCGGCCAGACCGCGGCGATCCGGTCGGTCGAGACTCCTGGCTTGACCAGATCGATCGCCAGGTCGAGCCACTCCCGGCACTTCTTGTAGGCGTCGTTCTGCACCGGCGTGGCGCGGCCGACGTTGAAGGTGCGGTAGTAGCAGGTCCGGTAGCCGACGAACGACTGCAGGATGTCGAAGAAGGCCTGGTCGCCCGGGCGCAGCATCCGGTCGGTGAAGTTGTGCGGGTGCGGACTGCACCGCTCGCCGGAGATGGCGTTGATCGCCTCCACGTCGTCGGAGCCCATCTCGTAGAGCAGCTTGTTGGCCTTGGCGACGATGTCGTTCTCGCGCACGCCCGGCTTCAGCTCCTCGTGGATCATGTGATAGACGCCGTCGACCATGGCGGCGGCCTGGTTGAGCAGCGTGATCTCGTCGATGTTCTTGATCTCGCGGGCGTCGAGCATGATCTGCTGGCCGTCGACCAGCTTCAGCCCCGCCTTCTCCAGTTCCAGCCACATGCCGGGCTCGACCAGGTCGACGCCGACCGGCTGGTCGGCGACGCCGGCCTCCTTCAGAAGGTCGGCGATCTCCTCGGCGTGCATCTTCATGAGCCCGGCCGCGGGCGGCACGGTCCCGCGCATCCCGAGCATGCCGGCCCGGCAGTTCTCCGGCGCCAGCCAGTCGCAGAACATCCGGTGGTGGACCGCGGCCGAGCCGAAGTCCCACAGGACCGGCTCCTCGTTGGCGCGCAGAAGGGCGAACCGACACAGCTTGTCGCGCTCCCACTCGCCGATCTTGGTGCCGGTGACGTAGCGGATGTTGTTGGTGTCGAACAACAGCAGGGCACCGCAGCGGGACGCCGCCAGCGCCTGGCGCGCCCGGGCGAGGCGGTAGCGGTGCAGGCGGCGGAAATCGACCCGCTTCTCGAAGTCGACTCCCATGTGGCCCGGCGACGGCAGTGGCCGGTTCCAGTCGAGATGGGTGTCGAGGTCGGTCTCGAGGATCTGGCGCGGTTCCATCAGGGTCGTGGGCACGGCGGCACCTCCCGGTTCGGATGTCGTTGGCGAAGCCGCCGGCAGCGGGGCGGCGGCGGGCAGTCAGTAGTGGCCGGCGTCGCGCATCAGGCGGTCGACCCGGTTCTGGGCGGCGGCGAGCGCGGCATCGAGCGAGGCCTGGCCGGACAGCAGCCGGTGCACCTCTTCCCCGATCACCGCGATGATGGCGGCGATCTCCGGGATCGGCGGGCGCGGCCAGACGCGGACCACGCCGGAGCGGATCATGTCGTCGACCTGGGGGATGAGGGCGGCGTGGTCGAAGATCTCCGGATCGGCGCTGACGCTGAAGCGCGAGCTGACCAGGCTGCCGTTCTGGATGTAGAGCTTCGAGGCGTTGGATGAGGTCAGCACCTCGAGCGCGCGCCAGGTCGGCTCGATCCGTTCCGGCGCCAGGTTGGCCGGGATGCCGAGCGCGTAGCCGCCGAGCGGCGCGATCGGCCAGCCCTGCGGTCCGTGCGGGTGGGGCAGGTAGCCGGTGTGCCCGCAGGCCGGCGAGCCGGGGTCGAGTTCGTGCAGCGGCGCCAGCAGGGTGTAGCCGTAGGCCATCGCCACCTCGCCCCTTGCGTAGGCACGCGCGCGCTCGAACCAGGACATGTTGAGCACGTTCGGCGGCGAGACCTCCAGCAGGCGGAGCAGGTATTCGGCCGTCTGGCGCGCGGCGTCGCCGTCGATCAGCGGGCGGTGCTCCTCGCCCGAGACATGCTCGGCGTCGTAGCCGTCGGCGACCCGGCGCAGGTCGATCACCGGGCGGCCGAACGCGCTCATCACCATGATGAAGGTGTGGCCGAGCGGCGTGCCGCGGGCACCGTTCCAGGCGATGCCGCGAATGCCCGGATGCCGGCCGGAGAGCCGGCGCGCGGCGTCGATCACCGCGTCGGTGGTGGTCGGCGGGCCGATCCCCGCCTCCTCGAACAGATCGGTGCGGTACTGCAGCAGCTCCGGCGTCGTCTGGACCGGGACGCCGTACTGCCGCCCGGCATGCCGGGTGCTGGCGACCGCGTCGGGATGGAAGTCGGAGAAACTGAAACGGGTCGCGCCCATCAGGTCGTCGAGCGGCAGCAGCACCCCCTGGTACGCGAACTCGCCGAACCACGGCAGGTCGGCGGCGACGATGTCGTAGCGCGAGACCGGGCGGTCGCTGTTCGTGATCGCCTCGCCGCGCAGCCGGTCGATCGACAAGGCGCGGCTCTCGATGCCGACGCCGAGGATGGTCTCGAACTGCTTCTTCAGGGCGTGCATCGCCATGAAGGTCGGGTCGGCGTGGACCAGGATGCGCAGCGGGGACGCGAGCGGCAGCTTCTCGGCGAGTGCCGCCGGCGGCGGAATGATCCGCGCCGACATGTAGGAGCCGCCGAAGAAATAGTCGCCGTTGCCGTCGCCGCGCGCGGACATGCCGAAGGCGCCGCCGACGATCGACTTGATCCGGCGCGCATAGTCCTGCCACTGCGCCATCATCTCGGCAGACGGGTGCAGCGAGAACGACTTGCCGGTGCGGGTGCGCGGGCGGCGGGCGATCAGGCCGCGGTCGACCATGTCGGAGATGGCGCGATTCGCGGTGCCGTAGCTCATCCCGGAGCCGGCGATCAGCGAGGTCGGCGTCGTCAGCCGGCCCTCAAGGTGGTCGCGCATCAGGGTGATCATGATGCGCATCTCGCGATAGCCGGTCTTGAGCCCGAGCACGGTCTCGGCCTCGGACTCCATCTGCTCGACGAAATCCAGCACGCGGGCCATCTCGGGGCTGCTGAGGGCGCGGGTGCGGCGGGTCTCGACCAGGTTCTCGGTCTCGAACGGCCCTTCAGGTCCGGAGCCGGCGGCATCGCGTCCACCGACCATGGTCAGCGCGCGGGGGCGGGTAGCGATCGGCTTGGGCGACGGTCCGGGCATGCGCAGGAGGGGGCCTCGTGAGGGCGCGGCGGGGGCCGGGCAATGGCGACGGTTCCAGCCTAGAGGGCGCGGCGGCGGCGCCGAACGTCAAAAATCTCCAGACTGGACGATACGGGGAAAGTGTGGCCGATCCGGATGGCTCGGCCCGACGGGCCCGCGCCGAGGCAGCCCAGAGGGATAGGCAGGCCTATGTCGGCGACCGCGTTTCCGGCCGATGGGCGGATCCTCGACTCCGAAACGGTGCGTCGTCGCGGGCGCGAAGTCCAGATTGGATGACTTTGGGCGATACAGCCGGTGATGGCTTGTGCAGCATGGCTTCAACAAGAAGCGGCGCGTTCCGTCGGCCCGACCGGCCCGCCTCGGGCCCGATCGCCGTCGAGGGCTCGTCCGCTCGGGATGACCGCGCAGCCGGTCCTCCTCGCAACCCGGCCGTTGACGGCCATCCCAGGGAGGAGTCTGGATTCATGACGTTCCGCCTCAAGACCGCGCTTTCCACAGGTACGGCGCTGGCAGCCCTCGGCCTGGCCGGCACCGCCGCCGCCGAGCCGATGACCATCGGCATCACGCAGAACAATGTCGGCGTCGACAGCTATCAGACCACCTACGAACAGGCCTTCATCGAGGCGGCGGAGGCCGACCCGGACGTCGAGGCCGTGGTGCTGGACGCCGGCGGCGACGTCGCCCGGCAGATCGCGCAGATGCAGGACCTGATCCAGCAGCAGGTCGACGCGATCATCATCTGGCCGACCAACGGCCAGGCGGTCGTCCCGGTGGTGCGGCAGGCCCACCAGAACGGCATTCCGGTGATCGTCACCAACTCGCAGATCGGGGAGGCCGGCTTCGACTTTATCGCCTCCTTCTCCGGGCCGGACAACATCACCCAGGGGCAGTACGCCGCCGAGATGATGTGCGACTGCCTCGGCGGCTCCGGCCGGGTGGTCCAGATCTCCGGCCAGCCGGGCTACACCACGGCGATCGAGCGCGCCCAGGGCTTCGAGGAGCGCCTGCCCGAGGCCTGCCCGGACGTGGAGTTGGTCGAGACCCAGCCGGCGGACTGGAACCGCGAGAAGGCGCAGCGGGTCATGGAGAATTTCCTGACCAAGTACGAGGACATCGACGGCGTCTATTCCGGGGACGACAACATGGGCGTCGGCGCGCTCAACGCCGCCAAGGCGGCCGACCGGGCGGACGAGCTGTGCTTCGTCGGCGCGACCAACTTCGCCGTCGGCTACGAGGCGATGAGCCGGGGCGAATACTACGGCTCGGTCTATCAGTCGCCGGTCGAGGACGCGCGCAATGCGCTGGCCACCGCGATCGCCGTGGTCGAGGGCGAGGAGGTGCCGTTCCTCAACTATTTCGACACGCCGAAGATCACCGAGGACACCTACGAGGACTTCGAAAAGCCGGTGTTCTGAGGCACGGGAGCACCCGTTCCCACCGCGACCCGGGCCGGGCCGATCCCCCCGGCCGGCCCGGGTCGCCCTTTCCCGAGAGAGATGACCAAGGGAGGCCCCGCGATGGGTCAGATGTCCGATCGCACCGCGATCGTCACCGGCGCCGCGCGCGGCATCGGCCAGGCGATCGGCGAGGCGCTGCTGACGGAGGGCGCCAACGTGGTGTTCGCCGACCTGTCCGACGCGGTGCACGAGGTGGCCGAGACGGCCAATGCCGGCGGCGGCAACGGAGCGCGCGGCCGTGCGCTGGGGATCACGGTCGACGTCACCGACCGAGGACAGGTGCGCGAGATGATCGCGCGGACGGTGGAAGCCTTCGGCCGCCTCGACGTCAAGTTCAACAACGCCGGCGTCAACAAGCCGATGAACTTCCTCGACGTGACCGAGGAGAACTGGGACTGGATCATGCGGATCAACGGCCTCGGTGTCCTGATCGGCATCCAGGAGGCGGCGCGGCAGATGATCGACCAGGGCGGCGGCGGCAAGATCGTCAACACCTGCTCGATCACCAGCCGGCAGGGCTTCGACAACGTCGCGCCCTATTGCGCGTCGAAGTTCGCGGTGCTGTCGCTGACCCAGTCGGCGGCGCGCGCGCTCGCCGCGCACCGGATCACCGTCAACGGCTTCGCCCCCGGCGTGGTCAACACCGAGCTCTGGCAGCAGCTCGACCGCGACCTGATGGAGATCGGCGCCAGCGAGCGGCCGGGCCAGGCGATGGAGGAGTTCTCCTCGGCGATCCTGATGGGACGCCCGGCCGTGCCGTCGGATATCGTGGGCACCACGACCTTCCTCGCCTCGCCGGCATCCGACTACATGACCGGCCAGGTGGTGATGATCGACGGCGGCATGGTACTGGTCTGACCCGACCGCACCGCCGCGTCGATCCCTTCAGGGGAGCTGACCTGACATGGCCATGAGCGTCGCGCTCGACCGGGACGGCCAGGCCCGGGTGAAGGAGTTCCTGGGCCAGCAGGGCATCCTGGTCGCCTTCGCGGTGTTCCTGGCGGTGTTCGCCGTGGTGTCCGACCGGTTCATGACGGCGGACAACCTGATGACCGTGATCCGGCAGGTTTCGATCATCGGCACGATCGCCCTCGGCGTCACGATCGTGGTGATCGGCGGCAACCTCGACCTCTCGGTCGGCTCGATGCTGTCCTTCGCCACGGTCCTGGTGGTCGATCTGCACGACAAGATCGGGCCGGGCGGCGCGATCCTGACCATGTTCGCCTTCACCCTGCTGCTGGGCGCGGCGAACGGGGTGCTGGTCGGGTATCTGCGGCTCAATTCGCTGATCGTCACGCTGGGCATGCTGTCGGCGATCCAGGGGCTGACCCTGATCTATTCGAACGGCCAGAACGTCGACATCGTCAACCAGGAGGGCACCTGGTTCGCCTTTTTCGGCCGCGGCTACCTGTTCGGAATCGCGGTGCCGGTCCTGATCTTCATCGGCCTCGCCATCATCCTGGAACTGGTGATGCGGCGCACGCGCTACGGCCGGTCGATCTTCGCGATCGGCGGCAACCCGCGCGCGGCGCTCTACAGCGGCCTCAGGCGCAGCCGGCTGGTGTTCTCGACCTATGTGCTGTCCGCCTTCACCACCGGCTGCGCCGCGCTGATCCTCGGGTCGCGGGTGATGGGCTCGCAGAACAATGTCGGCCAGGGCTATGAGCTCCTGGTGCTGTCCGGGGTGATCCTAGGCGGGACCAGCCTGCTGGGCGGGTCGGGCAGCATCGTCAAGACCGTCATCGGCGTGCTTATCCTGGGTTTCATCCAGAACGGACTCCTGCTGATGGGCTATCCCTACTACGCCCAGTGGCTGGTGACCTGGGTCGTGATCATCCTGGCGGTCTGGCTCGACGTGGCGTCGAAGCGCGGTCGCCTGTTCACCAAGCTGTCCTGAGCAGGGGAAGACCGACCATGCCGAAATCCGCCCTCGCCGCCCTCGGCATCGGCACCGGCCGGCGCCTGGCGATCCAGCCGATCTGGCTCTTCGTGCTGGCGATCATCGTGCTGTTCAGCCTGACGACCGAGCACTTCCTGGCGTTCAGCAACTTCCGCAACATCCTGATCCAGACCTCCACGATCGGGCTGATCGCGCTGGGCATGACGTTCGTCATGATCAATGGCAACATCGACCTGTCGGTCGGATCGGTCCTGGCGCTGTCGGCGACGCTGGCGGTGGATCTCCAGAGCTACGGGATCGCCACGGCGGTGATCGCGGCGCTCGCCGCCGGGATGTTCCTGGGCGCGCTCAACGGCCTGATCGTCTGGAAGACCGGCGTCGACGCCTTCATCGTCACCCTGGGCGCGATGATCGGCGTCCGGGGGGTAGTGTTCGTCTATACCCAGGAGCAGTCGTACTTCGCATCGAACTTCGCGTTCTCCGACTTCGGTGCGAGCTCGGTCGGGCCGATCCCGACCCTGGCGCTGATCTTCCTGGGCTGCACCCTGATCATGCACCTGGTGCTGACGCGCACGGTCCACGGCCGCAACACCTTCGCCGTCGGCGGGAACCGGGAAGCGGCGGTCAACGCCGGCATCCGGGTCGGGCCGAACATGGTGATCAACTTCATCATCGTCGGGTTCTTCGCCGCCCTGGCCGGGGTGACGCTGGCGACCCAGATGGGCGCCTCGACGCCGAATCTGGGCCGCGAGTACGAGCTGTGGACGATCACCGCGGTCGTCCTGGGCGGGACCAAGCTGGCCGGCGGGGCGGGCAGCATCGTCGGCACGCTGGGCGGCGTGCTGGCGATCGGGATCCTGCGCAACGGCATGAACCTGATGCAGGTGCCCGCCTTCTATGTCCTGGTGGTCATGGGCACGATCCTGATCGCCGTCCTGTTCATCGACCAGCAGGTCCACCGGGGCAGCCAGCGGAGGCAGGCATGACCGCGGCCGAGGTCCTGTCGCCGGGCCCGGCCGCGGCGGAGCCGGTGCTGGTCCTGGACGGCGTCACCAAGCGCTTCCCGGCGGTCACGGCGCTCGACCGCGTGACTTTCGACGTTCGGCCGGGCGAGGTCCATGCGCTGCTGGGGGAGAACGGCGCCGGCAAGTCCACGCTGATGAAGGTGCTTGCCGGCAACCACCGGGCCGACGAGGGCCGGATCGTCCTCGACGGCCGGGAGATCGAGGTCGCCAGCCCGATCGATGCCAAGCGCCGCGGCATCATCCTGATCCACCAGGAACTGTCGCTGGTGCCGGAGATGACGGTCGCCGAGAACATCTTCCTCGGCAGCCTGCCGCGGCGCTGGCCGAACCGGGTCGACTGGAAGAAGCTGCGCGCCGACACGGCGGCGATCCTCGACCGCCTGCAGTGCGACTTCGGCCCCGATACGACGGTCGGCCGGCTGTCGATCGCCAAGATGCAGATGGTGGAGATCGCCCGGGCCCTCGTGTTCACGCCGAAGATCGTCGTGTTCGACGAGCCGACCGCCTCGCTGACCGACCACGAGAAGCGCGCCCTGTTCGGCATCATCGCGGCCCTGAAGGACCAGGGGGTCGGGATCGTCTACATCTCGCACCGGATGGACGAGATCTTCGAACTCTCCGACCGGATCACCGTGCTGCGCGACGGTGCCCACCGCGGCACCCTGGTCACCGCGGAGACCGACGAGGACGCGGTCACCCGCCTGATGATCGGTCGCAGCCTGGAGCGCGACCGCACCGCCAAGTCGCACGAGTTCGGCGAGGTGGCGCTGGAGGTCGAGGGCCTGACCGTCGAGGGGCTGTTCGAGGACATCGGCTTCACCATCCGCCGGGGCGAGGTGGTCGGCATGTACGGCCTGATCGGCGCCGGCCGGTCGGAGATCGCGGAGACCCTGTTCGGGCTGCGCCGGCCCGACCGCGGCCGCATCCGCCTCGAGGGGGAGGACCTCCGGATCTCCAGCCCGACCGAGGCGGTCGCCAGGGGCATCGCGCTCGTGCCGGAGAGCCGGAAGGAGCAGGGACTGGTGCTGTCGATGAACTGCCGCGACAACATCACCCTGGCCCAGCTGGCGGAGGTGTCGCGCGGCGGCGTCCTGGACCAGCGGCGCGAGCTCGCGATCTTCGAACGGTATCGCGAGCGGCTGGACATCAAGACGCCGAACTGGGCGCAGAAGGTCCTGAACCTCTCCGGCGGCAACCAGCAGAAGATCGTCATCGGCAAATGGCTGAGCACGCACCCGACGCTCCTGATCCTGGACGAGCCGACCCGCGGCATCGACGTCGGCTCCAAGGCCGAGATCCACAGCCTGATCAAGGAGCTGGCGCGCTCCGGCTATGCCGTGCTGGTGATCTCCTCGGAGATGCCGGAGGTGCTGGGCGTGTCGACCCGGGTGCTGGCGCTCTACCACGGCAGGATCACCGGCGACTTCGACGCCGACACGGTGACCGAGGATCAGCTGGTGCTGGCGATCACCGGCCAGACCGGCGAGGCGTAGGCGGGGCCGATTCTTGGACCGGGCGCGCCGCGGCGGGAGCGCACTTGCCCGGGAGGTGCCCGCCGTCGCGGGCATGACTCGTTTTTTTGTGTTGAATATCAATTAGTTGAAGTCATCCCCGCGCAGGTCGGGACCTTTGTGGACGGCGCACACCGCGGCGGAAGCGCCCCTAGGCGTCCCTATACCGGAACCTCGGTCGTTTCCTTGATCTCCTCCATGACGAAGCTGGCCGACACGTCGGCCAGCGGCACCTTGCGGATCAGCCGCTGGTAGAGCCGGTCGTAGTCGCGCATGTCGGCGACCCGGGCGCGCAGCAGGTAGTCGATGTCGCCGGAAACCCGGTAGCAGCCGGCGATCTCCGGCAGATCCCGCACGGCGGCGGCGAAGGCGTCCAGCCAGGCGGGGTCGTGGCGATCCGTGCGGATGGCGATGAACACGGTCAGCCCCAGGCCCAGCCGGCCGGCATCGACCAGCGCGACCCGGCCGCGGATCAGCCCCGCCTCCTCCAGCCGGCGCACCCGGCGCCACACGGCGTTGCGCGACAGCCCGATCTCCGCCCCCAGGGCCTCCAGCGGCTGTGCGGCGTCGCGCTGCAGCCGGCGCAGCAGGCGGCGGTCGAGGTCGTCGAGTGGCGGGGCGGCAGGGGGCATGGTGGCCCTGGAGCGGTCGGTGGTGGGAGAACATCCCACCAATTGAGTCAATCTTGCAACAATTTCTCAAGCAGGGTCGAAAAGACACTTAAGTTTGGGAGCCATTCCCGCCCGGCCCCGGCGATCCTGGTTCGAAGCGGCGTCCGGTGAAGAAGGCCCGCGACGGACAGGAGAGACAGCCATGACCGCGACCAGCGATCCCCGTTCCCGGCGCCAACCGCGAGTCGTGGCGGCGTTCACCGACCATCCGGCCTCGGTTGGCGAGAGCTATGGCCAGCACATGGGATTTGCCTTCCGGATGGCCGGCCGGCTGGCCCTGGCGGCGGGAGCGGCCGCGGTGCACGCGGTGCTGCCCTTCTGCTTCGAGCGGACCGCCAGCCGGATGATCGCCGAGATGCACGCCCGCACGGCTGGACGCGGCACCGACGCACGCCGGGGATGACGGCTCTCAGCTGATAGGATAGTGTTCCTTCGGCCGGCGGGAGAAATGCGACCGGACGGCGGAAGACGCGGGCCCGGCGACGGTCGTCCAGCCGGTTCAGTCGCAGCCTGCGGTGGCGAATGCCGACATTTCGCAACATTCGACGACAGCTGGCGCCGCGCCGGCGCCCGGGCGATCGGCGGGCGTGGCCGCCCTGCCACACCGGCGGCCGCCGTCGCAGCGCCGACATCGCGTGTCGCCCGCAGGCAGGCCGAGTCGCGCCGGCGGTCCTAGACAACCGCCCGTGGGCCCCGTGGGGATCACGATGGCCCCAGCCGACCCCGTCACCCCAGGCGCGAGAGGTTCTCCCCATGTCGCAGCACGATCCGCATCTCGACGTCATCGCCGAAGCCTACCGCCAGGGCCGCGCCCGCGGCCTGGACGACTACGCCGGCTTCGCCGCCGCCCTGTCCGCTCACCTGGCCCGCCACCCGGGCATGGCCCGCGATCGGGCGGCCCGCGAGGTCAACAGCCTGCTGGCCCGCCTCGGCTCCACCGGCCGCCACGCGGCGGCGAGCTGATCCGGTCGGCAGCGGTCGCCCGGGGGCGCGATGATCGCCCCCATCGCGCCTGCCCCTCCGTCCCGGCCTGCGGCCGGGACACCTCCCCGCAGGCGGGGAGGAGGCACCAACTCCCTCATCGGTGCCTGCCCCACACCGTGGGGGGCGGGTTCGCCGCAGGCGAAGCCGGGGGGCAGCCGCCGAGGCCCCGGGTCCGTGCGGTTGCCCCTCCGTCCCGGCCTGCGACCGGGACACCTCCCCGCAGGCGGGGAGGAGGCACCAAATCCCTCATCCGGTACCTGCCCCCCATCGCAGTTGGCGGGCTGTTTCGCCGCAGGCGAAACTGGGGGGCAGCGGCCGAGGCCTTGGAGCGGCGTCACTCCATGTGAAACACCTCGTCCATGAACGTCCACCAGGCGCCGTCCGGGGCGGTTTCGATCGGCTGCTGGCAGGGCTCGGTCTCCTGATACCAGCGCCGGATCACCGGCTGGGCGTTCATCTCGGCGAACGCGGCGTCCAGGTCGTCGCCATGGAAGTCGAAGGTGCCGAACAGGAGGCCCGCATGGTGGAAGATCGAGAAGTCGCGGATGCCGACCGAGCGGATGACCTCGATCACCTCCGGCCACACCTGGGCGTGAAGACGGATGTACTCGTCGCGCTTTTCCGGGCGGACCCGGATCACCATGCCGATGCGCTGCATGTCGTTCCTCCGGTTCAGCGGACGGTCGCCCGCCACTCCGTCCGTTCGAAGCGGGCGAGGGCGTCGATGTCCCACTCGATGCCAAGGCCCGGCGCGTCGGGCGGCACGGCCCGGCCGTCGCGCACCGTCATCCCGGCACGGGTCACCGGCGTCAGCTGCGGGATATATTCGACCCAGGGCGCGTTGGGCACCGCGGCGCACAGCGAGACGTGCAGTTCCATCAGGAAATGCGGGCAGATCGGCACGTTGAATGTCTCGGCCAGGTGGGCGACCTTGAGCCAGGGGGTGATGCCGCCGATCCGCGCCACGTCCGCCTGGACGATCGAGCAGGCGCCGCGCTGAAGATATTCGCGGAAATGGGAGGCATGGTAGATCGACTCGCCCACGGCGACGGGGATCGCCGTGGCCGCCGAGAGGCGCTCGTGCCCGCCCAGGTCCTCGGCCGGCATCGGCTCCTCCAGCCATCCGAGCGCGAAGGGCTCGTAGGCGTGGGCGCGGCGGATCGCCTCCGGCATGGTGAAGGCCTGGTTGGCATCGACCATGATCTGAAAGTCGTCGCCGACCGCCTCGCGCACGGCGGCGAGCCGCGCGCAGTCCTCGGCGATCGAGGGCTTGCCGACCTTGATCTTGCAGCCGGCCATGCCGTCGGCCTTGGCCTGGAGCCCGTCGGCGACCAGCGTCTCGACCGGCAGGTGCAGCCAGCCGCCCTCGGTGGTGTAGAGCGGCACGCTCTCCTGCGCGCCGCCGGCCAGCAGGTGCAGCGGCAGGCCGAGGCGTCGGCCGCGCAGATCCCAGAGCGCCGTGTCGACGGCGGCCAGCGCCAGGCTGGTGATCGCGCCGACGGCGGTGGCGTGGGTGTGGAAGAACAGGTCCTTCCAGATCGCCTCGATCCGTTCCGGGTCGCGGCCGATCAGCCGGGGCGCCAAGTGGTCGCGCAGCAGCGCCATGACCGAACCGCCGCCGGTGCCGATCGTGTAGCTGTAGCCGGTGCCCTCGGCACCGTCGTCGGTGCGCAGGGTCACCATCGGCGTTTCCTGCTTGACGAAGGCCTGGATCGCGTCGGTGCGCGGCACCAGAGGTTCCAGGTCGACGAGCCTCAGCTCGACCTCAGTGATGCGGGGCATGGAGGGCGGTTCTCCCAGTCGCGGGCAGGCAGGGCAGTGTCGCGGGACGCACGATCCGGCTGGTCGTCAGGCCGGTGCGGTCGCCGCCCGGCCGGCGGGTGGCGCGGCGGCGGCGGCGCTTTCCTCGTCGGCCTGGATCAGGTGCATGATCCGGTCGCTCATCGCGTCGTAGCCGCGGGTGTTCTGAAGCGCGCCGATGATGCGAAAGCCGTTCATGACGGTGATCCGGTCGGCCAGCTCGATCATTTCCGGCATGTCGCTGGTGATCAGCAGGATCGCCTTGCCCTCGGCCGCCAGCTGCCAGATCAGCTGGTGCAGGTAGCGCTTGGTCCGGATGTCGATGCCGACCGTCGGCTCGTCGATGATCAGGATGTCGACATTGGCGGCCAGCCACTTGGCCACGCTGACCTTCTGCTGGTTGCCGCCCGAGAGGTTGCCGACCACCTGGCCGAGCGACGGCGTGCGGATGTCGAGTTCGCGCGCCAGCGGGGCGACGGCTGCGCGCTCCCGCCCCTCGGTGACGAAGCCGAGAGCGCCGGCGAGGCGGCCCCAGATCGAGGCGGCGACATTCTTCGCGACGCTGTGCATCAGGATCAGGCCCTCGGCCTTGCGATCCTCGCTGATATAGCCGATGCGGTGGCGGTGCAGCGCCTCGGCGACCGAGCGGATCACCGCCGGCCTGCCGCCGACGCGGACCTCGCCCTCGGTGACCCGGGCGACGCCGATCAGCGCCTTGGCGAGTTCGCTGCGGCCGGCGCCGACCAGGCCGTAGAGGCCGTGGATCTCGCCGCGGCGGAGGTCGAGGCCGATGCCGCGGTGGCCGAGCGAGGTGCCGACGCCGGAGAGCGACAGGGCGACCTCCCCCGGCTCCGGCCGAGCGCCCAGGTCTCCGACCACTTCGTCACGGCCGATCATCAGGTTGACCAGCCGGGCGCGATCGATCGCCGCCACGGGTTCGGCGACGCAGGCGTTCCGGCCGTCGCGCAGCACGGTGATCCGGTCGCAGAGGGCGAACACCTCCTCAAGCTTGTGGCTGACGAACACGATCGTGACACCTTCGTCGCGCAGCCGGCGGAGGTGGCCGAACAGCACCTCCGTCTCGTGTGGGGTGATCGAGGCGGTCGGCTCGTCCATCAGGAGGATGCGGGAGCGCAGGGACAGCGCCTTGGCGATCTCGACCAGCTGCATCTGCGCGACCGACAGTTCGCGCACGGGGGTGCGCGGGTCGATCGGCAGGTCCAGCGCCGCCAGCCACTGCCGCGCCTCGGCATGGACGGCCGCGTAGTCGACCAGGCCGGCCCGGTGGGGCAGGCGCTCCAGCAGGATGTTCTCGCCGACCGAGAACCGGCTGATCAGGTTGCGCTCCTGGTGGACCGCGCCGATGCCGGCGGCGATCGCCTCGCGCGGGGTGTGGAACCGGGTCTCGCGCCCGTCGAGGCGGAGCGTGCCCGCGTCGGCCTGGTGGACGCCGGTCAGGATCTTGATCAGGGTCGACTTGCCGGCGCCGTTCTCGCCCACCAGGGCGTGGATCTCGCCCTTTGCGAGGGGCAGGGCCACACCGTCGAGGGCGCGGACGCCGGGGAAGCTCTTGACCACGCCGTCGAGGCTGAGGACGGGATCGGTCATGCCGCGCCCCCCGCTCGGGCGGCCCGCTCGGCGATCCGGGCGCGATCGGCCTGGACCTCGCGCCAGCGGTTGATGCCCACGGCGGCGAGGATCAGGCCACCGAGCAGGAGCTGCACCCAGTACGGATCGATCTGCATCAGCACCAGCCCGTTGTTGATCAGCGAGATCACCGCGACGCCGAGCAGCGTTCCGACCACCGAGACGTGGCCGCCGCCCAGCACCGCGCCGCCCAGGATCGGCGCGGCGAAGGAGATGATCAGCCAGTCGTCGCCGATGGTCGGCTGCGCGCTCTGCAGCCGCGCGACCGCCAGCATGCCGGCGATCGCGGCGAGCAGGCCGGAGAGCATGTGGGCGACCACGATGATGCGCTTCGGCGAGATGCCGGAGAGCTCGGCCGCATGCGGGTTGCCGCCGGCCGCCAGCATGTAGCGGCCGATCAGGCTTCGGTTCATCACGATCCAGGCCGCGACGCCGACCACGGCCGGCACCAGCAGGAGGTGGGGGACCGGGCCGAGGCTGGCGTTGCCGAACGCCTTCACGGCGTCCGGGATGGCGCTGAACGGCTGTGCCTCGGTGATGCCGAGGTTGATGCCCTTGTAGGCGGAGAGGGTTGCCAGCGTGATGATGAAGCCGTTGATCCCGGTGCCGACGGTCAGCACGCCGTTGATCAGCCCGGTCAGGAGCCCGAGGCCGAGGCCGGCCAGGATCGCCAGCGGGATCGGCACGCCCCAGGCTTCCATCATTCCGCCGAAGGCGATCGCCACCAAGCCGCCCATGGCGCCGACGGCGAGGTTCAACTGGCCGACGGCCAGCGTCACCATCTGGGCCAGCGCGACCATGGACCAGAGGGAAAAGCTGATGAGGAGAACATAGATGTTGAAGCCGCTGGTGAACCGCGGATGCGCGATGGCGAGCGCGATCGCGCCGATCACCGCGGCGGCGGCGAGGCCGATCCAGTCGGCGCGCTTCAGGTCGGCGACGAGACGTCCCATGGCGTCAGCTTCCCATCCGGCGGCGCAGGGCGAAGACGCTGCGCGCGCGGTCGAGCATCACGGCGACCAGTAGGATCAGCCCCATGAACAGCTGGACCCAGAAGTCGCTGACCTGGAGCAGGAGAAGGCCGTTGGCGATCACGCCGACCATCACGGCACCCAGCAGGGCCCCGACGACGGAGATCGTGCCGCCGGACAGCAGCGTACCCCCCAGCACCGGCGCCAGGAACGCGGGCAGCAGCCAGTCCATGCCGATATGCCCGGTCATCGAGGGCAGGGCGGCGCCGTTGCGGGCGGTCAGCATCAGGCCGGCGAGCCCGGCCAGCGCGCCGGAGAGGGCATGGCTCGCTACCAGCACGCGCTCGACACGGATGCCGGAGAGGCGCGCGGCCTCCATGTTGGCGCCGAGCGCCAGCACCTCCCGGCCGAATCGCGTGAAGCGGTAGAGCCAGAGCAGCCCGGCCGCCACCGCCAGCGCGACGAACACCAGACCCGAGACGAAGCCGAACACGCGGATCTTGCCCAGGTCGACGAAGGCCTGCGGCAGCGAGCGGAACGCCTCCGCCTCGGTCATCAGGATCATCGCGCCGAAGAAGAGGCTCATGGTCGCGAGCGTGATGATGAAGCTGTTGACCCCGGTCAGCACGATGCCCAGTCCGTTGACCGTGCCCAGCGCGGCGCCCATGGCGATCCCCGCCAGTACCGCGATCGGGATCGGCAGCCCCGCCTGCTGCATCGCCCAGCCGGCGGCCATCGCGGCACAGACGCCGATCGAGCCGACCGCCAGGTTCATCCCGCCGGTCGCCAGCACGACCATCATCGAGAAGCCGATGACGACGTCGATCGCCACCACCCGGCCGAGGGCGTAGAGGTTGAACGGCGAGCCGAAGCCGGGCGTCAGGCCGTTGAACAGCAGGACGAAGAGGATCGTCACCAGGGCCAGGCCCGCCTGGTTCGACGTCAGCCCGCCGACCGCGGATCTCAGCCGCGGCGGCGGGGCGTCGAAGGCGGCGGCCGGCCGCGGGTCGGCGGGATCGGTCCGCTCGGACATGGGGCGTGGGCTTTCCGGAGGAGGCGGGTCGGACGCTCGCGCGGCGGCCGGCGGCTGTCGCCGGCCGCCGCGCCACCGCACGTCACGGACGGATCGTCACGGGCAATCGAGATAGGTTGCCTCGAAGTCCGCCATGATCTCCTCGGTCACGTCGATCATCGCCTGCTGGTAGTCGTCGACCTGGTCCGCGCCGACGAAGGCGGTCCCGCTGTCGATGAACTTGGCGGTCTGCGCGGTTTCCTGGAACGGCGCATCGTCCTTGACCGTGCAGCCCTGGCGTACCCGGTCGAGCGCATAGGCACCGATATAGCCCTGGCCGTAGGGATTCTGCAGCATCGTGCCGTGCACGAACCCGTCGCGGATCGCGTCCAGCACGACTTCGTCGTGGTCGATGCCGACCATCACGATGCGCTTGTCGCCCAGATTGCGCAGCGAGGTGGCGGCGACCACGCTCGGCACCCAGGCGGTGGTGATGATGCCGTCGATCGCGTCGCCCTGGGCGGCCAGCAGCGCGTTGATCTTCTCGTCCGCGGGCTCCGGCGCGTCGATGTCGGCGATCGTCTGCAGCAGTTCGACATCCGTGCCGCTGGCGGCGATCGCGTCCTCGACCGCCTGGATGCGCAGGCGGGTGTTCGGATCGACCAGGAAGCCGGTGAAGTGGGCGATCTCGCCGGTCCCGCCCATCGCCTCGATCAGCTCGGTGGTCCCCTGGTAGGCCGACTCATAGACATCGGTGCCCAGGCAGAACAGCGCCGCGGACGGATCCTCTGTGCAGCCGGCCAGTGCGACCGACGGGACGTCGAACTCCGCCAGCTCGTTCATCATGTTGCCGGTGCCGACCGCGTCGCCGGGAAAGATGCCGAACGCGTTGAAGCCCTGGGCGACCGAGCTCTCGATCATCTCGTTCTGGAGGCTGAGTTCCCACGCAGAGGGGACCTTGTAGTCGGCGCCGGCGAGATCAAACGCGTCCGCCGCGTCGGCGGCCGCCTGCTCCCAGGCGGCGAAATAGGGATGCGGGCCCCCCGGCACCAGGGCGACTCGGGTATCGCTGGCCGCGGCCGGCGCGGCGATCCCAGCGGCGAGCAGGGCCAAGGTGGCGGCGGCGGCCGGAACGGCGGTCGATCGGATGGTCATGCTTCCTCCCCTCGATGGTGCCCGGGCAGGAACCCGGGCGACGGCGGCTCTGTCGGCCACGTCTCTTACATAATGAACGCGTTATGCATGACGCGCAAGCGCGTGAGGCAGCGCCTGCTCCGGCATGGGCCGCGATTCAGTCCGCGACCGCCCGTTGGTCGGCGCGACCCGAACCGTTGGCGCCATCCCGGCAAAGGCGGTGTCCATTTCGGTCAGCGCATGGTTCGGCGGGGGCGCGCCAAGCCGGGAGGTGCCCGCCGTCGCGGGCATGACACGGATTCCTTGTCGAATATCAACTCTCTGAAGCAACCCCCGCGAAGGGTCGACCGCCATGGACGGTGCGCTTCGCGGCGGGCGTGAGCGTGCCCGAGAGGTGCCCGCCGTTTCGGGCTTGACCGATCCGGAGCGACGGCCCCGTCGACGCGCCTCAGTCCGGGCTTCCGTGGTCCTCCGGGATCAGGAACGGCGGCAAGCGGCGGCGGGGCAAGGTGCCCATGCGGGAGAGGCGGCCGAGCGTGCTGTCGCGCGCCTTGCGAAGGTGCTCGCCCAGCGCCACTGCGGCACCGTTCGTGTCCCCCTCGGCCAGACGATCGAGGACGGCGGCATGTTCGTCCAGCATCGACGGCACGGCGGCGTCGCGGCCATAGAGCTCGAACGTGTAGTGCGACGAGATCAGCGGCAACTGGCTGCGGTAGAGCACCCGGCGCATGACCGGGTTGTCGCAGTCGAGCACGAGCTCGACATGCAACTCCCGCTCCAGCGCATGCATCTCCTCCGCGAGGCGCTTCGGCGGCAGGCCGTCGCGGGCGCGGTCGAGTCGGCGACGCATGGCGTCGACCCGCCGCGGATCGATCCGCGGCGCGGCCTGGATCAGCGCCGTCGGCTCCATCAGCCAGCGCACCTCGAAATGTGCCCGCACCCCGTCGGCGGTCAGCGGTCCGGCATACCAGCGGCCGTTGCGCCCGCGCTCGATCAGTCCGGCCTCCTGCAGGCGGCCGGCCACCTCGTGCGCCACGGTGCGGCTGACCCCCAGATGCTCGGCGAGGCGCGTCTCCGACAGGCGGAACCGGCCGAAGAAGAGCGAAGCTGCCACCTCGCGCTCGATTACGGGCCAGGCCTGCTCCGACCGGCGGCGGCGGGCCAATGCCTCGATCAGTGCCGCCGGCACCGCCAGGGTCGCGGGCGCCAGCTCCGCTCCGGCGACGGCCGGGCCAAAGACGCGATAACCGCGGCGTGGCAGCTTTTCGGCCAGCCCGTCGGCGGCCAGCCGGTCGAGCGCCATGGCCGCCGGCGCCCGGCTGATCCGGAACGCCGCCGCCACCGCGGTCGCCTGGAGCAGGCTGCCCGGCGGGATCGTCCCTGCCGCGATCTGCCGCGCCAGCTCGCCGGCGACGACCGAATAGACGTGCCGGCCGGCGGCGCCGTCCCCCTGGTCCGGCCGATGACGGGCGGAATACTTGCTGAAGGAGCCGGCGGCGGGCAGGGCGGTGGCGGTCACGGGCTGGCGGGTCCGGGCGGTCATGGTCGACCGCCAGCCTAGCGCAACCGCCCCGAAAACGCGAACCGCGCTACCAGTGCACCATCGGCAGCCCCGCCACCGGGCTGCGGAACCAAGGGATCGACGTGCCGCGCAGGCTGCCGAGATAGACCGTCTTCAGGTCCGGCCCGCCGAAGGTCAGGCTGGATAGCCACGGCGCGATCGCGCCGCCGCAGGCCAGCATGTGGTCGGGCGTCACCTCGTTCGCCTCGAAGGCCGCCATCAGCCGGGCGCTGGCGACCGGGTCGTCGTCGTCGAGCAGGATCCGCAGCTCTCCCTCCGGCGTGATCGCGAACAGCCGGTCGGTCATCACATGGGTGCCCCAGAGGTTGCCGAAGGCGTCGAACGCGATGCCATCGATGAAGGCGCCGTGGTCGGCGGGGCCGAACACCTGCCGGTCGGACAGGCTGCCGTCCTCCGCGACGCGCAGCCGCGTGATCCGCCGGCCGGTCGTCTCGGCGACGTAGAGCCACTCCTCCGTCGCATCGAGCCGGATCTCGTTGGTGAAGGCGAAGCCGTCGGCGACGATCCGGGCCGTGCCGCCCTCGATCAGCGCGACGTAGCCGTCGGCGATGTTGGGGTTGATCGCCCGCATCCAGTTCCGGATGCGGGTGGAGATGGTCAGCCACAGCCGATCCTTCGAATCGCGCAGGACGAAGTTGACCTTGCCGATCGGCTGGCCGTCGATGTTGTCGAGCAGCACCCGGGTCTCTCCGTCGCGGGTCATCAGCTCCAGCCGGTCGGTGCCGAAATTGCTGACATAGAGGCTGCCGTCGCGGGCCAGCGCCAAGCCGTTGGGCAGGGTGCCCTCGGTGAACCGGGCGGCGTCGTCCGCCGCTTCGGCGAATTCGGTGGCGACGCTCTGGGTGATCAGCTCCTGCCCGCCGTCGGGTCGGATGTGGACCACCCCGCCGCGGGCATCGGCGACCCACAGGCTGCCGTCGCGCTCGGCGAGGATGCACTCCGGGCGCTGCAGGCCGTGGCCGACATACTGGATGGCGTCGCGGTCGACCGTGAAGCCGTCGATCGGGTTGCCGGTGGTGGTTCCGTTCATCGCGCTCACACCTCCACCCAGCCGTCGGCGGTCTTCAGCCGATGGGTGACGACGTTGGCGCGGCCCAGAGTCTGCTCGATGAAGCAGCCCTGCCGGGCCGCCGCGATCAACTCCCGGACGCGGGCCTCCGGCTCCGGGCTGTCGACGGTGATGTCGAGCTCGAAGCCCCTCGGGGCCGTGGTGTAGGGGGCGCGTCCCTCCTGGCGCCAGTCCCAGGTGACCCGCGCCTCCACCAAAAGGTCGTCCACCTGGATTCGCAGGCGCTTCGCGAAGGCCCGGATCTGGGTCATGATGCAGCCGACCAGCCCACCGACGAACAGCGCCAGCGGCGGCGGCGCGGTGGCATCGCCGCCATGGAACGGCCCCTCGTCGGTCGCGAGCTCGAACTCCTCCGCCCACGGGCTGACCATGCGCACCGCCAGGTCGTTGCGCATCTTGCCCGTTGCGGTGCCGGTGCAGTCGAACCGCACCACGGCGGTCCTCACGCCGTCGCGTTCCTCGATCCCGGTCATACTGGCCCCCTCCCTCGGTTCCCGTCCGCAGACTTCAGAACTTGACCCGGTCGCCGCCCTTGAGCCCGAGCATCTCGCGGGCCTCGGTCGGGGTCGCGACGTCGAGGTCGAGCGCCTCGATGATCGTGCGGATCTTGCGGACCTGCTCGGCATTGTCCTCGGCCAGGCGGCCGGGACCGGCATAGAGGCTGTCCTCCAGCCCGACCCTCACATGCCCGCCCATCAGCGCCGCCTGGGTCGCCAGCGGCATCTGGTGCCGGCCGGCGGCCAGCACCGACCAGACGTAGTCGTCGCCGAACAGCTTGTCGGCGGTCTTGCGCATGAACACCACGTTCTCCGGGTCGGCACCGATGCCGCCCAGGATGCCGAAGATCGTCTGGATCATGATCGGCGGCTTCAGCAGGCCGCGGTCCAGGAAATGCGCCAGGTTGTAGAGGTGGCCGACATCGTAGCACTCGAACTCGAACTTGGTGCCGCAGTCCTCGCCCAGATGCTTCAGGATGAACTCGATGTCCTTGAACGTGTTGCGGAAGATGAAGTCGTCGGTCGACTCGAGGAACGGCTTCTCCCAGTCGAACTTCCACTCCTTGTAGCGGGCGGCCAGCGGGAAGATGCCGAAGTTCATCGAGCCCATGTTGCAGGAGCACATCTCCGGCTCGGTGGCCAGCGGCGCGGCCAGCCGCTGCTCCACCGTCATGCCGAGCCCGCCGCCGGTGGTGATGTTCACCACGGCGTCGGTGTTCTGCTTGATCACCGGCAGGAACTGCATGAACACGTCCGGGTCGGGCGTCGGCTTGCCGGTCTCCGGGTCGCGGGCGTGCAGGTGCAGGATCGAGGCACCCGCCTCCGCCGCGTCGATCGCCTGGCGGGCAATGTCGGCGGGCTTGTAGGGCAGCGCGTCCGACATGGTCGGCGTGTGGATGCCACCGGTGACGGCGCAGGTGATGACGACTTTGCGCTTGGGCTTGGCCATGGTCTCGTTTTCCTCCCGGGTGACGGGGCGGCGGTCAGTCGAGGATGGCGACGGCGCGGGTGAACCCGGCCGACGCATTCTTGATCTTGAACGGGAAGCAGGAGACCTCGAAGCCGCTCGGCGGCAGGCTCTCCAGGTTGGTCAGCTTCTCGATCTGGCAGTAGCCGATCTCGCGGCCGGCCTTGTGGCCCTCCCAGATGATCGAGGGGTCGTGGGTCTCCGCCCAGCGCCTGGCCGTGTGGACGAACGGGGCGTCCCACGACCAGGCGTCGGTGCCGACGACGCGCACGCCCTGACGGGTCAACCACAGGGTCGCCTCGCGGCCCATGCCGCAACCCTTGGCGACATAGTCCGGCCGGCCATAGGCGGCGCCGGCGCTGGTGTTCACCAGCACGATGTCGAGCGGCCGGAGGTCATGGCCGATGCGCGCCAGCTCCGCCTCGAGCTCCGCGGCGGAGACCACGTGGCCGTCCTCCAGGTGCCGGAAGTCGAGCTTGACGCCGGGCCGCAGGAACCAGTCCAGCGGCACCTCGTCGATCTTCAGCGCCGGCATCCCGCCGTCCTGGGTCGTGGCGTAGTGCCAGGGCGCATCGACATGGGTGCCGTTATGGGTCATCACGTGCAGGCGCTCGATCGCCCAGCCCTCCCGGCCGGGCAGCTGATCCTCGGTGAGGCCGGGGAAGAACTTCACCACGTCGGCCGCTGACTGGGTATGTCCGACATACTCGATCTCGGGCGTGTAGCCGGGGGGGTCGGAGGCGATGTCGGCGTCCAGCGCGACCGACAGGTCGATCAGGCGACGGGGCATGGGCGGATCTCCGGTACGGACGGGTCGCTAGAGGAGGATGGTCGCCAGCGGCGGCACCGCGACAACCAGGATCAGGACGAGCAGCATGACGAAGGCGAACGGTGCGGCACCCGCGAAGATCTCGCCCAGGCGGATCTCCGGATCGGCCAGCGTGCCCTTGATGACGTAGACCGAGAGCCCGAGCGGCGGGGTCAGCAGGCCGATCTCCACCGCCAGGACGGTGATGATGCCGAACCACACCAGGTCGAGCTGCAGACCGGTCGCGATCGGCAGCACCAGCGGCAGCACGATCAGCATGATCGAGGAACTGTCGAGCACGGTCCCCATGGCGATCAACACCAGGACGTAGATCGCCAGGAAGCCGTAGATCCCGACGTCGGCCGCGGTGATCCATCCGGCGAGCGCGCTCGGCAGGCCGGTCATCGACAGCATCCGGCTGTACATCACCGCGGCGATGATCAGGAAGCAGATCGCGGCGGTGATGTGGCCGGTCTCGATGGTCACGCGCCACAGCCCGCGCCAGCCAAGGCGCCGGCGGGCGGCGGCGATCACGATGGCGCCCAGGGCACCGACCGCTCCGGCCTCGGTCGGCGTGAACAGGCCGCCGTAGATGCCGCCGAGGACGAGCGCGACCAGGAGCGCGATCGGCAGGATCTTCACCGCCAGCCCCCCGGCCGTGTCGGCGGCGGGGGAGAGGTCGGGCCGCGCCGTGCCGGTGAACCCGGGCGCCTGCCGGCACAACAGCCAGATCAGCACGCCGAACGCCACCGCCAGCACCAGGCCGGGGATGATGCCGGCCATGAAGAGATCGCCCACCGACTGCTCGGTCAGGACCGCGTAGAGGATCAGCAGCAGCGACGGCGGGATCAGCATCCCCAGCACCGACGATCCTGCGACGACGCCGGTGGCGAAGCGCGGCGTGTGGCCGACGCGCAGCATCTCCGGCACCGCGACGCGGGCGAACACGGCGGCGGACGCGATCGAGATGCCGGTGATCGCGGCGAACACCGTGTTGGCCCCGACCGTGGCGAGGCCCAATCCACCACGCATCCGCCGGAACGCGCGATTGGCGACGTCGAAGGTGTCCCGCCCGATCTGCGCCTCCGACACCACCAGTCCCATCAGCACGAACAGCGGGACGACGCCGAAGATGTAGCTGTTGATGCTGTCGCCGACCGCGAGCGACAGGAGGCGGCTCGCCAGTACCGGGCTGTCGCGCAGGAGCCAGACCCCGACGAAGCTGGTCAGCGCCAGCGCGATCGACACATGCATGCCGGCATAGACCAGCAGCACCATCGCGACCGTCGCGCCGATGCCGATCTCGAGGCCGGTCATGGCGCCGCGACCCCGCCGCGGGCGGATCGGACGGCCAGCACCAGCGCCCGCATCACGAAGACCAGCAGCAGCACCGCGCCGCCGACCAGCACGATCAGGTTGATCGGCCAGGTCGGCGCGGTGAAGTTGCCGACGGCGCCGACAAACTCCTGCCGCTCCCACGACCGCAGGAACTTCGGCCAGGCCGACCACAGAACCGCCCCGGTCAGCGCCGCGCCGGCCAGGTGAAAGACGGCGTCGAGGCCGTCCCCCACCCGCGGAAACCGGCGACGCACCGCTCCCAGCAGGGCGTCGGACCGGGTCAGGCGGCCGACGCTGAGCGTGTTGGCGAGCTGCAGGAAGACGATCCCCAGGATCGACAGGGCGACCATCTCCGGCACGCCGTTGATCGGATTGGCGAACATGCCTCGACCGATCACATCGGCGTTGATCAGCAGCATGAGCGCGAGGATCCAGACCGTGCCGACGGCGTTCATCGCCGAGGTCGCCCGGTCGAGCAGGAGGGCGGCCCGGTCCAGGGGCCGCCACCCGCTCGAGATCGTCTCCGGCAGCGCCATCGCGGGACTATTCCTCGTCCCAGTTCCGCGCCAGGTCGGCCCCGGCGTCGCGCAGCGCCTGCATGTAGGCGTTCAGGACCTCGGTGCCGGGCAGGCCCTGTCCGTCGGCCTGCGCCGCCCATTGCTGCGCCACGTTGGGCAGGGCCGCCGCCCAGGCCTGACGCTCCTCCGGCGGCAGGACGGTGAGGGTCGCCCCGCCGTCCTCCAAGGTCGCCAGCGAACTCTCCACCCGCGCCACCAGTTCCTCCGTGAACGCAGCGGTATAGGCCTCGGCGCCAGCACGCAGGGCGTCCTGGACCTCCTGCGGCTGGCTCTCCAGCCAGGGCTTGTTGGCGACGACCGATCCGGCATACTGCGCCCCGAAGTCGGTCTTGACGACGAAGGGCGCGACCTCGAACAGCTTGGCCGGCGCGGCGGCGGTCGGGAACACGATCACGCCCTCGAACACGCCGGTCTGGATGTCGTTGTAGTAGGTCGTCAGGTTGCCGGAGACACCGACCGCGCCGGTGCCCTCCAGCCAGTTCACCGCCGGCCCCGGCGCGCCGATCTTCCGGCCCTCCAGGTCGTCCAGGCTGGTCACCGGGAAGGTCGTCAGGAGATAGTAGTTGTCGAGCGCAAACCCGCCGCCGAGGTATTCCAGGTCATAGGTGTGCCAGGACTCCGCCATGCCCGGAATGTCCTGGTGCAGCCGGTCGATCACGTCGGTGACCAGCACCGGGTCGGGCGTGCCGAACGGGGTGACATAGGTGACGTTCTGCAGCGGCAGGTTCGACGGCTCGAACACGGTCGGCACCACGCCGACCTCCGCCAGTCCGGCCTCCAGCGCCTCCAGTTCGCCACCGACCTGGGCCAGCGATCCGCCGTAGTGTTCCGTCCAGGCGATCTCGTGATCGGTGCCTTCCAGCGCCGCGTCGACCGTCGGGATGAAGGTCTCGGTCAGATGCTTGACCCAAAGGAAGATCGGCGGGTGGCCATTGACCACGTTGATCGGGATGGTCTCCGCGACCGCAGGCGCGGGCAGCGCCCCGGCCAGCAGGGCGGCGGCGCCGGCGGCGGTCATCAGGCTCTTCTTCATCAGGTGGTCCTCCCTCCGGTTTTCGATGCTTCCTCGCTGCCGTCTGCCGCGGCGAGCGCTCGCAGGCCGGCGCAGACGAACGGGGTGACGTGGGCGATCACGGTCTCCGCATCGGTGTCGTCGCAGACGCCGTCGGACAGCTCCGCCGCCCGGCCGGTGCGCGCCATCACCGAGAGCGCGACGCCGATGGCATAGAGATAGCCGCGCACCGCCGCCGCCCTGTCGAGGCCGGGCAGCACGGTCTGCAGCGCCGCGACGAATTTCAGGGCGATGGCGTCGTAGTGCCGGCCGGTCAGCCGCTTCGACCGCTCGTCGGCGCCGTTGGCCAGCGCCACGATCAGCTTCGCGTAGTGCGCGCCGCCGCGGGTGTCGTCGTGCCCCAGCTCGATGGTCGGCCGCAGCAGGGCGTCGACGACCGCCTCCAGCGGCGGCGGGCCGGCGGCCAGCAGATCCTCCAGCCGGGCTTCCCGGCGGCGGTTGATGTCGCCGGCCCGCCGGTCGATGACCGCTGAGAACAGGCCGTCCTTGTTGTCGAAGTAGTAGTGGATCAGCGCCTGGTTGACGCCGGCCTCCCGCGCGATTGCGCGCAGCGAGGCGCCGCCGAACCCCAGTTCGGCGAACGCACGCTCTGCAGCGTCCAGGATGGCGGCGCGGGCGTCCCGAACGGACGCGGCCCCTCCGGCCATGCGATCCTCTCCCCCTCGTCCGGGCCTGGTTCTGGATTGCCGGCCCGGTTTCGTTAAACGATTGATGAAATCGCCCCGGGCGTCAAGAGCCGCCAGCGCGACAGGGGCAGACCGGTGACTGCGGCACCCTGGCGGGCAAGAGCGCTCCCGCAGCCGGGCGCGCCGTCCGACTTTGTCACCGCCCTTGCAGGGATAGTCGGTAAGGGACTGATACTCGCAAGAAACGCGGCTCATGCCGGCGGGAAGCGAGCATCCGGGCCAGCGCGGCCGCGGCTCAGGTCGGCTCGCCGACCAGCACCCAGCCGGGCTCGATGATCACGAAGAGGTGCAGGCCCCACTCCGCCGTCTCGACCTCCCAGGCCTCCCAGTCGGTCGGGTGGCCGTCGACGTCGTAGCCGCGCCAGGCGAAGGCGCGGCGCAGGAACACCAGGCCCTCGAACGGGGCATAGCCGCATTCCGCCGTCTTCCAGTCGCCATAGCGATCGATCAGCGCGGCGCGGCCGGCGCCGCGCTCGGCCAGCCCGCTCTCGAAGGCTGCCATCTCGCGCAGATGCGCCTCGTTGACGCAGTAGGTGAACGCCCCGTCCACCGGCTCCCCCGCCCGCACCGGCGGCAGGCGGTCGCTCTCCGACGGCTGGCCGAGCGCCGGCCCGGCCAGGGCCGCGGCCAGAAACAGGGCGGGAGCGAGGCGCGCGATCATAGCAGGCAACATAGCATGGGCGGTCGGATGACGGCAGCGCCGCTCCCCGGACTGTGATCGCCGCTCACACTCGCCGTCCCGGGCCGCCGCCCCGGGGCCGCCGCCCCGGGCCGCCGCCCCGGGCCGCCGGCGGATCGCGCCTACCAGCGCCGATCGGCATCGGCGGGATCGGCCGGAACGATCGCCAGGCCGCGTGCCGCGCCGTCCGGGCCAGTCGCAGGCCGGGCGGTCCAGCGGGTGACCTCCCCCCGGCGGTCGTAGCCGGTCCATTCCAGTACCGGCGCTGAAAGGATCAGATCGCCGCCGTCGACCTCGCGGCATGTCGCCGCGCGGTCGCCGCCGTGGCCGTCCAGCAGTCGGATGCGCCCCAGGTCCTCCCCCACAAGACGCTCCTCCATCGCGGCCATCCGCTCCAGCAGGGCCGCATCGGTGCACAGGGTCACTGCCGCCGAGCCCTGCGCCCCGGCGCGATCGGCGACGGTGGGCGACAGCAGCACCAGCGCTGCGAGCACGGCGCCTGCCGGACGAAGGACGGCAGGCATGACCGGGGCCGCCAGGCCAGGGCGCGCCCGATGGAACTCCGCCATGGCGACCCCTTCGGATGGTCCGCGCCAAAAGCGCGGAGCAGACGGATCTTCCTCTCCTTTAGCACGAGCGGTGCCGCCGAGGAATGCCGGCGCGGGACCTGCCGCATCGAACCGGCGCCGCCCCCTCGCGTTCGACCGGGCCGGCGCGCTAGAGTGCCCCGGGCCGGAATCGCCGAAGACACCATCGCCGCTCCCGTCCGGCCGGAGACTCCGCCCGATCATGACGCTGGACCAAGGCCTCGTCTTTGCCATCCTGGCGGGATTGCTGGCGCTGCTGGCCTGGGGCCGCATTCGCTACGACCTGCTGGCCTTCGGCGCTCTTCTGGCGGCCGTCCTGACCGGCCTGGTCACCCCGGCCGCCGCGTTCAGCGGGTTCGGTCACCCGGCCACGGTGACCGTCGCGCTGATCCTGATCGTCAGCCGGGCGCTCACCACCTCAGGCGCGACCGACCCCATCGCCCGGCTGGTCCAGCCGTTCACCCGCCGGAACTCCAGCCATGTCGGCATCCTGGCCGGCCTGGCCGCGGCGATGTCGGGATTCATGAACAATGTCGGGACCTTGGGGCTGATGATGCCGGTCGCGCTGACCACGGCGGCCAAGGCCGGGCGGCGCGCCGGGACGGTGCTGATGCCGCTCAGCTTCGGCGCGATCCTGGGCGGGCTGGTCACCCTGATCGGCACGCCGCCCAACATCATTGTCGCCACCTGGCGCGGTCAGGCGTTGGGAGAGCCGTTCCGGATGTTCGACTTCACGCCTGTCGGCGCCGTGGTGGCGCTGGCGGGGGTGGCGTTCGTCGCGGCGGTGGGCTGGCGGCTGGTGCCGCGGCGCGGCGGCGGCGGCGATACCAGCCGGCTGTTCAACATCGAGGACTACCTGGCCGAACTGTGCGTGCCCGACGACGCCGAGATCGTCGGCCGGACGCTGGCCGAGATCGCGGAGCAGACGACGGAAATCGACGCCCAGATCGTCGGCCTCTACCGCCGCGGGCGGCGCCTGCCCACCGCCGCCGGCCGCCAGCCGGTGGAGGGGGGCGACGTGCTTCTGGTCGAGGCCGGGCCGGAGGCGCTGGACCGCTTCGCCGCCGCCGTCGGCGGCGCCTTCGGCCGGCCCCGCGAGGAGGAGGAGGGGAAACGGGACCAGGACGAAGACCAGGACGGGAAGGCCAGGGGGGAGGGCGGCTCCGAGCGGCCGGCCGCGGGCGACCGCCGAGGGCGGCGCAAGACCTCTTCGGAGCGGCTGAAGCTGACCGGGGACGAGGTCCAGACGGTGGAAGCGGTCATTGCCCCCGGCTCGCGCCTCGACGGCCGGACGGTCGAATCGCTGCGGCTGGCGCGGCGCTGGGGCGTCACGCTGCTCGGCCTGTCGCGCCAGGGCCGGCAGCACCGCGGCCGGCTGCGCGAGTTCCGCCTGCGCACCGGCGACGTGCTGCTCCTCCTCGGCGACCGGGAGCGGTTGGCCCAGGCGATGCAGGCCTTCGATTGCCTGCCGCTGGCAGAGCGCGGCGTCTCGGTGGGCCGGCGGGGCCGGCCCTGGCTGCCGGCGGCGATCTTCGGCGGTGCGATCGCCCTGTCGGCGGTCGGGCTGTTTCCGATCTATGTCGGACTCGGGCTCGCCGCCCTGGCAATGGTGGTGGTCGGCGCGATTCCCGTTCGGGAGATCTACGATGCCGTCGACTGGCCGGTGATCGTGCTGCTGGGGGCGCTGATCCCGGTCGGCGGCGCGATGGAGACGACCGGCGGGACGCAGCTGATCACCGACGCCATCGTGGCCGCGACCGGCAGCCTGCCGGGCTGGGTCATGGTCGCCCTGCTGCTGGTGGTCACCATGACCCTGTCCGACGTGCTGAACAATGCCGCGACCGCCGTCGTCATGGCGCCGATCGCGGCCGGCCTCGCGGGCAAGCTGGGCGCCAGCCCCGATCCGTTCCTGATGGCGGTGGCGGTCGGCGCCTCGTGCGCCTTCCTGACCCCGATCGGCCACCAGAACAACGCGCTGATCATGGGCCCGGGCGGCTATTCCTTCGGCGACTACTGGCGGCTCGGCCTGCCGCTGGAGATCCTTGTCGTCACGGTGGCGACGCCGGCGATCCTGCTGTTCTGGCCGCTATGACGACCGGTCCGCGGCGCTTGGATGGGAGGGACGGGCGATGGCCCTAGAGCGTTCGAAAGGCGGGCCGCCGCCATCGCGAACCCTTGCCGGCGGTCTGGCCGGCGCGGTCTTCCTCGCCCTTCTCTCCATGGGCGGCATGGCCGCGGCCACCGAGGCTGCGCCCGGCGCCGGGCCGGCCTGCGGCGATACGGAGCCCTGCCCGGTGGACGACGGGCGCTACTACGTCCGCGCCCCCGCGAACTGGGACGGAGAAGGCCCGGTCCCGGTGATCGTCTGGTTCCACGGCTGGCAGGACGCCGGCGAGCGCCATGTGCGCGAGGGCGGCACGGCGGACGACTGGACGGCGGCCGGCTGGCTCTTCGTCGCCGCCGACGGGGCGGATAAGACCTGGGCGCACCAGGGCTCGCCCAGCCAGGCGCGCGACGACATCGCCTATGTCCGGCGGGTGATCGCGGACGTGGCGGCGCGGTACCCCGTCGATCCGGCGCGGGTGCTGGCCGCCGGCTTCTCCCAGGGCGGCTCGATGGTGTGGGACGTCGCCTGCCGGCTCGGCGGGCTGTTCACCCATTTCGCCCCGGTCGCGGGCGCGTTCTGGGAACCGATGCCGACCGACTGCCCCGCCGGCCCGGCGGCGATCCGCCACGTCCACGGCACGGCCGACACGGTCGTGCCTCTTGCCGGCCGGCCGATCGGCGAGCGCTGGCACCAGGCCGACGTGCTCGAGGGCCTGGCGCTGTGGCGCGAGACCAATGGCTGCCCGGTCGACCCCGACCGCACCGCCAGTCTGGACGGCCTGCTGGAGTGCCGCTACTGGAACGCCTGTGCCAGCGGAGACCCGCTCGCACTCTGCCTGCACGAGGGCGGCCACAGCGTGCCCCAAGGCTGGGCGGAGCGGACCAGGGCATGGGTGGGGCGGATGATGCCCTAGTGGAACAAACCTGACGGTCGAGTCCGGCGAGGGATTCCCATCCGCGCTGCGGCGTGCGAGTCTGCGGCATGCGCAAGGGGATCGACTTCGACGTTTCCCCGGATGACCGCCGTCGCCTCGAGGCGCTGGTCCGGGATCGCAACACGCATCAGAGTCCGTTTGAGAATGTCTTCAATGGCTGATGCGGCGCAGGAGAAGGCTTCCCATGGCGACGTGGATCATGGCCTCGGAGACGTCGATGCGCTGCTCGTAGTCGCGCACCAGGCGGCGCCATCGGGTCATCCAGCCGAAGGTGCGCTCGACCACCCAGCGTCGGGGCAGGACCTTGAAGCCGGGCTCGTGGTCGATGCGGCGCACCACCTCAAGGACGAAGTCGAGGAAGGCCGCCTTGTCCATGAGCTGCGTCCGGTCGTAGGCGCCGTCGTCCGTCAGATCGGTCGGGTACCGCTTGGTCTTCCGCTCGATCCCGGCCATCCGGCCTCGCGTCTCTCGTGTCCACATGCACAGGGTGAATCACAAAACCGACCCGAGGGGAATCCCCTTTCTCAAACGGTCTCTAAAGGCTGACGATGGTGAATTAGATGTGCTGCGTGATCGTCTCAGTGGAAATCTGTATGTTGTTGATTTTGCGAGAACGCCCGCTGGCCCAGAGGTCTAAAGCAGAGCGACCGAAACAAGGCCATCGAACTGATGGCGTGCTCTTTCATACAAAATGTCTGCGCTCCCTTTTCCCGAGCGCCATAGGGAACTCTGGCGACTGAAATGATGCGACTCTAATTGGCGAATGGCAGCGAGTGGTGGAAATGATTACGGAGGTCACCGGGGGCATCCGGGTCGTCCCGCCATTGCCAGCGAAGCGAGTCCGACAGCTGCCGTCGCGGCCGCTTCGGCCCCAGAAGCTTTGGCCCCATAAATGAATGGTGCCGGCAGCAGGACTCGAACCCGCGACCCTCTGATTACAAATCAGATGCTCTACCAGCTGAGCTATACCGGCGCCGTGGCGCAAAGCTAATGCGGCAGGCGGCGTCGGACAAGCTCGGTTCGCGGCGACGGTTGGTTTTCGGGCTGCCGGGGCTTTTCAATGGCCGGGGCTTGCCCGGGCGCGCGGGCGGGGTCAGCATGGGCAGCGGCGGGGCGCCGCCGTCCGGCCTTGGGACGGCGGGCACCCGGCCGGCGCGACGGCAGGGAGACCGCCTGAATGACCGACGACGATACTCCGGAGGCCGAGGTCCCTCCGGGCGAGAGGGCGGCCGAGGAGAGGGGCGCGCGGGTCGCCATCGTCACCGGGGCCGGGCACGGGATCGGCCGGGCGATCGCCGCTCACCTCGTCGACGACGGCTGGAGAGTGGTGATCGCCGAGCGCGACGCGGATGCGGGCGCGGCCGCCGCCGAGGCGATCGCCGCCAAGACGACCACCGCCCAGAAGACCGCCGCCCAGACGACCGCCGCCCAGACGACCGACTCCGAGAAGGACCGTGCCGGGGCCGCCGACCGCTCCCGCGTCCGTTTCGTCGAGGTCGACGTGAGCGACGAGACCGGCGTGGCGGCCCTGGTGCGGCAGACGCTCGACGCCTGGGGCCGGATCGACGGCCTGGTCAACAACGCCGGGCTGATGATCGAGCGGCGGGTGACGGAGCTCGACCTCGCCGACTGGCAGCGTGTCGTCGACACCAACCTGACCGGCGCCTTCCTGACCGCCAAGCATGCCGTGCCGGCGCTGTCCGCGGCGCCGGGCGGTGGCGCCATCGTCAACATCGCCTCGACCCGCGCCCACATGTCGGAGCCGGATACCGAGGCCTATGCCGCGTCGAAGGGCGGGCTGGTGGCGCTCAGCCACGCGCTGGCGATCAGCCTGGGTCCGGCGATCCGGGTCAACTGCGTCTCGCCCGGCTGGATCGACACCACCGGCGGCAGCGAACTGACCGACCGGGACCACGCCCAGCACCCGGCCGGGCGGGTGGGGGAGCCGCGCGACGTGGCCGACCTGGTCGCCTGGCTGCTGTCGCCCGCCGCCGGTTTCGTCACCGGGGCGGACTTCGTGATCGATGGCGGCATGACCCGGAAGATGATCTACGTGTGACCCGTCCCCGCCGGGTTCCGGTCGCGCCGCCGCGCGACCTCGTAGAGCGCGACCGCCGCGGCATTGGAGACGTTCAGGCTGGCGATCGGCCCGCCGGTCGGCAGCTTGGCGAGGCTGTCGCAGGTCTCCCGCGTCAGGCGGCGCAGTCCCGGCCCCTCCGCCCCCAGGCAGATCGCCGCCTTGGCCGGCAGGTCCACCGCGGCCAGGTCTGCCTCCGCCTCCTCGGCCAGGCCCACGACCGCGAAGCCCCAGCCCTTGAGCGCCTCCAGGGCCTGGGCGAGGTTGCGCACCCGGACCAGCGGCACGTGCTCCACCGCGCCCGAGGCGGTCTTGGCGAGCGTGCCGGTGACCGGCGGCGTGTGGCGGTCGGGCACCACCACCGCCGCCGCGCCGAACGCCGCGGCCGAGCGCAGGATCGCGCCGATGTTGTGCGGGTCGGTCACCCGGTCCAGCACGACGACCAGCGCCGCGCCCGCCACGTCCGCCGATCGGCCGATATCGTCGAGCGGCACCGGTTCGAGCGGTTCGGCCTCCAGCACCACGCCCTGGTGCACGGCCCCCGGCACCAGCCGGTCCAGCACCGCCCGGTCGACGGCCTCCGACTGCGGCCGGTCAAGGCCCGCGTCGGCCGCCGCGGCGAGGGTGGGGGCGAGATCCTCCAGCGCCGCGGCGGTGCCACGCAGGCGGCGGCAGGTCCGCTCCGGGTTGCGCCAGGCTTCCGCCACCGCATGCAGGCCGAACAGCAGCCGGTCGTCGCCACGGGCGGACCCGGGCTTGGACGACGCCGGCCTGGACGACGCCGGCCTGGCGCCGCCGGGCCGGCTGCCGGCGCCCGCCTTGCCGGCCGGCGAGGGGCCGCCCTTGCCGGGCCGCGGCGGCCGAGCGCCTTCCCCGGCAGGGGATGCGGAGCCGGGACGGCGATCGGATCGGCCGCCGCGGCGGCCGGACGGCTTGCCGGGCGGTGGGGAAGGGCGGGGCGGTCGGGTCATGGCGCCGCATCCTGCCCCGCCAACGCCGCCGCGTCAAAAGCTGGCGAAGCGCCCGCCGCGGTACGATATTCGTATTGACAAGGGGTCCTGAATCTCGATAGTCCGCCCTCCGCCGCACGGCGGTCGCAGGACCGGTGCCCATGGAGGGGTGGCCGAGTGGTTAAAGGCAGCAGACTGTAAATCTGCCCGCGTAAGCGTACGTAGGTTCGAATCCTACCCCCTCCACCAACGCCTACCGGCCAAGGCCTTCGTGTCCATCGGCCGTTCGGTCGGTTGGGCCCCGTGCGGCACGCCCGGGTTGCCGGCCCGGGGGCCGGGTCGGGCGCGATGGGGCAGGGCGGGTGTAGCTCAATGGTAGAGCCCCAGCCTTCCAAGCTGGTTATGGGGGTTCGATTCCCCTCACCCGCTCCATCCGCGCGCCGCGGTCCTGCTTCCGTCCGGTCGTCCGGGTTTCCGAACGGCCCCCACTCGGAAACACGGCAAGCAAGCGCAACAGGCGGAACACAGGATGTCCAAGGCGAAATTCGAGCGCACGAAGCCGCATGCGAACGTTGGCACGATTGGCCACGTGGACCACGGCAAGACGACGCTGACGGCAGCGATCACGAAGGTATTGGCTGAGACGGGCGGCGCGTCGTACCAGGCGTACGACTCGATCGACAAGGCGCCTGAGGAGAAGGCGCGCGGCATCACGATTTCGACGGCGCACGTGGAGTACGAGACGGGCGAGCGGCACTATGCGCATGTCGACTGCCCTGGTCATGCGGACTACGTGAAGAACATGATCACGGGTGCGGCGCAGATGGACGGGGCGATCCTAGTGGTGTCTGCAGCGGACGGTCCGATGCCGCAGACGCGGGAGCACATTCTGCTGGCGCGTCAGGTGGGCGTTCCGGCGCTTGTGGTGTACATGAACAAGTGCGACCAGGTGGACGACGAGGAGCTTCTCGAGCTTGTGGAGATGGAGGTTCGTGAGCTGCTGTCGAGCTACGACTTCCCGGGCGACGACATTCCGATCGTGAAGGGGTCTGCGCTGGCGGCGATCGAGGACACGGACGAGAAGCTGGGCAAGCAGTCGATCCTGGCGCTGATGGAGGCTGTGGACAGCTACATTCCGACGCCGGAGCGTCCGAAGGACCAGCCGTTCCTGATGCCGATCGAGGACGTGTTCTCGATTTCGGGTCGTGGCACGGTGGTGACGGGCCGTGTGGAGCGCGGCATCGTGAAGACCGGTGACGAGGTCGAGATCGTCGGTTTGAAGGCGACGACGAAGACGGTGGTGACCGGCGTCGAGATGTTCCGCAAGCTGTTGGACCAGGGCGAGGCGGGCGACAACGTGGGCTGCCTGCTGCGCGGGACGAAGCGCGAGGACGTGGAGCGCGGCCAGGTTCTGGCGAAGCCGGGGTCGATCACGCCGCACACCAAGTTCAAGGCGGAGGCGTACATCCTGACCAAGGAGGAGGGCGGCCGTCACACGCCGTTCTTCACCAAGTACCGGCCGCAGTTCTACTTCCGGACCACGGACGTGACCGGGACGGTGACGCTGCCGGAGGGCACCGAGATGGTGATGCCGGGCGACAACGTGTCGATGGACGTGGAACTGATCGCGCCGATCGCCATGGACGAGGGCCTGCGCTTCGCCATCCGCGAAGGCGGCCGCACCGTCGGCGCCGGCGTCGTCGCCAAGATCGTCGAGTAGGCGTCCGCCGGATCGCACGATAAGGAGGGCCGTCCCCAGGGGGCGGCCCTTTTTCGTAGGTCGGACCGCCGGTCCGGCAGTGGCAAGCCGCGGCCGTGGCGGACCGCTGGTCCGACCTACTTTTCGAGATCCTCGATCCGCTTGGGCCAGTCCTTCTTCAGCAGCGTCGAGAAATACCGGTCGGCCAGTAGCCGGCCCTCGGTCTGGCAGCGCGGGCAGTAGTTGGTCTCGTTGCCGGCATATTTGATCCGCTGTACCGCGGTTGCGCAGACCGGACAGGGCTTGCCGTAACGGCCGTGCACCGCCATGCCGTCGCGGAGCGCGGTGACCTTCTCGGGAAACCGCTCCCCGGCCTCCGCGACCAGGCGGTCGACCCAGGCCTGAAGGGTCGTCCGGGTCGCGTCGTGGAGCCGACCGACCTCCTCCTCCGTCAGCCTGCCGGTCAGGGCGGCCGGCGACAGGCGGGCGGCATGCAGGATCTCGTCGGAATAGGCATTGCCGATCCCGCTGAACGCGGTGGGGTCGGTCAGCCGGCGCTTGAGCGTCCGATTCTCCGCCGTCAGAACGGCGGCGAAGGCCTCCCGGTTCGCGGTCAGCGGCTCCAGCCCGCCGCGGTCGTGGACGGCAAGGCCGGCGGCGCCGTCGACCAGGTGCAGCGACGCCCGCTTCTTCGACCCTGCCTCGGTGACGGTCAGGCTGCCGTGGCCGAAGTCGACCGCCGCAAGGTGCCGGCGCGGGTTGAGCGCAGGGTCGGGATCCGTCCAGTGCAGCCGGCCGGCGATCATCAGATGGATGACCGCCCAGAGATCGTCCTCCAGGCCGATCGCGATGCGCTTTCCCAGCCGGCGCAGCCCGACGATCCTGCGGCCTTCGAGCGCGGCGACGGGCGGCGATGCGGTGCGCAGGAAGAACGGGCTGACAAGGCGCAGGCGGCGCACCGGCCGACCCTCGATCCGCGGCCGCAGAGCGGCAAGGTATGCTTCGACATCGGGCAGTTCTGGCATCGGTTCCCCTGCACGGGACCAAGGGCGACGGCAGCGCTTGCATTGGCCGCGCGACTTCGCTAGAACCCGCTCTCCGTTCGAACGCGCTTCGGCGCGGGCGCGCGGTATTGCGCCGGCGGCGTGGCATGACCATCTTGCGGCGATCCCACCGCCGACGGGGCTAGGAGTGTAGCTCAATTGGTAGAGCACCGGTCTCCAAAACCGGTGGTTGGGGGTTCGAGTCCCTCCACTCCTGCCAACCCCGGTGCCGTCCCGCACCGGTCCGGTGACCCGATCGAGGGGGATCCGGCGGGCTGGGGCCGTGGCCGAAGGCGCCGCACGGGGGTTCGGAGCAGGGTTGGGCGCCCCGGCGGGCGCCTTTCGGCGCGCCCGGGTTCGGGCGCTTTTTCCATGAGCGGTCGCCGCCGGGCGGCCGATGGCGTCGCCGGGCGGCGCGCCGCCGGCATGGCCGGCCGCGCCCCGGCAACAGGTCGATCGGAAGGTCGCAACAGGTATGGCGAAGACCAGCCCCGCCCAATTCGTCCGGCAGGTGCGCCAGGAGGTGTCGAAGGTCACCTGGCCGACCCGCAAGGAGACGATGATCACGACGGCGATGGTGTTCGTCTTCGTCGCGATCATGGCCGTCTTCTTCCTGCTGGTCGACCAGGTCGCCTCATTCGTCGTGCGCTTTATTCTGGGCTTGGGGGCCTGATTTCCGATGGCCATGCGCTGGTACGTCGTCCACGTCTACTCGGGCTTCGAGAACAAGGTCGCCCAGTCGATCCGCGAACAGGCGGAACAGAAGGGCCTGGTCGAGAAGTTCGAGGAGATCTCGGTGCCGACCGAGGAGGTTGTGGAAATGCGCCGCGGCCAGAAGGTCCAGGCCGAGCGCAAGTTCTTCCCCGGCTACGTCTTGGTGAAGATGGAGCTGACCGACGAGACCTGGCACCTGGTCAAGAACACGGCGAAGGTCACCGGCTTCCTCGGCTCGCGCGGCAAGCCCATGCCGATCACCGAAGCCGAGGCGCAGCGCATCCTTCAGCAGGTCCAGGAGGGGATCGAGCGGCCGAAGCCCTCGATCACCTTCGAGGTCGGGGAGCAGGTGCGGGTCGCCGACGGCCCGTTCACCTCGTTCAACGGCTATGTCGAGGAGGTCGACGAGGAGCGGGCGCGGCTCAAGGTCGCCGTCTCCATCTTCGGCCGCGCGACGCCGGTGGAACTGGAATACAGCCAGGTCGAGAAGACCTGAGCCGTTCGATTGCGCCGTCGGGCCCTTCCGGTCCGTCGGCGTTCCATGCGGGAGGTCGACCCCGGCAAGACCATCGGGGGGCCGTCGAACCGCAGATCCCGACCCCGGTCCCACGGTGACGCCGCCCGGCCGGGGAGGTCATTCGAAGAGGGAAGACCATGGCGAAGAAAGTCATCGGCCAGATCAAGCTGCAGGTGCCGGCCGGGGCGGCCAATCCGTCCCCGCCGATCGGCCCGGCGCTCGGTCAGCGCGGCCTCAACATCATGGAGTTCTGCAAGGCGTTCAACGCCCAGACGCAGAATCTCGAGAAGGGCATGCCGATCCCGGTCGTGATCACGGCCTATGCGGACCGGACCTTCACCTTCATCACCAAGACCCCGCCTGCCAGCTTCTTTCTGAAGAAGGCCGCCGGGGCGTCGAAGGGGTCCCAGACTCCCGGGAAGGGCTATGTCGCCACGGTGACCGAGGCCCAGGTCCGCGAGATCGCGGAGACCAAGATGGCCGACCTCAACGCCAACGACGTCGAGGCGGCAATGGAGATGGTCCGGGGATCGGCCCGGTCCATGGGCTTCCAGGTGGTGGAGTGATCCGATGGCACGGACCAGCAAGCGGATGAAGGAAGCCCTCGGTGCCGTGGACCGCGAGCGCGTCTACGACATCCCGGAGGCCATCGCGGCGCTGAAGGGCGCGGCGAAGGCGAAGTTCGACGAGACCGTCGAGATCGCGATGAACCTGGGCATCGACCCGCGCCACGCCGACCAGATGGTGCGCGGCATGGTCCAGCTCCCCAACGGCACCGGCAAGACGGTGCGGGTCCTGGTGTTCGCCAAGGGCGACAAGGCCGAGGCTGCCCGGGAAGCCGGCGCGGACGTCGTCGGCGCCGAGGAACTGGCGCAGGAAATCCAGGAAGGCCGGTCCGATTTCGATCGTTGCATCGCGACGCCGGACATGATGGCCGTGGTCGGCCGACTGGGCAAGATCCTCGGCCCGCGCGGCCTGATGCCGAACCCGAAGCTGGGCACCGTGACCCCCGACGTCGCCGGCGCCGTGCAGGCGGCCAAGGCGGGCTCGGTCGAGTTCCGGGCCGAGAAGGCGGGCATCGTCCACGCCGGCGTCGGCAAGGTCAGTTTCGAACCGGCGGCGCTGGAGGAAAACGTCCGCGCCTTCGTCGGCGCGATCCTGCGGGCCAAGCCGTCGGGCGCCAAGGGCACCTACGTCAAGAAGGTGTCGCTGGCCACCACCATGGGGCCGGCGATCAAGCTGGACATATCCAAGGTGGCATCGGGCCAGGAGGCGACCGCCGCCTGACGATCAGGAATTCGTCCGTCCGCGCCGCCTCCGCAACAGGGCGGCCGGGCGGACGTTCGCCGGCATCGCCGGTCGTCCGACGTCGGGCGGCGGCGGGGCCGGTGCCTGTCCGAGACTGCAGGCGAGGACCGGCTGCCATGCCGGGCCTCTTAATCGGCCTGCATAGACGGGAGGGAAGCCGGTTTCGAGCGACGCCCGCGGTCTGGCGGGCGGTACTTCGGTTCGGCTTGAACTTCTGGGACAGGGTCGAAGCGGCCCGGCGGCCGGTCGTTCCTTCGGGGGCGGCGGGCCGGCGGACCAGGTGAAACGGTTTCGGTTCAGGGGCTTGCCCACTGTTCCGGAATCAATGACGGAGGCGATCCGTGCTGCGTTCTGAAAAGGAACAGAAGGTCGCCGCCCTGCATGAGGCGTTCGCGAACGCCCAGCTGGTGGTGATCACCCACCAGTCGGGCATGACGGTCGCGCAGTCGACCGATCTGCGGCGCAAGATGCGCGAGGCGGGGGCCCGGTTCCACGTGACGAAGAATCGGCTCGCCCGCATCGCCCTGAAGGGTACCGAGTTTGAGCACATAGCCGACAGTTTCGTCGGCCCGACCGCGATCGCCGTTTCCGACGATCCGGTGGCGGCGGCGAAGGTGGCGGTCGACTACGCCAAGACCAACGACAAGCTGCAGATCATCGGCGGCGCCCTCGGCGGTCAGGTGCTCGACAAGAACGGCGTGGAAGCGCTCGCCAAGCTGCCGTCGCTCGATGAGCTGCGCGGCAGGCTGGTCGGCGTGATCCAGGCCCCGGCCCAGAAGGTCGCGGCGGTGCTGCAGGCACCGGGCGGCCAGCTGGCACGGGTGTTCAACGCCTATGCCCAGAAGGACGAGGCGGCGTGAGCCGTCGTAACCGAATCCCAGTCGGTTGACCGACCGAAGTTCAAGTCAGGAGCTAGAGTAACATGGCCGATCTGCAGAAGCTCGTCGACGAGCTGTCCAGCCTCACCGTCCTGGAGGCATCCGAACTCTCCAAGATGCTGGAGGAGAAGTGGGGCGTCAGCGCCGCGGCACCGGTCGCCATGGCGGGCATGATGCCGGCCGGCGGCGGCGAAGCCGCTGCGGCCGCCGAGGAGCAGACAGAGTTCGACGTCATCCTCGCCGCCGCGGGCGACAAGAAGATCAACGTGATCAAGGAAGTCCGCGCCATCACCGGCCTCGGCCTGAAGGAGGCCAAGGATCTGGTCGAGGGCGCGCCGAAGCCCGTTAAGGAGGCCGTGTCGAAGGACGAGGCCGACGAGCTCAAGAAAAAGCTTGAAGAGGCGGGTGCGACGGTCGAAATTAAGTAAGACCGCGTGGCACAGATCGCACTGCACATATCGACGCTCGACGGCGGCAGCCCTTCCGGGGGCTGCCGCCGCCGGGCGCGTTTGCGCTTCCATTCCCCAGGGACGCCACGCCTTCGGGAATCGCGCAGACGGTGACGGACAGGTCGGCCGGGCGCCTTCGCGAGGGCGCCGCGCCGGTCGCCGGTTCGGCCGGCCGGATCCGGGTCGCCTTTTGAGGCGGCGCCGGGATCGGGGCCGACGGACCGGCATTCGCCGCCGGCCGGCATGCCCGGCCGGTCGCCCGCGCCGGGTCGCACCGGCATCGGGCGGGTTCCTTCGGGGGCCGGGCGGCACCGGAGCGGGCCGGGCCCGGTGTGCGGGCCTCGTGTCCGGTGCATGCGGCACCGGTCCGGGTGACCGGCGGATTGCAGCGCGCCGGCGGGCGCGCGGTCGGGTGGTCGGACAACGCGGCGCGCTGGCGCGTCGCCACATTCATCAGTCGCCGAGGGGCTATCGATGGCCAAGTCGTTCACGGGTCGTAAGCGCGTCCGCAAGAGCTTCGGACGGATTCCCGAGGTCGCTCGCATGCCCAACCTGATCGAGGTGCAGCGGCGCTCCTACGATCAGTTCCTTCAAATGGACATCCCGCTGGAAAAGCGGGAGTATCTGGGCCTGCAAGAGGTCTTCAAGTCGGTTTTCCCGATTCGCGATTTTTCCGAGCGCTCCGAACTCGACTTCGTGTCGTATGAGCTCGAGGAGCCGAAATACGACACCGACGAATGCCAGCAGCGCGGGATGACCTATGCCGCCCCGCTGAAGGTGACCCTGCGCCTGACGGTGTTCGACGTGGAGGAGGATACCGGCCTCCGGTCGATTCGGGACATCAAGGAGCAGGACGTCTACATGGGCGACATGCCCCTGATGACGGCCAACGGCACCTTCATCATCAATGGCACCGAGCGGGTCATCGTCAGCCAGATGCACCGGTCGCCCGGCGTGTTCTTCGACCATGACAAGGGCAAGACGCACAGCTCGGGCAAGTACCTGTTCGCCGCGAGGGTGATCCCGTACCGGGGTTCGTGGCTCGACTTCGAGTTCGATGCCAAGGACCATGTCTACGTGCGCATCGACCGGCGCCGGAAGCTGCCGGCGACGACGCTGCTGCTGGCCCTCGACTCGGCCGAAACCGAGGCGCTGCGCCGGAACCGGGTGGCCGAGGGCGGGAACCTGCTGCCCTATGAGGCGCAGGGCATGTCGAAGGAGGAGATTCTCGGCTCGTTCTACGACTCCGTGACTTTCACGGCCGCCGGCAGCGCCTGGAAGACGTCGTTCGACCCGGAGCGGATGAAGGGGATCAAGCTGGCCTTCGACCTGGTCGACGCCAAGACCGGCGACGTGGTCGCCGAGGTGGGCCAGAAGATGACCCCGCGCCTCGGCCGGAAGCTGACCGACGCGGGCATGGCGGAGCGCCTGGTTTCCGACGAGGAGCTGACCGGCCAGTACCTCGCCGCCGACGTGATCAACGAAGAGACCGGCGAGGTCCTCTACGAGGCGGGTGACAAGGTCGACGGCGCCATGCTGGAGGCGCTGCGCGAGCGCGGCATCTCCTCGATCGAGCTGCTGGCGGTCGACGGCGTCAACACCGGCCCCTACCTCTGCAACACGCTGGCGATCGACAGGAATGCGACCCGCGAGGACGCGCTGATCGACATCTACCGGGTGATGCGCCCGGGCGAGCCGCCGACGCTCGAATCGGCGGAGGCGCTGTTCCACGGCCTGTTCTTCGACAGCGAGCGCTACGACCTGTCGGCGGTCGGCCGGGTCAAGATGAACGCCCGCCTGGGCTTCGAGACCGAGGACCAGCTGCGCGTGCTGCGCAAGGACGACATCCTGCGGATCGTCAAGATCCTGCTGGAGCTGAAGGACGGCCGCGGCGAGATCGACGACATCGACAACCTGGGCAACCGGCGCGTCCGCTCGGTCGGCGAGCTGATGGAGAACCAGTACCGGGTCGGCCTGCTGCGCATGGAGCGGGCGATCCGCGAGCGCATGGGCTCGGTCGACATCGACACCGTGATGCCGCATGACCTGATCAACGCCAAGCCGGCGGCAGCCGCGGTGCGCGAGTTCTTCGGATCGTCCCAGCTCAGCCAGTTCATGGACCAGACCAACCCGCTGGCCGAGATCACCCACAAGCGCCGGCTCTCGGCGCTCGGCCCGGGCGGCCTGACCCGCGAGCGGGCGGGCTTCGAGGTGCGCGACGTGCACCCGACCCACTACGGCCGGATCTGCCCGATCGAAACCCCGGAAGGCCCCAACATCGGCCTCATCAACTCGCTGGCGACCTACGCCCAGGTCAACAAGTACGGCTTCATCGAGAGTCCGTACCGCCGGGTGGTTGACGGCCAGGTGACCGACGAGGTCGTCTACCTCTCCGCGATGGAGGAGAGCAAATACACGGTCGCCCAGGCCAATGCCAACCTGGACGAGCAGGGCCGCTTCGTCGACGACCTGGTGTCGTGCCGGGCCGGCGGCGAGTATCTGGTCGCCAAGCCGGACGTGATCGACCTGATCGACGTGAGCCCGAAGCAGATCGTGTCGGTCGCGGCGGCGCTGATCCCGTTCCTGGAGAACGACGACGCCAACCGCGCGCTGATGGGCTCGAACATGCAGCGCCAGGCGGTGCCGCTGATCAAGGCGGAGGCGCCGCTGGTCGGCACCGGCATGGAGGGGACGGTCGCACGCGATTCCGGCGTCACCATCGTCGCCCGGCGCAACGGCGTGATCGACCAGGTCGACGCCACCCGCATCGTGGTCCGCGCGACCGACGAGACGGCGGCCAGCGTCTCCAACGTCGACATCTACAACCTGCTGAAGTTCCAGCGGTCGAACCAGAACACCTGCATCACCCAGCGGCCGCTGGTGCGCAAGGGCGACCGGGTCAACGCCGGCGACATCATCGCCGACGGCCCGTCGACCGATCTCGGCGAGCTGGCGCTCGGCCGCAACGTGCTGTGCGCCTTCATGCCGTGGAACGGCTACAACTTCGAGGACTCGATCCTGATCTCCGAGCGGATCGTGCGCGACGACGTCTTCACCTCGATCCACATCGAGGAGTTCGAGGTCATGGCGCGCGACACCAAGCTGGGCCAGGAGGAGATCACCCGCGACATCCCGAATGTCGGCGAGGAGTCGCTGCGCCACCTCGACGAGGCAGGCATCGTCTATATCGGCGCCGAGGTGAAGCCGGGCGACATCCTGGTCGGCAAGGTGACGCCGAAGGGCGAGAGCCCGATGACCCCGGAGGAGAAGCTGCTCCGGGCGATCTTCGGCGAGAAGGCGTCGGACGTGCGCGACACGTCGATGCGCCTGCCGCCGGGCGTCAGCGGCACGATCGTCGAGGTCCGGGTGTTCAACCGCCGTGGCGTCGACAAGGACGAGCGCGCCCTGGCGATCGAGCGGCAGGAAATCGAGCGGCTGGCCAAGGACCGCGACGACGAGAAGGAGATCCTGGAGCGCAGCTTCGCGGCCCGGCTGAAGGACCTGCTGCTGGGCGAGAAGGCGCTCTCCGGGCCGAAGGGCTTCAATGTCGGCACCGAGATCACCGAGGCCGACCTGCTGGGCTTCACCACCGGCCAATGGCGCCAGATGGTGGTCGAGAACGAGCAGAAGATGGCCGACATCGAGGCCATGGCGAAGTACTTCGACGAGTCGGTGGAGGCGCTCAACGCCCGGTTCGAGAACAAGGTCGAGAAGCTGCAGCGCGGCGACGAGCTGCCGCCGGGCGTGATGAAGATGGTCAAGGTCTTCGTCGCGGTGAAGCGCAAGCTGCAGCCGGGCGACAAGATGGCCGGCCGGCACGGCAACAAGGGCGTCATCAGCCGCATCACGCCGATGGAGGACATGCCGTATCTCGAGGACGGAACGCCGGTCGACATCGTGCTGAACCCGCTGGGCGTGCCCAGCCGGATGAATGTCGGCCAGATCCTGGAGACCCATCTGGGCTGGGCGTCCGCCGGCCTGGGCCGTCAGATCGGCGAGATGGTCGAGAGGATGCACATGGCCCGCGCCGACGGCGACGGGGCGGCGGAGGAGACCCGCGGCGCCCTGCTGGAGAAGCTGAAGGCGGTTTACGGCGAGGAGCAGTTCGCCGAGGACGTGGCCGATCTGGACGAGGACGAACTTCTCGAGATGTCGTCCAACATCCGGATGGGCGTGCCGATGGCGACGCCGGTCTTCGACGGCGCGCGGGAGGAGGACATCAATGCCCTTCTGGAACAGGCGGGGCTGCAGACCTCCGGCCAGGTGATGCTGACCGACGGCCGGACCGGCGAGACGTTCGCGCGCCCCGTCACGGTCGGCTACATCTACATGCTGAAGCTGCACCACCTGGTGGACGACAAGATCCACGCTCGGTCGATCGGGCCTTACAGCCTGGTCACCCAGCAGCCGCTGGGCGGCAAGGCCCAGTTCGGCGGCCAGCGCTTCGGCGAGATGGAGGTATGGGCGCTGGAGGCGTACGGCGCCGCCTATACGCTGCAGGAGATGCTCACGGTGAAGTCGGACGACGTGGCCGGCCGCACCAAGGTCTACGAAGCGATCGTCCGCGGTGACGACAACTTCGAATCGGGCATCCCCGAAAGCTTCAACGTTCTGGTCAAGGAGCTGCGCTCGCTCGGCCTGAACGTGGAGCTGGAGCAGCGCTACTGACGCGACCGGGGCCCGCCCGGCCGGCCGACCCGTATCCCCCGGGGCGGCCGGCCGCGGCGTCTCCGTTGCCAGACATTCGCATCACGGGAGTCGATGCATGAACGAACTCATGAACATGCTGGGCGTTCCGCAGCGGACCGAGGAATTCGATCGGATCCGCATCCAGATCGCCAGCCCCGAGCGTATCCGGTCCTGGTCGCACGGCGAGATCAAGAAGCCCGAGACGATCAACTATCGGACCTTCAAGCCGGAGCGTGACGGCCTGTTCTGCGCCCGCATCTTCGGTCCGATCAAGGACTACGAGTGCCTGTGCGGCAAGTACAAGCGGATGAAGTATCGCGGCATCGTCTGCGAGAAGTGCAGCGTCGAGGTCACCCTGTCCAAGGTGCGCCGCGAGCGCATGGGCCATATCGAGCTCGCCAGCCCGGTCGCGCATATCTGGTTCCTGAAGTCCCTGCCGTCGCGCATCGGCCTGATGGTCGACATGACGCTGAAGGATCTGGAGCGGGTGCTCTACTTCGAGAACTATGTGGTGGTCGAGCCGGGGCTGACCCCGCTCAAGCGCCACCAGCTTCTCTCGGAGGAGGAGTATGTCGACGCCCAGGACCGCTATGGCGAGGAGAACTTCAAGGCCGAGATCGGCGCCGAGGCGCTGAAGACAATCCTGAGCGCGATCGATCTCGAGTCCGAGCGCGAGGATGTCCGCGACGAGCTGCGCGAGACGGGGTCGGAGGCCAAGCGCAAGAAGCTGGTCAAGCGTCTCAAGCTGATCGAAGCGTTCCAGGAATCCGGTTCGCGTCCGGAGTGGATGATCCTCGACGTGATCCCGGTGATCCCGCCCGAGCTGCGTCCGCTGGTGCCGCTCGACGGCGGCCGCTTCGCCACGTCGGACCTGAACGACCTGTACCGCCGGGTGATCAACCGGAACAACCGCCTGAAGCGGCTGATCGAGCTGCGCGCGCCCGACATCATCGTGCGCAACGAGAAGCGCATGCTGCAGGAGGCGGTCGAGGCCCTGTTCGACAACGGCCGCCGCGGCCGCGTCATCACCGGCGCCAACAAGCGCCCGCTGAAGTCGCTGAGCGACATGCTCAAGGGCAAGCAGGGCCGGTTCCGCCAGAACCTGCTGGGCAAGCGCGTCGACTATTCGGGCCGGTCGGTCATCGTGGTGGGGCCGGAGCTCAAGCTGCACCAGTGCGGCCTGCCGAAGAAGATGGCGCTCGAGCTGTTCAAGCCGTTCATCTACCACAAGCTCGAACTCTACGGCATGGCCTCGACCATCAAGGCCGCCAAGCGGATGGTCGAGAAGGAGCGGCCCGAGGTCTGGGACATCCTGGAAGAGGTGATCCGCGAGCATCCGGTGCTGCTCAACCGCGCGCCGACGCTGCACCGCCTCGGCATCCAGGCGTTCGAGCCGACCCTGATCGAGGGCAAGGCGATCCAGCTGCACCCGCTGGTCTGCACCGCCTTCAACGCCGACTTCGACGGCGACCAGATGGCGGTCCACGTGCCGCTGTCGCTGGAGGCGCAGCTCGAGGCGCGCGTGCTGATGATGTCGACCAACAACATCCTCAGCCCCGCCAACGGCAAGCCGATCATCGTGCCGTCGCAGGATATCGTTCTGGGCATCTACTACCTGACGATGGAGCGCAACGACCTCCTGGGCGAGCAGGTGTCGATCGACGGCGTCGAGGCGCTGGAAACCGCGCTGGTGGCCGAGGACGTGGTGCTGAGCGACGCCGCCGACCCGGCGAAGCCGGTCGACATCTCGGACCTGAAGGCGGTCTACGAGCGGATCGGCAAGGGCGAGGTGACGGTGCACCGGGTGCCGCGCTTCGCCTCGGTGGGCGAGATCGAGCAGGCCCTGGCGGAGCGCGCCATCGGCATGCACTCGAAGATCAAGACCCGCTTCACCACGAAGGACGCCGAGGGCACGACGATCGTCCAGCGGGTCACCACCACGCCGGGCCGGATGATCCTGTCCGAGGTCCTTCCGCGTCACCCGGCGGTGCCGTTCTCGACAGTCAACCGCCTCCTGACCAAGAAGGACATCACCAACGTCATCGACGTGGTCTACCGTCACTGCGGCCAGAAGGAGACCGTGATCTTCTGCGACCGGCTGATGACGCTGGGCTTCGGCTACGCGTGCCGGGCCGGCATCTCGTTCGGCAAGGACGACATGGTCATCCCGGCCGCCAAGGAGCAGCTGGTCGCCAAGGCGTCGGAGCTGGTCAAGGAATATGAGAACCAGTACCTCGACGGTCTGATCACCCGCGGTGAGAAGTATAACAAGGTGGTCGACGTCTGGTCGTCGTGCACCGACAAGGTCGCCGACGAGATGATGAAGGAGATTTCGTCGACGCTGAACGATCCGACCAAGGCGGTCAACTCGGTCTACATGATGGCCCATTCCGGTGCCCGCGGCTCGGCGGCGCAGATCCGTCAGCTGGCGGGGATGCGCGGGCTGATGGCCAAGCCGTCGGGCGAGATCATCGAGACGCCGATCATCTCGAACTTCAAGGAAGGCCTGACCGTGCTGGAGTACTTCAACTCCACCCACGGCGCACGGAAGGGGCTTGCCGACACGGCGTTGAAGACCGCGAACTCCGGCTACCTCACCCGCCGGCTGGTCGACGTGGCGCAGGATTGCACGATCGTCGAGCACGACTGCGGCACGACGGAAGGCATCACCATCGCCGCGATCATCGACGGCGGCGAGGTGATCGTCGACCTGGGCGAGCGGATCCTGGGCCGCTCGGCGGCACAGGACGTGATCCATCCGCTGACCGGCGAGGTCATCGTGCCGGCCGGGCAGCTGATCGGCGAGGAACTGGTCGAGAAGATCGAGACCGCCGGCATCGACAAGATCATCGCCCGCTCCGCGCTGACCTGCGAGAGCAAGGGCGGGATCTGCGGCGCCTGCTACGGCCGGGATCTGGCCCGCGGGACCAAGGTCAACATCGGCGAGGCGGTCGGCGTGATTGCCGCCCAGTCGATCGGCGAGCCGGGCACCCAGCTGACGATGCGCACCTTCCACATCGGCGGCGCGGCCCAGCGCGGTGCCGAGCAGAGCCTGGTCGAGGCGGCCTTCGACGCGACGGTGAAGCTCAACAACAAGAACGTCGTGCGCAACAGCCAGGGTGCGCAGACGGTGATGGGGCGCAACACCGAGATCGTGCTGGTCGACGACCAGGATCGCGAGAAGGCGCGTCACCGGCTCCCCTACGGCGCCAAGCTGCTGGTCGAGGAAGGCGAGAAGGTCGAGCGCGGCGCGAAGCTGGCCGAGTGGGACCCCTACACCATCCCGATCATCACCGAGAAGGAAGGCACGGCCCATTACGTCGACCTGGTCGAAGGCGTGTCGATGCGCGAGGTGACCGACGAAACCACCGGCATCTCCGCCAAGGTGGTGGTCGACTGGCGCCAGCAGCCGCGCGGCGACCAGCTGCGTCCGCGGATCACGCTGCGCGACGACGCGGGCGAGGTGGTGACCCTGCCCAACGGGCTGGAGGCGCGCTACTTCATGTCGGTCGACGCGATCCTGTCGATCGAGAACGGCGCGAAGGTCCAGGCGGGCGACGTGCTGGCCCGCATCCCGCGGGAAAGCACCAAGACCCGCGACATCACCGGCGGCCTGCCGCGGGTGGCCGAGCTGTTCGAGGCCCGGCGGCCCAAGGACTACGCCATCATCAGCGACGTCGAGGGCCGGGTCGAGTTCGGCAAGGACTACAAGACCAAGCGCCGGATCGTGGTCAATCCGCCCGAGGATGCCGGGCTGGAGCCGCGGGAGTACATGATTCCCAAGGGCAAGCACATCTCGGTGCAGGAAGGCGACTACGTCCAGCGGGGCGACCTGCTGATGGACGGCAACCCCGTGCCCCACGACATCCTGGCGGTGCTGGGGGTCGAGGCGCTGGCCGACTACCTGGTCAACGAGATCCAGGACGTCTATCGGTTGCAGGGCGTGAAGATCAACGACAAGCACATCGAGGTGATCGTCCGCCAGATGCTGCAGAAGGTCGAGGTGACGGAGCCCGGCGACACCACGCTGCTGGTCGGCGAGGTGCTCGACAAGGAGGACTACGACGTCGAGAACGAGAAGGTCGCCAAGGAGAACGAATCCCTCTCCGAGGGCGAGCTCCGTCGTCCCGCCCGGGCAATGCCGGTCCTGCAGGGCATCACCAAGGCGAGCCTGCAGACCAAGTCCTTCATTTCGGCGGCATCGTTCCAGGAGACCACCCGGGTGCTGACCGAGGCGGCCGTTTCCGGCAAGGTCGACGAACTGAACGGCCTGAAGGAGAACGTCATCGTCGGCCGGCTGATCCCCGCGGGGACCGGTTCGGTGGTCAATCGTCTCAAGCGGATCGCCGCCGAGCGCGACCGGGAGGCCCAGGCCGGGCTCGCCGCGCGCGAAGCGGAGTCCCTGGAAGCGCCGTCCGGAGGATCGGAGGGCGGGGCCGGGGAATCCAGCGCCGCCTGACCCGGTCCGGCGGAACCGGGGGACCGCCAGGCTGCGATTCCCGGTCCGCCGCCCTTCGAGACCAGCGATCAAGCGCCCCGTCCGGATCGACCCGGGCGGGGCGTCCTTTCATTGGTGCGGCGCTCGGTCGGCGATGTCCGCCGGCCTGCGGCGGTACCGGCCCGATGCAGTTTGCGCCCCGTTGCAATGCGCTGCGGGGTCCCCAGATATGCGCAGCCGGCCGCCGTGACGGGCGCGCATCCGTAGCGGCGCAGCGTCGGTGAGCGGACTGGCCACCTTCCGGACGCGCCGCTCGAATCGAAGGGCGCGGCGGGTGCTTCCGGGCCGCGAAATTTCCGGTCCACGGCGCTTGACGCGGGCGGGGGGCGAAAGTATAGTCCGCCCGCTTTTTCGGGAGCTGGCCGTAGGCGGTTCGGGGTCCTCCCCCGGCGCCTAGACGCGGATCTCGGTGCAGACGGCTTGGTGTCACCCGACACGACAGTCGGGTGACGGCACGAAAAGGCCCCGCTAGGCGATGCCCGTGTCGCCTCGGCAGGGCCTTTTGCGTTGGTCTGATGCTCGTGGCCCCGAGGGGCCGGGCCGGGCCGCACGCCGTCCCGATCGGCGCCCGACCGTCGGCTTCGGCCGGCGGCAGCGGCGCCCGCCGACACCGTTTCGAACGGCTTCCGACCGGCCCCTCCGGGCGAGGGGTCGGCAAGGTGCTGGACAACGCCACTCTGGCAACAACGCCGCAAGGCTAGGAATTGAAGGGCCGAGATGCCGACGATCAACCAGTTGATCCGTAAGCCGCGCAAGCCGGAAGCTGCGCGCAACAAGGTGCCTGCGCTGGAGGCATGCCCGCAGAAGCGCGGCGTGTGCACCCGCGTCTACACCACCACGCCGAAGAAGCCGAACTCGGCGCTCCGGAAGGTCGCCCGCGTGCGGCTGACCAACGGCTTCGAGGTCACGAGCTACATCCCGGGCGAGGGCCACAACCTTCAGGAGCACTCGGTCGTTATGATCCGGGGCGGCCGCGTGAAGGACCTGCCGGGCGTCCGCTACCACATCATCCGCGGCACTCTGGACACGCAGGGCGTCAAGGATCGGCGCCAGCGCCGGTCCAAGTACGGCGCGAAGCGTCCGAAGTAAGAGAGGATTCGGCAGCCATGTCCCGTCGTCATCGTGCCGAGAAGCGCGAGATCGTCCCGGATCCGAAGTTCGGCGACCTGATCGTGTCGAAGTTCATGAACAACCTCATGTACGACGGCAAGAAGTCGGTCGCAGAGGGCATCGTCTACGGCGCCCTGGACCGTATCGAGAGCCGGGCCAAGGCGGACCCGGTGCAGACCTTCCACGAGGCGCTGTCGAACGTGCGCCCGCATGTGGAGGTGCGCTCGCGGCGCGTCGGCGGCGCGACCTACCAGGTACCGGTCGAGGTGCGGCCGGAGCGCGCCCAGGCATTGGCGATCCGGTGGCTCATCCAGGCGGCGCGCAAGCGCTCCGAGAACACGATGGTCGAGCGCCTGTCGAACGAATTGCTGGACGCGGCGCAGCAGCGCGGCGCGGCCGTGAAGAAGCGCGAGGACACGCACCGGATGGCCGAGGCCAACAAGGCGTTCTCGCACTACCGCTGGTGACCCCGGTCCGCTTGGCGGCCCTGTAACCCGAGACGAGACGAGCGAAGCCATGTCGAACCAGCGCCAGACCCCGATCGAGCGGTACCGCAACATCGGCATCATGGCCCACATCGATGCGGGCAAGACCACCACCACGGAGCGGGTGCTGTACTACACCGGCCGGTCCCACAAGATCGGCGAGGTGCATGACGGCGCCGCGACGATGGACTGGATGGAGCAGGAGCAGGAGCGCGGCATCACGATCACGTCGGCCGCGACCACGTGCTTCTGGAAGGACCACCGCATCAACATCATCGACACGCCCGGCCACGTCGATTTCACGATCGAGGTGGAGCGGTCGCTGCGCGTGCTCGATGGTGCGGTCGCCGTGTTCGATTCGGTCGCCGGCGTGGAGCCGCAGTCGGAGACGGTCTGGCGCCAGGCGGACAAGTATCGCGTGCCGCGGATGTGCTTCATCAACAAGATGGACCGCATCGGCGCGAACTTCTTCCGCTGCGTCGACATGATCATCGATCGCCTGGGCGCGACGCCACTCGTCCTCCAGCTGCCGATCGGCGCCGAGAGCGAGTTCAAGGGCGTCATAGACCTGATCGAGCAGCGGGCGGTCGTCTGGAAGGACGAGAGCCTGGGCGCCGAATGGGAGTACCAGGACATCCCGGCCGACCTCGCCGACGAGGCGGAGGAGTGGCGCCAGAAGATGATCGAGACGGCGGTCGAGGCCGACGATGCCGCGATGGAGGCGTATCTCGAGGGCGAGGAGCCGTCGGTCGAGATGCTGAAGGCCTGCATCCGCAAGGGCACCAACAAGCTGCAGTTCGTCCCGGTCCTGCTCGGCAGTGCGTTCAAGAACAAGGGCGTGCAGCCGCTGCTCGACGCGGTGATCGACTACATGCCGTCGCCGTTCGACGTCGGCGCGGTCAAGGGCGTCAAGGTCGACAGCGACGAAGCGGATTCGCGCCCCTGCGACGACGGGGCGCCGTTCTCGGCCCTGGCGTTCAAGATCATGACCGATCCGTTCGTCGGGTCGCTGAGCTTCGCGCGCATCTACTCGGGCACGATCGAGGCCGGGTCCTACGTGCTGAACTCGACCAAGGGGCAGCGCGAGCGGGTCGGCCGGATGCTGCTGATGCATGCCAACAGCCGCGAGGAGATCAAGTGGGCCGCCGCGGGCGACATCATCGCCCTGGTCGGTCTGAAGTCGACCACCACCGGCGACACGCTCTGCGATCCGGCCAAGCCGATCATCCTGGAGCGCATGGAGTTCCCGGATCCGGTGATCGAGGTCGCGGTCGAGCCGAAGTCGAAGGCGGACCAGGAGAAGATGGGCAACGCCCTGGCCCGCCTGGCCCAGGAGGATCCGTCCTTCCAGGTCTCGGTCGACCACGAAAGCGGCCAGACGGTGATCAAGGGCATGGGCGAGTTGCACCTGGACATCATCGTCGACCGCATGAGGCGCGAATTCAAGGTCGAGGCCAATGTCGGCGCGCCGCAGGTGGCGTATCGCGAGACGATCACGCGGACGGCCGAGGTCGACTACACCCATAAGAAGCAGACCGGCGGTTCGGGCCAGTTCGCCCGCATCAAGCTGGTGTTCGAGCCGTTGGAACGCGGCACGGGCTTCCAGTTCGAGAGCGCGATCGTCGGCGGCGCGGTGCCGAAGGAGTACATCCCCGGCGTCGAGAAGGGCCTCAAGGACAGCATGGGGACGGGCATCATCGCCGGCTTCCCGATGGTCGACGTCAAGGTCCGGCTGATCGACGGCGCCTATCACGACGTGGATTCCTCGGTCATGGCCTTCGAGATCGCCTCGCGCGCCGCGTTCCGCGAGGGCATCGGCAAGTCCAAGCCGGTCCTGCTGGAGCCGGTGATGCGGGTCGAGGTCGTCACGCCCGAGGAATACATGGGCGACGTGATCGGTGACCTGAACAGCCGGCGTGGCCAGGTCCAGGGCATGGACAGTCAGGGCAACGCCAGCGTGGTCAAGGCGTTCGTTCCGCTGGCGAACATGTTCGGCTACGTCAATACGCTGCGGTCGATGAGCCAGGGCCGCGCCCAGTACACCATGTTCTTCGACCATTACGAGGAAGTCCCGCAGGCCATCGCCGACGAGGTCAAGGCGAAGCTGGCCTAATCCGGCGACGACACCTGCAGGCAACGGAGACAGACGATGTCCAAGGCGAAATTCGAGCGCACGAAGCCGCATGCGAACGTTGGCACGATTGGCCACGTGGACCACGGCAAGACGACGCTGACGGCAGCGATCACGAAGGTATTGGCTGAGACGGGCGGCGCGTCGTACCAGGCGTACGACTCGATCGACAAGGCGCCTGAGGAGAAGGCGCGCGGCATCACGATTTCGACGGCGCACGTGGAGTACGAGACGGGCGAGCGGCACTATGCGCATGTCGACTGCCCTGGTCATGCGGACTACGTGAAGAACATGATCACGGGTGCGGCGCAGATGGACGGGGCGATCCTAGTGGTGTCTGCAGCGGACGGTCCGATGCCGCAGACGCGGGAGCACATTCTGCTGGCGCGTCAGGTGGGCGTTCCGGCGCTTGTGGTGTACATGAACAAGTGCGACCAGGTGGACGACGAGGAGCTTCTCGAGCTTGTGGAGATGGAGGTTCGTGAGCTGCTGTCGAGCTACGACTTCCCGGGCGACGACATTCCGATCGTGAAGGGGTCTGCGCTGGCGGCGATCGAGGACACGGACGAGAAGCTGGGCAAGCAGTCGATCCTGGCGCTGATGGAGGCTGTGGACAGCTACATTCCGACGCCGGAGCGTCCGAAGGACCAGCCGTTCCTGATGCCGATCGAGGACGTGTTCTCGATTTCGGGTCGTGGCACGGTGGTGACGGGCCGTGTGGAGCGCGGCATCGTGAAGACCGGTGACGAGGTCGAGATCGTCGGTTTGAAGGCGACGACGAAGACGGTGGTGACCGGCGTCGAGATGTTCCGCAAGCTGTTGGACCAGGGCGAGGCGGGCGACAACGTGGGCTGCCTGCTGCGCGGGACGAAGCGCGAGGACGTGGAGCGCGGCCAGGTTCTGGCGAAGCCGGGGTCGATCACGCCGCACACCAAGTTCAAGGCGGAGGCGTACATCCTGACCAAGGAGGAGGGCGGCCGTCACACGCCGTTCTTCACCAAGTACCGGCCGCAGTTCTACTTCCGGACCACGGACGTGACCGGGACGGTGACGCTGCCGGAGGGCACCGAGATGGTGATGCCGGGCGACAACGTGTCGATGGACGTGGAACTGATCGCGCCGATCGCCATGGACGAGGGCCTGCGCTTCGCCATCCGCGAAGGCGGCCGCACCGTCGGCGCCGGCGTCGTCGCCAAGATCGTCGAGTAAGGGCTGTCGATAATCGACGTGCCGGCGGGCGGCACACCGCCTGCCGGCACCTCTCGTCTCAGAAAGTAAGTCAAAGGTTCAGTCCGATGGACAGTCAGAACATCCGCATCCGTCTCAAGGCGTTCGATCATCGCGTGCTCGACCAGTCGACCAGCGAGATCGTCAGCACCGCCAAGCGCACGGGCGCCGAGGTGCGGGGGCCGATTCCGCTGCCGACCAAGATCGAGCGGTACACGGTGCTGCGCTCGCCGCATATCGACAAGAAGTCGCGCGAGCAGTTCGAGATGCGCACCCACAAGCGCCTGCTCGACATCGTGGACCCGACACCGCAGACGGTGGACGCGCTGATGAAGCTCGACCTCGCTGCCGGCGTCGACGTCGAGATCAAGCTCTGAGCGGGGAGGGACGACGATCATGCGTTCCGGTATCATCGCTCAGAAGCTCGGCATGACGCGGATCTTCGACGCCGAGGGCCAGCACGTGCCGGTCACGGTGCTGAAGGTCGACGGCTGCCAGGTGGTCGGCATCCGCAGCGAGGAGCGCGACGGCTATGTCGCGCTGCAGCTCGGCGCCGGCAAGGCCAAGGTCCATCGGACGTCCAAGCCGATGCGCGGGCATTTCGCGAAGGCGAAGGTGGAGCCGCGCAAGAAGCTGGCGGAGTTTCGGGTCAGCGCGGACGCGCTGCTCGAGGTCGGCGACGAACTGACCGCCGACCATTTCGTCGCCGGCCAGTATGTGGATGTCGTCGGCACGTCGATCGGCAAGGGGTTCGCCGGTGCCATGAAGCGGCACAATTTCTCCGGCCTGCGCGCGTCGCACGGCGTCTCGGTCTCGCATCGATCGCACGGCTCGACCGGTCAGAACCAGGATCCCGGCCGCGTCTTCAAGAACAAGAAGATGGCGGGCCACATGGGCGCGAAGCGGGTGACCGTGCAGAATCTGGCGGTGGTGTCCACCGATCCCGATCGGGGCCTGATCCTGGTCAGGGGCGCGGTGCCCGGCGCGGAAGGCGGCTGGGTGCTGGTTTCCGACGCGGTCAAGCGACCGCTCCCGGAGGAGGCGCCGATGCCGGGTGCCGTGCGCAAGGCGAACGGTGGCGCACCGATCGAGGAAGCGCCGGCCGAGACCGGTGCCGCCGAGGCGGCTGCGGCGCCCGAAACGGACGCCGAGGCCACGGCCGCTCCGGAAAGTGGTGCCGAGACCGGCGCCGAGACCGACGCCGAGAACAAGGACTGACGCCATGAAGGTCCCGGTCAAGACGCTGGACAACACCGACGCCGGCGAGATCGAGCTCGACGACGCGATCTTCGGGCTGGATCCGCGGCGCGACATCCTGCACCGGATGGTCAACTGGCAGCTTGCCAAGCGGCGCGCCGGCACACACAAGACCAAGACGGTCAGCGAGGTTAGCGGCACCGGCAAGAAGCCGTTCCGCCAGAAGGGAACCGGGCGTGCCCGCCAGGGTACGGCGCGGGCGCCGCACATGCGCGGTGGTGCCGTCGTGCACGGCCCGGTGCCGCGCGACCATGGCTTCGACATGCCGAAGAAGGTCCGCAAGCTGGCGCTCCGGCATGCCCTGTCGGCCAAGGCGCGGGACGGCAACCTGATTGTCCTGGAAAGCGCGGCGGCGGAGAACCACAAGACCAGGGAGCTGGCGGCCCGGCTGAAGACGTTGGGGATCGGCTCGGCCCTGGTGGTCGACGGCGAGGAGCTTGACGCCAAGTTCGCGCTGGCCAGCCGCAACCTGCCGCTGGTCGACCTGCTGCCTCAGCAGGGCGCCAACGTCTACGACATCCTGCGCCGCGAGACGCTGGTCCTGACCCGGGATGCGGTCGCCAAGCTTCAGGAGCGCCTGAAATGAGCAGCAAGACCCGGATCCAGCGGGCGAAGCCGGTGAAGATCGGGGCGGAGCGGATGTACGACATCATCCGCGCCCCGGTGATCACCGAGAAGTCGACGCGGGTGACCGAGTATAACCAGGTCACCTTCCGCGTGCCGCTCGACGCCACCAAGCCGGAGATCAAGCAGGCGGTGGAGTCGGTCTTCAAGGTGCAGGTCACCGCGGTGAACACGCTGCGCCAAAAGGGCAAGACCAAGCGCTTCCGCGGCACGATCGGACGCCGGTCGGACGTGAAGAAGGCGGTCGTCACCCTGGCCGAGGGTCACTCCATCGACGTGACCACGGGGGTCTAACGGACATGGCACTGAAAACCTACAACCCGGTCACCCCGGGCCGTCGCCAGCTGGTGCTGGTCGACAAGTCGGAGCTCTACAAGGGCAAGCCGGTCAAGGCGCTGACCGAGGGCCTGACGCGCCACGGCGGCCGCAACAACACCGGCCGGATCACCGCGCGCCGGATCGGCGGCGGCGCCAAGCGCAAGTACCGGCTGGTCGACTTCAAGCGGCGCAAGTTCGACGTGCCCGGCACCATTGAGCGGCTGGAATACGACCCGAACCGGACGGCGTTCATCGCGCTGGTCCGCTACGAGGACGGCGAGCAGGCCTACATCCTCGCGCCGCAGCGCCTGGCCGCGGGCGACCGGGTGGTCGCCGGCGAGCGGGTCGACGTGAAGCCGGGCAACGCGATGCCGCTGCGCAACATCCCGATCGGCACGATCATCCACAATGTGGAGCTGAAGCCGGGCAAGGGCGGGCAGATCGCGCGGTCGGCGGGCACCTACGCCCAGTTGGTCGGCCGGCAGATCGGGTATGCGCAGATCAAGCTGGGCTCCGGCGAGCTCCGGCTGGTCAACGGCGACTGCATGGCGTCGATCGGCGCGGTGTCGAACCCGGACAAGTCCAACACCAGCCTGGGCAAGGCCGGACGGAAGCGCTGGCTGGGCAAGCGGCCGTCGGTCCGCGGCGTGGCGATGAACCCGATTGACCATCCGCATGGCGGCGGCGAAGGACGCACCTCGGGCGGCCGGCACCCGGTCACCCCGTGGGGCAAGCCGACCAAGGGCCGGCGGACGCGCAACAACAAAGCGTCGGATCGTCTGATCCTGCGCAGCCGGCACAAGAAGTAAGGGAGTTCGACCGTGGCGCGTTCCGTTTGGAAAGGCCCGTTCGTCGACGGGTATCTCCTGAAGAAGGCCGAGGCCGCGCGGGCGTCCGGGCGCAACGAGATCATTCGGATCTGGTCGCGCCGGTCGACGATCCTGCCGCAGTTCGTCGGCCTGACATTCGGCGTCTACAACGGCCGGAAGTTCCTGCCGGTGCTGGTCACCGAGCAGATGGTCGGCCACAAGTTCGGCGAATTCGCGCCGACCCGGACCTACTACGGCCACGCGGCCGACAAAAAGGCGAGGAGGAAGTAAGCGATGGGCAAAGAAAGCGCACCGCGCAGCCTCGCCGACAACGAGGCCCGCGCCTTCGCCAAGCTGCTGCGCACCAGCCCGCGCAAGCTGAACCTGGTGGCCGGCATGATCCGCGGCAAGGACTGCGCGCGGGCGATCGCCGACCTGCAGTTCTCGCGCCGGCGCATCGCAGGCGAGGTCAAGAAGGTCCTGGAGTCGGCGATCGCCAATGCCGAGAACAACCACCAGCTCGACGTCGACCGGCTCTACGTGGCGGAGGCGTTCGTCGGCAAGGGCCTGGTGATGAAGCGGTTTCGGCCCCGCGCGCGGGGCCGTGTCGGCCGGATCGAGAAGCCGTGGTCGAACCTGACCGTGGTCGTTCGCGAGCGCGAGGAAAGGGTGTAAACCATGGGTCACAAGGTCAATCCGATCGGCCTGCGCGTCGGCATCAACCGCACCTGGGACAGCCGCTGGTTCGCCCAGCGCGATTATGCCGAGTTGCTGCACGAAGACCTGCGCATCCGCGACTACCTGGAGAAGAAGCTGACCCAGGCAGGCATCAGCCGGATCGTCATCGAGCGGCCGGCCAAGCGGGCGCGGGTCACCATCCACACGGCGCGTCCGGGCGTGGTGATCGGCAAGAAAGGCGCCGACATCGAGAAGCTGCGGGGCCAGCTCGCCAAGATGACCGGCGGCGAGGTCAGCCTCAACATCGTGGAGATCCGCAAGCCGGAGATCGACGCGAAACTGATCGCCGAGAACATTGCCGGCCAGCTGGAGCGTCGGGTCGCCTTCCGCCGCGCGATGAAGCGGGCGGTGCAGAACGCGATGCGGCTGGGCGCCCAGGGCATCCGGATCACCTGCTCCGGCCGGCTGGGCGGCGCGGAGATCGCCCGCACCGAATGGTACCGGGAGGGCCGGGTGCCGCTGCACACCCTGCGCGCCGACATCGATTACGGCGAGGGCACGGCGAAGACGACCTACGGCACCTGCGGCGTCAAGGTCTGGGTGTTCAAGGGCGAGATCCTGGCCCACGACCCGATGGCGCAGGACAAGAAGCTGGCCGAGCAGGGCGGCGGGCGGAGCGACGGCCCCAAGGGCCGCGAACGCTGAAGGATTGGGTAGATCATGCTGTCTCCGAAGCGCACCAAATTCCGCAAGCAGCACAAGGGCCGCGTCAAGGGCGTGGCGAAGGGCGGCACACAGCTGAACTTCGGCACCTATGGCCTGAAGGCGACCTCGCCCGCGCGGGTCACCGCCCGGCAGATCGAGGCGGCGCGCCGGGCGATCACCCGCCATATCCGCCGCCAGGGCCGGGTCTGGATCCGCATCTTCCCGGACGTGCCGGTGTCGTCGAAGCCGGCCGAGGTCCGGATGGGCAAGGGCAAGGGCTCGCCCGAGTTCTGGATGTGCCGGGTCAAGCCGGGCCGGATCATGTTCGAGCTGGAAGGCGTGCCCGGCGACCTCGCCAAGCGCGCGTTCGAACTCGCGGCGGCGAAGCTGCCGGTCGACACCCGCTTCGTGACGCGGCCCGGCGAGGAGGTCGAGTGATGGCGATGGACAAGGCCCTGACGGGCGAGGATCTGCGCACGCGCACCGAGGATGAGCTGAAGGACCAGTTGCTGGCGCTGAAGAAGGAGCAGTTCAATCTGCGCTTTCAGAAGGCGAGCGGGCAGCTGGAGAACACCGCCCGGGTGCGCGACGTGCGCCGCGGCATCGCGCGGATCAAGACGATTTTGAGCGAGCGGCGCACGGCCGCCGCCGCCAGCTGAGAGGACGGGCACGATGCCGAAGCGTGTGCTCCGCGGACGGGTGGTCTCCGACAAGAACGACAAGACGGTCACCGTCGAGGTCGAGCGTCGGGTGATCCACCCCGTCTACCGGAAGTTCATCCGCAAGACGAAGCGCTACCACGCGCACGACGAGACCAATGCCGCCAAGATCGGCGACTGGGTCCAGATCGTCGAGTGTGCGCCGAAGTCGCGCCTCAAGCGGTGGGAAGTGATGGCCGAAGAGACCGCTCCGGCGGCCGCGGCCCAGGGGGACTGAAGCCATGATCCAGATGCAGACGAACCTGGAAGTCGCCGACAATTCCGGCGCGCGCAGGGTGCAGTGCATCAAGGTTCTCGGCGGCTCCAAGCGCAAGTTCGCGGGCGTGGGCGACATCATCGTCGTCTCCGTCAAGGAAGCGATCCCGCGCGGCCGCGTTAAGAAGGGCGACGTGCATCGCGCCGTCATCGTCCGCACGGCCAAGGAGATCCGCCGCCAGGACGGGACGTCGATCAAGTTCGACAACAATGCCGCCGTGCTGCTGAACAAGCAGAACGAGCCGATCGGCACGCGCATCTTCGGCCCGGTGACGCGCGAGCTGCGCGCCAAGCGGTTCATGAAGATCATCAGCCTGGCGCCGGAGGTGCTCTGACCATGGCGGCGAAGATCAAGAAGGGCGACCGCGTGGTCGTCCTGACCGGCCGCGACAAGGGCAAGCGTGGCGAGGTCCTGAAGGTGATGCCGGCGGAAAGCCGTGTCCTGGTGCAGGGCGTTAACATCGTCAAGCGCCACACCCGCGCGTCGATGCAGTCCCAGGGCGGCATCGTCGAGCAGGAAGCGCCGGTCCACGTCTCGAACGTGGCCCACATCGACCCCAAGACGGACAAGCCGACCCGGGTCGGCTTCAAGGCCCTGGAGGACGGACGCAAGGTCCGCTTCGCCAAGGCGTCCGGCGAAGTCATCGATCGGTGAGCGCCATGGCCAGGCTGAAGCAGCACTACGACACTGTCGTCCGCAAGGCGATGACCGAGGAGTTCGGGTACGCGAACCCGCTCCAGGTGCCGCGGCTCGACAAGGTGATCGTCAACATGGGCGTCGGCGAAGCGGTCGCCGACACCAAGAAGCTGACCGCCGCGGTGGCGGAACTGACGGCGATCACCGGCCAGAAGCCGGTGGTGACCCGCGCGAAGAAGTCGATCGCGACCTTCAAGCTGCGCGAGGGCATGCCGATCGGCTGCAAGGTCACCCTGCGGCGGGAGCGGATGTACGAGTTCCTGGACCGGCTGGTGACCATCGCGCTGCCTCGGATCCGCGACTTCCGCGGGCTGAGGGGTGACAGCTTCGACGGCCGGGGCAACTTCGCCCTTGGGCTGAAGGAACAGATCGTGTTTCCGGAGATCGAGTACGACAAGGTCGATCAGGTCCGGGGCATGGACATCGTGATCGTGACGACGGCGGAATCGGACGCGGAAGCGAAGTCGCTTCTGAAGAAGTTCGATTTCCCGTTCGTCGCTTGAACCTTCGAGAGGGCAGTCATGGCGAAGAAGAGTGCCATCGAGAAGAACAAGCGCCGCGAGCGGCTGGTGCAGCGGTATGCGGCCAAGCGCGCGCGGCTGAAGGCGGCCGCGGAAGATCGGTCGCTGCCCCCGGAGGAGCGGTTCGCGGCGCGGCTGAAGCTGGCGCAGATGCCGCGGAATTCGTCGAAGACCCGTGTCCATAACCGGTGCGAGCTGTCCGGTCGGCCCCACGGCTATTACCGGCGGTTCAAGCTGAGCCGTATCGCGCTGCGCGACCTGGCCTCCAAGGGCCAGATCCCGGGCATGACCAAGGCCAGCTGGTAAGGAGATCGATCAACATGTCGATGAGCGATCCGTTGGGCGATCTGCTGACCCGCATCCGCAATGGTCAGATGGCCCGCAAGCCGGTGGTGTTGAGCCCGGCCTCGAAGCTGCGTGCGAACGTGCTGGACGTGCTGCAGCGCGAGGGCTACATCCGGGCCTGGTCGCAGGCCGACAGGGAGTCGGGCATGCGCGAGCTGACCATCGAACTGAAGTATCATGACGGTCAGCCGGTGATCAAAAAGATCGAGCGCATCTCGAAGCCCGGCCGCCGGGTCTATTCGAAGATCAAGGATCTGCCGCGCAGCTACAACGGGCTGGGCATCAAGATCCTGTCGACCCCGCGGGGCGTCATGTCCGATGCAGAGGCCCGCGCCGCCAATGTCGGCGGTGAAGTCCTCTGCGAAGTGTTCTGATCGGGGGAACCGAAGCGATGTCGCGGATTGGTATCCATCCCGTGGTCGTCCCGGATGGCGTCCATGTGGCGATCGACGGCCGCAAGGTCACGGCCAAGGGCAAGCTGGGCGAGCTCAGCATGACCATGGTCGACGACGTGGCCGTCGCCATGGACGACGGCAGGATCACGGTCCAGCCGAAGACCGAGCGCCGGTTCGCCCGGGACATGTGGGCGACCACGCGAACCCAGATCAACAATCTGGTGGTCGGCGTCTCCCAGGGCTTCTCGAAGAACCTGGAGATCAACGGCGTCGGCTACCGCGCCCAGGTGCAAGGCCGCGATCTGGTGCTGCAGCTCGGCTTCAGCCATGAGGTGCGCTATCCGATCCCGCAGGGGATCGAGATCAAGTGCGAGCGGCCGACCGCCATTGCGATCTCCGGCGCGGACAAGCAGCGCGTCGGACAGGTTGCGGCGGAGATCCGAGCCTTCCGTCCGCCGGAGCCCTACAAGGGCAAGGGCGTGAAGTACGAGTCCGAAACCTTGCTCCGCAAGGAAGGCAAGAAGAAGTAAGGGCGCCCGCTATGTTGAAAACGCACGAACTCCGTCAGCGCCGTAAGGCGCGCACGCGGATCAACCTGCGCCGCAAGGGCGGCGGGCGGCCCCGGCTCTCGGTCTTCCGGTCGTCCAAGCAGATCTATGCGCAGGTGATCGACGACACCCGCGGCTTCACGGTCGCGGCGGCCTCGACGCTGGACAAGGACCTGAAGGGCCAGCTGAAGACCGGCGCGGATGTCGCGGCGGCCGCGGCGGTCGGCAAACTGATCGCCGAACGCGCCAAGGCGGCCGGCATCGACAAGGTCGTGTTCGACCGCGGGCACTACCTCTATCACGGCCGGGTCAAGGCCCTGGCAGATGCCGCCCGAGAGGGCGGCCTCGAGTTCTAGAGCGAGGCGAACGACCATGGCACGAGGGCAAAGAGAAGACCGGGCGCCGCGCGAGGAGAGCGAACTGACCGAGAAGCTGGTCAGTATCAATCGCGTGGCCAAGGTCGTGAAGGGCGGTCGCCGCTTCGGCTTCGCCGCGCTGGTCGTGGCCGGGGACGGCCGCGGCCGGGTCGGCTACGGCGCCGGCAAGGCGCGCGAGGTTCCGGAGGCGATCCGCAAGGCGACCGAGCAGGCGAAGCGCAGCATGATCCGGGTGCCCCTTCGGGAGGGCCGGACCTTGCACCACGACATCCACGGTCACTTCGGCGCGGGGCGCGTCCTGCTGCGCGCGGCGCCGCAGGGCACGGGGATCATCGCGGGCGGCCCGATGCGCGCGATCTTCGAGGCGCTGGGGGTTCAGGACGTGGTCGCGAAGTCCATGGGCACGTCCAACCCGCACAACATGATCAAGGCGACGTTCGAGGCCCTGAAGCGGGTCGAGGGGCCGCGGTCCGTGGCGTCACGCCGCGGCAAGAAGGTCTCCGATCTGGTCGGCCGCCGCGACTACGCCGGCGGCGGCGACGGTGTGAGCGCGCCGGACGTCAAGGCCGAGGTCCCGGCAGAGGCGGCCGCCGGCGAGCAGGAGGCGGCCAATGGCTGACGGGAAGAGCAAGGGCGCGGCGGGCAAGACCGTCACGGTGACCCAGACCGGCAGCCCGATCGGGCGGCCGAAGGACCAGCGCGAGACGCTGATCGGACTGGGCCTCAACAAGCGCCATCGCACCCGCACGCTGGAGGACACGCCGGCGGTCCGCGGGATGATCGAGAAGGTCAAGCACCTGGTGCGCGTCGAAGAGGCTTCCTGACGCGGCGATCCCTGCCGGCACGGCGTGGCTCCGATCGGACCCGCCGCGGCCGGCGCCGCCGTTTCCCGGGGCGGGTCTCCACCGGGACCGGCCTCGATGGGGCCGGCTGCTTTTCAAACGGGTCGAGATCATGAAACTCAACGAGCTTCGCGACAATCCGGGCGCCCGCAAGGCGCGGATGCGCATCGGCCGGGGCATAGGCTCCGGCAAGGGCAAGACCGGCGGCCGCGGCGTCAAGGGCCAGACCAGCCGGTCGGGCGTCGCCATCAACGGCTTCGAAGGCGGCCAGATGCCGATCTACCGGCGTCTGCCGAAGCGCGGCTTCAACAATGCCGGCTTCCGCACCGAATACCAGCTGGTCAATGTCGGGCGACTCCAGAAGGCGATCGAGGCCGGCCGCATCGATGCCGGCAAGCCGGTCGATGCCGAGGCGCTGGCCGTGGCCGGCCTCGTGCGCAAGGCCAATGCGCCGATTCGCCTGCTTGCAAAGGGCGAGATCAAGGACAAGGTCTCGCTGACCGTGACGACGGCGTCGCCGGCGGCGGTCGCGGCTGTCGAAAAGGCCGGAGGGTCGGTCAGCCAGACCGGCGCCGCGCCGGCGCCCGCGGTGGGCTGAGCCGGCGACGGTTCGGCACCGCGCAGGTCCGCTTTCAGGGGCGTCGCGTCGGCTGCGACGTTCCGGGGGCTGACTCCGCGGGGTGCCGCGCCTAAGTTTGAGGCGGCGCCGGCGGACCGACTTCCCGCTTCGGGGAGGAGGTCATCCGCCGGCACGTCCCGTGCAAACCTGTCGAGGGCGACATGGCCTCTGCCGCTGAACAGCTCGCCGCGAACCTGAATTTCGGCGCCTTCGCAAAGGCCACCGATCTCAAGAAGCGTATCTGGTTCACGCTGGGCGCGCTGATCGTCTACCGCTTCGGCACCTACATCCCGATTCCCGGCATCGACCCGGTGGTGCTGGACGAGATCTTCACTGCCCAGGGCGAAGGCCTGCTGGGCATGCTGAACATGTTCGCCGGCGGCGCGCTGGGGCGGATGACCATCTTCGCCCTCAACATCATGCCGTACATCTCGGCCGCCATCATCATGCAGCTGATGACGGCCGTATCGCCCCAGCTGGAGCAGCTGAAGAAGGAGGGCGAGAGCGGCCGCAAGAAGATCAACCAGTACACCCGCTACGGCACGGTGCTGCTCGCGGCGGTCCAGGGCTACGGCCTGGCGGTCGGGCTGGAGGGCATGACCGGCCAATCGGGCGCGGCGGTGATCGATCCGGGCCTCTATTTCCGCATCACGACCACCATCACCGTCGTCGGCGGCGTGATCTTCCTGATGTGGCTCGGCGAGCAGATCACGGCGCGCGGCGTCGGCAACGGCATCTCGCTGATCATCTTCGCCGGCATTGTGGCGGAGCTGCCGAGGGCGATGGCCTCCACCCTGGAACTGGGGCGCACCGGCGCGCTGCCGACCATCTTCATCGTCGGCATCCTGATCCTGGCGGTCGCGGTGATCACGTTCATCGTCTTCATGGAGCGGGCGCAGCGCCGCATCATCGTCCAGTACCCGAAGCGCCAGGTCGGCAACCGGATGTTCGGCGGCGAGAGTTCGCATCTGCCGCTCAAGCTGAACACCGCCGGCGTGATCCCGGCGATCTTCGCGTCGTCGCTGCTGCTGCTGCCGGTCACGCTGATCGGCTTTTCCGGCGGCGAGGGGCCCGGCTGGGTGCAGACGGTCGCCGCGCTGATCGGGCACGGCCAGCCGCTCTACATGATCCTGTTCGCCGCCCTGATCGCGTTCTTCGCGTTCTTCTATACGGCGATCGTCTTCAATCCGGAGGAGACGGCGGAGAACCTGCGAAAATACGGTGGCTTCATCCCCGGAATCCGGCCCGGCAAGAACACGGCGAACTACCTCGACTACGTACTGACCCGGCTGACCACGGTGGGCGCGCTTTACCTGGTGGCGGTCTGTCTGCTGCCCGAGTTCCTGATCTCGCAGTACCAGGTGCCGTTCTACTTCGGCGGCACCAGCCTGCTGATCGTGGTCACAGTGACCATGGACACGGTGGCGCAGATCCATTCGCACCTGATGCAGCATCAGTACGAAGGTCTGATCAAGAAAGCGAAGCTCCGTGGGAGGCGTGGATGAACCTCATCCTGCTCGGCCCGCCGGGTGCCGGCAAGGGCACCCAGGCGAAGCGGCTGGAGGACAAGTTCGGGCTCAAGCAGCTCTCGACCGGCGACATGCTGCGTGCCGCCGTCGCCAGCGGCAGCGAGCTCGGGCAGAAGGCCAAGGCGATCATGGACGCCGGCAATCTGGTCTCGGACGAGATCATGATCGCGATGATCGCCCAGCGGATCGAGCAGCCGGATTGCGCCAAGGGCTTCATCCTCGACGGCTTCCCACGCACCGTGCCGCAGGCGGAGGGCCTGGATGCGATGCTGGACCGCAAGGGCCTCCACCTCGACGCCGTCATCGAGATCGTGGTCGACGACGAGGCCCTGCTGGACCGCATCCGCACCCGGATCGCCCAGACGCCCGAGAGCGAACGACGCGCCGACGACACGCCGGAGACGCTGCAGAAACGTCTGGGCGTCTACTATCGGCAGACCGCGCCGATCCTGCCGTACTACGAGGCCAAGGGCATGCTGAAGAAGGTCGACGGCATGCGGCCGATCGACGAGGTGGCGGCCCAGATCGAAGCTCTGTTGCCGGTCGATGCCTGACCTTTCGGGTCTTGGACACCCGGTCCTTGGGGACGATCGGTGGAACCGGTCGGCGCAAGGGCGGCGAGAATCGGCAACGGCCGAACTCACCGGTTGACAGAGGGGGCGCGGACCCTATAATCCGCGCGCTCCGGACGGCCCCTGGGTCTTCCGGCATCACGCGTTTTGACCGGCTGCCGGCATCGGACGGCGGCTCTCAACAGCGCACAAGAGCCAAGCCAGAGCCGACCCGGCGGGGCAGGGGCGCCCGGACTTCGGACCGGGGCTCAGCGGTCCGGCCGCAGGTGGCAGGAAACACGGGAGTCATTCCGAAGTGGCACGTATCGCCGGCGTCAACATTCCGACGCAGAAACGCGTCGAGATCGCGCTGACCTATATCCACGGCATTGGCCGGACCAGCGCGACCCAGATCTGCCAGCGCATCGGCATTCCGACGGAGCGTCGGGTCAACGACCTGACCGAAGACGAACTGATGCGCATCCGCGAGGTCATCGACAACGAGTATTCGGTCGAGGGCGACCTGCGCCGCGAGACGGCGATGAACATCAAGCGGCTGATGGACATGGCGTGCTATCGCGGCTTCCGGCATCGCCGCGGCCTGCCGGTGCGCGGCCAGCGCACGCACACCAACGCCCGGACCCGCAAGGGCCCGGCCAAGCCGATCGCCGGCAAGAAGAAATAATCCGGTCCCGGGTTTCAGGAAGCGAAGGTCCCCGACATCATGGCCAAGCAAGCCGCCGCCACCGCCCGCCTGCGCCGCCGCGAGCGCAAGAACATCTCCTCGGGCGTGGCCCATGTGAACGCGTCGTTCAACAACACGCACATCACCATCACCGACGCCCAGGGCAACGCCATCTCGTGGTCCTCGGCCGGCATGATGGGCTTCAAGGGAAGCCGGAAGTCGACCCCCTACGCCGCGCAGGTCGCCGCCGAGGATGCGGGCCGCAAGGCGCAGGAGCACGGCATGAGGGTGCTCGACATCAACGTGAAGGGTCCCGGCTCCGGACGGGAATCGGCACTGCGCGCGCTGCAGTCGATCGGGTTTCAGATTACCTCGATCCGCGACGTGACGCCGATCCCCCACAACGGCGTGCGCCCGCGCAAGAAGCGCCGCGTCTGATTTCTCGTTTCCCGCGCCCGTCCATGCCCCGATCCGGGGCGGGCGGACGCGGTCAACCGCCCCCCGGTCCGGGACAGCGCCCGCCCTTCGCCAGGCGGGCGCCATGCATGGGACCGGGGCGCTGCTCCTTTCGCGGATCGAGTCGGATCGACCGGTCCCGGGAGGGCATCGCGCATCGGGCAGGGACGGGCCGGACCCGGCCGCCGCCATCCCTCATCGGGCGGCGCAGTCCGGGCACCGGCCCCGCATCGGCGATTTCGGAAAGGGCGGATCCCGTGCTTTCGAAGAACTGGCAAGACCTGATCAAGCCGAGCGGCCTCGACATCCAGGCCGCCGGCGACCCGCAGCGCAAGGCCACCATCGTCGCGGAGCCGCTGGAGCGCGGTTTCGGCCTGACGCTGGGCAATGCCCTGCGGCGCGTGCTGCTGTCGTCGCTCCAGGGCGCGGCGGTGACCTCGATCCACATCGACGGCGTGTTGCATGAGTTTTCGTCGGTCCCCGGCGTGCGCGAGGACGTGACGGACATCGTGCTCAACATCAAGGCACTCGCCCTGCGCATGCACGGCGACGGTCCGAAGAAAATGCGCCTGCATGCGGAGGGCCCCGGCCCGGTGACGGCCGGCCAGATCATCACCGGCCCGGACATCGAGGTGCTGGATCCCGACCTCGTGATCTGCACGCTCGACGAGGACACCCGGCTCAACATGGAGCTGACGGTGAACATGGGCAAAGGCTATGTGCCGGCCTCGCAGAACCGTCCGGAGGACGCACCGATCGGTCTGATCCCGGTCGACGCGCTCTACAGTCCGGTGCTGAAGGTGTCCTACAAGGTCGAGAACACCCGCGTAGGCCAGGTCACCGACTACGACAAGCTGATGCTGTCGGTCGAGACCAACGGCGCCGTGACGCCGGAGGATGCGGTCGCGCTCGCCGCGCGGATCCTGCAGGACCAGTTGCAGTTCTTCATCAACTTCGAGGAGCCGACGGCCGCGAGCCGCGAGGAGACCTCGGAGGAGATGCCGTTCAACAAGAACCTGCTGCGCAAGGTGGACGAGCTGGAGCTGTCGGTCCGTTCGGCGAACTGCCTGAAGAACGACAACATCGTCTATATCGGCGACCTAGTGCAGAAGACCGAGGCGGAGATGCTCCGGACCCCGAACTTTGGCCGCAAGTCCTTGAACGAGATCAAGGAGGTGCTGTCGCAGATGGGTCTCCACCTGGGCATGGAGATCCCGAACTGGCCGCCGGACAACATCGAGGATCTGGCCAAGAAGCTGGAAGAGCCGTACTGATCGGGCGCCGGCGGCCGGGCATGTCCCCGGCCACCCCGCGCCGATACCGAGACCGGGCCGCGAGGGCCCGCCGGTGCCGAAACCGCTTCCCCGGACCGACCGCCGGACGAAGGGGGTAGGGCGGCACCGTCCGCAACCGGTCCCGCGCCGCGGGGCCCCGCCATGGAAGGAGACGCGCCATGCGTCACGGCAATCGAGGCCGCAAGTTCTCTCGCACGTCCAGCCACCGCAAGGCCATGTTCTCCAACATGGCGGCGGCGCTGCTGGAGCACGAGCAGATCGTCACGACCCTGCCCAAGGCGAAGGACCTGCGCCCGCAGGTCGAGAAGCTGATCACGCTCGGCAAGAAGGGGACCCTGGCCGACCGCCGCCGCGCCTTCGCGGTGCTGCGCAACGACGAGTTGGTCGCCAAGCTGTTCTCGACCCTGGCGGAGCGCTATGCCAGCCGCCCCGGCGGCTACACCCGGGTGCTGAAGGCCGGCTTCCGCTATGGCGATTCGGCGCCGATGGCGGTAATCGAGCTGGTCGACCGCGACCCTGAGGCGAAGGGCGCCAAGGACCGCGCCCGGGTCGAGGCCGAGCGCGAGGCCGAGGAGGCGCTGGAGGCCTGACCTCCCGCTTCCCGAGGAATGCATGAGCCCCCGCGGTCCCGGCCGCGGGGGTTTTTCGTGTCGGTTGGTCCCCTCATCCGTCCCGTATCCCGCCACGGGCCAGGCGTGCGCCGCACGGCGACGGGAAAATGCGCGGAAAAGCTGTGTCATTTCTATAATACCAACCTGCGCTGATCGAGACTGTCTTGGGGGGATTCCCACGGGCGCCAAAATGTGATTCACCATGGCAAACGACAGGAGCGTTGCCATGGGAGCGCCGATCCCTCTCCGACATGATTATGAAGCGGCCATGCTTCGCCGTTTGGCGAAGGAAGCGGAGGATGCGAACCAGACCCGGCGG